>OLOF01000019.1_pt1 | contig 152765 bp, 153 predicted proteins | sample 1643121 | NCBI WGS metagenome assembly OLOF01 (sample SAMEA3136677, study PRJEB25190) | human gut metagenome | biome: human gut; feature: human-associated habitat; material: faeces | place: Austria | collected 2013
CTTCTGAGAAACTCCACTGTGCTGAACAGGCTTAAAGCCTAACAATAAAATAGGAACTGCATTTGGTCTGCGGTTCCTATTTTATTCCTCATTTTATGCTTCTTTTTTGCCGTTGATAAATTGATGATATTCTATTTTGAAAATTATTTATTGATAATCCCATAGATTTCATCAACTGATAACTCTGGATTTTGTTTGATCATTTCGTAAATCGGCTGAACAAATTCTATACTTTCCATAAGATCATCTATTATCTTCTCCATAGAATCTCCTCTTTGGGATTTTTTTTGAATGAGTAGAATTTTATTCTTGATTTCTCCTTTGATTTCTCCTTCTCTTCTTCCTTCTATCCTTCCTTTTTCTTCTAATTCCTCTAGCGCCTTGCACATATTCATCTTCCCTCCTTCTTTCTCTAGCTTTATTGCATCATCAATCAATTTCTGTGATTCTGTAATCGCACCAATTACTAATCCCAGTTCTGAAGGTATTAATTGCTCTTTGTATATATCATTAATTTTATCATATCTTTTATCATAAATGAATCTACTGATATCAAAAACTATACTGACATCTGAATTCTGAAATTTCAGATATTCGCTGTTTCTTACCTCTATAAGATTCATCTTATAATCTGATACTAACGCTTGAAATCTTTCTGGTACTTTCAACATGTCTATCAATGAACGAGGGCCATCCCATTCTTTTTCGCCATAATAAATGCAGATTGTAATCATTGGATGTAAACGATCCTCTGCTGTTAGCCCTGATAAAAATTCATCTGAATTTCTCCAATTCTTTTGCTTTTTATTTTGGACTGCTAATTCATTGTATTCTTTTAAATAAGAAAATGCATCTCCTATCATGTGACGCAATGGCATTGCATAATGAACTTTCTGTTGATTTTCAATTCCTAGAATTACAAAATCAATACCAAATGCTGTTTTTTTAACTACATCTAAGACTTTCTGTATCGTTTCTGCATGCCCGTTAAATTGAAGCAATGATGAAATATCCGTATCTACTTCTGTCAGATCATTAGGTTTTAACACCTGCTCTCCATCAAATATACAAACATTAAATAAATCTGCAAATCTACTATTATCTTTCCAGAAATTTTTTAAAATATGATCTGCTTTTATATGATTCTTTATTTTCTTTTGCTGTGCCATTTGAACTGATTCCCTCCCATCCTGTTATATATCAGTATATTTTTCATGTTTTTGCAACTTTTCCAACTTTCTTATAAATGTTTGTTATATATAAGAAAAAGGAGCCATAAAATAAACTTTCTAATCTCTAAGATTACGTTTATTTTACGGCTCTTACTATTACCCTTGTGCTAAATTTTCTTGTAATAATTCCGTCTATCTAAAATATTTATCCAGGATCTGGCGTTCTCCTTCATTGTCATTGATGTCTGTGACAATATCTGCTGCCTGTTTTACTTCATCTGCGGCATTGCCCATGGCGACTCCAAGTCCTGCATATCTGATCATATCGATATCGTTGAAATTATCACCAAATGCCATTATCTCTTCTTGTTTTACATGAAAATGGTCTTTTAACATATGGATTGCATCGGATTTGGATGCTTTCATGGACATGATCTCTAAATAGGTATCTTTGGATCGATAAATTCTGATCTGTGGGAATTCTTTTACTAACTGTTGTTCCAACGCTGCAATATCTTCTTTATCTCCCATGCATAACACCTTGTGTACTTCTTTGTAGACTTCTTCATCTTCAAAAGACACTTCTTGTGGAATCACGCCTGTGATATCACTTTCCTGCGCTGCCCAATATTCTTTTTTATCTTTTACCAGCCATTCATCGTTTGTGTAAATGTTAACCGAAATCTTTGGATTCAATTCATAGACTCTTCTACATAACTTCATAGCAACTTCTTGTGGCATTGCCACACTGTAGATTGGATGGACTTCTTCATCAACAACTAAAGCTCCGCTGTAGCAGATCATTGGACTCTTCGCCTCTAATTCTGCTCTGATAGCTGTCATGCCTTTTGGCATTCTTGCGGATACTAAGACGTATGGGATTCCATTTTCGTTGATCTGTTTTATTTTTTTTCTTGTATTTTCTGGTATCTGATGTTTTGAATTTAATAATGTTCCATCAATATCACTAAATACTGCTTTATATTTTTTCATTATGTCTGCATCCTTTCGTTTCTCTGCTTTGTTGTCTATTTCTCTACAACCAAGCCGTTGGACTAGCATCACTAGGCATTCGTAAATCTCCACGAGGTGATACCGCCACACTACCTACCTTAGGTCCGTCTGGCAGACATGAACGTTTAAACTGCTGGCTGAAGAATCTCCAGTAAAATTTATCCAGCCATTTCTTGATCGTTTCATCATCATATACACCGTCAAATGTTAATTTTGCCATGCGGTATAGTTTAGCTTTTGGGAATCCAAATCGTAACATATAATATAAGAAGAAATCGTGCAGTTCGTATGGTCCGACTAAGTCTTCTGTCTTCTGTGAGATGACTCCATCAACTGGTGGCAATAATTCTGGGCTGACTGGTGTGTCTAGGACATCCATCAGTACTTCTGATAATTTCTTATTCTCTGTTGTCTCTGCATAGTAAAGTACAAGGTAACGAACTAATGTCTTTGGTACGGAGCAGTTTACTGCATACATAGACATATGATCCCCGTTGTATGTTGCCCATCCGAGTGCCAGTTCTGACATATCTCCTGTTCCGATGACCATACCATTGTACTGGTTTGCCATGTCCATCAGAATCTGGGTTCTTTCTCTTGCCTGAGAGTTTTCGTAAGTTACATCATGGTTATTTTCATCATGTCCGATATCTGCAAAATGCTGGCGGACTGCTTTTTCGATTCTTACTTCTTTGAGTGTCGCTCCTAATTCTTTGATCAGGGATACGGCATTCTGGTAAGTTCTGTCTGTTGTTCCAAAGCATGGCATTGTCACACAGATCAGATTTTCTCTTGGAATATCTAACAAATCGAAAGCTCTTGCTGTAACTAAGACTGCTAATGTAGAATCCAATCCACCTGAAATTCCTACGACTGCATGTTTGCAGTTTGTGTGTTCCAGACGTTTCTTAAGTCCCATAGACTGTAAAGATAAGATTTCATCGCATCGTTTATCTCTTTCATCTTGATTATCTGGTACAAATGGTGCTTTCGGGAATGTTCTTGTGATCTTGTTTTCTTTGACTTCTAGTGAAAATTCCTGTTCAAAATAATCATCTGTTTGGCCTCCTGGGAAAGAAGTCATCTTTCTTCGTTCTGCTGCCAATTTCTGCACATCGATATCTGCATAGATAATCTCATTTGTAAATCGTTTTGCTTCTGCTAAAACTGAACCATTTTCACAGATGAGATGGTGTCCACTGTATACAACATCCTGTGTGGATTCTCCTTCTCCTGCATCAGCATAGATATAAGCCGCTAACAATCTTGCTGACTGATTTGATACAAGGCTTCTTCGATAAGATTCTTTTGTTGTTGTCTCTACACTTGCAGATGGATTACAGATCACCGTTGCTCCTGCCATTGCGTGATATGTGCTTGGTGGAAGTGGTACCCAGAGATCTTCACAGATTTCACATGCTACCACAAGTTCTGGAATCTCTTTGCATTTGAATAACTGATTCACGGCTACATTTACATAACCAAATTCTTCTCCAAACCAAAGATCTTCTTCTAATCCTTCTCCAAATGTAAAATGACGTAATTCATAAAATTCTGAATAGTTTGGTAAATGTGTTTTTGGCACGATTCCTAAAATACTGCCATCACTGATCACAACCGCACAGTTATATAATTTTTGTTTTATAACGATCGGACATCCTACAACAACTAACATACTCTTATTTTCAGTTGCTTTCACAATTCTTAAAAGCTGATTTTTACATTCTGTTAAAAGTGGCTGCTGCAAGAATAGATCACCACATGTATATCCACTGATCGTTAATTCAGAAAATACCAGAATACTTGCTCCATTTTTTTCTGTCTCATCGATGATCTTTAAAATTTCTTCTGTATTGTATGCAGGATCTGCCACTTTGATCTTTGGTGTTGCGGCTGCAACTTTGATAAATCCATCTTTCATTTTGTATACCTCAATTAAATATATGCAGGGGCCAGGTTTGATCACCTGACCCCTTATAAATCTCTTTGTATTATTCTTCTTCCATGTTACTTAATTTTGCTGCCTGATCTGCTGCTGTTAAGCTGTCGATCAATTCATCTAAATCACCGTTCATGATAGAATCTAATTTGTGAAGTGTCAGCTTGATTCTGTGATCTGTAACACGACCCTGTGGATAATTGTATGTTCTGATCTTTTCAGAACGGTCTCCTGTACCGATCTGGCTCTTTCTCTTTGCTGCTTCTGCATCATGTGCTTTCTGCTGTTCTAATTCATACAGACGGGAACGTAATACCTTTAACGCTTTGTCCTTATTCTTTAACTGGGATTTTTCATCCTGGCATGATACAACGATTCCTGTTGGAATATGTGTTAAACGTACCGCAGAGTCTGTTGTATTGACACACTGTCCACCATTTCCTGATGCACGGAATACATCAAACTTACAATCATTCATATCGATCTCTACTTCCACATCTTCCACTTCTGGCATGATCGCTACCGTAATTGTAGATGTATGGATTCTTCCTCCAGACTCTGTTGCAGGGATTCTCTGTACACGGTGTACACCGCTTTCGTACTTGAATCTTGAGTATGCACCCTGTCCAGATACCATGAATACAAGTTCTTTAAATCCACCGATTCCACTCTCATTAAAACTTAATGTATTTACTTTCCAACGTTTGCTTTCTGCATAATTTCGATACATACGTGCAACGTCAGCGACGAATAACCCAGCTTCATCTCCACCGGCACCGGCACGCATCTCAACGATGATATTCTTGTCATCCATTGGATCCTTTGGAATTAAGAGAATCTTTAACTCTTCTTCTAATCTTTCCACATTTGCCTTAGATTCATTCAGTTCTTCCTTGGCAAGTTCTTTCATCTCTTCGTCAGACTCTTCTTCTAAAAGCATCAAACTATCTTCGATATTCTGTTTCTCTGCTTTGTATTCTTTGTATTTTTCCACGATCGGTGTCAGCTCATTTTGTTCTTTCATCAGATCACGGAAACGATTCTGGTTACCTGCTACATCTGGATCATTCAATTCCTGCAGTACAGTGTCCAGACGATCTACTAAACCTTCTAACTTATCAAACATCTTATTCTCCTTCTCTTGCAAATCCAAAGACCAGCCGGTCTAATCCTGCCAGGTCCTTTTTTATCTCAACACAGGAAAAATCCTGTGCTTCCATCAAATTCTTCACTGCTTCTCCCTGATCATATCCGATCTCAAATGCGAGCATTCCATCTGGGTTTAAATAATTTTTCGCTTCTTTGATGATCTTCTTATAAAAATAAAGTCCATCTTCTTTCCCATCAAGTGCTAACATCGGTTCATGGTCTTTCACTTCCGGCATTAACTTTCCACATTCTTCTGTTGTAATATATGGTGGATTGGAAATGATCAGATCATAGCTTCCTGTGACATTCTCAAAAAGGTCACTTTGAATAAATTTTACCATAGGTGCGAGATTTTCGCCATTAGCTTTTGCGATTTTTAATGCTTTTTCACTGATATCTGTCCCAATACATACTTCTGGATTTAAAATCAATGCCAGACTGATCGCAATACAGCCAGATCCTGTACAGATATCCAGTATCGTATCTGGTTTCTTTGACTGTTTTAACTGATCAAGCACTTCTTCCAATACTGTTTCTGTATCTGCTCTTGGGATCAGTACATCTGATGTTACCTTAAATGTATATCCCATAAATTCCTGTGTTCCTAAAATATATTGCAGTGGAACATGTTCTTTCCTCTTCTGAATCAGTTCCTTATATCTTTCTTCCGCTTCTTTATCATTGATCTCATCGGTCATCCCAAACAGGTAGTCTTCCCTTGATATATGAAAACATTCGGAAAATAAATACCATGCATCACCGGATGCATTCTCGATCTGTGCTTCTTCTAATTCCTTTTGTCCATAGAGGACCCATTCTCTTCTATTCATCTTCTTTTTGTTCCCCTTTATGAAGATTTTCTAAATATTCTCTCCAATCGAAGACACCTTCCACTGATGCGATCGCAACTTCGATCATGGAGTGATCTGGTTCTTTCGTTGTCAGTCTCTGAAGTGCCAGTCCTGGTTTTGAAAATATCTGAACAAGCGGGTGGTCACTGCTTCCTGCCAGCCGGATAAATTCATAGGAAACACCAGCTACCAATGGTAAAAATAATAATCTTAATACGATTCGTAACCAGATGGTATCCACTCTGATAAAGAAGAAAAATACCATACTGATGATCATAACGATAAAAATAAAACTTGTTCCACATCTTTTGTGTAATCTTGAAAAGTTATCCACATTTTCAGGAGTTAAAGGAACACCTGCTTCTAAACAGTTGATCGTTTTATGTTCTGCACCATGATACATGAAGACTCTCTTGATGTCTTCCATTCTTGAGATCAACACAATGTATCCAAGAAATATCGCTATTCGGATAATACCTTCCATAAATAAAATCACATATTCATTCCTGATCAGCTTTCCGAATGCTTCGGATGCGATGTATGGAAGGATCATAAATAATCCGATGGAAATTGCCAGTGAAAATACCAGTACGATTCCCATGATGATCTTCTCTGCTTTCTCTCCAAGAATCTTTTCTAAGAGCTGTTCTGTCCTGCTCTCTGTTTGTTCTTCTTCGTCTTCGTAAAAAGATGCAGAATAATTCAGTGTCTTCATCCCGATCACCATAGATTCCAGGAAATTTGCCATTCCTCGAAAAACTGGTAATTGAAATAATGGATGTTTCTCTGCGAAGCTTACGCATTCTTCTACTTTCGTCTCTATCTTGCCATTGGGCTTTCGCACGGATACTGCATAACGATCCATATTCTTCATCATTACGCCTTCGATCACTGCCTGCCCGCCTATACGAACCGCCATTGTTGTCTCCTATATTTCTATGAGATTTTTCTCGTTACATTGAGTTTCTCGTTACATAAAAAAAAGGTTGAGATTTCGATAACCTCAACCTGATTTCTTACTTTTCTACTTAACACCATATTTACGATTGAACTTATCAATACGTCCACGAGCCTGAGTAGCTTTCTGCTGTCCTGTGTAGAATGAATGACATTTTGAGCAGATTTCTACGTGGATATCTTCCTTTGTAGATCCTGTTACGAATTCGTTACCACAGTTGCATACTACTTTTGCCTGATAATAATTTGGATGGATTCCTTCACGCATGTTCTTTCACCTCTTCTAAAAAATTTGTTGGATTTTGCCAACATTTACATACTTTGACTTTCGTCATTTCTTGTTTTATAAACAGCTTTTTTATTCTATCACAATTTATTTGAAATTGCAATCACTTTTTTTATTTTCTTAATAATGATCGTTTGGTTAGTGCTACAAATTCTTTGTTGTTTTGGGTTCGTTTAAATAAATCTAACATCTGTTCCATAAATTCTTCCGAACGGTTTCCGGATAATTCTTTGTGAAGTGCTGTGACAACTTCTCTTTCATCTTTGGTAAGCAGCAGCTCTTCTCTTCTTGTTCCTGATTTGGCAATATCAACCGCTGGGAAGATTCTTTTTTCTGCCAGACGACGGTTTAAGACTAATTCCATATTACCTGTTCCCTTGAATTCTTCAAAGATCACGTCGTCCATCTTGCTTCCTGTCTCTACAAGTGCTGTGGCAAGGATGGTAAGACTTCCGCCTTCTCTCATATTTCTGGCTGCACCGAAAAATTTCTTCGGCATATAGAGAGCGGCTGGATCAAGTCCACCAGTTAATGTTCTTCCGCTTGGCGGTACTGTAAGGTTGTAAGCTCTTGCAAGTCTTGTAATACTATCTAATAAAATTACGACATCTTCTTTATGTTCTACAAGACGTTTTGCACGTTCTAATACCATCTCTGACACTCTCTTGTGGTGTTCTGGTAATTCATCAAATGTGGAATAAATAACTTCAACGTTCTTTCCTTCGATAGATTCTTTAAAATCTGTGACCTCTTCTGGTCGTTCATCGATCAATAATACGATTAATTTGATATCTTTATAATTCTGACTGATACTTTGTGCCATTTGTTTTAACAGTGTTGTCTTTCCTGTCTTTGGAGGAGATACGATCATTCCTCGCTGCCCTTTTCCAACGGGTGATAACAGGTCAACCATTCGCATTGGTATGGATGATCTCTCTGTTTCCATTCCTAATCTTTCGTTAGGGAAGATTGGTGTCAGATCTTCAAAATGCTGTCTTCTCGCTGCCATTTCTGGCTTATATCCATTGACAGATTCTACGAATAATAAGGCACTGAATTTCTCACTCTGGGTTTTGATACGAATCGCTCCTGTTAAGATGTCTCCTGTTTTTAAATTGAATTTGCGGATCTGAGCCGGAGATACATAGATATCATTCTCCCCTGGAAGATAGTTTTCACATCGGATGAAACCATACCCATCTGGCATAACTTCCAGAATCCCATGTGCTTTTTCTCCGCTGTCCAGACTCTTTATATTCTTTGGAAATTCTTTCTGATGATGTTTTCTTTCTTGATGCTCTGAATAAGATTGTTTTGGTTCACGTTGTATCTGCGGTTCTTCCTTTTGTTTTGATTGTTCCTGATCATAGTTTTCTAATACTTTGATCAGTTCTTGTTTCTTTAAGGTCGAAATGCCTTTTATTTTTCTTTCTTTGGCAATTTCACGTAATTCAATTACCGACTTTTTTTCATATGTCATTCTATCTTACTCCTTTTACCTGGGAAAATGGATGAATTATCCTTTAACGATCGATCCAGATTTGTGTTTTCTTTATTCTAGCATAGTTTTTCAGATATTTCCAATCATTTGTCTTCTTAGTTTTTTTAAGATCTTTTTTTGTATTCTTGAAACCTGTACCTGTGAAATATGAAAGATCTTCGCAATTTCTTGTTGAGTTTTTCCTTCAAAATATCGGTAATAGATCATTTGCTGTTCTTTCTGTTCCAAATGTTTCATGGCTTCCTTTAACAGAACATGATCTACCACTTTCTCAGATTCATTTTCTCCTTTTGATAACTTATCCAGCAGAGAAATCTCACTGCCATCCTTCTGATATGCACTCTGATGAATGGATTCTACTTCATTGCTTGCCTCTAAGGATGTTACGATCTCTTCTCTTGTGATCTTCGTGATCTCACTGATTTCTTCGATCGTTGCTTCCCTTTGATACTGCTGGCAAAACTTTTCTCTTGCTTTCATGATCTTGTATACATTTTCTTTTAAAGATCTGCTGACTTTGATCATACCATCATCTCTTAGGAATCTACGAATCTCTCCTGTGATCATCGGTACTGCATAAGTCGAAAATTTCACGTCATAAGACAGGTCAAACTTGTCCACGGCTTTCATAAGTCCAATACTTCCGATCTGAAACAGATCCTCAGACTCATATCCTCTGTTTGTAAATCGTCTCACAACACTCCAGATCAATCCAACATTATTAAGAATGATCTGCTCTCGTGCTGCTTCGTTTCCTTCTTTGGTAAGCCGTAACAGTTCCCTCGTCTTATCCATTCAGCTTGTCTTGATCTCCTATTTTCTTTGTCATGATCACTGTCGTTCCTTCTCCTTGTTTTGAAATAACTTCTACTTGATCCATAAATGCTTCCATAAAAGAAAATCCCATTCCAGTCCTTTCTTCTTCTGGTTTTGTTGTAAACATCGGTTCCATCGCTTTCTTGACATCTGGAATTCCGATACCCTGATCTTTAATCTCTATTCGCAGGATTCCATTCTGATCGGAAAGATCCATACTGATCTTTCCATCTGGGTCGTGATACGCATGTACAATACAGTTTGTCACTGCTTCTGACACTGCGGTCTTGATATCATCCATTTCTTCCATATCCGGATCAAATTTCATGATATAAGCAGCCGTCACAATTCTTGCGATTCCTTCATTTTCTGAGTCACTGTTAAATTCTAAATGCAACATTTCTTATCCTCCCATTTCTCTATATTTCTTCTATCAGTTGATGCAATCCTGCCATATGAATGATCTTTCTTACTGATGCACTCATATTGCTGACTTTCACCGTTCCTCCCATCGCCTGTACCTGACGATATCTTCCTAAGATCACTCCAATCCCTGAACTATCGATAAATCCTGAATTTTTAAAATCAAACTCAATATCTTTGATCGGATATGATTTTAAAATGATATCGCATTTATGTTTTACTTTCTTCGCTAAGTGATGATCTAGATCACCATCCAGATAAATATATAAAACCCTGTTTTCTATCTTGTATTCTGTTGCCATATTCTGATCGCTCCTTCCTGCTCTTTGCTGTGATACGTTCCTTTCCAAGATCATCTTGAATTTCCTGATAGAAAATAAAAAAGAAAGAAGTTCAAACTTTCGCTTGTTCTTCTTCCTTTATCTTTTGTTTGTAAACTTGTATTCTGTGTAATATTAATTATAAACTTTTGGCACTCTTTTTACCCATTGCATCAATTTGACTCTTCGCATTGATCGCCTGAGATGTTCCTGGGAACTTTTCGATGATCATCTGATATGTCTTCTTCGCATTCTTCTGATCGGAAGCACCTTCATAAGCTTTGGCAAGGTAATCATATGCATAACGGTTTGTATCGCTGACTTTGATCGCTTTCTTTAAATAAGAGATCGCTGTCTTGTAGTCTTTTGCCCAGTATGCATTCTTTCCTTTGCTGTATAATCCAGTTCCTGCACTTGGATATACCTTTGCTGTCAGATCTTTGTAGATCGCTTTCATATTCTTTGTTGTTAGTTTCTTACTGTCGATATCTAATAACGCATCTGCAGATCCTGTATAATCACGATCGCTGTATTTCTGTAAGGCACTTAACAGCAGATCATAGACACCGTCTTTCTTGCTTGTTCCAATGTACTCGTCTAATTCATCTTCTGCTTTCTTCTGTGCTGCCTTTGCTTCTTTAACTTTCTTCTCGCTTGCTTTCAACTGTGTGTCTTTGGCAAGGATCTGTTCTTTATAATCTTCTACCTGTGTAGAGTTCTTATGACTGAAGCTTGCACGTACTGTTGGATAGATCAAAACTGCTGCCACGATCACACCGATCACAATTCCTGTTACCATGTAAAACATCGGGCTCTTTCCAGCTTCGTTTTCCTGAATTGAAGAAATATTAAATGGATTCTTCTTTTTCTTTGGTTCTTCTGGCTGGCTCACAACTTTTTTCTTCTCTTTTTTCTTCTTATCTTTCTTCTCTGGCTCAGTTGTCTGTGGCTCTTCTTCGACTACTTTTGTCTCAAATTCTTTGCCATATTCCACTGCTGATTCGTTGTTTGGATCGATCTTTAAGATCGTATCAAGGAATGTTCTTGCATTATCATAATTCTCTCCCTTGATGGATAATAATGCCATTAAAAGATATGCATCTACAAAATTAGGAATAGCTGCCACAACATTCTTTAACTGTAACATCGCAAGGTCATCATTCCCTTGCTTGGCGTAGTTTAATGCCTGATTATATTTCTTGATCATCTGGTTGGCTTTATATAATTCTGTCTTATTCTTCTTGATCTCTTCTAATTCTTTCCCATATATATTCTCTTCCGCTTCTTCCAAATCTGCACATGGTTGAAACTTGGCTAATTCTTCGTTAAAGTCTAACATTCTCTTCCTCCTGATTTATAAACTCTTTGGCCATGCCTGCCAGATAAAAAGATCCGACAACAAAGCATACCGTTGTTTCCTGATTCCTGTCTATCATCTTACGAAAAGCATCCTGAAATTCTGCTTCATCGATTCTTCTCTTATGAATCCCCACTGTATAAAAGGCTTCAATCTCTGGAATCGTCTTCAGAATGTTCTTCATGTATTCTTCTTCATTCTGATGAGATGCTGCAAATAAGATCCGCTTCTTCATTCCATGGTAGTTTGCCTCCACAGTCTGTACAAAGCCTTGCATTCCTTGGATATTGTGCGATACATCCACAATGATCCCTGGTGCGATCTCTTCCATCCTTCCGCTGATCCTGATCTGGCTCAGTGCTTCATAGATCTTATCTTCATCGAGTCGTCCACAGATAAGTTCTGCTGTCTGCAATGCTGCTGCAAGATTGGACTTCTGAAATTCTCCTGCAATGTTGGTCCGCACATCTCTTTCCTTATCATACGCATTGGCATTTAAAAAATCAATATATTTTCCTGCTTTTTCTTTAAAATTAAGATTATCTTCAGAAATGTCATAAATTCGTGATTTTTTCTGCCTTGCTTCTTCAGAAAGGATTTCTTTTACCTTGGGTTCCTGTTCTATTGTCACAACTGGAATTCCTGGCTTAATGATCCCTGCTTTGTGTGTTGCGATCTCTTCCAATGTTTGTCCCAGAAATTCCATATGATCTTCGCTGATCGAAGTAATCACACTGACCTTCGGACAGATAACATTGGTAGCATCATATCTTCCACCCATTCCTGTCTCGATCATACAGATATCTGGTTGTTCTTCCTGAAAGATCACCATCGCCATCAGAAATACTGCCTCAAAAAATGATGGGCTGTTCTTTCCTTCTGTTATTCCAGTTTCAATGGCATGTCTTACCTTCACCGCAGCTGATGCAAATCGTTCATCACTGATCTCTTTCGCACACAGCTTGATTCGTTCATTGATCTTCACAACATGTGGCGAGGTAAAGGAAGCTGTCTTCTTTCCATGCTGGGTAAGGAGTGCTTCTAAAAATGCACAGACGGATCCTTTTCCATTCGTCCCTGCTACATGGATCATATGCAGCTCTTTTTGAGGATTTCCCAATCGTTCTAAAAAGTATTTTATATCTTCAAGAGAAGATTTTGTGGCGAATCCTGCGATTTTGTATAAATATTTTACAGACTCTTCATAAGTCATGGTCATTTCTTCTGTTAGCATAATTCACCACTCAGTACTGCTTTCAATACCTGAAGTACCCCATCTTCTTTGTAAGATGGTGCTACAAAATTCGCTGCTTCTTTTACTTCATCTCTGGCATTCTCCACTGCAAAACTGTGACTTGCACGTTTTAACATCTCGATATCATTTAAATTATCTCCAAATGCCAGTGTTTCATCTGGTGTGATTCCGTATTCTTCCTGAAAATGTCTTAAGGCACTTCCTTTGTTCGCACCTTTGTTGGCGCAATCAACCCAGCATTTTCCGGATACTACAACATTCATCTTCTTACCCCATCGTTTGATGAACTCATCCCCAACTACATCTTCGGCGCAATTGTGATGAAAAATACTCATCTTACATACACCTTCTGGATTCCCTAAAACATCATCTACAAGATCACCTCTGTAGCCATAGTCTCCGACCAGATGCTGGTAAATCCCGATATTCTCCATATATGTCATGTTATCTTTATTGATCGCAATCTCACATCCTGGGAACTGTCTTGCTTCTTCAATATAAGTTCTTACGATTTCTGGGTCGATCACATCTACATATTGATAATCTTTGGAATGAATACAAGTTCCATTTTCTGAAATAAAACTGATGTCATCAAGTACTGGCGTGAATACTTTCTCGATACTTGCTCTCTGACGGCCGCTTGCCGCTAACACGATCGTTCCTCTTCGTTTCAGTTCTTTGATCACGTCATAATATTCCGGATTCAGATCCAGTGTCCCATCTGCCACTAATGTTCCATCAATGTCTGTTGCGATTAGTTTGATCATTTGTTTTCCTTTCTTTTCTCCATCTACATGCTGTATCATTATTTCAAAAAGGCTGCCATACTTTGTACAGCAACCTTTGTTTTATTTGTCTTTTTCCAGATCGTATGGTGTCACCTGATATACATAATAATTCAGCCAGTTATAATACATAGCATTTGCATGACATCTCCATGACTTCACTGGTTTCTTCGTTGGATCATCATCTTTGTAATAATTCTTTGGTATATCTGGATTCAGTCCTCGTTTCACATCCCTTACATATTCATAATGCAGTGACATCACATCATATTCTGGATGTCCTGTGACAAATACCTGACTTCCTGTGGAATTCAAAATAATGTATGGTCCTGTCTCATCTGATTCTGCTACGATCGTTAATTCTTTATTCTTGCGGATGGCTTCTCCGTCAACTCCTGTATTTCTAGAGTGTGGCACGTAGAACTTATCATCAAATCCTCGAATAATAGGAAGTTTATTATGTAATGGATGGTGTTCATAAACACCTGAAATCTTCTTATTCAAGATATGTTTCTTGATTCCATAGTGATAATAAAGTCCTGCTTGTGCTGCCCAGCAGATATACAAAGTTGATGTGACATGTGTCTTGGACCATTCCATGATCTCAACAACTTCATCCCAGTAATCAACTTCTTCAAATTCTTTTAACTCTACTGGTGCTCCTGTAATGATCAGTCCGTCAAAACGTTTGTCTTTGATCTCTGAGAAATAATTATAAAATTTCTCCATATGTGACTCTGATACATGAGTCGGAACATAAGATTCTGTCTGTAAAAATGTGATATCTAACTGTAATGGTGTATTTGATAAACTTCTCAGCAAATGAAGTTCTGTGTCTAATTTGTTTGGCATCAGATTTAAAATTGCAATCTTTAAAGGCCTGATATCCTGTGTACATGCCCTTTCTTTATCCATCACAAATACATTCTCTTCTTCTAAGACTGCCTTCGCCGGCAGATCGTTATCTATTCGAATTGGCATTTTATCAAATCTCCTTCTCTCTTTTTTCGATTGCTTTTTAAGCTGACAGCATTTTTCCTGTCAGATATTTATTATAAAACTCTTGCATTTTTTATGCAATCTATATTTATCATCGTCCGATCAGATTAAGGAAATCTTCTTCGCTCAGTATTGGAATGTTTAATTCCATCGCTTTCTTATTCTTTGATGACTGCGACATTTTATCATTGTTGATCAGATAGTCTGTTTTCTTTGACACTGATCCTGTGACCTTGCCTCCCATCTGTTCAATCTCTTCCTTTAGTTGTTTTCTGTTATCGAAATGATCAAGTGATCCTGTCACAACAAATGTTTTTCCTTCTAAGATCTGTTCTGTCTTACTTTCTTCTTTCTTCTCAAACTGCACATATTGTAACAGTTGTTCTAAGATCTTCTGATTATGTGGTGTATGAAAATATGATACCATAGCTTCTGCGATCATCGGTCCAATCTGATCGATCGCAATAAAATCCTCTGCATCGGCTTCTCTGATCGCATTGAAATCTTCTTTAAAATGTTTGCAGATCAATTTTGCATTGGAAAGTCCTACATTCGGAATTCCCAGACTATAAATAAAGTTTGCCAATGCAGGCTGTTTGGAATCATTGATCGCATTGATCAGATTTTGGTAGGATTTTTCTCCAAATCCTTCTAATTCCAGAATCTCTTCTTTGTGATCTTTTAAAGTGAAGAGGTCATAAATTTCATTTAATAGTCCAACATCGATCATCTTCTGTAATGTTGCTTCGGATAGTCCATCAACATTCATTGCATCTCTTGATACAAAATGCGAGAATGATTTGATCTTCTTTGCACTGCAAAATTCGTTGGTGCAGACTAGGGTTCTGATTCCATTTTCATCTTCGATCTTTGTCTCACCACCGCATGCAGGACAAGTATGCGGAATCTCTATATTGCCGCTCTTTGTTTTATTCTCTGCAAGCTGTGGAATGATCATATTAGCTTTGTATACAACGACCTCATCGCCGATTCCTAACTGCAATTCTTCCATCACACTAATGTTGTGGAGACTGGCTCTGCTGACAGTCGTTCCTTCTAATTCTACTGGTTCAAAAATTGCCACTGGATTGATCAGTCCAGTTCTTGATGGGCTCCATTCAATCTCAGTTAATGTTGTCTCCGCTGTCTCATCTGCCCATTTAAATGCGATGGAATCTCTTGGGAATTTGGCTGTTCTTCCAAGACTTTTTCCATATGCAAGATCATCATAGACTAATACCAGTCCATCTGATGGCAGATCAAATTGTTCGATCTTCTTTGAGAATTCCTCAATCTCATCTCGGATCGTATCTTCTGTGACTCTGATATGTTCTACCACATCAAATCCAAGACTTGCTGCCCAGTCTAATTTCTTCTCGAAGGAATTATCAAAATCCATACCTTCAACATCACTGACACTGAACGCATAGAAATGAACGTGGCGTTTGGCTGTGATCTCATTGTTTAACTGTCTGACGGAACCACTGCATAAGTTTCTTGGGTTCTTATACTGACTGTCAACATCTTCGATTTCTTCGTTCATCTTATAGAAATCTGAATATGGAATGATCGCTTCTCCACGAATGACCAATGTTCCCTGATATGCAATGTGTCTTGGAACATTTTCAAAAACCCTTGCGTTGTTTGTTACAACTTCTCCGACTTCCCCATTTCCACGGGTCACGGCTTTGATGAGTTCTCCATGTTCATAGGTCAGAACGATCGTTAAACCATCGAGTTTCCATGACAGGATTCCTTCCTGGCCGTTCAGCCATGCTGCCAGCTGATCTGGCTCCTTTGTCTTGTCTAATGATAACATCGGAGATGGATGTGCTTCTTTTTCCAATGCTGTCATCAATTCATACCCTACATGGATCGTTGGGCTGTTTGATAAAACAGTGTTCGTCTTTTTCTCTAGTTCTAAAAGTTCATCATACATCTTATCGTATTCGAGGTTGCTCATAACTTCTTTATTCTGCTGGTAATAAGCTTTCCCTGCTTCATTTAGTGTATGAATGAGTTCTTTCATTCTGTCTAAATCATTCACTTTTTAGCTCCTTCTTTAACTCTCGTAATTCATCCGGAGTTAATTTTCGATATCTTCCTTCTTTCAGATCGCCGAGTTTAATGTTCATAACACGGACTCTCTTAAGTTTTGTCACACGGTATCCAAAATGTTCACACATTCTTCGGATCTGCCGGTTTAATCCCTGTGTCAAGATGATCCTGAACTCGTTTGGTCCTTCTTTTATAACTTTGCATCTTCTTGTTACTGCATTAATCTCATCTAATGGTACTGGATTCCTCATATCATGAATGAATTCATTCGTAATTCGTTTATTCACTGTTACTTCGTATTCTTTTTCATGATAATTTCTTGCTTTCATGATCTGATTGGCTGCTTCACCATCATTGGTAAGCAGGATCAATCCTTGAGAATCCTTATCTAATCGTCCTACAGGATAGATCCTTGTTGGATAGTTAATATAGTCGATAATATTATCTTTCTCTTCTTTGCTTGCTGTGCATACAATTCCTCTTGGCTTATGAAAAGCCAGAAAGATCAGATCTTCCTGAATCTTTACCGGCTTTCCATCAAATGTCACGCTCTGCCCCGGAAGTACTTTGGTTCCGCTTACTGCAACTTCTCCATCGACTTCGACTCTGCCTTCCTCGACATAAGTATCTGCCTGTCTTCTGGAGCAGATTCCTGCTTGACTTAAATATTTATTTATACGCACTGCATCTTCTGTTTTACGTTTTGTCTCTTGCATTGTTACCTTTCCCACTTGTCACAAAGGGCGATGATCTGATCAGCAAATTTGCCCAGGTCTTTGTTCGTTCCACCCTCATTGTGCTCAATTACAGATTTCAAACGCTCGCTGGCTGTAAGAAGTCTGATATAAGCACTGCTCTGTTTTGGTTTCTTCTGGATGCGTTCTCTTGATCCCCATTCAGTCCATTCGCCTGCAATAAGGTCAAACACATCTCCGCTGTATGGTGCTCTGGCTTTGAATTTGTATTCATCTTTTAAGCATGATGTAAATGCTTCACAGACCGCATCCTCTCCATGAACTACAAATACTTCTTCTGGTTTCTTCTCGAAACTATTGACCCATTTTAATAACCCGTTCTTGTCTGCATGTCCGCTTAAACCTTCTAATTGTACGATATCTGCTGCCACTTTGATTGCCTCACCAAACAGTTTTACTTCTTTGGCTCCTTCGATCAGTGATCTTCCCAGAGTTCCATATGCCTGATATCCTACAAATATGATCGTATTCTCTGATCTCCACAGGTTATGTTTTAAATGGTGTCTGATTCGTCCAGCTTCACACATTCCGGATGCTGAAATGATCACCATCGGTTCTGTTTCAAAGTTGATCTCCTTTGATTCTTCTGTCGTAATGGATAAATGAAGATTGGAAAATGTAATCGGATTAATTCCTTGTTTCACTAATTCCATAGCTTCCTCATCATATGTTTCATCGATGTTCATATTAAAGATCTTCGTCGCTTCCACTGCCAATGGGCTGTCTACAACAACTTTGAAATCTCCATGATTCTTGATCCTATCTTCAGCCTTGATCTGACGGATATAATATAACAGCTCCTGTGTTCTTCCAACTGCAAATGATGGGATCACGACATTCCCGCCTCGGTCAAAGGTTCTCTGGATCACATTGGTCAGTTCTGTCACATAATCCTGATGTTTTCCATGATAACGGTCACCATACGTAGATTCCATAATAACATAATCTGCTTCTCTCGTATAGCTCGGATCTTTGATCAATGGCTGGTTAAAGTTTCCGATATCTCCAGAGAATACCAGTTTCTTTTCCACATCTGCTTCCCTTAACCATACTTCAATGCTGGAAGATCCTAACAGATGTCCGATATCTGTAAATTTGATCGTAATGCCGTCAGCAACTTCAATCTGTCTGCCATATGGGCATGGCACGAAATACTGCATGACATTGATCGCATCATCCATCGTATAGATTGGTACAACTTCTGGTTTTCCAGATCGCCTTGCTTTCCTGTTCTTCCACTCCGCTTCAAATTCCTGAATGTGTGCACTGTCTTGCAACATGATCTCACATAGATCGGTTGTTGCTCTTGTCGCATAGATCTTTCCTCTGAATCCTTTTGCATACAACAGCGGGATCAGCCCTGAATGATCGATATGTGCATGTGTCAGCAGGATAAAATCAAGATTCCCTGCATTCACTGGAAGATCAACATTCTCGTATACATTTAACCCTTGTTCCATTCCATAGTCAACAATAAATCTTTTGCCGCAAGCTTCCACATAATGGCAACTTCCGGTCACTTCATGATCCGCTCCGATAAACATTAACTTCATGGCTTATACCTCCTCTGAAATATAGATTGGGCCAGCCGGCACGATATCTTTTAGATACTCATGCTCTTTTAATATCTGTCCTGCATCGTAGTCAAAAAACACCTGTGTCAGCTCGTCGATTGAAATTTCATCTTCCCATCCCTGTGCATCCGTTGTGTGTATGTCTAATATCTCATCTTGTGGTATGTCTGCACGTTGAATGGATATCTTATGATTCAGACATTGAAACTGGAATACTCCATTCTGATCCTTGATATATGGATCTTTCACCAATATCCTGAATGTAAAATCGTTCTTTCCTTGCAAGATATCTCCCCAAGCAGCAAGGTTCGTGATCCTTGCCATGATCTTTGGTACTTTTTTGCTTTGTATAAAATCCTTTCCTGTTGAATTTCCCTTGAATAAATTTCCTTCTGTGATATAAATCTTCTTACCTTTGTGTCGTTGTTTGATCTGGTTAATCATATGTTCTGGCTCTAAAGAATACGCCCATCGGATATATACTTCATCTTCTTCAAAACTTTCTGCAAATACGCCTTGTAACAGATCGTCTTCATAATAAGCTAAGAGGCTTCCATCTCCACTCTGGCTTTCTTTTTCCAGTCGTCTCAGGTATGGTTCATCCGGAACTGTATATATCTTGTATTGTTCCATAAACCGCTCTAAAAAATTCTGGATCGTCTGATAATCTTCTGCCATTATATGAACGATCTTATGATTTCTATCCGTTGTATCATCTGTATATGAAATGTTATGATCATCGATCATTGTTTCTTCCCAGTCCATCACAAATCGAAACTGGAATGGCTCATAATATGCTTTATTCGCAGGCATCAGATACGTAAATGGCTGTTGCTGCTCATACATATCATTGAAACACTTCTTAAGCATCTCTGCCATGATGCCTCTTCTTCTATATTCCTTCCACACCGCAACTGCTACAATATAATTTAATGTATATGTCTTCTTTCCTGCTCTTATGTGATATGGATTTAAATGGAGCATTCCTAAGATCTTGTTGTCTTCTTCTGCCAGTATCACTTGATTCGTTGCATATATCTCTTCAAAATAATATTGTGCAAACGGCTCTGGATCTTCAAAAATCTTCTGATACATGTCATATACTGGCTGTTTGTCTTTGTTTTTCTGATAAACGATCTCCATGCTATTTCCTTTATTCTTATTTTGTTTCATTCAGCAGACACACTGCCTGTGCACTGATCCCGAGTCCCTCTCCTGTGAATCCTAAATGTTCTTCTGTCGTTGCTTTGACATTCACCTGATCTGGATCTACTTTGAGGGTCTTACTGATATTTTCTTTCATTGTTGGAATATAATTTAATAACTTTGGTCTCTGTGCAATGACTGTCGCATCCACATTTCCAATCTCGTATCCTTTTTCCTCGATCAATCTTACAACTTCTGCTAACAACTTCATGCTGTCTGCATTATGATATGCAGGGTCTGTGTCTGGAAAATGCTTTCCGATATCTCCTAATGCTGCTGCCCCAAGGATCGCATCTGTGATCGCATGCAGCAGAACATCAGCATCTGAGTGTCCTAATAATCCTTTCTCATATGGTATATTTACTCCGCCTAAGATCAAGTCTCTTCCTTCTACTAACTGATGGACATCATATCCCATTCCTACACGCATATTCTTGCTCTCCTTTTTTTGTTTTTATTATAACATGATTCCACTCTTTTATCATGATTTTTAGCAGAAAAAAAGACATATTCATATCGAATATGTCTTCCGAAAGTAGCGATGAGCAGATTCGAACTGCTGACACTACGGGTATGAACCGTATGCTCTAGCCAACTGAGCTACATCGCCATATGTTATGAAATTCATCCATGTAGTTCATGGATAGTGGGACCAATAGGACTCGAACCTATGACCCTCTGCTTGTAAGGCAGATGCTCTCCCAGCTGAGCTATGATCCCTTGTGTCTCTCAAGCTCTCTTGCCTGACGACAAAATATAATATACTCTTATTTTCGATGAATGTCAACACTTTTTTTAATTTTTTTTTGATATTTTTATTTTATAGATAGAAACCACGTAAAAAATGGCTTATTTACGTGGTTTCTTCATAATTTATTTTTTTATATTTTTTCGGATTTTATCGAAATTTTCTATGCAATAAAAATAATCCTCCTAAAATCAGAATGATTCCTCCTATGAATGAAAGCTCATCTGTCCGTCCACCTGTCTTTGGAAGATCCAATATAGAATCATTCGTAACATTGTACGTCAGATGATAGAAGTAATAATCATTTCCCTGTTTGATCGCTTTACTTGTATCCACATTCTGTTTATCCACCTCTGCCTGTGACATCGTCATTGGCAGTGTAACGATGATTGGTTCTTTTAACAGATTCTTTCCAACCGCTGTCTTTGTCTCTGTGATCGTATAAGTATCAGGAAGCAGTCCATCAAAAGTAACTTCTCCAGCAGAATCTGTTTTGGCCTTCGCTACTTCTGCTCCATCAGATGATGTGATCACAAATTCGATATCTCTTAATGATTTCCCCTTAGAATCTTTCTTGATAAGTTTTACAGATCCTTGGATCATCTGATTTATAAACTTCGCTCCACCTGTCAATTGTGCTTTAGCTGTCGTTCCAGTTGGTCCAATATCGAACGTCACAGTTTCTTTCTCCTGATCGATCGTTGCATTGCTGCTGTTACTCGTAATATTGAGTAATTTGAAATACTTGATCATACCTCCTTCATTACACGTATAAGTGCCATATTCCAGATTATCAAATGTCACAGACAGTTCGATCAGATCTCCCAGATGATCTTTCATCTGTTTTTCAACCTCTGCCTTTGTGAATTTGACTTTCTTCTCATAACTGTGTTTCTTTCCATAGACATCGGTTCCAGTCAGTGTAAATATAAAAGTTGAATCCCCAACATCCATATTCAGATTACCTGGGTCCAATGCTTTTGTGATCGTAATGCTTCCTTTCGGCCCTGTACGGTCATGTGTGTTTGTGATCACTGTAAGATCCTGATCATTTTCATCCGTATCATAGGTTGGTCTGTATCCGATCTCAGATTCTCCCGTGATCAATCCTTCTTCGACTTCTTTCCATGTATAATTGACTTTTTTCCCATTGACTTTCACAGGAAGTACCTTACTGGACGCTTTCCAGTTATTCTTCGCACTGAGCATCAATGTTTCTTCCACTTTACCATCAGCCAACAGATTAACTAAAACAGATTTGGGGCGTATGCCATCTTTATTCCCATGATCATTCCATACCTTTTTAACCTTTTTCTTTGTCGTATCTGGTGTATGCGTATTCGTGATCATGATATTCTTCGTTGTTGTACCATCATCATCTATTGTCTCATTTGTCTCGTAAGTATCGACATATCCTGTTTTTGCATTATCTGTCAGCTTATCATAGACTTCTTCTTTCACTTCATACTCAAATGGTTCGCCAGTTTTGTCATACTTATCGAGGCAATGGTACGTTACATCATCTGACCAGTTATTTGTTTCGTCTAATGTAATAGCATTCTTGTATTTCTCACCATTTCTATATAATTGAGCTTTTATCGATATCGGCCTCAGATCATCTCCATTGTCACCATCTTCCCAAACCTTTTGTACATTGATATCGACATATTCTGTATTTTCATGGAAGTTCGTAAACGAAATCACATACATCGCATCATTCCAGTGTGTACTCGTCAAAGTATAACCTTCGGGAACATCTTCATGAAACTCCCACTTTTCACGATCATCCTTCTTGATATCCGTAAACATTGTCCAGTTATTATCTTTTGTCAGTGTATACACCTTTACTTCTTTCGTTGTCTTATGTGTTGCCTTAATCGTAACAACATCTGGACGGATCTTTGCTGCATTGTCATGATCATCCCATATCTTCTTCAATGCAATATAATCCAGTTTCTGGTTGACTAAAGTATCTGAATCATGCACATATGTTGTTGTATCATTATCCGTATTATTCTCGGCTTTTACATCATGAATGAGATTTTCTTTCGTATCATTGATCACTTTACCCTTAAATGTTAATGTCTTGTCCGATTTCTCGTATCCATCTGGTGCGTAGATTTCTTCTACCTCATACATATCACTGTCTGTTCCATCCTTTGCATAGATATCGGTCGGTAATCCAATAAACTCCAGATATTCAAACTGATCATCCTGTGATGTAGTGGTGGCGATCGTATCACCCTTCTTAAAGATATTTTCTCCTTTGCTATTAACGATATCTGTTTTCGCTTTTAAGGCAAATATGGCTCCCGCCAGCTTGTTTCCGTCTTGATCGGTCTTGATCAGATGGATGCCGTATTTTTGCATAGTATCATTAGCTTTGACATGAATACTTGCTTTCTTTGCAACCTTTAAGGCGATATCTTCCTCTTCTGGATCCAGAACCTCTACCATAGTCTTGATCGTTTTCTCTGGCAGATCTTTATACGATCCTTGGTTGTTAAAACTGATATTGATCTCGTATTTTCCTGATTTTTCTGCATATGTCGGTGTAAATGCCACATCTTTATCCGTCACTTCCACATCTTCTGCTCCATCGTCATCATAAAGGATTCTCCAGCTAAAGTCCTCTGCCTTGAATTTATCACCTTTTAAGAACCTGTTCTTTGGCATGGCAACGATCTTTAACGGCTGTTCCTCGATAAACTTATCTTCTTCGATCTTTAAGATCTGATCCATGACATATGTTGTCTTAAGAACTGGATTTCCATAGAACATCTGGCTGACATCTTCTACATTGGAGGTGTTGAAAGATGAAAGATCGAGTGTTTTGATGGAATCCATGGCATAAAACATCTGACTCATATCCACGACTGCGGATGTATCAATATTTTTAAAATTGATCTCTGTGAGATTCCTGCAATTTTTAAACATTTTAGATGATATTGCATTCATGTAGATGACCTGTCCGGCTCTTTGACTTGAGATATAACAATCTCCATCATCGTTCCAAAGCACAATACTGCCATCTTTATTCTGAGAAACATCCGTTGTCACAGCTCCTTCTGGTGCACTCTTCCACGTGAAAGTCACAGATTCCGCATCATTGATCTTCTGGTTCAATTTTTCGCCTTTTTCCAACACATAAATACCTGTACTTACATTATTGTCTTCATTTCCAAACGGATCTTCCTTGTCTGGTACTTTATCATCATCACGAATATCATTGATACTTCCTGCAGTTGTATCCCATGTCAGTTCTACTTCATGTTTTTCCTGATCTTTGATATAGCCTGTCGGAGACTTGATCTCTTTTATGTAATACTTTCCTAAATAGAAGTTAGTTGTTTCTTTTCCATCCATATCCTTTCTTGTAAAATGGATCTCCTTCTCTTTTGTCGTTGTCTTTTGATCGATCAGTTCGTCCTTCTTCCAGACGAGCGTTCCGTCATCTTTCTTGATATTCTCATCCGCATACAGCCCATAGACTGCTCCTGCGATCTGATCGTTGTCATAGATAAAACTCTGAGAATCCTTGTCATAATCTGTTAAGATATCTCCCGTCTTACTGAACGTAATTTCTCCATAGACTGGCGTATCCATCTGTTCAAACCTGCAGCTTCCATTTCCAGCATTATCGTACGTGATCTTGATGCTTGTGGATTCCCCGCTTAACTCAAAAGATTTTTCTTCTGCGTCATCCATGTTGTAGCCTGCTGGCGCAGCAGTTTCCTTGATCGTATATTTTCCATATGGAAGATAGCACTCTGCAGTTCCATCTCCACTCGTTCCTGTAGTCAAAGTTGCCACAATATCCTGATCTTCATCATAGATTTCATAGACTGCATCATTTAACAGCTTCTTTGTCTCTGATGAACGTTTGACTAGTTCGATCCTGATCTTATTTTCATCATCTTTATACGGACCAAACGTGACTGTCTTATGGACATCAGACTTGATCAAGACCACATCTTCATCTTCCATCATTTCATGCTTTGGATCACCCTTGATCTGATGCAATGTATAAACACCGATTGCTAACGAGATTGAAGTTGCTTCTCCTTTTTCATCAGTTATCAGAGTATCGACCACTTCTCCATGCGGATCAATAATCTGAAATTCCGCCCCAGATTCCGGTACATACTTATCTTTATTTACGGACATTTGCTTTTTGATCGAAATCTTTGCGGATTTTGTATAATCGTCTTTTAAAACGAATTCATACACTTTGACTTCATCCTCGATCGATGCTTTCATTTCTGTGGAATACTGCGGTAGCGCAAGGTCATAGCCTTCGACACCTCTGGTCTGCACGACTATAAACCCTGTCTTCTTTACGAAATCTTTTAGGAGCATCGCTGCCTTTCCTTCGGAATCTGTGACTAATGTTCCAAGAATCGCATCTCTATTATCTTTTTTCAGTTTTTCAATGTAATGAAGCCTGTCCTGTGACGTTGCCAATGTCTGATCCTTGAAATCTTTCACCATAGATTCATCCAGTACAACAAACTCAGCCCCTGGTTCTGGTTTAGACTTTCCATTCTTGACCATCGTTTTTCTGACCCGGATCTTATCTCCATTATAATAATTATCCAGCTCAAATTTTTTAAATTTCTTATCGCCGTCTTTGATCGTTACATCAAAATCATCAGCGATCTTATAATTATCACTTCCTTTTGTCTGATGAACCGTGTAGATGCCAGGATCTAACTTTCCAGATTGAGCTGCACCATTTTCATCCGTGATCAATGTTTCTATGACTTTCTTTGTCGACTGATCGATGATCTGGAATTCTGCCTTATATTCTTCTTTTTTTGTATAAGTTCCAGTTTCCTTATCACTGATCCTTGTAACCTTTGTCAACATGATCCCTGCATGCTGCTTTGGATCGTTTGATTCAACCTTATAGATCATTTTAGATCCATCAATGCTTACCCATTTGTCCGGTACCATATCATATCCATCGGTCGTTTTCGTCTGATGAATACGGTAAGCTCCATAAGGAAGTAAATCTGTTTCTGCGATCCCTTTGTCATTCGTTGTGATCGTCTGTTTTAAGTTATTCTTGGAATCATAAACCTCAAAAACTGCCTGTGCTTCTGGAACATTTTCCCCGCCAAACGTCTTTACAACCTGTATTGTTCCTTCATATTGCTCTTCTTTCAGATACTGGGATGTATGTTTATTGACCGTGACTGATATATCATTACTAGATAACTTATATCCCAACGGAGCATACTTCTCATGTAAACGGTAATATCCCGGATACAGATCTGTCACTTTTGCATAACCATCTGCATCAGTTACCATCTGTGTCACAAGTGTTCCTGCTTTATAGACAACACTCTTGTTATCGGAGCCTGTGATATCATGGTCAGCATATAGCTCATAGACAGCATTCTGCAAGTTTGCTTCAACTCCTAGATCCCCTCGTTTATTCTTTACAGTTCCCTGTTTAAAGATCTCCAGATCACTCTTTTGAAATTCATTGGTATAGTTAAATGTGAATGATCTGACTCCACCCTGTTCCACTTTGCTCTGATCTGTCTGATCTGGGATCAGGTGTCCGAATGAGGATTTTGTTTCCCTGACCATCCAAGTGTGGACCGAGGCACTCTTTAAGGCTGAAATCTTCTGCTCTGCAAGTTTTTGTGCTTCCTGCATTGCCACAGCATATGCTTTTGCCGAAGAATCGTACCAGCCATTATCTGTCGCTTCTTTTTGCTGACTTTTTGAAAGATCATTCCAATTCTTTACATAAGTCTTTTTCGTTGATGTCACACTATAACTTACCGTTCTTTGAACAGTATAAGAAGCTTCTCCATTGTCATCGGTTGTTACACTTCCTTGATAATTCCCATCCATATAGATCTGAAATACTGCTCCAGAAAGCCCTGCTCTTGTTTCCGCATCTTTCTTTTTGATCTTGATCCTTACATTATCTGGGCTGGTTCCTGACTTTGTTGCACTCGTTTTCGCATTTTCAATATCTGGAGGTGTATGACGAAATCCGAACAAAACCTGATGGGAATCCAGTTTCTTCTTTTTCACACATTTCTTCACTGTATAATAATAGATCGTTCCTTCTGGATCCTGATCACTGATCATTTTACAGAACTTTTTTGCATCTTTCTGCAAATAACCCCTGTCCACATTTTTTCCTGCCTGATAAACGGTATTTTGCTTATTCGCTCCATGTCCACATGCCCAGATGTATGCCTGACACAATGACAGATCTTTTGTATTCTTGCCGCTTGACCTGAAATACCAGTTTAATGCTTTTGCAATTCCCTTTTTTTCATAAGTTGCTGCATTGATCGTCTTGTACTTTAAGGTATCTCCAGAACACATGGTCTTTCCAGAGTTTAAGCAAAACACTCTGTGTCCGTCAGCTGTCATACTCCACAGACCTTCTGATGCAGGACGATCAATCTCTGAAATCTTATTATTTGATAATGCCTGGCTCATCACCAGTTTGGCTTCTCCTGTGAAAGCCTTGACGTCTCTATTCTTCAGGAACAGTGATTCTCCTGAACCACTCAGATGCATTGTCATGATCATCAGGAGGGTAAGAATACTTACCGATATCTTTTTACAGATCGTCTTCATTTGTTTCAAACTTTCTTCCTCCTTTTTACTTGTAACGGTTTGTGAAATATCCTGGCTGTCCTTCCTTGTCGATCCTTCCATATTCAGAATCTACGTGGTCTCTCGAAAATCCAGTTCCATTCTGCCCTTCCAGTTCGATCGAGCCATTAAACATGCCGTCATCATGAATAATGTTGTGTGTGTCGAATGATCCATCTGTTTTCTTCCAGACAGCATACAATTCACAAGTCTGTCCAGCATCGCAGAGAGTATTGACCGCCTGTCTGTCGGTATATTTTGCTTTGATCGCATTCGGATCTTCACTCCATCCAAGGAAGGTATATCCCGGCCGTTCAAATGTATTTGCTGGCAGGATATCATCCTGTCCATATTTTAATTCCACAGTCTTTTTGCTGCCTGATGCACCATTTCCATCAAATGTTACTTCATAAGAGTTCTTGGACCAAACAGCATAAAGTGTTATACCCTCCGTGTTACTCCATGTGATCGTCTCTCCTGGAGAATACCGTGCTCTCACCGCATGTTTATCTGTATTCCATCCAACAAAGGCATAGCCTTTTTTCGTGTATCCATTCTCAGCAAAGCTGTAATTTTGATCGTACGTGGCTGTCCCATCATTCACATATCCAGAATCTTCTCCATTTCCATCATAGTTTACAGTGTATGTATTCGCTGTCCACTGGGCTGTCTCTGTATAATTACCACATACCAGCCAGCCTGTATTGGACATCCATTTTGTTCCTTCATCCAGCCATCCTTCCAAGGTATAACCTCTTCTTGATACCGTTGGAAACGAAAAATAATCTCCATCCGTAAAATTCCATGTTACATCTGCACCATCTCCACCATTTCCGTTGTAATAAATGCTGCGGCTTGGCTTTTCCAGATTCAGATTTATAGAACACCAATCATAAGTTTTCCATCCATCTCTGTCAGCGGAGGCCACTCCGACCAATCCAGTACTGACATGGATATTTACTGATTTCCAATGTTCTTGAGTATCATGATAGGAATTTTCCCAAAATCCATCATTTCCTCCGCAATAAAGCGTTATATCCTTGCTCGGATCTGAAAATACTGGTTTATCCACCGTTACCCATTCCCAGGATCGATGCTGTTCATGGGCCGGTAACAGATACCAGACCTTGATCGTTAAAAGTGTATAGTTGTTGTTACTGTTCTTCTCTGAATATATCGTCTGTTTATTCACTGTAAGCTTATAATCTCCACCTCCACCGGAATACGTCGTTACCGTATATGGATGTCTGGAATTATTAAATGTCCCACCGTTGACATTTTTATTTTTTTCATATTCATCACTATGAATATACATTGTCAGACTATCACTTTTCCCATTTGGTCCATTGATGTTCACTGTTAAATGTCCATCTTTAAAATGTTTGTTTCCTCCTGTATTATATGATTGATAAGCATGTGCCTTCTTCATCTGATACCATGCCAGAACGGAAACAAATGAAACCATGACCACTAATACCACTACGATCTTTCGTTTTCTTTCCAAGATCTTTTTTGCATTCTTCATCACATCCTCCTCTCCATCTATTTTTATCTATCTTCCTTTTGTTTCCTGATCTTCTGTCCATGATTCCTCATACAGTACACCACATACCGGTATCTTCCATGTCCTCGGTACGGATGACAGGTTATAAGTGTGACCATATCTTTCCCTTTTTGAATCAGAATCTTGTCCATATCATATGGATCGATCACTTTAATCTTTGTAACCCGATAATCCAGTCTTTCCCATGGATTTCTAATGATCACCTGATCGCCTGTTTTTAACTGTTCGATGTCCCGAAAATACGGAATTCCCCGATATCCCCGATGTGCAGCGATCACGCAGTTGCTGTCTTTTTGTCCTACTGGCAGGGATGTCTGTCCCATGATCGCTGCTCCTTTTCTCATATTTTCCATCGTCGCTCCCAGATATAATGGAACTTTCTGTTTCATCTTCGGTATCTTAATGTAACCGAAGGTATTTTTTTCGTTTCTTAAGACGATCGGTGCACTGCGGTAACTGAATACATCCTTTAGTCCTGCTTGTTTTTCTTTGAATATCTTCCTGTTATAGCGGACTGCTTTTTGATACAGTAGATCATCCTGTTTTCTTTTGCTTCTCCTCTGCGTCAGTTCTTTCACCGTCTGATCGGACTGTTTTTGTTTCAGATATGATATGATCTCTGGATAAAGCAGTAACGTGATCCCTATTACCAGAAAAAAGATTCCAACAATATTTATGATCTTTTGTTTCACCCATATCTCCTTTCCCCGCTTTTTCTTTTCATCTTTTCATATACTTTTCTGGCTGCGATCAATACACAAATGATCAATAGTCCTGCAAAGATGGCCCGTTTGTAAACTTCCATCCATTGCGAATGATGATTTCTTGCTCTTATCTCTTCCTCTTTTGCATGATAAGCTGTGCGAACTCCTCGGACTAATAAACGCTTGTCATTGACTCCATAGGGTGTGCAAGTAACCAATGTTACAAGATCTTTTCCTTCCATGATCTGAAGTTCCTTTGTATCTTGTGGTTCCACGACTGTGATCTGATCCACACGGTAAGCAAGCTTTTTATCCAATACATGTATAAAAAAGAAATCTCCCTTTTTCATCTCTGTCAGATCTGTAAAGATTTTTGCAGAACTAAGCCCAGTATGTCCAGTCAGCACCGCATGGGTATCTTTTCCTCCAATCGGAAAGGAAGATGCAGCCAGATGTCCGATCCCATGTTCCAAAACTGTCCCACTTGTCCCATGATAGATCGGCAGATTAATTGAAATGCAAGGAATCTTTAAATATCCCATGATCGATGATCCATCAATATTTAATATTCTGTTATAATGAACCGTCTCTCCATCTAAGCGTTTTTCCTTAAACGGATCAGTCAACTGTACTGAAGATCGCATCAATTCCCCATTATACTGTTTTGCTTCATCCATTACTTTTTTTATGATCGCCTGATCCATTCCGGCTGCCTTTTCCTGATAACTTTCCACCGTCGAACCTGCACTCTTTTCAAACAGATAGTTGCTTGTAAATGGATAAAACAACAGCAAAAAACCTGTCAGAACGATCAGAATCGGTATGATCTTTTGTTTCATTTTATCTTTGTGATCGTCTTCTGTTTTTGTTCAAGATCAAGATCCCACATCCAGCAACAACAACCCCTGCAATGATCAGAAGATAGTTTCCTGCCCCACCTGTCATTGGCAGCATGAACTGCTTCTGATTTGTGATCTGCATATTGATATATGCATTTCCAGAATCATCGTGTTTTGTCATCGTTGCCTTTATCTCATCCACAGTCGCACTCGCTGCTGTAGTCTGAACCGTCACATCATTCTTTAATACCGCACCATTAGGAACTCCATCATTTGCTGTGGAATCTGCATCAGACTTACTCTGGATCCCTGTGATGTTTGCTTCGGTTGGTGTGATATCTGCTTTTGTCTCTTTGACCTTAACGATCACTTCTTTCTTTAACAGGGAGTATCCTGCATCGGAGTGTGTTTCTGTAAATCCATATTCATCTCCTTCGATCCCATTGATCACAAGTTTTCCATCAGAAGACGGACTAAACTGAGTCGCATCAGCTTCTTTTGCAGACTTTCCTGTTACCTGATAAACACCTGCTCTATCTGCTCTTGCTACCAGATAGTAATTATCTGTCTTATTTTTTACAACGAATTTAACCTTTGTTGCATCTCCCTTGCTGTCAGAAAATTTCTTTGTCAGATCATATCCGTAAGAGTATATGATACATTTGTCTTTTAAAATATCATAATAATTCGTATTTGTTCTCTTCCACGTAAGGGATACATCGTTTGGATTTCCTTTATCACCAAGAATAACGCTGTCATCTGTATTCACCTTAGCTGTATAGCATACAACAATATATTTATCAGAATATTTCTTATTCAACTCATTAAGTCCTGCTTTTGTCATCTCGATCTTCATTGCAGGATCGTCTCCAGATTTTCCGTATGTTGCTGCAAACTTTGGATCCGTGTCGGAACTCTTCCATACAGCCAATGCTCCACTCTTCTCAACATTATTCACATTTGTTCTGTCCGCTGCATCCTTAGTTTCATAGATTGCGATCACGGCATCTTTCCCATATGTCATTCCTTTTGCCATCGTATCGTTAAATGTATAAGTTGACATGTAGGTTGTTGATGATGTGATATGTGGCAATTTGGAAATGAACTGATAATCCAGTCTTTCTGCTTTAGAGGCTGTCACGGTACTCTGGTATTTGTATTCATTTCTTGCAGAAGTAAAATCTGCCAGTCTGTCTGTATTAGCAGTTGTCACATTGTCCTGATCTGGATTATTGCGTACTCTTTTGTCAAGTGTTGGATTTCCAGTTTCATTCTTTGGATAACAGATCACATCATAGAACCAGTCATCTCCCTTAGAATCCGTGGATGGCAACTGTACAAACCATGGATTTGTTGTGTAAGTTACATTTTCTGGTGCCTTTGTCTCAACGATCAGGTAAAGACCCAGTGGCAATTTGTCTTTACTTGTCACACCATTAGCATTAGTCTCATCCATGGCTGTCCCATTCTTTCCCATGTAATCTTCTAATTTATCTTTCGTTACCGTATTATCTTCTAATGCCTTGGCAAGTTTCTCATTGATCTGCTGGCTTGTAAAATATGTCTTACTTCCTTCTGTTTTAGCTGCATCAGAAGATGTCAAACCCAAAATCTGCTGTATTGTGATTGGAAGTTCATAGATCATCTGGATCTTTCCATTCTCACTCTGCTGTTCAACATCTCCAACTCGCAGGTAACTAAATTCCACACCTTTGATCGCATATTTTTCCAAGGCTGCTTCCGCAGCAGCGTCCTGTTTTCCTGTTGGTGTAAACTGACTGGTATTAACACCGGCCTGTTTTGCTGCTGTCATGTCATATTTGTGGATCGTTATGGATCCAGTTTTGCTTGTATCGACCACATCTGTTGATGCCGCTTTGATATTAACGATAGGTGCAAGCATCATTGCTGCAGATAATACAGCAATCGTTATTTTTTTGATCATATTTTGAATCTTCATTTTTCTTTCCTCCTATTTTTTAGAATAGAAAAAGCACAGAAATCATTGATCATACTCAATGATTCTGTGCTTTTCTTTATGTAATATACACTATTTTATTTATCTGTTAAATTAGTTTTGTCAGGTGCGATCATGATCGTATTCCAAAAAGAATCTTTGACTGCCTCTGCCTGAATCTCATCTACTACTGTGTCAAGATCGACATCACTTGTTAACTTCTTGCTCGCATCCATTACGGAAACTTTATCGTTGATTCCTAAGGATGTGATCGTAACAAACTGTTCTTCACTAACTAGTGTTCCTTTCTTTAGTGGAACCGCTAACTGATAATTCTTCTGCAATACTGACTTGATCTCATTATACATTGCTTTAAATTCTTTGCTTCTGTATTTCTTCTCAGCTTTCAGCTGCTTTGCCTTCTTATCAGCCTTCGCAGATATCTTTTGATCAGAATAAATCTCCCAGCATGGACCTCCTGCTGATGCTGACTTCGTCTGTGCAATCACTTCTTTTAGTGGATATTTGTACTGTGTACGCTGTCTGCTTCCAACATCTGCAACCGTTACCTGATCATTATCATCGATCGCAACCAATACGATAAAATGACCTTTCTTCGTAAAATATCCTGGCCCCATCAGTGCTACTACTGGATGCTTCTTCTTCAATGCATCTCTAACCTTGCTGACATCACTTCCAAGTCCATGACATTCCAGTTTATACTGTTGTGCCAGTGCTGGGACCATCTCATGACTTGCTCCAGCACTACTGTAATAGCCATTCTTATATGCCCATACTGTTGTATCAACTGGAGTTACCCATTTATTCGTCAGCGAACTGATACAAACTGCCATAGCGCTTGGTCCGCATCCACTGCTTTTGATCTGATATCCATTGTCATTCCATGCTGCATCTGCCTGATTAAAGTAAATAAATCCCTGTATCGTCTCTTTCTTATCTTTCATCTCAAGACTATGATCATTATATACTTTTGGAATGATAGATTTTTTATCTTTCTTGTCTTTTTTCTTATCTTTTTTATCTTTCTTCTTATCTTGATCAGACTTTGTCTTTTGTTTCTTTGTATGCGTTACCGCTGTATGTTTCTTTGTATGTGTTGTTGCTGTATGTTTCTTTGTATGTGTTGCTGCAGCCGTTGTATACGTATGCGTTGTTGCTTCCGTTGTCGGCTTTGCCTGAGTCGTCTGTGTTGTTGTCTCTGTCGTTGCTTCACTTTCTGTCGTCTGGGCAGAAGAATCTGTCTTGGTCTCAGTCTGTTCACTGCTTATTTGCTCTCTTGTGACTGGCTGATCTGCTCTGACCACAGACACTGATCCAAGCATCAAAAACGTATACAGAGCTACTACAGCTGCTGTTTTACGTGTTTTTCTCATCTTTCATTGTTCCCCCTAACTATTTAAACATACTTATTATACCACTTTGGATACCCTCGTCAATAAAAATGAATGGTCATGATCCATGTTCACATTTTTTTCACATCTTATGCTTCAAAGACTAATTTTTCAATTGCATATGCAACACCATCTTCATTATTTGTCTTTGTCACAAAGTCTGCGATTTCTTTCAGATCAGGTTGTCCATTTTCCATAACAACACCGGTTCCTACAGCTTTGATCATCATCGTATCATTTCCTGCATCTCCACATGCCATCACTTCATCCATAGATAGTCCAATTTGCTCTGCCAGATGTAAAAGTCCATCTCCTTTATCACATCCAATCTGATTTATTTCAATGTTATTTCCCAGAGAACTTGATACACTCGCAATATTTTTCTCGATTAATTCTTGTCTTGCAGTTTCCCGCTCTTCCATATCATCAAAAAATACATTGATCTTCTCAATTCCCAGCGGACGCTCTTCAATGTACTTTCGCAGATCATCCAGTGGCAGTCTTGTATCTCTCACAAGTTTTAATACATGATCTGATACACCATACTCTGCAAGATGGTCAAAATAGCATCGTTCCATATACCCTTGCCCATTCTGATAAATATCACGTGTACAATGATATTTTTCCAAAATATCAAACAACGAAAATACCGTTTCTTTTGGTAGATGATTTGTATATATGATCTTATTTTCTTTCTGATCATAAACAGTTGCCCCGTTACAGCAAACAGCATATCGAACGCCTGGAATATCTCTTAAAAATTCTGGAATTGCTTTAAAAATACGTCCTGTTGCTGGAACTATATAAACACCCCTTCTGATCGCTTCTTTTAGAACTTCTTCTGTGTGTTTTGAAATCTGTTTCTCGCTGTCTAAGAGTGTATTATCTAGATCCATTGCTACTAATTTTATCTTACTCATGTTATTCCTCCACAAAAAAATAATTTTGAATGTTGATCTGAAGACTTTTATATCCCTGATACTCATTGATCACTGGATAATATGTACATGTGATATACTTTGATGTTCCCATTTTCTCTCGAAATTCATCTTCATCCTCAAAAATCATGCCATCAATCCTAGTTCCCTGACTACTCTTTAATGCTAATTTTATCACATTTTTATTTTTTCCAAAAACATTCACACGTTCCACTTTTAACTTTCTGTGTGCAAATAATGGTTTTTTATTTTCTTTTCCAAATGGCTCTAAAACAGATAACTGATGGATCAGATCCATGGTAATATAATCAACTGGCATATCAATATCAATCTGTACCTTCTTTGCAAAATCTTTTTTCTCAAGGGTACAGTTCTCATTGATCTTTTTGCGGAATTCCTGTAATTTTTCTTTTTCCAAAGAACATCCTGCGGCCATTGGATGTCCCCCAAACTTTGTGAACACCTCTTTGACTTTCATCATCTCTTCAAACATGGAATATCCTTCGATGGAACGTCCAGAACCTTTGATTCCTTCTTTTGCATCTGTTAAGACAAATGCTGGATGATTTAAGCGGTCCTTGATCCTTCCTGCTATGATACCTGCAATACTTTCATGACATTCTGGAAGATATAATACAAGCACTTTATCTCCTTTTGCTTCATATTCGAACGCCTGTCCCAGTGCCTCTTTTACACCATTTTCTGTCATGGTTTTCCGAAGATCATTCAGTTCTTTTAATTCTTCTGCTGTCTGTTTTGCCTTCTCTTCATCTTCTTCCAGAAATAGATTCAATGCTTTTTCGGCAGATTCCAAACGTCCGCTCGCATTGATACATGGTCCAACAATAAATCCTAGTGCATAAGACTGTATCTGTTTATCCATCAGATCATGCACATTCAGCAATGCTTTCAACCCGATATTTTGTGTATCTTTGATTCGGCGTAATCCTTCTTTGACAAAGATTCTGTTTTCTCCTGTCAGATCTACCACATCACAAACAGTCGCGATCGCAAGCATGGATAACAACTCTTCCAATTGGCTTTCATCTTCTTCCATTGCCTGATAAAATGCCCTCATAAACTGAAAAGCCACTCCTGCTCCACAAAGTAACGGATACGGATAATTGCATGCTTCTTGCTTTGGATTGATCACTACATCTGCTGGTGGAAGAACCTCTTTTCTCATTCCTGCTTCATCGGTATCAAATGGCACATCATGATGATCCGTAATGATCATTGTCAGTCCATGTTCTTTGCCGTATGCAACTGCATCTGCTGCTGCAATCCCATTATCACAGGTAAGGATCGTATCAATCTGGTCTTCCACTGCTTTTTCAATGATATTTTCATTAATTCCATAGCCATCTTTCATGCGGTCTGGAATCTGAAAATCAATCTTTCCACCAAGATCATGAATCGCTTTCCACAAAATGTAATTTGAGACAACTCCATCTACATCATAATCTGAAATAATACGGATCGTTTTCCCTTCTTGTACCTTTTGCTTCAAAATCTCAACTCCTTCTTTGACGCCTTTCATCAAAAAAGGATCTGAAATATCTGAAAGTTCTCCATACAGATACTGCTGTATTTGTTCATCCCCAACCACATCCCTGTTGCGGATCAGCCGTGCGATCACTGGATCTATGTTAAATTTTTCTCCAATCTGATTAAAATTAGCCTTTTTCTTATACAGATACCACTGTTCCATCATCTTACTCCATTTTTCATAAAAAAGAGCATCCAGTATTTACTGAATACTCTTTTTGAATGTTTTATTTTCTTTTCTTTTTCTTCTTTTTCTTGCGGTTTGGATTTGCTGTGATCTTCTCTGGCTGTGCTTGACTGGCTGCCTGATTTTCTTTGATCACATCTGATCCAATTCGCGTCTTCATCATATACCAAAGTGGTCCAGTTAAAAATACAGAAGAGAACGCTCCTCCGATCACACCCACCATCAATGCTAATGCAAATTCTCTTAAGGAGGATACTCCGCAGATGAATAACGCTAACACCATAACAAATGTTGTCAAACTTGTATTGATCGTACGAACCAATGTACTTGAAATACTCTGATTCACAAGTGCTTTGATATCATCTCTTGTCCGGATCGTCTGAAGTTTCAGATTCTCACGGATACGGTCAAAGATAACGATCGTTGAGTTGATAGAATATCCAATGATCGTTAACATACATGCGATAAATGTTCCACCAACAGATAATCTTCCAACAGAATATGCTGCAAATACGACCAATACGTCATTGATCAATGCGATGATCGCACTGGATCCAAACTTCACGTCTTTGAATCGAATCGCAATGTAGATCAGCATACAGATTGCTGAGATCACAACGGAAATAAATGCATCTCTTTGCATTTCATTACTGATCGTTGAACTGATATTCTCTGTTGTTACAGATTTTACTTTATAATCTTTCTTTAATGTATTTTCGATCTGTTTTCTCTGACTCAGATTCAATTCTACACTTTTTACAACCATCTGATTGTTTGCTTTTACTTTCTGACTCTGAACAGAGGTTGACTTGCTGACTTTCTCGTAAGCTTTCACAACCTGTTTTTCCAGAGAATCATTGACTTTCTGGTCATCCTTGAATGTGATCGTAGATGCTGTACCACCTGAAAATTCCAGATCATAATTCAAGATTGATCCAATCTTGCTTCGATTCATTGGAAGTGCAGCAAGTCCGATCAAAATGATCACACCTGCAACTGCAACGTATTTCTTACCTGTACGGACAAAATCTCTTGTTTTGATCGTTCTTGGTTTTCCATACCATTTCTTGTCGTGAAGTCCAAAATGATATGCCGCATATACAAGGAATCGGCTGATCACAAGTGCTGTAAACATAGAGATCAATACACTCATTCCAAGTGTCTGAGCAAATCCTTTGACCGTTCCTGATCCTTTAAACCATAAAACTAATACTGCGATCAATGTTGTAACGTTACCATCGATGATCGCTGATGCTGCCTTTCCGAATCCAGATTTGATCGCTGCTCCTGTACTCTTTCCTGCCCCGATCTCTTCCTGAATTCTGGCATAAATGATAACGTTTGCATCAACTGCCATACCGATACCGAGGATGATACCTGCAAGTCCCGGCAATGTCAGTGTCGCATTAAATCCATTCAGTGCTAATAACATCATCAGCATATAGATCGCAAGTGCCACACACGCAATCACACCAGGCACTGCATAAAATGCGATCATGATCAAGCATACCAGTACAAATCCGATGACTCCTGCTTTGACCGTTGTCTGGATCGCATTCACTCCTAATTTCGCAGATACTACGTTAGAGCGTAATTCGTTTAATTTCACTGGTAAGGAACCGATTCGAATTGATGAAGCTAAATTCTCTGCTGCTTCATAACTTTCCATACCATCGATCGTACATTCTCCTTTTGTGATCGCTTCCTGTACATTTGGGGCACTGATCACCTGATTATCATAGATAATATAAATTGGTTTTCCAATATTGGCTTTTGTAGCTTTCGCAAATGCCTTTGTTCCCTTAGCATCAAATTCAAGTGCAACTAAATATTCTTTCTTACCAGTTGTCTGATTCTGATTAGTTACAGCTTTGGCTTTCTTAACATTTTGACCTGTCAATACAGTATCTAATGTTGTCTGAGTCGTTGTTTTTCCATTCTTCTTTACTTTTACCTGTTTCTGGACAGCAAAAGAAAGTGTTCCTGGTTTACCAAGCTCATCTAAAATCTTGTTTGCATCTGTTACTCCAGGAATCTCGATATTGATACGATCTTTTCCTTCCTGATAAACTTCTGCTTCTGTACTGTACCCTTCTACACGCTTCTGAAGTTTGTATACAGTATCTTTCATATCACTATCAGATACATTCTTGCCATCTACTTCATATGTAATACTAACTCCACCTGCAAGGTCTAATCCAAGTTCGATATTGCTTGCTCGACCGATCTTCTTCTTTGTGATTCCCTTGGTTGTGATAAATGCTCCAAATACACACAAAGCGATCAGTAAAATAAGCCCTGCAATATACTTGCCACTGCTATTACGCTTCTTCATTCTCCGTCTCCCCTTCTAATGCCAATGCTGCCTTTACCATTAATGCACATTCTACCCTCTTGCGCTCTAATTTACATCCGATCTCATAAGTTCCATCGATCGTACCGTTAAAGTTATAAGAGTTTGCACTGCATCCACCACTGCAATAGAATCTTGCAAAACATTTTTTACATTCTTCTTTGGAGTATACATTACATGCCTTGAATTCTTTGACGATCTCATCTTTCTTGACTCCTTCGTAAACATTACCCATTAAGAAGTCTTCTTCTCCTACAAACTGATGGCATGGATATAAATCTCCCCATGGAGTCACTGCAAGATATTCTGTTCCTGAACCACATCCGGATAAACGTTTTGCAACACATGGCCCTCCTGTTAAGTCGATCATAAAGTGGAAGAAGGTAAATCCTTTTCCTTCCTTCTCTCTTTTGATCATCTCTTTTGCAAGAAGATCATATTCATCCATCAGAATTGGAAGATCCTCTTCTGTGATCGCATAATCTGCTGTATCCGGTGCCACAACAGGTTCTACAGAAATCTGTTCGAATCCTGCATCTGCTAAATGCATAACGTCTTTTGAGAAATCTAAATTATGATGTGTAAAAGTTCCTCTTACATAATATTTCTGCTGGTTTCTGCTATCTGCAAATTTCTTGAATTTGTCGATAATAAAATCATAGCTTCCTTTTCCATTACGGAATGGTCTCATGTAATCGTGAACTTCTTTTCTTCCATCCACACTTAATACAACGTTATCCATCTCTTTATTGGCAAATTCCATGATATCATCGTTTAGTAATACACCATTTGTTGTCAATGTAAAACGGAACTTCTTATCATGTGTTTCTTCCAAAGAACGTCCATATGCAACGATCTCTTTCACTACATCAAAGTTCATCAAAGGCTCTCCACCAAAGAAATCAACTTCCAGATTTCTACGGTTTCCTGAATTCTCTACAAGAAAATCTAATGCTTTCTTACCGACTTCAGCACTCATTAATGCACGTCTTCCCTTGTATTCTCCTTCTTCTGCGAAACAGTATCGGCAGGCAAGGTTACAATCATGTGCAATATGAAGACAGAGTGCCTTTACAACTGTTGGTCTATCTTTGAATCCACAAATGTATTCTTCATAACAGTCTTCTGTAAATAATACACCTGCATCTTTTAATTCTGTAACTTCTCCATAAGATTCTTTGACATCTTTCTCATCCCAGGATGATAATTCTTTGATGATCTCTTCTAATGTATGATCCTCATATAAAGCAATCACCTCATATGTCAGGTCATCAACCACATGGACAGATCCACTTGCTACATCAAGGACCATGTTATATCCATTATTTTTATACTGGTGAACCATTGTTTCTTTCTCCCTTTATCTGTTATTTTCTTTCATCGAAAAAATGAGGCGGCCCACAAGGAACGCCTCAAGCACAAAGTCTTTGTTCGATTTGACTATTTGCTGTGTTCGCAGGTCTGGTTACCTACTGTACAAGATGTTTTACATGCTGACTGGCAAGATGTCTGGCATTCACCACATCCACCTTTTTTCACTGTGTTCTGTAATGTTTTATTTGTCAGAGTTTTAATATGTTTCATCTTATCGTCCTCCTGATTCTCATAAAATAACTTGCTATATTGTATCATATTCATTTTCAAATAGCAAGCATTCCACCTAAAGTTCCTCCTGCAATACATAAGAAACATGCCGTGATCCTTTCTGTGGAAAACAGAACGATATTTTTTTGAAAAATCCACGAGATCAAAGTCAAGATCATAAAGTATAACATTCCTGCTGCAAATCCCCATAAAAACTTCTTTTTTCCGATCTTACTTCCGATCAGCATGCCAGCAAAAACAGATGCAAGAATATATGTAAGTGTGACCCCAAGATTCGCGATCTTCATTCCTGCATTGCTTTGATAGATGATAAATGCAAGAAGACACAATAAAATTCCTGTGGCAATGTAGGCAAATACCAGACTTTGTATCATATAGAGTCCCTTTTTCCCCATGTCCATAACAATTGCTCCTTTTTCTATTTAATCTATGACTGGTATTTTGAATCTATGCCTTTTTGTGATAAACTGACATTAAAAATACGAAAGGAGTTTTCCTATGATCGATCTTCATATACATTCTACTTGTTCCGATGGAACTTTTACACCAAAACAGATTGTTCAAAAAGTGATAGCAAAAGGATTATATGGATTTTCTCTGACAGATCATGATACTGTCGATGGAATTCCGGAAATTCTTGCTATGGATCTTCCAGATGATCTGAAATTCATTCCTGGAATTGAAATTTCATGTGATGCACTTCATCGTGAGATTCATGTATTAGGATACGGAATCAACTATAAGGATCAGCAGTTAAATCATACTCTCAACATGCTCCGTGACAAACGGTTTCAGAGAAATCTTGATATGATCGAACTCTTTCAAAAAGACGGTTATCCGATCACGCTTGAAAAACTGCAAAATGGTGATCCTCATACTGTGATCACACGAGCTCACTTTGCAAGAACTTTGATCGCAGAAGGCATTTGTTCTTCCACGGATCAGGCTTTTTCCAAATATCTTGGTGAAAAGTGTAAATATTATGTTCCAAAACCATTTTTTGATCCAAAAGATTGCTTAAGATTAATCCTTGATGCTGGCGGAATTCCGGTTCTTGCACATCCATTTTTATATAAATTTTCAAATGAAGATACCAAACATCTCATTCATGATCTGAAAGAAGAAGGGCTCGCAGGAATCGAAGTTTATCATTCTTCCCATCATATCGGCCAGATCACAAAACTTCGCCAATGGCAGAAAGAATATGATCTTCTTGCAACTGGAGGATCAGACTTCCATGGAACGAATAAACCAGATATTGAAATCGGAACCGGACGCGGACCGTTATTTGTCCCAGATCATTTGATTGATGATCTGATGAATTAATATTAAGAAACAAAAAAGAATCTGAAATACAGATACTATTCTCTGTCTCAGATTCTTTTCTTTTGATCAAATATTCATCTTATTCTTCAGATGATGATGCGTTCGCTTTTTCCATTGCCTGGATTGCTGATTTCTCCATTGGAATACGGCAATGTTTGTCGTTACCAAATTCAACAATGATTGTTGTTTCATCAACTTTATCTACAACAACTCCGTAAAATCCGCTTGTTGTCAACACGCTGTCTCCAACTTCCAAAGTTTCCATCATCTGTTTTAATTCTTCTTCTTTTTTCTTCTGTGGTCTGATCGTTAAAAAGTACATTAATCCAAAACAAACAACCAACATCAGAATTGTCATTGTAACCTGATCCATTTTCTTCCTCCATCTTTCTAATAAGATTACTGGTTCATCATGCCATCGATCTTACGTTTCTTGTATTCCTTATAATTGCCTTCTTCGATTGCCTGACGAATCTCACTCATCATTGTATTATAAAAATACAAGTTATGCAAGACACATAATCTCATTCCTAGCATTTCTTTTGCTTTTAAAAGATGTCGGATATAGGCTCTGCTGTAACTTCTACAGGCTGGGCACTGGCATCCTTCTTCGATCGGACGATGGTCCAGTTCGTATTTTTTATTGAACATATTAAGTTTTCCCTGATTCGTATATACATGTCCATGACGGCCATTTCTTGTTGGATATACACAATCAAAGAAATCAACTCCACGGTCAACTGCTTCTAAAATATTCACCGGTGTTCCAACCCCCATCAGGTAAGTTGGTTTATCTTCTGGCAGATATGGCACTGTCTTTTCAAGGATATTGTACATCTCTTCATGTGTTTCTCCAACCGCAAGTCCACCTAATGCATATCCATCTAGATCCATCTTGGAAATCTCTTTGGCGTGTTCGATTCGGATATCTTCAAATGTTCCACCCTGATTGATCCCAAATAACATCTGATGTGGATTGACTGTATCTTCCAGAGAATTTAAGCGGTCCATCTCTTTTTTGCATCGTCTCAACCATCTTGTTGTACGATCAACAGAATTCTGCATATATTCTCTTGTTGCAGGATGTGGCGGACATTCGTCAAATGCCATCGCGATCGTTGATCCTAAGTTTGACTGGATCTGCATACTTTCTTCTGGTCCCATGAAAATCTTTCTTCCATCAATATGAGAAGCAAAAGAAACGCCTTCTTCTTTGATCTTACGAAGCTTCGCCAATGAAAACACCTGAAATCCGCCAGAATCTGTAAGGATCGGGCGGTCCCAGTGCATAAACTTATGCAGTCCTCCAAATTCCTTGATCAGCTTATCTCCTGTTCTTACATGCAGATGATATGTATTAGATAACTCCACCTGTGTTCCAATATCTTTGAGATCATCTGTACTGACTGCACCTTTGATCGCTGCCACAGTCCCGACATTCATAAATACTGGTGTTTCGATCACACCATGGACCGTTGTTAAACGGCCTCTTTTTGCTCTTCCGTCTTTTTTGATTAATTCATACATTCTTATTCACCATAAATTTTCTTAATATTATCCATTGTTGCACCAAGATTCTTTAAAACTCCATCAAGAATCGTAACAGCTGCCATTGATTCTACCACAACTACAGCTCTTGGCACGATCATTGGATCATGACGGCCATGAATTTCAATCTCTACATTATCAAGATCACGATTGACTGTCTTCTGTGTCTGTGCGATCGATGGTGTCGGTTTGATGGCTGCACGGAATACGATCGCACTTCCATCACTCATTCCTCCAAGAACTCCTCCAGAATGATTTGTCTCTTTTTCTACCTTCCCATCAACACAGATAAAATCATCATTATTCTCTGACCCTCGCAGGTTGGCAGCCTCAAATCCATCTCCGATCTCGAAGCCTTTTACTGATCCAATGGACATAATGGCTTTCGAAAGTTCTGCATCCAGTTTATCAAAAACGGTTTCCCCGATTCCAACTGGCATTCCTGTGATCTGACATTCAATGATACCACCGATGGAATCCATCTCTTTGATCATCTGGTCTGCTTTCTCTTGTACAAGTTTTGCTGCCTCTTTATCTGGCATGTTAAATGGATTGTTATTCATCTCCGCAAAGTCAAAATGATCCTTAGATACTTCAATTCCGGCGATCGCTTTTGCATAAGCTTTGATCTCAATTCCCAGTTCTTTCAAAACTTTCGCTGCTACAGCTCCTGCTGCTACACGTCCGATCGTCTCTCGTCCAGAAGATCTGCCGCCACCGCGGTAATCTCTGAATCCATATTTCATATCAAATGTAAAATCTGCATGTCCTGGACGGTAAATATCTTTGATATTGCTGTAATCTTTAGACCTCTGATCCTTGTTATATACAACCATGGAGATCGGAGTCCCTGTTGTTCTTCCTTCGAAGATACCAGAAAGAATCTCAACCTGATCTCCTTCTTTTCTCTGTGTTGTATACTTTGACTGCCCTGGTTTTCTGCGGTCTAGATATTTCTGAACATCTTCTCTCTCCAGAGGTAATCCAGCCGGACATCCATCTACCACGACACCTACGCCTGCACCATGAGTTTCCCCCCATGTTGTAATTCGAAAATTTGTGCCAAAACCTGATCCTGCCATATATGTTCCTTCCTATAATTTGATATTTGCAAGTAAGTCACCAAGACTTGTTCCAGCTGCATCTTCTGTGTATTCCACACCAGTTTCTTCTGCTTTCTTAGCTGCTTCTTTATCATCTTCTAATGCTTTGATACTTAAACTTACTTTTCCATTTGCAACTTTAATGATCTTAACTGTAACAGTATCTCCTTCTTTCACAACTTCTTCTGGAGATTTTACTCTCTTCTGGCTTAACTGTGAAATATGAACTAATCCACTGATTCCATCACCGATATCAACAAATGCTCCATATGGCATGATATTTTCAACTGTACCTTCTACAACTGTACCAACTTTTAATTCATTGATCTTATTCTCGCGTTCTTTTCTTTCTTTTTCCTTCTCAACAGCTTTTGCAGATAAGACAAGTCTCTGTTCTTCTGGTTCTACTGTGATGATCTTTGCTTCCACATCTTTCTGTAACCATACGTTCAGATCTTCTACATATTTTGTTGATAATAAAGATGCTGGAATAAATCCACGGATTCCTTCGACATAAACGATAACTCCACCATTTACAACACCACCAACTGTCAATGCCAGAACATCCCCATCTTCTTTCATCTGCTCTAAACGGTTCCATACTGCGTCTTCATTTGTTGATGCTTTATTTAAAGATTCTTCTAACTGTGCTTCGAAATCTTCTCTTGTTTCTTTTACTTCTTCTGCCATAATATCCATTCCTCCATTTGATTGAACTATATACGTAACCTTTATTATAACATAGAATGAAAAAGATTCAAGAATGCCTGGATTTCCTATAACTACAAAACATTTTTACAGATACGAAAATGCTTGTTCCTATGAGAAATAAAATCCATAAATTGGGGTGTGTTTGTTTTTTTTCATCTTTTTTTGATGGTATTTTATCTTGTTTTACCACAATTTGTTTCACTGCTTTTGGAAGGACTTTTGTGATCTTAAATGTGATCCTTTGATCAGTTTTATTTCCTGCCTGATCCACTGCTTTCAGATGAAGAACATGCTTTCCAGGAGCCAATTCTTTCCATGTGATCTTATGATGTTCCAGTTTTTGTTCTTTTCCATCCAAAATAACCTTCTCCCACTGATCTGTTTTATTTTCCAGAAGAATGCTGATCTGTTTTCCATATTCACATTCAGATTTCTGATCAAGCCCTTCTATTTTGATCACCGGTTTTTGTGTGTCATAAAAAAACTGTATTTCTTCACTTGTTTTTTCATTTCCGGCACTGTCTTTTACATGCAGACTGACACTGCATTTCCCATTTTCTGTGATAGGATCTTTTATATAAACTTTATCTTCTTTCCATTGATATTCCTTTTTTTGCCCATTCACAAGAAATGCCATTACCTGCACTGGTTCCAGACTTTCAATGCGAAATCCTGGCTTCAGATTTTTTGTTGATATCTGTTTTTCCTTTAAATCCTCCTGCAGAAAATGAATCTGTATGCCTTTTTGATTGACAGTAAATTTTCTGCTGCACCTATTTTGATTTCCTGCAAGATCTTCAGTTTTCACATCAATGGTATAATATCCATCCTTTTTGATCATAACGGATTTCATCTTCTTTCCGTTAAGATAAATATATGTCTTATCTGGATTCAGATTTTGATCTTTCACATCTACTTGAATTTTTACAGGCTTTGAATATGATCTTCCATTGTCAATTCCTTGAATTTTAATCCTTGGTTTTTGTGTATCAATGATAAACGACTTTTCCTGTATGATCATCTTATTTCCTGCCAGATCTTCTGCCTGAACAGACAATGTCTGTTTTCCGTCCTTTAAAAATATAACTTCTGTTTCATAATGATCACCTTCCAACTTCCATGGCTTTACCTGTTTCCCCGATGTTCTTAAGATCATATTTCCCTTTTTCAGATTTTCATCCTTAACTATGATCTGAGCTTTCTGGTATTTTAAAATTTCTGATCTTGGATTTTGATAGCGGACAAAAATCTCTGGATTATCCGTATCCACAAAACAAGTCGTTTGGTAGAGTTGTTCTGATCGATTTCCAGATTCATCTTTCGTATAGATGTCAAGCTGATATCTTCCATCCTTCCTGATCCTAGGAATCTGATCGATTCCTGTCAATATCTCTTTTGTCTTCAAATCTGTAAGCTGCGCATAAAGATGCACCTGTGGTCCTTCTTTTTCCTTCAGATCATATGAGAAAACAGGAATTTTCGAATACCATCCACCAATAGGTTCCTGATCACATTGGATCTTTGCAAGTTCTGGTTTTTGTTTCCATACTCTCACTGGAATCTGACTGATCACTCCTTCTCTTCCAGCCTTTGAAACTGCTCTGATATAAACAAGCTCATCAAAATCTTTGCTGATCTCTAACTTGTTATTTTTCATCTGCTTCCATTCATCTTGTCCTATTTTATATTCATAAAATTGAATATCAGAAACTGCTTTGGCTCCATAAGCTTCCAATACCACATTCTTTTTGCTCCATGCTCCTGGAGTATACGCTCCCGCTGTGATCTTGGCTGTTGTTGGATTATTTAATTCGACCATAACCTGCCTTATTTCTTCATATCCATTTTTATGAACAATATGAACCTTATAAATCCCTTCTTCCTGAAAACTGATCTGTGTACTTTGTTCGTAATCCCAGATCAGATTTATTTTCTGTTGATTCACGAAAATTGTAACATCCTTTGGTGCTGTCCCATTTTTTAGAAATATTTCCATCACTGTACTGCTTCGAAATGCAGGATCATTCCCTTCTCCTTCCAGAGTAATGTCCCAAGGGATTTCCCAATCTCCCTTCGTATCGACCGGTAAAACCATAAAAAGAAGAAGTACTGTGATTCCCATGATGATATATATCTTATATTTTCTGATCATAACCCAAGTTTCCTCCTCAATTCCTCTGCTCTTTTGCTTGTCATTCCTGTCCGTTTTCTACCTTCCCTATAGACCCTTTGTGCCTGTGTCATTTTATTGTTCCTGCATAAATAAATACTATACTCCACATAGGCATCCATAACTTTTGGATATTTCTTTAGAAATCGTTCAAACTCCCTGCTGATATCTGGCTGTTTTGATTCCAGATAAACAAGCTTTCTTTCATACAATTTCCATGCAGAATCTCCTCTAAGATTTTCTTTGAAAACCCGGTCTGTTTCCTCTAAAAACTTTCTATCATCTCCTTTTTCTGCTTCTCTTTCATATAAATTGATCCGGTCTTCTTCCACTAATTTCTGATATTCTTCCTTTTGTGGATATTTTTGTATCTGTTCTAACATTTTTTCTGCTTCTTTCCATACATTCTCTGACAGTTTTGCTGTATTTACTGTATAAAAATGAAGATAAAAATATGCCGACCAGAAATCATGCACATCGGTCTGACAATCCTGTACGATCTTCATAAGTTTTTCCGCACTTATATCATTTCTCCTGTCATCTAAAACATCTAAAAGCACCAAATACGATGACACATTCTTTTTCATCCCTCTACATCTTTCAAGATACACTCGTGCCAATTGTGTATTCTTTTGTATCTGATCCGTTCCATAAAAATAAGCCATTGCCTTTTTTATCTCTCTTTGAGACTTTTTCTGTACAATGACTTCTTTCTCTCTTTGCTCTTCCCTCTGTATCTGATTCCAGAGATTCTGGATACAAAAAACAGCAATCACCACCATGAACCCTTTCTTCATACGACAGATTCTCAATATTCTCTCAAAATCTGCCTGAATCTGCCTTGTGTTGTGATATCTTTTTGCATCATCATCGATCAGGCATTTTTCTATGATCTTTTGGACAGCATCTGTTGCTTTCAATAAAGATTCCATTGTTTTTCCTAAACTATATATATCAAAATAAATGTCTGCTCTTTCTTCTGTCTTTGCCTGTTTTTTTGATGCATAGTTTTTGGTTCCATATCCACTTAATTTTTCTCCCGTAAACAATGCCGCTCCAAAATCGATCAAGTATATATTTCCAGATTGATCAAGCATGATATTTTCCGGTTTCAGATCCATATGAATGATTCCTTGTTCATGAATCTTATTCAGCACTTTGCAGATCTTGATCATCCACAATAAACTTTTCTTTTTATAAAGTTTTCCACAGACTCTGCCATATCGTTTTAACGAATTTCCAAGAATATATTCCATCACCAGAAAAAGTTCCTTTTCCTTTCCTGCAAAAAATAATTCCGGCACACCTTTGGTATGTTTTAATTTTTGCAAGATCACCCTCTCCCTGTCCCACTGTTTTTGATCCTTTACGATCTTCACAGCAACCTCTTTTCCTGTCTTTTGATCCAGTGCAAGAAAAACTTTACCCATTCCGCCTTCTCCAAGTATTTTTCTGACTTGATAACGTTGGTGATAAATCTTTCCTATTTCTTGTTCGGAACTTTGACGATCACACAGGACAGATTGTCTAATTCTCCTCTTCTTTTTACTTTCTGAAAACATTTCTGCACCCATTCTTTGATCTGTTCTTTTGATGCCTCTACCTGATAGATTTCTTCTTCCTCAAGCAGCCCATAAAAGCCATCGGTACATAATAAAAACTCCATTCCTGGATTTAATCTGCCTTTGTAACAGTCAATCCGGATATCTTTTGTCACACCTACACACTGGATCAGAATATGTCTTCTCGGATCTTTTTTTGCCTGTTCTTTTGTGAGATGTCCAGCACGCAGTTCCAACTCTGCCAGAGTGTGATCTGTCGTTACAAATTTACGGTTCCTGTCAAACCAGTAAGTTCTCGAATCACCGACATTTAAAACAAAAAATTCATGTTCTTCAACAAACAATAAGGTTAATGTGCTTCCCATGGATTTTGTTTCTTCCATCCGACGACTCATTAACAAAAGATTCTGGTTGATCCTGCGGATCAGATCGATCAGATTCTGCTCGATCATATCAATTCCCATAGTTTCTAATCCATCAAACAACGTTTCGTCAAACCATTGTTTTAATACTTCCACGATATAATGACTGGCAATCTCTCCTTTTTTCAAACCTCCCATGCCGTCACAGACGACTGCGAGCAGATAAAGCTTTCCGTTCTTTTCCTTCTGACGCAACAGATAAGCATCCTGATTGGATGGTCTCCCATTCCCAATATCTGTCATTCCAATTGTATCTATCATAAATTCCTCCTAAATGAAAAAAAGCTCATAAAGATAAATCTTTACAAGCTTCTTTCACTGTTTTGTTGTGTTTGTTAATAGTTTATTCCTCGATATCTTCGATATCTTCTTCCGCCGCTTCGTCGTCTCCTCCGTCAATCTCCTGCTTCAAGATTTCGATATCTCCACGAAGCTTTTCAATCAGATTAAACAGGTCAATATACTCTGCCTGTGGGTAATCCATATGTTCTTCAAAATACTTCTCTCCCACCTGACGGTACAGATCATTTAAATCTCTCTTGGCGACTCTTAGATCATTATGTCTTTTTGCGGAATCTGCGACTTCTTTAGCTTTCTGCGCCGCTGCTTTCCCTGTGGTCTGAATCGTTTCTTCCAGACGTCCGAAAAAATCTTTTGCCATATACGTCACTCCCAACATTTTTCTTTCATTGTACCTTATCCTCAGTGTTTCGTAAAGGCTTTGTCCCTAGAATTACTAGTGTTTTTTCTTCTTTTTCCAATATATAAAACTTCCACCTAAAGATGCTGCCAACAATGCAAAAATCCATTTCTCATCAAACGAATCTCCTGTTTTTGGTGTGCTCGCTGCATCCCCTGTTCCTGGTGATCTTTTATATTCAGAAGTATTGGATCGATCTGCTTTATTTCCCGTTGTCACTGTTGATTTCGATTCTTTTTTGATCTTCACTAAACGTACTGCACTGACTGGTTTGACAAAATCTGCTTTTCCCATCGCTGTATTTTTTAATGTCTTTCCAGAAAGTGATGCTTCTTTTAGTTTTACCTGATACGATACTTTTATGGATTCATCATAAGATAAACTCTTTCCTGTCTCAATGGCATACTTATTTTCTCCTGCAGTGATCGTGCACTGTCTGGTAATATCTGATCCATCTGGTGCATAAATCTTAATGCTGTTCTTGATCACCTTAGCTCCATTTCTTGAAAGCTGATCTTCGATCACAATATTTTTTGCGATTGCATCTTTGATCGTCTGCGTAACAACCAGCTGATACTCGCAGATATCACCAACTTTATATGTTGTTTTATCAACCTTCTTGGTGATCATCAATGCTGGCTGTACAGCTTCCATTACTACCACTTGATCATCTCTGACTTTATCCGCATCATCACTATAGCTTTCCGCAATGTTTTTGATATCTCCTGTGATCATCTTCTTAAATGCTGTCTGATATATTACCAGAAGTTCATCTTTGTCACTGACATCTTTTCCTGTGATGATCTTAAATTTTCTAAGATTCTCATCTATTATGATCTCACATTGCTTGGTGATATCTTCCCCATTGTATTTTACACGGATCTGTGAAATCTCCATTCCTTCTTGTTCAAAATGATCTTCTACGACTACCTGATGTGCTGTCATATTCTCATTTCTCTGTGTTACACGGATCTTGTATTCTCCGTTTTGTCCTTCTTTGTAAGACTTATGCGCAGTACTTTTTTCAATCTTTAACACAGGTGGTTTTACAACGACTGTATTTTCATCCTGATCATCTTCTGTATTATCACTTCCTGCAACTGCTGTATTCTTCACGGCTCCTTCAATCCTCTTTTCAAATACAACCTGATAAGCTACCGTCATCACATCATTTTCACCAAGATCTTTTCCTGTTTCAATCGTAAACCGATGGTCTTTCGCATCAATCTTGCAATCCGATGTAATATCTTTTTCATTAAGTTTTACTTCGATCTTCTGAACCTTCATACCTTCTTTTTCGAACTCATCCACGACTTTTACATTCTGTGCTGTCATACCTTCTTTTCCTTGTGTGATATGAAGTTTATAATATCCAGTTTCTCCTACTGCATAAACCTTTTTATCCGATTGTTTTGTGATTTGCAGTTTTGGTGCTTTCACCTTGATCGTCTCATCTGCCATCCCGCTTCCTGACGGAATCTCTTTATCTTCCCGGATCAGATCTCCATTGCTGTTTTTTGTCGCAGCAACGTGCATAATATTCTTTACTTCCTGTCCTTCGAGTCCATCTTCTTCAATCACTGCCTGATAAGTGATCTCTATCTTATCCGTCATGCGAAGATTTTCATAAGATCCTGTTTTCTTTCCTTCTTCCGAACCCATTGCTGGAATCGTACCATTTTTCAGTGCAAGTGGTGTTATGATCTCATAACTTCTTCCACTTGGATCAAATGTGATCTTACACTCAGATGCAATGTTTTTCCCACCAGATATAACCGCTACGGTTCCTGGTATGATCTTGATCCCTTCTGCCTGAAGTTCATCCTGAATCTCCAAATTTCTCATAAAAGTTCCCGGATTTGGATTGGTGATCACTGCCTGATAAGTTACATGATCTCCTTTTTTATAAAGCTGTACTGGAGCTGATTTTATCACATTATTTTTTGGCGAGTTGATATACACCTGCCTTGATGCCCTTGTTTCTGGAATTCCTGCTGCCCATGCAGATGCAGTATTATCGATCACTTTTCCATTTGTAAGGACTCCACTTTTTACTGTATATGTAATCTCGATCGTCTGTCCATATGGAAGGGCATAATCACCTTTTGACTTCAAAATAAATCCATTATTTTCTGTCTGTAATATGTAATCCTTCTTATCAAGACCATTGATTTTTATATCCTGTAACTTCATATCCATCACACTTGCAAAGGATGTATCCTGAATCGTAAAATAAGCTGTCTTTGCTTTTTCGTTTTGATTTTTCACTGTTACCTTATAGGTGATCTCATCTTTTGCCTGATATTCATATTGTTTTGTCTCTTTCCTGATCAAAAGACCCGGCGTATCTACATTTTCTTTTGGCAGCTCGATATCTACACGAACCTCATTGGTCATTTCTATCTTATCATTAATGATCGTTTTCGCTGTATTTTTTTCTGTGATCATCGTTTCCTTTGTATTATAATGCCCATGTTCTTTCCATATCTTACGCAATTGATCTAACTGTTCTTTGGATGCATTCTCCGGAATATTCATCTTTACTTTGATCTTTAATTTATAAACAGATTTTTTATAAAATTCGGCATCTTTCGGATTCTTAAGTTCTGCTCTTACAAGATTGCCGTTTTGTGAAATATCAAACTGACTGCTTACATCCTCATCATCTCCGTAAACCTTGATATCCAGAATCTTTAAACAGGATTCGATCTGATCTTCAAATGCAAACTTATCAAAATAATGTGCCTTTGGAATTTCTCCCGCAATTACCTGACTGACTTCATAATCCCAAGATTTTGCCAGATCTTGCACTCTTAGATGTTCCGTCTTGGTCCCATCTTCTCCGATCACCTCTTTGGTTGGGTCAACTGGGTCAAAGCGGATCATATTCTGTCCATATCCTACATATTGCTCCTCTTTTGTTGGTGCTTTTTCAAGACTCCTTCCGAATGTATATTCAAAAGAATCTGATGCAAATGTAAATCCTACACAAGTAAAATCTTCACTACTGTAATTATCTGGAAAATCCGCATAATAAATACTAGTTTCCCCTGATCTTTTACAACTTAATTTTGTATTCTTTGATACATATTCTCCGTGAATCTTGTTTGCTTTGATCCCGATATACTGATATGTATCAATATCCTTTAACGTCATATTACTTTTGATCGTTACTGGTGTATTCGTTCCTGCTTTATAAAAATCACTTTTTAATGTCATCTCTTCGATTCCAACATAAGCACATCCATTGATGCCGCTTCCAATCGCCACATAACCGTCTTGATTCTTATACTTTTCGATTCCAGTAACCGTCATGACCAAATCTAATTTTTCCCAATGGCCATTACTTCCATCGGCTTTGCATTGATAGATCTCCATATTTGTTTTTCGGATCTTAATATTCCCTGCGGTATTTTGTGAAGTCTGAAACCATGTATACTTTTTAAGGAAATCCGGCATCTCGATCTCTGGTAATTTTGCTGCTTTCTTTCCTGCTTCTATGATCGTCTTCGTCTGATCTGTTGCATGCATCTTAAAACCGTAGGATGCATCCACTGAAAGTGCTTTTTCATCGTCAAATGATGAGAAAATATGTTTCTCATCTGCCCAACTGCTTGTGATCTTCCCCGCATTCTCAGTATTTAACTGTGCTTTCACCTTTCGCTGTCCAAACACAGATAAGATTACGGATGCCGTAAAAACTCCGATCATCCCAAGGCACATGAACCATTGTCTCTTTTTCTTCATAATGTACTCTCCTCCTTGTCATATCTTTATATTTCCCTCATTCTCCAACAGACAAAATGTCTCATAGCCTCCCGGCTCCCCTCATTCTTATGACAGGCTGCACTCACCTCCATGACCATGCAGAAGTCTCATTATCATATCCTTGTTCGCTCCCTGTGCTCTTCGTGGTATCATAAAAGAACCTCAATCCTATTGTTCATGGCATAAAATTCATTGCCCGCAGATCATGGCGGAATATGTCCTCCCGGACTGTGCCGGAAAATGGTCTTATTCAATTGTCAGCTTCCCTTGGATTCATCATCATTCGATCATCATATGTCGTGAATGGATTTGTCAGATCTGATTGATCTCATCTTAGATTTATCTTGTTGATATGTTTTTATAATTATCTGATATTGTATTCTCTTCCATTTATTCCCTATCTTGGTTTATCATAACATTTTCGCATAAAAAAAGCAACCCATTTTCTTCCATGGGTTGCTTTTTTATGATTCATTAGATTCCAAGAATCTTCTTCACTTCGTCTTCCATTCCTGCTGTCTCACATACCGTATCATGAAGAACTGGTGCAGTTCTGATCTCTTCGATCGCTTTTGGAATTGCTGTCTTAGATACTTTGTTAAGTTCATCAACTAATTCAAAGTCATCTTCTGCATCGTATGCTGGATCGATCGCATCCATAACACTTCTTGTGAATTTGTATGGACTTGCTGTAGAAGCGATCACTGTTGGAGTTTTGTCATCTCCTGTCGCTGCTTTGTATTTGTCATATGCAACTGCTGCGACTGCTGTATGTGTATCCATCACATATCCTTCTTTATCATAGACTTCTTTGATCTTCACTGCTGTTTCTTCTTCACTTCCGAAAGCTCCAAAGAACTCAGATAATTCTGCTTTCATGGCATCTGTGATCACATATTCACCGTCTTTTGTCAATGCTGCCATAAATTTGGCACACTGTTTTGCATCATTTCCTGCGATTCTATAGATCATACGCTCTAAGTTACTTGAGATCAGAATATCCATAGATGGAGATGTTGTAACATAGAATTCTCTGTTACGATCGTATTTTCCTGTCTCAAAGAAATCAAATAATACTTTATTCTTATTAGATGCGCAGACAAATTTGCCGATTGGAATACCCATCTGTTTTGCATAATAAGAAGCTAGAATATTACCAAAGTTTCCTGTTGGAACGACTACATTCATAGGTTCCCCGGCCTTTAATGCACCCTGTTTTAATAAATCAGCATAAGCCTTTACATAATATACAACCTGTGGCACTAAACGTCCGATGTTGATTGAGTTTGCAGATGAGAACTGGAATCCGTTGTCATTCATCACTTTCGCTAACTCTTTGTTAGAGAACATCTTCTTAACACCTGTCTGAGCATCATCAAAGTTTCCTTTGATTCCGATCACGTATGTATTGTCACCCTTCTGTGTTACCATCTGTTTTTCCTGAATTGGGCTGACTCCAGACTTTGGATAGAATACGATGATCTTTGTTCCCGGTACATCTGCAAATCCTGCTAAAGCCGCTTTTCCTGTGTCTCCGGATGTTGCTGTTAAGATCACGATCTCATTCTTTACATTATTCTTTCTTGCTGATGTTACAAGTAAATGTGGCAGAATAGATAATGCCATATCTTTAAATGCGATGGTTGCTCCATGGAATAATTCCAGATAATATGCTCCATCTACTTTCTTTGTCACTGTGATCTCTTCTGTATCAAATTTGCTGTCATATGCATTATTAATGCATGTCTTTAATTCTTCTTCTGTAAAATCTGTAAGGAATTCTTTCATGACTGCATAAGCAATTTCCTGATAGGACATCTGTGTCAGATCTTCCAACGATACATTTAATTTTGGAATGCTGTCTGGTACAAATAATCCTCCATCGCTTGTTAATCCTTTTAAAATAGCTTCAGAGGCGGTTGCTGTTTCTTCACTATTTCTTGTACTGTGGTATACTAAATTCATATTTCCCTACCTTTTCTTCTATTAAATATACGTGTTTCTGTTGGTTTTTGATTATATCATATGTTGTTCCTGTCTACAACTGATTTTCATGAACTATATCTTATACAATTACAAATGTCAGCATGAGACGGACACCACTGATCAATGCTTTTTCATCAAAATCAAACTTTCCATGATGGTTTGCAGGGTGGTCGCCGCCACCGATAAATGCAAAACATCCATCCATTTCTTCCAGATAATTTGCAAAATCTTCTCCTAACATCATTGCTTCAACATGGGTAAACTCTGACGGATCAAAGACTTCCCCTGCTTTCTCCATGACATCTTCTACAACACCCGGATCATTGATCAGTGCCCCATGGCTTGATTGTTGAAAATCAACCGAAACATCTACTCCATACATCTGTTCATGGGCTTTCGCGATCTCTTTGACTCTGCTCTCGATCATCTTCTGAGCTTGTCTGGAAAATGTTCTTGCAGTCCCTTCGATCTTTGCTTCCCCTGCGATCACATTTCTCGCTGTCCCGGCTTCGACCTTTCCGATCGTTAAAACTGCTGGATCTAATGGATTTAAATTCCTGCTGATGATGCTCTGAAAATTCATAACCATGGAAGATACTGCCACTGCAGTATCAATCCCTTCATGTGGTTTTCCTGCATGTCCTGATCTTCCGTATAAATGAACTGCCAGCCAGTTTGTCGCTGCCATTCTTGGGCCTGCTTCCAGTGAAATCTTGCCAGACGGTATACCGTTAAAAATATGGACTCCATAAATGCGTTTCACACTGTCCAAAACTCCTGTCTTCAACATGAATCTGGCTCCTTCTGCGGTTTCTTCCGCAGGCTGAAATACAAGATATACTCTGCGGTCAAGTTCTGATTCATGTTTCTTCAATATCTTTGCTGTTGCAAGTAAGATTGCTGTGTGTCCATCATGTCCACATGCATGCATACATCCGTGATTCAAAGATGCAAAATCAAGTCCTGTCTCTTCCTGTACTTCCAGTGCGTCCATGTCTGCCCTTAATGCGATCGTTTCTTTCTTGCCATTGCCAACAACTGCAATGATTCCTGATGGATCAAAAATCTTATAAGAAATCTCCCATTCTTCCAGATGTTCTCTGATATATTCCATCGTCATCGTTTCATGAAATGCTATCTCAGGACAACGGTGCAGTGCTCTTCGAAATTCGACCACTTCTTCCTGTATCGCATATGCTTCTTCATTTATATCCATATTGATTCCTTTCTTTGTTTCCTTACCTTCCTGTGATCTTCATGATCAAAGCTACGATCACACCGATAATGATCACGGGGCCTAACACAACCATCATTGCACTAAATACATGAAATAGTAAATAAATGATAAAAATAAATATGATCACTGACAGTAGACATCCAAGTTTGAACTTTGTAGAATTCATCGTAAAAATATGTGTGTTACCACCAAACATATCTTCTGGTGTTCCTTCATCCTGTTCCTCTTCGTAATACTCTGTCTGTACATAGTCATCATCCTCACCTTTGGCATCAATGATCGATCTGGCGATCAGTCTCGGACTTCCTAATTCATTCAATACATCCTGTTCGTTCTTTCCATTTCGGATCTGCTCATTGATATAATCCTCATAGTAATTCATGTTCTCCTGAATCACTGCCTGTGATACCATTCCCTCTAAGGAAGATCTTAACTCCTCCATAAATTGTCTTTTTGTCATATATCATTCTCCATCTTTATTGTAGAAAATCTCTGATTCCTTTAATACATGGCAGACACCATCTTCAATCTGAATCGTTGTCACACCACAGTTTTCCTGTCTTGGCGCATGCCAGTATTCCTTAATCTCTCTCTGATAAATATATGTAAGTAAGCTGTGGATCCATGCTCCATGAGAAAATACTGCTATATGTTGATATTTTTTCTCATTTGGCAAGATCATATCATTGAAAAAATCAGATGATCTTGCGATTACCTCTTCGTGTGTCTCACATCCTTCAATTTTTTTAAATTCTTCTGGCGCATCAAAGAATTTGAGAAATGGATCCTGTCTTTCTCTCAATTCCTTTAATGTTGCACCCTCAAACGATCCAAAACACGCTTCTTGGACCCGTTTATCTTCATATAGCGGAATATTCCTGCCTCCAAGAATGATCTCTGCTGTTTCCTTCGCACGTTTCAACGGACTGGTATATGCGATATCAAATGGAATATGTCTAAGACCTTCTCGCGTAATAAATGCCAATTCTCTTCCATATTCATTCAATTCGATGTCTGAACTTCCCTGAATCTTAAATTCCTTGTTCCAATCTGTTTCTCCATGTCTGATCAAATATAATTTCAAACCAAGCACCTCCAATTTACCAATAGCATACCTTATTTTTTAAATCGAGTCCAGTCTTTCTTCCTTGTGCAATTTTTTGTAAAAATGTGAAAAAACTATGGAATTTTTAACGAACTTTGCTATACTAAAGATATACATATAAACTAAAATTTTAGGAGAGAAAATTATGAACATTCATGTTGGAGACGAAATCGAATTAACAGAAGAAGTAGTTCCAGAAAACACTGCTGAGAAATGGGGAAGCGGAAGCCTTCCTGTTTATGCCACACCTGCCATGATCTCTTTGATCGAGCAGTCTGCAGTTAATCTACTGGCTGGAAAACTTGATGAAGGACAGACTACTGTTGGAACAAATTTAAACATTGCGCATGTTTCCGCAACACCAGTTGGTGGAACGATCAAATGTCATTGTTCCTTAACAGAGATCGACCGCAAACGTCTGGTATTCCATGTAGAAGTAACTGATAACAAAGGACGTGTTGGAATCGGTACTCACGAAAGATTCATCGTTGCCAGTGAACCTTTTATGGAAAAAGCAGCTAAAAAATTAGAAGATTAATTTTTAACTCTGTGTACGCAAAAGGTGCCGGAATTCTTATTCCGACACCTTTTTCTTATCTTCTTATCTGCTTGTTCCCTTTAAGATTGGAGAAATCTTCTTGTAGATAAAGAATGTGATCACAACACTGCACATTCCTTTGATAAATGTAAATGGCATATTAAACCAGATCAATGCATCCCATAATGTCTTTACATTCTTGTTGATCGCCTGATATGCTCCAAGAATTGCCTGCATTGGCATGAAGTTTGTGTATACTGGATATACAACAAAGTAGTTTGAAAATACACTGACTACTGACATCAGGACTGCTCCTGCTAATGCTCCGATCATTGCACTCTTCTGTGTTTTCTTTCTCTTATAAATAAGTCCTGCTGGTAATACAAAGCATACACCTAAGATAAAGTTAGATAGTTCTCCGACTCCACCTGTCTGTGTATGAAGAAGGTTGATCACATTCTTGATAAAACATACTGCAATTCCAGATACCGGTCCCATCGCATATGCTGCTAGTAATGCTGGAAGTTCGGAAAAGTCAAACTTGATAAATGGTGGTATCAACATTGGAATTGGAAATTCCAAAAACATCAGCACAGTTGCTAATGCTCCTAACATACCTGTCACTGCGATCGTTCTGATATTGAACTTCGTTCTTTTCATTGTCATTGTGTCTCCTGCCATGATAATTCTCCCTTTCTGATTTAAAATCTTAGATTTATAGGGTCTCCCTATAAATTAAAAAATCCTGTCCATTTATCTACATAAACGACAGGGCTTCTGACTTGATCACATATCTTCTATCTGCATAACATCTTAAGATATGTCATCCAACTACTTCTTTCATCCAGACTATACTGTTGGTTCAGGATTCTAACCTGATCGGCCAAACGCTCGCGGACTTGCCTCTCTTGGAGTATCACCGCCAGTCGAGAATTGATACTTTCGTATCTCACTCTGCCCTGAAGTTGGAGAATCAATCTTCTCTACTTCAATATTCAATTACCAGAAAATGAAAGTGTTTCCTGTTTATAAATTTTATTATAATAACTCCTGTCTGTTTTGTAAAGTCCCATTTCACATTTCCTTATCTTTACACAAAGATTATTATTTGTTAAAATATACACAAGCAAATTTGCTTTATTGTATGAATTGTTAAGGAGAAAACAACTATGGGAATGCACAAAATCGCTAAAATGCCTTCTCCAGAGGAACTAAAAGAAGAGATGCCTCTGAGTGAAGAAGCAAAACAAATCAAAGCTGCAAGAGACAAAGAAATCCGTGATGTATTCACAGGCGCATCTGATAAATTCTTAGTTATCATCGGGCCATGTTCTGCAGATAATGAAACTGCTGTTATGGATTATCTCGGACGTTTAGCAAGAGTTCAGAAAGATCTTGCTGATAAGTTACTGATCATCCCTCGTATTTATACAAACAAACCTCGTACAACAGGTGACGGATACAAAGGTATGGTTCATCAGCCAGACCCTGAGAAAGCACCAGATATGGCTAGTGGACTTCGTTCTGTCCGCAAACTTCATATGGAAGCATTAGAAGAATTCCATATGCCTGCTGCAGACGAAATGCTTTATCCAGGAAACTGGCCATATATGGAAGATCTTTTATCTTATGTTGCCGTTGGAGCTCGTTCTGTAGAGAACCAGCAGCATCGTTTAACAGTTAGTGGATTTGATATTCCTGCCGGAATGAAGAACCCAACTGGTGGTGACTTAACTGTTATGATGAACTCTATCACAGCTGGACAGCACCAGCATGATTTCATTGCAAATGGATATGAAGTCAAGACAGATGGTAACCCTCTGACACATGCCATCTTGCGTGGATCTGTCAACCGTCATGGAAACAATATTCCAAACTACCATTATGAAGATCTGACTCGTGTTGCTTATATGTACGAGAAATTCCAGTTAAAGAACCCTGCTGTTATCGTTGATGCAAACCACTCTAACTCTGGGAAACAATGGGATCAGCAGCCTCGTATCGTACAGGAAGTTCTTCACAGCAGAAGTTTCTTACCTGAGATCAAATCTCTTGTTAAGGGTATCATGATCGAAAGTTATATCGAAGATGGCAACCAGTCCATCGGTAACGGTGTATATGGACAGTCTATCACTGATCCTTGTCTTGGATGGGACAAATCTGCTGCTCTGCTTTACCGCATGGCAGATTATATATAGAAACATAGAAGATCCTAGATATATCACTTCCAAAGGTTCAGGATTCCTGACATGATCGACGGATTGATGAAACTTTCCAGGATGCATCCCAGTATTATAAATGTTATTTCAAACCAAATACTGAAACGAAATAAGAAGGAATGTCTCTGTTCATAGAGCATTTCTTCTTTTTTTTGGGCATAAAAGTTTCGCTTGATCAGCAGCAGCAAGGTGATCACATAACAGATAAAATGTGGAAATAAACTCATAAATACAAGAACCAGTCCTTTGATGCCCATTTGCACGATCTGCAAAGATAACATTGATCCAAAGAAAAATGCCATACAAAATGCAAAACTGTATAAAAAAATCCAAGGTTGCAAAAGATATGCCCCCAGATAAATAAATGCATATTGTTTTCCCCTTTTAAACAAAATATAAAAAAACAGACTGATACTTGCTTTATATAGATCCGTATTATTTAAAACCAGTGATCTTACAGTACCTCCATATGCGAGATAATCCTGGTATACAAAATTCGTAAATACACTCCCAAAGATTAACCCAATGATGATCCATAATCCTGAAAAGAATTTCTCTTTTTCCACAATTTTTTCCTCCTGTCATATCTTATGCAGTGCCTGTCTTTTATATTCTGTTTTCCTGATCTTGTCTTTTATTTCTCCATATTCAGATATCCAAGAACTCCTGAAATTGTTTTTGCATCAATAATCTTTCCAGAAAAGATCATATCTTTGATCTCATCGATTGTATATTCTTCTACATCGATAAATTCATCCTCATCCAAATGCTGTTTAGACAGCTTTAGATCAGTTGCAACATAAATCGGAATCTTTTCATCACAGAAACCGATGGCTGTGATCACGGTCATTAGGTGGGTCATTTTTCCAGCAATAAAACCTGTTTCTTCTTCAATCTCTCTTGTGACACACTCCAGAGGTGTTTCCCCGGGTTCAATTCCACCTGCCGGGATTTCCAGTGTTTCCTGATCAAGGGCATTACGGTATTGTCTTACAAGTAAGATCGTTCCTTTATCTGTAACAGGAACAACAGCTGCTGCCCCTTTATGTTTGACCAGATCCCATGTGACAACTTTGCCGCTTGGAAGTTTTACAATATCCTCATAAAATCCAACAACTTTTCCCTGATGTATCAGATGTTGTTCTAGTTTCTCGTATCCTTTCATAAAAAATCTCCTTTATTTATACTTTTGACACTCACGTTATAAATTGGAAAAAGCGATAGATTTCTCTATCGCTTCTTGTTATTTCGCATAGTCAACAACTCGTGACTCTCTGATCACATTGACCTTGATCTGTCCTGGATAATCCAGATTCTCTTCGATCTGGTTTGAGATATCTCTCGCCAGTAAGATCATATCATCGTCACTGATTTGTTCAGGAACTACCATAACTCGAATTTCTCGACCTGCCTGAATTGCAAAAGTTTTATCAACACCCTGGAAGGAGTCTGCGATCTCTTCCAGCTGTTTTAATCTTGTTGTATAACTTTCCAGTGTCTCGCTTCTTGCACCTGGACGTGCTGCTGAGATTGCATCAGCTGCCTGTACCAGACATGCGATCAATGATTCTGGCTCTTCATCCCCATGATGAGATGCCACTGCATTGATGACAATTGGATTCTCCTTATACTTCTTACACAGATTCACACCAAGTTCTACGTGAGAACCTTCTACTTCGTGGTCGATGGATTTACCAATGTCATGAAGCAGACCTGCTCTCTTGGCCATTCTCACATCGACACCGATCTCTGCTGCTAAAAGTCCGGATAACTGAGCAACTTCCATGGAATGCTTTAACGCATTCTGTCCATAGCTTGTACGGAACTTCATTCTTCCAAGAAGTCTGACAAGTTCTGGATGGATTCCATGAACCCCAAGTTCTAATGTTGCTGCTTCCCCTTCTTCGCGCATCATAGTTTCGACTTCTTTTGTAGCTTTCTCAACCATCTCCTCGATGCGTGCTGGATGGATTCTTCCATCCACGATCAATTTCTCTAAAGCGATTCTTGCGATCTCGCGTCGAACCGGATTAAAGCTTGACAGTACAACAGCTTCCGGTGTATCATCGATGATCAATTCAACTCCCGTAGCGTTCTCAATGGAACGGATATTACGTCCTTCACGACCGATGATCCTTCCTTTCATCTCATCGTTTGGAAGCTGTACCAGCGAAATCGTTGTCTCTGCCACATGATCAACTGCACACTTCTGAATTGCAGTTACCACATATTCCTTGGCTTTCTTTCGGGCATCTTCTTTCGCTCTTGTCTCCATTTCTTTGACATACATTGCTGTCTCGTGTTTCACATCTTCTTTTACTGCTGATAATAATTGCTCTTTTGCCTGATCAGAGGTCAACCCAGAAATTCTTTCCAGTTCCTGTAGATGTTTTGCCTGCAGTTCCTGCAACTGAGCTTTCTCTGTATCGATGTTCTTTTCTTTGGCTGTTAATGACTGTTCTTTGCGTTCCAACACGGTTGCTTTCTTCTCGACAGTCTCTTCCTTAGAAAGAACTCTCTGCTCATACTTCTGCAGTTCTGCCCTGCGTTCTTTTGTCTCTTTTTCGAAGTCATGTCTCGCTTTTATAGTTTCTTCTTTTACTTCCAAAGAAGCTTCACGTTTCTTCGCATCTGCTGCTTTGATTGCTTCATCTATAATCTCTCTTGCTTTATCTTCTGCATTCCCGATCGTAATTTCCATTGCCTTCTTGCTTCTTGTATTCGCTACATAGGCAGATACCGGAACTGCGATAACCAGAGTTGCGATAATGGCTATAATAATACCAACCACAGGTTTCCTCCTTATTCAATTTTTTGTGTATTCACACTCATTTAATTTTATATGTTTTTAACATAAAAGTCAAGGAAGGGATACCTCTTCTGTTCGAATTATCATTGCTGTTTTTCCTTGGATCGTAAGTCCCCCTCCAAAATCAACGGAATCTCCTGTGATCAGATCAATCCCGCATCCTGCCTGAGCATCAAAATGTGCTGTAAATTCGCCATCACCACAGTTCATTGCAAAAATGATGCGGTCTTCATTCGTTCTTCTCTGGAATACAAGAACATCTGGTGCGATCGCTAATTGTAAGTAATCACCGTATTTTAAAGCTGGTGATCCAGCTCTTACTTTTGCCAATTGTGCGATATAATTTGTTAATTCATTTTCTAATAAATCTTCTTTATGGATTCTTGGACGCAGGCTGTCATCACTTCCCTGTTCTTTCTTTCCTTCCATTCCCCATTCACTTCCATAGTAAACACCCGGAACTCCTGGCATCGCAAATTCCATTGCATAGATCAATGGTAAATGCTCTTTATCCTCTAACTGACTTGCGATTCTCTCCACATCATGGTTATCTACAAAATTATATAATGGAAGTCCTTTGTACAACGTCCATTCTTCTGGTCCAAACTGACGGTTTAGGGAATATCCGATCTCATGCATATTGTGTGTATTGAAACTTGAATACAAACCTTTATAACATTCATAATTTGTCACAGAATCCAACAGCTCTGGATTTACAAGCTGTGTGTAATCACCATGAAGCATTTCTCCGATCATCAAAAATTCTGGTTTCTTGCTGTGAACAAAGTCAACCAACACTTTCATGAAATTGCGGTTTAACATATAAGCAACATCCAGTCTTAATCCATCAATCCCTAATTTATCGATCCATATTCCGACAGATTCTAATAAATAATTTCTAACCTGTTCGTTGTCAAGATTTAATTTGACCAGTTCAAAATGTCCTTCCCATCCTTCGTACCAGAATCCATCATCATAGCAGCTATTCCCATCAAAATTAATATAGAACCAATCTTTATATGGAGAATCCCATTTCTTTTCTCTCACATCTTCAAATGCAAAGAACTCTCTTCCGACATGATTAAATACCCCGTCTAAGATCACCTGGATTCCTTCTTCATGCATGGCATCACACATCTTTTTAAAGTCTTCATTGGTTCCAAGTCTCTCATCGATCTTCTGATAATCTTTTGTATCATATCCATGATCACTGGATGAAAATACAGGTGAGAAATATACTGCATTCATTCCTAATTTTTTAATATGTGGAATCCAGTCTATCATCTCGAGAATTCCATGAGATGGCTGCCCATCTGTTAATGCTCTTAGTGGAAACACTTGATAAATCATTAATTCGTTCATTTTCATAGTCTCTTTTCCTTTCTGTCACTCTGTGCTTTTTAACGATTCAACCATGTCGATCTTCTTCAATTGGAAATACACGAAGGCATTTACAAGAATCGAAAAAGCGATTGTTAGTAAAATACTGTAAATATAGCTTTGCACATAAATCTGCCTTCCAAACATGATCAAGTCAACTTCTGTTGTGAAGATTACGTATTTGTGTAAAATAATTCCTAAAACAATTCCTGCGATTGTTCCAAGGATCGTTAAAAGGATATTCTCTCGATACACATACGCTCCGACTTCACCGTCATAGAATCCAAGAACTTTGATCGTTGCAAGTTCCATTCTACGCTCGGAAATGTTAATGTTATTTAAGTTATATAATACCACAAATGCAAGAAGTCCTGCAGATACGATCAGAACAACCACCACAATATTTAAGTTATTGACCATATCTGACATTGTCTTCTCATCATCGGCACAAAAATGCAGTGTTGAGGCTTCATCTCTTGCAAGAATCTGTTTTCCATTTTCCTGCATCTTTTTCTTAGATATATTCTTTTCAATACAATATATACCTGTCGTTTGTGCTTTTTTATGATACAGTTTCTCATAAAGTTTTGGTGTCATGTAGACTTTATGCTGCATGTAATTTTCTGTGATCTGACTTATTTTTGCTGTGATCTGTTTATCTCCAGACCGTTGGATCTTGATCGAATCTCCTTTTTTCACACCAAGCAGGGACGCTGCCTTTTCTGTTAAGATGATCCCATCATCATCTAACTGATACTTTGTTTTACTCTTTCGATCCTGAAGGCTGATATAGCCATTCAGATCTTTTTTGGACATTGGCTGGATCATCGTTGCATCCTGCTTTTTCCCATTAGCACGGATCGTCACTGCAGATTCGCTTACTTCTATCAAATCTGTCATATGTTCTTGTTTCTTTGCATACTGGATCAGATCTTCTTTCTTTGTCTCGCTGATCCCGTCTTTGTGTGTGATCGAGAAATCATAAGTAATGATCTCCCCATACTGCTTTTCTGAGATTGCTGAAATCGAATCTTTGATTCCAAATCCTAAGAGTAATAATGCCATACATCCGCCGATTCCAAAGATCGTCATAAAGAATCTCTTCTTGTAGCGGAAGAGGTTTCGCATCGTTGCTTTCCAGATAAAACTTAATCGTTTCCAGATAAATGGAATCCGTTCTAACAAAATCCTTTTTCCTTCTTTTGGAGCAACTGGACGCATTAGCTGTGCAGGTTTTTCTCTTAATTCTTTATAACATGCAGATAATACTGCTAAAACAACAACTCCAACCGCCAGTCCACCTGCCATCACAGAATATTCGATCTCTAATGGCGTATAGACAGCTCCCAGTCCTGTATACATCATTTTATAAGCGTTAATGATGATCCATGGAAGCAGTTTTTCACCGATCACTGCCCCTAGAATACTTCCACTAAGCGTTGCTGCGAGGGCATAGGTCACATATTTCATTGCAATATGAACTCCACTGTATCCCAATGCTTTCATCATACCGATCTGTGTTCTCTGCTCTTCGACCATACGTGTCATCGCTGTTAAGCTTACCAGTGCTGCAACTAAGAAAAAGATGACCGGTACCACTCGTCCTAACGCTGCAATCCTGTCTGCTTCCTGTCCGTATTCCACATAAGACTGCATCTTCTCACGGTTTAAGACATACCATTTCCCTTTCTTGATATCCTTAACATCCTGTCTGGCATCTGCAATCTTCTGCTCGGCTTCCTTGAATTTCTTTTCTGCTTTCTTTCTTGATCTCTTTAATTTTTTCTCCCCGGATGAAAGTTTTGATTCTGCTTTTGCAATCTTTTTTTCTCCGGAGGTGATCTGTTTTCTTGCTGATACTAATTTTGCTTCATTTGTTTTGATCGTTTGCTTTGCTTTCTTTAGCTCGCTGCTTTTTTGATCCAAGGTTGTTTCAGCCTTTGCAATCTTTGTCTTTGCCCTGCTGATCTGTTTTTTCCCTGCATTAATCTTGCTTCTTGCTGTCTTGATCTGTTCTTTTCCTGCATTAATCTGTGCTAAGGAAGCTTTCGCTTCTTCCTGTGAGATCATTCCAGCCTGCATGGCACCCTGAATCTGCTGTTCTTTTGTCTGTAAGTTCTTCTCCTGTGTCTTTAGCTTTGCCTCCTGTGTTTTTAATTCTTTGCTTTTTGACCGAATTGTTTGTTTCTGTGTCTTTAACTGCTTTCTGGCATTCTGAATCTGTCTGATCCCTGACTGATACTGAGCTTTTGCATTCTTAATCTGCTGCTCTCCATCAGAGATCTCTTTCTTGCTTTTCGCTAATTTTACTTTGGAATCTTTGATCTTTTGTCTGGACTTCTTTAGCTTTTTCTCGGCCTGATCTAGTTTCTTATATGCTTTTTTTCGTTCTTTTTTGAATTTCTTTTCTTTCTTGTCAATCTTCTCTTCGGCTTCTTTCTGAACAGATCTTAACCGTTTCTCATTTTCTATTTTGGAAATATCTTTGATCTCTTCTTCCAGCTGTTTTACTTTGTTTTTGTAAGCATCACTGTAAGCTCTCTCTTGCTTCGCTCCCTTCGCAGTCAGATAAACTTCTGTATAGATATCTGAGGAAAATTCTGATGGTTGCACCACAATAAAGCCTGACAACGTTCCCGTTCCAATGCCAGTGCTTCCTCTGGATCTTGAAAGATATTCTGATGAACTTCCGATTCCTGTGATCTTATAGGTTGTATCTTTCAGAGTATCCTTAAGATCATCTTCATTTCCAGAAGATAAATTTAAAACATCCCCTTTTTTCAGATCATTTTGCTGGGCATACCATTCATCTACCAGACATTCTCCCGATGCTTGTGGAAGTTTTCCATCTATGATCGTTATCTGGTTTAATTTATCAGTCTTCCCCATAACTTTGATCGCATGTTCTTCATCACTTCCCTGCTTCCTTGCGATCACATCTACAGAATGTCCTCCTTCGACCGACTGCACATTTTTTAACTTCCGAAGGGCTGTCAGATTCTCTTCTGAAATTCCAAGTGTTCCCATGACTTTGACATCCATCAGCCGACTTCCATCAAACTGGTGGTCTGCTGTGATATGCATATCTTTTTGTGTCACACGGATTCCTGAATAGAATGCAACGCCCAGTACAACGATAAAAAAGATTGATAAAAATCTCGGAAGGGTTCCTGTGATCGTTCTGTATATATCTTTATGTAATGCCGTTTTCTTCATACGCATTTCCTACCATTCAATCGTCTCCACCGGCTGAGGGTGTTCGTTTATCGTAATGTTGCTGATCTTTCCGTTCTTCATCTCGATCACACGGTCTGCCATCGGTGCGATCGCAAGGTTATGTGTGATCACAACCACTGTTTTTCCTTTCTTGTGACAGGTATCCTGCAATAATTTTAAAATAGATTTTCCTGTCTGATAATCCAGGGCACCAGTTGGCTCATCACAGAGCAAGATCTTTGGATTCTTTGCCAATGCACGTGCAATAGAAACTCTCTGCTGTTCCCCACCAGATAACTGCGCAGGGAAATTATTTAGACGGTGTCCAAGTCCCACATCTTTTAATACTTCTTCTGCTTTCAGAGGATTCTTACTGATCTGAAGTGCCAATTCTACATTCTCTGTTGCAGTAAGATTGGGCACCAGATTGTAAAACTGAAATACAAATCCTATGTCATCTCTTCGATATCCTGTCAGTTGTTTTTTATTCCATTTGGAGATATCTTCTCCATCAATATAAACAGCGCCACTGGTCGCAGTATCCATACCTCCTAAAATGTTCAAAACGGTAGTTTTTCCTGCACCACTGGCGCCAATGATCAAGGCGAACTCACCCTGATTCACCGTAAAATCGATCCCATCTACGGCTTTGGTGATCACCTCTCCTGTCTGATATATTTTCTTTACATTTTCTAACCGAATCAACTCCATAAATATGTTCTCCTTTACGTACAATTTTAACATATTTTCATTGATTCGACTAGTCTGCTACTTAAACTGATTTAATGATTCATCATATTCGTATCCGATCATGGAAAGCTTTTGTTTTACTTCATTTTGATCGAGATCGAGTGACTTACACAGGTCTTCGTATGAATCGTAAAAATCTCGTAATTGTGTATTGATGTAGCTTAATAACATCACTGGGTCTTTTGGTATCATGTCTGTCTCCTAATGTCTTTGTCTTTATAAAATGTTATTTAAAAAATTGGTTGTAGACCCGCCATTGTTGATCAGTGATGATAAAACAAACTCTTTCAAAACAAAATATGATATGAATGTTGCGACCAATATAGTGATCAACACAACATACGCGATCATATCTTTCTTCGTATTCGGATAGCTCATCATTGCAACGATCATATAGATCATCCCAAGGACTCCTCCAACTACAATGATCAGAATCGCAAACTGATACATTCCTAAAAACAATCCTAAAATTCCAAGGATCCATCCTAGACTTAATCCCAAAGATCTCATTCCTGCGATCTGACAGCTTTGAAACCAATTGATATCCGCTTCTGCCATCGCTTTCATTAATCCCATGACAAGTGTTGCGATCACAAGTGATACGATGATCGCAATAATGATCCCATATCCAAAGAATCCTCCAAGTGAAGGTGTCTGTGCTGCCATTCTTGATGTTCCGAAAACACTGTTGATCCCGCTCATTGTTGCAGATACGATCTTCTGTAACAGAACATATAGATATAAACCTGTTAAGACTGCTTCAATTCCCATCAGGATCAATCCGTTTTTACTGTCCTTGTCTGATACAGCTTCCACAAATCCTGTACTTGGATGTTTGATCATCTCTAGTGCCTGTGTACAGAAATTCTTTGCTTTATCTTTTACTTCTTTCTGTACAGATTCCTGCATATCATGCACTGGCTGCTGTGTCTGTGTACAACTGCATGGCTGACCATCGATCAGTCTTCTTCCACATTTGGTACAAAACTTTGCCATAAATATATTCTCCTTTTCTTCTCTCATCATAGCATCTAATAATAATAGTATGAAACGCTGTCGATCACCCATTTTCCATTCTTCTTGAGCATCTTGGCCACACCGTTGATCGTACAGGTTTGTTTCTCATAGGACCCTGTCCATCCATTTTTATATTTGTAGTCTCTTGTTCCCTGAACTGCTACTGGGATTCCATCTGCGACTGTATAGTAAGATGATGTTGCATCAACAGCCTGACATTTTGTTAATTTTACATTGCCTAACGCTTTCGCATCCTGTCCATAATAATAAATATATCTGCACAGACTTGTTCCATAAGAGTTTGCTTTCTGATCCGATGTAAAATAAGATGTCAATCCTGAATTGCCAAGATTTCTGATCTTTGCTTCTGTGATCTTTGGAAGATAATTTTTTAGCTCTTTCGCTGCCTCTGCTTTGGCTGAATCAGAATATTTGATCTTGCTTAATGGATTTTCTTCTCCTGTTTTAAATGTGTAACTTGTCTGATCAAACAAGCCGTCTGCTCCATGAAATGTGATCTTATGTGTTCCTTCAAACATCCTTGTATAATATGTATTTCCCGAAGTATTTTCTGGAACTTTCGCTGCGATCCCATCAACTTTCACTGTCACTCCTGGCATTGTAAATAATTTCACAGTCTTGATCGTTGCTGAAGTATCTGTGATACTTGTTACCTCATATTTATCAAAGAATAAGAAATTCTTCTTTGCTGATTTTGCTACATGGATCGTTATCGTGTCTGAACCTTTTTTCGTCTGGTAGATGTACTGTCCTGCATAAGTTCCATATTCCGTATATCCTCCAGTTGGTGCAGATAATGTCTTTGTCTCACTTTGTTCCATAGTCTGCTCATAGGCTTCTTGATTGATAAATGTATCTTCTTCAAAATTATACAGATCATAGATCTTTGACCATCTTTGGCTGTTATAATCTTTGACAAATTGATTCGCTGCTGATTCTGGACTGCTTTTTTTATTTCCAAGATAGAAAAATGCTGCGATCAATACAACCAGAACTGCAATTTCTGCTATGATGATCTTCTTTGCTTTATCACTAAATCCTGCTGCTGTTCTTACTGATTCTGACTGTGGAGCCGCTTCTTTTTTTACAGGCTCTGATTCTGGTACCTCCGTGCGCTCAATCTTAGCTCCACATTCTCCACAAAACAAATCGTCGTCTTTTACTTCACTTCCACAATTTGGGCAAAACATACTTCTTCATCTCCCTTTTTTATCTAAGTCCGCGTTTCTTTAATTCTGCTGCCATGGTATCAACATTCTTTTTCTCATATTTGTTCAAAGAAATATCATTCTGATCGTCCACGGTTCCAACATACCATTCTTTTTTCTCAAAACGCTCTTTATTCTTCTTCTTAGTGAATTTTAACCCATGTCTTGCATAAACCTCATTCACTGCATATTGAAGTTCTTCATCAGATAATTTCTTTACGGAAGATTTGCTTACGTAAGAAGTGTCTGCATCTGGGAAAATATATCCATCATCCGCATCCATTACATTGCTTGCTGTATTATTTTTTGCAGCTGTTGTTGCTTCTTCTGTAACTTCTTCTGTTGTTGTTTCCTGTGTCGTTGGCTGCTCTGTTGTCATATTGTCTCCTGATTCCCCTGCATCTTCTTCAGATACAGATTCACCCGCATCAGATTCACTGACATCATCACTTCCATTACCGTTTGATTCTTGTTGTACGGCATTTTTTAAAGATGATGATTGCCCATTATCACTGTTTCCACTCGTGATCATCATAGCGATCAGTGCTATGGCTACGACTGCGATCACCACTCCTAAAGAAATGATGATCTGTTTTTCATTTTTCTTCATTCTTTTCTCCTCTTCTCTCATAATACCGGTCAACACCATCTGCAATTCCTTCTGCAAGCATTGATTGATAATGATTGTCCGATAACTTCTGGTCTTCCTCTGGGTTTGACATAAATCCCATCTCAACGATCGTCACTGGAATCTTACTCCAGTTGATCCCTGTCATCTCATCTGTCTGCGTTACACCGCGGTTCACTGCCCCGGTCCTTCTGCATAATGTACTTACCACACATTCTGAAAGTTCCTGACTATCTGCAGCGATCGATCTGCAATATGGATTCGATAATGTCGGACTCATTGTCAACGCCCCATTTGCAGACTGAGAATCTGCACTATTGCAATGAATCCTTAATAAAATATCTGAACCACTTTCATTTGCCATAAGAGCACGCTTTTTATTGCTGAGTGACACATCATTCGTCTCACGGATCATATATACGTCATATCCTCTCGCGATCAATGCACTTTTTAGCTTTAACGAAACTTCCAAATTCACCTGATATTCTGTTTGTTTTGTGACAACACCTTCGGTTCCTGAGGATACCATCGGTTTTGTCTTATCAGAACCAGGTCCGATCGCTTCTTTTTCACTCATCTGTTTCCTTTGGTGTCCTGCATCGATTGCAATCTTTATACGATCTTCCTGTTGTTTTGATTGTTCCTGATCAACCGTTACTTCATTCTTTTTTTGTGTTGTCTTTTGCTTGATAATCTCTGTTCTTTTTTCTGTCGTTGGTTTTGGATGATCTTCACTGATCATTTCATCATCATTGCTGCATCCAGCACAGAAAAAACAAAGGATCATACATAAGATCATGATCTTCCATATCTTTTTCATACCTTTTATCCCTCTCATTTATAATGCTGCAGTTGTTCTATGGCTCTACAACATGAAGCTCTCCTGTCACAGAATCCATAACATATCCAGATATCTTCACATCTTTTGGGATCAATGGATGTTTTCTCAACATTTCCACAGAATCTTTTACAGAACTTTCCACACAGTCAAATCCTTCCAGCCATGTATCAAAATCAATACCACAATGACGGATCAGCTCAATCTTCTCCTCATCGACTCCTCGATCCATCATATGTTTTATCATCATATCACTATTAATATGCTGTACTCCACAGTCAGTGTGTCCAATGACCATGACTTCTTCAATCCCAAGTTCAAAGATTCCGACTAAAACACTTCGTACCACACTTCCGAAGGCATGACTTACTACCCCACCAGCATTCTTGATGATCTTCACATCTCCATTCCTGATCCCAAGGGCTGCCGGCAAAAGTTCTGTCAACCTTGTATCCATACAAGTGATGATTGCGATCTTCTTGTCTGGATATTTGCTTGTCTTGTATTGTTCATACTTCTTTTCTTCTACAAATTCTTTGTTATACTTTAAGATTTCATCTATCATAACTTCTACTCCCTACCTCAATGTAATATCTGCCGTTTTTCCCTTGCAGGCTTTTAAATAATCTTCGGTCGTAAGTTCAATCTGGATTCCATTTTTACCGCCGCTTACAATGATCTTCTCCTGTGCATTGGCGCTTTCATCGAGCACTGTTGGATAGTCTTTCTTCATCCCGATCGCTGTGCATCCACCACGGATATATCCCGTGATCTTGTTGATATCCTTGACATGGATCATCTCCACAGACTTCTCACCTGCTGCCTTCGCTGCTTTCTTAAGATCTAATTCCTGATCGATCGGAATGACAAATACAAAATACCCTCCACCTTTTCCTTCAGTCACGAGGGTTTTAAATACTCTTTCATATGGTTCATTTAACATATCTGCGATGGTAATTCCATCAATAAATTCTTTACATTCATAACGATGTACTTCAAATGGGATCTTTGCTCTCTCAAGCATCCGCATTGCATTTGTTTTTGGTTCTTTCTTTGCCATCTTATAATGTCCTCCTTACTGATCGTTTTATCTGGCAAAATTTACTTTTGACATTCTCATCATATTTTACCTTGCAAATACTCCATAGATCAAAGAAACATAACATGCAAAATCTCCGATTCTTTTTCTTTGATATCCAAGTTCTTCTCTCCATTTTGCTTCTTTGCCATGCTCTTTTGTATATGCTGCCAATTCATCTAAAGAATGGATCACGCTATCGTGCATCACTGTCCTATCATCATTGCTTCTGTCTGTCTTCGGTGTGATCTTCCAATGTGCGCGGAGGCTTCCATAATCGATCATACAATGAAGTGCATGATCCCATAACTTGTCATAGATCTCATCTTCTTCAAGATTCTCTTCTAACAGTTCTTCATAAACCTTCATCGCCTGCTCAAATTCAAGATCATCTGGCATTTTTAGATAATTCTCATATATAAAATCTTTCTGCATAATGGCCTCCTTTATTTCTTTGGCATACATTTTTACACTACTTGTGCACATTATATCATATTTTCTCATATAGTGAGAGTAAAAGATCTTCCGAGGATATTTTTATGCCAGAAATACAAACTAACAATCTTGTCGATCGTGGACAGTTAAAAATACAGGTAACTTCAAGACAAAGAGCCGTCCCAATCCCTAACGCTACGATCGAGATTTCTTATACTGGTGATCCTGATTCTGTTCTTGAGACTGTATCTACTGATGAAAATGGGCAGACACCTGTCGTTGACCTCCCTGCTCCTCCCGTGGAATACAGCATGTCTCCGAGTGAAAATCAGCCTTATTCTGAATATAATCTAAAAATACATTCTGATGAATATAAACCTGTCACGATCTCAGGTGCACAGATTCTTTCTGGTGTGGAAGGCCTGCAGCCTGTTTCCATGATTCCTGAAGAAACCCACACTCCAACAGAAGAACACCCGATCGTGATCGGTCCGCATACCTTATGGGGTAATTACCCTCCCAAGATTGCGGAATCTGAGATCAAGCCAGTCAACGAAAGTGGTGAGATCGTTTTAAGCAGGGTTGTGATTCCTGAATATATTATTGTTCATGATGGTCCTGTCGGTGATAAAACTGCGCAGAATTATTATGTTCGCTATAAAGATTACATCAAAAATGTTGCCGCCTGTGAGATTTATTCCACTTGGCCAAGGGCAACGCTTGAAGCAAATATTCTTGCGATCATGTCATTTACTTTGAATCGTGTGTATACAGAATGGTATAGAAATAAAGGGCATGATTTTACGATCACATCTTCTACAGCTTATGATCATAAATTCATTCCTGGAAAGACAACTTATAATTCTATTAATACGATCGTTGATGAGATTTTTGCAGATTATCTGTCTCGTCCGAATGTGAGACAGCCGATCCTTACGCAGTATTGTGATGGGAAGAAGGTGTCTTGCCCGGAATGGATGACCTTACTGTAAGTGCGTATTAAGAAAAATAGCCAGGAAATCCCTGACTATTTTCGCTTTTCAACAAACTCTTTCATCATCTTTGTTAACTGGCTTGCCTGGCTGACGCCTTCTTCTTCACAAGCTCTCGCAAATTCTTCTACTACTTCTCTTTTTAATTTATAAGATTTTGACATCCAACCAGCTTTTTTCTCATATTTTTTTGTTGCTATTGTTTGTGGTGTTGGTTTTCCTACTGGCACGCTATCACTCCTTTTCTTTTAAAAGATATATCATATTTATTACATTACTTACAATATTGGTAATCAATGCTATACCTGTAAACAAATCTAATCCATTTTTGACTGCCAAATAACACAAGCACATAAATGTTATCCAGGTTGATATTGTTATTACTTTAACCATAGACATTTTTTCACAGATGATTTAAAATAGGCAGTGGGTAGTGGGATTTACCCACCGCCTTGCGATTACTTAAAGAATGCTTCGTATATCATGCATATCGTAGTTACCACACTTTGAATGATGCTGAATACGAGAACCGCTTCTTTAAGTTTTCGCTTTTTCTTTTTCTTGCTCATCTGCTTCTCACCTCCTTATGTATATATAATAACATATGGTGCACCATATGTCAATGTTTTTCCTAAATTTTCATTATTTTTTTGCATAAAAAAAGACCAGGGATTTCTCCCTGGTTTCATTATTTTTTTCTGTTTGCGTACAATGCTTTGCATGTCTTCTTGCCACAGTAAGATCCTGCTGTACTCCATCCTAATCGTTTCCAATATCTCTTAAGCTGTGCAGTCGTCATTTTTTCCCAAATACCATCTACTTCGATATTTGTTCCTGGTGTTAATTCGTTCAATTTTTTCTGCATCCATTTAATCGCACCTTTATCGGACGTCTTCTTTACTGTTGTATATTTCTCTGGATCATACGCTGGTCTTGCAAATCCGCGGATTACACTCTTGCTTCTTGTTCTTCTCATTACTGCACCGCCGTTATCATCGCTACTCTTAGATGTATTTCCTTCAATTGTCGTATATGTTCCATCCTTGTTTGCTTTTTCCACAATTCCAATATGACTCGCTCTTCCTTTTCCAAAATCCATCAAGCAGAGATCGCCTGCCTGTCCAGTTGAGTGCCAGCGATCATGTTTTTTGTAATAATTCTCTACATCCGGACAATATGCTGTTTTTTTGCCCCCGAAGAACAGATCGGATGCATTACACATCCTAAAGATATCCCATACAAATGCGCAGCACCAAGGATAAGAACTCCCTTTTACACTGTGCCCATAGTAATCTGTGTTAAATTTTACATTATTGCTGTTTGCTGGGTTTTCTTTTGTTCCAATGTAGCTTTTTGCTTTTTTAAGAATTGTGCTTGCTTTTGCCATTTATTCTTCCTCCTCATCATTTTCCAGAATATCCGTCTGGTGCTCTACCTGTGATCTAATATTTTTCACTAATGGTTTTAAAAATCCTGGAATTGGAACACCGATATCTTGGATGTTCTCCAAAATTGATATCACCTCATTACATGTAATCCAGATCGCCACAATGCTTGCAATCAAAAACTGAACCTTTATGTCAATTCCTATTTGTGCAGTTGAATACTTAATCATTTCATCGACGATCGCACCAACTACGACAAGCAACCACATTGCAATTTTTTTAAATATTCCACGAATAGATCTATAAGAATTTATATCCTGGTTTCTAAATTTGCTTGCGATCAATCCAGTTCCATAATCAACCAGATTGCTTGATACCATTAGTCCGCATGGAATTGCTAATATTCCTAACAAAGACGATAAGAATGCCAATATTCCCGTTATGATTGCTTTAACATAATTTGCCTGTTCCATATTTTTCTTCATGACCTCACTTTCCTTTCCTTAAAGAAAATTTAATTTTTGCATAAAAATAAGACCATTCCTGGTCTTTCTCTAATTCTTATCATGTTGTTCCTCTGTCTTTCAACTGTTTATGTGTATAAGTCGCTAACTGTTTGTGTGTATAATTTTTGTTTAAGTAATTATGCGTAACAATCGTTACAGAAATCTTTACTTTTCCATTTACAACAACGGGATTTGGAGACAATTCAACTTTTTCAATTTTTATCATTAAATTACCTCCATCTTCTCCCTGTTTTTTATAATTTCATCTGCAATTTTTAATTCTATTTCTAAGGTGTACATCCTGCTTTTTTGCACTGGTTGTATTTTTGCATCAACATAATAACCATTTTTCTCTTCGTCTTTTTCGATTGTACAAACGCCTGCTGCCTCTTGCTTGCCATTATGCAACAACGAAAATTTTGCATCCTTTATCACAAAATAATCATATTGACCTATTGAATGAACAAAATACTTTACATGTCTGTCCTCTCCTAATATGAAAGTTATCATCTTTGTACCTCCTTACATTTTGGGTACATCCTATTGAAGCATATTTTCCTTTCAACTTTTTCAAACAAGTATCCGGAAAGTGGCAACTGATGCACGCAAATGTTTTCACCTTTTACAGTATATAATAATCTTGTTATAAAGCTTTGGTTCCCTGCTTCGTCCTCTGCTATTACTTCGATCACATATTCTCCATCTATATCAAGTGGGACTGGTACATTCCACCAGTCCCCTTTGCTATGATCATAATTCACTTCTATGCCATCGACCTTTCCGAATACTCTTTTGACCATACTCATCTCCTAGTTTGTAACTTCTACACTGATCACGAATGTTTTTCCACAATCTACTGGATTTGGTGTAATCGTTACGCTCTTAATCGTAGGTGCCACTGTATTTAACGTAACGGTACGTGTTACTGTAGTTGTCTTACCAGCACCATCTTTTGCGACAACTATAATTGTGTTTGTACCTTCTGCAAGAGTAAGAGCCTTGTTGAAACTTCCATCGCTTCCAACTGTGACTGCTTCTGCTGCTCCAGAATTAAGCTTAACTGTAACTGTTACAGGACTTGATGTTGCATCGTTGGTTGTACCTTTTACTGTGCATGCAGACTGATTTGTAACAAGTTTGTCCGTTGGGCTGGACAACGTTAATACAGGTGGAACTGTATCTACCTTAAATGACGTTGAGCTTGTAGCTGCTGCATTTCCATCATAATCACTTGCATCAAGTTTGATTGTGTGACTACCATCAGATAATGCTGTTGTCGGTGTATATGTACACTGATATCCTCCGGTGATTGCCGTTTTGGCAATTGAATCTCCTGTTATTTTTGTTTCACTATCAATCGTAATTCCAATTGTTGCCGGATTAACTCCTGAATCTGCATCTGTTACCTTCCAGGTAATCGTTGGTTTATTATTCGTTAAGTATGTTCCAACTGTCGGTGCTGTTATCGCAATAATAGGTGCAACTTTTTCTTTTACTTGTAAACGTAAAGATTTTCCAAGAGTTGCATCTGCTGCATCTTTTGTTGTTATGTTTCCTGCAACATCGGTTGCTTTTACTGTTACTCCGTAATAATGTCCGGATTGATTGTACGAGCTCTTAGACGGAGCTGTTACCGTAGCTTCATACTTTCCACTTGTACTGTTAAGTGTTAACGTATACGTTTGACCGTTAATAGTCGCTTGTACTGTTTTTACAGCCATATCTTTTTCTCCTTTTTATCTGTTTTTATTCAATAGCACAACTAAATTCTGAAAGAGCATTTTTATCAAAAGTATTTTCTGGAACAAGCAACAAAATGATTTACTGGCAAAGATGTCAGTCTGAAATTGCAAAAGCATTAGGCATGCAAATATCAGACATAAATAACGAAAAGTTATATATAGCAGCTTGCAACGGTGATTGGAATGCGTATCAAGGTCTGGTAACAGGTGCTGCTTTACAATGGGATAATACAAATTTAAATATAAACATAGGATTATCCAGTGATACAAACGGTGCTGTTAGGATTAATTTTATGATTTATCGTAAATTAAATTAATCTATATCATATACTATGGAGGTATATACACATGTTGAGTACACTGTAGGAAAATATATTGTTATATCACCATTTGTGTCAATTTTAACAGCACCAATATTATTAAAATTAACATCATCATCGGTATAGCAAGCCGATCCGCATTTTATTTTAGGTCTAAAACCTTCTGGAACAAAAAAACAAGTTGTAATCCCAACACTAGGAGAATTGCAATGGAAATATCCATTTATATATACTTTTCCATTATGTTTATAACTGTTTCCGGTGAATGCATATTTTGAATCTATGCTAGTAATTGTAAATTCTATTCTGTTATTTAAGTCAGAATTTAGTTGTGCTATTGATATTTAATTTTTCATATTTTTTTAACAAATACATGGAGATCTGCTCCTAAATTTAATTTTTTGCATAAAAATAAAATCTCCTTCCCTTTTTAGCAGATTTAATAGTTTATATATTAGATTGACTATTATTCTTTAAGCTGCATAACGAATATATTCATATTCAATCATATCGTCCGAAGCATCATAGTATGTACCAGCAGTCATATTAATGTCTGCATGACCTAACAAGATCGCAACATCCTGAAGCGGCATACCTCGTTTAATCAATTGCGTACATAACGTCCGTCGGAATTTATGCGGATGTGCATATACATTACATGATTTTCCTAAATCTCTTACAATTCGCTCGATTCCGTCTTTTTTTAATTGATTATATGGATGCCTCTTAGAAACAAAAAGTGAAATATTATTATCTTGTCTGGTTTCTAAATATCTATTAAGATAAATCATTGCTTGGTCCGATATAAACACCGTTCGCTCTTTATCTCCTTTACCAATGATCCGCACTTTCTTTCGAATAAAATCTATATCGTTTAGCCTTATACTGCTTAGTTCTGAGACACGACAACCTGTAGATGCTAACATCTCTATCAACGCCCGATCGCGAATATCCGTACATGCTATACGCATACGTTCCATTTCATCAGCTGTAAACGCCTTCTTCTTTTTCTTTGTTACTTTGATTTTCTTAATTTTTCTGGTCGGGTCCTTATCAATGTACTCCTCATCAGCCAGCCATGAGAAAAAGGATGAAATAGCAGATCGCTTATTGTTAAGAGATATATTCGATATACCTCTACTTTGTTTGTATGCATATAGAAAGTTTCTGATATCTGTTGCATCAATATCTTTTACTTCTTTATATGTAAAAAACTCTGCAAATTGTGTTAAATGCAGATTGTACTGTTCTATTGTCCTCTTTGATTTGTTTTCAATAAGCAGCGTGGCTAAGAACATATCTTTTAACTTCCGCATGCTATCATTGTATTCTGCCAATTCTGTTGTTTCTTTCTTAATCTGCACATCTCTGAGTTCTTCTACTAAGACTTGCCCAAGAAACTCCAGATCATTTTTTCTAATTCTGCTGCCCATTTTGATTAAAATGTTGTTTATAATTTTGTCACGCATTATTTCAAATCTCCTTCGTAAGTTATGCGTGAAATTATACTCTTTTCCGGTTGCGGAGTTATCATCACTCCGCAACTAAATTCTGATACAAAAAGCATAATACAGTTTTTAGGCAATATGACCACACCTAATAACTCAGAAGGTATCATTCATGCCAATTGGCCCGATAACATGGTGCCAGTAGCTATAAGAGTGAAAAAGTATGATCAATGGCGTTATAACGTATTAGGCATGGCATTGTATGGAAAAGAATTATATTTGATAGAAATCCCTTCTGCATATCAAGGATGTCCTTGTGAAGTTATATGCTATAAGTCAAATTAAAATATTTTAATTCCATAGGAAGTTTTCTTTGATCCATACAAGATCACAGCCAATTTTTTTGTTTTGTGGATAACTATTATTTGTCCATAACACATAACAATTCTCATTGTTAACTTCCTGAGATATTGCTTCAACACGTATATAACCAGTATCATATACATGCAATATCGCAGAACTCAAGCGATAACCTTGTTTACGATCAACATAAAAATAGTTGTTTCCAGTACCATTCAATTCGGCATATTGAGTTACAAGTGCATCTTTTAAGTCAGAATTTAGCTGCGTAATAGCATTAGCATTTGCTTTCATTTGTTTATCGATAATATCCATGTTGCTGTTTTGTACATCGACATCATAAAAATCTGTTCCGTCCGGTTTTTCCAATCCATAATTCGTTGTCTTCGTTGCCATCTTCATTCTCCTTTCAGAACAGTATTTCTAACCTGTTCATGTGTGTATTTTTTCAAATAATCATGTGTAAATGCATGTAATGTTTCGTGCTGGTTGTATCGTAACCCTATGTCCATTGTCATGTTCATCGGAACAATTTCATCCATTAATTTTTCAAAATCAGCATACATTTGCTTCCTTGTTAGTTCCACTAAACATTTCAGTTCCATTTCTTCTGGCAATACTACCAGTGTATAATTTCCATTGCCCAGTAGATTATTTAAGCGATTTAAGAGATCGTTGTATGTATATGGATAATCGTCGTACCATTTTATTAGCACTCTAAATCTTCGATCTTCCAGGCTATCTGTATCCTGCGGCTGTATTTTTAGGATTTTTTCTCGTCTCGATATTCCGTATTCGGTTGCTGTGCGAATACAAGTATCAAGATCTCTATCCCTTATTTCTTTTTCCAGGCGTTGCCCAACCTTTTCTTCTGCTGCATAAATTGCCATGATTTCATCTATGTTCTCTATTGCTGCCGGGATTTCTAACTGCATGACACCGCTCCCTTTATTGGTATTACATTTTCTTGCAACGTAATGTTTTCAGTACCGCCATTTATGAGTACGTTTGTTACGTCTGTAATTCCGTCAATATTGTATATCGCGTTTTCTATTGCTGCCCTTCTCACAATAATCGAAGTTGTATCAACCCATGTTTTTCGCAGTGATAACATATATTCTTCGATCGCATCTTCAATCTGCGTTTTCAAACCTTCTGCTGAGTATCCAGTATCGTAAGTCGCTACTGCTGATACATTTACTGTATACTCATTTACGGTTGATATGATCACAGCATGACCTATCGGAGCAATTCCAATTCCTTCTCCATGATTTTGTACCGGATCTACTTGCGTCTGTACTGAATCTATCAGCTCCTTCGATGCTTTTCTGTATTCATCTGATATGATAACAGTTGATATACTGCTGCCTTTTCTCCTGTATGTCTTTTCTCCACCAACTCCATCGATCGCTTCTACTTCTTCTTTGTAGTATGCTTTGTTTCCTGCAAACGGTTTAATTCCAAAAGAATCTTCTATTCGCATCCTGTAAGATTCTTCATCTTCTTCGTCTGTTCCTGGAACCAATAATTTCGTCAACTGTGCATCTTCTAACTCGTCGATGTCGTCCAGGCACATAAGATCTCCGGTCCATCCATTTGGTTCTGTTCCTGCATCTTCACATTCCAGTCTATACTTATGTTCTTCTTCATTGATCACATCTGTTACAATGTAGTTGTAATCATCTCCGCTGAATTCCGTTCCAATCGGTACAGTTGCATTAAATACACCTTCAAATTGTGCTGGTGTTGCTTCTTCTATGTACACACCTTTTTCTTGTCCGAATCTTACCAAATGATCCAGATCAGCAGTGTCGCTGTACTGATTATCAACAAGTGCCGACAATTCTGTATATACTTCTTCCAGTCTTGCTCCGTGTTTTGCACATGAGTGATAAATTAGTGATCCCTCAGATGTATCCAATCCATCTGGCATTTCTTCCATCATTTCTTCCATGATCACATCCATTGTCATATCTTCATACATCTATATTCATCTCCTCATCTCCATACTCTGTTAGCAATCTGAATTTTATATTCATTGTTTCTTTGCTTCTGTCTACTTCAAGATCTGTTATGCCTGTGATATAGGCATTCGGTTCCAAGCATTCTGTTATGAGTCGATTTATCTCGCTTTTTACATATTCATCAGAATGCGTATATCCTATCAAATCATTGATTTCTGATCCGTATTCCCACGAATACTGCACAAAACGATATCTTTCAATTTTAATTGTAAAATACGCCCATACAGCTAACGCTCTTGCTCCTTCTGCTATTTTCCCATTTAGTTTTCCAGAAGAGAAATCAATATCATATTCTTTCGGATAATATTCAATTTCTTCTTCCTCTTCTAATTCTTCTGTATCTTTCTCAAACGGAAACATTACGCACTCACCACCTTGCATATAACTACATATTCTTCATCGTTTATCTGTACGATCAGAACTTTATCTCCATTTTTCAGAGATAATCCTTCTGTAATTAAATAATCATCTTTGTCCAATTTCTGTCCATGATGGATTACTTGTCCATCTGAGACATAAGCAATTTCAATTGATGCCGGATTATCTTTTTTTCCTTGTTTTCTCATAACTTCTAACATTCTTTCATATGCGTTCATTACAAGATTCTCCTTCCCTGCATCCAATGTTTTGCATAGTAACCATTTTGTAAGCTACTTATTCTTACTCCAGCATTAGAACAATGAATAAATTTATTAGATCCGATGTAAATGCCAACATGCGATGGTCCTGCTTTGTATGTTCCCTGGAAGATTACAAGATCTCCTTTTCTCAGATCTTTTTTCTGTACCTTACTTCCTCTTGTCGCCTGAACGTTTGCACTTCTTCCTATCTGCTTCCCTGTCGCCTTTCGAAATACAAATGACGTAAAACCTGAACAATCACTTTTTCCCAAATCAGGTGACGATGCTCCAAATACATAGTTTACTTTTCCTATGTATTTTTTGGCTTTTGATATTACTTTATCTGCTTGCTTGGTATCAACTTTCTTTTGTTTGAATCCTGTTCCATTTCCTATGATCGCATATCCTGTTCGTTTTCCAAATCTGTTGCACTGAGCTTTTGTTTTCATGAGCAAGTCAAAGTGATACATGCCATTTACAATTTTTATTGCGCCACCACGATCATTAACCTTATGAACTTTTTTATCTCTGCTCGTTTTTGTTCCAAGCACTTGTATTTGCGTTCCATATTTCACAGAACCAGGTGCAGCACATGTATATTTACTTGGATCAAGCTTCTTTCCTTTACAATCATAATGTCCACCCTCCATTTTATTTGATGCCGGATAATATGCTGTAAATAAGGCTTTCACTTTTCTTCCGTTTAATATGCCTGTACTTACAGTTCCAGAACTTGAACTTGATTCGGTATCATCACTTTCTGTTTCCATGATATTTTTAAACGCCAGTTCTAGCGTCATTGTATGGATTCCATTTTCAAAAGTGTGTGAATCATTTTCAATCCAAAAATTTCCGTCAAGTCCAGAATCTACATCGTGAATTTTGATTCCATAACCAGAGATACACCTTATATCTCCAATTGCTGTTAGAGATGCTGTTTTTTCTAATCCTGTTAAGGTATTCTTTGCTTCTTTTTTTCCATTTCCTTTTTCAACAGATAAAGAATCCTGAAATGTTCCATATGTGCTGATCCAGTTTTTATTAGATACTGTACCGATTTTTTTGTTCTTGGAGTTGTAAATTGCAACCTTGTTGATCATGTTATCAGTTGTTTCTTCATAACTTGATTCTGTTATGCCTTCGCTTTGATTTAGCGTAACATCTAACATTTTTCCTTTTTTGATCACTGATAATTGATCACCTTCCATTAAGATCTGGTAGTTTGTTCCTGTTTTTTTTCGGGCTTTTGTATACGCTGCAAGAATCATATTGTAATATTCTTTATCTGTAAAAAGCATTTTCTTAATTTTTACTTTTGTTTTTGCAATGTTTTTTACTTTAATTTTCAGATCTTTGCAAATCAGTCTTGTGATCTGTTCAGGCGTTTTTTTCTTGAATTTGTACGTTCCTTTGCTCCTGGTCAGATACAATAAATAATCGTACGCTGTATAGCTTATTGTACCTGCTTCGCCTTTTCGTTCTCTTTTTGTAACTTTTCCATGAAACTTTTTCTTGGAACCATCATAAAAACAAATAAGATCGCCTGTTTTTATGTTTGGCGTTTTTACATTCGGATCTCCTGCTGGATTTGGAAGAGCAAATTCTAAGGATCGTGCAGATGAATAAGCACTTCCTGACCACGTTACTGTATTAACCAGATCAGATATGTCATTTCCTTTCCATGTAATTTTCATACCGTTATCACCAACTTCGTTCCCTGATAAATATATCTTCCTTTACTACTGCTTCTTCTACCATGTTTTTTTGCCGCTTTTTCGATCACGCTTTTATTTTTTGCATAGATCTTCGAAGCGTTGGCAGATTTTCCTGTTTTGCTCTTGGCAATCTTTTTTAATGTATCTCCAGATCGAACGGTATATTTTATAGTCTTTTTACTCTTTGAGTTTCTTTTCTTTCCAGATTTCTTTTTTACTTTTTTCCCTCCCGATGTTTTTTTCTTTTTTCCTGAATAAGATATTGTGATGTACTCTTTTAAACTGATTGTAAATGCTGCATCTCCTGATCCATCTTCTTCTCCATACTCCAAAGATTCTATAGATACATACTTGTTAAAATCAGCTCTTCCAGTTATCACAAGTGTCGGAGTGATCTTATTCTGTTTCCAGTCCTTTATCTTATTGATGTACGTATATGGATTTGTATTAAATCCTTTGTACTGACAAAAATCATATTCCTGAGCTGGAAAAAAGGAACTTAGCTCTACTGTTTCTAAGTTCCTTTCGCCTAACAGATTTATTTCTCCTTTTCTATGCACATTTTCTGACGTGTTGTTTTGTGACGTTCCGATTTTGAAACTTGATGGCAATACCGGGAACCGGATCTTGTCATTTCCATTGTTTAACCATATTTCCATAACGTTCTCCTTATGCTGGTACTGCTTCTAGTTTGTCTGCAATTCTTTCAGCAATTTTATCAATGTCAGCTTCTTCTCTTACGATGATTGTGTCCGCAAGTTTTTCTATCTTGTAGACTTTCTTTCCTTCATTCCGTGCCATTCTGACAGAATCGTCGTGTGGGTAAACTCTGCTTCCTCTTGGAAGATCTACAATTTCTCCACCTTTCTCATTGATCTGCGCAATTCCACCGCTCCAGTTATTTGTTCCTTTTGCTAGCATTGGAATCTTAGGAATATTGATACCGTATTGTTTTCCACCATATTTTCCAGGCACCCATGATGGAATTTTTACACTAACCTTGTTTAATCCACTGATTGCTGTATTCACAAGTCCAATCACTGTATTAAGTGGAGCTTTTGCAATACCAACAAGTGCTTCAAATGCTCCCTTGAATATATTTTTTACTCCATTCCATGCCTTTTTCCAGTTTCCAGTAAATACGCCTGAAATAAATTCTATAATTCCTTTAAATGCTGTTGTGACTCCATGCGCAACATCAATCGTCGATTTCAGCCATCCAGCATATCTTGCTACTACAAATCTCAAAACAATATTAAACGTTTTTTTAAATGCTCCAGAAAGAAATGTTGCTACTGACCTTAAGCCACTTATAATCTTTCCTGCTCCTTTTCCTATTGTTCCAAATGCTGAACTAGCTGTCTTAGCAATGCTCTTTACAGTTGATCCTAGTTTTTTCGTATCAACGCCTGCTGCATTCAGTGCTGTGACTGCCGTTTTTTGCATATTTTTTGCTGCTGCCGTAATTTTATTCCAATTTTTGTATACCAAAACTGCAGCAATTGCAATTCCTGTCAAAATTAAAACAATTTTTCCACCCGGAGTAATTAAAGAAGCAAAACTTTCTGCCCCTTGGACAGTTTTTATCATTCTTCCGACATTCCAATACAGCGCACCAACTCCTTGTGTTAGTTTCGCGATAATCACGATCGCCGGACCAACTGCCGCTACAATCAATGCTACTTTCACAATAAATTTCTGCGTTTCTGGAGACAACTTCGAAAATCTATCTGTCAACTCGCTGAGCTTGTTCGCTGCCTTTGTTGCTGGCGGTACTACTACCTGTAATACTGCACTTCCAAATACAGTTAATGAATTTTTTACAACATTGATTGTTTTTCGAAGCTTACTCATAGATGTCTGCATATCTTGTAAAGCTTTTTCCGTTGATCCCTGAGCTTTCCCCATCTTTGCAGTCTTCTCTTTGAACGTTTCATACTGGCTTCCAGTCAGTGCCAACGCTGCGGTTAATGCTCTTGAATTGCTAAAAAGCTGAGCCATCTTATTTGACTGCCCACCTGTTTCTTTCTGCAAGATTTTCAGCACTCCCTGCATTCCTTCTGCTTTTATCATAGCCTGACCATTTTCATAACCGTATTTCTGCATCAGTTTGCTCATGGATTCTGTTGGTTTTAACAAACCTGTGAACAATCCTTTCATCTGTGTTGTAACTTCCGCAGTATTGCCAGTAACACCTGTCAAGGTTGCCATAGATCCAAAGAGTTCTTGGTATGACACATTTAATGATTTTCCCAACGGGAATAGCGGTTGCATCGATGCCGCTAATTCTTTATAGGTTGTGACCCCTAATTTCTGAGTCTGAAAAGCCATGTCTGAGATGCTTTGTGCTGTTTTTACATTTACACTGTCATACCCCTTCATAGCAGAGCTGATCAGTGCCACGGATTCCTGTACAGATGATCCGCCACCCTTTGCAGCTTTTGCCGCAACATTGAAAATCTTTTGTGTTTTTGTTCCAGAGTCTCCAATACTGGAAATCATCTGGTAAACTCCTTCGGATATCGTATGCAGTGCTATGCCTGTTTCATTTGATGTCTTGATTGCCATGTTTTTATAGCTTTTCAAGTGATTATGATTATCGAGCAGTGTGTTTACCTGCCCCATATCCTTTTCAAATGTGTCCGCCATTTTTCCAGAAGCGGCCATGATTCCGATAATCGGCACCGTTACCTTTTTTTCCAACGATGTCCCTACGGATTCTAAGTTTTTTCCAGTTCGCTTGATGCTATTTGCCGTTTTCTGGATCTGTCTTCCCTTCGCTTGCATTTCTGCGGTTGCTTTGGAAAGCGGAGAGGAGAACTTATCCACTAAACGCAACGTTGCATCTACAAATCTATTTGCCATTTAGTTGTTCATTCTCCTTCCTTATATCTTCAATCTCCTGATGCACAAAAGCAGCCATGATCATTTGCTCATGACTGCTCATTTCTGTAAAATCTCTTGGTAAAATATTATGAAGACGGAATAACCAGTACATGGTATTGATCTCTCCGTCTTCGTAAATTAGTTTTTTACATCATTCTCTGTTGCTTCGTCTTCCTGGTCCTTATAAAAATTATTGATTGCATCTGAGATCTCCTGTATCTCTCCATCAAACAATAATTCAGCTAAGTCTTTTGGTGTTGCTGCTCCAAAATGTTCTAAAAGTCTTTCATCTTTTAGGTTTGGTTCTTTTACTCCGTCCATCAATACAAGGAGATCTGAATCATGTGCATTTACCAGGAGTAAGTTTCCTTTCTTGTCCAATGTATTTAATGCACGTTCTCTCAGCTTTCTTTCTTTGACTTTTCGCAGCGTAATCTCTCCATCTCCAGTCAGTCGTTCCATGTTCTTACTGTGATATGTTTTTGTACATTCTTTTATCAGTTCTTCTTTGTCTACGCTTAATAATTTATCAATTAAATTCATTCTTTTTCTCCTTCTAATCGTCGATTGTATCCAGCATTTCGGCTGTTGTAAATGTAAATGGAATACTTTCTTCTCCTAACTTGTTTGCTTCCCAGTCAACAAGTTTCACTTCGTCGAACGTACAATTCGTCAATTTAACTCGCTCATTTCCATTCACTGTCGGATCATCTAAGTTCGAAATAATCGTGCATGGTGTGTTTTTTCCATTTTTGATATCTGTCAGAATTCTTTTTTTGAAATAAGATGAAGCGTGATTTAATTTCAGCGTTCCGCTTCCTTCGATACCTGTTACTTTTTTTCCTGAATTCAATCTTCCTGTCTGCGGTACGTCTGTTTTTGTAAATTTGATTGTTGCTTCCAGTGCTGTTGCTTGTGCCATATAATCATTATCGACCCATACTTCTCCCCATGAGCCGTTGATTACGTCATTATCTTCAAATGTCTTCATTTGTACCTCCTAAACTACAATGTCTATATTAAAGTTTTCCATTGCGTCAAGAATTCCCATCTGTGAACTTAAGAAAACATTTTCCCCAGTAAGCGCTTTTTTGATCTGATCTTCTGTCATGTTCACAGTGTCTTCGTTTTTGCTCTCTAGGTATTTCTTGTTTCCTTCGATGTCAATTTCGATTGACGCACTTGATAAAATTGTTCTTGATACAAGTCCATCCAAATATTCTTGGCAATTCGCTAATAGTAAGCATTTGTTGTCATAATTATTCGGATACTGCCCCAACCAGTTGTTTTTGATCGTATCTGTAAGATCGGTCGAAACGTGATCCATCACATCAATCATCTTTATTTTTTTAAAATCATCTGTTTTTGTATCTGATACAGTTGTTAATGAATTGATGCCCCTTGCAACACGGATGTAATCACCATCCCTAAACACAATAAACTCCCCTGCATCAATCTTTTCATCCATTTCTTTTTTGGATAATTTTGTACAGCTTTCTGCATCTTCCAGAACTGTGTACGTGCAGCTCATTGTAAGCGGTGTTCCTGCAAGGATTCCTGCAATCCTTGAGCAAAACTTGTCAGCATCATATTCTTCTCCACTAATCGTCACACTTTCAGTCGTGTAGTTGATAATTCCTTCATCGTTCGCTGTTGTATTTGCAAGAACTGCCTTTACTTTCTTTCCTGATTCTCTTTTTTCTTTGATCCATTTCGTTACTTTTGCTTTCTGATCTTCCTGTAATGCTGATCCGAATGTAAGATAATCGAATTTTACATTGTCTAGTTCATCCAGGATCGTATCAAGATCTGCATATTCAGACTGTCCAAAAAAGCAGATTACTTTCTGCGGCTTTTCTCTTCCACCTTCCATTGCAAACTGGATTTGTATTTTTGCATCTTTTGCAATCGAAGCATCCAGATCATCTCCCGGTCTATATTCTTTCGGATTCATTCCAGAATTATTTGCAAGGACTAAGGCAACAATTCCGTTGTCATTTCTCTGTTCAAATGTCTTTGCAAGTTCTCTGAATATAATGTTAATGCTTGGCATTCCCATCGTTTAAGTCCTCCTTCATTTCTAATTCTTTCATTAGCGGTGCATCCGATGGTTTGTATAAGTTGTCTAGGAATTCTGAATCAAATGTGATCCGTGGAACATTTCCACGTTCTCCGGTGTATTCCATTTCAAAATTCATTATCGGAACCTTTTTCTTTTCCGTCTGCATCGCAAATAAAAAGATTTGCTTTATTTTTTCAATATCTTTCAATACTTTGATTTCTTGTCCATGCTCGCCTCTTTCATGCATGAGAACAATTTCTACAGCGTAACGCTGTTGATACCTGTTTTTCGTGTACAGCTCTCCATTTTCTGTGATACGTACAAAGAAACACGGATATTCCATCTGTTCTACGACTCCAAATTCATAGCACGGATAACCAAAGTTCTCATTTAATGCGGCTACGACCGCTTTTTTCATATCATCAATCGTGATCATAGTCCTGCATCATCCTTTACTCTTTGTAAGACTCTTCTTAGTCGTTCTTCGTGCTTTCCGCCCCAGTTTTTCAGAACTGCTGATACAATTCTTTTTCCTGGGACAAAGCCAACACATTTACCACCATTTTTGAGTTTTTTCCCATTCTTTTTAAATGGCGTTATGATCTCATGACCATTTTCAACCAGATGCCAGTGCGGATTTTTTCTTCCCTCTGCCATAAATTCTTCCAGGATTACACCATTGATATGCTTTACTGGTCCTAGTCGGAATCCTTTTGTAAGATTTCCTGTGTGTTTATCTGTAGCGGATAAAGCTTCTTTTCTTACAGCCTTGCTGAATTCTCTTCCTTCTTTTTTTAGTTCTTTTTCTGCATAATCCGGATACCTCTTTGCTACTTTCTCCAGACTCTCTCGTAATTCATCGAACGTAGCAGTGTCGAATTCAAAATCAATTTCATCTGACATCGTTTTTTTGCTCCATTGTGTCCGAATCGGACACCGATTCTTTTTCTTCTGGTACATCTTCTACTAATCCAAGTTTTTTCAGATCATTTACGACTCTTCGATCGTCACATTCTTTGATCTCATCTTTTTTCATGTTAAATGTACCTACAAATGTTGTTTTCGCTCTTATTTTCATCTTCTACAGCCTCCGCATGCAGTATCAGAAATCTATCCGCTTCGTTTTCATTTTCTACCGAATCAATTCCATACATTTGATCCTTGTATCGAATTTTCATGTTTTTATCAATTCCTTTTCGATATCTGATCGTAAATTGCATTTCTTCCGTTGCTTCGTTTTTCAGAAGCTTGATTGATTCGGAAGATCGGATCAGGCGAACTTTTGCCCATACTCTGGCAATTAACTTTTCTTTTCTGATTTTTTGTCCAAGTTCATCCTTATCCCATCCAAAACCATAGATCTCTATTTTTTTATTCATGTCTCCGATGTTAATCATCTTCATCCTCCGAATAATTTTCCAATTGTAACTGCAATAAGATCGTTCTTGCAATGTACGAAATTTTCTCGTTATTCTTTGTTTCCAGGATAGATCGGTTATCATACAATTGCTGCATGATCAAAAACAGTGCAAGTTTCATTCTTGCACTGTTTTCATCAAACTTTCCAACTGCTGCCGCCACTGTTTCACATGCTGCATCAAATGCAAGATTGAATACGACATCGTCTTCTTCAACCTTTAGATATTCGCTCGCTTCTTCAAGAAGCTGTGAACGTACATCAGCATCCATTTATCATCCTTTCTGAGCTGTGATAAACTCTTCAATGATCTCATCTTTCTTTGTCTTTGTAATTGTGTAGCTCTTAGTTGTTGCAAGCTGTTTAATTTCGTCTACAGTCATTGCTTCCAGTTCTGATCTTCTGTATTTTTTTGTTGGTTCTGAGATCTGATCTGCCGGAATTTCTGCTTTATATACCGCCATATCATCGACGATCTGGCAGTCTAATCGTTCACGTACTTTAATTCCAGTCTGGTCTTTACTCCATAAATCTCCTGCTTCTGTAGAAATTCCGATTGTAAGCTTTTCTCTGTCAAACAGTGTGATCGCTTCTTCAAAGTTTCCGCAATAAATCGGCACCTTTCCAGTAGCTCCATTTTTGATCGTCTTATTAGACATAACTGCAACCGGATATGTGCCGAATAATAATCTTTTGGACGGATTTGTTACATCTTTCTGTAAGATGTAATTTCCTTCTTTGTCTTTTAATTTGTCTAACCAGTTAAAACCACTCTGGTTTGTTAACACTTTCGATCCTGCGACTAATGCCGGATCTAATTCGACGTTAAAGATGTTTTTCAGATCATCGACAGATGTTGCTTCAATTTCAAAACCATCCGTCATTTCATCCAATTTTTTAATGATTAGTGCATTTCTTGTTGCTTTTACTTTTCTTGCAATCCAGTTTTCCAGGTAAGAAATAATATTTTCGTCGGAATCCTCCATCAGTTCATATGTAGCTTTTAAGATTCCACCGAATTTTTTTATCACATACTCAACTTTCTTTAAAACTGGAGTTGCAACATCAGGAAACTGGCTTTCTTCGTCTACTGTATCGAATGGAACTGAATCTGCATTCACTTCGTACACTCTGCTGCCTTTTACCTTTGTTGTGCGTTCTGTCCTTACGATCGTTTCTAAGGCATCTTCGGAACGTCTTAGTGTTCTAATCGTTGTAGAGATATCCGCTGGTACTGTTAAGCCTCCATCTTCGTCAGATCCCTCTTTCATAGCATCCAGCACTTCCATATCTTCCTTTGCAACTGGTTTCTTTTTAAACCCAGCTCTTAATGCATTTACAAGTGCAGATACTACGTTTTTCTTTCCTTTGATTTCGTTTACTTTTCCTGCTGCTGCCTGGTTCTTTACACTATCTCCTTCTTCTTTTTCCATTTCATCAAGAAGATCATACTTCTCCTGAAGCTCCTGCATTTCTTTTCTTGCATTCTTTGCATCTTCTAACTTATCCTGGGAGATCAGATTCTTGATCTCTTCTTTCTTCTGTGTAATTTTTGCTGCAATTTCTCTCTTATCCATTCTGTTTCCTTTCTCCATACTGGTTTAAGCTTTCTAATAGTTCTTTTTTCTCTTTTTCCCTTGCCTGGTACTCGCTAAAAGATTCGTTGAAAATTTCTTTTATATCCTGTCTGCTTAAAGGCCTCTGCTCATCCTTTTTCTTGGCATTTTTACCCTGCGCAGTCAGGCTTGTTGGGACATTTTTGTAACAAAAAAACATGGAGCTTCCGGCACATGCGACTGCATCGTTTGCTTCTTCGACTTTTATGTCAAATAACTCTGCTGCCTCTTCTCCGGTTAACCATGTTTCATCATTTACTTTTTGTTCAATTTCTTCTTTGTCTACCTTGGCTTTTGTCATGTATGTCTGCATTATCGCTTCCTGGCAAGTATCCAGAGATTCTGCATCCTTTCGCAGATCATCCGCATTTTTTGTTGTAAAAAAATAGCTTGCCGATGGCTTATGGATCATAACTGTTGCATTTTTAGGCATTACGATCTCATCTCCTGCCATCATAATGACGGATGCGATGCTTGCTGCTAATCCATCAACATACACTGTCTTGTGTGCATTGTTGCGGCGTAGCATGTTGTAGATTGCAATACCGCCAAACACGGAACCACCGCCAGAATTGATATGGATGTTAATGTTTTCAGTTCCGTCCAACTGATCAAGGAATTTTTTTACATCTCCCGGTGCCATATCGTCTTCATACCATTCGCTCTGCCATGTTTCGCTTACAATATCCCCATAAAAAAACAGATCCGCTGAGGAATCTGTCTGGTTCTTAATCGTCATAGATCCACAAACTTTTGTGTTTCCGTCACGATCTTTGTTATAAAATTTTAGTTCTTTCAAGCACTCGTTTCTCCTTTCTTATATTGTTCTCCTGCCATTTTGACCGGAATAAAGTTTCCATTCATAAGAAGCACGTCTCCATCCGGATCTCTTGGAAGATCTAACAGTTCTCGTGCTTCATTTACCTTACGCATTCCGTTTTGAACTCCCCGAGCAAGTATTTCCATCTGTGTCTTGGAGTCTGTCCTCAGGATCGCTTTTTCGTTGAATTTACAGCTTTTATCTGTTCCTATGTACAATTTGTACGTTAATTCCTCTTCGTACTGTTTCAGAGGGAATAACATAGTATCAACTAAGAATGACAGCTGCTGCATTTCGCTGTTTGCATAGGACGACTTTTCATAATCATTGATCTGATTCGGCTTGACTCCGAACGCTCCTGCAATTTGCAACGCTGTATATTTCTTCAGTTCAAAGAACTGTGCATCTGTCAGCTTGTAATTTAATGGCTGTAGCTGCATACCTGCTGGTACTGGCACAATCTTTCCGGCATTCTTCGGGCCTGAAAGATACTTATCATACTTCTTTTGCAATAATTTGATCCTTGATTCATCAATTTCTCCAGAATACTGTAGTGCCATCGATGCAGTCATTCCGCCTTTGTACAGATTCGACATGTACTGTTGGCTCTGTGATGCCCCTTCTACCACATCTCCAAGCATATCTCGTACCGGGATTCCTGTTAATCCATCTAACGTCATTGACGTTTTAAAGTGCAGCACATCCATTTCTGGAAATACATACATTTCTCCATCCAGCGGATCTGTATATTGATAATAGATCTTGCCTTCTCCAGCAAATATTCCCTTGTTATCATAGATCGGTGTCACGCAATTTGACTGCATAATCCAAAGGCCTACGTTTTCGCTTCCATACCTGGAAATTCTTCGTTGAATCCATACATATCCATTCCCATAATGATTTCTATTGTTCTCAACTGTTGCAAAGAATATAGATGGTGTCATATGTGGATTCGGTCTTTCATTTAGTAGTTTGGATGTATCGTCCGGATCTGCTCTAACCTTTCCTTTGCTCCCTTGCCATTCATAAACCTTAATTGGCAGTTTCCCCATTGTTTCCGATAAGATTTTCATGCAAGTGTAGTAAGTTACCTCTCGCAATTCACTCTTATTTCTGTATCCAATTCCAAGCCATTCTGCAAAGTCCTCTTCTGACATTCCCTTTGTTGGAGATCCCCTAAACCAATTTGTTATTTTATTTATAATGTTTGCTGCTATTCCCATTTTTCTTCCTACCATTCATTTGCTAAAAATTCATCTAACGCTTCTTGTCTGATATTGTTAAATTCGTGATACCTTGCTAATTTATAGCCACACAGCGTCGCATCTACTGGATCAATCTTCTTGGATGTTGCATCCTTATCGATCTTGATCAGTCCATTATTTTTTTTAATCACCGCATTACTCATTGAGTAATTCAAAACCGGATTATACAAATAGCATACAGTTCCCATGTACACTTCTTCCCTGAATCCCTCTGTTGCTTCATTCAAGGATTTGTGGCTCTGATAAACTTCTTCAACAATATAGCCTTCATTCGATAAATCAATCATGATCTTACTTGCATTTGCCGGATCAAAGCATAATGTCTGGATATCCAGTTCATTTTCTTTGCAAAAATTAAGAACGTAATCCATTACTACGTTTTGGTCCACGATTTCGCTATTTGTTATTGTTATGAATCCTTGTCTTTCCCATGCATCATATGGAACTTTATCCCTGAATACTCTTTCCATTAGTTTTTCTTGGTTTGGAATAAACGAATGAGATAATACAATGTATTCTGTGATTTCTCTTCCTGTCTGGTCCAGTTTCCCATTTCTATACGGAATCACAAACGCTACTGACGTTAAATCAATTTTGGAAGACATATCGAAGCCAACATAAACTGGCTTCCCTTTGATGTCGATCGGAAGTTTTTTCACTTCACATTTCTTCCATTTTTCCATATTCATGTAGCCATTTTCCTTCTGCTGTACCCACATGTTCAGCATTTTTGTTAAAAAGGCTATCATTTTTTCTGGAATTACCTTTGCGATCTCGTAATCTCCACGGATTTTTTCTCGCCCGGCCGGATATGACATTCTGATTGGATTCGCTTTCTTCCAGTTTTCTTCATCTCCAATATCATCTCCCTGGTCAATTTCCATGATGTCAATCAGATATGTATCATTTTCAACATCAATATTAGAATCTAACACCTTGCTGCAGTAATCGTATTCCTGTGTATAGCAAGGATACGTCAGATCCATTCCAGCTGTTGTGATGATCATCAACAAAGATTCTTTTGTATTCGATCCAAGTCCAAGGTCAAGAAACTCTGTTGTTTTGTGCTGGTGGTACTCGTCTACAATCAGCCCGGCTGGGTTCGTTCCGTCTCCAGTTTTTCCATCTTCTTTTGACAATGCTTTTATATAGCTTCCTGTTTTTACATGTGTGATCGCATTATTTGTAAGTTTAAACTTCTTTCTCAATGGCGATCCGTTCAGCATCAGTTTTGCTTCTTCAAATACGATCTTAGACTGATCTCGTTTCACACCTGCTGTATAGTATTCATAAACTTCTTTATTTTTTGTTGCCTGCACAGAAATCTCATACAATGCAACGCCTGCTTCTTCCTGGCTCTTTGCGTTTTTTCGTGCAACCTCTATAAAACTTTTCTTAAACCGCTTATACCCATCCTCTTTTCTTCTCCAACCATACAATTGGCACAAATGAAACTGCTGCCATTCTGTCAGCTTGATCGGCTTTCCTGCTAGGACTCCTTTTGAATGTCGCAGTAAGCTAAACCATTTGATAATTTTTTGTGCTTCCTGGTCGTCCCAGTAAAAAGAGGCTTCCCCACTTTCTTCCCTTTTCACATCTCTCAAGAATCTGCTGCATGCCTGTTTATGCTTCTTGCAAGAGATTATATTTCCGCTAATGCAGTCGGTTGCATACCTGATCAGCCTGTTTTTTACTGTCATATGTCACCGAATTCATCATTGATCTCGTTATCAATGCCTTCTCTCGCAATCGTTGCCGCTTTCAGTCTCGAATCTATCGTGAGTCCACACATCGATGCGAACTTCCTCATCTCCTCTGAATACATTTTTTGCAGATCACACAGTGGATTTTTAACCAAAATTTCGCCATTTTGAGTCGGTTTTTTAATCACTTTATTCTCTTTTTTGAGCTGTTTTGTAACTGAAATATAGTAAGAAAACGCATTACAATAGCACCCCAGGTTGTTCACATCCAGGTTACCGATCACATCAATTTCCATTTTTTCGAACTCTTTTACAAGTCTTTTAAATTCATTTTTAGCCCTGGCATCAATGAGCCAAGTTGGCGGTTTTGCTAGGGTTTCCTTGCCTGTGAGCACAAGTCGTTCTTCCAGTTTTTTGTCTTCCTGTTGTGCAACTGTCAGATTCCCTTTTTGTGTTGCAAGTGGTTTTCGTTTGCGTGGCATTTTCTCACTCCTTTCATTTTTCAAATTTTATATTTAGAATTTTGTGAAAAGAAATCTAGGGCGTGCGGTCTATAGGAATGATCAAAACAATTTGACCACCCCTCCCACCTCTGAATTTTCCTTTTTCTTCCATTTCTCTTTGTATCCAAGAAGCAAGCGGATGATCTCTTCTTCTCTTCCTTCTCTCATCGCTTTATGCACTATGCCGTGACTCTTGTCGCTTAACGCTATAAGATTTCCTCTGTCTAGTCTCTTCGCATAGTCTGTCGATATCGGAACAATGTGATGAACCATTGTCGCTGGTATGAATTTGCCATCGTGATAGTATGCATAGAGATCTATGTACATGTAATGTGTGAGTACATCTTCCTTTGTCAATCTCCAAGCTTTTGTCTTGTAGAATGCAGCGCGTGTCTTGTTCCTTCTGTGCTGATCGTAGTCCTTATCTCGTTCCTTCTTCTGCTGCCGTCTGATCTGCTTAATGCATTCACATGTTGTACCGGATGGAATTCTTTTCCCACATTTGCTGCATCGTTTGTATATTGGCATTACATCACTTCCTTCTACTGGACCTCCAGGGACTCGAACCCTAGACCGATCGGTTATGAGCCGACTGCTCTGACCAACTGAGCTAGAGGTCCATATAATAATAAAAAGGAAACAAGATCTGCTGCCGTATGGCTTACATTCTCGTTCCCTTTTTAATTCATGCTACTATAATAGCACTTTAAATTGTATGTGAGTCCCTCTCTTTCCTTTATTTTCTTTATTTTACATTTCTTTTCATTTTAATTCTTTTATCGAATCATCTATATATGCTTCGATTGTCGTAAATCCTCTTCTATTGTCATACCCCTTTCTTTTCAATTCTGCTCTTACTTTTATTAATTCTTCTTTTACTCCTTCTAGAGCAATTTTAGCTCCAATCTTCATATCTTCGTTCATATTCTTCTCCCTTCTTAATTGTCTAATTTCTTTGATAAGATGTAGTAAAACTTTCTCCTCTTTTCGTAGAAGTAGTTCTTTCCGGCTGGTATATTCATTACTGTCTTCAGATACTTATATGTTATTCCTTCTTCTGTTACTGCTTTGAGTATGTACTTGTACAGCTGCTGATCTGCTTGCTTCGCTGACTCTTCTATCATCTTGCAATTTTTCTTCGCCCATGCTCTTTTGATTGCCAATTCCTCTGTTACACTCTTTGTTACTCCAGATCCTGTTGTATCTCCGAACTTAGGACTACCAACAGTATTTGTTTTGTATCTAAGAATGTCCTTAAATTCTTTGTATCTCATTGCAAAATGATACGCTTGATAAAACGCGTGATTGCTTATGTCCCATTTCTTCTCTGATACCGGTCTTATATTCTGCATCCTATCTCCTCCAGTCGACGATCTGCTACCTTTTCCGTCCAAATTTTTTATTCATCGCTTTTCGCCTGTAATATTTTAGTTTCGTTTCCGAATAGAATTTATTCTTATCTTCTTTCTTCTTTTCTCTTATCGCCTGCATACTTAGTTTCCATGCAACAAACTCTGTACACTTTCTTCTGCATTCGACTCGCTTTTCTCTTTCTCCTCCGTGATCGCATTTAATGCACGGACAATCTTGCTGTCCCATTTTGTACCACTCCTTTTGTTCAATTCTTCCGGCTTCTTTTCTTCCTCTTGCATTTCTATTTTTTGCTCTATTATCGTCATTTTTTCCCATACATTATCTATTTCTTGTTTTGTTAATGTTGTTCCAACCGAAACTGCCATTAATACCGTTAATATTAAAAACTTTAGGCTTTCGTAGACATTCTTTTTATAAGCATAATAAAAATGCATTCCTGCATTTATTACCATTACTGTACTAAGTACTTTTATTAATAAATCGTTCATTTTGCCTCCTAACATTCGATCTTAATTTTGCTCAATTTCCTTATCTTGTCATAAGCTTCATTTGCCAGCTTATTAACGCCTGTTATCGTCATCAACTTCCTTTGGTATCGGAATCGTTTCAAAGTCATCGCTTTCCCCATTCATAAATTTAATCAAGGCATCTTTGTTCAAGTCATCAACTTCCTTTAGTGTCGGAATCGGTTCAAAGTCATCGCTTTCCCCATTCATAAATTTAATCAAGGCATCTATGTTCAAGTCATCTATGTAGTTGTTAAGTTCCACCATTCTTTTTTCTTCGTCAGTCATTATCAATCACTTCCTTCTCACAATGAATGCAACTATCGTTATCCATATCTTTCATGAGCCTGTCCAATTCTTCACGTTCCACAGATACTCTAATTTTTACTTGGTTTTCTTTGTTTTCATGCATGATTGCATTCCCCATCATCCGCATCGGTCCACCACCGCAATATGAGCATGCTTCTCCATCTTTTTTTCTTCTTTTATATACATGCAATTTTCCGCAATTTTCACACTGTATAACCAAGCATGCATTTTCTTCATCATTCCTCTTGTTCATTTTTTCCCTCCTACAATTTATTTAACGGACTTGTATCACAACCTGCCAATACGCAACTCATTATTGCCATTGTAATTACGATAAAATGTATTTTTTTCATGTTCTCTTTCCTCCATAGTTGATGCATTAATTGATATATTAGTTGTTCTTTAATAATTACTTGATCTTAATGACTCTCTGCCCTCTGTCGTACTGACTAAGTATTTGTTCTAGTGCTTTTTCTGCTTCCTCTCTTGTATTGCATGTCTTAACAGTTTTAGACATACCTCCTGTCATGTCACATTCAACATAGTATTTCTTTTCATTATCTTTGAACTGATGTTTGTAAATCCATATATCTCGTATACATTGCGTATTCACAATCGTTTTATCTTCGACTTGTATCAGCATAGATCTTCACTATCTCCTTTCCTTTTAACAAAAATGAAATTCTTTCCCATGCATATAATACTTCTTTATCTGAATCTGTCATGTTCTTCTTCCTTTTCTACTTTTTTAGTTTTAAATATTTCGATTGCCAGTACACTATTTTCCGTTCCATCTCCAACATATTCTATATTTACATCTAGTCCTTTTTCTGCGAGATACTCTGGAATTCCGAAGCTTACTCCGTGAGTGTGCATGTGAATCTTTCCTACTCTGTCTCTAATCGTTCCCATTATTTTCTTTCTCCTATTCATACCTTCCTGCTCCTGCTCCGTATCGGTGCCACGTTGCTCCTGTTTTAACTTTCTTTCTTCTTTTGTTTATCATTTTTTCATGATCGGCGATTATTATATAGCGATACTTGTTATCCCAGTACTCCAGCATTTGTGGACTTATTCCTGTTTTCTTTGCCATTGTTTTGTATGTTATTCCGTCAAACAGCATTTGAGTTACAATTCTTTTTTTGTATTCTTCACTGTATTTTTTGCGATTGTTATCGTCTACTTTTTCTAACTCTTCGTCTTTATACTGCTTTACCCACTTCCTTAATGTCAGTAAGGTTATTTTTGTTTTAGCTGCAAATTCTCTCCTTGTCATCCCTGACGCTAGTAACATTCTTACGATTCCTCTTTTAAATTCTTCTGTATACTGCATAGTTTTGTTCTCAGACAGCTTAGCTCTTTACCTGATGCAGTATTTAACCGTGATCACTGATTCTTTCTTTTTTGTCTAATCATGTTAAATCACTGCAATTCTTCGTTTGTGATTTGCAAAAAATAATAATGATTGTGTTATAAATAAACAGATACTTGGGATTGTATATTGGTCAATAGTTACTAAAAGAATCTCTCAGGTAAAGAACTAAGCTGTCTGTTCTCCTTTCTGCCTGCTGCCTTTTCTGGCAGTAGGCTAATAGATCTCATGGCTTATACATGACTTCTTTGTTTCTTATGCGTTTTGTTAATAGTTACTGTGGTATATTGCAACTGGTCACTACCAGTAGTGCATCATTTCATTGTGTCCGAATCGGACACCTTTCTTTTTCGGACCTTTTGCTTTGCTATAAACCTTTTTAGTGGCTGTCCGTTCATTTTTCTTCTGTTATTTCCTTCATTATGGACACTCCTAAATAGTTCCCTTGCTTCTCCTTTTATATTGCTTATCGCAATTTCACATTCAAGCACTTTTGGCATTTTTTGTTCTATCATCCCATATACAATTCTGCTGCCTTTTACTGCTTCTGCCTGTATTTGAACATTTTTAATGTTTGTTAATTTTACGACTTTTTCTCCGTCGGCAAATATTATTGCTTCTCCTGGTGCTTCTATTTTTTTATTTATGTGCCTTTCTCTTTCTTCTAACTTTTCTTTTATGTAGCTCTCGCATTCTGGATGTACGTTAATCGTTCCATCTTTCCTTAGTCCTGCCGTTATCTTTCTAAATGCTTCTCTGATCTTCTTTATCCCTTCGATCATTGTTCTTTCCTTTCTGCAAATTCCATACTTTCTGCCACGATCTCCGTCGTGTACACTTTTGTCCCGTCTGTTTTTGTATAGCTCCCTGTTTGGATTCTTCCTTCCAGTGCGATCTTGATTCCTTGATCCAGCCATTTGTCTGCAAATTCTGCGCCTTTGCCAAATGCAACGCAGCTAATAAAGTCTGCATCCTGCTGCCCTTCTCGCTTAAATCTACGATCTACGGCTAGTGTAAACCTTGCTATACACAGATCGTCCTCATTCCAACTTATCTCAGGCTTCCTGGTTAATCTGCCCATTAGCATTACTTTGTTCATATATCCTCCTAAATCGTGTAGGTGTCATTTTTCTTTGCTTCTATATCTGCCATTGTTTTAATGATCCCAATTATGTTTCCTTCTGCATCCATTACCACGACTATCTTTTTTTCTTCTCCTTCCATATGTACATCTGCCACTCCATACATACGATTTTTCCCGAATTTCTTTATCACACTCTGCCATATCCATGTTTTTTCTCGTCCGTAATCAATCACAGCGTTCGCAATTTCTCCGCTAAATGTAATTGATTCTTTTATGATTGTGGCACTTCTTGTTGCATCTTCTACATCGTATGGATTTAAGCTTGTTATGTCCTCATTTTTTTCATAACACTTTGGATTTAACATCATATCTTCTTCTTGTACATACACTCCATATGTTCCGTTGTAAATCAATACATGTGTTCCGTAATCACAGATACTATATCCTGCTCTGTCTTTAATCGCGTCTATTTGAACTTTATCTCGTATGTCCATATTTATTCTCCTTTTTCTTCCAATCCTAAAATACAGTAACCTTCTTCCAGGCCCTTAAAGCCTTCTAGGATATAGATCACCTGTTTTTCTGTTACTCTTCCTGTTTCTTCTCCATCACTCATCTCGTGCAGTTCCAAGATGTCCCCGATCTGATAGTTCCTGTCGTTTTTTCGCAATTCGAATGACTTCTTTCCTGTGTCTACTGCGTCAAAAAACATCTTTGCAAGCTTTAGGCGGTGTCTTCGCTCGTCTGATTCACTTCCTGGTACTTCCACCTTGTTCGTCTGTGGAATCTCCACACGTTCTGGTTCTTCTTTCTTCTCTTCTGATCGTAGTATTGGATATGTTAGATTTGCTGCCATTGTTAGCGTCGTATCTACAACTACGTTGTTATATGGATCGCTTATTTTAACTCTGCCATTTTTCACTTCCCACCATCCAGAGAAATTCAAATTTGCCAGCGCCCCTTCATTAGTTGTGCCTTCGAATCTTGCTATAAAATATTCTTTTAATTCCGATAGACTGTTTACCGCTGCGTTTCCTATATCTTCTCTTATTTTTTCTGCAAATGCTTTGATTGCAAATTCAAATCTATGTTCTGTCGGACAATATTCTGGAAAGTCTCTTTCTAGTTCCATCTGTCCTTCAATCTCTGCTTCTTCCTCTTCTTCGGTCTCATCCGCTTCGGCTTCCTGTCTTGATTCCTTCAAATTTTCTTCCTGTTGTTCTTCCAAGATGCGTTGCTTGTATTCTCTTATCTTTTTTACAGTTATGATCTTATCTGGATACCAGCTATATATTTCTTCCTGTTCATCTTCTTCCAGTCCTGCGATCTCCACCGCTGTCGAAAAGCTGATTTCCTGTTTTTCTAACAGCTCTCTCAGTTCCGGAATCAAATTGTTATTGATGCTCATTGCATTTGCGATCTGCGTTGGTTTTTTCCCAAGAATCTTTGCTGCTATGTCTCGCAGTCTTCCAGATTCCAGGTCGTATCCCATGATCTTCTCTCCTGCTGCCTTTGCATCCTTGAGCGCGTCCGTTAACAATTTGATTCGCTCTAATTCTTTCTCTGGTGTCGCTTTCCGATAGCTGTTTGAGATACATAGCTCGATGATCTCCTCATTTTTGCTTCGTGGCTTTCTGATCTGACATGTAGCTTCCCTAAATTCCTGAAGATTTTCTTCCTCTACCAGTTTCTTTAATGCTCTCCATCTTCGTTCGCCGCCGATCAGCTTGTACTCTTCTCCATTCTGGTTAGGCTCATACATAACCTCTAACGGCTGTAGCAATCCAAGAAGCTTGATCTCTGCTGCCTTTTCATCGATGCCGTTCTGATCGCTTATGTTGTCTTCGTTTGCGTAAATGTTATAGATGTCTATATCTTTCGTTCGGAATCGTGCTTTCGGCTTCTCTTCGATTCCTTCCTTGCTCTTTTGGTTCAGCACGTCTATGACGCTAAATCCTGCCATGTTTTCTCCCTCCTTTCTTAATCTATCTTCTGGAATCTTCCAGTTTTCTTATTTCTTCTTCTTGTTTTGATATATTCCTGAGCTTCATTCCATTCTTCTTCGCTCATAATTTCTTTTATTACGTTGTTATAGTCTCTCGCTGCATTGCTTCCCCCCGACATTGCTGGAATCGGCTTTTCATCTGTTTCTGCTTTTTCTGCAACGACTGATCTTCTGATTTCTGTTTTAAACATCTTATCTTTGTACATGTCTTTCAGCCATACTGCTGTTTCTTTGTTCGTTTTGTTTCCAGTTTTCATCGTCATCAAGATCTTGATCTGCTGCCCTTCGTGAATTCCTTTTGATTGATCAATCATGTCTTCAACTGCTTTGATTCCGTATCCACCTGCCTTTACTGGAATTATCAACATATCTGCTGCTTTAATCACATTTATTACTGTTATATCCAGTAATAATCCACAATCGCATATTACATAATCATATTTATTGTGGATACATTCTGTTTTTAACATGTTTTCAATGCGATCTATCTGGTTGCCCTCACTGTTTAGCATTTTCGCATTTGCCTGCATCAGCCACATGTTTGCTGTTACGATGTCTACGTTTTCATATTTTGTGCGCTTGATTACTTCTTCTGCACTTTTTTCTCCCAGTATGATTCCTGCAAGTCCTTTTTCGTCCGGATCGTATGCGCCCATCGTCTGTGATGCGTTTCCTTGTGCGTCTGCATCTACTACCAGCACTTTCTTTCCGTATCGTCCCAGTAGGTACGCCAGTGACGTTGATGTTGTCGTTTTTCCAACTCCACCTTTTAAATTTCCGACTCCGATTACTTTCATGGTTTTTTCCTCCTAATATGGCTATTTATTCTTTTGCTTTTCTTTTTTCATCTTTTACCCACTTGATGAATTTCCTTTTGCATTCCATACAAGCATCATATTCATGTCTGGTTCTTGCACCCCTGCTGATAAAATCGTTTTCCGTTACCTTTATTTGGTAATACGAGTCTCTTTTTCCGCTAATAGTATTTGACACTAAATAAGGCTCAAAGAATTCACCGCATATATCACATTTCCTTGCTATCATTTTGTTTCGCCCCCTTATATTCAATTTCTTTGTAAATCTTCATCGTTGTCATTTTGTCCCCTGGCATTCTCTCCACTCCTACCTTGTATCCTTTTTCTGTAGCTTTTTCGATATATTCTTCAATGGACATTACTTCTTCTATACTGTACATATACTCTAGTATCCCTATCAATTTGATTGTTTTTACCATCTTTTACTCCATTTCTGCCATTGTTTTTATCACTTGGTTATTCTCGATCGGCATGGCATCCCATTGATTTAGCTTTACATATTCTTCAATTACTTTGAGCGCAATTTCCTGGCTGTAGCAGACTGCAACGAAGTTCCCATAATCTGCTGCCTGTCTCAAAAACTCCTTCTGTTCCCTTGATAGCTTCCCGTTTCCGTACTTCATTTCGATATATAGACTTGCATACTGTCCTTTTGGTACTGGAAGGTGCAGATCTGGTACGCCTGCCTTTACTCCCTGTCGTTTCAGGACTGCTGCACTTACGCGATCACGTTTCCCACCGTTCGGACAGTGATGTAATAGTTTCAGCTCAGGATATCTATTCTCCATAAACTTACAAATTGTGATCACTGCTTCTTGTTCACTTGCTTCTGTTCTTAACATGTACTGTTGTCTTCTCGCTCTACTCATTCTTTACCCTCCATCATCTATGTGCCAGGATCTGCATCCGTTTTGAACTAGAATGTACTCTACAAATTTATATCCTCTTTCTGTACTTCCTTTTCGTACTCCACCGTTGTTTTCATCGTGACGCTTGTCTATGTAGTATCCTTTTGGACTTTTTGCATCTTCTCTGAAGAAATCACATTCCCAAATCACATCTTTCTCGATGTGCGGTTGTTTTAAATTCCTGGATGGGGGAGTATGTCTTACCTCCGTATTTCTCCATCTTTTTACGTCCTTTTTCTTTTACCAGGTAGGATGCTAGTTTCCCATATTGCCCTGTGTCGTCAAGAAGCCTGATGTGGATTCGTCCACGATCCCAGCAATTTTTTATTGTTTTTGTATCCATGCTTTCGATTACCATGTGTATATGTCTTGCACCTTTATCTCCTGTTTCCAGTACATACACATACTTAAATTCTTTTCCAATCTTTTTATATTGTTTCCTTAGATCTCTGATCAGCTTGTCCTTTTGCTTTAACATCTCTTTGTACGTGTCTGGTCTTTCGTCTTTTCTGTAGGAAAATGTTATGAACATGTCTCCTGCTTGGAAGTTACAGTTTAATTTCCACCTCAGCTGCTCTGTTTGTCTTCTGATATTTACCTCTTCTTGTTCTGGTCTACTTGGCTCTCCAGTTTTTGCTCTCTTCTCCTTTGGTTTATGCTTTCGGCTATAGTACTTCTTAATTTCTACTGTCTTACCTGCGTACACTCTTCTAATCCAATATGGCATTTGTCTTTCCTCCTGGTACTGCTCGTTTAATCTATTAGTATTTACTCAAACATAATACTTTTATCGAGTTAGAAAAGCGGATTCGAACCGCTTATTTCCTTGCTTTTTTGCTTTTAATTTGTTACAATATATTTGTGGCTTTTTTTATCCACAATATGGCGTTGAAAAGGCATCCCGATCACTGTTCCGGGATGCCTTTTTCTTTTACCATTTCTTTCAATCTCTCCGGATCATCACATATGTCCTCGTATCTTCCGAGCTTGTCCACAATGTCCCCGATCGCGCAGTTATTATCTACACGGATCAAGGACGCTCTGTATGTATAAGATTTATGATTTCTCGTCGTCAATCTCATCTTGATCTTCTTATTCTAAATGCTGTCTGATCGTTATTAGTCGTTCACGTAATTCTTCGGCTTGCTCTGCATTTATTCCGCAAAATTCCATTCCATCTAATCCTTTTTTCATTCCAACAATCAGAACATTTCCATTGATTGGATGTCCATGAACGTCTGTTTCATATAGATATGACGCAATTGGATTGATCTGTGCTGTTTTGTGATACAAATACTCTTCATCTACAAGCATCATCACTGGATACTGTTCTTCTGTTAGTGTGTATAGCCTTTTTGGATGCACAATTTCTACATTCTCACATTCTTTTCCTATCAGCTTGTAAAATTTATGTAGCTGCTCAATAACCGTTCCTTCTGGATAGTTAAGCATCAATACTCGATCACTCATATTTTTATCATCAAAAATGTCTAAATCTATGCCGTCTTTAATCAGAATCATTTTCCTTGTCTTTTCACTCATTTTCTGCTCCTTTACGCATATCTATGATCATCAATTTTCCTACTATTTCTTTTTGATCAAGCTCCAAGATATACCTATCTTTAAACTCTATATAATTAATCAGCTCATCTGCCATTCCTATAGCAGAGCCTTTCTTTACATGTTCAATGTTTCCATCTATATATAATTCATTTGGAATCACAGTTTTTTGATATACTATTTTAATATTTTCCAGTATTTCAACTGCTTTTCTCATTGCAGAGATTGTCGGATTTTCATCCAATAAATCTCCTCCCATTATTCCATGCATCTTCATTTGCTTATCATATCTTTCGAGATTGTCTTTCAGCACGCTCACAGCTGTACTGACATTCATCTTGCTTTCTTTGTTCCTCTCGTGATATAATTTATATGAATTTTTATTTGTGCCTTGGAAGTTATTAGAACTGCTTCCTTGGCCTTTTTTATTTTCACTCATCACTATTTTTTCTCCTCTCTATACTTGTATGTTTTTATTGTTGTTGAGTCTTTTAGTGCTTCTTGTACTTTTTTAGCCATTTCTTTTCCTGTTTCATCTAGCCCCCCCCTGTTCTTCTAAGAGGTCAGCGACATATCTTAATACTCCGATCGTGATGTGTACTGTTGCATCGCACAATGGAGAAATGTAGTCGTTTACATTTTTTGCCGCTTCTACGCATGCATCCTGTAGTGTTATCGCCGATATAGGATCAGCTCCCATCTCCTTTAGTTTCATTGACAGTTCTATTTTTCTTAATAATTCTTCTTGCATTCTTCCCATTTTATGCTTGTCCTTTCTGCCCGGAATCTCACCGGGCTGTTTTCTTTTCTTTTGCTCCGATAGCTCTGATCACTGTCAGGGCCATCATCTTTTTCTGCTCTGGTGTAAGTTCTCTTACCTCTTTATCATTTACGAATCTTCTTACTGTGTATCCTTCCATACGCTTCCCTCCTCTCTTTCCAGTTTATTTATTCCTGCTTGTCTGTTATGCTGCATTCGTCGGATTCTTCTCGTCCATCTTCTGCCTTGCTATTAAGATGTCAATGCTTGCTTTTACAAGTATCATGGACTCCTTGTCCAGCTTCTTAAGATTTTCAACAGTTTCTTTCATGAGTTCTTTCCCTTTGTCTGTCATGCTTCTCACCTTCTTTCTTTTGTACTGCAGATGAATTAACACTCCGCCCGATTTATTCACATGATAATGATTGTTTTTAATGGGGGGTCTCCATTTAGAGGATTTTTCTTTGGATCGTAGTTGGAAAGCAACAATTTGCCTTCATTTCGATCGGGCGGAGTGTTAATCCATCTGCTGCCTGTTGTTTTCATTTTCCCTTCTTGATGTCTTCATCCATTTCCTTTATACTCATAAGTGTATTGTTACTATTGTTTCAGCTTGAAAGGAGTTTAATTATGGCTGTTTATAAAATTTCTGACATCCTCTTGAAACTTGGCGAAATGATCGAGGATGGTCACGCCTTCGTTGAATTGGATGAGTATCCGGAAGAAGACGATTCGCCAGCACTTCTGTCTTTTAATGTTCCTGTCGAATGTGAACGTCCGGATTTTGATGTTTCTGACTATGAAAGCATTGATTCTTGTAATCCAGATGATCCTGTTTCTAATGAGACAATTGCCGTTTCCCAAGATGGCCTTTGTCCTAATATGCTTTTCTCTTACAATGAAATCTCAACGCTTGAACTGTCTCTTAAGAATTCTATTGAATATCTTCAAAATTTTATTGATAGTCCCAATTGCACTAGAGATGAAAAGGATCATTATCGTCCTGTTATCATTGCTTTCAGAAACTTATTGCCTAAAATTCAACGTTTCTTAAAATCTCAGCCTACTATTTAGCATCTTTCTGTGTTCCTGGATAAGGTTCTCTAATATAAATAGTCGCTGGTTTTTTCTCCAAATCCGTTTTGTATTTTTCACATACGGTTTGGAGAATTTTTTTATCTTCTTTTAAATCTTGAATCATTTCTTTCATTTCCAAATACTTCTTTTTTGAGATCCACATTCTTTCTCATCTCCTTTCCTGGTGCTTCGTTATCTTGTTGCTGTATATCATTTTCTTGACTATGTGGATATTATACATTGACTTCGTGGGATTTGTCAATACGCTTTATTTAATTTTCTTGACTATGTGGGATTTTTGTTTTATACTTTTCTCATAAATTAATAACAGAAGGAGGTGAGCAGAACTGAATACTCGAATAAAAGAACTTAGAAAAACGTTAAAATTAACTCAAGAAGAATTTGGATCTCGTGTTGGTGTCAAAGGAAACACTATTGGAAATTATGAATTATCATTGCGTAATCCTTCTGATGCTATTATTCATTCGATGTGCAGAGAATTTAATGTAAATGAAACTTGGCTCCGATCCGGAAAAGGCGAAATGTTTCTTCCTCAAGAAGATGAAGTTTCTGAAATTGTATCTCATTTGCTGGATGAATCGAATCCTTTTTATGACATGATCCTGGACATCATGCATACTTTTAATAACCTGGATGATAAAGGTCAGGAAATTATTTGTAATTTCACGTCAGATCTTGTTGATAGAATGGCAAAAAGGAATAAACAAGACAATTAATTTTTACACTAAAGATAGGAGGATACTATGGCAATAACTATTTCTTTCAATCAAGATACTGGTTCTATATCTGTTGAAGATTATAATTTCAAAAAGATTGAACGTCATAAAGGTAAAAGTCTTTTAGATTTTCCAAAAAATTATATTGTGATCGATATTGAAACAACTGGTTTGGATACTTCCATTGACTCTATTATTGAGATTGGTGCCATTAAAGTTGTAAATAATTCTGTAGAATCGACATTTTCTTCTTTGGTAAAACCTCCAGCTCTCGAATTTGATCCTGAATTTGACGATTGTGATTTTTTATTTAATAGTACTGGTCAGAAATATTATTATATTGATTCTTATATCACTAACTTGACTCATATCACTAATGAAATGCTTGACTCTGCTCCAGAGCCACAATCTGTATTAAAAGAATTTCTTGATTTTATTTCCAATGACATTCTAGTTGGTCATAATGTCAATTTTGATATCAATTTCTTGTACGATAGCATTTTGAAATATTTCAATCGAGAATTACATAATGATTTTGTTGATACTTTGAGGCTTTCAAGAAGATTACACAAAGATCTCACACACCATAGATTAGCTGATATGGCAAATTATTATCAAATTGATGTTCCAGAAGCACACCGTTCTTTGGCTGATTGTGTCACAACGAACGAATTGTTTCATCGATTACAAGATTCTATGATTGAAAAATATGGATCTTCTGAGAATTTTACTGAATCTATTAAAAATCAATATAGTGGAATTGATATAAATTCAATAACTACAACTAACACAGACTTTAACCAATTTCATCCTTTATATCAAAAAGTTTGCTGTTTCACTGGAAAATTAGAAAATATGCCACGAAAAGACGCAATGCAGCTTGTCGTTGATCTTGGTGGTATCGTGGCTAATTCTGTAACCAAGAAAACTAATTATCTTATTCTTGGCAATAATGACTACTGTACTCAGATCAAGGATGGTAAAAGCAATAAACAGAAGAAGGCTGAAAAATTAAAATTATCCGGACAAGATATAGAAGTAATTTCAGAAAATACATTTTATGAAATGCTAAATTTTGAAGCATAAGGATTTGAATTTCAAAGAAGGAAGACGATTAGCCTTCCCTCTTGATGTGATTTCTGATGATGATAAAGATTCTTTTCAAGAATAATTCATCATTGATGTGCATGATCATTTGATTGATCTGTTGTCTATACCACTCTTTCATCTCTTTATCCTCCTCTCTCTGTATTATAGTCTTTTCAGAGTGTACTGGAAGATGTTGGGATGATATGTCCAATATGTTGGACATCATGGTGTAACATTATATGAATACAAATCCTCTGGAGCTACCTGCAATGCTTCTGCAAGCATGCAGATCGTTAATAATGTCGGTTCATAACGATTGTTTTCGATATTGTTGATCGTACTTTTACTGACTCCGGATAATTCAGCAAGTTTCCTGCTGCTGATTCCTTTATCAGATCGGATCTGGTAAAGATGATATTCAATTTTAACATTCAAGTCTGTACCTCCTGGTATATCTTTAGAGTGTACAGTATTGTAATTTAATATTAACCATTTTGCTGATATCGGGAAAATGGTAAAAAAATACCGCCCAGCTGGTAACTAGGCGGTATTCAGAAAAACACTTGCACCTGTCAAGAACAGATGAAATACTTTTCCCTCAACAAGTAAAGTATATCATTTTTTCTTGGCACCCGGCAAGGGTGTATTTTTTGTACAAATTTTTAATATTTTATAAAAAGGAAAAGGTGATAACATGAAAAAAATTGCAGCTGCTTATATAAGAGTCAGCACGCATATGCAAGAAGAGCTGTCTCCTGATGCACAGCTTAGATGTATTAGAGACTGGGGAAATGTGCATGGTTATTATATACCAGACGAATATGTTTTTATCGATAATGGAATTTCTGGAAGAAAAGCAAAAAAGCGTCATGATTTCTTGCGAATGATCGGATTGGCAAAAACGAAGCCTGCTTCTCCTTTTGAAGCAATACTTCTTTGGAAATTTAATCGTTTTGCACGAAACCAAGAAGAAAGCATTGTTTATAAATCTATGTTACGCAAAAAATGCAATGTTGATGTAATCAGTACTACTCAGCAAACAACAAAAGACATTTATGGAGATCTTATTGAGCGTATCATCGAATGGACTGATGAATTTTATTCTATCCAGTTAGGGGAAGACGTTTTTCGTGGTATGACAGAAAACGCCCTTCGCGGAAATTTTCAGTCATCTCCTGCTTTTGGATATAAGGTAGAAAAAGGACAAGGTCTTGTCATCGTTGAAGATCAGGCAAATATCGTTCGCATGATTTTTAATTTATATGCCAATACTATGATGGGATTTTATGAAATCGCACGTCATTTGAATCGCTTAGGCTATAAAACTAAGAAGGGTGGAGCCTTTGAAACTCGCACAATTAGATATATTATCCAAAATCCGATCTATAAAGGATATCTTAGATGGAACTATGCAAATGGTACTACACGTGTTGTTAATGATGAAAGTGAATGGATTATTGTAAAATCTCCACTAGTTCCTATAATTGTGTCTGAAGAACTTTGGGATCGGGCAAACGAACGTTTAAAAAATGAGTATCGTCCTAAAAACGGAAAACCTGTATCAAAGCATCGACATTGGCTGTCCGGTCTTGTTAAGTGTTCTTCCTGCGGCGCTTCTCTTTCTACATCTGTGCAATACCGTCATGATCGCACCTACATTAATTTTCAATGCTACAAATACCTTAAAGGAAAATGCCTGGTTTCTCATGGAATTTCTGAAAAGAAGCTTGTTCCATTGGTTTTAAATGTCTTGAAAGAAGATATGAGTAAATCTTACATAGAGTGCGAACGTATAGAAAAGGTTGTTGAAAATCAACAGGATATCCTAGATGTTCAGTTGAAACGTTTGGCTACCAGAGAAGCACGAATTAAAGAAGCATATTTGAATGGTATTGATTCTTTGGCAGAATATAAGGCTAACAAGGAAGAAATTCAAAAAGAACGTGAGTTTCTTCTTCAGCAATCACAGGATCATAACAAAACGGAAAAGGAATCTAACGAACTTCCCAATAAAATTCGCGGTGTTTATGATATACTGGTATCTGATCAATGCAGTAAGGATGAAAAGCAAGCTGCAATCCGTTCGATCGTGAAAAAAATTGTATTTGACAAAGAGAATAAAACATTAGATTTTCACTATTACATAAAAGAAGATTAGATCATTGAGATATTTTTTAGAAATCATGTATATTGTTTTTCCGAGATACATATGCTATAATGCCAGTAGGCAAAATGATAGCAATGTTTCAAGTTGAAACAAAAAAAGAAAAAACCTCAGTACGGCAATACTGGGGTTTTTTCTTGTCTATAATGGGACAAGATCCACGGTTAGGTTGTACGCTATTTATGCCTGTCTAACCATTTGCATAGGTAGTAGGCAACTACACTAGCCAATACAGACATAATAAATGATAGCAAATTTTCCAAGCTGAAACCCCCTTTCTGTTGCCAGATTGGGTGCGACAACATTGATATGTTATCACAAAAGTATTTTTTGTGCTATACTTAATTCATATAGCTACATAATTTTTAGTCTTTTCTTATTTACTTTATACGCACTTGCAGAATGGATGACGCAGTGGGGCTCTAAATACTTAGGCGATCAGGGATATGCTCCGATTGAAATCCTGAGATATTATTATGGAGAGAGTATGTACATCAATACCGCAGAACAGATTTCAGGAATTCCTTCTTCCTGGCCGGGATATGATCTGACGATTGGAAGCAGCGGAGATAAGGTTCGACAAATACAACAACAATTGAATCGTATTGCTAAAGATTATCCTTCTCTGCCTACGATTGCTGTGGATGGTGTTTATGGAGAATCTACTGCGAATGCTGTTCGGAAATTCCAGAATATTTTTGGACTGCCACAGACAGGAATTGTTGATTACCCTACTTGGTATAAGATCAGTGAAATCTATGTTGGAGTTAGCCGGATTGCAGAGTTGAATTGAAATCTTAGCTACAACAAAAGCCCCACAAAGTTCATCCTTGTGGAGCTTTTTTCATTTCTTATTCTATTTACTCTTCACCAAACACCGCTTTTTATAAAAAGCAATTCCATAACACAATACTTCCTCATAAGCATCTTCAAACTCTTTTGCATACATCTTTGTGTTGATCTGATCTAACGCCTTTTGACAGTCTTTTTCCAAATCTTCTAATTTTCTTGAATACTTTGCTTCAAATACTGCAACTTGTCCTGTTACATCATTGTAGATTACAATATCACTTCGTCCTTCTCCATGCTCTCTATTCAACTCTACACTATAACCTGCTCCTGCAAAGATTCCTGCAAGAAATGCATGATAGAAATTTTCTCGGTAATCATAATAACTGATCGTCATTCGCAGTAATGTGCTGATTTCTTTTGTTGCCTTATCCGCATCTTTGTTCCACACTGCATCAAATAAATCTTTCCGATTCGTAACTCTTGCACTGTCTTCAAACCATTTCCTTACGGTTAATTCGAAAATTTCTTTTACTTCTTTGTTTGGAATTCTTAATTCTATCTGACCATCCTTATCACGTTCTCCGACTTTTGTAAGATATCCAGTAAGATAGAGAATACTCCATAAATTATCTTCTGATGAATGTAGATAATCATATGTGAGATCTTCTTCTATTTTCTGGCAGATGTTTCCACCTGCGATCAATACTTCCAGTTTTTTTCGTATAGCAGCTCCCGTATAATCAATAAAGGAACGAATGATCGCATTATCACTGGTATTCTTCCAGTAGCTGACTGGTCTTGCATTCAGATCATTTTGAAGATCTCTTAGATAATTCATGACATCCCATGGGCAATAAACTTCAAACTCTCCAAAATTATACCCATCATACCATTCTTTAATCAGATCCGCTTTCTCTTCAATCTCCGCATCTGCTAAAAGCTTATCTACATCCTGTTGTGTAAATCCATAATATTCATTGTATCTTGTGGATGAAATCGTATCTGATACAAAGTTATTTGTTCCAGTGAAAATACTTTCTTTGGCAATCTTTAGGCATCCTGTGATGACTGCAAACTTTAATGAGGAATTGTCTTTTAAGGCTGTACTAAGCAAACCTTTCATAATTTCTAACATCTCTTTGTAGTAACCATTACTACTTGCTTTTGCAATTGGAACATCATATTCATCAATTAAAAGGATCACTGGCTTTTTATAATAACTTTTCAGCATATTGGTAATTCTTAATATACAACTTTGAATTTCCATCATACTTGCACTACAAGTCTTTAATTTTTGAAATACCAGTTTATCCCCTTCATCTATCTCATCACTATCCAATAAGTATACATGTTGTTTACATACTTCAGATATAATAAATTTCAAAAAATTAAACGCATTCTCAAATGTAGTTCCATCTACATCCTTAAAAGACAAAAATAATGTCGGATACTGATTCATCCATTTCTCACAAATCTCGACCTCATCAGATATCTCAAGTCCTTTAAACAAATGTCTGCTATCTTTCCTGATATCCAAAAAACTGTTCAACATATTCATCGCCATCGTTTTTCCAAACCGTCTAGGCCGCGTGATCAACGTCACCTGATCCATCTCACCCTGTAACAACGTCTTGATCAATCCGGTCTTATCCACATAATAATAATTCAACTCTCGAATTCTCTCAAAATCCGAAATCCCAACAGGAATATTTAGATTCTTCATTTCTGCCTCCTTTCTTTTATTAATTATATATTGATAAACATATATTCGCAGTTCAATTATGTTAAATCTTTAAACCAATACATGTTATAGCCAACAACCTTCCAGAATCAATAGTTGATCATCAAAAACCGTATGAGCTCGTCTGCACTTAGCGAGTGGTAGGTCGCAAGACCTGCCAAGAGCTTAGTACAGCTACGTGCGAATCCGAGCGAGAGCGGGTTTTTGATGATCAACTATTGATTCATTTCTATTTATTCACTTCAAAATGCTGATAATCCTTAGAGTTTCTCCACTCACCACCCCAGCTGAATCCATATTTCTTAAAGATCTTATAAGCTGTGTCATTCTTATGAATCATATATCTCTTATATTTTCCTTTACATTTTGATGTCTTTCTCTGTTTATACACCTTACCATTTGCCGGTGATACCTTATTTCCTTTGACCCACGGATTGATCCTTGGATTGATATCGATAGCCATTCCATAAGAATGGTTGGACAGCTTTGTTGTTCCACTGATCACACGATAATTAAACGCAGAGGTATTATTTGCAGCCATAGACTTCTCATCATTCGCACCATAATCATCGATCAATCTCATTCTCTCAATTCTGTATTTCTTCTGATAAAGAGCATAAAAGACCTTGACCGTTTTCTTCGCTATCTTCTTGTTAACGATCAACTCACCCTCTTTTACCTTCCCATCAAAACCATAATGAAGAACCTGTACATATCTTAAATCAGACAATTTAATATTATTATTCTTCCGATAAGATTTTCCCGTGATCCTCTTTTCAATATTCGGAGAAATCTTCTCATAAGTAAAGCCTTTTTTATAAGTATATTTCGAAGCTGCATTCGCAGATTTTCTCTGTAAACAAACTGGAATCACAGCAACTGTAAATGCTGTCAATGCAATTATCGTAGTTAATTTCAATTTTGATTGATTCATTTATTTTCATCCTTTCCAAAGCTTTAATATTTATCTTAATCGATTTCATTATAACATATATTCCGAAGTCCCACACTCCATACCTTGAAGCATTTCAAAACAACAATTCAATATCCTCCTGTATAAAGAATATTTTAAATCATAATTGCCCAGTGACCGTATGAACACGCCTGCACTTAGTGAGTGGCTGGTCGTAAGACCTGTCACGAACTTAGTACAGCTGCGTGAGAATCCGAATGCGAATGGGTCACTGGGCAATTATGATTTAAAATATTCATTGAAAGAGTGAATTATTTTTGATATACAAGAAATTGATATTCAATATCAAAGTAAGTCTCTTCTTCACTCTCTTTCACAAGTTTCCACTCTGGCATCTCATCCAGATCTGGAAAATAAGTATCTGCATCATATGCGAAGTCTGTTCTTGTAACATAAGCTGTATCACAATAAGGAAGCATCATGCGGTAAATGCTTTCTCCACCGATGATAAAAATATCTTCATCCTTATATTCTTCCAGCTCATCTAACAATTCTTCTTTACTTCCAACTACGATCGCTCCTTTTGCATCGTAATCTTTATCATGTGTTAATACAATATTCGTTCTCTTTGGAAGCGGCATTCCATTTGGAAAGCTTTCTAATGTTTTTCTTCCCATGACAACGACTTTTCCTGTTGTCATCTGACGAAACATCTTCATATCATTTGGAATATGGACTAAAAGTTCATTGTTCTTTCCAATTCCCCAGTTCTTATCTGCATTTACAATAAGATTCATCTTACCTTCTCCTTCTTATATTGCGATCGGAATATCTTTGATCTGTTCTCCTGCCTGATAGTCTTCGATCTTAAAGTCATCTGTTGTGAATTCATAGAAATCTTTGACTTCTGGATTAAGCGTTACTTTTGGTGCAGGATATGTCTCTCGTTTGATCATCTCTTTGATGATCGGAATATGGCGATCATAAATATGTGCATCTGCGATCACATGAACTAACTCTCCTGGTTCCATATCACATACCTGAGCCATCATATAAACTAATGCTGCATACTGTACAACATTCCAGTTATTTGCTGCTAAAATATCCTGAGAACGCTGGTTCAAGATCGCATTCAATGTGAGCTTATCATGTCCTGATTTTTTTGTTACATTAAATGTCACACTATACGCACATGGATAAAGATTCATCTCATGAAGATCTTGGTGGACATAAATATTTGTCATGATCCTTCTACTGTATGGGTTGTGTTTCAGATCATAGATCACACGATCTACCTGATCCATCATTCCTTCTTTGTATTGGTGCTTTACACCCATCTGATATCCATAAGCCTTTCCGATCGAACCATCTTCATCTGCCCATTCATCCCAGATATGACTCTTCAGATCATTTACATTATTTGATTTCTTCTGCCAAATCCATAATAATTCATCAATAGCTGACTTAATATATGTCTTTCTTAAAGTCAATGCTGGAAATTCTTTGGACAGATCGTAACGATTTACAACACCAAACTGTTTGATCGTATAGGCAGACTCTCCATCTGGCCAGTGCGGACGGACTTTCTCTCCCTCTGTACTAGTTCCATTCTCTAAAATATCTTCGCACATAGATATAAATACCTGATCTGCATAACTCATTCTTTCTTGTTCTCCTTTTCTTCTTCCTCACTGTTGATCGTAAGCATCTCAAATCTTCGTTTAAAAAATGCAATCTTACGGTCAAACACTCCTAATCGGTATAAATTGATCACAAACATTCCAAGGATCAGGGCTAATAACATTCCTCCTAATCCTCCAAATTTCAGACCAACGTAGATCAAAAAGATCGTTGTCAGTGCTGAGATTCCCATACTGTCTCCCATCATCTTTGGCTGTAAGACCTGTTTCAATACCAGACAGATTGCATAAATGATCAGTAAGATAACTGCTGTTTTGATATCTCCTGTGATCAGCTTAAATATTGCCCATGGAATGATCACAGTCCCTGTTCCAAGGATTGGAAATATATCGACAATTCCTACTAATACCGAATAGATAAAAGAATGTCCAATCCCTGCAATAAAAAATCCGATCCAAAGGATCGCTATGATCACTATCATGATCTTTAACTGTGCAAGGCAGTAACTTACTAAGACTCCAACTGAGTTCTTCATAAATACATTGATCTTATGCTTCACAAATCCTGGAATACATTTTTCATACCATGCTATGAGTTTTTCTCGTTCCAGTGAAAACATATAAGCTGCAAATAACATAACAACAAGCCCTAACAGACCGCTTGTCACACCCTTTGCAACACCACCTGCATGTGCTACCCCATAATCTCCTGCAGAAGATGCCGCTTTCTTGAAAAGCTCTCCGATCGATCCGCTCCACTGATCAAACTGTTTTCCAAAAGATGGTGGAAGAATACTTAAAAATTGCTCTATCTTCTTCTGAAAGATCATTCCTTGTCTCATGATCTCATGACGGATATCTGGTGCATCCTGTATAAATCCGATGACCTGCAGTGCGATACCTCTGACTGCAAAATAAAGAACCACTATGATTCCTGTGATAACTGCCGCGATCAAGATCGCAGAACCGAACTTCTTCGGTAATTTTACCTTCTTCTCCAGATATTCGATCACTGGGTGGGCCATCATTGAAATAATCCATCCTGCTACAAATGGCCATAAAAATACGATTGCTTTTGGTAATACAAAGATCAAAAGCAATGCACCTGCTAATATGACCAACAGTTCCATGATAATATCCAGATAAATTTCCCAACGTTTCATAATTTTTTCACTCCCTGATGTAATTAGTATATTCTTGAATTTTCATACCATTTTCCATCTCTTAATGAACTATTATACGTTACAAATTATTACTTGGCAATTCTAATCTCATCTTTCTCTCTGTCGTAATGATATATGTGATCTGATAAAACTTCTTCCTGATCCACAACCATACGGTTTGTCTCTCTAACCATTTCTCGTAGTTCCTCTGAACTTTGCACATATTCATCATCCAGTAAAAGGATCACTTCATGAATACTACTTGGAAGAATATAAAGATCATGTCCCATATAATTCGCGAAATCTCTCAGTGGATCTTTATAAAGCATGACGGATGCTCCATTCATATAATCTCCATTTGATAATACAAACAATGGAATCTCCATATCCGTGATCTTTACTGGTATCACAGACTGAATCTTACGCATCACTGGTGGGAAGATCTTCTCCGTGTTCTCCTTTGCATCCTTCATCATCTGTTCCTTTGTCACACCCCATAACAGCAACTCTTTGTTCCTCACTAATGCACTCGCCATCCCGTCATGATTCCGATATGCTGCCCAACGATATGTAACTGCCAGATCTAAGAACCGCTCGTATGGTGTATACTTTAACATCTCTTTATTCTTCTCATAATTAACCACACGATAAAACAGATTCTTCTTAATATGCTCATAATCTGAAACTTTATCCTCATCCAGATAAAATCCAACCTGATGTCCTCGATAAATTCTGGCGATATCTTTCATCGTATCTGATAATTCCTGTCCCCTTAAATAATTTCGATAAAATATCTCCAGATACAACACTGGTACCAGATAATTCTTGGTCTCTCCGATCGACAACCCCATCATCGATATCTGATTATTCCTCTTAACCCTCTGCACCATAACTTTCTTTCCTTCCATCTCTGGAAGATAGTTTAAAATATTCGCTTCTACATACTGATAAAATTCTTTCTCATTCAACATGGTCTTCTCCTTTTCTGTGGATGAAAACGCATGCCATAACCCCATTTTATTTGTTTCCCTCACTCGCCTTCATATGTAAATAATTTCCATATCATCATACAATATTTTCCAGTTAATTGCAATAAAAAAAGAAATTTATTTTTCAAAATTTCTTTTTTTATTCAATCTCTATTTTGTTGCTGTAAATTCTTTTAAGAAGTCAAGTAATGTTTCCATTTCATCTCTCGTACCGATCGTAATCCTTAAATAATTATTGATTCTTGGCTGATCAAAATAACGGACATAAATCTTTGCTTTCTTCGCTGCTTCAAAAATCTCTTTGGCAGGTACGCTTTCATGTGTCGCAAAGATAAAGTTTGCTTTGGAATCTGCAAAACTAAATCCGATCTTTCTCATCTCAATCTGGAACCATTCTCTTGTATCAATGATCTTATTTCTTGTCTCCTGGAAATATTCTTCATCTTCTAAGACAGCTGTTCCAAGAACAATAGATGGCTCATTCATCGTATAAGAGTTGTAGGAATATTTCACATCATTCATTGCCTTGATCAGTTCCTTGTTACCGATCGCATATCCGATACGAAGTCCTGCTAAAGATCTTGATTTGGAATATGTCTGAACAACTAAAACGTTATCATATTTTCTTGTCAGTTCTTTCGCTGTGTCGCCGCCAAAATCAATATAGGCTTCATCAACAATCACAACAACATCCTGATTGTGTTGGATGATATCTTCCACAACCTCTAAAGATAAAAATGCGCCTGTTGGTGCATTAGGATTTGGGAATACCACCCCGCCATTTTCAGCGTAATAATCTTCTTTCTGAATCTCAAATGCATCATTGACTGCTTTCTTCTCGTATGGTATTCCGAATAATTCTGCCCATACCGGATAGAAGGAATATGTGATATCTGGGAAGAAGATTGGTTTCTTACCGTTAAAAAATGTCATAAATGCAACGGCAAGCACATCATCAGATCCAACTCCGACAAATACTTCTTCTTTATCAAATCCATGATAAGAAGCGATCGCTTCTACCAATTTAGTTGCTGCAGGATCAGGATATTTGCGCAGATTCTTGATCCCACTCATCGCTTCCTTGATCTTATCGGATGGCGGATAAGGGTTTTCATTTGTATTTAACTTGATCACACCTTCTTCTTTTGGCTGTTCACCCGGTGTGTAAGGTTCTACTTTTCGTACATTGTCTCTCCAGCTGTTCATTGAAAGTCTCCTTTATCTATATTGGCTTATTTGCGATAGTCATCGATCAGTTTCTTAAATAATGGAAGGGCTTTTTCGATACGTTCTGTTGGTACACAGTAAGAAATACGCACATATCCTGGGCATCCAAAGCTGTCCCCAGGTACGATCAACAGATCATATTCTTTCGCCTTCTCGCAAAATGCATTGGCATCTTCTTCTAATGCTTTCGGGAATAAATAGAAAGCTCCACCTGGTTCTACACATTCATATCCCATATCCACTAATGCATTATAGAATAAATCTTTGTTCTTCTGATAGATTGAAAGGTCAGAAGTTAAATCTACACATTCTCCAACAACTTTCTGATATAAGGTTGGCACACAGACATAAGAAAGTAAACGTGCAGATGCGATAAACGCTGGCAGTAACTGTTCAAAATCTTCTGCCTCATTTGGTGCTACGATATAACCGATACGTTCTCCCGGCAGTGATAAGGATTTACTAAAAGAATATGCTACTAATGTATTGTTATAAAAATGTGGAACATATGGCACTTCAAATCCATCATACGCGATCTCTCTGTATGGTTCATCGGAAATGATGTAAATGCTGTGTCCATATTCTTTTTGTTTCTTCTCTAATAATGCAGCTAATTTCTCAATCGTCTCTCTGGAATAAACAACTCCGGATGGGTTGTTTGGAGAGTTGATCAAGATTGCTTTGGTATGCTCATTGATCGTTTCTTCTAATTCTTCGAAATTAATCTGGAATGCTCTGGTATCTGCAGAAATGACCTTTAATCTGCATCCTGCTCCCTGTGCATATACTGCATATTCTGGGAAATGTGGTGCGAATGTGATAACTTCATCTTCTGGCCCATCAACTAATGTCTTAAAGCAGATACCAAGGGCTGCTGCCGCTCCGATCGTCATAAAAATATTCGCTGCTGTATAATTTGTATCAAATCTTTTATTTAAAGACTTGGCAATGTTTTCTCTTACTTCCAGTACTCCAGCATTGCTTGTATATCCATGAATATCCACTGGATCTGCTGTTTTTAACAGACGAAGTGCTGTCTCATCAATTTCTTTTGGTGCTGGAACACTTGGATTCCCGATACTGAAATCAAATACATTTTCTGCTCCGACTTCTTTTGCTCTCTTCATTCCATATTCGAAAATATCACGGATAATAGAATGCTGTTTCGATAATTCTACTACTTCTTTTGATAACATGATCTGTCTCTTCCTTTCTTTGCCATTAGTTTTATTTTACAAAAAAATGCAGAAAATTACAACAACCCTCGCTGATTGCTGCAATTTTCACGTAATATCATTTGACGATCATTTTATTCATCTAATGCATCTCTTAAGCTCTTTGTAAACTCATAAACCTTTTCAGGACTTTCTTTACCATATTGACTGATCAATTTGACGATCGCACTTCCGACGATGACACCATCACAGTATGTACTCATTTTCTTTGCCTGTTCTGGTCCTGAAATACCAAATCCCACTGCACAAGGAATTGTTGCATTCTTCTTGATCACACCGAAGAATTCATCAAAATCTGTTGTAAATTCACTTCTTGTTCCTGTAACTCCGATGGAGGATACACAGTATAAGAATCCTTCTGCTTCTTTTGCGATCATTGCGATACGGTCATGAGATGTCGGTGTTACAAGACTGATATTGTCAACTCCGTGAGCTGTTGCCACGCCCTGAATCTCGTCTTTTTCTTCGTATGGCATATCAGGCACGATGACGCCCTGAATCCCACATTCATTACAAAGATCAAAGAATCTTTCGGTTCCAAAACGATAGATCGTATTGAGATACATCATCATGACAAATGGTGTTTCTTTGATCTCTTCTCTTAATTCTTTTACCATCTGAAAGATTTCCTTTAGTGTTGTACCACCTGCAAGTGAATGCTGGCTGGCTTCCTGAATGACAACACCCTCAGCGATCGGATCTGAGAATGGAATACCGATCTCGATCACATCTGCTCCTGCTTTTACCATAGCTCTGATATTTTCTTTTGTTGTTTCGTACCCATAATCTCCAGATACGATGTAAGTTACTAATGCTTTTTGCCCATTCTTTTTTCTATTCTCAAATGCTTCTCTAATTTTCATCTAACTGCACTCCTCTGTATCTTGCTACCTGATAAACGTCTTTGTCTCCACGGCCTGACAGACAGATAACGACTGACTGGTCTTTACTCATTGTTGGAACGATTTCCATTGCCGCTGCAACTGCATGAGATGATTCGATCGCTGGGATCACTCCTTCTGTTTTGGATAAATATTCAAAGGCTTTGACTGCCTGTTCATCTGTGATACTCACATATTCTGCTCTTCCGATTTCATGAAGATGTGCATGTTCTGGTCCGATTCCCGGATAATCAAGTCCTGCTGAAATAGAGTATACAGGATTGATCTGGCCTTCTTCGTTCTGTAAGAACAAACTCTTCATTCCATGAAAAATACCTTTACTTCCTTTTGCGATCGTTGCTGCATGATCTAATGTATCAATCCCTCTTCCAGCTGCTTCTGCCCCGATCAGTCTGACACTTTCATCTGGGATAAAGTCATAAAACATTCCCATTGCATTCGATCCGCCTCCTACACAAGCAAATACAGCATCTGGAAGTTTTCCTTCGATTTCTTTCATCTGTTCTTTTGTCTCTTCTCCGATGATCTTCTGGAAATCACGAACCATCGTTGGATATGGATGAGGTCCCATAACAGAACCGATGCAGTAAAATGTTGTCTCAATATTTGTAGCCCAGTCTCTCATTGCCTCATTAATGGCATCTTTTAAAGTTCTTGTTCCACTCTCTACAGCATGAACTTTCGCTCCAAGAAGTTCCATACGGTATGCATTCAGACTCTGGCGTTCCACGTCTTCTGCTCCCATATATACAACACATTCCATGTCAAATAATGCTGCAACAGTCGCTGTAGCAACTCCGTGCTGTCCTGCACCTGTCTCTGCGATGATTCTTTTTTTTCCCATTCTCTTTGCAAGTAAAATCTGACCTAATACATTGTTGATCTTATGGGCACCTGTATGATTCAAATCTTCTCGTTTTAAATATACTTTTGCCCCTCCAAGATCTTTTGTCATCTTCTCTGCGTAGTATAAAAGAGATGGACGGTTTGCGTAATCTCTGTATAACTGACGTAATTGGGCTAAGAATTCTGGGTCATTTTTGTATGTTTCATAAGCCTCATTTAACTCGTTTACCGCGTTCATTACAATTTCTGGTACATACTGTCCACCGTACTCTCCAAATCTTCCTATTTTATTCATGTCTTCCTCCTGTTATCTGCATGATTTCTTTCATTTTTTTCAAATCTTTGTATCCATCCGTTTCGATTCCACTGGAAATGTCGATCCCGTATGGATGAACTTTTTTTGTGATTTCTTTTATATTTTTACTGTGAAGCCCGCCTGCAATGAAAAATGGTTTTCTGATTCCTTCTTTTGGAATCAGGTCGTAATTCATTACTTTTCCGGTACCTCCATACATATCTTTTTCTTCTGTAAATGTATCCAGTAACAGTTTATCAACTGGAAGCTGTTGGGCTTCCTTGATGTCTTTTGTATCTTTCACTCTGACCGCTTTCCAGATTTCTTTATCTGTCTGCTGTCTTAACTGTTCAATATAAATAACATCTTCATCGCCATGTAACTGGATCACGTCTAATGGAACTTCATTGGCGATTTCTGTAACTTTCTCAATTGTTTCATTGACGAATACTCCGACACTTAAAATCTTTTGATCTAAGTTTTGATCAAGTTCTCTTGCCTGCTGGCCTGTGACATAACGCTTGCTTTTTGAAAAGAAAATATATCCAATTGCATCTGGTTTTACTTCATTTGCATATGCGATATCTTCTTTTCTGCGCATGCCGCACATCTTCACTTTCAGACTTTGTTCTTTGATCTGATTTTGTATCATAGGCAGCTCCGTAACTGTTTCATTGTTTCTTTGATGTTATCGGATCTCATAAATGTTTCACCGATCAAAACTGCATCGGCTCCTTGCTCTTTGACATTTTTCATATCATTTTCATCCTTCATTCCACTTTCGGAAACTAATACTGCTTCGTATGGAATAAGTGGAGCAAGTTTACTTGTTGTATTTAGATCAACATCAAATGTTTTTAAATTTCGATTATTGATTCCGATAATATCGCATCCACATGCAACGACTTTCTTTAATTCTTTTTCGTTATGAACTTCTATCAGACAATCAATCTCTAAGCTTTTTGCCAGATCATAAAATTCCTTTATCTTTTCTTCGGAAAGAATTGCTGCGATCAGAAGGATTGCATCGGCTCCTAAGACTTTTGCTTCATAAATCTGATATTCATCGAAAATAAAATCTTTTCTTAACATCGGGATATCTACCTTAGCTCTGATATCCGCAAAATATTTGCTGCCACCTTTAAAATAATGTTCTTCAGTCAAGCAGGAAATGGCTGCTGCCCCTGCATCTTCATAGGCAATGGCTGTCTCCACTGGGCGAAAATCTTCTGCGATCACACCTTTGGATGGAGACGCTTTTTTAACTTCTGAGATCACGGATAATCCAGATTTCTTTAAGGCCTCTTTAAATCCATGATTTTTATTCTTAGAATTTAATGCCATCTCTTTCATATCCTGTGGCTCGATATTGTCTTTTTCTCTTTGTAATTGTTCTTTTCTTTTTTCTACGATATCATCTAAGATCATGTTCCACCTCATTTATTTTACATTTGTGTATGCAATAAACTGTTCTAATTTCTCATTCGCCTTTCCAGAATCGATCATCTCGGCTGCCAGTTTCACTCCATCTTTGATCGTCTCTGCTTTTCCGATCGTATAAAGGGCTGCTCCTGCATTTAATAAAACGATGTCTCGTTTTGCTCCCTGTTCTTTTCCAGTTAGAATATCTTTTGTAATGATCGCATTTTCATCTGCTGTTCCACCAACAATATCTTCTTTCTTGGCAAGTGTTAATCCTAATTCTTCTGGATCGATCGTATGTCCTTTGATCTCATCTCCATCGATCTCACAGACACTTGTTGTGGATGAGATTGAGATTTCATCTAATCCGTCGTCTCCATATACGATCAGGGCTCTTTTAACTCCAAGATTCTTCATAACATCTGCCATCGGACGAACCAGCTCTTTTTCATAAACACCGAGAACGATATAGTTTGTCATTGCTGGGTTTGCTAAAGGTCCTAAGATATTAAATACAGATCTTACCCCAAGCTGTGCTCTGACTGGTCCGGCATATTTCATAGATCCGTGATGTGTCTGTGCAAATAAGAAGGCTGCTCCAACTTCATCCAAACATTTCTTGCTTTCTTCTGGGGTTAATCCGATTTTTGCTCCTAATGCCTCTAAGACATCGGCTGCACCACTCTTTGAGGATACACTTCTATTTCCATGTTTCGCAACTTTTGCTCCTGCTGCTGCAATGACAAATGCAGATGTTGTGGAAATGTTAAAGCTGTTTGCAAGGTCTCCTCCAGTTCCTACGATATCAATCGCTTCTGTTTCTTCTGGCACGATCGCTGCTTTTGCTCTCATCACTTTGGCAAATCCTGTGATCTCTTCTGGTGTTTCATGATTCATACGAAGACCCGTCAGGAAACTTCCCATCTGAGCATCTGTCGCATTTCCAGACATGATGCAGTCCATGGCCTTATAAGCTTCTTCTTCTGTTAAATGATTTCCTTCCACGATCTTTGTTAAAAATGGTTTTAATGTTTCCTGATTGACTGCGCTCATAGTTTCCTCCTTTTTAGAATCTCCAAGTCTGATTCCTGCGATGTTTGTTAAAAAGTTTTCTAAGATCCTCATTCCCATTTCAGTTAAGATCGATTCTGGATGGAACTGAATTCCATAGACTGGATATTCTTTATGACATACTGCCATGATCTGTCCTTTTTCATCTCTTCCGATAACTTTTAAATCTTCTGGAAATGTCTCATCGTCGATGATCAGTGAATGATATCTTGCTGCATATATTTTATCTTCTAATCCTTCAAATAAAGGATTCTTGTTATTGATTGTGATCTCACTCATTTTTCCATGCATCAATTCTTTTGCTGGAACGACTTTTCCGCCATATACTTCTCCGATCGCCTGATGTCCCAGACAGATTCCCAAGACTGGGATTTCTTTTCCGAATGTTTTAATTGCCTCTTTTGAAATCCCTGCACTGTCTGGATATCCAGGTCCTGGTGAGATAACAAGTGCTTCTAGATTTTGTAAGTTTCTGATCTCATCAATCGTTATTTCATCGTTTCTTACAACCTGAATCTGTGGATACAAAGATCCAATGTACTGATATACGTTATAGGTAAATGAATCGTAATTATCTATCATTAAAATCATAACCTTGCTGCCTCCTTCACTGCATTTACAACGGCTAATGCTTTATTCTTTGTCTCCATAAATTCTTTCTCTGGAACAGAGTCATTGACGATTCCTGCTCCTGCCTGCACATATCCTTTTCCATCTTTAAATACGACGGTCCGGATTGCAATACAGGTATCAATATTTCCATCAAATCCAAGATATCCAACGGTTCCACCGTAAACACCTCGTTTTTTATTTTCCAGCTCATCAATGATCTCCATGGCCCTTACTTTTGGTGCTCCGGATAATGTTCCTGCCGGAAGAACACTCATCAGTGCGTTGATCGGATTTTCATCATCTCTTAATTCTCCCTGTACATCACTGACTAAATGTGTAACTTTGGAATATTTTTCAACGGTCATAAAGTTTTTTACTTCTACAGTTCCAAACTTACTGACTTTTCCGACATCATTTCTTCCAAGATCAACTAACATCGTATGTTCTGCTCTTTCCTTTGGATCATTGACTAACTGTCTTACCAACATATCATCTTCTTCTTTTGTCTTTCCTCTTGGAACCGTTCCTGCGATCGGTTTGGTTGCTACATTTCCATTTAAGACACTGACTAACTTCTCTGGTGAAGCTCCAACCACCTGATAGTCAATGAAATCAAAGAAGTAAAGGTATGGAGATGGGTTTGATGTTCTTAAGCATCGATAGACATCAAATGGATCAACATCTGTCTCTACCTCAAATCTCTGGGATAAAACCACCTGGAAAATGTCACCGTTTTTGATATATTCTTTAGCTTTCTTTACGTTCGCTTCGTATTGTTCTTTTGTAAGATTCGATGTTACTTCTGCCTTCGCAGGTGTAAATCTGTCTTTGGAAAGTGATACCGGACGTTCCATCTTGTGAAGGATCAATTCTGCTTTATCTTCTAATTCTTCATATTTTTGTTTGATATTATCACCTTTATGGATGTTCTGGATGATCACAGCTTTATTTGCTAAATGATCGAATGCGATGATCTCATCGTACATGCATAAGTGGCATTCTGGCATCTTCAGATCATCTTCTGGTACATTTGTTAATTTTTTTTCCACCTGACGGATCATGTCATATCCAAAATATCCAATCAATCCTCCAGTTAATTTGGGACAATCTTCCATAACTGGAGATTTATATTTCTTGATCAGATCACTTAGATAGCTCATCTTGAATTCTTCTTCCTGCTTTACTCCATCGACTTCTAATTCTTTTCCTGAAATCTTGATCTCTGACTTAGGATTGATCCCGATAAAGGAATATCTTCCCCACTGATCTTTATTTTCCACACTCTCAAGCATGAAACATGGCGTTCCTTCTTTTCTCAGTGCCTGGAACATACGGATCGGTGTCATATAATCTGCCAGTACTTCGTAAAATACAGGTACCATCTGATATTCTTTTAATAGTTCTTCAACTTTGTTTAATGTCGGATATAACATATCTGCCTCCTGATCAAAATTTATCGCCGTGGTTTCATTTTTCATAGTTTATATATCTGTATACTATGATTTATAGATAGGACCGTTTTGCATGAATGGTGACTTTGTTCATATTGGGGGATTTCATCGAAATTTCCTATGAAATAAAAAAGGCCCATCGTTCCTATTGCTAGGGACGATAGACCGTGGTGCCACCCATATTCAAGAAATATCTTCTGATCTTCTCTTCTTGTTAAAATATCTTAGAAAATATCTCTCCTCACTTAAGATACTCCGCTTTGTTCGATAATAAAAAGCTTTTATATCTCGTTCCCGTAACGTGGGATAACGGCGACAGTTACTAAGTTTCATAAACAGTTCTCTGTGCTCCTCACAAATCCATTCGCTTATCACATATCTATGACCTTCCAGCAACCGGTCACTCTCTGTAAGACTGTTTGATGAGCTACTTACTTTTGTTCATCGGATTTATCACTTTAACTTGTTAAATATTTGTTTATATTATATGAGTCGATTTTTTATTTGTCAAGAATTTTCTGATTATAATTTTTGATTTGTTGAAAATTCGCATATTTTATTTTTCTATTTTAACATTTTATAAATCTCTTCTTTATCAGCTTCTGGATGCTCTTTGATTGCTTCGTAAATTGGTTGAATTTTGATCACTTCTTCCTCTACTTCATCTGCAATCTGATGTAACTCTTTATTTTTTTGAATTTTCTTTTGTATTTGTAATATTAACTTTAATAATTCCCCTTCTCGTCTTCCACGCTTCTCTGCACTTCGCAACTGGCTTGCTTTATCCCTGATTGCCATTTGTTCTCTCAGATATAAATATCTTTCACTCTCATCTCGACTCATCTTAATCATTTCATCCCTCACCTTTTCCATGTAATGATTTCCTTCAGATTCTTCTCTGACTTCTTCCCAAGTACTGGCTGAAATTAATTTTGCCCATCGATATAATTCTTGCTTCCTTGCCTTTCCTTTTGTACTTTTTAATTTACTTAATTCTATCACATGGAATTGAAATTTACTACTATACAATTTACAATTACTTTTTTGTAGAAAATTGTAATATCAAACTAAAAAAGACAGGAGCCTAAACTCCTGTCCTAAACCACATATCATTATAACAAATAATCTTTATTTCTCAAGTTCTTCCGTCTCAATAATAAACTTCACACTACCCTTCGTTCCACTAGCCTTCTTCGTAAATGTCTGATAGTTTTCTCCTTCATCCATCACTGCATCAGCTCTGTCTAAGATTTCTTTTGCATCATCATTGATCGTATTGACAAGTTTCTCAATACCGTCTTTTCTAAAGGTTAACATTCCTTTGTTCAAGGTAACAGCTCCATTTTTCAGAGTTGCAATTCCTGTTGTCATCTGTCCCATTCCATTATCCAGTGTTTTTGCACCTTTACTTAATTTCTTCGCTCCATTTGCTGCTGTTTTTGTTCCACTGTTTAACGTCTTGGCTCCTTCATCTAATTTTTTGATGGAAGATGCCAGTGTCTTAGATGATGTCTTTAACTGTCCGGTTCCTGCCGCGATCTGTTTTAATGCAGATTCTAACTGTGCTGTGGATGTCTTTGTCTTTGTTAGCAGATTTTGAATCTGGGTTAAGCATCCTGATACGATCTGAAGGTCTGTCTGTGTTTCTTGCAAGCTTGTTCCGATAGATCCTGCGTAGGTTCCTAAATTCTTTGCCTGACCTCCTACGGATTGTGCATAACCGCCTAAGTTTTCTGCATCTGTCTTTAAAGAACCTGCAATCGTTGTAAGCTGTGCTTTCTGCTCATCTGTAAGAGAAATATAATTATTCTTGATAAATTCTCCAATTGCTCCTGCCTGATCTCCAACATCTGTTGCTGATGCTCCAATAGACTCTGCTAATGCACCTAATGTCTTCGCTGACACACCAACACTTTCTGTCTGCGTCTTAATATTCATTAATTCTTTTGTGATTCCTGTCTGTGCACTCTGTAAGTTAGACTGTAATTTTGCCTGATCACTTTCGCTTGGTGTACTATTCTGCAGTTCTTTAAGAATCTGTCTCACTCCATTATCTAACTTCTCTGTAGATGATGGTAAAGCACTGGTTCCTTTCGCTAACTGACTGGTTCCTTTCTTTAATGTTGTAGATCCATTGACCAGTTTGTCAAGTCCTGTTGCTAACTGTTTGGAACTGACTGCAATCTGTTTTGTTCCTGATTTTAATTTTCCAGAGGCTGTGACTAATTTTTCAATTCCCTTTACTAAATCTCCAGAACCATCGCATAACTTATCTGTCGCATTTTCAAGGTCCTTTAAGGAATCTGTTAATTCACTTAAATCTCCTGCATCATCTAAACCGAACTCTGATAATGTATCGGAATTCGCAACTGTCGCTGTGACTGTCATCTGGAAGTCTTCTACATCAGCTGTGATCTCGAAATCTTCTGGAATATCGAAGTTTGACCCAATACTTGTATTCTTAAGGTTTAAGCTGTCTGCTAATCCTGGCATTGCAACTCCAATAACGATATGTTTGTTACCATCGGAGATAACTTTTCCGTTTGTTGCTTTGACATTAGAGAAGTTATCTGTATTTAAGATCGCTGCTGTAATCATTGTAAATGGTGTATAGACTGTTGTCTGTTTTCCATTGATCGTTTTGGTTACGGCGGAATGATTTTCATATTCATAACGAATCTTTACTTTTCCTGATTTACCAACCAATTTCTTTGGTGAAATTTCTTTTCCATCCAGATAGTATGTGACTTTCATGGATACTGGCAGATTTTTGTCACTTGTTCCCTGATAGTAAATATCTTTTCCATTGGCATTCCATGTAATACTGTCCTTTTTTCCTCGTTTATATGTCTCATTCCCTTTAACATTCTCAACGTCTGTCAGGTCTGTAGCATCTTTGATCTTTGCTTCACCTGAGAAATTCTTTAACCAGTCACTGACAATAACTGTTTTCTCTTCTCCATTCGCATCCGTTTTTACGTATACGGTTTCTTCTTTATCTGCAGTGGACTCGCTGGCTGCTACCGGTACTGCTGCCGGAATTGTAAGAGCTGCAGCGAGAAACATTGCTAATGCTTTCGATAATCTTCTTTTTCTCATAACAATCGCTCTCCTATTCTAAATGACCCATCTTGAGGGTTGTTTTACAGATCAATTTATCAAATATCATAAACATTGCCGGCAGAATAAAGATTACGGCAACGGTACTGATCACAGCTCCTCGTGCAAGTAAGGTACAGATCGCACTGATCATATCAATATTTGAGTAAATCGCAATACCGATCGTTGCTGCGAAGAAACTTAATCCACTTGTAATGATAGACTGCATGGATGTTTCATGTGCAATACGTATCGCTTCCATTTTCTTCTTGCCATTTATACGCTCTTTCTGATAACGGCTTGTCATCAGGATCGCGTAGTCAACGGTTGCACCTAACTGAATCGTTCCGATAACGATACTTGCAACAAACGGCAGCGATAATCCTGTGTAATATGGAACTGCCATATTGACACAGATCGCAAATTCGATCACGGCTACCAGGATCACCGGTAAGGAAATGGATTTAAATACAATTAAAATGATCACAAAGATTGCCGCGATCGACGCGATATTTACATTTCTAAGGTCAACATTGGTTACTGTCTCCAAGTCATTCATCAATGGTGCTTCTCCAATGACCATAGAACCTGGACTGTATTTCTTCACAATGTTGTTGATCTCGTTGATCTGTTTATTTACTTTCTCGGTTGCTGATTTGTAATTTGAACAGATAAACTGCATCTCATACTCATCACTTTGCAACATTTCTTTCATGGAAGAAGGAATCATATCAGATGGAATACTAGAACCGATCACGGAGTTCATTCCGAGACACCATTCAACTCCGTCGACTTTATCGATTTCTTTCTGCATATTGCTTAATTCCTTCTGACTCATGCCGTTCTTGATCATGACCATATGGATGTTACTCATTCCGAATTCTTCACTTAACTTCTTATTCGCCACATTACTTGGTAAGCTTTGTGGAAGTGATTTGTCAATATTATAGTAAATCTCTGTATGATTATTTCCATAAATTGCTGGGAACAGCAAAATTAAAAATACTACAATCGTTGTTTTATAATGTTTTGTGATAAAGTGTGATGCATTCGTAAGATCTGGCATCAGTGAACGATGGTGTGTCTTCTCAATTAATTTATCACAGATCAGGATCAATGATGGCAAAACTGTTACACAACAGATAACCCCGATAATAACACCTTTCGCCATAACGATACCTAAGTTAGCTCCTAATGCAAATGTCATAAAGCACAGTGCTGCGAATCCAGCGACCGTTGTAACGGAACTTCCTGTAATGGACTTAAATGTATTCGAAATCGCATGTGCCATCGCACGTTCTTTGTCACCTTCAAATCTGATCTTATTACTCTCATAACTGTGCAGAAGGAAAATCGAATAATCCATCGTAACTCCTAACTGCAAGATCGCAGTCAATGCCATTGTAAGATAGGACACATCGCTTAGGAAAATATTCGTTCCCAGGTTATAAAGAATTGCCATTCCGATACTTAACAGGAATAAAAAAGCAACTGCAAAGGATTCCATTGTGACAAATAATACGATCAGAGAAAGTACTGCTGCGATCGTTACGTAGATTGGAATCTCCTGCATAACCAGGTTCTTAATATCGGTAACTACCCCTGACATGCCACTGATAAAGCACTGTTTTCCAACAATCTTACGCATCTGTGTGACTGCTTCCATCGTGTTATCAGATGATGTTGTTTCTTTAAACATTGCGATCATCATTGTTGCGTTCTTATTAAAGAAAACTTTCCTTACTTTCTCAGGAAGCATCTCTTTGGGAACGCTTAGATCAGCGATGTCATCATACCAGATGATCTTATCAACGTGATTGACTTTCTCTAGTTTCTGTTTTAATTTCTGTACGTCATGAAGATTCATATCTTCGACAATGATCATCGAATAGGCTCCGGCTCCAAACTGATCTACCATGATATCCTGCCCTTTCACCGTCTCCAAAGAGTCTGGAAGGTAACTTAAGATGTCATAATTAATCCTTGTCTTCACGATTCCAATGGTTGATGGAATCAATAAAATGAAAGCCAGGAAGACGATGAATTTTCGATGATGTACTAATTTCTTTGCAAATTGTATCATAGCATCCTCCCATTTACATTTATGATGAATAGTCATTTTTTAATCTATATAATGGTATACACCAAAAATGACCAAAAGTCAATAAACTTCTTGAAAGTTTTTGACTTTTGGTCATTTTTTCGTTATACTAAAGAAGATGAAAGGAGAAATTACTATGAAAAAGGTCGAATTAAATAAGAAAAAGAAACAAGATGCCCTTTTGAATACGGCATACCAACTGTTTACAGAAAAGGGATTCCAGAAGACCTCCATCTCCGATATCGTAAATGAAGCTGGCGTTGCTAAGGGTACTTTTTATTTGTATTTTAAAGATAAATTAGACATCCGATATAAATTGATCGCCAAAAAATCTGCAGAAGTATTTAAACACGCCTATCAGGAACTTCAAAAACAATCCATTGATCATTTTGAAGACCAACTGATCTTTATCGTTGACCAGGTCATCGGAGCATTAAATGCTAATCCGACTCTGTTAAAACTGATCTCAAAGCATCTAAGCTGGGGAATGTTTAAGAATTCCTTGGTAGAACCGATCGATGATGCCCAGAGAAATATTTATGATATCTATATGGATCTCTTGAAGAATTCTGGTCATGAATTTGATCATCCGGAAGTTATGATCTATATGATCATCGAGATGGTCGCAGGATCTTGCTATAATGTTATTTTGACTGGGGAGCCTGTTTCAGTTGATGAATTGAAGCCTTATTTGTATCAGTCAATTCGGTTGATCATACAGAATCATATATTGTGATTTGTAGTTTGATGACGGAAATTATTGATGGAATATTATAAAAAGAAATCATGTGTCAGCAACCCACTCGCTAAGTGCAGACGTGTCCGTACGGTTGCCAACACATGATTTCTTTTTATAATATTCAAATAATTTACGTTATTCAAACCACTACACTGTGTGTATATTTAACGGTATTGGCTAATCATTTTTGTATTCGCTAACAGAAGATTATCTTTCACTTTCATCCCTGCTCATCTTAATCATCTCATCCCTCGCCTTTTCCATGTAATGATTTCCTTCAGATTCTTCTCTGACTTCTTCCCAAGTACTAGCTGAAATTAATCTCGCCATCGGTAAAGTTCTTGCTTTCTTTTCCTTTTGTTGTTTCTATTTTACTTAATTCTATCACATGGAATTGAAATTTACTACTATAGTAGTCCTCCATACACGCCCACTTGAATTTTTCAATCTTAAATTGTCCACACTCTAGACATCTGGTATATGATAAAAAATAAATAAACGATCGGAAGAACAGCATTAGAATTTTGCCACGTTTTTTACAGATTCGCAGCCGGCTTGGTGCGTTGTTTGAGCCCCAAAGAGTCCTGTTTTCAATACCCTTGAAGGCGAGTTACGCAAGGAAAGCCGGCGAATCAGCGATTTGTAAAAAACGTGAAAAAAATTCTCTAGCTGCTCTTCCGATCGTTTATTTATTTTTTATCATATACTCAAAATCTACAGTTGGCCAACTACAATTAAAATTTAATACACTCTGATTACTGTAGAAATCTCACGAGTATGTTCCATTCCCTTAATCTCAACCAAAGCATCTGCAAAGTTCTGCTCCAGTACAAGATCCGTGATAACAACTAATTCTGCCATATCATTAACCTTGTTCTTCTGAATCACCTGTGCGATACTTACTTGATTCTTTCCTAATGTATCTGCGATTCGAGCAAGAACTCCTGGTTTGTCATCAACTAACAATCTCATGAAATATTTGCTTTCAATCTCTGTGATCTTCTTGATTGGAAGGTCTTTGTAGCATGTACAATGGATTCTTCCTGTGCAATAGAACTGAATATTACGTGCGACATCAATGATATCTCCCATAACTGCACTTGCTGTTGGGAATTCTCCTGCTCCTCTTCCATAGAACATTGCATCATCAACTGCATCTCCATGTACAAAAACTGCGTTAAATGAATCATTGACAGTTGCTAATGGATGATCACTTGGAATCAGCATTGGATGAACACGTACTTCAATTCCAGATTCTGTGTTCTTTGCTACCCCTAACAATTTGATCGTACATCCCATTGCTTCTGCATATTTGATATCTTTTGCTGTGATATTTGTGATTCCTTCTGTGTATACATCATCAAATGTGACTCTAGAGTTAAACGCAATGGATGCCATGATCGCCATCTTACGTCCTGCATCATATCCTTCGATATCAGCTGTTGGATCTGCTTCTGCATAACCTAATTCTGTTGCAAGTGCCAAAGCTTCATCAAATTCCATTCCTTCGTGTGTCATCTTTGTCAGAATGAAGTTTGTTGTTCCATTGACAATACCCATTGCTTCTGAAATATAGTTTCCTGCCAGACACTGTTTTAATGGACGGATAATTGGAATTCCACCTGCAACAGATGCTTCAAATAATAAGTCACATCCATTATGGGAAGCGATATCTAATAATTCACCACCATGCACTGCCATTAAGTCTTTGTTCGCTGTGACAACATTCTTACCTGCCTGAAGAGCTTCTGTAATATAAGTACGGGCGGGTTCAATTCCACCCATAACTTCCACTACGATCTGAATCTCATCATCTGTGATAATATCTTCCCACTGGTCAGTTAATACAGAAGGGTCAATTCCTTCTCTCTTCTTGTTCTTGTCTCTAACTAGAACTTTGCTGACAGTCAGACCTGCACCAACTTTGTGAGGTAATTCTTCTCTCTGGCGTTCGATCAGTTTGTATACTCCTGTTCCGACAGTTCCAGAACCAAGGAGGGCTACTTTGATGTTCTTTAACTCTTCCATGATACACTTCCTTTTCTGTTTTTGTTTATCTTTGCTTTTATCGAAATGTGATCTTTTAATCTGATAAATTCGTATAAGTAGTTTTTAGTATATCATATTTTTTTTGATTATCCTATATTTTTTTAATTTCTAGTTAGGAAAAACTATTATGTATAGTTCCAATATTACACCAAACAATACTTCTATTGACTATTTTTCTCATTTCTGTTGACATCAATATTTAAAAGTATTATATTTAAAACATAAACAATTAAGCAATCATTTAATCTTATAAAAAGGAGATTTCTATGGATAAAACGGAGAAATATAACATTGCTTCCATGGATATTCATGGTCATGGATGTGATGTTACAGAATTAAAACATGTTCTTCCACCAGAAGAATTTGCCATTGAAACTGCCAGTTTATTTGGTCTGTTAAGTGACAGTACCAGACTTCGTATTTTGTATCTTTTATACCACCGTGAAGTCTGTGTTAGAAATATCGCAGAAGCGATTGAGATGAGCCCACCAGCAGTGTCTCATCATCTTCGCTCTTTGAAGCAATTAGGTGTGATCACAAGCAGACGAATTGGGAAAGAAGTTCATTATACGATCGCAGACACTGCTGACGGAGAGCTTGTATCTGATCTGTTAAAGACTGTATTTGAAAGGAGGGGTATTTATGAAGAAGACTTATGAGTTTGAGAATCTTGGCTGTGCTCATTGTGCAGGTAAAATGGAAGAAAAAATCGGGAAACTTCCTGATGTTGAAAGTGTAAATCTTTCATTTCCTATGAAAAAAATGTATGTTGAAACTTCTCGTGAAGATTTGCTTCCTGAGATTCAAAAGATTTGTACGGATATTGAACCGGATGTTATTGTGACGGAAGTTACAAAAAAATCATCTAAACGGAGAAAACATGTGGAAGAAGTTTCTCATAAAAGTCATGAACATCATCACCATCACGATGAACACTGTGACTGTGGATGTGATCACAACCATAATGAACATGAGCACCTCGAACATCATCACCATCATGATGACCACTGCGACTGCGGGTGTGAACACGATCACGAAGAACATGAACACCACAAACATCATCACCATCATGATGACCACTGCGATTGTGGCTGCTGTGATGATGACGATGACGATGATGAATCAATTGCAGCTGCTGCAAATCGTGAAGGAAATGGTCAGGCAACCGTATTTATTGTCGAGAAATTAGGCTGTGCTCATTGTGCAGGTAAAATGGAAGAACAGATTTCTCATCTTCCCGGTGTTGAAGCCGTCAATCTGACATTTGCAACAAAGCAGTTACGTGTATGGTCTGATGATGCCAAAACATTATTGCCTCAGATTCAAGATATTTGTACTTCTATCGAACCAGATGTCAAAGTCGTTGTCCGTGAAAATACTGTCCGTGCACAAAAAGAAGCGAAAAAAGCCAAAGAGAATTCTGAAGATAACAGAGAATTCTGGGAACTTGGTGCTGGTATCGTTTTATTTATTGCCGGAAAAGCATTGGAATCTTCCAAGCCTGTATACAGTATGGTATGTTTTATCCTTGCATATTTAATCTTAGGAATTAAGATCGTATGGACCGCTCTTAAAAACATCTCTAAAGGTCAGGTTTTTGATGAAAACTTCTTAATGAGTATCGCAACGATCGGTGCTTTCGGCGTCGGAGAATTTGCGGAAGCGGTCGGTGTTATGATGTTTTATCGTATTGGTGAATTATTTGAAGAAAAAGCTGTGGAACGAAGCCGTTCCCAGATCATGGATGTCATTGATATGCGACCTGAAGTTGTCAACCTTGTTGATGATCATGGAGATGTCACTGTAATTGATGCCGAAGAAGCTGAAATCGGAGATATCTTATTAGTACGTCCTGGTGACCGTATTCCATTAGATGGTATCATCACAGATGGGGAAACGATGATCGATACTTCTCCTGTTACCGGAGAACCCATTCCTGTTTCTGCCTCTGTCGGAACAGATGTAACTTCTGGATGTTTAAATACTTCTGGTGTTATCAAGATCAAGGTAGAAAAAGTACTGGAAGAATCTATGGTCACAAGAATCATGGATTCCGTGGAAAATGCAGCCGCAAGCAAACCAAAGATGGATCGTTTTATCACACGTTTTTCTCGTGTATATACTCCATTTGTCGTACTTCTTGCCCTTGCAACTGCGATCATTCCTTCTTTAGTGACAGGAAACTGGACACACTGGATATACACAGCTTTAACTTTCCTTGTAATCAGCTGTCCTTGTGCCCTTGTATTAAGTGTACCTCTTGCATTCTTCTCTGGAATCGGAGCTGGATCTAAGATTGGTATCTTATTTAAAGGCGGGGCTGCACTTGAAACATTAAAAGATATTACTTCTGTTGTCATGGATAAGACTGGAACGATCACAAAAGGAAACTTCAAAGTTCAGGATGTGATCCCTCTCGGAAATACAACCAGACATGAAATATTATCACTTGCTGCTTCCTGCGAAGAATCTTCTACTCATCCAATCGGAAAGAGTATCATGGAAGCTGCCAAAGATGAAAATGTAACTTATAAAACACCTGAAAACGCAAAAGAAATCGCTGGACATGGTTCTGTTATCACAATTGATAACTCAGAAATCTTAGCTGGCAATAAAAAATTGATGGCTCAGTATCATGTAACTGGAGACTATCCAGAAACAACTTCTTATGGAACTGAAGTTTTTCTTGCAAAAGATGGTGTGTTAATTGGTGCAATCGTTATTGCAGATACATTAAAAGACGATGCGAAATCTGCCATTGCTTCCTTAAAAGCACAGAATCTTCACACGGTTATGTTAACTGGAGATTCCGAAACAACTGCAAATGTGATTGCAAAAGAAACTGGAATTGACGAAGTTTACTCAAGACTTCTTCCTGATGAAAAACTTGCCAAACTTCAGGAACAGAGAAGCAAACATGGAGCTGTTATGTTTGTTGGTGACGGTATCAACGATGCCCCTGTATTAGCTGGTGCTGATTGCGGTGCTGCCATGGGAAGCGGTGCTGATGCTGCAATCGAAGCAGCAGATGTTGTATTCATGACCTCAAACGTTGAAGCAATTCCACAGGCAATCTCTATCGGCAAAAAAGCTTGTAAGATCGCTTGGCAGAATGTTGTATTTGCATTGGCGATCAAGGCATTAGTAATGATCCTTGGACTGCTTGGATTCGCAAATATGTGGATGGCTGTGTTCGCAGATAGCGGAGTTGCAATGCTATGCGTAATAAACTCTATACGTGCAATGAAATTGTGATTTGTCGTTTGAAGACGGAAATTATTGGTGGAATATTATAAAAAGAGATCATGTGTCTGCAACCCACTTGCGTTCGGACTCCCACGTAGCTGTACTAAGCTCCTGAATGGTCTAACGACCATCCACTCGCTAAGTGCAGACGTGTCCGTACGGTTGCTGACACATGATCTCTTTTTATAATATTCAAATAATTTACGTGATTCAAACCACTACACGGTGTGTATGTTATACGGTATTGGTTGATGATTTTTGTATTTATTAACAGAAGGTAACAGGACTTCTACAACACCAATTTGTTGGAATGTTTATGAAGCATAATAACATTACCTTCTGTCTGAAAATTCACTATTTTACAATCAATGCTGTCCTCCTTACACATCTACTTAAATTTTCCAATCTTGTGAATTGTCCACTCTATAGGCTTCAGTTATATGATAAAAAATAAATAAGTAACCGAAAGCGATGCATTGGAATTTTGCCATATTTTGAATAAATTCGCAGCCCAATTGGACGAATGTCTGAGCTTCAAAGACTTTGGTCTTAGACCAAACTTCAGAGCGAGTTTTCGTAGGAAATTGGGCGAATCAGCGATTTGTTCAAAATATGAGCAAAATTCCACCGCATCGCTTTCGGTTGCTTATTTATTTTTTATCATATACTCGAAATCTACAGTTGACCAACACACAAATTACAATTTTTTAAAATGATCAAGCAGTATCTTCTCTGCTTCTGGATTCCACAATCCACCATGTCGTTTACAAGATTCATCTAATTCTCCAAAGACTGGATCTTTCTCAGCTAATTTCCCAAAGTCCTCTATTGCTGTCAATGGCAGATTGATCTGTGGGTATGTAATCTTCTTTGATCCTGGTATCTTCTTTAAATATAATGTGGTATCGACAATCGCATTGATTCCTCCAATGTGTGTGATTCCAACTGCTGGATTGATCTTACCTGTTGTGATCAGGTCTAAGGCTTCGATCAGGTCTGAACGAAGTCCTCCAGATGAACCGATCAGTTTAGTTTTTAAATAATGGCTTCCGTATATATTCATTCCAGCACGATAATTTTTATCTGCTGTTGATGCATAAATATTCATGCAGCCATCCATTGCCATAATACGATTCCCTATTTCAGCTACACATTTGGGTGGTGCATAGACAAACACATCATCGTATCCTTTTTCATTGGTTATTGCCAGTAACACTGGAACGGAGTCTGCAAACATCGATGGATTGATATAATAAAGCTCTATTCCATGCCTGGTTCCTTCCTGCATCGGTATCATTTTCCTTACTTTTTCCAAACGCTCTTGATTCGTATCTGTGATCACGAGTCTTCTTGGCTTTTTCTTCATTCCAAGGACATAACGGATTGCCATTAGTCCCATGGGACCGGCTCCTCCAAGGATGATGGTATTCCCACCTTCTTTAATTCCAGATATATGATCGTGGGTTCCCTCTTTACTGTGATAGTTTGAATGAAAACTTCCCACTATACTATATAAAGCCTGAGCCTGTGCAAGTTCATAGAATGAATCTGCTTCATATTGCAACAAACATCCTTTCTCAATTACATCTGCTGGTATGATACAGTATGTTGCTGCACCTCCAAAATAAGGGTAAGAATATCCTGGTGATTCGATCTGGTGAGGAATCTCTGGTACTAATACAAATTGTTTTCCTTCCTGATAATCCTCTTTCCATCTTGTTCCGACTTTTGCTATCGTTCCAGAAAATTCATGTCCGATCAGTACAGGATTCTTTTTAATATTCTTTGGTACTCTTAAATGTCTCTGTGCCAATGTGATCTCTTTTAAAGTTGACACTGCAATTCCGTTACATTCTATCTTCAAGAGAATCTCATCTTCAGCTATCTCAGGGATCTCAAATTCTTCCAGACGTATATCTTTGACTCCATAAAGTCTGACTCCTTTAACTTTCATAACCTTCGCCCCCTAAACTTAGTCAAATATTTATGTCTTGTTAAATTTAATTGATCTTTTTCATTATAACATATTCTCAAACTTCTGTCTGCGAATTCATAAAGATCTGAATTCTAATTGCATTGAATTGTAAATAATATGTAAAAAAAGATTCTGAAATATCAATCTATCTCAGAATCTTTTTGATGATGTTATATTAATTTTTTGTGTTATTTACCTTGATGTTCTAAGGCCGCTTCTACAAATCCTTTAAATAATGGATGTGCTTTATTAGGTCTTGATTTAAATTCAGGATGTGCCTGTGTTGCCACAAACCATGGATGTTCTGGAATCTCTACCATCTCTACGATTCTTCCGTCTGGTGAGCATCCGGATAACATCATTCCATTCTCCTGAAGGATGTCACGATATTCGTTATTTACTTCATATCTATGACGATGTCTTTCGTGAATCTCTTTCTCTCCATATAATTCATATGCTTTGGATCCTTCTGTTAATACACATGGGTAAGATCCTAAACGTAATGTTCCACCAAGATCTGTGACTCCGTCCTGATCTGCCATGATATGAACCATCGGATGTGTTGTGTCTGGATTAAATTCCTGACTGTGTGCATCAGAGAATCCTAAGACATGTCTTCCGAATTCTACTAATGTAAGCTGCATTCCTAAGCATAGTCCAAGATATGGGATCTTGTTTTCTCTTGCGTATTTGATCGCACAGATCATTCCTTCGATTCCACGATCTCCGAATCCACCTGGAACTAAGATTCCGTGAACTCCACCTAACATCTCATCGACATTGTAAGAGCTGATTCTCTCTGAATCTACCCAGCGGATCTTGACATCTGCTGAATTCGCGACTCCGGCATGCTCTAAGGATTCTACGACACTGATGTAAGCATCGTGTAAAGATACATATTTACCAACTAATGCGATCTCTACTTTATGTTCTGGATGTTTCCATGCATTGATCATCTTCTTCCAGTCATCAAGATCTGGATCTGGGCATGGCATGTTCAGACATTCACATACTTCATGTGCTAGATGTTCTTTCTCCATCATCAAAGGTACTTCGTATAATACTTCTGCATCTAAGTTCTGAATAACTCTTGAACGTTCAACGTTACAGAACTGTGCGATCTTTCTCTTGATTCCATCATCTAATGGATAGTCTGAACGGCATACAAGGATATCTGGCTGGATTCCCATTCCCTGTAAATCTTTGACACTTGCCTGTGTTGGTTTTGTCTTTAATTCTCCTGAACTCTTTAAGTATGGAATTAATGTTACATGAATTAAAATACAGTTTTCATGTCCTACTTCATGCTGGAACTGTCTTAATGCCTCTAAGAATGGCTGACTTTCGATATCTCCTACAGTTCCTCCGATCTCAATGATCGCTACTTCCTGATCGCTTGGATCTTCACTTCTGTAAAAACGGCTCTTGATCTCGTTTGTTACGTGTGGGATTACCTGTACTGTGTTACCACCATAATCTCCACGACGTTCTTTAGATAAGATACTCCAATATACTTTACCTGTTGTAACGTTTGATTTCTTATTCAGTCCTTCATCGATAAATCTTTCATAATGTCCAAGGTCTAAGTCAGTCTCTGCTCCGTCATCTGTTACGAAAACTTCTCCGTGCTGGATTGGGTTCATTGTTCCTGGGTCAATGTTGATATACGGATCAAACTTCTGGCTTGTGACATGATAGCCTCTGGCTTTTAGTAATCGTCCCAGAGAAGCTGCTGTGATTCCTTTACCTAATCCAGATACAACTCCTCCTGTAACAAATACATACTTTACTGGCATGTTTCTTCCTCCTATATGTGAATTTCTACTACTTTCTTATATTATCCCATTCAAAATAATATCATATCATATTATTTTTGATTTGTCATTGTGATTTGTTAAAAATAATGAAAAGGATTCTTATGTTTCTATATCATAGAATCATAGGAATCCTTATTTTCATATTTTAAAAATCGAAAGTGCTCACATCACAACTTAGATAGAGGATTGCAGATAAATATAAAATGATTGTTGATGATGATAATCTAAAATACAATTCTTTCGAGATTCTATGGGGTATGGGCGATGAATAATCGCAGGAAAACCGTAGTTCTCGAACTGTTTATTAAGGGGAGTTTGTGCTGTAAGCACTTTCTACCCATAATTTACCATATCACTTTATATTTGTCAATTATTTCCTTTACTTTTTTTGTAAAAATTTACATAATTATTATTTTCATTATGATTGATCAATGATATTACCTGATTTTTACTATTTCCTTTGCTGTATGTCCAGCTTCCTAACTTACCGCTCTGTGGCGTTTTCTTGATCATAAATGTATTTAACCATTCTTGTGCATCCTTGGATGAGATACCCATTTTTTCGAAACAGCCTTTTAAGAATATCTTTTCTTCTTTTGTGAATCCTTTGAATGCCTCTGTTTCATCCCAGTAGATCAACATCTGTTTGATCTTGTGATCTTGCAAAAAGATCTGAACATTTTTCCTTGCATATAATTCTTCATCATTATAAGAACGAAGAATAACTTCATTCGCAGCTGATCCACTATGATCCGATATAGCTGTCCACATTTCTCTGCCACTTTGTGGAAGGTCAGATAGATTACTCCTAAACCCAATCACTTTGTTAAAATCAAATCGAATGATAAAACGTTTGTAATTATACAGACATGTTAATCCATTTTTCTTGAATGTATGCCATTTGTCTGTATTATGGAACAAGTATGTTTTATCTCCAACTTTTACTTTAATCCCTGCTGTATCTTTTTCGCATTGTTCCATCCATTTTTTGATTCCTTTGTATCCTGAATTCTCCATCGTATTGATCAATTTGGAGTTTTTCATATAATACTGGGATGTTCCATTGATACATCTCTTATGATTTTCATTTGTTGCATACAAAAGACCGTCTTTGTAATTCCAATTGAGATTCTGAATTTCTTGTTTTTCTGAATCTGTAAGCTTTTGATAATTTTCTTCGAATGTATTGTCTGGTCTTTGAATGATATCATAAAATCCATCAGTATCGTAACGGTCGAAATCTACGTCAGAATCAGTATCTTCATCCGATTGCTGTATTGAAAATCTACGAAGAACGGTGTCTTCTGCTCTTAAACGCAGCTCATACTCACCTGTTTTATCTTCCAGGATACTCGTTTTCCATACTTCATAACTTCCACTGTCATCTAAAAGAGTCGAACTTTCATCGTCTGATTTCATCATCTTATAAAATTTTTTCAGCCATTGTTCATTTTTTATTTCTCTTCTGTCTTCTGAAATCTGATCGATCTTATCTTCTGTGATAAAATTGTTTTCATTTGCTGACAGACTGATCGTTGATACGAACTGTTTTTTGCTTGTCAAAGGATAGATAAATAGTCCTGCTGCCATACAAAATCCAAGAAGGATCGCTATTTGTTTAATTCTTTTTCTTTTCTTAAATGATACGCTATACCATTTTCTCTGTAATTTTGACGGATGACGGTAAAGTACGATTCCGATCGTTGCCAATAAAGCTAGAAGGATCAGTGGTGATAATATGATAATATAACTAATTGAAGTTGAAAAATACATTATACTGCCCTCCTTTTCTTACGCTTTTCTACTATATAATATATGATCGTTGCGATCACTGCTGCCAGAATGCCGCCTGTGTATGACTGAATCTTGAACCCTGTCACTACAATGAATAGTGAAACACAGAATGGGAAGATCCATACAAACAAATGCTCCATCCATGGAAAATACATAAAATTATTCCTCTTTGCCATATCTGACTTTTGAAATACATAAAATGCAACTCCAAAAAATACCGCGATCAATACGATCTGAATCAGAAGGATCTGTGCAAAATGATCAAACGAAGCCATCGTCACCAGCTGGTTCACACCTTTATCCCATATAAACTGTTTTGTGATCGGTCCATTTTCAAAAAATGTAGCCATCCACCAGCCATGATATATTGTATCTGGGAATGATAATACTTTGGGCATCATATAATCCATAAAATTTGGAAATAACATTGCTCCGATTCCAATCGCTCCTGCGATCCATGGTCTTTTGCAGATATTCTGAAAAAATATGGCAATGGCATAGATGAGTGTCAGTGAGACCCATATAAATAGAAGATACGCACACAAATGTATCATGTTATCATTTCCAAGAAGTACTGCTCCGTTCTTACATACGGATAGATTCATCTCATACCATGACTGTGCCTTTGTTCTCATCATGATCATTCCGAATGAAAGGAAAAGCCATGGAATCGTATATGTCATCATTCCTGTGATCGTCCTTGTCAAAAAGATCTGGCCTCTCTTGATCGGAAGCTGCATTAGAAATTCACCACATTTTGATGTGCTGCTTTCCCGATACTGTATTACCGCTACAAAACTAACCGGTATCATAAGAACGATAATAAACATTTTATAGTATTGATCTAATGTTCCTAAAAACAGATTACCATAATCATTATAAATTCCTCCATAAAAATTATTGATCTGATCTGCAGTTCCTGAAATATCGTTTGCGATCACATATTGTAATATAAAACATATCACTATAGTATACACTAATGTTATGGCTAGCAGATTTCGTTTTTCATGATTAACAAGCCCTCTCATAACATTTCCTCCTTATTGTCTGAATAATCGATACAGCAAAATATGTGATCACTAATATCACTACCAAATATATAAACCAATGTACTACATTTAATTTCTGTATGATCAGTTTATAACTGTCTGATAAACACATAAATTCTTTTCCCCATGCGATCAATCCATAAATTCTGGTTCGAAGTGTCTTGTCATACTTAAATATATGAATATATATCTCATAATTACTTAATGCATTAAAACACAGGATCGTGATCACTATCGTCGTAATGACTTTATTCTGCATCCCTGATAACCTTGTTAACATTCGGTTCTGTGCCTGCTCCTGCTTGATAAACTGTCGTTTTGCAAACCAGATACCAAAGACTCCTGCTGCAAATAAAACGGCAATACAGATAATAGCAGAATTTACATATTGTGCTTTCCAGATCAGATTGCTATCCAAGATATTCGCATCAAGCTGAAAATTTAATGGATATAAAAATGTTCTACCGAATCTTCCATAGATAACCCGCTCTAGTATCGCAAATCTAGAAGATCTTATCTTAAACAGTAATTGAAGTAAAAATGCCAGATTCTGAAGGATCATCGGCAATATCACATAAAATGTGACGACTGCTATGACAAGTCCTTGCCAGATATATGCTGTCACGATCAATGAAATCTGTATGAGTGCACAAAATGCAAAACACATTACTGCATTCCATAATGTGCATATGATCACATTCGTGATTGATTCCGCATTCGGAATCGTTGCGATCTTCATTGCAAAGAAAATTCCATAGATGATCTCTGCGAACAAAAGTGATATATGCAGTTTTGTAAGACTCTTTTGGTAAATGTCTTTCTTTGTCCATGGAAGGCTGTAAATATATTGCTGTTTCTTATTTTGCTGCAACTGATATACAATTCCTGCTGATAATGCCGCAAATAAAACTGTGATCAAAAGCCAGCCATTGACAAGATCATCCATCATCACCTGTAGCTGTCCATCCCCTGGATATTTCATATTCCATACGAAAATTCCATATAACAATGCTGCTGGTGGAAGTACCAGAGCATATTTTCTAAAAAATTTCATCTCCAAGTTCCTCCTCTTAGCGGTTGCTGTAGACGAATACTTCTTCTAAACTTAATGGAATTTCCTCTACTACAATCGCTCCTGCTTGTTTTAATGCCTCATGAATTGGCTCTCCATACCCTTCTAATATTACTGTGTATACACTTCCAAGATTAGAATACGTGATCACTCCCGGAAGTTCTTTGAAAATCTCGCTTCTTGATTCTTCAAATACAACCTGTAATTTTGTAAATCGTTCTTTCATCTGATCCATTGTTCCATGATAAAGGATCTTTCCGTCCTTCATCATACTTGCGGAATCGCAGAAACTTTCTAAATCCTTTAAATCGTGTGATGAGATCAGAACACTCATCCCATTCATATCGACTTCATTGACAATAAAATCTTTGATCTGTTTCTGTGCGATCACATCCAGTCCTGACATTGGTTCATCCATGATCATCACTTTTGGATGGATGGACAGATTCAACATCGAAGCTAATGACATTGCCTGTCCTTTAGATAATTCTTTGATTCTTTTGCTTACATCTAATCCGATACTCTGATTGTAGTCCCTAAATACTTTCTCATCGAATGTTGGGTAGATCTGTTTATAAAATTCTACCATCTCATCGATATGATACCCTTCAAAATACTGGTTGCTGTCCGCAACATATCCTACCTGTGCTTTTACTTTTGGATTCTCGAAAATTTCTTCTCCACAGACCAGAATCTGTCCTTGATCCTGTTCATAAATTCCTGTTAGACATTTGATCAGTGTTGTCTTTCCACATCCATTGCGTCCTACCAGTCCATGAATGCTTCCCTCTTCTATATCCAGGCTGATTCCATGAAGAATCTCATTCTTTCCATATGATTTTTTCACGTCCTTTAGTTCGATCACTTTCATATCCTATCCCTCCAAATCCTGATAGATCTCATGTATCAGGCTTGCTATCTTCTCTTCATCATACCCTTCATAACGAAGCTCACTTAATATCTCTTTTAAACTTGTCTTGATCTCTTGCATCTTTCCTTTGTCTACCTCTTGTGAAGCATTCTCTGCCAAAAATGCTCCCTTTCCTCGTATTGTTATAATTACTTTCTCTTTCTCCAACAACTGATATGCTTTCGCTACGGTGTTGGGTGTTACACTGAGACTTAATGCTAATTTACGAACGGACGGCAAAGCATCTCCAGGTTTTAGATATCCTTTCCACGCTGCTTCTTTTACTTGTTCCATGATCTGTTCATAAATTGCCTTGCCACTGGCAGGGTTGATTCGAAACACATCTGTACCTCCTTATTGTTTTTGTCGTACTGTATGCCATACTGTATTAGCTGTACTAACTGTACCATTTCATATGATACAGTTAGTTTATATACTTTTTTCTTATTTGTCAATAACTTTTTTAAAAATGTCAAGAAAATTTCCTATGAAATGAAAAAACCTCAAAGCTTCTTTCCGAAACTTTGAGGTTTTTCCTAAACAAATTGTATGAATATATAGAGGGTTCATTGCTTTCGCAATATAAATCATTCTTATAACAGGCTCTTTGCTGTACTTCCAATGGTTGTGATGATGAAATAACAGCTGGTTGCTCCTGCATCAAGAACACCTCGAGAGCGTTCTCCAAGGCGGCTTGCTCGTCCGATCTTGGCTACAAGATCTTTTGTAGACTGCCATCCTTTTTCTGCTGCGGCATTCATAGCATCCAAACATTCTGCAAAGTCTTTTCCTGCTTCTGTTGTACTTTTCTTATCTGTGTTTATTTTAACATACAATCTTTTTTACCTGAAATGATTTTCAGTTCAAATATGGCACTCATTATGGCGCTATGTTTCACTTTGGGTTGTTGTTGGTTTATATAACGTACTCTAAAATCGCTTCCGGTTTCTCTACAATATATGTAGCATTATTCTCTCTTAACTCCTCTGCTCCTCGAAATCCCCATGCTACACCTATCGTATCCATCTTGGCATTCTGTCCTGTTTCCATATCTGTTTTTGAATCACCAATATATAAAACTTCTTCTGCTGGCAAATTCATATGATTAGCAATCTCTAATGCCGCGCTTGGATCCGGTTTCTTAGGAATTCCTTCTCTTTCACGTTCCCCATACACTGCAACCCATGGAAACTGTGAAAAATATTTATTTACCAATGCACTAGTATAATCTCCTCGTTTATTGGAATTTACTGCAATTTTAATTCCTTTTTCTTCTAAAGTTCCCAGTAACTTAAGAATTCCTTCATACGGAATCGTTTTGTTTAAATATCTCTTCTGATATGCTTTTGAAAATTGATCAACTGCCTCATCAAGAAACATTTCGTCTTTCTGTTTCTCTTCTGGCAATGCTCTCTGGATTAATTTACGAAATCCATTTCCAACCATCATCTTACATGCTTTGCTATCATATTCTTTCCATCCGTAGATTTTCATTACGTCATTGACACTATCTGTAAGATCATTGATCGTATCTAATAAAGTGCCATCTAAATCAAAAATAATTCCTTTGTATGTTTTCATCTTTGTCTTCCTTTCTACCTGCTTCTAGTCAATATTATACAATTGCAACTCATTAATAGCAAAGATTACTTTTACTAATTCATTACAATTCATAGGGGAATTTCCTATAAATCGAAAAAAAGAACCCCTACATAATCTAATCTGATCATGTAAAGGTTCTTCCAATTCTTTATGTAATTATTCCACTACTCGTCTTACACAAACAATTCTACGGTAGTTTGCTCTTGGCGAAATTTTGATTCCTGTTCTTCTGTTACTTGCATGTACAATCTTTCCATTTCCAATATACATCGCTACATGTCCATTATAACAGATGATATCTCCTGGCTGTTTCTCATTATAAGAAACTTTTCTTCCTGCTCTTCTTAATTCAGAAGAAGTTCTTGGAAGATTATATCCAAATGATCTGTAAACTGATCCGATAAATCCTGAACAGTCAGCTCCTCTGTTTAAGTCTGTTCCACCCCATACGTAGGAGTTTCCAACAAAACGCTGTGCAAATTGTGCTACTGTCTGTCCTTTGTCATATGTTGTTCCTTCTAATGCAGGAGCATCTGTGTTAATATAAACATATTTCTTTAAGACATATCCTGTCTTACCGTTTACAGAAACCTTTCTCCACTTTCCACTTGTTGAATAGACTGTGACAGGTGTTCCAATCTCTAATCTCTTTAAAACTTTTGATCTTTTTGATTTGCTGGCTCTTAATTTGCACCAGTGTCTGAAGATTTTTCCATTATATCCATCATCAGCCTTAACCTGCTGTTTTGGTGTTGTTGTGATTGCTGTACCAAATATAAATAAAAAGACTAATGAGAAAATTGTTATTTTCTTTAATCGTGATTTCATTGATAACCCTTTCAATTGTTACACTTCTGTTACATACTTGAAGAATTTTACCATATAACGACACAAATGTAAAGGAAATAGTGTATTGTTTTGAATTTTATAATTAACAAATGAAATAATTGTAAAATTTGTATCATTGTGTTCTTTTTTTACATACAAAAAGAGACCTGATAAATCAGATCTCTTCAGCGTGGGCGAGAAGATTCGAACTCCCGGCCTTCTGGTCCGTAGCCAGACGCTCTATCCAGCTGAGCTACGCCCACATATTCAATTGTCAAATATGACAATTCAGATGTTATTCACATCTAAATGCCGCAGACCGGAATCGAACCGGTACTCGATTTAACTCGAACAGGATTTTAAG
>OLOF01000021.1_pt1 | contig 149836 bp, 170 predicted proteins | sample 1643121 | NCBI WGS metagenome assembly OLOF01 (sample SAMEA3136677, study PRJEB25190) | human gut metagenome | biome: human gut; feature: human-associated habitat; material: faeces | place: Austria | collected 2013
TTGTTGATGCCTGGTTAACTGGTGAGTATGAAGGTGGGCGTCATCAAGTTAGAATTGATATGCTCAAAGATATTGAAGTGAGGCAATGTAAGTAAGATGTCATTAGAAATAATTCAAACTTTAAATCCTGAATATACAATCAAAAGTATTACTGACGAAGCTTTTAGAACTTATGGTAAGGTTATTGATAATAATATTGATGAAGCAATTGAATTTTGTATAGACTTTGTTCAGGCAGCTAAACAAGATAACTTTTATCTTCCTAGCGTTTTAGAAGTAGAACAATTGTCTTCGATTATTGAGCTGTCACATCGTGTTTATGGTTATTTAGAAATAATTGCAGGTATTGTCGCCGGTGATAATGTTGAATTAAGTGGAATTGAATATCATCAAGGAAGTGAAACAATTATTGCAGTCACTGATTATATTTTAGTAGTTGGGCATATATGGGATATGCAAGATGACACATATAATAGTTCTAAATGTGAACTTTTCTATGTTCCGAAAGGTACGATCGTTGAATGTTATAGTGCTACTTTACATTACACTCCTATAGCGGTTAGTAAAGAAGGCTTTATAACTATTTGTTTATTATTAAAAGGAACTGGCGATATTTTAGAAAAGCGTAAAAAGATTTTAAAGAAGAAAAATAAATGGTTTATTGCTCATCAGGATAACCTAGAAAAGATTGCCTCAGGGGATTATCCGGGTTTATTAGGCAGAAAAATCATAATTGATCATTAAGCAAGATTTTTATAATCTTGCTTCTTTTTTATTTGTGAAATTTCACGTTAAAATGTGATAATGGGCTATTATCTTAACATCGGTACAAACAGCCTTCAAAATATTGTAAGCGCTTTTAATTATTGTTAAGATAGGCATATAGGGACCTATACATTAGAAAAGTGAGGAGAGTTTAGAATATGATGCAAAAAATTCAAAGATTTGGTGGGGCGATGTTTACACCAGTCTTGTTATTTGCTTTTTCAGGAATTGTCATCGGTGTTTGTACAGTATTCCAAAGTGATGTCATCATGGGAAGTATTGCAGCATCGGACACTACTTGGTTTAAAGTATGGTATGTTGTAAAAGAAGCAGCATGGACAATCTTTAGACAAGTCAACTTATTATTTGTTATTTCGTTACCAATTGGTCTAGCTAAAAAACAAAATGCTAGAGCATGTATGGAATCATTTGTTTTATATTGTACTTTTAATTATGCATTAGCAGCACTATTAAGCAATTGGGGTTCATTTGTAGGAATTGATTACGCAATTGAAGCTGGTAGTGGTACAGGTCTTGCTAGTGTGGCAAGTATTAAAACGTTAGATACTGGAATGGTTGGTGCATTGATTGTTGCTGGTGTTGCAGTATGGTTGCATAACCGTTATTTCGATACAAAACTGCCTGAATGGTTAGGAGTATTTAGAGGCTCTTCGTTTGTGGCGATGATTGGTTTTCCCGTAATGATTGGATTAGCAGTTATTTTCTTCTTTATTTGGCCACAAGTTCAACATGGAATTGCTGGTGTTCAAACATTTATTATTAGCAGTGGCGCCTTAGGGGTATGGGTGTATACTTTCTTAGAAAGAATTCTGATTCCAACAGGATTACACCATTTTATTTATATGCCGTTTATGTATGATTCAGTTGCAATTGAAGGCGGAATCAAAACTGCTTGGGTAGCAGCAATGCCAGAAATCGCTAAATCAACAGCTTCATTAAGAACATTGTTCCCAGCTGGTGGTTATGCATTATATGGTTTCTCTAAAATGTTCGCTCCACTAGGTATTAGTGCGGCATTCTATGCAACAGCAAAAGAAAACAAGAAAAAAGAAGTATTAGGATTAATGATTCCGGTTACTTTAACAGCAATGTTTGCAGGGATTACAGAACCAATTGAATTTACATTCTTGTTTATTGCGCCGGTAATGTTTGCAGTGCATTCTGTTTTGGCAGCATCATTAGCAACAGCACAATATTTAATTGGAATTAGTGGTGACTTTGGAAGTGGAATTATTTCTAATGCGGCCTTGAACTGGATTCCACTTGGATCAGCACATTGGCAACAATATTTATTATCAGTTGTAATTGGTCTAGTTTTCTCAGGAATTTGGTTTATTGTATTTAAATTTATCATTGAAAAATTTGATTTTAAAACACCTGGTCGTGAAGACGATGATGAAGAAGTTAAGTTGGTTTCAAAAGCTGAATATAAAGCTTCTAAAGAGGATACAAGCAATGATCCAACTGGAAATATTGAAGTTAAAGGTGGCGATGCTGGTAAAGCAGCAGCTTTCTTAGCGGCATTAGGTGGTAAAGATAATATAGAATCAGTTACAAACTGTGCAACTCGCTTAAGAGTATCAGTTAAAGATGAAACATTAGTACAACCGGTTGGAGTCTTTAAAAAGGCTGGTGCTCATGGTTTAGTTGCTAAAGGTAAAGCGTTCCAGGTTATCGTTGGATTAACAGTACCTTATGTAAGAGAAGAATTTGAAAAGTTATTATAAAAAGGGGAGAAGAAGAATGAAAAAACAATCATCTATTTGTATTGCTGGCGGTGGAAGTACTTTCACCCCAGGAATTGTTCTAATGCTTATGGAAAATCAAGAACGTTTTCCAATTCGTCAAATTAAATTATATGATAATAATGCAGAGCGACAAAATAAATTAGCTGAAGCATTAGGAATTTTAATGAAAGAAAGATATCCAGAAGTTGCCTTTTCTTGGACAACTGATCCAGAAACGGCATTTACGGATATTGATTTTTGTATGGCACATATTCGTGTTGGTTTATACGCAATGCGTGAACTAGATGAAAAAATCCCATTAAAACATGGTGTTGTTGGTCAAGAAACATGTGGACCTGGTGGTTTAGCATATGGAATGCGTTCAATTGGTGGTGTTTTAGAAATTTTGGATTATATGGAAAAGTATTCTCCTAATGCCTGGATGTTGAATTATTCAAATCCAGCTGCTATCGTAGCTGAAGCAACTAGAAGATTACGACCAAATTCTAAAATTATTAATATTTGTGATATGCCAATTGGAATTGAAAGAAATTTTGCTACTATTTTAGGCTTAGAATCACGTAAAGATATGATTGTAAGATATTATGGTTTAAATCACTTTGGCTGGTGGACATCAATTACTGATAAAGAAGGTAATGATTTAATGCCAAAAATTAAAGAACATTGTCGTCAATTTGGTTATGCTGTTGATACTGAAGATTTTCAACATCGCGATCAATCTTGGATTGATACTTATACTAAAGTTAAAGATGTATATGCGGTTGATCCTGATACATTACCAAATACTTATTTAAAATATTATTTATATCCAGATTATGTAGTTGAACATTCAAATAAAGAATATACACGTGCTAATGAAGTTATGGATGGACGAGAAAAAAGAGTATTTGGGGCAGCTGCTGATATTGTAGCGAAACAAACTGCTAAAGATTGTGGATTTAGTACGGATACACATGCTGCTTATATCGTCGATTTAGCTTGTGCAATTGCTTTTAATACAAAAGAAAGAATGTTGTTGATTGTTCCTAACGATGGTGCAATAATTAACTTTGACCCCACAGCAATGGTTGAAATTCCATGTATCGTTGGTAATGAAGGTGCTGAACCATTAAAAATGGGAGAAATTCCACAATTCCAAAAAGGTTTGATGGAACAACAAGTATCAGTTGAAAAATTATGTGTTGAAGCTTGGATCGAAGGAAGTTATCAAAAAATGTGGCAAGCTTTAACATTATCAAAAACAGTACCAAGTGCTAAGGTAGCAAAAGAAATTTTAGATGATTTAATTGAAGCAAATAAAGGATATTGGCCAGAATTAAAATAATAGGAGGAAGTGAAAATGGTGTACGGAAAACTACAATCAATATTTAAATTTTTTAAAGGAATGAGTGCCTTGGATATTGTAAAATATCTATTTGTGGGTATTCCTATCTTGATTCTTGGATTCTTGTATTTATTTATGGCCCAAGGGGATATTGAAAAGATGTTTAATGAACCTTTGATTGTGGGACAATTATTACTCGTTCTAGCAATGCCATTTTGTTATCTTGCAATGCGCAATATCTGTCAAGATCTTAAAGATCGAAAAAAACGTGATGGATTGTTAATTCCGTTATGGATCTTAATTGTCTATCAAGTTAGTTCATTTAATATGATTTGTAGTTTTCTCATCATTTATGGTACTTTCCAAGAGTATGGTAAAGGAATGTTTGCAATAAAAAAATTCACTATAAATAATAGTACTAAAGCGATGTTAGTGGGATTGATTCCGCTTGGTATGTTGTACGGATTAGTTTTATTTGTTAAAATTAGATTAGGAATACTATTCTAGGAGGAATCAGGAATGTTAAATTTGTTTAAGAAAAAAAGTAAATCAGTAGAAGTATTAGCACCACTAACCGGGACGACACTTTCAATTGAAGAAGTGCCAGATCCTGTCTTTTCAGAAAAAATGATGGGGGAAGGAATTGCCATCAAGCCTACTACAGATACAGTTGTAGCGCCGTTTAAGGGGACAGTTAAAATGTTAATGCCTAATTCTGGACATGCAGTTGGTCTGTTGAGTGAGGATGGTCTAGAAATATTGATCCATGTGGGGATGGATACAGTTTCGTTAGAAGGGGAAGGATTTGAAGTTTTAACAGAAGTTGAAGCTAAAGTAGAGCCGGGTGATCCATTAATAAAATTCGATGAAGCATTTTTGAAATCAAAAGAGATGGATACTCTTACAATGGTTGTTGTAACTAATCCTGGTGATTTTCAACCGGAGCAGTTCTTAACAAATAAAGAGGTTAAAGCGGCTAACGATCCGATCATGGTTTATAAAAAATAATAGAAAAGTATTATTGGTTAAAAACTGATCATCATTTGGTGATCAGTTTTTTAGTTAGCTATTTTAATCATTAGTATACTGTAGATATTTGGAGGGAAAATAATGGAAGGGAAAAATGGTTTAATGACACATGGCAATATTGCAAAACAGCTGATCGTGTTTGCGATACCATTATTGGTTGGAAATTTATTTCAACAGCTGTATAATACAGTCGATAGTATCGTTGTAGGTAATTTTATTGGTGATCAAGCTTTAGCAGCAGTAAATTCCAGTGGACCAATTATTGATATGCTGGTTAGTTTTTTTATGGGGTTATCATTAGGTGCCGGTGTTTTAATTTCTAATTATTTTGGAGCTCAAGATTGTCAGGGAGTTAAAGAAGGTGTTCATACAGCAATGGCTTTAGCGCTTGTTTCAAGTCTTATCACAACAATAGTCGGAGTGATTTTCACCCCAATAATCTTAAAATGGGTAAGAGTTGATTCATCCGTAATTGGGCAGAGCATTATTTATTTACGGATTTATTTTTTAGGAGTAATTGGTTTAATTATTTATAACATGATTAGTGGAATCTTAAGAGCGGTTGGTGATTCTAAATATCCATTATATTTTTTAGTTGTTTCATCGATTGTAAATATTATTTTAGATTTGGTATTTGTTGTAATTTTTAAGATGGGAATTGCTGGGGTGGCGATTGCTACTACGATTGCTCAGATCACTAGTGCATTATTATCAATTTATATTTTAGTGAGATCTAAAGAAATGTATAAACTAGAATTGCAGCAGATTCATTTTTATCCCGATATTTTAAAAAAGACAGCTAAGATTGGAATGCCTAGTGCAATGCAAAATGCGGTAGTTTCTTTTTCAAATATTATTATGCAGTCAAATATTAATGTGTTTGGTGCTTATGCGATGGCTGGAACAGGTTCATATACTAAAATCGATGGATTTGCTATCTTACCGGTTTTAAGTTTTGCAATGGCATTAACAACTTTTGTTGGAGAAAATAAGGGTGCACAAGAATATGAAAGAATAAAAAAAGGGGCACGTATTGGAACTTTGATCAGCTGTGGGATCATTTTGACACTGACAATCATTATTGTTTTTACAACCCCGTATTTATTAAGAATTTTTTCATCAAATTCCCAAGTAATTGAATATGGACGAACGATGATGTTATGTATTGCTCCAGGCTATTTATTTTTAACTCTATCCCAATGTATTTGTGGTGTTTTGCGGGGTGTTGGAAGAACCAATATTCCAATGTTTGTTCTAATTGGGTGCTGGTGTATTTTTAGAGTAATCTGGGTTACAGTAACAACTAACATTTTCCATAACATTGTTTTTGTAAATTTAGGCTGGCCAGTTTCTTGGATTTTTAGTTCGCTTGTATTAGGCATATATTATTATAAAGCTAACTGGTTATATGACTAGGTTCTTCTTTTTTGAAGAATCTTTTTTTGTAAAAAATTAGCACTTGTATTGACAAAGTGCTAGAAAAGGATATAATAATTTTAGCACTTAGGAATGGCTAGTGCTAAAAAGGAGTGATTAAAATGATTAAGCCATTACATGATAATGTTATTTTGAAAAAAGATGAAGTAGAAAATAAAACATCTAGCGGAATTATTTTAACAACCGAAACAAAAAAGATTCCCAGTGTAGCAACAGTTGTTGCTTTAGGTCCTGATTGTAAATCCGAAATTAAAGAAAATAGTAAAGTTGTTTACAAAGAATATTCAGGAACTAATATTAAAATTGACGAAGTAGATTATATTGTCATCGAAGAAAAAGATATTTTAGCTTATATTGCTTAGGAGGTAATTAGAAATGGCAAAAGAAGTTAGATTTTCAAGTGACGCCCGCAAGTCAATGTTAAAAGGAGTAAATACTCTTGCAGACGCTGTATGTATTACGTTAGGTCCTAAGGGGCGAAATGTTGTGTTAGAAAAAAGTTATGGTTCACCATTGATTACTAATGATGGTGTTAGTATTGCTAAAGAAATTGAATTAGAAGATAAATTTGAAAATATGGGAGCAAAATTAGTATATGAAGTAGCTAATAATACTAATGATGTTGCTGGTGATGGAACAACAACAGCAACTATTCTTGCTCGTAATATGATCAATAGCGGGATGAAAGCCGTTGATAAAGGATGTAATCCTGTTCTAATGCGTGAAGGTATTGAATATGCGAGCAAAGAGGTAGCAAAAACTATTTTGAAGAATTCACGTAAAGTTGAAACTAGTGGAGATGTTGCTAGTGTTGCAACGATTTCGGCTGGTAGTAAAGAAATTGGAGATTTAATTGCTGAAGCGATGGATAAGGTTGGTCGTGATGGGATTATTAATGTTGATGAAAGTAATGGATTTGATAATGAATTAGAAATCAGTGAAGGAATGCAGTATGATAAAGGATATGTTTCGCCATACATGGTTTCTGATCGTGAAAAAATGCAAGTCGAATTAGAAAATCCATATGTTTTAGTAACTAATCATAAAATTAATAATTTACAAGAAATTTTACCAGTACTTGAACAAGTTTTAAAGACAAACAAACCATTATTATTGATTGCTGAAGATTATGAAAATGAAGTAATTTCAACTTTAGTTTTAAATAAATTACGTGGTACTTTCAATGTTGTTGCAACTAAGGCTCCTGGTTTTGGTGATAATCAAAAAGAAATGCTGCAAGATATTGCTGCATTAACAGGTGCAAAACTTTATAATAAAGACTTAAATATGAAGTTGGAAGAACTTCAATTAGAAGAACTTGGTACTATTAAAAAAGTTATTGTGACTAAAGATAATACTACTATGATCAGTGGTAATGAAGAAAATTCTGAGTTAAAGGCACGAATTGAAGAAATAAAAACAAGAGTTGCTAGCAGTACTAGTGATTATGATAAAAAACAATTCCAAGAACGCCTTGGTAAGTTAACAAATGGGGTTGCAACAATTAAAGTTGGAGCGACTACTGAAAGTGAATTAAAAGAAAAGAAATTACGTATTGAAGATGCTTTAAATGCTACTAAAGCAGCAGTTGCAGAAGGTATTGTAATTGGTGGTGGAGCAGCATTAGTTGAAGCTTATAAAGAATTAAAACCAGTGCTTAAAAATGATAATGTTGATGTTCAAAAAGGTATTAATATCGTGATGGAAGCATTATTATCACCAATTTGTCAAATTGCTGAAAATGCTGGATATAACAGCGAAGATATTGTTGATATGCAAAAATCTGCAGCTAAAAATCAAGGATTTGATGCCAAAAATGGTGAATGGGTTGATATGTTTGATAAAGGAATTATTGATCCGACTAAAGTTACTCGTAGTGCATTATTAAATGCTGCAAGTATCTCAGCTTTATTTATTACAACTGAAGCTGGTGTTGCAGAAATTAAGTCTGAAACACCAGAGGCTCCAATGATGCCAAATCAAATGTATTAATAAAAAAGGTTTTGTATTGATTTTAAATACAAAACCTTTTTGTTATATTTTTTCGATTTCATCGATCCAGTTACTTACGTTTGCATCACTTGGCATTCGCCAGTCACCACGAGGAGAGAGAGAGACACTTCCAACTTTAGGACCATCTGGGATACAGCTACGTTTAAATTGTTGGCTAAAGAAACGCCAATAAAATTTAGTTAGCCATTTCTTAATAGTTTTTTTGTCGTATTTATCTTTAAAAGCTAGCTTAGTTTTACGATATAGTTTACGTGGTTCATCACCAAAACGGACCATATGATAAATAAAGAAATCATGCAGCTCATATGGACCTACGATATCTTCAGTTTTTTGAACGATCTGATCATTTTCTTGAGGTAATAACTCTGGTGAAACAGGTGTATCTAGTATATCTTTTAAGATTGTTTCTAATTTTTCTCCATGATACAAACTAGCTACGTAATCAACTAAATAACGAACTAAGGTTTTAGGAACAGAGACATTTACTGCATACATTGACATATGATCGCCATTGTATGTTGACCAGCCTAAAGCAACTTCTGATAAATCTCCAGTTCCAATCACAAGACCACCAACTTGATTAGCTTTATTCATGAGAATTTCTGTTCTTGTTCTTGCTTGAACATTTTCATAAGTAACATCATGAATATTTTCATCTTGTTCAATATCTCTAAATTGAATACGGACAGATTCTGTAATATCAACTTCAATACTTGTTACAGTTAATTCTTCCATTAATCCTAAGGCATTGTTTTTAGTCCTTGAAGTAGTTCCAAAACAAGGCATTGTAATTGCAATAATATCTTTTGTATCATAATTTAGTTTTTTGAAGGCCATCGTACATACTAATAAGGCTAAGGTAGAATCTAACCCCCCCGAAATACCAATAACGACTTTTTTGATTCCGGTGGCTTTTAAGCGCTGCATTAAACCTCTTGTTTGGATATCAAATACCTCTTTACAGCGTTTAGCCCGTAAGTCTCGATTACTAGGGACAAATGGGTGGGGATCATAATAATATGTGGTATTTAAATCGATATTTGTTGAATCAAAATAAATAGTTTCATAATTATGATATGATTTAAAAGTTGTCATTTTTCGACGTTCACTTGATAATTTCTTTAAATCGAGATCACCATAGATCAGTTCACTGTCAAAACCTCGGCTCTCTTTGATCATTGTTCCATTTTCACTAATAATGTGATGCCCACTAAAAACAACATCTGTGGTACTTTCGCCATTACCGGCATTACAATAAACATAGCCACAAACTAAACGAGCTGATTGAGAACTTACTAGTAAACGACGATAATCGCTTTTTGTTGTAATTTCATTGCTGGCAGAAGGATTTAAAATTAAATTAGCACCATTTAAAGCCAGTTTAGTACTTGGGGCATCTGGTAACCAAAGATCTTCACAAATTTCAACTCCAAATTTAAAATCTGAATTAGTTGTTGAAGCAAAAACATAGTGAGTTCCAAAAGGTATCTTTTGACCATTAAAGTTTGTCAATGTATTTTCTTTTGGGGCTTGTTCAAAACGACGAGCTTCATAAAATTCCTGATAATTAGGAATATGTGTTTTAGGGACTAAGGCAAGCAGCGCCCCTTGATGAATTACTGCAGCTACATTATAAAGACTATTTAAATGTTGATAAGGTAAACCGACAATGGTGATTAAATCTTTATTATTTGTTGCAGTGATAATTGTTTGCAGTTGCTGTTTAGCCTCATTTAATAAGCGATCTTGATTGAAAAGATCTTCACAAGTATATCCGGTTAAACAAAGCTCGGGTAGAACTAAAACTCTAGCATCATTATGATAAGCTTCATTAATTAAGTTACAAATATTTTCACTATTATTTTTTACGTTAGCAATACTAGTTTCAAAAGAACCAGCAGCGACACGGATGTATCCATCTTTCATTATATCTCCTCCAATGACTATATTGTACACTGATAAATGTTTCTAAACAAGCTGAAAAAAGTAATCTAATTATTGACTAGATTACTTTTTTAAAACCATGACCTTTTCATTTTTTAAATCAAGTTCGTCGGTGAATTGGAAGCCGCGCATTTGATATAAAGAAGTGGCAGCTTCTAATTGTAAAACGATTTTGCGATTTTGTTCATCTACTTTTTTATGATTGTCAAAATTTTCCACCATATTTATAATATTAATAATTATTGCATTTCATGATTAGATTATTCAACTTTTTTAGTAAACTTGAATTTAAAACATAAGATCAAAGCAATTGTAATTGAAGAAGCAAAAATTAGATACATAATGGTATAGCCATTATTTCCTGGGAAAATATCTAAAACTCGACCTCCAATGATTTGAAAAATCAAAGCTGAAAAGCCTTTGGCTAACATCGATGAAATACCATAGGCACTATTGACATATTGTTCATCAACTAAATCTAATATAATTCTTACAGCAACAAGAATAAAAACAATTGTTGTTAGACCTTGAAAAAAGAAAACAGACATAATCAAATATGGTGCTGGACAAGTTGAATACCAGACAAAGCGAATGATAGATAAAACACAGGCAAATATCATTAAAGCTTTATATGAAATCTTTTTCATATAACGATCTGAAAATAAGACAGCAGGGATCTCTGATAAGGTACTAAATAACAGAGTCGTTCCTACAATCGTAGTAGTCCCTCCTAAACCTTTGATTACTAATGGGAGGTAAACCATTTGGGCAGAACTTGGGCCTTGAAAAAGAATATAGATTAACATAAAAATTTTAAAAGGTTTGTTGTGCCATAAATGTTTTAAAACTTCTTTAGTTGTTACTTTGGCTGCTTTACCAACGATAAGCGGTTTAGCATCGTGCATCATATAAAAAGAAAACAACATGAGCAATAGACCAGCTGCAAAAATATAGAAGTTTGCAGTTGGTGAAATATAGTCATAAACAATACCGCTTACCTGAGCAGCAATAGCATAAAGAATAGATCCCCAAACTCTGATTGCTCCAAATGGATATGGTGAGGCAGTAGCTAAACGATCTGTTAAGGCGGTAATTCCGTTTAAACAACCTTGAGTGAAGCCGTTCAATAAAAATAAAAAGATAAAAGACTTTGTTGAAGCAAATAGTAAACCAAAAATAATTGTTAATGCACCAGTTATAATTGCGACTAGTTTTGGACTTTTAAATTTATCAGCTAGAAAACCTGTAATTGGTTGAGTCGCCATTGCAAACAAAGCCGCAGCCGAAGTGATTAATGAAATTTCAGTAGCCGAGCAGTTTATTCCAGCAAGATAGACAGAAATGATACAAGAAAACATTGCCCATGAAAAATAGAACATCCCATTTCCTAAGGCGTAGTAGATATAACTTCCCTTTTTGAACATGTATGACCCTCCAAATATTTTTTGATGCTTCGATTTTATCACTGAAATTTTTTAAGTAAGCGCTTTTTCATTTTTTGGAAAAGAATATCTAGAATCCGGTATAAGAGCTATATTTTTTACAACATAGCACCAGACAAGTAATTTGTTGAACTTGGAAGAATAATGGTTTATAATGAAACAGGTTTGGAGGGTTTCAATATGAGTTTTGAAATGTTATCAGATTTAGGGATAAAAAAATATGAAATGTGTCGTGATGATATTGGGCGCTTCTTTGCTCGTTCAGTAGTTGCGGGATTATATTTAGGATTAGCGACGATCTTATCAACAACATTAGGAACATTGCTATTTAAAGATAATTTAATTGCTTCAAAAATTGCTGTAGCAGGTTCATTTGGAATCGGATTAGTAATTATTGTAATTTTAGGATCAGAGTTATTTACAGGAAATTGTTTTACAACAATGATTCCTGTTTATGGTAAGAAATTGAAGTTTCGTCAGATAATTCCCATGTGGATAGTTTGTTATTTTGGGAATTTTGTAGGAATTGCACTAGTTTGTTATTTATTTTTTATTAGTGGTAGTAATCATGAACTGCTTTCGGAATATGTTGTTAGTTGTGCAAATACAAAATTAAGTTTTGATATCATTGAATTATTAGTTAAAGCAGTTTTATGTAACTTTATCGTTTGTGTAGGTGCTTACGTAGGGATGAAGATGCAGGACGATACGGCCAAAACAATTATTATGATGATTGTGGTTATGGCATTTGTTTTACCTGGATTCGAACATAGTATTGCTAATATGGGTTCTTTCACTTTAACGATAGGGGCTTTAGGAAGTGGTGCTAACTTTGGTTTGATTGCTATACATATGATCGTAGTAACTTTTGGTAATATGATTGGTGGTGGAGTTTTGTTAGGATTACCACTATATCTAATGATTAAGCCAAATAAATAAAGATCTATGATAATGAATTTATGATTCATTATTAATAGATTTTTTTATTTGCATTTATTACGGTTTTAAATTTTTGTTCGGGAATAAATTATATCAATATCAAAAATACCTAATCAATCAGCTTTATTAATACTAAGAATAACATCATAATCATCTTTGTTGATAAAAGTACGATAACATAGAGGTGTTAATTGATTGGTAGAAATTGTATGTTTTGATGATTATTTTTAAGTATCAGTATAGTTAATTGCTCTTTTAAAATGTGCCTATAGAGATAAAACGCTCATCTTCTTCAATAATACTAGCTTGATATTGATAGGAAATTAATTATTTTGATGAAGCTAGTCCAATTAAAAGATTAAATTTTTGGTAACCTTTATTTTACCTGAATATAGGAAAATAGTTAATTTAAGATTATTTTGTGGTGCATACATACACAATTTCTACTGACAGTCATCAATAACTCTTTTATTTAAAAAAAAATTATTGCCTAAGCGATTGAACTTGATTATTGATGTTGACAAAACTGTGGTTTATCGATAAAATTTTTATACATGATTAAAGCAAGAATAGACGTTGTCAAGAAGATAACATTATGCCATGAAGGTAGTAGACTGTTTTGAAAAACAGGTATTTTTATGGCTTTTTTCATGTTTTATAAGGAGAGAAAAATGAAAAATTTAAGTGTTAGAAATATCGTTTTAGCTGGTTTTTTCTTGGCAGTAGGAATTGTTTTACCGTTTTTTACGATGCAGATACCAAGTATCGGCAACATGTTGTTACCAATGCATATCCCAGTATTGATTTGTGGGTTTGTTTGCGGGTGGCCGTTAGGATTAATTGTTGGCTTTATCTTACCATTGCTTAGAAGTATGTTATTTACAATGCCGCCAATGTATCCAACTGCATTAGCTATGGCTTTTGAATTAGCTGCTTATGGAGCTTTAACAGGGTTATTTTATAATCGTTTAGCTAAAAAGCCGCTCAATACTTATATTGCTTTAGGAATAGCGATGATTGGTGGAAGAGTAATCTGGGGAATTATTAGTGCAATATTATATGGAATGGCAGGACAGCCATTTGGATTTGCAATCTTTATAGCTGGAGCTTTTACCAATGCAATTCCTGGAATCATATTACAGCTGATCGTGATTCCAATATTAATTATGGCATTAGAAAATGCGCATTTAATTAAATATAATAATGATTAGTGCACTCGTTACAACTCAGCTAGAGAAATATCCCCAAATGAAGGCTCAGGATATTATTAAATTGATTTATCAAAATGAATTTGGTGGTGGACATATGATTGATGATCCTGAGACTAGTTTAAAGCGTTTAAAAGATGAGGCAAAGCAGTTAAAAAATAATAGTTTTATTGAAGAAGACATAGGGAATGATTTGGTTCGTGTTTACTTAGGAAATGCTGGTGAATTAGAACTGCTTACATTAAATCAATTATTTGTATATTCTGCTAAACTAATGAACGGGAGTATTATTTCCTTCATTAATAAGTTAGAGCAATTAAAGAGTGCTTGTCAAAGAGGGACAATTAGTTTTGATTATAGGCAAATTTGTTTAGAAATCGAAAATTACGAGAAACTTAATTATCCTCCTATTAGTCATTCATCAACATATCGGGAACTATATCAGCCACATTATCGAGTTATTAATAAACAGATTTATAGCTATTTTCCCGTAATTTTAAAAATTAATCAATTATTGCAAACAACCGATCGTTTAAATATTGCTATTGATGGAAAATGTGGTGCAGGGAAGTCGACCCTTGGTGAAATGATTAAGGCAATTTTTGAAACAAATCTTTTTAAAATGGATGATTTTTTCTTACAGCCTTTTCAACGAACTGCTGCTCGTTTAAATGAACCGGGTGGAAATATTGATTATGAACGTTTTAAAGAAACAGTAATTGTTCCTTTGCAACATCAGGAAAGCGTTAAATATCAGCGTTTTGATTGTTCAAAGATGGCTTTAGAAGCTCATGTAGAATTAATTCCATATTCTCGCTTTAATGTTATTGAGGGAACTTACAGTATGCATCCGTATTTTGGAATGTTTTATGATTTCACGATTGCTTTGAATGTATCTGATGATATTCAAGCTAAGCGTATTTTAATGCGTAATGGTGAGATGATGTATGAGAAATTTAAGAAAATCTGGATTCCTTTAGAGAATAAATATTTTGATCAGTATAATATTTTTAATGTTGCGGATTTGCAATATTATAGTAATTAAGCAGCAATTTTAAGGAAATAAATTGCTGTTTTTATTTTGTGAAAAAGCCTTATTAAATCAAAAAATTACTGATTACTTTTAGCATATCTGTTTAAAAAATGTTTGTTTAATGATAAACTTAAATAAGAAAGGGTGATAGTAATGCCTAAAAATATATATGTACTTTCTGACCTTCATGGCCACTACAATATTTTTATCAAAATGTTGGAAAAAATTAATTTTTCTGATGATGATGTTCTATATATTTTAGGGGATTGTTGTGATCGAGGTCCAGATAGCTTAAAAATTTATTTATATATTCAAAAATTTGATAACATTCATTTAATTAAGGGAAATCACGAGATTATGATGCGTGATGCTTTTAAAGTTGATGACCCTGCTTCATCACAAGGCCGGATGTGGGCTCAAAATGGTGGAAATAAAACATTTCACAGCTACCATGAATATTTACATAAAAAAGCATTTAATGACTGTGATTATAAAGTAATTAAAGCGGCGTTTTATAAGATGATGATTGATTACATTGACCGTTGTCCTTCATTTATTGAACTGAATTGTAATGGTCAAGATTATGTATTGATTCATGCAGGAATCAATCCTGAAAAGGGGTTATATGAACAAACTGAAGAAGAATGTGCATGGATGCGCGAGTATTTCTTTATGTCAAAAGGTTTGGATAATAAGATTATTATTTTTGGTCATACGCCAACTTGTTATATTCATCAGGCAAGTGGCTGTTTTGATGTTTGGTATGATCCGGTTTTTAAAGATAAGATCGGGATTGATGGCGGTTTAGGACCATTTGATAAAGGGCAGCTAAATTGTTTATGTTTAAATACTCAAGAAGTATTTGTAATTAAAAAAAGTGAATTGGCTATTCAGGAATAGAAAAAACTCTAATTTTAAAATTAATAAGAGTAGAATTAAATCAAGGGAGGTATTTTATGAATTTATTAATAAGTAGAATATTAACGTATTTAAATGGGACATTGCTTTATGATTCACATTATCGTTTTTGTAAATTCATTGTTTATCATTACTTAGAATTAGAGGATTTATCTTTCAATGAAGTTAGTGAAAAAAGTCAAATCAGTAAAGAGGATATTTTAAGGTTTTGTGCTTTGCTTGGTTTTGATGATTATGATACATTTAAAGCCGAACTGTTGAGATCACATATGATTCGTTTAGATCAGATTCGGGCTCGAATGCTTGGGGTTAATAGTGAGCAGCTGATTGATGAAATGGAAAAATCTTGTTCGAATGAAGTAATGAGTGAATATATCTCGACTATTTGTGAAGCTATCTTTAAAGCTAAGCGTGTTGTTTTAATAGGAGCTTTATATCCGATGTCTATTGCAGTAGAATTTCAAACTGACTTAGTTAGTTTTGGGAAACCAGTAATTCAGTATCATAATTTTGATAAAGATATCCAGCTTGATGAAAATGATGTTACTATTTTTGTGTCTGCAACAGGTAGGTCAATGAATTCATTTGTTGAAATAAAAAAAGAATTACGGGTTGATTTAACAACATCTATTTTAATTACTCAAAATAAAACATATGCTTTAGATGAATATAAGATTTCTGATTATGTAATTCAAGTACCGGGAAAATTTGATGGAATCAATTTTAATTATCAAATTATGACTATTTGTGATTTATTAAGAGTACATTATTATCAACAATACTATTTGTAAAATGAATAATAATTTATCTTTTTTTGTTAATTAGTAAAAGAGGATTTCCAAAATGGAGATCCTTTTAATCTATATAAAAAATAAAAGACTGTTTTACAGCCTTTTATATAATAATTAATTTTTATTTTTAAATCCATTTATATCTTTTTTAAATCACTATAGTTAATTAATTGAATGTTATTATCCTTAATAAAGTTTTTCATTTCTTCACTACGTAATAATGCCAATTCTTTCATTCGTGGTAAGCAATAACTAGTCATATCGTATAAACGTTGATCAACATATGCAGGATGACACATATATTCTAAAGTTTCTTCATCAACTTTCATTGAATTAGACATAAAATCATAAGTGATCAAATCATCATACATTTGATCATTACAACGTACATATTCATAATTATCAATGATTTGGTCCCGTTGTCTGATCGGTAGATCATATTCTCTTGCTAATTTAATTACCACTTCTTGATGTTGCGGTAATAGATGAACATGGTGATGAGAGTCAATATGAGTTGGTTTTTTACCAGCTATTTCAATGAATTTCTCTATTTGAGCTTTCCACTCTGTGTATAATTCTTCAGGATCAGCATGGGGTTGATGATCTGGATAGTCTTTTGGACGAATAAAGTTACCATCTTTATCAGTATAACTTTTAGCACCATCTACTAATGGTCTCCCAACTGTTAAGACTAAGTGGATCCCAACACCTAAATCTGGATAATTTTTAGCTTGATCTAAAGCAAATTTAGCAAATGGCATATTCATCATACATGTAGTTGATGTAAGAATTCCATCTGCATGTGCCATTAAAATACCAATTGAATTTCCTTCGGTCATACCAAAATCGTCAGCATTAACAATTAATTTTTTTATCATTTCATAGTCCTCCGTATCTATATCTCCATTATAGGCTATTATAAAAATAATATATATTTTTTTCAAAAACTGCAAACTTTCTGTCATCCATGCTATAATACTTTTAAAAAATGGAGGGAGATCATGAAATCACAAATTAGTGCAACAACAAGTTTATATGCTTTTATCGCTAGTCCTGCACATCATTCTAAATCACCAGCGATGCATAATACAGCCTTTGAACAATTAGGCCTTGATAGTGTTTATTTAGCATTTGATATAAAGAGTGAGGAATTAAAAGATACGATTGCTGGGTTTAAGGCGATGAAAGTTAGAGGAGCTAATGTTTCAATGCCTCATAAACAAAATATTATTCCGTACCTTGATGAAATATCAACAGCTTCAAGATTATGTAATGCAGTGAACACAATTACTTTTAAAGATGGAAAATATTATGGTACGATTACCGATGGAATTGGCTTTACTAGAAGTCTTGAAGAGCAAGGATGGTTGATTAAAGACAAAAAGATAACTATGGTCGGAGCCGGCGGTGCGTCAACTGCAATTATGGTACAGCTTGCTTTAGATGGGGTAAAAGAAATAATCGTTTATAACCGAACTATGCGTACAGAGTTTCAGGAGATAATCAATAATACAATTATTGAAACAGGTTGTACGATTACCTTAAAATCTTTAAGTGATTTAGAAAGTTTGAAAAAAGATATGCACAGCAGTTATCTTTTTATCAATACTACTGGTGTCGGTATGGAACCGATGTTAGAACGATCAGTAGTACCAGATGCTTCTTATTTTAAACCAGATTTAAAAGTAGCTGATATTATTTATCAGCCTGCAGTTACAAAAATGCTGCGATTAGCAAAAGAAGCGGGTTGTGCAACGATGAATGGTGAATTGATGCTGCTTTATCAAGGAGTTGAATCATTTAAAATATGGACAGGTCAAGAAATGCCAATTAATGAAGTAAAAAAAGTACTAGGAATCGAGGTAAAATAATGAAAGAAATAATTGTTGCTTCAACTAATCAAGGAAAAATCAAAGAAATTAAAGCAATGCTTAAAGATATTGATATTGAAGTATTATCGATGAAAGATGTTTTAGAGCAAGAATTGGAAATTGAAGAAACAGGAACAACATTTAAAGAGAATGCACTGATTAAAGCTCAAACAATTGCAAATATTGTTAACAAGCCGGTCTTAGCGGACGATAGTGGTCTAGAAGTTGATGCTTTAGACAAACAACCAGGAATTTATTCAGCACGTTTTTTAGGTGCAGATACTAGTTATAATATTAAAAATCAATACATAATTGATGCGCTTAAAGATAAAGAGCGTACTGCTCGCTTTGTTTGTGCGATGGCTTTAGTTATACCTGGTCAAGAACCAATTTTAATTGAAGAAACGATGGAAGGCTTGATCAATGATAAAATTGAAGGAGCTAATGGGTTTGGATACGATCCAATTTTCTATTTTCCGCCATGTCAGATGACTTCGGCAATGATGTCAATGGAGGAAAAAAATAAATACTCACATCGAGCTAAAGCTTTAAAAAAATTATATACGATTTTAAAGGAGATATTATAAATGAATCATATCGTATTAGTTCATCCAGCCATTCCCCAAAATACAGGGAATATTATGAGAACGTGTGTCGCTACTAACACTAGTTTACACATTATTAAACCAATGAGTTTTGAATTAGATGATAAAAAAATGAAACGTGCGGGATTAGATTATGTTAAAGATCTAAATTTGTATGTTTATGAAAACTATGAAGAGTTTGAACAAAAAAATCCTGGAGAATATCATTTTTTTACGCGTTATTCACATCTTTGTTACACTGATCAAGACTTTAGCGATGATAAAAAAGAACATTATTTATTTTTTGGTCATGAACATGATGGAATACCTAAAGAAATTTTAACCATGCATTTAGATCGTTGTTTAAGAATCCCGATGAGTGATAAAGTTAGAAGTTTGAATCTATCAAATTGTGCTGCTATTTGTATTTACGAGGTTTTAAGACAACAAAGTTATCCAAATCTTTCAAAAGTTGAAGTTCAAAAAGGGGAAGATTTCTTATATGAGTTATAATAAAAAAGACATTTTTTTAGCAACGATGTTAATGTTATTTATTATTTCATTAGCAATAGTATTCACTGTCTTTTTTAAACAGCTGTATTATTTAGATATTAATTATTTAGGAATTGATTTAACGAGTGGAATGTCAGTTGAAACAATAAAAAAGAATTACGATGTTTTAATTGCATATCAGTCGATCTTTTATCGGGGAACGTTGAATCTGCCAGATTTTGTAATGTCAACAAACGGTAGGATTCATTTTGAAGAAGTAAAAACAATTTTTGAGGCAATCCAGGTAATTATGGTAGTTAGTGGGTTGATCTCATTACCGTTAGTAATTAGACGATTTAAAGAAAAAGAATATCGTTTTTTAAAGCTTACTGGGCTGATTACTATTATTGTACCAGCAATGTTGGGTTTTGTTGTAGCATTAGATTTTGAAAGTGCTTTTATAACTTTTCATCAAATTGTATTTAGAAACAATTATTGGGTATTTGATTATCGTAATGATCCGGTAATCAATATTTTACCAGAAACCTTTTTTATGCATTGTTTTATTATGATTGTTATAATTGTAATTACTCTAGCAGGGTTATGTTTATTTTATTATTATCATAAGCAAAAGCAAATAATAAACGATACTATTGAATAGTATCGTGATAATCATGAATCGTATATTCAGGCTCTTTTAAAATAATAGGAGTCTTTTTTTTATCTTTCAAAATTTTAACAATGATACTGATAAACAAAAACATATTTATCAATAAAGGAATCAGTAAATAGTCTTGATGCTGTAAATAGTAATAAGATAAAATGGCGGTAGTAATGAAGGTAAACAGAGGATAATAAAGTGGTAATGATTTAGTTAAAATCTTAGATTTTTTTAAATAGTGATAAAGAGTATCTTGATCCCATAACTCAACATTTGTATTTTTAGCGAGATTAATTGCAGCACTGCTAAAAGTATTGTTAGTGAAGACTACTGGAATATCGCACTGATAGTATTCACAACCGCTTTTTGCTTCCTGAACTGCTTTGATTCCTACTGTTTTGCTGTAACGTTTACATTGTATAGCATATGTATATTTGTTTTTATATGCAAAGACATCAATTCCGTAATCGCTACTGCTTTGGCTGACATTCACTTGTTTAAAGCCGTTTTTTTCTAATAATGTTTTGGTGAAATACTCAAAATCATGACCATCCATTGTATTGATATATTCTAAATCTAAATTATTAAAGTAAATATTTTTAATTATTTTATATATTAGTTTAAAAAGTATAGTAATTATTTTTAAGGGTAAAACAAAAATTGTATTAATGAGCCATAAGATAATTAGTTTCATTGTCGCACCTCGCTAGTCATTATATCATAAAATTAAATATTACAAAATTGTAAGAATATTGTCATGAAGTTCGATGGTTTGTACTATTAAAATAGATTATTATATAAGTGTAGGAGGTGGCAAGAATGAAAAATATAAAAGAATTAATTGCTATCATCAAATTTAGTTTTCAATTATATTTTAATCACTAAAATAGTTGATTTATATAGATAGCAGTTAGACTGTACAAAAGAAACTATTCAAAGCAGTTTTTTAATATTAATAATAAAAAGCCCTCTAGTAAGGGCTTTAAATAATTATCCTAAAAAGAAAGTATTTACTTCAAAGTGAGCTTGAGGATGATCACAAGCTGGACATCTTTCTGGTGCTTCTAAACCTTCGAAAATAAATCCACAGTTATTACATTTCCATACAACTGGTGTTTCTCTTTTAAATGTATTACCAGCTTCTAAAGCTGCTAATAATTTTAAATATCTTTCTTCATGATGTTTTTCAGCAATTGCAATGCTGTCTAAAACTGTAGCAATATCTTCAAATCCTTCTTCACGAGCTGTTTTAGCAAAACTTGGATACATATCTGTATATTCTTCGTTTTCTCCTGCAGCAGCTGCTTTTAAGTTTTCAGCAGTAGTTCCTAATAATACTGGGAAGTTTCCATCAGTATATAATGTTTCTCCGGCTAAATCTTTATTCATTAATTTCATTAATCTTTTGGCATGTTCTTTTTCTTGATTTGCTGTTTCTAAGAAAATATTTTGAATTTGTACAAATCCTTCTTTTTTAGCGATTGAAGCATAGTAAGTATAGCGATTACGTGCTTGGCTTTCTCCCGCAAATGCATGCATTAAGTTGTTAGCTGTTTTAGTTCCTTTAAGTGTCATAGTTAGTTTCCTCCGTTATTTTCTTTAATTTTTCTTTTTTAAACATTCTTCACATATACCGCTAAAAACAATATCCGTTTTTTCGATATGATGTTTAGTATGTTCTTGTACTACATTACTAATGTTTTCATCATGGTAAGTGATGTCAAACACTTGATTACATTCATTACAGATAAAATGATAATGATCACTAATGTCCCCGTCGAAATGGACGATTGTTTGACCAACATCTAATTTTCTGATCATTTTAGCATCAGCTAAAAAGTTAAGATTACGATAAACAGTTCCTAAACTTAAGCCGGGGTTATCTTTTTTTAAATCACTATAAATAGCTTCAGCAGTAGGATGATCGCATCTTGCTTTTAAATTTTCGTAAATCAATTCACGCTGTTTAGAGTATCTTGTCTTTGGCATACGCTACCTCCTTTTCTATAATAGTAATGGTTACTATTATAGTATATCTTTTGTTAGTATATGTCAATAGCTTATTGATAATTATTATTAATAAAAGAAAAAGTACGCTTCAGCGTACTAATCTTTTAATTCTGGAATGTATTTATATAATGCTTCAGCAATACCATCTTCATCATTAGATAAAGTTATATATTGACTAATATCTTTTAAGTCTTGAACGGCATTAGCCATAGCAACACCTGTTCCTGCATATTTAACCATTGATGCATCATTATGACCATCACCAAAAGCAATCATTTCATCTTGGCTATAACCCATTGGTTTTAAAACAGTATCTAAAGCTTTAGCTTTATCAATTCCTTGAGCCGTAAATTCAAAGTAGAAAGGACCGGTAAACATACAGCTTAGACTATCTTTAAATGGTTCCATCATTTCTTGATAGTGTTCTTGAAGATATTCAGGATCACTAGTAGTTAAGATTTTATTGATCTCAAAATCAGCAAAAGCTGCTAAATCGTCAATCTCACATAACTTATAGTTTCCACCACGTGATTCATATTCAATAACATTGAATGGTGCACCATTGAAATTAATATAGTTATCATAAACATTGTTGACAAACATATATTCACCTTTGTCAATCATTGGACGTACACGATCGAACTTCTTCATATGCTCTAAGACAGCTTTGCCTTCTTCAATGCTCAATGGTTGATTAAATAATTCTTCTTTTGTTTGGCAGTCAACAACTTTACTACCATTATAACATACGAATAAACCATGATATTTATCCATTTGTAATTCATGCCCTAATCCAATAAGGCCAGATGTTGGACGCCCAGAAGCTAAAATTAATTTAATACCTAACTCTTGTGCTTTCATTAAAGCTGCTTTAGTTTTTGGGGTAACAATTTTTTGACTGTTGGTTAATGTTCCATCAACATCCATAATAATTATTTTAAATTTGCTTTCCATAATCATTCTCCTCTTTACATCTTTCTATTATACTGAAAATATTTGTCGAGGACGATTCTTTTTAATAAATGAAAAAATTATTTCATTAAAAATAATAAGATGGTTAAAAAAATGATAAGCTCATAACAGATAAGTTAAAATTAATAGACATAAGGTAAATGAACAAAGACCATGAAATAAGCGAGCTTTGAAATAAGCCTTAAAACTATAGTCAATTCCATCTAAAAGATTATCCGTTTGCATCATTACACTAAGACCACTAAAAGATAGATTAAAACAAATTAAGCTATATACTAGCGGGGTATGACTAAATTGTAATAGTTGAAGACTTCCAGAACTAAACTCAAGAACTCCCTGAATAATAGCATTAATGAAGCTGTCCTTAATAATATGACCAATAGCATATCCTACGAATTGAAAAACCAGCATATAACCAAGGATGAAAATAAAAGCATAACATGAACTTAAAATGCTTTGTTTCAAAGCTTCCACAAAACTGACATGGGGCTTTTTTAGTCTAATGATTGATTCCTTCAAACTTTGAAACTCATAATGCTGGTGATAAAATAAAGCTTTAATAATACTAGGTGCTAGATGACAAAAATATATGATCAATGGATATTCAAGATGCAATGATACAAAAATAAAGGAAATTGAAGCAAATGAAGCAATAGATAAAAGATGTTGTAATTCTTGAGAATTAATATAATTTAATTCATATGCTTCTTTGATCATTTTAACATTAGTTGGATAACCACAAAAAAATGAGATGAAGTATATAGAAGACATGATTGGTGATAATTTAAATAATGGTTTAAAGATCCATTGGATTAAATAGCTAAAGAGATTTAATAACCCTAAAGATAAACAGAGTGAAATAAGGATCATAAATGGTAATAATGAAGGTAATAGATTATTAATAATTATTTTAATCACATTATTAGAGAGTGAAACAATTTGAAACATGTTAAAGAATGAAAATAGTGTAATAAAGGCAACTAATAGTAAAGTAAAATAGTAATTGAATTTTTTCATATGCTTTCCTTCTAGTAATATAAGATTAGATAAGGTAAAATGGAGTGGGGTGAAATGATGAAGGCATTAATAGTCGGTGTTAGATATAAAGAAATGAATTATGATTTAGATAATTCATTAATTGAATTAGAGGAATTATGTAAAGCATGTAATATTGAAGTGATAAAAAGATGTGTGCAAAATCTTGATAAGATTAATCCTTCATTATATATTGGTACTGGAAAGGTTCAAGAAATTAAAGGACAGTTAGATAATCTTGACCTAGTGATTTTTAACGAAGAATTATCACCACTACAAGTAAAAAATTTAACAGATATTTTAGATATTGAAGTAACTGACCGAACTGATCTAATTTTACGAATTTTTGAAGTTCGAGCGAAAACCAAAGAAGCAAAACTGCAAGTTGAAATAGCTAAAGGTCAATATTTATTGCCACGTCTAGCGGGCATGAAAGAACATTTATACAGCCAGCAGGGTGGTTCGGGATTCAGAGGAAGCGGTGAAAAACAAATTGAATTAGATCGTCGTTTGGTTTCAAATCAAATCTTTAATGCTAAAAAGCAATTAGCTAATATTGTTAAACAGCGTCAAAATCAACGAAAAAGACGAAAAGACAATGAGATGAAGGTTATTGCTTTAGTCGGTTATACTAATAGCGGCAAAAGTACTTTAATGAATGCTTTTTGTCTAAATAAAAATAAGCAGGTATTGCAAAAAGATATGCTATTTGCAACATTAGAAACAGCGACACGGCATATTACGATCAATCAGCACCCCTGTTTATTGACAGATACAGTTGGTTTTATTGAGCGTTTACCGCATCATTTGATTCAAGCTTTCCGTTCAACTTTAGAAGAAGTAGCTGAAGCCGATTTGTTGATTCATGTTGTTGATGCTTCCAACCCTAATTATGAGCAGTATATTAATACTACTAATGCAGTTTTAAAAGAATTAGGGATAAAGGATACGCCGATGATTTATGCATATAACAAAGTTGATTTAAATAAATATGGCTTTATTGTACCGTTAGAGCCATATGCATTTATTTCTGCTAAGGAACGTATTGGACTAGAAGTATTAGAAAAGTCAATCAGCGATATCCTTTTTAAAGATTATGCAATCTATGATTTAAATATTCCTTATCAAGATGGTGAAGTATTTAAGTATTTACATCAGCATTGTTTAGTGTTAGAATTTCAGTATTTAGAAAATAGTATTTATATGAAAATCGAAGCTCATCCAAGATTTATGGTACAGTATGATCAATATTTATTAAAACATTAAAGGAGGTTTTGAAATGGATAATGAAAAGAAATTGTTTCGCTTAGATCTATCAATTGCTGTAGAAGCAACTTCAGCTCAAGAAGCCTTTGATATTTTAGTGACAGACGAAACATTAAAACAAATTAGAGAGTTGGTAATCAAGTCGAAAGATAATATTAAAGAAATGTTTGAAAAAGAAGATAGTGAACCTGCAATAATCAATTAGTTGATTATTGCTTTTATTTTTGTTAGAATTAAGAATAAAATTATAAAGGGGGATTTATAATGGATTTGTATGGTAGAAATTTTTTAACACTTAAAGATTTTTCAAAAGAAGAGATTAGATATTTTCTTGATTTAGCTCATCAGCTAAAAAAAGATAAAAAGGAAGGAAAAACGAGTAATAGCTTAGCGGGTAAGAATATTGTTTTGTTATTTGAAAAAACTTCAACGAGAACAAGATGTGCTTTTGAAGTGGCAGCATTAGATGAAGGGGCTCATGTTACTTTTTTAAGTAATTCACAAATGGGGAAAAAAGAATCAATTGAAGATACTGCCAAAGTACTTGGAAGAATGTATGATGGAATTGAATTTAGAGGATTTGAACAAAGTACAGTTGAAGCGTTAGCAAAATATTCAGGAATACCAGTATGGAATGGATTGACAGATGTAGATCATCCAACTCAGACTTTAGCAGACTTTTTAACGATTGAAGAGCATTTAGATAAGCCGCTTAACGAAGTGAAGTTTGTTTTTACGGGTGATATTCGTAACAATGTTTGTTATGGTTTGATGTATGGAGCAGCTAAAATGGGGATGCATTTTGTTGCATTAGGGCCTAGTGAACTACAAATGGATCCGGAAGTAGTAGCCTATTGTAAAGCTGAGGCCGAAAAATCTGGTGGAAGTTTTATGGTGACAGATAATGTTGATGAAGCGGTAAGAGATGCTGATGTTATCTATACTGATATTTGGGTTTCAATGGGTGAAGCAGAAGAATTATATCCACAACGGGTGAAATTATTATCACCATATAAAGTAACTCAGGCAATGATGGCTAAAACAGGTAATGATAAAACTTTATTTATGCACTGTCTACCTTCATTCCACGATTTTGAAACTACTCTTGCAAAAGAAAAATACGAACAAGGTATTGATATTCGTGAAGTTGAAGATGAAGTCTTTAGAAGTGCTAATTCGGTTGTTTTTGATGAAGCAGAAAATAGAATGCATACTATCAAAGCAGTTATGGTAGCGACTTTAGGTAAATAAAAACGGAGCTAAATAGTTCCGTTTTCTTTGGTTTTAGATATATTTTCATTTGTAATCATATCTAATAACCCACGATAATTGTATGTTGCATAAACACTTGGTGTAACACAGTGTACTGGCACGGTATTTTTAACAATATTCATTGCCTGTGGTTCTAAGTATGAAATTTGTGGTGCTAGGTAAATTGCATCACAGTCCAAATAACTACTATTTAACTGATAGAAGCCAAGAGGAATAATTTCATAATTAAGGTGTTTTAAGGAGATTAGTTCAGCTAGCTTATTTGCAAAGAATGATGATGATAAACCGCCTGAGCAACATAAAATTATTTTAAGTGGGGGACATTTTGTATGTTTGGTCAATGAATCGTAGAAGTCGTAAAATAATTTTTGTCCTTGAGCTAAACTAACGAGTTTGTAATGAAGATAGAATAATAAATTTTCTTCATCATCAAAGATTTGTTCTTCAATGATACCATTAGCCCAAATAACAATTGAACCACTAATATTATAATAATTAAAAGTGATAGTTTTCCCGTAAGGTTCATTGCTTTTTAATGTACATAGTATATTATGATCATACTTATTTTTATTTCCAAATAACCATTGTACAAACAATTCAAGATTAACGTCCAAATAGAATTCGTCGACCATAATTATCCCCTCCTTACAAATATAAGTATAATCAAAAATAAAGGTAAAGACAAATTTTTTCTAAAATAGTAAAGCGCTTACAAATAAATCAAGTGATATTTTAATGCTAAAGTATGATATGATAAGATTAGGTGATAAAATGACGGGTAAAACTTATGTCATCAGTGATCTACATGGTCACTTTGACTTATTGATAAAATTACTAGAAACGATATCATTTAGTGAAAATGATATTTTATATATAATTGGTGATATTTGTGATCGTGGACCTGACAGTCTAAAAATATTATTTTATATTCAAGATCATAATAATATTATTTTAATAAAAGGAAATCATGAATACATGTGGCAAGAAGCTTTATATTATGGAGTTTATTATGATGATTTTGATTATCCTTCACGGGCGTTAAAATTATGGTTAGCCAATGGTGGTGATACAACGATGAGAAATATTCGTGAATATCTTCAAAAAGATAAATTTAGATATGAAGATTATCGTGTTATCCGGACAGCTTTTTTTAAAAGTCTGTATGAATATTTGATTAATCTTCCTAATTATTTAGAAATTGAGGTAAATCAACAAAAATATGTGTTAGTTCATGCTGGAATCGATGTTCGTTATCCACTAAAAGAACAAAAATTAAATTCTCTTTTATGGATTCGAGATGATTTTTATCATGCACGAGGTGATTTGACAAAGATTTATATTTTTGGTCATACTCCAACAGCGATGTTAAACAAGGATCGGAGTTTTGATATTTGGGTTGATGATGTCCATCAAAATAAAATTGGAATTGATGGTGGTTTGGCTTGTGGTGTGATTGGACAGTTAAATTGTTTATGCCTAGATGATGGCAAAATTATTATTGTTAATAAGGAGGAGTAGGGAATGCGCGGAGCTTTTTATAATTTAGTTAATTTTATTAATACAACGAGCATAAATGATGTTTATGCTAATGCAGCAAGAAAAATTCTTCAAAATATCTATGTGATTCCGGGAAGTACAATAACTGATGTAGCAGAGCTTTGTTTTGTTTCAACAGCAACGATTTCCCGATTATGCAGAAAACTAAATTATGAATCATTTGCTGATTTTAAAATGGATATTACCATGAATTTAAATTATTTTAATCGCGATACACTCAGATTACAGTTTGATCATCAGTTGCCCCAAAGGCAGTATTTACATAAAGGTAAAGAAGTGTTTAAAGCTCATTTTGATAATATTTTAGATAATTTAAAAGAAACATACGAGAGTGTATCTTATGAAGACCTGGAATTTATTGTCGATAAAATTCATGATGCAAATAAGGTTTGTTTTGCTGGAAACTTTTTTACTCAATCAGTATCGATGCAATTACAGATTGAACTATCATATTTGGGTAAAGAATGTAGTGGGATGTATCCTTTAGAACAGCAAATTTTGACGGTAGAAGGATTAGATGAAAATGATGTAATTATTGTTTCAAGTATTGCAGGAGGATTTATGACTGATCATCCAGATGTTATGCGAGTAATTTCTAAGAGTCCGGCCTATAAGATTGTTATTTCTCAATTGGATGAATTTGTTTATAGTGATAGTATCGATATGATCTTAAAGGTTGGAACAGATCATCATTCACTGATTGGTAAATTTTCAATAACCTATATTTTTGAGGTTTTAGAAGCCCTGTATCATTTAAAATACGGAGTTAAAGAAAAACGGGAATTATAAAAAAAGGACTACCATTTGGTAGTCCTAAATCGTATTATAAGCCCACATAGCTTTGATTTGAGGAGCTAATTGGCTATATGACCATTGCTTATGACTATTTTCTTTACTGTTAGGATCATTAACTAAAAACTTGTCATTAATAGTTTTAGTAATGACAATAAAGTGACCAGTCGTTGTAAAATCGCCAGGACGTAAACTGGCGATGATTGGATGACCAGCATCTAATTGCTTAAACATTTCATTTTTGCTCAATGGCACAGCAGAAGCGATTAAGCCAAATTCATTACAGCCGCTTTCCATCAATGCCCATCTTGTCATACTGCCTTCAAGAAAATCGTTCTTAATAGCATATTTAGCAACATAGCGTGGGTTATAAGTTGTTTTGCCAGTTAAGCCAACAGCAACCATCGATAGACAGGTAGGGCCACAACCGGCAGTTCCAATAATTTCATCACCATATGTAGTATATGCCCAGCGCTTATCCCATTGGATATATAAAGGGATGCCATTAGGACTATCTAAGATAATAGGATCGGTGTTTTCATTGGGTTGATAATTTTCTTTCAGTTCAATTGCTTGAGGATTTTTATCAACAAATTCATTAATGTATTGGGGGCAGTCTACCTTATCAAGTGCACCTGAATTATCATTGTATAGTAGGGGAGGGATTATTTGGAGACATAAGTAACCAAATATAAATATAATGATAAAAGCGATAAAAGCAGGAATTTTTTTTAATTTTTTAAGTTTCATAAATGCATTGAATAGTATTTAATTACAATTGAAAATATAGTAATTACCCCCAAAACCAATACAATAAAGAATTTTTCTTTTTTATTTAATTTTTTTTCCATAATATTGCTCCTTAAATGATGAATGTAGTGAGAAGAAGGGGAGCGTAGTTATAAACAGAAATTAATCCGATACTCCCGAAACTAAGTAAGAATAAACTAGTCGAAACATTATTTTGACGATGCTGATTAATAAAATGATAGATTATTATTCCAATTAAACAGCCAAGAGTATTTAGGAAAATGTCATCGATATCAAAAACTCCCCATCCGGTGCCTAATTGAATTAGTTCAAAAGATAGACTAGTAAAAAAACCAATAAAGGCAATGTTGTAATTATTTAGAAAACTAAAATAGTGTCTCAAGATAATACTTAAAGGGATAAATAGGGAAACATTGCCAATAATATTTACAAGTAGAACTTTTGTTAGCCCTGACTGGTGATATTGATTAATGAAATCAAATAACACTAGATTACTATTATAGCCCATATCAATAAAACCATTCTTTAAAATGATTATTCGTATCAGCATCAAAAAATAATATATTGAACAAAGAGCTATTGTGATGTTGATCAAATAGTTATTTTTCTTTTCCATTTTTATCACCCCAATCAAAAAACCTATTCTACAATGATTATTATATCAAGTGACAATAGAATATATATTTAGATACTCTAAAGAAAATCTTACAAATTTCTTACAGCGAAGTATATAGAAAATGGTCTAAAAAGAAGCTGGCTATATAATATAAAAATAAAATTATAAATAGAGTTGAATTTAAAGTCATTTTATAAAAAAAATCATATAGTATTTTGAGGGGGTGAATAAATGGTTAGAGAAGGTATTGATGTTTCACAATATCAAGGTCAAATTGATTGGGAGTTAGTTAAAAATCATATTGATTTTGCAATCTTACGGTGTGGTTATGGTCAAGATATTCCTGGTCAAGACGATCCTACTTTTAAAAGAAATGCTGATGAGTGTACACGGTTAGGAATTCCTTTTGGGGTATATTTGTATTCTTATGCAACAACTGAAAGTGAAGCATTGTCTGAAGCACGACATGTTATGCGATTGGTTGAAGGATATAAGATGGAATACCCAGTATATTTAGATTTAGAAGATCCAAGAATTGGACAATTATCGAATGAACAGATTGAAAGAAATAGTCGTGTATGGGCCGAAGAACTAGTAAACAATAGATATTTTCCAGGATTTTATGCATCATATTATTGGTGGACGGAAAAATTAACTGGACCTTTATTTGATCGCTATACAAAGTGGGTAGCACGGTATGCTGAAGAATTAGGGGCCGAAGGTTTTGATATGTGGCAATATACTGATAAAGGATTTGTTGAGGGGATTAATGCACCGGTTGATCGAAATTATGCTTATAGAGATTTTCCTGCAGAAATAATAGCAGGTGGATTTAATAACTTTGAAGGTGATGAAACAATTCCTCCGATTACTAATTATCAGGTAGGAGATCATGTTACATTCGATCATGTGTTTGTTTCTTCTGACAGCACGACACCATTGATTCCATATATAAACCACGGAACGATTCGAAGAGTCGTAAAGGGAGCGAGAAATCCATATTTGATTGGAAATGGACTCGGCTGGGTGAATAATGATAGTATAACGGGAATGATGCAGTATTTATCTAATCCGACCTACCGAGGAGATTCTTTTGTAGATGCATTGGTCCAAATCGGGGTAGATGCTTCATTCGCATCTCGAAGAGAGTTAGCAAGAAAAAATGGGATATATGATTATACTGGAAGTGCAAAACAAAATTTAGAACTTCTTCGTTTGTTAAAGGAAGGTAGATTAAGACAATAAAGGATTTTCCTTTATTGTTTTTTATTAAAAAGATTATATAAATTAAAAGCTTTAATTCCTGACTTTTAGGAAATTAAAGCCTATTTATATTGGTAGTTTAATGGTAAATGTAATTAAATCATCAGTTAAATCAGCTTCAATTGTACCACCATGGAGCTCAATAATCTTTTTAGTAATTGCAAGGCCAAGTCCTGAACCGCCTGTTTTGCTATTACGAGCTTCATCTAAGCGGACAAAAGGTTGAAAAATACGTTCTAAATTATGTTCACTAATATGTTTGACAAAGTTTGCTACCTGAATAAAAATGCAATCAACTTCTTTTTTGGCAGTGATTATTAAATCTGAATTTTCTTTACTATAATTAATAGCATTACGAATAAGATTATCAAAGACTCGTTCAAATTGATTAATATCTAATTCAAGAAACAGATTGTCTTCAATCTTGGTAACACAGTTGATATTTTTTTCATGATATAAAGGCATAAATTCATAAGAGATTTGAACCAACATCATTGAAAGATTAACAGCTTTTCGTTCTAAAGAAATATCACTAAGATTATATTTAGCAATAGAAAAAAATTCTTCGATTAATTCTTCAAGACGAATAGCTTTATCATAGGCAATTTTGGTATAATTGCTTTTTTCCTCGATTGTGAGATTAGGCTGATTCATTAGTAGGTCTAAATATCCTACGATCGAGGTTAGTGGTGTCTTTAAATCATGGGCCAAGTATAGTAATAAATCATTCCTTTGTTGTTCTGCTTGTTTAATCGCTTTTTTATTTTGTAAAGATTCACGTTTAATTTGATTCATTTGATCTTCAATTTCTTTTAACTCATATGGTAAACTGATCAGATAATTATTATCGGCAACTAAAGTTTTTCCCGCTTCAAGCATTTTTTCAATATACTGTAAAGATTCACGGTAGCGAAGCCAAAAAATAATAATAGTATCAAAAGCAATCAAAGTAATTGAAATAGTCACTAAATTATCCTTGATGATTTGTGCTACCTGGTAGACAAGATCATATTCTTGCCAAATATACTGGTGATATACTTCATAAGAATAAAGTAATAAAATAACAAAAGTTACGACCGTGACACTAATTGTGATTCCAATTTTTTTAAGTAGATTAGCAGTAAGACTTTGCTTAAAATGAGTATTATTCAATAGTATAACCAACGCCCCAAACAGTTTTTACAAATTTGGGTTTTCTTGCATTCTCATTCATTTTTTCCCGCAGTCTAGCAACATGAGCCATTACGGTATTATTGTTATCTAAATATTTTTCTTGCCATACTGCTTCAAAAAGTTCTTCTGATGTAACGACACTGCCACGTTTTGAACATAAATACCAAAGAATTGAAAATTCAATTGGAGTCAAATTTAATGGCTGGTCATATAATGTACACTTATGATTATCATTATTGATCATTAAACCATTAAAATCGTATATTTGTTGATTAACCGCTGGTTCGTTAGTGTTATAACGGGTATAACGACGTAATTGAGTTTTAACACGAGCTGCCAATTCTAGAGGATTAAAGGGTTTAGTTAAATAATCATCGGCGCCTAAGGTCAAACCGTTAATTTTATCCATGTCATTATTTTTAGCAGTAAGCATAATAACTGGGAAAAAATAATCTTCACGAATTTTTTTTAATAGACTAAACCCGTCTAAATCGGGCATCATTACATCAAGAATTGCTAGATCATAATGATTTTTTTTCAAGCTGTCTAAAGCTTCTTGACCATGATAAAATTTAAAAACTTGATAACTTTCATTTTGTAAATATAATTCCACTAAGTCAGCGATAGATTGTTCATCATCAACGACTAAGATATTATAAACCATATTATCACCTCAAAAATCATCTTAGCTTATTTTGTCTTAAAAAACAATTTAAACACCAATATTTAAGAAAATCGTAAGAATTAGGTTTTTAGTTTAATAATTTTTATTGATTAGTAAGATATAGTGATAAGATTTTGTTTCAACTAAGAGTTGAATTATAAGGGATAACTCAAATGCAAGATTATTTTTTTATTTAATATTAATGTTTATAATTAAAGAGAAAGGTGGTATAAATATGATCAATGTAAATAAAGTAGGTGAATTCATTACTTTAAAACGTAAAGAAAAAGGTTTAACTCAACAACAATTGGCTAATAAACTATCTGTTTCTTTCCAGGCTGTTTCAAAATGGGAAAATGGCGGTTTGCCTAATGTTGAGATATTATCAGATTTGGCCGCATTACTAGAGATTACTGTTGATGAATTATTAGCAGGTGTAGAAAAAGAACTAGAGGGATTATCATATAGTAAGGCAGGGGTAGATATTGCATATAGTGATGCCATAAAAAGAGAAATGAAACAATATTTAAAAACTAGTGATCCACGGGTCTTAAATGGGTTAGGACCGTTTGCTTCTTTATATGATATTTCATTTTCAGATATTAAACATCCCGTTTTAGTTCTTAAATCGGAGGAACCAGGTTCAAAACAAAAACTAGCGATGGAATATGGATATAGTGAATCGATTTGTCATGATATGATTAATCATTTGGTTAATGATATTGTTGTTATGGGAGCAAAGCCCTTAGCGGTATTAGATACGATTGTTTGTGGTAATGCTGAAAAAGAAACGATTGCCTCATTGGTGAAAGGAATTTCGCAAGCATGTCAAAATAATGAATGCTCATTAGTGGGTGGAGAAACATCAATTCAACCTCAAGTTGTTGAACATGGTGTTTATGTCTTAACATCAAGTATTGCTGGAATAGTTGCAAAGGACAAGGTAATTGATGGTTCCAAAATTAGTGCTGGGGATGTTATACTTGCAATTGCTTCAAATGGTCTTCATACAAATGGCTATTCTTTAGTTAGAATGTTAATGGATAAATATCCTCAAATTAAATTAGAACGAATCATGAATGAAACATTTATTGAACAAATTATGAAACCACACACACCATATTATCAAGCATTAAAAGGATTGTTTACGAAGGTATCGATTCACGGTATGGCACATATCACTGGTGGTGGAATTGAAGGAAATTTATGTCGAGTTATTCCCGATGGTTTAACAGCTAAAATTGATTTAGCAAAGATTAATATTTTGCCAATTTTTAAATATATAAAACATCGTGGTAATATTGATGATAAGGAGATGCTAAATACATTTAACTGTGGGGTTGGTTTCAATGTTGTTGTAAGTCAACAGGATAAAAGGCAAGTCATGGAACATCTTTCAGAGTACTATCCTTGTTATGAAATTGGTGTAATTGAAAATGGCCAAGATAAAGTGGAATTTGAAAATAAATTAAACTGGTTATAAAGAATAGCATTAATGCTGTTCTTTTATTTTAATTATTCTTGACTGTATACTAAGAATATAGTGTTTAATATAATTGAAAAAGGAGTGATAGTATGACAACACATGAAATTGAAGAGATGTTGGGAATAGCAAAACAGACACTTATTTATTATGAAAAAGAGGGTTTTATTACACCTCAGAGGAATAGTAATAATTATCATAATTATTTAAAAAAGAACTTGATATTTTAGAATTGATTTTATTGCTCCGGTCGATGGAAATATCGATTCATGAGATAAAATTAATCTTAAATAATCAATTTTCAATTAGAGATGCTTTAAAAACAAAAAAGAGTTTATTGAAAATACAAAAATTCAATTAGAAGATATTGAAAAAAATAAACAATTATATTAAACGTAGATAGGTGAAAATTTCTTTTAATAACGAATCACTTAAACAATGGATTGACCGTGATACCTTATTTTTTAATAATGAAGAAATTAAATATAATAATCTAGTTATTCCTATTAATGAAATTATTGATTTCAATATTTCAATGTGTAGTGTTTTATATGAAATTACATTACTAAGAGTGTTTTTAAATTATTATATTGATATAGATGTCCGTACTGATCATGATGTTTATTCTTTTCAAATATTAAACAATAGTCAAGTTGTAAAGATGTTCGATTATTTGCAGAAAAAGCAGATAAGGCTAAATGATCGATATGGATTGATTGAATTATATCGAACTAAAGATCCAGTAGCATTAAATAAATATTTAGACATTAATTTTAAAAAGTGGGCAAAAAAAGATAGTCTTGATAATCCCCGAGATAATAATTTTTTGAGACATCACTTAAAAAGAGGGGGATAAAAAATAGTACTAGCAGCTGCTAGTACTATTTAAATTGTGCTAAATATTTTTCATTTAAGGCAATAACCTGTTTCATTGCCGTTATACCAGGTGCACCGATAGTATTACGCTTATTAACGCAAGTTTCAACGTTGATAGCATCATAAATATCATCATCAAAAACCTCTGAAATGGCTTTAAATTCAGCAATTGTTAGGTCATCAAGATCTTTATTTTGATCAATTGCATATAGGACTAGCTGCCCAATAATTCCATGAGCATCTCTAAATGGGACCCCTTTATTGACTAAATAGTCTGCTGCATCAGTAGCATTAGTAAATCCACCAGTAGCAGATTTACGCATTTTATCTTTATTAAATGTTGTTGATTTTAACATTCCGTCTAATAATTGTAAGCAGCCTTTAGTCGTTGTGAGTGCATCAAAGACAAGTTCTTTATCTTCCTGCATGTCTTTATTGTAAGCAAGAGGAATACCTTTCATCGTAGTTAATAAACTAGTTAAAGCTCCATATACTCGACCTGTTTTTCCTCTAATTAATTCAGCGATATCAGGGTTCTTTTTTTGTGGCATAATTGAAGAGCCAGTTGAATAAGTGTCATCTAAATCGACGAATTGGTATTCATTAGTATTCCAAATAATAATTTCTTCACTGATTCTTGACATATGCATCATCATTGTAGCCATAGCACTTAATAGTTCAATCAAATAATCACGATCACTTACCCCATCAATACTATTTAAGCAAGGTCCATCAAAACCTAATAGTTCAGCAGTATATTCGCGATCTAATGGGTAGGTAGTACCTGCTAGAGCCCCAGAACCTAATGGGCAGATATTCATTCGTTTATAAATATCTTCTAATCGGCTGCTATCACGTTTAAACATTTCAAAATAAGCTCCGAGATGGTGTGCTAATGTAATTGGTTGAGCTTTTTGTAAATGTGTGAAACCAGGCATGATTGTTTCAATATGAGTTTTCATTATATCATTAATCGTTATTAATAGATTATGAATTAAAGTATTTAATATAACAACTTGATCGCGTGTATATAAACGCATATCGAGTGCAACTTGGTCATTACGGCTTCTTCCAGTATGTAACTTTTTACCAGTGTTACCAATTCGTTCAATTAAAGTAGATTCAACGAAACTGTGAATATCTTCTTGACTATTATCAATCGTTAATTTACCAGTATTAAGGTCTTCTAATATTTGATTTAGAGCAGTTTCAATTTCAGTTCCTTCAGCACTTGTTAAAATCCCTTGTTTTGCTAGCATTTTGACATGAGCAATACTTCCTTGGATATCTTGGGTATAAAAAGTTTGATCAAAGCTAATTGATGCATTGAAATCATAAACTAGCTGATCGGTTGGTTTAGTGAATCGTCCACCCCATAAATTCATTTCATTTCCTCCTGTTATAATAAAAGGGCATTAGCCCTTTTATTAGTCTTTATTATTTAATTTCATTGCTCTTACTTTTGTTGAAAGTCCATATAAAGTAATGAATCCTTCAGCATCATGATGATCATATAGATCACCAGTAGCAAAACTTGCAATATCTTCATCATATAATGAATAAGGTGAAGTTGTTCCTTCTTTAATAATATTCCCCTTATATAATCTGAATTTAGTAGTACCACTAACAACTTCTTGAGTTTTATCAACAAAAGCACTTAAAGCTTCACGTAAAGGTGAGAACCATTTAGCAGCATAAACTAATTCTGCAAATTCAACAGAAACTAGCCGTTTATATTTTAATGTTTCACGATCTAAAACTAATTCTTCTAATTGGCGATGAGCTTCCATTAAAATAGTTCCTCCTGGTGTTTCATAAACTCCACGAGATTTCATTCCAACAACACGGTTTTCTACAATATCAATGATTCCAATTCCGTGTTTTCCGCCAATTTCATTCAATTCTTCTAAGATTGCAGTCAATGATTTTGCTTTACCATTTAATTTAACAGGGAATCCTTTTTCCCATTCGATAACTACATGCTCTGGTTCTTCAGGTGCCTTTTCAGGCGATGTAGATAACACTAATAAGTGGTCATAATTTGGTGCATTTTCAGGATTTTCCAGTTCTAATCCTTCGTGAGAAATATGCCAAATATTACGATCACGTGAATAACTTGAATCAGCAGAGAATGGTAGATTGATACCATGAGCTTGACAGTATTCAATTTCAGATTCACGAGAGTCCATATTCCATTTTGGATCACGCCATGCAGCAATGATCTTTAAATCAGGTGCAAGAGCTTTGATACCGAGTTCAAAACGAATTTGATCGTTACCTTTACCGGTAGCACCGTGACAAATAGCTGTTGCTCCTTCTTGACGTGCAACATCAACTAATATTTTAGCAATCAATGGTCTAGCTGTTGCTGTTCCTAATAAATACTTATATTCAAATACAGCATCAGCTTGAACTGTTGGCATGATATAATCTTTGACATATTCATCAACTACATTTTTAATATATAATTTAGTTGCCCCACATGCTTTAGCTCGTTCTTCTAATCCGTTTAATTCTTCAGCTTGACCAACATCAATACAGCAACAGATTACTTCATAATCATAATTTTCTTTTAACCAAGGAATAATAGCAGTAGTGTCTAGTCCCCCAGAGTAAGCAAGAATAACTTTTTCTTTCATCATTTAATTCCCCCTTAAAATAACTTTAAATTATCATTATAATAAACTATAGAATTCATAATTGCAATATTTTCTCGTAATTATGCAATATTTTGTTGATTGTTCATATTTAAGCAATAGTGGTAAAATAAGATTAACTAAAGTAATCGGGAGGATAAAATGGACGGAGTGAAAATCGACTATAAAAAAATATTAGAAATAGTATTGATTGGTATCGGATGTTATTGGGCTTTAAATAATTTTCAAATAATACTAGATATTTTTAATAGTATTCTTGCAGTAATAATGCCTTTTTTATTAGGAATTATGATTGCTTTTATCTTAAATGTATTAATGATTAGAATCGAAAAGATTTTATCTAGATTTATTTTAGATAAAAAGTATACTAGTTTTAAACGTGTGATCAGTATTATTGTTTCATTGTTGATTGTTATTGGGGTAATTGGAATAATTATTACTTTAATTATTCCAGAATTAACAAATGCGATAAAAGTAATCGTTAAATCTTTTCCAGAAACCTTTGAACAGTTACAAGTGTGGATCAATCAAAATGGCAATAGTTTTCCGCAGTTAGAAACATGGATCAATAGTGTTGATTTAAACAGTATTGCAAGTGAATTAAGTGGTTTATTTAAAATTGGACTTACTGGAATGCTCGGTTCAACTGTTGATGTCATTTCAATGTTCTTTACAAGTATTCTTAATTTAGTTGTGGGAATTGTATTTGCCCTCTACATATTAATGAGTAAAGAAACTTTAAAACGCCAAAGTCATAAATTGATCGATGCCTATATTCCAAAACGTATTTCAGTAAAATTGTTAGAAGTGGGGACACTCGCTCGAACAACTTTTTCAAATTTTGTGATTGGTCAAACAGTTGAAGCTTTCATTTTGGGAACTTTGTGTGCCGTTGGAATGGCTGTGTTAAATCTGCCTTACGCTCCAATGGTAGGCTCTTTAGTAGGGATCACGGCTTTTGTTCCAATTGTAGGGGCATTTATCGGTGGTGGCATAGGGGCATTTATGATTTTGACAGTTGATCCAATGCAAGCATTGATTTTTATCATTTTCTTAGTTGTGTTACAACAACTGGAAGGAGATTTAATTTATCCACGAGTAGTAGGCTCTTCAGTAGGTTTACCGTCGATCTGGGTACTTTTTGCAGTAACGGTTGGTGGAGGATTATGGGGAATTACAGGAATGTTATTTAGTGTTCCGGTTCTTTCAGTAGTCTATGCTCTTATTAAGGGGCATGTTAATAAAAGCGGTACTAAACCTAAAATAACTAATAATTAAATCTAAGTAATTTTTATTAATGAAATGAATATCCTGTTAAAGCAGGATATTTTTTTAATAACTATTTAGAAAATATTCTAAATAGTTTAATATTATGTTACAATCTATTTAGATAATATTCTAAATAGTTACAATATCACTTGCAATTAGGATATAAGTAGGATATTATGATAATATAAATAATAAAAATAATTTTATTTATGAAATGAGGAGATTAAAATGTTAAAAATTGAAAATTTGACAAAAACTTATGGTCAAAAAAAAGCCGTCGATAATTTATCATTAGAGATTGAAAATGGTCATATTTATGGTTTTATTGGACATAATGGAGCTGGTAAAACGACTACATTAAAGTCGATTGCTGGAATTATGGAATTTGATCAAGGGAATATTTATATTGATAATAAATCAATTAAAGAGGAGCCGTTAGCATGTAAGAAGGTAATGGCCTATATTCCTGATAATCCTGATCTATATGAATATTTAACAGGAATCAAATATTTGAATTTTATTGCTGATGTATATGGGGTCAGTCAGGCAGAACGAACTGACAGAATCAAAAAATATGGGGATATGTTTGAACTAACAGATTCTTTGGGGGAACCGATCAGTGCATATTCTCATGGGATGAAGCAAAAATTAGCAGTAATATCAGCCTTGATCCATGAGCCTAAATTAATAATTATGGATGAGCCGTTTGTAGGCTTAGATCCTAAGGCTTCTCATTTATTAAAGGGTTTGATGCGGGATTTGTGCGATCGTGGTGGAGCAATCTTTTTTTCAACTCATGTTCTTGAAGTAGCTGAGAAACTTTGTGATAAAATTGCTATTATTAAAGCGGGTAAACTTGTCGTATCCGGGAACACCCAAGATGTCATTGGGGATGATTCATTAGAAGAAGTGTTCCTAGAGTTGGAGGATGACAATGCTTAAGTCATTGATTAAGATTCGGTTTCAAGGAATTTTTATGAGATCGATGAAAGGAAGTAAAAATAAAAATGCCGGAATAGGTAAATTAGCATTGATGGTATTAGTGTTTGCTTATATTGCCATTGTTTTTGGTTCAATGTTTGGCTACATGTTTAATATGGTTTTAGAACCATTTACGGCAATTGGTTATGAATGGTTATATTTTGGAATCATGGCAGTATTAATTGTTTTACTTTGCTTTATTGGGAGTGTTTTTACAACCCAACAAGAAATTTATGGTGCTAAAGATAATGAGATATTATTATCAATGCCGATTAAAACAAGTGATATTTTATTAAGTCGTATTTTTGTGGTATTAATCATCAACTATTTATATGAGGCATTGATTGCAATCCCTGGTGGAATTGTTTATTTTACTCAGGTGCCGTTTGATCTTTTAAAATTACTCTTTTTCCTTATTGTCATTATAACGTTGCCGTTATTAGCCTTAGCTTTATCTTGTGCATTTGGCTGGTTAATGGCAATGTTAATGAAACGAATACGGAATAAAACAATTATTACTATGGTATTATCGTTAGGATTTTTAGGACTCTATTTTTATTTGATTAATAAACTTCCGGAATATTTGGTTGCATTAGTAGCTAATGGTAAATCGATTGGTGAAGCGATTCAAAATACGTTATTTCCAATCTATCATTTAGCTTTAGCAATCAGTGATGTCAATGTCGTGAGTTTGTTACTATATTTAGTTTGTAGTGTAGGGCCATTTGTAATTGTAATGTATCTTCTTTCGAAGAATTTTATTAGTATTGCAACTAGTAAAGCACCATCAAAGAAAGTTAAATTGAAGGATTCAGATATTAAATTTAGTAGCCAAAAGGGAGCGTTATTTAAACGAGAGTTAAAACATTTTACATCTAATCCGATGGTCATGATGAATGCTGCTTTGGGAATTGCATTTACCGTTGTTTTAGCTGGTGCTGTCTTGATTAAAGGTCCTGAGCTTTTAGATATGTTGGGAGTAATTCCACCAGAATATCAAGCTTTGGTGAATGAATTTATAGTTCCATTGTTATGTTTGGCAGTGATTGGGACTAATTCAATGAATATTATTAGTGCTGCTTTGATCTCGTTGGAAGGGAATCGTCTATGGATCATTAAATCACTACCAATTAAAACTAAAGATATTCTTGAAAGTAAATTGATGCTACACTTAGCTTTATGTGTACCACCAGGATTGTTATTTTCAATTGTCGGAAGTATAGTTTTTTCATTGAGTTTAGTAGATAGTTTATTAGTTATTATCGTCCCTATAGTTTTTACGGTTTTTGAAGCTTTATTAGGTTTATTGATTAATTTATGGAAGCCGAAATTTGATTGGATCAATGAGACTGTTGTCGTAAAACAAAGTGCTGCTGTAATGATTACAATGTTTGGAACGATGGCGCTTGTAGTTTTTATAGGTGGTATTTATATTGGTTATTTAAATGAGTTTATTGGTGCTGTAACTTATGTTTATATAATGCTAGCGCTTTTCTTGATTATCGATATTGCTTTCTACTATTTGTTAAATACTTGGGGAATTAAAAGATTTGAAGAATTATAGGCATGTGTTTACGACACATGCTTTTAAATTGTTGGAAATTCAAATAAATATTTGACAAATTTTTTTTTAGTAATATAATAATAACCAAACTCGGTGACTAAAAGAGTAGTCTTAATAATGGTTTTAGCGAGCTGGCGTTGGTGGAAGGCTGGTAATCTAGTTAGGATGAAGCGCATTTATGAGAGGAAAGTGGGAAATAGTAGTATCGCTTTCGGGTAATCACCCTTAACGATGAAAGAGATCATAGGGTCAACTTATGATAAATAGAGTGGTAACGCGGTTAAATCGTCTCTTGTTTAAGAGGCGATTTTTTATTTTAACAAAGAAATGGAGGACTAGAAATGATTAGAGTAGGAATTGTGGGATCAACTGGATATGGGGGATGTGAGTTAGTCCGATTTTTATTAACTCACAAAGAAGTGGAAATTAAGTGGGTTTCATCAAGAACCTACACTGATGAGGAGTATAGTTCGGTTTATTCCAGCTATTTTAAATTATTGGATCAGCAGTGTGTTGATGAGGATATTACAAAATATCTTGATGATGTTGATGTGGTTTTCTTTGCAACTCCACAAGGGGTTTGTGCCAAAATGCTTAATGAGGAAGTTTTAAGCAAAGTAAAAGTGATTGATTTAAGTGCAGACTATCGAATTAAAGATGTTAAGACATATGAACAATGGTATGGAATTGATCATGCTTCACCACAATTTATCGATGAAGCTGTATATGGGCTGTGTGAGATAAATCGTGATAAAGTGAAACAGGCACGATTAATAGCTAATCCAGGATGTTATCCAACTTGTTCAATTTTATCAGTCTATCCGTTAGCTAAGGCGGATTTAATTGATATGGATACTTTGATCATTGATGCTAAAAGTGGTGTTAGTGGGGCTGGCCGTGGGGCTAAAGTCGCAAACTTATATTGCGAGGTAAATGAAAGTATCAAGTCTTATGGGGTTGCAAGTCATCGTCATACTCCGGAAATTGAAGAACAGTTAGGTTATGCGGCAAATCAAGAAGTATTATTAAACTTCACGCCTCATTTAATTCCAATGAATCGAGGAATCTTAATTACAGCTTATGCAAAACTTAAAAAGGGAGTTAATGAAGTGGATGTCGCAAAGGCTTATCAATGTTATGATGATGAGTATTTTGTAAGGGTATTGAAATCTGGGGTCTTACCAGAAGTACGTAGTGTTAAGGCTAGTAATTTTGTTGATATTAATTATAAAGTTGATTCACGGACAAATCGAGTTATTATGATGGGAGCTATGGATAACTTAGTTAAAGGAGCAGCTGGCCAAGCAATTCAAAATATGAATATTATGTTTGGATTAGATGAAAAAGAGGGGCTAATGCTTGCTCCAGCAATCTTATAAGGGGGAAAATAAAATGAAAATAATTGAGAATGGAACGGTAACCTCGCCTAAAGGATATTTAGGTGCTGGAGAACATGTTGGTATTAAAAAAGCAAAAAAAGATTTAGCATTGATCTATAGTAAAGTTGATGCCAAAGCGGTAGGAACTTTTACCCAAAATATTGTTAAGGCAGCACCAGTGTTATGGGATAAGATGATCGTTGATAATTATGATCATGTTAGAATCATTGCTGTTAATAGTGGGGTCGCAAATGCTTGTACTGGCGATGAAGGTTTAAAATGTAACGAAGAGTTTGCTCAAACTGTAGCAGATAATTTTGGATTGGAAAAAGAGGAAGTTCTAATTTGTTCTACAGGTGTAATTGGTAAGCAATTACCAATGAATAAAATCATTAATGGGGTACCAATTGTTAAACCGTTATTAAGTGAGAGCCAAGAAGCAGGGGTAATCGTAGCTGAATCAATTATGACGACAGATACGAAACCAAAGCATCTTGCTGTTGAAATTGAAGTCGGTGGAAAGACGGTTACTTTGGGGGCTTGCTGTAAGGGGTCAGGAATGATTCATCCAAATATGGCAACCATGCTGGGATTTATTACAACCGATTGTAATATTTCTAAGGAATTATTAAATAAGGCATTGAAAGAAGTAATTCCTGATACTTTCAATATGGTTTCTGTTGATCGTGATACTTCAACTAATGATACAGTCTTGTTATTAGCTAATGGATTAGCTGGAAATCAAGAAATTGTTATAGAAGATCAGGATTATCAAATATTTAAAGAAGCCTTATATTATGTTAATGAATATCTAGCTAAAGCAATTGCCGGTGATGGCGAAGGTGCAACTAAATTGTTAGAAGTTCAAGTTCATAATGCTGATACAGTTCAACAGGCTAAAGTAATCGCTAAAAGCGTTTGTACTTCACCGTTAGTAAAGACAGCAGTATATGGCAATGACGCTAACTGGGGAAGATTATTATGTGCAATGGGTTATTCTGGTGAACAATTTGATCCATATAATGTTGATTTGAGCGTTGCTAGTGAATTTGGGGAATTGCAATTGGTGGCTAAAGGAATGGCGACTGATTATAGTGAAGAATTAGCAACTAAGATCTTATCAAGCAGCGAAGTAAAAGCAATTATTGATATTCATAATGGTGATTGTAAAGCGATTGCATGGGGATGTGATCTAACTTACGATTACGTTAAAATCAACGCTGACTATCGTTCATAATAAAAATTTAATTAAGGGGGAAATAATGTGCATACAGTTGAGCAAAATAAAGCACAAGTATTAGTAGATGCTTTAAGTTATATTCAAAAATTCCATGGAGATATCGTAGTTATTAAATATGGTGGTAGTGCCATGACTAATGAAGTTATTAAACACAGTGTTTTAAAAGATATTGCGGTTCTAAAATCAGTTGGGATTAAACCGGTAATTGTTCATGGTGGGGGAAATGATATCAATGGATGGTTAAAGAAAGTTGATATTAAAAGTGAATTTAAAAATGGTTTACGGGTAACTGATAAAGAAACTTTAGAAGTTGCTGAGATGGTTTTGTCAGGGAAGATCAATAAAGGATTAGTTCAACATATGGAAAGAATAGGAACCCATGCAGTTGGCTTATCTGGTAAAGATGGTAATATGATTACAGTAAAAAAAGCAATGCCAAAAGGGGATGACATTGGTTATGTTGGGGAAATTATAAATGTTGATGTTACTTTACTAGAAACATTGTTAGAAAAGGATTATACACCGATTATTTCAACAGTAGGATTAGATTCTAAGTATAATGCTTTTAATATTAATGCAGATGATGTAGCAACGGGTGTAGCTCGTGCTTTAAAAGCGAGTAAGTTAGTATTTTTAACTGATATTGAGGGAGTTTTACGTAATCCGAGCGATCCTAGTACACGCATATCAGTAATTAATACAGAGTCAGCAGCTGAATTATTTGAACAAGGAATTATAACCGGGGGAATGATTCCAAAATTAAAAAATTGTCTTGAAGCAGTTCAGGAGGACGTAAAGAAAGTCCATATTTTAGATGGCCGTCTGGAACATAGTTTATTAATTGAAATTTTTACAACTAGCGGGGTTGGGACAGAAATAAAAAAATAAAGGTTTAGAGCCTTTATTTTTTTAATGTCACAATATTGATTTGATTAGGACAGAAAAGACGATATTCGTATCCGTCTTCCATACCTAAACCGTTAGAAATCAATAATTGACTTTTTGATTTAGTGTGTTCACCACTAACATAAGTATTACCGTTAGTTTTTTTAAATAGTCCGCCAATAAAAGGAAGACGAATATAACCACCCATTGTATGACCGGAAAGTTGTAAAGCAATTTCATTATTTGAAGTCGTGTTAAAATAATCTGGTTCATGAACTGCAACTATTTTGTAACTTTCACTATTATTTTCATTAATTAGACCACTTAATTCTCCTGTTCTCTCAAGACCAAAAAGACTAATCGTAGATCCATTAAAATAAATAGGACGATATTCGTTATGCAGAACTTCAAAACCACCCTCATTTAAAATGGCATTGACATCATTTGATGAAGCTAAATCTTTTTCACCAAGAACAGCAAATTTACCATATTTAGATTTTATATTGGATAATAATTCGATTACCTTATCGTTATCAAAGGGCGTGGCTGAAAAGAGGTCACCACCAAAAATAACCATATCAACATTTTCTTTGTTTAATGAAGTGACAATTTTTTTTAATCTAGTAACATCACTACTTTTTTGGAGATTAATATCGCTGATAAAACCAATTTCAAAATTCTTGAATTCATCAGGTAAACTATTATTAGTAATAGTCGTTTTTTTTATAGAATAACTATCAGGAGCGATATATCGGCTATAATAATAACCAAAACCGCTCCCGATAATAACGATTATCAATAATAGTAGTTTAATCGTTCTTATTTTTTTTCTCATGATTTTTTATTCATGATAACCGGAATAATCATTGGATTCCGTTTAGTTTTGCGATAAAAATATGAAGATAATGTATCGCGGGTAGTATTCTTAATTTCTCCGAAAGTAGTTTTACCTTGTAACAATTTTGATAAATTTGTTTCAACTAACTTCTCAGCTTCACGAATCATGTGAAAACTGTCTTTCATATATACGAAACCACGTGAGATAATTACTGGTCTTGTCAATAATTTTCCACTACGAGAATCCATACTAATTAAAATTGAAACCATTCCATCTTCAGATAACATTTGTCGATCGCGAAGTACAGCTGTGGATAAGCCGCTAATATCATTACCATCAACATAAATATCTTCAACATGAATTCTCGGACCTAATCGAGCCTCACCATTATTCAATAAAATTGTATCTCCATTTGATAAAACAAATGAATTTTCTGGTGGAATACCGACATCTTGAGATAATTCAGCATGAATCTTCAACATGCGATATTCTCCATGGACAGGGAAGAAGTATTTAGGTCTTGTCAATAACATCATCAGTTTTTGTTCCTCTTGAGAAGCGTGTCCGGAAGTATGTAAATTATTGAAAGCGGTATTTGTTAGTACCTTAGCACCAGCTCTAAATAATTTATTTACTACTACATTAACACTATAAGCGTTACCTGGAATTGGATTTGATGAAAAGACAACAGTATCGCCAGGTTTGATTTTGACATATTTATGAGTTCCATTTGCAATTCGACTTAATGCTGCTAATGCTTCACCTTGAGAACCGGTACATAAAATCAAAATTTCATTATCTGGTAATTTTTTTGCTTGTTCACTTTTAATAAAGAACTTATCAGGACATTTAATATAGCCCATAGCTCTTGAAACTTGAATGTTGTTTTCCATTGAACGACCGTATACTAAAATTTTACGATTAAATTTAACAGCTGCTTCGACAATTTGTTGTACTCGATGAACGTTGGAAGCGAAAGTTGCTACAATCAAACGTCCCTCTGTTTTTCTAAATTCCTCTTGAACACTATTAGCGACCTTCTTTTCACTGATTGAAAAAGTAGGAACTTCAGAATTAGTAGAATCACTCATTAATAAAGTAACCCCAGTTTCACCTAGGAAAGACATCTTTTGATAATCTGCTGGATCACCGACTGGTGATAAATCAAATTTAAAATCTCCTGTTTCAACAATCCGTCCATTAGGACTATTAATAATAATTCCCATTGATTCTGGAATAGAATGGTTTGTTTTAAAGAATCCAATATTAAAATATTTAGATTTGATTTGATACTCATCGTCGATTTGAATAATTTTTGTAGCATTAGTTAGTCTTTTTTCATCTAACTTTCTTTTAATCATGGCACTAGCAAGTGGTGTAGCATAAATGAAAGGAATTTTAACTACTTGAAGTAAGAAAGGAATTCCACCTATATGATCTTCATGACCATGGGTAATCATTAAACCACGAATTTTCTTTTCATTTCTTTTTAAATACGAGTAATCAGGAATAACGTAATCAATTCCCGGTAATCCTTCTTCAGCAAATTTTACTCCGGCATCAATAATGAATAATTCATTATCGTGTTCAACACAGTACATATTTTTACCGACTTCATTTAGTCCGCCAAGGGCAAATACCTTAGTATCAATACTATTTTTTGTTTGTTTTGATTTATTTACCGCTTTTTTTGGCGTGTTGTTTCGAGATTTACTTTTATTATTATGATTTTTTTGTGGTGACTTGCCAGGTCGTTTATTATTTGTATTAGGCTTTTCTTGCATAATAACCTCCTTAATTATATTTTGTATCCTTTTAAGTATTATAACACATATTAAAAGACAAGAAACGAAGTTTCTTGCCTAGATAATCTTTTTGCATGCAGCAATGGCTAGAGCATGCGGTCCAATATGACATGAAACACTAAGTGACAATGGGTCACAAATAATTGTTGAATCAGGATAAATAGCTTCTAATTCTTTCTTTAATTCTAATGCTGGCTGTTCGTCGTATGTATATGCAATACAAACATGAACATTCTTTCCTTTTCCTTCTGGATCAAGACGTTCATCAATATCTTTTTTTATTGCTTCCATCATAATTTTAGTTGCTTTAGACATTGTTCTGGTCTTAGAGAAAGTATCGAGCTTTTCACCTTGAATTTGTAAGATTGGTTTGATTTTCATCATTCCGCCTAAAATTGCAACAGCAGGAGTGATTCTTCCACCTTTACGAAGATAATCTAACGTATTAACAGTAATATAGATAGAAGCATTTAATTTATTTGCTTCAAGAATTTCTTTGATTTCTTTTGCTGATTTACCAGCTTTAGATAATTCAAGTGCATCCAGAACATCCCATTTTTGAGTTACTGAAACGCGTTGTGAATCAACGACTTGAACTCGTCCATCATATTCACCTGCTAACATCAAAGCAGTTTGGCAAGAGCCGCTTAAGCCACTAGACATGGGAATATGAACAATTTCATCATACTCTTTTAATACTTCATCCCAAAGTTTACTAACATCACCAACTACGGGTTGACTTGTAAAAACTTCAGCATCTGTCATTAGTTTTTTATAAAACTCATCTTGAGATAAGTTGATATCTTCATAGAAGGTCTGACCATCAATAGTAAATGGCATCGGTAGTACGTTGATTCCTAATTTTGTACCTTCAGCCTGAGTGATTCCAGAATTACTATCAGTGATAATTGCTACTTTATTCATTTAAAAACCTCCTATCTCTAAACCATATTTTACTTGAAATAATAAAAAATGCAAACTATTTAACCATTATTATAAAAATAATTAAATGAAAGGCATTACAATATATAACTGTATTATATATTGTAATACAGTTATATATTTGGTATACTACATTTGTAAGAATGTAGTAGGAAAGGAGTTATTATGCAAATAGATAATAATAGCAGTGTTCCAATTTATGAACAAATCTATAAACAGCTGCTCGAATATATAACGACAGGGTTAATGCAGGCGGACGATAAACTACCCTCTGTCCGTGAATTATCTTCATCAATTCATATTAATCCTAATACCGTTGTTAAAGCCTATCGTCTTTTAGAAGAGCAAGGTTTTATTTATTCCTTGCCGGGGAAGGGAAGTTTTGTTAGCTCAAAACAAAATAATCAAACGAAGTTGTTTGAACAACAAATTAAAGTTCTCACAAAAGAGATTGTTACTAAAAGTAAATATATTGGTTTGACCTTTGAACAATTATGCCAATTTATGGAACAGACTTGGGAGGGAAAATAATGTTATTAGTCAAAGAATTATCAAAGAAAATTGATCACAAACAAATTTTGGACAATATTACTTTAAATATACCTAAAGGTTCAATTTATGGAATTATTGGTGAAAATGGTGCAGGTAAAACAACTTTGATTCGTCATTTAGTAGGTGCTTATCAAGGTGATACAGGATTTGTTGAATTAGAAGGAATGCGTATTTATGAAAATCCTGAAGCAAAAGCAAAATTAGTATATATCCCCGATGAATTTTTTGATACCTTCGGACATAATATTCGGGATATTAAAGAATTATATCAAGGGATTTATCCAAGTTTTAACGAGGCACGGTATTTAAGATTGATGAAAATGTTTAAGCACGATAGTTTAGAAAATTTTAGTAAATTTTCTAAAGGAATGAAAAAGCAAGTTATGTTTATTTTGGCTTTAGCGATCATGCCTGAATATTTGATCATGGATGAGCCGTTTGATGGACTTGATCCACATATTCGGAAAGTTATTTGGGATATTTTGATTCAAGATGTAAGTGAGCGAAATATGACAATTTTTATTTCTAGTCATCATTTAAATGAATTGGATAGTATGTGTGATCATATCGCTTTGATCAACAATGGGAAAATTGTTTTTGAAGAAGCACTAGATCATCTTAAAGAAGGCTATCATAAATTACAAATCGTCTTAGAGTGTGGTGATGATATGTATGCTTTAGAGAAAGAATTAAAAGTTTTATCTCATCAAATGATGGGACGTGTTCATACTTTGATCGTTGCTGGTGAAATTGAAGCAATCAATCGTACTGTGGAAAAGTATTGTCCTTTAATTAATGAAACTTTATCATTATCATTAGAAGAGATTTTCTTATTTACTTTAGGAGGAGAATATGATGAACTCAAGGAAGTCATGGGTTAATATTCCCTTACTAAAAAATATCATTAAAAATAATCTCTTTCCTGCTAAAGTATCATTAATTATTTTTGTGGGAGTCTTTATTTTATCGCTTATTTCTGGTTCTAATAGTGGTTTTAGTCAAATTTGTATAGTTGTATATGGAATAAGTGCAGTTGTTCTAACAACGATATACCCTTGTTTTATTCAGAGTTATCAAGTTAATAAAACGAAATCATCAATAATGTGTTCATTACCGTTGACGACAAGATGCGTTTGGTTTACAAATTATTTAGCTGGATATTTAATTGCGCTAGTTACATTATTGATTGAGGGATTAGGTTTGATGATGTTTTTAGGATTAAATAATGCGGGGACTGAAGGAAATATATTTATAAGATTTATAATGGCGATATTTCTTTTGTTATTTATTTATTATACCCTTACTTATTTAGTTTGTTCACTGTCTGGTAATCGTTTGGGACAAGTTGTGTTTAGTTTAGCAGCATATGCATTACCAGTAATTTTATTATTGGGGCTTATTTATATTAGTCCTAAATTAGTTCCAAGTAATCTTGATCTTGGAATTAATGATACATATCTTTATCTTACTTTTCCGTTAGCTGCTGGAATGCAGTTTATTTATAGTGCGTATCCACATATATTTTTCCATTTATTTTTAGGAATTGTTACCTTAATCTGCAGCTATTATGTTTATAAAAATCGTGAAAATGAATATATTGGAGAACCTTTAGTATTTCGCCGAATTATTATTGTTTTAAAAGCTATTTTGATTATTGCTGTAACGATATGTGGTTTTGGAGTCATTTTATTAGTATCAAAAATTAATATCACATATGGATTCAAAGGTCAGTCACTTTTATTTTTGATCTATATTTTGATTGGGATGATTGTAGCGATAATCGTTGAAATTATTTTTAAAGGAAGACATGTTTATCGTAATTTATTAATCTATGTACCTGTTTTAGCAATTGTTTTTGGTGCTAATTTTATGATTGTCAATAAGCAATATCTTTCAGGAATTAATAATTCGAGATATGAAGTTACTGCTGATTTAGTAGCTGAATTAGCTGGTAATCAGGAGTATCTTAGCTTAAGCTTAAATAATGAGGTTACAAAGGAATTCTTGAATTATTTGAGTAAACATCGTGATGACCTTCATTTTGAAAAATATGATGATGAACAACAAGATTTAGCAATGATGTATACTTATCAATATGAACATGGATTAGATGATGATTATTATAGCTATAGTATCTATTATATTAATAAAAAAGCAGTAATTGATTTCTTAAATGGACCAGGAAATAAGTATTTTGATAAGCTGCTTAATTATACTGAGGGTTTAAAAAAGGAAAAAAGTTTAATTTGTTATGTTAATGATCATGCAGTCTATTTAAATAAAGAGGAAATTCAAGAATTGATTAAATTGTTGCCAAATCAAGAAATCAAACCTAAAAATATATTTAGTATTAAAACATATAATTTATTAAATCCTGATAGTGTCAATTATTTAATAAGCAGTAATGAAGCAATAACGAATTTTATTACTAGCGATGAGTTGATCGAACGAGCTGTTTTTATTGAAAATTGTCGAGATGTTATTGATGATATTAATAGTGATTCAACAAAGTTTGAAGAACAAATCAAAGCCGTAGTGAGTACACAATTTAGTCACGAAACGATTGATATGGTCTATCCAAACGGTGATAGCACAGTTATAGCCTTTAGTAATGATGAAGTTATTTATCAAGGTACCTATGAAGTTGTTACAAAAGAAGGAAATAACTATACTTATCCATTAGAATTTACCTTAAAGAAAGGTGATGATGGCGTGATCGTTAATGATATAAAGGTAGGTGGTTAAAGATGATGATCAGTTTATTAAAAAATGATTTAAAACAGCTAAAAAATACAGTTGTTATTTTTAGTGGTTTTCTAGCTTTAAGTTTGGTAATCAGTCTGATTTCTTTTCACTCTGATGTTCCTGTAGGAATGTTTTATCTAATTATCTTACTCTATTCATTAGTTGTTCCGATGGTTAATTTAAGTTACTTATTTGATCAAACCCAACAGACTCATTTTTCATCTTTGCCATATACAAAAATACAAAGTTTTATGATCAGATATTTAAGCGGATTATTGTGCATAATTATACCTGTCATAATCTATTGTATTGTTGATGTTATTTTAGGACAAGGATTAGTACTTAAAAATTGTTCTTCAGCAATTTTAATGATTTGGATTTATTATAGTTTAGGTAATCTAGCTGCCTATTTAACGACATCAGTAATTATGGATATTATTCTACAAATTGTTATTAATATATCGCCATTCATTATTTATATGAGTTTATTTTCTGTTTATCAGACTTTTGTTAGAGGAATCATTAGTGCTGATTTTTCAATGGAGGTCGTAAGTATTATTTTGCCCGCTTTTCGATTATTTATTGGTGGACTTAGTGGTTTAAGTTCTTATTATCTTTTGCTGTATGCTGGTTATGGTCTAGTTATATTTATAATGGCTTTTTTAGCAAGCAGTAATCGGGAATGTGTTAACAATTATCATGGTTTCACTTATAAAATCATTGGTGAAGTAATTAAACTAATTTGTATTATTTCAGTTTCTTGGCTGATTACTTCTATTTTGGATATTCCTGTTCAATCTTTGAAGAGTTTTATTATTATCAATATTATTGCAACCTTTGTTGCGACTTTTATTATTCAATTTATTCAGTCAAAACGTATTAGGTATGTATTGTGCATAGTGCAGGGAACATTAATTGTTTTAGTTACAATTGTAATTTTTATTGGTTCAAAAGGATATTTAGAAAATTATATTCCTCATGATATTAAAGCAGTAGAAATTAATTCAAATTTTGGGTACAACAAGATTAATAGTAAATTAACTGATCAAAAATCAATTGATACAGTAGTGGCAATTCATCAGGAAATTTTAAAACAAAAAAGTGATTATGGCAGTCATAACTTAAAAATTACTTATTATAAGGATAATGGTGATAAGGTAACAAGAGGTTATGAAATTTCAGATCAAGAATATTTAATGGTAATCAAAAAGTTAGATGCGGCACTTTTAAAAAGTTGGTTTGATAATTATTATTATATTATTAATAAGCTTGATACATATCAATATCTTACTTATGCATTGCCGGGTGAAAGTGAGAATGAAATTAGAACAGAAAATGATATTCTATTATTTAAAAATATTCTTCAAAGAAAGCTGTCGGAGTTTGAAAATAACCCTAATTTATTAGTAAAAGTTGACTATGATAATCCGGGTCAAATTACTAGATTTAAGCGTTCTAATGATGGTAGTGAAAGTTATCAAGGTGATTCGATTTCTTTTGACGATAATGACCCAATGTCGCTTGCTTTACAAGAATATGATAAAATTAAAGCAAATTAGTTGTAATTATTTATAGATTAGGCATAATGTTAATGAGGTGATAAAAATGAAAATTTTAAATAGTAATGAATTTGATAACGCAATTGCTAGCGGTATCGTTTTAGTAGATTTTTATGCTGACTGGTGTGGACCATGTAAAATGTTATCTCCAGTTATTGAAGGGTTAGCAGAAAAGATGGAGCAGGTTAATTTTTATAAATTAAATGTTGATGCTTCTAGTGATATTGCTGGGCGTTATGGGGTTCAGGCAATTCCAAATTTAATTATTTTTAAAGATGGTAAAGCAGTTGACCAGATTACTGGTTTTGTTCCTGAAAATGAAATTGTGAAACATTTACAGAATTTATTATAATGTATTTAAGCCATGGTAGTGTTACCATGGTTTTTATATTTTGAAAGTTTTTGAAAAATTCAGCTAAATAAGTCTAAATATGATAAAATCTATACATATAGAAATGTAGGTGAATTTAGATGAAAGTATCTTTTTATGAATCTGTAGCGGAGCATGATTTAAAATTTGCGGTAATTATTAGCCGTTATTTAAAACAGTGGGTATTTTGTAAACATAAACAGCGAAAGACATTTGAAATACCTGGAGGACATCGTGAAAATGGGGAAAGCATTGAAGCATGTGCAAGACGTGAATTGTATGAAGAAACGGGAGCTGTTACTTATACGCTTGAACGTTTTTGCGACTACGGAGTTGTTGAGAAAACTGGATCAAAAGAGTCTTTTGGAACAATATTTTATGCCGAAATTGAAAAAATGGCGGATTTACCTGATTCTGAGATAGAAAAAATATTTTTATCGAAGGAACTGCCCGAATGCTGGACATATCCGGAAATTCAGCCTTACATGATCGATGAATATAAAAGACGGAGAGGATCATAAATGAAAAAAATATTTATAGTAATGATGATAGCAGGAATTTTAACTGGATGTAGTGATTCATCTACTAAGAGTATAACAGTTTGTAAAGGAAGTTTTGATTATGGCGATATTGAAAATACTTATGAAGCTAAAGGCGATAAGGTTATCAGGATCGTGAATGTGACGATTAATGATTATAGAGATACGGATTATGATGATGAGACCTTAGTTAGTACACTTGAATCACAATTAAATGTATATAAAGAAATAGATGGGTTGGAAATAAAGCTTACTGCTAAAGATCAAATTGTTCGTCAGGAATTTATAATTGATATAGAAAATGGTGATTTAAAAAAACTTAATGAGGTTGGATTAATAGATTTAAATGGTGATGGAACGGTTTCTTTTGAAAAATTAACAAAAAATGCTAAAGAGAATAAATTAACTTGTAAAGAAAAATAAGCAGGAGATATGATATAATAAGTAAAAGGAGGTGTGATTATGGCACGAAAACCTCTGAAATTAACGAAAAATGCGTTAATGTTATTGGGGATAATAGCGTTACTATTGATAACTTTTTTAGTTTTAAAGTTTGGTGGGACAAAAAGTGAACAACCAGAAAAAAAAGTAACTGAAACATTAAGTGGATTAGTTGTTGAAAATCAGGTCTTAAAAGTTCAGTTATTAGATTTTGTAAGTAATAAGGATTTTGATGATAAGTATCAAGAAGTTTCAATGGATATTAAAGCAGATGAAGAAGTATTAAACTATAAAATATCAAATCGTCAAGTTTTTAATAAAGTGATGCAGTTATTACCGCCAGGTGAGGGCTCTCCTTTATTGAATAACAGCAGTGAGGTACCTACTCATGAAGCGTATATTCTTGTTTTAACTGGTGATATTGTTGAGTATAAAGATAGTGAAGGAAAGAGTTCTTATCAAATTGCTAATGCACGTCTTGATTACTATAAACAATCATTGTTGTTAGAGAATGATTATGATAGTGTGTATATCGCTTCAATTGATGGAAAAAAAGAAAAAATGGTCAAGATTACTGCATATAAGGAAGCACTATCCAGTCCAAGTGAGTATATGACAATGTTACAATGGTAAATAAAAACCTTAGCAAAATAAAATGCTAAGGTTTTTTAGTATTATTCAATGTTTAGTCCAGCAACAAAGGTTAGATCAATACCAAACATAATGCCGGTATTGGGTTTATCGATGCCGCCTAAAGTTTTATCAATAACGGTCCTTGCTTTTTCAACATCTTCATTTTTTAAAATAAAGAAAAGTGTTTTGCTTGTTTCACGGGGATCTTCAAGAAAAATTCGTAATGATTCGATAATAAAATTATCATTACTTTTTAATGTATTAAGCATCCCTTTGCTTTCAATGATCGTCCCTCCGTTAATACCACTTTTTTGTAATGCGGCTAAGAGATCATCTAATTTTTCTACTTTGTGTAAAACTAAGAAAAGTGCTTGCATGGAATTCCTCCTTTATGTACATCCTATTATATATTATAAACCATATTATTGCTCTTTGCATTAGTAAATGTTTGGTTTATAATAAATAGTATACAAATAAGGGGGTATATTTAAATGAATTTTGAATTTTCGAATCGGATCAGTGGTGTTAAGGCATCAGCAATTAGGGAAATTTTAAAAATGATGAATGATCCAGAGATTATTAGTTTTGGTGGTGGAAATCCGGCTAGTGAGACTTTTCCTGTTGAACAATTAAAAAGAATTAGTGATGATATTTTTAATACTTGTCCTAATTCTATTTTAGAGTATGGAATTACTGAAGGTGACGGAAGCTTTAAAAAAGCAGCAATAGAATTTTTATCACGGCATGAAACAGTAGTGAAAGACTATGATGGTGTTATGGTTACTTCTGGTTCACAACAAATCATGGATTTTTTATCTAAATGTTTATGTAATGAAGGGGATCTAGTTGTTTGTGAAAATCCAAGCTTTTTAGGGGCTTTAAATGCATTTAAAAGTAATGGTGCCAAATTAGTTGGAATTGATATGGAAGATGATGGAATCAATCTTGAACAGTTAGAAGCAGTTTTAAGTGGGGTGCAAAAACCAAAATTTATTTATTTGATTCCTAATTTCCAAAATCCTACTGGAATAACAACTTCTTTAGAAAAACGTCAAGCTATTTATACATTAGCAAAAAAATATCAAGTGCTGATTCTTGAAGATAATCCATATGGTGATTTAAGATTTAGAAATGATGCAATTCCTTCAATTAAGTCATTAGATGATGAAGGATTAGTAGTTTATGCAGCTAGTTTTTCAAAAATTATTGCACCGGGAATGCGTGTAGCTGTTATGATTGGTCATCAAGATCTATTAGCTAAATGCACAGTTGCTAAACAGACAAATGATGTTCATACAAATGCTTGGGCGCAAAGTGTAATGGCTCGTTTCTTAAATGAAACGGATATGGAGATACACTTAAAAAAATTACAGGCAGTATATGAGCAAAAATGTAATTTGATGTTGGAAGAAATGAAAAAACAATTCAGTCCAGATTGTAAATGGACAATTCCTGATGGGGGAATGTTTATTTGGGTGACTCTACCAGAACGAATTGATATGCCGGAGTTTGTTAAAAGAGCTGTTGAACATAAAGTAGCAGTAGTTCCAGGAAATGCTTTCTATGATGATGATAATAAACCATGCCAATCGTTTCGGATGAATTTTTCAACTCCAACTAATGAACAGATTATTAAAGGGGTCGCTATTTTAGGAGCGTTAATGCATGATTAAAAATATTGTTTTTGATATGGGAAATGTTATTTTGCGTTGGGATCCGCACTATATTGCTAGTAAATTATCAAATGATAGTTTAGAACAAGATGTAATTGAAAGAGAGTTATTTGCTTCAAAACAGTGGCAAAAGCTAGATCAAGGACTACTCACCGTGGAAGAAGCCCTTAAGAAATTAAAAACCGACAATCCGCAGTTGATTAGACATGCATTATTGCATTGGTATGATTATTTTGAGCCTTTTGCTGAAATGGTAGCATTAGTTAAAGAACTAAAAGAGCAAGGTTATCATATTTATCTATTATCTAATTGCAGTCTCCAATTTGATGATTATTACCAAAATATCGAAGCTTTTAAATATTTTGATGATTTTTATATTTCTGCACGCTACCAATTATTAAAACCTGATCTTGAAATCTTCAAACATTTTCTTTCAAAATTTAATTTAAAGGCTGAGGAATGTATTTTTATTGACGATATAAAAGCTAATGTTGAAGGTGCAAAGATTGCTAAAATGCATGGTTATCAGCATAATGGAGATATCAAAAAGTTACGATTATATCTAAAAAAACAACATGATTTACCAATAAATTATTAATAATTCTTAAAAATACCATACTTTTCAACTGTTTTGGTTGACAATTAAGGGGAAAATGCTAGAATGCTAATAGACAAAATAATCGCTTATATTGGGAGAATTTAGATGGATAAACAAGAGGAAAATATGAGTAACACAAACGATACGATTGAATCAAAGCAAAAGTCAGAAATGACTAAAAAAGTAAGATCAGGGGAAAAAACAGGGGTACAAAAAAAGATTATTATTATTGGAATCTTAGTATCATTATTAGTCATTATTTATTTAATTGGAAGTTTTTATTTCAATAAGAAGTTTTTAAGTGGTACATACATTAATGATATCAATGTCAGTGGTTTAACATTAACTGAAGCGAATGAAAAGTTAGCGGAACAAATAGATGCTCGTTCTTTAAAATTGATTTTTAATGATGAAGCAACTGAAACAGTTTCAGGAAGCGAATGTGGAGTTCGCTATAATAGTAATAATAATGTTAAGAATATTTTGAAAAAGCAAAATTCTTTTGGGTGGATTGGAGCTTATTTTAATAAATCGAAAAATGTAGTTAATGATCTAGCTGAAGTTGATGAAACAGTTTTAAGAGCTAAGGTGGCTTCTTTGGGACATCTTCAAGAAGAGGTGCAAGTGGCACCGGTCGATGCTAAAGTGGAATATCTAAATAATGAGTTTACCATCACCAACGAGGTCAATGGTTCAACGATTGATCAAGAAAAACTAATTAGTGAAATAAAGTTAGCCTTTAGTGAAGGTAAAGAAAGTTTAAATTTAACGGAGAAAAAATGTTATGTAGAACCCGCTGTAAAAGCTAATGATGCGAAATTACAAAATTTATTAGATGCAGCTAGAAAGTATGCATCTGCGGCGATAACCTATAAAACACGTTCTGGAGATGTAGTGTTAGATGGTAGTACTTTGGTTACTTGGTTATCAATAGATGAAAGTGGTAATTATTATCGTGATGATGCTGTATTTAAAGAAAAAGTAACTGACTTTGTTGGAAGTTTAGCGAAGAAAATTAACAGTGTTGGTGGAAGCCGAACTTTTGTTGGGGCTAATAATCGGACGATTACAGTTAGCGGTGGTAATTATGGTTTAAGACTCCAAAATAGTAAGGAAATAAGCGGTTTATTAGAAGATATTTATGCCAATAAAGTGGGTGTCAGAACACCTGTTACAACTGGTCGTGAAGCTTCTTCGGATAATGGTGGATTAGGTGATACTTTTGTTGAAATTGATTTATCAGGGCAACATATGTGGTATCATAAAAATGGTCAGATCGTATTAGAGTCAGATATTGTTTCTGGTACATACAATATTGCTGATCGCCGTACACCAGCGGGTGCCTATTATTTATATAATAAGGAAAGAAATCGTGTTCTTCGGGGAACAAAATTACCTGATGGAACATGGCCATATGAAACTCCAGTTTCTTATTGGATGCCTTTTAATAAAGGAATCGGGTTACATGATTCTTCAAGCTGGCGTTCTAAGTGGGGTGGAACTATTTATATGAACAATGGTTCTCATGGTTGTATTAATTTACCTACGGGAATTGCTTCACAATTATATAATAGTATTGAAGTTAATTGTCCTGTAGTTTGTTATTATTAATAATGTAAAACAGTCTTAAAATTGCTGCGATCTCAAAGAAAGTTTAAAAGAGTAGCCCTAATCCTTTTAAATTATTCAAAACGTATCAGTAAATAAGGCTGTTTTTATTGTTTAAATTATTAGTAATTAGTTATATACTTGAAGAAGAGAATAAAGGAGTTAAATGATGGAAAATTATGTAATAGATTTTGCAACTAAAATATTAAATATTGATAGTCCTACAGGTTATTGCAAAGAAGTTATTGAATTTGTTAAAAATGAAGTTGAACAATTAGGTTATCGTACAGGAATGAATAATAAAGGAAATCTTTATATTTATGTTGATGGCAAGAATGATAAAACAATTGGTTTATGTGCTCATGTGGATACTCTAGGCTTAATGGTTAGAAGTATTAGAGATAATGGAGAATTAGCTTTCACTAATGTTGGGGGTCCAATCGTCCCGACTCTAGATGGTGAATACTGTCGAGTAATTACACGTGAAAACAAAATTTATACAGGAACTATTTTAAGCAATTATCCTGCCGCTCATGTATATGAGGAATCAAAAACAGCTATTCGTAAATGTGAAAATATGCATATTCGATTAGACGAAGTTGTAAAAAATAAAGAAGATGTTACAGCTTTAGGGATTGATAATGGTGATTATATTGCTATTGATCCTAAAACAACATACACTAATAGTGGTTTTCTTAAATCAAGATTTCTTGATGATAAATTAAGCGTAGCTTGCCTAGTTACTGTTTTAAAAGAATTGAAAGAAAAGAATATTGTTCCTGCCAACAATGTTATTATGATCATTTCAACTTACGAAGAAGTAGGGCATGGCAGTGCTAGTATTCCCGAAAATATTAGTGAATTGATTGCAGTGGATATGGGATGTATTGGCGATGATTTAGCATGTAGTGAATATGATGTGAGTATATGTGCAAAGGACTCTAGTGGACCATATGATTATGGGATTACTTCAAAGTTTATTGAACTTGCTAAAGCTAAAGGACTTAACTATGCAGTAGATATTTATCCATTCTATGGTAGTGATGTTAGTGCGGCCTTACGAGGTGGTAATGATATTAAGGGTGGTTTGATTGGACCGGGAGTACATGCTTCTCATGGGATGGAACGCTCTCATCAACAGGCTATCAACAATACGATTGAATTGATTTTGGCTTATCTACAGGCGTAGTAATACGCCTTTTCTTGTGTCAATATTTGAAAATCAAGCAATCGAGATAGAAAAAAGTTGTACTAAAAATAATGGAGGGATGAAAATGAAAGCATTAGCAAGTGATTTTGATAGAACACTATTTTTTTACGATGAGAGTGGTTCATATTATCGGTTAGAGGATGTTCAAGCCATCAAACATTTTCAAAGTCTAGGTAATTTATTTGGAGTTTGTACTGGTCGTTCATATAAAGGAATTGAGGATTTTAATCCTCATCAGATAGATTACGATTTTTATATTCTATGTTCAGGAGCAAAAATATTAGATAAGGAAGGAAATTTAATTTATCAAAAATTTATAGATAAAAAAATTGCTCAAAGTATTTATGAACAATACGAGGCTGTCGATACTAGTATTGTTTACCAAGGAGATATGTATGTACTTAATCGTACTTTTGATTTATCTCCACGGGTTAAACTAATTACATCATTTAATCAAGTTGGGGAGCAGTTTGAAGCTTTTTCTTTACATTTTAAAAATAATGACGAAGCTGGTAAAGAATACACTAAAATGATTGATATGTTTGGTGATGTTATTGATGTTTATCAAAATGAGCGGCACCTTGATTTTGCTGCGAAAGGATGCTCTAAAGGGAAGGGGATTAAACGAATAATTGAGTTCTATGGCTTAGCTTATGAAGATATGGCAGCTATTGGAGATTCATGGAACGATATCCCGATGTTAAAGAGTGTTGAAAATTCTTTTACATTTAATCGTTCTCATCAAACAGTCAAGAATGTTGCCAAATATTTAGTTGACGGGATAGATGGATGTATTGAAGAATTAATTAAGTGTCACAAATAAATTTATTTGATATAATGTATCAGAGGTGGTTAAGGTGTTAAGTAAGTATCAAAGAATATCTCAGGATTTAATCGATAAAATAGATAAACAAGAAATCAAAGTACATTCATATTTGCCTAGTGAAAATGAGTTAATGAAGCTATATAATGCATCTCGTGATACTATCCGTAAGGCTTTGGATATTTTATTAAAAAATGGTTATATTCAAAAAAATAAAGGAAAAGGATCACTAGTTTTAGATGTTGATAAAGTCGCATTTCCAGTTTCTGGCGTAATGAGTTTTAAAGAACTAGCCAAGACTATTAATAGCGAGGTTGTTACTAAAGTTATTGAATTATCTTTAAACCCAGTTGATGTTCAAATGAAAAAAGAACTATATATGGATAGTGGTAATTATTATAAAATAAGACGAATTCGTTCATTTGATGGTGAGCGGGTAATATTGGATACCGATTATTTAAATGCTAATATTGTTCCTAATATAACAGAAACAATTGCTGCTGATTCACTATATAATTATATTGAAAATGAATTGGGTTTAAAAATCAGTTTTGCAAGAAAAGAGTTTACAGTTGTTAAGGCGACAGAAGAGGAAAAGAATTTATTAGATATGCATGAATATGATCTATTAGTATGTGTGAAATCTTATACATATTTAGAAGATGCTTCATTGTTTCAATATACGATTTCGAAACATCGTCCTGATAAGTTTAGATTTGTTGATTTTGCAAGAAGGACTCAACTTTAATGAGTTCTTTTTTAGGAGGGGCTATGACACAAAAAGATTATTTATTATTCCAAGACAATATTAGAAAAGAAAAAGCGAATTTAGATAGTAGATCATTAAAAATTTCAATTGCTCGTTTAATTATTGGATTATTGATTGTTGGATTTTTATTAGGAGGCAATTTTACTAATAATCAGTTATTAGTATATTCATCATTAATTTGGATTGCTATTTTTATTATTTTAATAGTTATTCATAGTAAAATAACGGAACGATTGAGTTATTTAAATGCTCAAGCAATTGTAATTCAACGTTATTTAGATCGCTATAATAATGATTGGAAAGCTTTTGATGAAACGGGACTAGACTATGTTGATAATGTTACTGGGGTGATGAAGGATTTAGATTTAGTGGGAAAGAATTCATTGTTCCAATATTTTAATGTTGCAAGTACGATTCGTGGTAAGAAATGTTTGCTTGATAAATTAACGCGTACAAGTTTTAATGAAAAAGGTATTATTGAAGAGCAAAAAGCTGTTTTAGAATTATCGAATAATAATAATTTTGTTTTATCATTGGAAACCTATGGCAGAATGCTTGAAAAACCTAAAGTTAATGAACGAATTATTGAGGATTTTGTTAATAATTTAGGAAAAAATAAAGTTAAACGGAGCTGGGGGTTTGCTAAATATTTAATTCCGATACTTACGATTATTACCATTGTCATGTTTCTTTTCGAATTTTATTTCAAGTTATCAGTAATTTTAGTGCCAGTGCTAATTTTTGGACAACTGATTATTGCAATTATAAATCTAAACAGTCATGGAATAATTTTTGAGCAAGTTTCTAAATTATCACATTGCTTGAATAATTATCAAAATATTAGTCATCTGATTAAACAATCCACTTTTACATCACCTTTTTTGGTAGAGTTACAAGCAAGATTAGAGGTTTCAAGTATAGCTTTTGATGAACTAAAAAGTCTTAGTAGTGCTGTTAAGCAACGGAATAATCTTTTGGCATTCATTTTATTAAATGGACTTTTGTTATGGGATATCAATTGTAAAGAACGATATGATCGTTGGGTTAAGCAATATGCTAGTTCAATTGAGCGGTGGTTAGATGCAATTGGCGAATTTGAAGCTTTAACGAGTTTACAAGTATTACTCCATACTAAAGATGTTACTTGTTTTGCGAATTTTCATGGTGATCAAACTACATATTTAGAATTTGGTGAAGCTTATCATCCATTGATGCCAAATGAACAAGCTGTTGCTAATAGTTTTATGATGAATCACCAAGTATGTGTAATTACAGGCTCAAATATGTCTGGAAAAACGACTTTTTTAAGGACGATTGGGATTAACCTTGTACTAGCGTATGCAGGCGGACCAGTTATGGCAAAATCATTTGATTGCTCATTGATGCAAATTTTTACTTCGATGAGAATAGAAGATGATCTTAATGGGATTTCATCATTTTATGCTGAATTATTAAGAATAAAACAAATCGTTGAAGCTAATCGTCAAGGTAATTTGATGATTGCGTTAATTGATGAAATTTTTAAAGGTACTAATTCAAAAGATCGAATCATTGGAGCACAAGAAACGGTCAAGCAATTGTCAACAAATAATATTTTCACATTTATTACAACTCATGATTTTGAATTATGTGAATTAGAAAATGAGATTTCATGCAGTAATTATCATTTTAATGAATATTATCAAGGAGATAAGATTAAATTCGATTATTTAATTAAATATGGTCGAAGTCAAACAACAAATGCACAATATTTATTGAAGATGGTTGGAATTACAAAGGAAGTTTAGCTTCCTTTTTTATTTTATTAAAAATGTATTGACTTACATATACGTACAAGTTATTATATAATTACAAAAGATGTACGTACATGTAAAAAAAGGAGAAAAAAGATGGGAAAATTCAGTAGTGATGCAAGTAAACTTTTAGAATTTGTTGGCGGTAGAGAAAATATTAGAGCAGTTAGTCATTGTGTTACTAGAATGCGTTTTGTTTTAGGGGATGAGAGTAAAGCTGATGTAGACAAGATTGAAACCTTGGGGAGTGCTAAAGGTACATTTACACAAGGCGGTCAATTTCAAGTGATTATTGGTAATGATGTTCAAGAATTTTATAATGAGTTTATTAAGATTGCTGGAATTGAAGGGGTTAGTAAAGAGCAAGTAAAAAGTGATGCTAAATCAAATCAAACCTGGCTTCAAAGATTAATGGGAAATTTAGGGGAAATCTTTGCTCCATTAATTCCTGCATTGATCTGTGGAGGGTTGATTCTAGGATTTAGAAATGTGATTGATTCAATTGCAATGTTTGAAAATGGAACAAAAACATTAGTTCAAATTTCACAATTTTGGAGTGGTGTAGACTCATTTTTATGGTTAATTGGTGAAGCAGTATTCCATTTTTTACCTGTTGGTATTTGCTGGTCAATAACTAAAAAGATGGGAACTAGTCAAATTCTAGGTATTATTTTAGGAATTACATTAGTTTCTCCACAATTATTAAATGCTTATTCAGTAGCTTCAACAGCAGCTAAGGATATACCAGTCTGGGATTTTGAATTCGCCCAAGTACAGATGATTGGGTATCAAGCACAAGTTATTCCTGCAATGATGGCGGGATTTACTCTAGTTTATTTGGAGAAGTTCTTTAGAAAAGTTTCGCCTGAAGCAATTAGTATGATTATTGTACCATTCTTTTCGTTAGTGCCTGCGGTAATAGTTGCGCATACTGTAGTGGGACCAATTGGATGGGTAATCGGTAACTTTATTTCTGATGTGGTTTATGGTGGTCTTACATCTAACTTTGGCTGGTTATTTGCAACATTATTTGGTTTTGTATATGCACCATTGGTAATTACTGGATTGCATCATATGACTAATGCGATTGATATGCAACTAGTAAGTATGTTTAAAGGAACGATCTTATGGCCAATGATTGCATTATCTAATATTGCTCAAGGATCATCTGTTTTAGCGATGATAGTTTTGCAAAAGAAAAATGAAAAAGCTCAACAAGTTAGTATCCCGGCATGTATTTCTTGTTATTTAGGGGTTACTGAGCCTGCCTTGTTTGGAGTTAATTTAAAATATATGTTTCCTTTTGTGTGTGGGATGATTGGTTCTGCAATTGCCGCAACGTTTTCGGTAGCAACAGGGACAATGGCAACTTCAGTTGGAGTTGGTGGAATTCCTGGAATCTTATCAATTATTCCAAAATATATGGGAAACTTTGCTATTGCGATGATTATTGCAATTGTGATTCCATTTGTTTTAACATATATTGTTGGTAAAAAGAAATTAACAGATAAAGACTTAGGAATTGAAACAGATATAATTGATAATGAGAAATTTGTATCACCAATGACTGGAAAACTAATTAAGATTGAGGATGTAGAAGATCAAGTTTTTGCAACCAAAGCAATGGGTGATGGATTTGCAATTGAATTAACAGATAGTGATGTTCTAGCTCCAGTTAGCGGAGAAATCGTAATGACATTTCCTACTAAACATGCTTATGGCCTAAGAGGTAATAATGGTGTAGAAATCTTGATTCATCTTGGAATGGATACAGTACAGTTAGAAGGTAAAGGATTTGAATCATTTGTTAAAGTTGGTGAATATATAAAACAAGGAGATAAATTAGCTAAAGTCGATATTGCTTATATTAAAGAACATGGGAAGTCAATAGTCTCACCGGTTATTTTTACAAGTGGAGAAAAGATTAGTATATTAAAAGAAAATTGTAACATCAAAAAATTAGAAACAGAAATTATTAAAATTGATTAAAGGAACGAGGAAAAATATGTATTACGAAGATAAAGTCATCTATCAAATTTATCCAAAATCATTTAAAGATACTAATGGTGATGGAATCGGAGATATTAAGGGAATTACTGAAAAATTAGATTACCTGCAAAAACTTGGAATTGATATGATTTGGATGTGTCCGATTTTTGCTTCACCACAACGGGATAGTGGTTATGACATCAAAGATTATTATAGTATTGATCCAATTTTTGGAACCATGGAAGATCTTGAATTATTAATTGCAGAAGCTAAAAAAAGAAATATTTATTTAATGTTTGATATGGTATTTAACCACACTTCAACAGAACATATTTGGTTTCAAGAAGCTTTAAAAGGAAACTCGAAATATAAAAACTATTATTTTTTTAAAAAAGGTAAAAATGGGAATTTGCCTACTAACTGGGATTCTAAATTTGGTGGAAAAGCCTGGAAATATGTTCCTGAATTTGATGAATATTATTTACATCTTTATGATGAAAAACAAGCTGATTTAAATTGGGAGAATGAAGAAGTTAGAAATGAATTGATTAAAATTGTGAACTTTTGGTTAAAAAAGGGAATTCGGGGATTCCGTTTCGATGTCATAAATAATATTGATAAACGAGTTTTTGCAGATAGTCCTGATGGATTGGGAAAACAATTTTATTGCGATCAGCCTAAAGTTCATAAATATCTTCATGAAGTCAACACCCGTTCATTTGGTCGAGTAGCTGGTTGTATTACGGTTGGAGAAATGTCAGCCACTAGTGTTGAAAATTGTATTGGTTATACTAATCCCCAAAATAAAGAATTAGATATGGTTTTTAGTTTTCACCATTTAAAAGTTGATTATGTTAATAAAGAAAAATGGACATCAATGCCATTTGATTTTCAAGAATTGAAAGAACTTTTGAATACGTGGCAAGTAAGAATGCAAGAAGGACAAGGCTGGAATGCCTTATTTTGGAATTGTCACGATCAGCCACGAAGTGTTTCTAGATTTGGAGATGATAAAAAATTTCGAGTTCATTCTGCAAAGATGTTGGCAACGGCAATTCATTTAATGCGTGGTACACCGTATATTTATCAAGGCGAAGAAATTGGAATGACTAATCATTACTTTACAAATATTAATCAATATCGAGATGTTGAAAGCATTAATGCTTACCACATTTTAAAAAATCAAGGTCTTGAAGAAAAAGAGATTCATCAAATTTTACAAGATAAATCACGGGATAATGCACGTACTCCAATGCAATGGGATGAAAGTGTAAATGGTGGTTTTTCTGATGGAACACCATGGCTTCAAGTCAATACTAATTATCAAACAATAAATGTGAATGCGGCACTTAAAGATACTGATTCGATTTTTTATCACTACCAAAAGCTAATTAAATTGAGAAAGGAATATAAAATAATCAGTACTGGTGAATATATTCCTATTCTTGAAAATCATCCACAAGTATTTGGTTATAAACGTAGTTTAAATAATCAAGAATTAATTGTTTTAAATAATTTTTATGGTCAAGATGTTCTCCTAAATCTTGATGTAATCAATTATCAAGTTTTAATTAATAATTATAATGAAATTGATTTAACAAACCTTTGTTTAAAACCTTATCAAAGTGTTGCTTTGTATAAAAAAGAAGTTTAGTTTCTTAGTGAAATTAAACTTCTTTTTGTAACTGCTGAAATTGATATTGGTAATGTTTGTCTTAGGGTAAATCTTTTTATGCGTGATAATTTTTTATCTTTAAGAAGGATTTAATGCAAAGTCGTGCAATCATTTGTTAAATAAAGTAGAATATTTTAGATAAAATATATTTGGAGGATAGTATGAAGATAGGATTTGATAATAATAAATATTTAACGATGCAATCATCGCATATTAAAGAAAGAATTAATCAATTTGGTGATAAATTGTATCTTGAATTTGGTGGTAAATTGTTTGACGACTATCATGCTTCAAGAGTTTTACCAGGGTTTGCCCCAGATAGTAAGTTGCAGATGCTATTACAATTAAAAGATCAAGCAGAAGTAGTTATTGCAATTTCTGCCAGTGATATTGAACGTAATAAGGTTCGGGGCGATTTAGGTATTACTTATGATAATGATGTTTTACGTCTAATTGAAATATATCGAGCAAAGGGACTATATGTGGGAAGTGTAGTAATCACTCAGTATGATGGTCAAAAAGCAGCGGATATTTTTAAAAGCCGATTGGAAAAAAGAAATATTGCCGTGTACTTACATTATTTGATTGATGGTTATCCAACTAATACTAAAAGAATCATTAGCGAGGAAGGGTTTGGAAAAAATGATTATATTGAAACTACTAAGCCGCTGGTAGTTGTAACAGCTCCGGGCCCAGGAAGTGGTAAAATGGCAACATGTTTATCACAACTATACCATGAACATATTCGCGGTATTAAAGCTGGGTATGCAAAATTTGAAACATTCCCAATTTGGAATTTAGCATTAAATCATCCAGTTAACTTAGCCTATGAAGCTGCTACTGCTGATTTAAATGATGTAAATATGATCGATCCTTTTCATCTTGAAGCATACAATAAAGTAACTGTTAATTATAATCGTGATATTGAAATCTTCCCAGTATTAAAGAATATGTTTGAAGAAATATATGGAACTAGTCCATATAACTCACCAACTGACATGGGTGTTAATATGGTAGGTTTTTGTATGAGTGATGACGAAGCTTGTAAGGAAGCTAGTCGCCAAGAAATAATTCGTCGTTACTATAATACAATGAATCGCTATGTTCGTGAAGAGTGTTCATTAGACGAAGTTAATAAGCAAGAACTTGTTATGAATCAGGCAAAGGTTGTAGTTGAAGATCGTAAGTGTGTTGCGGCTGCAAACCAAAAGTCGAAAGAAGCTAATTGTTATGCAGGAGCAATCGAATTAGATGATGGAACAATCATTACAGGTCGTACATCTGATTTCATGGGATCATGTTCTGCAATTTTAATCAATGCTATTAAATATTTAGCTAATATCAGTGATGATGAACATTTAATTTCACCAACAGCCTTTGGTCCAATTCAAAATTTAAAGACTGAATATTTAGGAAGTGTTAATCCACGTTTACACAGTGATGAAATATTGATTGCATTATCATTAAGTGCTGTTAATAATGACAAAGCTAAGTTAGCGCTACAACAATTACCTAAACTACAGGGGACCCAAGCGCACATTACTTCTTCTATCGGACCAATGGATGCTAAAGTTTTTAGTAACCTTGGAATTCAAGTAACGTATGATGCTAAAAAATTGTAATGTAAAAATATCAAAAATGATATGATGACCTCCTAATAGACAGTGTAAATAATTAAACACTGACTAGGAGGTTTTTATATTTTGATAAGACAAAAGGATTTTTAGAAATCATACTATTAATAATACTTGTATAGTTTAAAAAATGGTTTTTTTAGTAAAAGAAAATGGACTGCGCAAGCACGGAACAGTCCATTAACCAGAAAGGAGGTGTTTTACACCATACAAATGTATCACCTAACTTTATGATAATCATTATTTGAAAATATTTCAACAAATATTATAATTTATGTGTATTCATCGAACAAATTATAATATAATGGTCATATCGCAACCACTGGTTGCGAAATTGAAAACTAGAATATCTAGAGCAACCAAGCATTATTTTGCATAATGTAGGTGATTTAGGGAGGAATAAATTTATGAATATAGAAATTGCAAATCGATTAGTAAGATTGCGAAAGGAAAAAAATCTTTCACAAGAGGCTTTAGCAAATGAATTAGGAATCAGTCGCCAAGCAGTTAGTAAGTGGGAAAGAGCAGAAGCATCTCCAGATACAGATAATTTAATCTTACTTGCCAAGTTATATGGAATGTCATTGGATGATTTACTAAAAACAGATCAAAAAGAATTTGAAAGTGGTAATAATCAACAAGCATCAAAAGAAAAAACAGAAGAAGATAAGAAACAAAAGAAAAAAGAAAGTGTTCATATTAGTTTAAAACATGGGATTCATGTGACTGGTGAAGATGGTGAAGAGGTTCATGTTGGCTGGAATGGAATTCATGTTGAGGATCCAAAAGAAGATTCAAGAATTCATATCGATGGTTCTGGTGTGTTTGTGGATGATAAAAAATATGATCAAGAAGAATGGCGTAAAATTCGTAAAGAAAAAGGCTGGGATTACTACTATGAAGATTATACAAAGTTTCCTTTTGCATTACTTGCAATTATTGCTTATATCGGGATAGCCTTATACACGGAGTTATGGCATCCATTATGGATATTTTTATTAATTGTTCCAATTATTGAAGGGGCAATTTCTGCAGTTAAACACCGCAACCTTAACAGATTCCCGTATCCTGTATTAGTAATTTTATATTTTTTGTATGAGGGATTCTATGAAAATATTTGGTCACCAACCTGGTTAATTTTTTTAACGATACCTGTTTATTATTCACTTGTTAATTATTTTAGACAACGAAAACAACATAAAAATAATAATTGTACAGACAATCAAGAAGATTAATAATGATATTTATCACGGGTTCATCACAAATTATCGAAAAACATTAAAATAGTTGAATTATGTGTGATTAGTCTAAGATATTAATTGTTATTTTTTACCTTCGGGTATATAATGAGACTGTAGTAAAAAGTTATGTTAAGAAAGAAAAGAATCGGTATTGCATGGGACCAGGAGGTAATACCGGTTTTACTTTGTTAAGAACTTTTTAGACATTCATTGATGATAAACGGAGGAGAAAAAATGAAAGAATTATTATTAAAAAGATTGAAAAAAGCTAAAAATAAGAAAGGTTTTACGCTTATTGAAATCATCGTAGTATTAGTAATTTTGGGGATTTTAGCTGCGATTGCTGTTCCAGCGGTAATGGGATATATTGATGATGCTAAAGAATCAAAATATGTTGCAGAAGCACATTCAATTTATATTGTTATACAAACAGAAGAAGCACGAGCTAAAGCAACTGCTGCTGATGATATAACTTATGAAAGTATAGAGAAAGAAGCAATTAAGAAAACAAGTTTAGAAGATGTAACAATTGCGCCGACACCTACTAATGTAACACCAAAAGAAGAAAAAGCTACGTCTTACAAAGTTACATGGACTAGTGATGATGATAAGAAAATAGAAGCAACAGTTAAGAAAAATAAAGATGTTAAAATTGATGAAGTAAATTAAACATTAGAATAAATTATAGAATAAAAAACTGGTTGTCGTTAAAGATGGCCGGTTTTTCTTTCATTAACTTATTTAAAGGGATATTTATTATAAATTTAAGAAAGTATTATAGATGTATCAGAAAAAAGTTAAATTACTGGTATAGAAGTGTGTTCAAGATGATGTTATGTTAGGTTGGAAGATTAATTTATGATATAATTTTAGTAGTTTGATAAGGGGTGAAAATGTGGATTTTTTGATAATAGCTTATATCTATATGTTTATTTTGGGAAGCTGTATTGCCAGTTTTATCAATGTATTAATTTATCGAATTCCTCGAGATTTGGATTTTGTTAATGGACGAAGTTTTTGCCCTAGTTGTCACAATACATTAAAACCATATGATATGATACCTGTTTTTAGTTGGCTGTTTCTAAAAGGTAAATGTCGCTTTTGCAAAGAGCCAATTAGCCCACGGTATCCATTAATTGAATTATGTGGTGGTTTGTTAGCAATGTTATGCTTTTATCGTTATGGTTTTACTTGGATGACATTAGTTAGTTTTGTTTTAGCAATGATTTTATTGACGATTACAATGATTGATTTTGATACTATGACTATCCCTAATGGATTAGTTATTGCTTTGGTTGCTCCAGTTATTGTCTGTGCAGTTTTAGAGCCTCAAATTAGTATTAGTAGTCGTGTTATTGGAATGGCATCAGTTAGTGGGTTTATGTTATTAATGACATTAGCCATACCAGACTGTTTTGGCGGTGGTGATATGAAACTGATGTTTGTTTGTGGATTTATGCTTGGCTGGATAAATACTTTATTAGCTGGTTTTATTGGACTATTAGCTGGGGGGATTTATGCTAGTTATTTGATGGTAACAAAAAAGTCAAAAGAGCAGTCACACATGGCTTTTGGACCATATTTGTGTTTAGGGATATTTATAGCACTATTATATGGAAATGAAATAATTAGGGTGTATCTATCATTTTTTAATTTATAAGTGAGGAAGAGAAATGGCAATTTATAAATATGTAGCACGTGATATAAACGCAAAGAAAATAACAGGAAAAACGGAGGCTAGGGATGAGCATGAACTTAGTCAGCTTTTACGTGTTAAAGATATGTATTTGATTTCTCATAAAGATATAACTAAAGAAGAAACTAAAAATTATAAGATGAAATTGAAGGAATTAGCTAATTTTTGTCGTGAGATTGGAACAATGATGAATTCTGGATTACCGCTGATTCGAACGGTTTCAATTTTAGCAAGCCGTGAAGATAATAAGAAACTAAAAGCGATTTATAATGATATATATGTAAAATTGCAGCAGGGACAAACATTATCAGATGCATTAAAAGAACAGGGGAAAGCCTTTCCTGATATATTAATTCAAATGGTAAGATCTGGTGAAGCGAGCGGGAACATGCAAGATACAATGATGGTCTTAAATAATCAATTTACAAATGATAATAAGATTAAAAATAAAGTTAAATCAGCAATGACTTATCCAGTCATATTAGGAATAGTTACAATTGTTGTTTTATTGATTGTTTATACAGCTGTGTTACCATCGTTCTTTAGTATGTTTGAGGGAATGGAATTACCATTAATAACAGAAATCAATATTATAATTAGTAAATTTATTATGAGTTACTGGTACGCACTGTTGATTGGCATCCTAGTATTAATATTAATAATTGTGTCATTGTTGCAATTACCAAAAGTTAAATATCAGTTTGATCGCTTTAAATTAAAAATGCCGATAATTGGGAAACTAATGAAAATAATTTATACCTCAAGATTTGCAAGAACTTTATGCTCTTTATATTCTAGTGGGATTTCAATTGTTAATGCAATGGTGATCGTAAAATCTACGATTGGTAATAAATATATTGAAACGCAGTTTGATAACTCTATTAAAGCGGTTAGAAATGGTGAGGCATTGTCAGTTGCAATTGGAATGATTGATGGATTTGATATTAAATTAACTTCAAGTGTATATATTGGTGAAGAAAGTGGAAACCTTGAAGACTTACTGAGTTCACTAGCTGATGATTTTGATTATGAAGCTATGTTAGCGTCAGAAAAAATGGTTGCTATTTTGGAACCAGCTATGATTATTGTTTTAGCAGTAGTAATTTGTGTAATTATTATTTCTGTGTTAGTACCAATTTATTCAATGTATCAAAATGTTGGAAGTATGTAGGGGGGACTTTATGAAAAATATAATATATTTATCGAATACGAGTGCACAATTGGTCAGTGGTGTATGTAATGGCAGTAATCAAATTGATATTAGTGATTTTCAAGATTATCAATTACCTGAGGGGACTATGCTTGATGGTGCAATCATGGATGAAGATGCTTTAAAAGATGTATTGCGCATAATTAATAAAAAAGGAATTGGTGATTGTAAGCTGGTTATTGATAGTGGACAAATCGTGCATAAGAATTTAATTGTTCCTAAGATCAAGGATAAAGAAATACATGCAATCGTTAAAGAAGAAATTGATAGCTTAGAAAATGGTGAACATGATTTGATCTATGATTATACAATTTTAAAAGATAAATTAGTAGATAAACCAGGGATTGAGATTCTTTGTTGTGCAATGAAAAAGCAGATGATAGAAGATTATTTAAATATTTTTGATGATGTGGGGATTGAAATAACTGCAATTGATATTTCTCTTAATGCAATCGATAAGTTAATAGAAGATATTATCAGACTTTCTCAAAGAAACTTTGTTATTGCGGTGATTAATGGTAATGATATAGCTTTATATTTATTTGAGGAAGGTAAGTATGTTTTCTCGAACCGTTCAAGATTGTTTTCTGAGCGAGGAAGCAGTTCCTTTACTATGGAAGTAAGCAATATTTTAATTAAGTTTAAGCAGTTTATTAAAACGGCTGATTATAATCAAAATATTGAAAGAGTATATTTTTGTGGATTGGATGATTATGAAGAAAAAATGCTATTTGAAGTAGTAAGTGATAGTGTCGATATAAGGGCAATGCGCTTAGCTAATAGTAATACGATTTATTACAGTGGTAACTCTAAGGAATTCTTACTCCATAAGTATGTTTATGCTATTGGAAGTTTATGTGAAAGGTAGGGATAATAATGTTCAAGCGAAATAAAAGCAAAGATATTGATCTACTGGAACAATATTATCTAGCTACCAAGAAAAAAAATATTTTCCAAGAATACCTTAAATATCTTATCTTGCCTTTGGTTTTAGTATTCATTATAGGTGGTGCTTTTGGCTATTTAAAAGTTAAACAAGGTAATTATAAAAATGATATTGCTGAAATTAAACAAAAAATAAGTGATTTAGAAAAAAGTTATAAAGATAGTGATTATGAAGAAAAATATGCTTCATTGCAAGAAATTCAAAAAACAATTGATAATCTAAAAAAAGTTAATGCTAATATTGCTTCTTATCCTAACTTAAGTGAAGATATTTATAATGCTTGTTATAAAGCGGCTTTACAAGGCAAAATTACTTCAAGTAATTATGAACAAACAACCGGGGAACTAACCTTGGTTATTGAAACAAGTCAAGTTCCATACACAAAACAAATTGTTAAAAACCTGATGGATCTAAATATTTTTACAAAAGTAAGATATAGTGGTTATAAAGAAGTGGAAAAAGAAGATGAATCTAGTAATTCTGGTTCTATCTATATGCCTAGTACAACCCCAGAAAAGGTAGTTGTTTATCAAATGACAGTTATCTGTAGTTTAGGAGGAGGGATCAATGAATAAATTAAGTAGACGTGAACAAATCTTGATTTATATCTTAGTATTACTAATGGTAGTTGTTGTGGGCTGGTATTTTATGATTTCTCCTGCTATGGCAAAAAATACAACATTAAAACAACAGCGGGATAATCTTGAATTTGAGTTGGAAAGTAAAAAGGCGGTATATGAAACTAATATAGATGTTAATGCTGCAATTAAAAAAGCGAAAGATGAGTTAGTCGATTATCATAATAAATTTATGTCGATTATGAATGATTATGAAATAGATGTTTATTTTTCAGAATTGGCAGCTGAGTATAACCTAACACCAGTTGATTTAACAATCAATGAGGCTAGTGAAACAGAAATTAAATCTTTTAGCGTGGCCTTACAAGAAGCAAAAGCTGAAAGTAACAGTAAAAGCGAAACAACTTCAAATAAGAGCGAAGAAAAAGAAGAAAACCCTAAAACGTTAGTTGCAAATGTGCAGCAAAAGGTTGCAGGAAGCCCTACAAACATTGCTCGTTATATAGGTAAGATATCTGAAAATACAGGAGTTGCATTAACTCAATTACAGTACACTTATAATAGGGATAGTACTAAAGAATATACAATTTTAACATATAATTTATATATGATTGAAAAATGATATGAAGGAGGCTAAATATGATTAAGAATAATAAAGGCTCAGGGCTTACATGGGCGGTAATGATCGTAATGATATTATTATTGATTATAGGGGCCTCTTTAACATTTGCTTATTCAAGTTATAATCGTTCGATCGATAATCGAAATCAATTACAATGTGATCTATATGCAAAGAGTGCTTTAGATTCACTTATAAAAGCAATTGGTGATAACGAAACGGATTTAATTCCTAAAAGTAGTGCTTTTGAAGATAACATTTATCCTGAAATCAGCTTACCAAATGCTAAAGGAGAAGTATCCCAAGCGGTTATCCATATTGTAGATAAAGAGCAAGAAAAGGATAATGATAAAAAGATAATCCCGTTAATATATATTGAGATTACTTATGAATATAATGATCGTACCAGTAATGTTCAAGCAGTAATGCAAAAAATAGGCGGTATATGGAAAGTTATTAATTATGACGGAGGTGAAGCCGCATGATAAATAATAAAGGAATGACGTTAGTAGAAGAAATAGTAGCTTTGGCAATAATTTCAATTGCCTCATTAATAATGCTGGTTGGTTTTTCTACTGCTGCAAATGTTTTTGCTGATAGTACTCGGTATAAAGATATAACTAATAAACAGTATGCTGCCTTATTAGGAAATGAGAATACTGATAAAGATATTAATGTTTCTAATGAAGACGCTAAGGTTATTATTAAAGTTGCTGATAAAGTTATTACTGTTAAGACAAATCAGAGTAATGCTACAAGTAAAAAAGATAGTCAAACTATGTTATCAAAATTGAATTTTAATAACATAAATCTTTCAAATACGCCACAAACAGTAGCTAATTGTAATGATTTTTTAGATAGTGTACTTTCGTTTACAACTATTAAACAATTTGATGAATGGATAGCAGAGCAAGGAATTGATGTGGCATCGTATAATGGCTGGTATAAAAACAACGACTGTTATCGCTATTATTACTATAATAGATATGGGGCTGCGCACTTAACATTAGAACAGGATATTATTAATGAATGTAATCGGATTTTTGATGAGGTTCATCAAACCGCAACTAATCAAAATGAGAAAAAGGCCCGTATTGGTGATAAAACACTATATATTAAACCATATTTTTGTGGCGGTATCTGGCAAGTTGGAATTGATAGCGAGGATGGCTATTTTTTAATGGCATCAGAGTTACCAGGAATTAGTGGTGGAACACAATGGCGAACTAATTTGATTTATGCTCGTGGCAGCTGGTATTATAAAGTATTTGCATTTGGTACAAGTGATCAAAACAGCTATGTGGATGTGGCAGGGTTCAGTAATGCTAAGGCAACTGTAGATAGTTTATTTGATGGTAGTATTAGCGAAAAAATAAATTTATCTGATCAAAGTCAGTGGGTAAAAATAAAGTAATCATAGTTTAGAAATAAAGAGGGAAGGGGAGATTAAGATGAAACAATTTAAGAATAATAATGGTATGACATTAATTGAAGTCACAGTTGTTTTATTGATCTCTACGGTCCTCTTGACGATCGTTGGCTCGATTCTTGTTACATCACTTAATTTTTTTCGAGATCAAAAATTAAGCGATCAAAATAAACAAAAATTAGATGGAATTGCTGAGTATGTTGATAATGAAATTAATTATGTTACAGATTTAGCAATCGATAACGAGGCACCGTATGAAAGAGAAGGATGGCACTATTTATCAATAATTGATGGTAAATTATATCGTGATGGAATAAAGGTGTTTGATGATAAATACTATGATAATTATACCGTGTCAATTAAGGTTAAGGGGTATGACGGGTATCGTCTAGATGTAAAGTATGATTTTAATAAAAAAAGTGAGCTAGTCTATGGTACTGCTAAAAGTTATTCTTTTGATAATTTGAAATTAAAAGTTGAGGCTGGAGGAGAAGATTATTTAGTTAGTGCATCAAATCAGGTCGAAGTAAATGATACGTATAGGATTTATTATATCAAGGGGATAAATATAATAGATACTAATGATAAGCCTGATGTAGAAGAACCTGATGAAAGTAATGATAATATTACAGTAGCTGATCAAGTACATTGTATAAATACTTATAATAATAGAGGTGTATTTGATGGAGTTCAAAGACATTATATGATTGGTGATTTTGTTTATTATAAAGGTTATTGGTGGCAATTAATCACTCAAGAAAATAATTATGGTTTCGGTGCAGAACCGGATAGAGAACAAAAATGGAAAAAAATTGATAAAAATTACGATAGATTTAGTGCATATACAGTTAATGATGTAATTTATTATCCGGAAAATGGACATTACTATAAGTGTTTAAAACAATTAGACAATAAAGGTGGCGATTCTGGATATGGACCTACTGGATGGAATGGGATTCATGAAAATTATTGGGAAGATTTAGGAACAACGAATCCTACTACAGATAGTGGACATGACTGCTTAGAGTTAAGCACAAAAAATAGAATAAAAACGGTAATGAACAAATTAGATAGTTTGACTAAAGAACAAATTAACAAAATACCAGCATATTTAAATACAGTTGTGTATCCTGTAGGTAGTTGGGTATATGAGGATGTTGATGGAAGAAAACAATATTATTTAAAAGTATTTGATGGTGATGGCAGTGCTCCAGGCCTTTCAGCATCATCTGGCTGGCAAATAATTTCAAGAGATTGGTATTTGGAAAGTGCGTATATTAAAGATGATGTAGTTTATGTTACAAATGGTGGTAGATCAATATTTATTACATTTAATAAAACTATTGATCTGACAATAGACCTAGTCAATGGTACAAATATTAATGGAAATAGAATTGATATTGATAATCCATATAGTTATTTTAATAAAAAGAATTCTATGTATTGATAGGAAGGACGAAATATATGAGGAATATACCAATTGGTGAAGTATTAAAGGAATATGGATATATAAATGATGAGCAATTAAATGTGGCATTAGAAGCGCAAAAGTCTAATCGAAGTAAACGCTTAGGTCAACATTTAATTGATCTGGGATTTGTAAGTGAATATCAAATGTTAGAAGCTTTGTCCGATAAGTTGGCAGAACCGTTAATTGAATTAAGCGAAATAAAGGTTGATATAGATGCAGTACAAAAGATACCGCGTGCAATGGCTGATAAATATAATATTATTGCGATTGATTTAACTGATCAACAATTAACTATTGTAACAAGTGATCCATTGAACTTCTATGGAATTGAAGATGTACGTCTTGTTACTGGAATGCATTTAAATGTTTGTTTAGCAACTAAAGCAGAGGTATCTAAAGCGATAGATCGTTATTATAATGATGTTGCAGCATTAGATATTGCAGATGATATTAAGTTAAATACTATTGTTGTTGAAGATACACTTGATCTCTTCAATGAATCTGAAGATGATACACCTGTTGTAAAACTAGTTAATACGTTATTATCTCGAGGATATGTCAATAATGCTAGTGATATTCACATTGAACCGTTTGAAGATAAAGTAATTATAAGAATGCGGGTCGATGGGATGTTGGTGGATTATTTGACACTACAAAAAAATATTCAAAATTCACTTATTGTAAGAATCAAAATTCTATCTAATCTTGATATTGCTGAAAAAAGATTACCCCAAGATGGTCATTTTGTAGGAAGAGTAGAGGGATTGGAATTAAATATGCGTGTATCTGTAATTCCTACCGTATTTGGCGAAAAAATCGTTATGCGGTACTTAAATTCAAATACTCCAATTACACGAAGTGATACTTACGGAATGACGCTTGATAATTATAATAAGATTGAAAGTATGATCAATATGCCACATGGAATCATATATGTAACAGGACCAACTGGGAGTGGGAAAACAACTACTCTCTATATGTTGTTAGAATCAATTTCTAAAAGGCAAATCAATATTTCAACGATTGAAGATCCAGTTGAAAAAAACTTACCGCGAATTAATCAAACACAGGTTAATAATATGGCGGGATTAACTTTTGAAGTCGGGTTAAGATCATTAATGCGTCAAGATCCAGATATTATTATGGTTGGAGAAACCCGAGATGCAGAAACTGCTGAAATTTCAGTTAGAGCTGCTATCACAGGACATTTGGTATTGTCAACATTGCATACGAATGATGCAGTCAGTGCAATCGTTCGTTTGGAAGATATGGGAGTTGAGCCGTACTTAGTCGCTAATTCACTAGTAGGGGTTGTAGCACAACGATTAGTACGTACAATTTGTCCGAAATGCAAAGAAGAAGTACCAGCGAAGGCTAGTGATAAGATTGCTGTTGGTGAAGATATTAAAAAAGTTTCAATTGGTAAAGGTTGTCCATATTGCAATAATACGGGTTATAAGGGACGAATTGCTGTTCATGAGATTATTTTAATTGATGGGACAGTAAGAAGGATGATTTCTAGAAAGGCTGAAATCGACGAGATCAAAGAGTATTTAAATTTAGAACAAGGATTAGAAACATTGCAAGATCAAGCGGTACAATTAGTTAAAGATGGAATTACGACAGTCGCAGAATTAAATAAAATTAAGGTATATAGTGATTAGGTGAAAATAATGATAAATGAAATTTTAAAAGCTTCTCGAAATAATAAATGTTCAGATATTCATATTAGTGCTAATACAGGAATAAAGGTTCGTCAGGATGGTTTATTGGCAGATTATCCAATTGAGTTTCCTCAAAATGAATTAATCAAAATGATTATGGAGTTAATTCCAAAACGATTGATTGATAATGTTGATCGTCATGAAGATGCAGATTTTGTCTATCATGTTGGGGAGGAACGTTATCGGGTCAATATTTATTATGAACAAACTAATATTTGTGCTGCAATTAGGGTTATTAATGATGAAATTTTAACATTAGAGCAATTAGAAATGCCCACCGTGTTAAATCAGATTGCAATGGAACCAAGAGGCTTAGTTTTAGTAACAGGACCGACAGGAAGTGGTAAATCAACTACTCTAGCAGCAATGATTGATTTAGTGAATAAACAGAGAAATTGTCATATTTTAACAATTGAAGATCCAATTGAATATGTTTATAAACAGAAACAAGCATTAATTCATCAACGTGAAATTGGTGAAGATGTAAAAGATTTTGATATGGCATTACGCTCTGCTATGCGTGAAGACCCGGATGTTATTTTAGTTGGTGAAATGCGTGATTACGAAACAATCAGTGCCGTTATTACATTAGCCGAAACTGGTCATTTAGTTTTCTCAACGTTGCACACGATTGGGGCAGCTAAGACAATTGATCGAATAATTGATATTTTTCCTCAGCATAAACAGGCTCAAGTTAGAACTCAATTATCAGGTGTTTTAAATGCGGTAATTACACAAACTTTATTACCTCATGCAAGCGGAATAGGACGAGTTGCTGCGGTAGAAATAATGCGTGCTAATGATGCAGTTAGAAATTTAATTCGTGATAATAAAGGCCACCAGATCAATTCTGTTATTCAAACGGGTAAAAAAGAAGGGATGATATCTTTAAATCATGCTCTTGCAAATCTAGTGCGTGAAGGAAAAATAACTTTAGATACAGCTAAAAAGTGTGCTAGTGATATTTCAGAGTTTAAACAGTATTTACAATAAATTATAAAGGGGGCTAGAGAATGAAAGGCAAGAGAGGTTTTTCATTAATTGAAATAGTTGTTGTTTTGATGATTTTTGCGATATTAGCGGCTCTAGCCTGGCCTGCTTTAACAAATTATTATCGTGATAGTAACGAGGAAATATATTTAGCTGAGGGTGATAAAGTATTGACTGCAGCACAAGTTGAAGCCAAAAAATTATGTAGTGAAGTCAATGGAGCGACAAAATTAGATGATATTGCCTTAAAAGATAGCGATGGTAAAATTTTAAAAAGAACGGCCTTGAAAGGGGAGCTGGTCAGTATCTATCCTAATGATACACGTGATGATGTCGGTTTCTTTTGTTATAAGGTAGAGGATGGTTCATGTTATGTTATATATGAAAATGGTAAATTGTATATATCTAAAGACGAAGTCTATTATATGGATAATATCGCTGATCGTGTCCGACGGGGTTTTTTAATATTGTTTGGTGATATGTGGGAAGAATATTTCAGCAAGAGTGGAAAAGTTGTAATGGATTCTAATGGACCGAATTTTGGTATTAAATATGAAGCCAAACTAAAAGAAATGGGAATTGATATTAGTTTATGTTCATTTAGAATTTATGTGAATGATCATGGTAAAAATGGTGATGGATCTGACGCAACATTTACTTTAACGGTTTCAAGCAAACGGATTACAAATGAAATGGCTGAAACTAAAGAAGAATTTCAAATAACTCGTTATATTTTTACTGGAGGTATTAAAGAGGGAAATTATTCAAAATATACCGGAACAGCCAAAGCTGTTTTAAAAAGTGAGAACGACACGAGTGGTATAAGACATACTTATGCAGTTATTGAAGCTAATGCGAATTCTTTAAAACCAGTTAAATAAATTAATCATCGATTATAATAATTGATGATTTTTTTGTTTATAAAGATTGATTTAATATATTTTAAACATGTTTTTAACTTGTATGTTATAATTATGTTAAGCAATGAAAAGTCATTGTATACAATAAAGGAGGGGTTTGATGAATTTTTTATTTATATCACCAATGTTTCCCAAGAATTATTGGAACTTTTGTGATCGAATGAAAAACCATGGTGTTAATGTTTTGGCAATTGGGGACATGCCAAACGAAAGTATTAGTGAAGAACTTAAAAATTCAGTTACTGAATACTGTTATGTTAATAACATGGAAAATTACGATAATGTATATCGTTGTGTAGCATATTTAGCAAGTAAATATGGAAAAATTGACTGGCTTGAGTCAAATAATGAATATTGGTTAGAACTCGACGCCAAATTAAGAACAGATTTTAATGTCAATACGGGGATGAAAGAAGATATTACCAAGATTTTTAAAACTAAGTCAGGAATGAAAGCTTATTATCAAAAAGCTGGGGTAAAAACAGCTCGCTATCATCTTGTCAATACTTTAGAAAATGGTAGGAAGTTTATAAGTGAAGTGGGTTATCCCGTTGTTGTTAAACCTGACAATGGTGTTGGAGCAGCTGCGACATATAAAATTAATAATGATCAAGAGTTGGAGGAGTTCTATAATATTGATCATATTACCCAATATATTATGGAAGAATTTGTTAATGGTTTGATTCTTTCATATGATGGAATTGCTAATAATGAGCATCAGGTATTATTTGAAACATCACATGTTTTTCCTAATTCAATTATGGATGTAGTTAATAATCATAGTAATATTCACTATTATTCTTTGCGAAAAATTCCTGAGGAATTACAAAAATTAGGGCGTAGTGTAGTAAAGGAGTTTCCAGTGAACGCTAGATTCTTTCACTGTGAGTTCTTTCAATTATTAGAAGATCGACCTGGCTTAGGAAATAAAGGTGATTTTATTGGTTTAGAAGTTAATATGCGACCACCTGGTGGTTATACGCCAGATATGATGAACTGGGCTAATGATATTGATGTTTATAATATCTATGCAGATATGGTCACATACAATCATAGTGAATATTATACTAATCGTTCCTATCATTGTATCTATTGTGGACGCCGTGATGGCAAGAAATATTATTATAACGATGATGCTTTGATGGCAATGTATGGTAATCATATTGTAATGAACGAAAGAATGCCGGATATTTTATCAGGAGCGATGGGAAATTATACATATACTGCTCGCTTTGAAACAATGGATGAAGTAAATGATTTTATTGATAAGGTATTAAAGGAGGTCTGTTAATGAAAGTTGAATATTTTAAAGAATATAGTAATTGTTTAAATAGAGAAATGGAATTTAAAATCTATGGGCATACCGGCATTCCGCTATTAGTTTTTCCTGCTCAAGATGGTCGGTTTTATGATTTTGAGAATTTTGGTATGGTAAGTGTGATTGCAGACAAGATCGAAGCGGGATCAATACAAGTATTTTGTTTAGATAGTATTGATGGGGAATGTTGGTCTGATGAAGGCGGAAATGGACCGCATCGTACTTATATGATGGAGCAGTGGTACTATTATGTTATGAATGAACTAATTCCAAGAATTTTTGATATTAATGGTACTGGTCAAAAAATATATACTACAGGATGTTCAATGGGAGCGACTCATGCAGCTAATTTTATGTTTAGGCGACCTGATATATTTCAAGGATGCATTTGTTTGAGTGGATATTATGATAGTGATTTATTTTTTGGTAATTATCATGATGAGAGACTTTATAATAATAGTCCTATTCAATATTTAGAAGGAATGTCATATGATCATCCATATGTAGAAATGTACCGCCATTGTGATATTATTCTATGCTGTGGTCAAGGTGCCTGGGAAGATGAAATGATCTATTCAACTCATCGTATGCAAGAATTATTGGAGAATAAGGATATTCCAGCTTGGATTGATTATTGGGGATATGATGTTAATCATGATTGGGACTGGTGGCAAATTCAATTGCCGTATTTTATAAATCATATTTTATAGGGGGAATTACATATGAATGTAGTATTTATTTCACCGCATTTTCCTTTATATTTTCATAACTTTTGTTCTCGATTAAAAAACCGTGGAGTAAATGTTTTAGGAATTGGAGATGCTCAATATAGTGAGATTAGCAATGAAACAAAAGAAAGTTTAAGTGAGTATTATCGTGTTAATAGTTTGGAAAATTATGATGAAGTATATAAAGCGGTAGCTTATTATATTAGTAAGTATGGTCGAATTGATTTTGTTGAAAGTCAAAATGAATATTGGTTGGAGACTGATGCACGAATTCGCAGTGATTTTAATATATGCAGTGGTACTAAATTTGAAGATTTGGCAGTGATGAAATACAAATCAAAGATGAAAGCCGTTTATGAAAGTGTTGGTTTGAATGTGGCACGATATTGTCTAATTGATACTTTTGAAAATGCTTTGAATTTTATTGATGCGGTCGGGTATCCAGTTGTGGTAAAGCCGGATAATGGGGTTGGAGCTACATCTACTTATAAACTGAATAATCAAGCAGAATTAGAATATTTTTTTGCTACTAAAGATGAGCGTATTTATATTATGGAAGAATATGTCAACGGACATGTTGAAACTTTTGACGGAATTACCGACAGTAATAAAAATGTTTTAATCGCCAATAGCACGATTATGTTAAATTCAATTATGGATAATGTAAATGAGCATTGTGACACTGCTTTTTGTAATCGTTTTGTTGCTGGTAGTGATATAGAAGAAATTGGAACGAAAGTAGTTAAAGCTTTTGATACAAGAAGTCGTTTTTTCCATTTCGAATTTTTCAGACTTGATTCAGATAAAGAAGGTTTAGGGAAAAAAGGTGATTTAGTTGGTTTAGAAGTCAATATGCGAGCTCCGGGGGCTTATATGCCAGATATGATAAATTTCAGTTATGAAAGTGACGTTTATACAATTTGGGCTGATATGGTAATTTATGATAAATGTTTTATAGAACTAAAGCAGAAATATTTAGTTGCATATATTGGTCGTCGTAATGATATTGGTTATATGTTTGATCATGACCAGTTAATTAGTCAGTTCGGTGGAAATATTATGCTTGATGTTGATGTCCCTGAAGTTTTAAGTGCAGCGATGGGTAATCATGTTTACATGGTTAGAACAGAAAATCAAGAGCATTTAGACTATTTAATTAATGAATTTTTGAAGCGATGTGATGGTAGTAATTGGCGATAATTTAAATACATTTTTAAGGTGTTCAAGTTAAAAATATTACCATATTATCAATATTTGTTAAATTTGTGTTAAAATAAATTTCCTTTTTGAAATTTATATGCTATTATAAGGGCGGTTCAGTAATGAACCACTTTATCCCAAATGTGCATAAGCACAAAATGAAGGAAGAATTTATTCTTCCCTCCCCACAAAGTTAGGACATCCCAGTCCTAACTCCTTTTTATTGAAATAGTCTAGACAACTTTTTTTAAGACTGATATAATATCATGTATAGTGTCACGGCCCCTCTCCCATATAAACCGTGACACTTTTTTCATATTTTGAAAAGCCTTTTATAAATATGAAAAAGAATAATTTTTAAAATTGATAATGCTAAGATAGTAATATCAAGGAGGAATTTATACAATGAACTTTCCAAAGAATTTTTTATGGGGTGGTGCAATTGCTGCCAATCAAGCTGAAGGGGCTTATGATGAAGATGGGAAAGGGCTTAATGTTACTGACGTTAGTACAGGATTAATCAATGTACCTGACTATCGTGTTATTCCTGGTAAATATTATCCTAGTCATGAGGCCATTGATTTTTATCATCGGTATAAAGAAGATTTGCAATTGATGAGTGAGATGGGATTTAATTGTTTTAGAACAAGTATTTCATGGGGGCGTATTTTTCCTAATGGTGATGATGAAGAGCCAAATGAAGCAGGGTTAAATTACTATGAGGAAATGTTTAATTATATGCTGGAGCTGGGAATGGAACCAGTTATAACGATTTCACATTATGAAACACCAATACATTTAGTAGAACAATATGGTGGCTGGAAATCTAGAGAACTGATTTGTTTTTTTGAAAAATATTGTCGAACACTTTTTAATCGTTATAAAGATTTAGTAAAATATTGGATGACTTTTAATGAAATAAATAATGTTCATACGATTCCTTTTGCTGCTGGAGCAATCCGTCATGATAGTAATCTACAAGATAAATTTCAAGCGGCTCATAATATGTTTGTTGCAAGTAGTCGAGCAAATAAGCTGTGTCATGAAATTATTCCAGATGCAAAGATTGGTTGTATGCTGTCATTAAGTGGTGTTTATCCAGCTACTTGTAAACCTGAAGATGTAATGGGTGCTTATAATTTACGTCGTCGTTCATTATTTTTCAGTGATGTGATGATTAGAGGTAAATATCCAAGTTATATTAAACGAATTTTTGAGGAAAATAATATTCAGTTGGACACACGTCCTGAAGATTTTGAATTAATTAAAGATTACCCTTCACAATATTTAGGATTTAGTTATTATCGAACAACAACATATGAAGATGGAATGCCAATTTTAGGTAATACTGGCGGTGTCATTGGAAAAGCTAATCCATATTTAAAAGAAACACCATGGGGCTGGCAAATTGATCCTTTAGGATTACGTTATGTATGCAATGAGCTTTATGATCGCTATCAAGTACCTTTGTTTATTGTAGAAAATGGAATGGGAAATATTGATCAGATTGAAGTAGATGGCTCAATCAATGATGATTATCGAATTGCCTATATTCGAGATCATCTCGAAGCTTTAAAGGAAGCAATTAAAGATGGTGTTGATTTGATTGGATATACTTACTGGGGTCCTATTGATATTGTTTCAGCAGGTACTGGCGAAATGAAGAAACGTTATGGTTTTATCTATGTTGATAAAGATAATCAAGGTCATGGAACTTTAAAACGTTCTAAAAAGAAATCATTTGAATGGTTCAAAAAAGTTATTGCCTCTAATGGTGATGATTTAAGTTAATTGTATTATTAAAGAAAATATAGTAAGATAAAGGAGCGAAAAAACGCTCTTTTATTATATTGGGGGAAGAATGATGAATTTAAAATTAGTGATTTTTGATATGGATGGTTTAATGTATGATACTGAACAAATTGGAATGGATTGTTTAATCAATGCAGCTCAAAAATTTGGTTATGTTATTGATCAAGAATTTGGATTAAGTTCAATTGGCATGAATGCTAATGATTACCAAAAATTAGTTAAAGAAAAATTTGGTGCTGATTATCCTTATGATCTAATTAGTAAAAAATCACGTAAAACACGAATGGCTTATTTAAGAAAAAATGGAATGATAATCAAACCTGGTTTATGTGAATTAATAAATTATTTACAAAAAAAAGAAATTAAGCTTGCTTTAGCATCATCGTCAAGTAAAGAGACAATCGATGAGTATAATCATCTTGCTGGATTTGATAATGTCTTTGATTACATTATTGCTGGAAATATGGTTGAACATAGTAAGCCGGATCCGGAGATCTTTTTAAAAGTGCTTGAACACTTTGAGTTGAAAAAAAATGAAGCTTTGATTTTAGAAGATTCTCGTAATGGAATCATGGCCGCTCATAATGCAAATATTCCCGTGATCTGTGTACCTGATTTAGTTAAACATGGTCAAGATATTACTAAATTAACATATGCCACATTACCTTCATTGAATGAAGTTAAATTAGAAATTGAAAAGATAATCACTAAATAAAACAATGATATTGGAATTGGTGATTTTTGATATGGATGGTTTAATGTTTGATACAGAACCATTGGGAGCAGTCTGTTTTGCAAGAGCGGCTAAATAATTTGGATACATAATTGAAGAAGAATTTCGCTATAAGCTGATTGGAATCAATGCCAATGATCATTATGCTTTGATGAAATCAAAATTTGGTCAAGATTGTCCGGCAAAAGAGATTCATGAATTATCAAAAAAACTTAGAAGCGATTATTTATATAAGCATGGGATCGTAATTAAACCTGGCTTATTTGAATTAATCACATATTTAAAGAATAAAGGAATAAAAATAGCAGTTGCATCTTCTTCTGCCTATAGTAAGATTAATGAATATTTAGCTTTAGCTGGTTTAAAGAATATTTTTGATTTGATTGTTGGCGGTGATGATCTTGAACATGGTAAACCAGATCCGGAAATTTTTTTAAAAGTTTTAAAATATTTTAAAATAGCGGCTGATCATGCTCTTGTTTTAGAAGATTCAACAAATGGAATATTGGCAGCAAATGCCGCTAATATTCCAGTGGTTTGTGTTCCAGATTATCTTCCTAATTGTAAAGAAGTATTAGCTCGTACATCTGCTGTATTACCATCATTAGTCGAGGTGAAAAATGAGATTATGAAAATTTTTGAGGAAAATCGGGTATGCAGTTTTTTGTAAATGAAATGAATTTGTGCGGTATTAAAAAATAAGGATAATAATTATATATTATAATGATATATCACTAATTATATTATGTTCATTTAGGTAAAGCAGATGTAAAAAAAATAGAGGATATTTTAAGGAAATGTTACTTTTTGGGTAACGTTTTTTTAGTTTTTGTATCTAAAATAGATATTGTGTTAATTTAATTAAGTCTTTGTAAACCGTATTGTTGTTATATTTTATGAATGATAAGATGTTGGTGTTAAAAATAAAGGGGAATAGACAATGAAAAAAAACAAAGTTTTAAAAGTTTCAATGGCGACATTAGCATTGTTGATGTCGGCTGGATATGTAGCGCAAGATTATCAAGTTACACCAACTTATGCTGAAACAACAAAAATTGGAGATTCAGCGCAATTGATTAGTACGGCAACAACATGGAAATATTTAGACAATAATGTTGATCCGGGAACTGAAACTGACCGTTATGCCTGGACAAAAGCAGATTATAACGATTCAGAGTGGAAAAGTGAAGCTGGAAAATTTGGTGCAAAAAAAGGAAAATTAGAAGATTTAGGCGATGGTTTTGTACCAACAGTTTTATTAAATCAATATATTAATGGGGTTAATGGAGATGATATTCCAGCATTCTTCTTTAGAACTACAGTTAATATTAGTAATTTAGATGATTTCAGTAGTCTAAGTGGGAAACTCTATTATGATGATGCAGCAATTGTTTATATCAACGGTGTTAAGGTAGCATCGTTTGATGAACCAGAGGGCGGCTTTGAATCAAACATGTCTTATGGCGGTTCAAATGCTAGTAATCCTAAAGAAGGAGTTATTTCACTAACAAAAGAACAGTTAAAAGATGTTATTAAGACTGGTCAAAATACGATTGCTGTAGAATTACATCAGGGTCGTGCGAGCAGTTCAGATATCTATTTTGAGTTTAATAATCTTCAAGTTGATTACGGCCAAGAAGAAACAACAGTTGAACAAAAGGCGCTTAATTTAACTATCGGTGAAGATGAAACAAAAATGAATCTTACCTGGTACGCTAATACTAATACTTCGGGAACTGTTCAGCTGGCTAAAGCAGGAGCTATGATCAATGGTGAATTCCCAAGTCAATTTACAACGGTTGAAGCTACGAATAATCAGGCAAACGATAAGGGATTTTACTATAACCAAGCAACATTGGCTAACTTAGAAGAAAATACTAAATATGTATATCGCGTTGTTAATGGTGATCAAGTGAGCAAAATTTATGATTTCACAACTAAAGATTTTGATGGAAGTTATAACTTCATCTTTGCAGGTGATCCACAAATTGGAGCAAGTGGCAGTGCTTCAAAAGATACAGAAGGATGGGATAAAACATTAAGTGATTCAATTAATAAGTTTAATCCAAACTTCATTCTTTCAGCTGGTGACCAAGTTAATACTGCAAGTGACGAGAATCAATACAGTGGCTACTTAGATCATGAAGAATTAACAAGTGTACCTCAGGCAACAACAATCGGAAATCATGATAGTAGTTCAAATGCTTATACACAACATTTCAATTTGCCAAATGAAACTGCTAAAGGGGAAACTGCAGCAGGAACTGATTATTGGTATGTTTATAATAATACTTTATTTATGAATATCAATACAAATAATACAAGTACCGCAGAACACAAAGCATTTATGAAAGAAGCAATTAAGGAAAATCAAGATGTTCGTTGGAAAGTAGTTGTTTTCCATCACTCAGTTTATTCAGTTGCTTCTCATTCAGTAGAGAGTTCTATTTTAAAACGTCGTGAAGAATTAACACCTGTATTTGATGATTTAGGTATTGATGTTGTTTTAATGGGACATGACCATGTTTATGTACGTAGTAATATGATGAAAGGAATGAAAGTTAGTCAAGAAACAAAGGATTTAACTAGTGTAACAGATCCTGAAGGAATCTTATATTTAACTGCCAATTCAGCAAGTGGCAGCAAGTATTATGATATCAAGACTAATATTAGTACTGACTTTGTTGCTAAAATGGATCAATCAAAACAACGTTCAATTTCAAATATTGAAGTTAGTGAAAATAGTTTTAAAGTAACAACTTATTTATACAACAGTAATGATAATCAATGGTCAACTTTAGATGAATTCACTATTAATAAATCAGTTGAAACAAACAATCAAGAAATTACATTAGTACCAGAAGAAACAGCAAATGATATTAGAGTAGTTGCTCCAGTAGGAACAGTTGAAAAAAACAGTACTTTATCAGCAGTTGAAGTGAATGAGGGTGACTTATATCAAGGAATTAAAAATACCTTAAATACTATTTTAGGTAGTGATAAGGATTTTAAAGTATTTGATCTATCACTGATCAAAAATGGAAATATTATAAATCCATTAGGAAAGGTTCAATTATCATTAGCACTACCAGAGGGATATGATGCTAGTAAGTTATTGATCTATCAAGTACAAGATAGTCAAAACAATGATATAACACTAAACCCGATTACATATACAATTAAAGATGGACGGATTATTATTGAAACAGCTTCATTAGGACAATTTGTTTTAGTTAACAATGTAGAAAATAAAAAGCCAGATACAGGTAATGGTTCAAATACTAATCTTCCGACAGTTAAGCCATCAAATACAAATAATTCTACTACAACGACAAATAATAAGGTTGTAACCGGTGATAATAGTAATCTTATTGCTTGGGGAACATTATTGTTTACAGCTTTGGGATGTTCATTAGTTGCTTATAAATCAAAAAAAGAAGAAAAGTTAAAATAACTAGTGGTAATCATTGATTACCACTAACTTTTATTAGAGGTCATTTATGAAGATATTTAATGAATTAAAAGAGAATCGTGTTGTTATTATCATTATGCTCATTACGATAATTGCAGCTGGTTTTTTTAATCAATATTTAGCTAAGGATTATTCTCGGGTTAATAACGATTCAACTGATTTTGTTAGCGGGAAGATAGTAGAAATAACGAGCAGTAATCTTGAATATGATCAAGATTTAAAAATAAATCTTGGAAAACAAGTAGTTGTGGTTGAGATTCTTGAAGGAAAAAGTGCAGGAAAAAGAGTAGAGATCGATAATTATCTAACAGCTGCTCATAATGTTGAAGTTGCGATTGGCTCGAAAGTGATTATCTCAGCTGATGAACCAGATGGAATAGACTCGTATTATACGGTTTATAATTTTGATCGTGGCTTAGGAATGATTATTTTTACTTGTGTATTATTGCTTGTTATCATTGCAATTGGGCGCGGAAAAGGGGTTAAAGCAATCTTAGGATTAGCTTATACATTATATTTAGTAATTTTTCTATTACTGCCAACTGTATTTTCAGGTTACTCACCAGTACTAATGAGTATTATCTGTGTTGCTTTATCAACGATTGTTACATTAATGTTGTTAAATGGTGCTTCTAAAAAGACTTATAGTGCAATTGTGGCAACAGTTTTAGGGGTAGTTTTATCGGCAGGGGGATTTTATTTAATGTCATTAGTACTAAAAGTTAATGGTTTTAGTGTTGATGAGGCAGAAAGCCTTGTGTTAATTAATCAAGCTACGGGATTATCGATTAAAGATATTTTATTTGCAGGGATTTTAATTTCATCATTAGGGGCAATTATGGATGTTGGAATGTCAATTGTTTCTGCCTTATCAGAATTATTTCATCATCAGCCAAACTTGACTCAAAAACAAATTTTTGATTCAGGAATAGAAATTGGTAAAGATATGATTGGTACGATGACAAATACCTTGATTTTAGCATTTACTGGTAGTGCATTTGTTTCATTATTAGTCTTATTTTCATACAATGTCGACATTAAACAACTATTAAGTTCTAATTATATTGCAATAGAATTTGCTCAAGGAATTGCTGGTACTTTAGGAATCGTATTAACTGTTCCAATTGCTTCGTTTATTAGTGCCTGGGCATTAACTAATAAAAAGAGTAATAACAATTTTTTCAAGAGTTGAAAATATCTATCCATCTTATTGACGATAAATCAAGGGTTTCAAGCGATTAGAAGCAGTTAAATGTACCTCGTAAGTAACAAATAAGTAACAAAAAATCAAGGCTTAGGCACCTTGATTTTGTTGATTTCTTTATATAATGTTTCAATTACGGTAGATGTATAAGTATCAAAGGTTATATCTTTCATTTTGTGACCAAGAATACGTTTTCTTATAAACAGATCAACGTTGTTAGACTGACATAATGTTGCAAATGTATCCCTAGTATCATGTATTGTATGCTTCATATTATGATTAGTTAAAAAAGAGGAGAACATAGATGAAAACTGATAGTAGGTACAGTCAATTATTCTTTTCTTTCTCTTCATCAACAGCTGTTTAACAAAAGGTTCGATAAAAGTATGAATGGGAATTACTCGATTTTTACCTGCATCAGTTTTTGATCCAGATACTAAATAGGGGAATTCTGTGTTTAAATAAATATTTTTACGCGGGATATTCAGCAGTTCATTTGCTCTTAAACCGGTGAATATATAAATAAGTATTATTTTAGCCATATCGCTGTTATCGCTCATCAATGCTCCTATTTCGTCATTTGAGAAAGCATAATGTTTAGTGCTTTCTTTTGCTTTGCCACATTTTATATATTCAGTGTAATCATCGTCACGATTTATATATTTGTGAATAACTGCATATTCAAATATTTTGCTAACTAAAACTTTCATATGTACTTTTGTACCGTAACCAGCTTTATCACGATCAAATATTTCCTGCAGATCGGCCAGACTTATTTGACTGATCTTGTGGTGGTATATATTGTTAAAATGTTTAATCCACGATCTATAACCTTGAGCAGCACTTTTCGATAATGTGCACAATTCTTCCTGATATATAATATCAAAGATTTCTTTAAAGGTAGGCATATTCTTTTCACGCTGATCAACAAGCTTCTGGAATGTATCGGGTGCAAGTGCTTCAGCTTCCGTGTCAGTAATCTTATTTTTTTGACCAAGCCTGTATAAAGTCAAAGCATCATCGGCTTCATCCCAAGTTTCAAAAGTTCCTAAAACTGTTTGTATCTGCCTACCGGTAATAATATCTTTTCCAGTAGTTATTTTAGCGCACCAGGGCCTTCTACGTTTACCTGATAGTTTTATTACTGTTCCTGCTTTGTTCGGTCTGCGCTTAAAAGTCTGTTTTCTAGCCATAATAAAAGCACGTCCTTTCTACAATTTGCCTTAGACGTGTTTAAATGATATAATTAAGCACGTAAAAGGACTTTTGGCTGAGTCTTTTATAATTAAGTGATATTGGCGTATCACTTTGACCATCCTATTGGCGTAGGATGGTTTTTGCATTTAAATAATTTTGTTGATCCTAAGTTACCCGCGTAGGCTTAGGACTTTTTTATTCTTCGATTTTATTGTTCGGTTGTGGTATCTTAGGGGCTTTATGCCAATCATCAGGAAATCCTAAGCTATTTAAAATTACATTTACATCAATTGTTTTTAATTTGTTGTTTAGATAATTTGTTCTGCTTCTAAGTGTATTATACAATAAGGCATATTGGTTTCTAGATAATAGACATTGCATTATAAGGAATACATTATAAACATCTTGTTTACTAGCAAGGTTACTTATTTGATAAGGGTCATGTAATTGCGGCAAGTAGTGGACGTGACCTTTACAAGTAAAACATAATAACCGATTATTATGTGCTACAATGTTTCTAAGTTCTAATGTGTTTTCTAAATATGAAATTAAAGCCTCTGGAGTTAGTTGAATTTGTGGAACTCCTAAATTATCTGCGAGGAAACAACTGAAATCTTTTGCAACTGTATTTTTTAATGACGCATCTAGATATTTATAAAAATATAGCAATTGACCAAAATTCATATAATTGGTGACTATCCAAAAAGGCACATCCTTGTGCTTGTTAATATAGTGCTTGATAGAGTTATTTCCTTCTTTTGCTTTGTATTTATTAATAATCTTACTTATTGATGATATAGTGTTTGTAACTTGTAAGAGATCATCATTATTATAATTTGAAGCAATTAGATACGCATATTTTTGATTTTTATATTTTTCTGAAAATCGGTATGCCAGTATTGATTTGAAATGTTTCTCTGCTTCAATAATACTTTTAAAGAAAATAGATTTTATTTCTTTATCATAATAATGTACTTGGGTTATTTCATCGAAAGTTGTACCCGGTATAAATCTATCGTCATCAGTCATAAAGAATTTTGCATAGCAGTTTATAACATTATAATAATTATTATTTAATAAAAAACGTTTTGATTTTTCTTCATTTTCAAAATTCAAACCTCGTGATTTTAGAAGAAAAAATTGTTCCTCGATTGTTTTAAACGGTTTCATTAAATCATCTCCTCAGTAAAAAGAAAAAACCTACCACTATAGAATGGTAGGTTTTCCGCAACAGCCCCCGTAGGGTTACTATCGCTTTTTCGTAATTACATTCTATAATTTTTTTTTGTATATGTCAATGAAAATTTAAAAGGTCACTTAAAGTGACCCGCAATAGACCCCGTAGAGTTACTATCGCTACACTTTATTATATGACATAAAATATTTTTTATTCGATTTTTTATATAAACACTATGAAGTGTGTTTACCGTATTTGGTTATGTATAGACTTAATTTATCACCTTACGCTAATTATTATTTTCAATTTCTAAAGTTTGCCTATATTCTGCAGCAGTAGGGACTTTAATAAAATCTACTGTTTTATTATAATTCCTTTTTACTACATCTTCTATTTCATCGAGTGTAACCTTAAAGAATTCTTTTCTAAAATTTACTTTATTTACACTTCTATCACGGAATGTTTGGTGCAATATATTTTCTAGTTCAGGGGCATTATCACTAAAAATCATTGCATGAACATCAAATTCAAAAGGAACAGAAGCGCTGCTTAATTCTTTAATTCTATCCATAGGTTCTAGTCTGCGTGTCATACCAATTTTATAAATATTTTCTCCAAATGAGCCAATATTAGAAATAATATATACAAATCCGGCTCTTGCGTTCATCTCCCTATCAAGAACAACTTGTTTTTCTTCTTCCAATTTTTTTATTTTTTCTTCTAATTCACGTATTTTATCCATATATAATTCTTTTTCAGCTTCATTAGAAGTTTTTTGCAGATATTTCATCATTCGTGTAACTTCATTGTTAAATTGCTTCTGGTCTTTTTCTAATTTTTGCTTTTGTTTTTCTATTTCTCTTCTTACCTTTTCTTCTTCTACCATTTGCTCTTTAATTGCTTTTTGTATATCTTTTTCATTATTTTTTTTCATTTCATATAGATATAGCGTGTTTAATTGATCTAGTTTAATTTGTAACCAGTTTTGATTTAATTGAATACCATCAGTTTCAAAAATCTTATTTAAACTATTGAATGAACGAGTTATTTTATTTCGGGAAGTATCGATATTTTTTATAGTGACTTTATTCATTACATTGTCACATTCTGCATTAAATAAACGGGTTATTTGTTTTGTGTTGTTTGCTATAAATTTTTTGTCCTCAATGTAAGGTGATATAGTAAGTAGTTTGCCATTTTTTAAATCATTCTCTTCATTAATACGAGAAATACTTAATTTATTTTTGTATTCTTCAGAAGTGATGTTTTCAAAATCAGCAAAATCGAAATGCTTTTTTATTGCTTCTGATTTTAAAGTGTCTAGTTCATTTAATAAATTTTGTTTCTCTTCATTTAAGTTTTCAATATCAATTTTGAGATTTTTAACATTGATGGCTAAATTTTTATTTAGATCAGATTCTTTTTCTTTAATGCTTTTTTCTAAAGTTTGGACTTTTTCAGAATACCCTTTTTCTATACTGGTTATTTTTGCTTCCAAATTCTGAACTTCTTTAGAGTAATTGTTTTTTGCTTCCTCTAATTTAGAATTGTAATCAATGATACCAAAAACATATTCTTCATGACCTATTAAAGGTTGGTATTGTTGCATTAATAGTTTAATTTTCTTTTGTCTAATGAATTGCAAAGTAATAGCAATTATTAATGGTATTCCATAAAGAACCCCAAAAAATGCTAAAAAAATAGCAAAATAAGGGCTGTAATACCATTTATTTAATTTTTCAAATTCTTCTTTTGTAATTTTGTTCATATAGTTGACCCCTCTCTCCAGTTATTTAATTCCAAATTTCTTTTTTAATAATTCAATAATATCACGAACTTCTTTTTCGCATTGTTCGGCATATTCTTGTGGACACGTAAAATGGTTTTCAAAGATGTGAATAAGTTCATGTATAGCAGTTGTTTGCTGTTGATATTTGCAGCAGCGTGCATTAATGGTAACTAAATATGACTCACCATTATAATATGCAAATCCCCTCACATAAGAGGACATACTTTCCAGCACTAAACTAATATTGTGCCATCTTAGAAAGTCCTCAAATTCCATATAATCATCTCGTTTCTTTATTAAATGTATCGATGATTTTTAGTATTTGTTCTAGATCCTTTGGTTCTAGTTTTTTTGCTTTATCAAATAGAATAGCAAGTTGATCATTTTCAACTATTTCCTTATATAGTTCTAATAATTCAGGTTGATTTTTCAAATATTCAATATTTTCTTCATAGTCACCTAATTGTGAAAAATTAGGATCATCTACAGTTCCAACTATAATAGCAGGGGAAATTTGTAGTATATCAGCTAATGCTGCGATTCTGCTTCTTTTCATATCACCTATATTACCACTTTCCCAACGAGATACGGTGGCTTCGCTAACATCACAAGCACGAGCAACATCTTTCATAGTTAAACCTAAACTTTTTCTTTTTTGCTTTAATATATCTTTAATTTCCATATTATGTGCACCTCATTTTCTTATTTAAATTATAAGCCAAACATTACGTAAATGCAAATAGTATTGCATAAAAGTAAGTATTTATGCAAAAATGATTGACTTGCGTAGATGCAAGTGGTATTATACTTACGTAAACGCAAGGAGGTGATTGAAATTGAATTGGATATTATTGGAAGCTAAAACCAAAGAACATGGTCTTACTAATGAGGATGTTGCAAACGCTTTAAATATTGCTCCAACAACCTATTATCGTAAAAAAAGAGGTGAAACTGATTTTTATCGTGAAGAAATACAGAAAATACGAAAAATCTTAGAATTATCATCCTCAGATGTTGATGCTATTTTTTTTGATCGATAACTTACGTTTAAGTAAGTTGGGTTACTAATTCATCGACCAAATAAATTATAACTCTAAATAAAAATGGGTGTCCTAAAAAGACACAAATTAAAAACCGTAAAAATAGAGTTAAAAGTAAAAAACTACAAAAGGGAAAGGAGAATTATATGAATGAATTATTAAAGGTTAATTACGGTAGTGAACGAATTACATTATCAGCAAGAGAATTACATGAGTTTTTAGAGTTAACTGAAAGATTTTCAAGTTGGTTTGAAAGAATGAAACAATATGGTTTCGTTGAAAATCAAGATTATTTGGGGTGTAAAGTTTTTAACACCCTAGCAAGACAGGAATTACAAGATTATCAAATCACAATCGAAATGGCGAAAGAGATTTCAATGTTACAAAGAAATGAAAAAGGAAAACAAGCACGTCAATATTTCATTGAATTAGAAAAGAAATGGAACAGTCCTGAATTCATTATGAATAGAGCATTGGAACTATCTAAACAAAGATGCGATGCGCTTCTTCTTGAAAATCAAGAACTTAAGCCTAAAGCGTTATTTGCCGATGCAGTAGCAACAAGCAAAACTTCAATATTGGTAGGTGATTTAGCAAAGATTTTAAAACAAAATGGAATCAATATTGGTGCAAATAGACTATTCGCTGAACTGAGAGATAAAGGCTATTTAATCAAAAGAAAGGGTAGTGACTGGAATATGCCTACTCAAAAAAGTATGGATATGGAATTATTTGAAATCAAAGAACATACACACATTGATGGTAATGGGTGCAATGTTACTACGAAAACACCTAAGGTAACAGGAAAAGGGCAGGTGTATTTTGTTAACAAGTTTTTAGGTGACAGATTATAGAAAGGAGGTGAGGAAAGTGGACGAATACAACATTAGTGTTGAGGAGGTAATGAAAATAACACACAAAGGACGTGACTGGATACTTAACGCAATCGAAAGAGGTTCGTTTCCTGGGAGCATTACTATAAGTCCTGGTGGTCGCAGAAGTGCTCATATCCCTCGTAAAGCCTTCATGGATTACATGGAACATGATCATGTACTGGTAGATGGTAACTACATTGAAGAAGCAGCAAAACGAGTTGCAGAAAAAGCATTGACTGAATTAATGCCAACGTTTCTTTTCGAAATAAAAAAAGCCGTTGCTGAGAACAACGACTAACAAAATTAAAGCATCTTCATTATAGAAGATATTCAGGAGGAAGTCAAAATGGAAGATAAGATTAGGGCTTTAGTGAAAGAATTATTTGATTCAGGTATGACTTTAGATGAAATCATTGAAACTGTAGCATCTATTGCGATGACTGAGGACTTTAAGAGGAGCACCAACCATGAATCTAAATAATTTAAGACCTCGTGGAATTTTAACCATTGTTGCAGCAATATATTTTCTTGCTGAAATAGTGACATCAATTGTAGGTATGGTCCTATGAAAGATCGTACTTTTATCAAAATACTGATATTTGCTTTAGCAATGTTCATTGCGATAAGTGTTTACCAGGTATTAGTAATTAGAAATTTAAAGTCTAGTCTCGAGACGGTGACAAAGGACCGTGACTGGGTGATTGAGAAATATAACCAAAAGGAGAAAGAAAAATGAAAAATGTAAGGTTGAAACAGATGAAGTTGAGAAACTTCAAGGGAATCAAAGAACTGGATATTGATTTCAATTTGTTGGATACAAATGTCTATGGAAAAAATGCAACAGGTAAAACGACATTAGTAGATGCTTTCAGTTGGCTGTTCTTTAATAAGGATTCAAGTGGTGCAAGTGATTTTGATGTGAAAACTAAAACACCTAATGGCGAATATCTTCATAATTTAGAACATTTGGTTGAAGCAGTTGTTGAAGTAGATGGAACTGAGACTACATTTAAAAAGGTATTCAAAGAAAAATACACTAAACAGCGTGGAAGCACTACAGCATCATTTACTGGGCATACAACGGACTATTTCGTTGATGACGTGCCGCGCAAAAAGAAAGAATACGATGAAACAGTTAATGAACTGTTTGATAGTAATATCTTTTCGATGATTACTGATCCATTTTATTTCAACACAAGAATGAAATGGCAGGACCGAAGAAAAACTTTGATTGATATTTGCGGTGATGTATCTGATGAAGTTGTGATTGCTTCCAATAGCGATTTAGCACCTTTAAACGGTGTTCTAGCATCTAAATCAGTTGATGACTACAGACTTCAATTAAAGAGCAAAATGAAACCTATAAATGATGAATTGAAAGCAATCCCTATTAAAATCAATGAAGCAAATCTTGCTATTCCAACCGATATTGAAACGATTGATGAAGATAAATTAACTTACATCAACAATCGTATTAATGAAGCGGAAAGCAAAAAGCAAAGGATATTAAGTGGTGGGATAATAGCTGAAAAAGAAAAAGAGATCATCCAACTCAATAATCAAAAAATAATGCTTCAAAATGAGCGCCCTGATATTAAATCGCTTCAGGATGAAGAATTTGCTTTGAGTATCAAAATCGATTCATTGGAGCGCAAAAAAGAACGTGCTGAAAATGAAATACGAGCAAAGAAATCACAACAGAAATCTAATGAATTAATGCGTGATGAATTAAGAAATAAATTTACTGAAGTAAACAATATGCAGTATGACGAATCAAAAAATATATGTCCTCACTGCGGGCAGGAGCTGCCGCAAGAAAAAATTGTTGGCTTCATGAAAGAATTCAATATCAGCAAATCCAATAAGTTGGAAAATATCGCTAGGGACGGTAAAGCACTTAAAGCAAAATTTGAAACATTGGTTGATGATGTTGAAGTCCTTGAAAACGATATTAAAAACAATGAAATTCTAATCAATGACTATCAACAAAAGCTAAAAGAAGTTAGCGATAAAATTGCAAATGCTAATGATGATTTTGCCAAGAAACAGCAGCCGAAATTAGATGAGGTTGATGAAAAGATTGTTGATGCTGAACGTGAAATGGAATTCTTGAAATCTAATACAGGTGAAGAAGTTGCAAAGATTAATGAGGAAATCGGCATGTTAAAAGAGCAGCGTTCACATTATGAAGAAATAAAAGCAAAAGAACATCTTGCTAAAACTCAAATAAACCGAATTGCCGAACTTGAAGCAAGAGAAAAAGAATTATCAAATCAGTACAACGATATGGATAAGATGCTTTATTTAACAGATTTATTCATCAAAACAAAAGTAGCTATGCTTACTGAAAAGATTAATAGTCACTTCAAGTTATGTAAATTTAATCTATTTGAAGAACAGATTAATGGCGGTTTGAACGAAGTTTGTGAAGTAACGGTTAATGGTGTTAATTACACTGATTTAAACAATGCAATGAAGATAAATGCGGGCTTGGATGTTATCAATACAATTTGTGATTATTCAAATACATATGCACCTATCTTTATTGATAATGCTGAATCAGTTAATGAAACAATTAAAACCAATTCACAACAAGTAAGATTATATGTAACTGAAAATGATGAAACATTAAGAATTGAAAATAAATAGAAAGAGAGAAGAAAAACATGGAAATAAAAAAAGAAACAAGTTTTAGCGGTTTAGAAAAAGAAGGTAACGAACTATTCAATATCAATCATTCATTTGAATTAGAAAAAGATGGAATTTCAACATTTTTAGGAATCGGTGTAAGCGATGTTGTTTGGGAAATTATGCGGACAATAAAAAAAGAAGATGAATTCAAAAAGTATTTGGAACAGGCATCAGAAATTGTTAGCAAAATTGGAATTGAGTTAAATAATTTAACAGTTAAATTCATTGAAAGTAATTTAACAACTGAAGAAATATTAAAAAATGTGAATCCTGAAGAACTAGCAGAAAAGATTTTAAAAAGAATGTTTGAAGATGGGGGAATGGAATAATGACACAAGTACAAACAAAAGAACCAAAACAAGAAATTGAATTATCTGTTCAACAGTTAGAAAAACAGGGATTGGTATTACCAAAAAATATTACTGATACGGTATTTAATACATTGTCAGTTTACCAACAGCAGGGAACAGTTTCATTCCCTCGGAATTACAGTGTAGGGAACGCTTTAAAAGCTGCATATCTTATCTATCAAAATGATTCAAAACTACAAAAATGTACAAATGCATCAGTTGCTAATGCTTTGCTTGATATGTGCATTGGCGGTTTGAACCCTTCTAAAAATCAATGCTATTTTGTACCGATGGGTGATCAATGTACGCTTATGACTTCTTACTTTGGGAAGCAAACAATGGTGAAACGTATTAAAGGTGTTATTGATGTAAGAAGCGATGTCATTTATAAAGACACATGCTACGAACTAACACTTGATGTATATGGTAATGACGATATTAAAATCACTGGTCCATGTCCACTTGATAAAAGAAAAAGCGAGAATATCATTGGTGCATGGTCAATGGGCAGTGCTTATGGAAAATCTAAAGCACATCAAAAGTTCATGGGTGAAATGGCTAAGAAATCAGCTATCAACAGATGTATCAAAAACTTTATAAATACACGTGATGATCAAGATATTTTAATTGATACTTTGAATCGTGTAACTTCATATGAATACAGTGAACCTGATGTTTATGATGATGTGCAATACCAAGTAAGAGAAGAACAGGCATCACAGGTCATTGATATTTCACAAGAACCACAGGAATCGCTAAAACAAGCGCATACAGAGCCAAAACCACAAACACAATCAAATGCACCTAAAGAAGAAAAACAAGCCACAGCGCAAGTGAAACAAGAGCAAATGGGAATTGACTGGTAATGGAAATTAAACCGATAGCAAGCAGCAGTAAAGGAAACGCTTATTTAATAAGCGATTTCCAAACTACTGTACTTATTGAATGTGGGATACCACTTAAAGAACTAAAAAGAAAAACAAACTTTATTGTTCCTAGTGTAATTGATGCTTGTTTGGTGAGCCACGTTCACCAAGATCATTCTAAATCGCTAAAAGATTTATTGAATGCGGGTGTTAGGTGCTACGCACTGAAAGAAGTATTTGAAGCTAAAGAGATTAATAATCATCACAGGGTGAAAAGGCTTAAACATTTAAAGCAGATTGATATAGGCACATTTAAAATAATTCCTTTGGAAATGAATCATGATGTTCCTTGTGTTGGTTTCCTTATTTATTCGGTTGTGACGAATGAAAAGCTGTTATTTGCAACCGATACATATATGATCAAGTACGCTTTCCACGGGCTTGATTACATAATGATAGAAGCGAATTATGATATTGAACTTGTTGAAGAAGATGCACAAAGAAAAAGGCTTATCCAAAGCCATATGAGCATAGACACAACTATTCAATATTTAAAATCTATCGATCTGTCAAAAGTTAAGAGAATCTATTTGATGCATCTGTCAAGTAGACATTCAAATGAAGAAGATTTTAAAAGAAGGGTACAGGCAGCAACGGGAAAAGTTGTTGTGGTATGTCAGGAATAGTTATTGATATGAAAGATATAAAAATTGAATTATATAATGATCACTTTGAAAATGCCAAGCGTTATCAGATACCACGAGCGCAATTAATTATTGCCGATATTCCCTATAACATCGGGATAAATGCATATGGTTCAAGATCTGATTGGTATATCAATGGTGATAATAAAAATGGCGAAAGTGAAAAAGCTGGAAAGGAATTTTTCGACACAGATAAAGATTTTAAAATTTATAATTTCTTTCAATTTGCTTCAAGACTTTTAAAAAAAGAACCTAAAGAAAAAGGAAAAGCTCCATGCATGATTATATTTTGTGCATGGCAGCAGTTAAACGAGATTAAAGATTATGCAAAGAAATTCGGTTTTAATCATGCACAGCCTTTATTTTTCATAAAAAATTCATCATCGCAGGTTTTAAAAGCCAACATGCGGATATGTGGGGCGACTGAAACCGCATTGATTTTATACCGTGATAAATTACCGAAATTCAATAATGACGGAAAAATGATTCTTGACTGGTTCGAATGGGACAGAAGAGGATATTATCCAAAGGTTCACCCAACGCAGAAGCCTGTTTCAGTGTTGAAAAGATTAATTGAGATTTACACCGATCCAGGTGATGTTGTTATTGATCCAGTAGCGGGAAGTGCAAGCACATTAAGAGCCTGCGCAGAATTAAACCGTTCATGTTACGGCTTTGAAATAAAAAAGCAGTTTTATAAGGAAGCAAAAGAAAAAATGCTTTCAAATGTAAATATGACGTTAGAAATATAGAAAGAGGAAAGAGAAATGGAAAATACAATGTTAAGAGATTTAGGAGAATATATTGAACAATTAGTTAATGGTCAGGTTGAGCCTGAGATTGTTGAACATGAAGGTGTTGATTATATCAGAACATCACATGGATATGAACAATTAAACAAACCAAAAACACGCAAAATCGAAGCAAATAGCTTAGATGGCTTAATTAAATTAATCAAAAACACTAATAAAGATGCATCTGATGTGTTTGGAATTTATTCACCTTTGATTGTAAGAGTTGATTTTAATTGTATTGAAGTCATGAGTGCATTAAATGCTGATAAAAGTAGAAATTATCTTTTTGAAGCTAACCCGATGATTCCATCATTAAGAATTGGTTATGATATGTCGGTTGAAGAAATGATCATCTTGTTATCAACTTCATTCATCATGACTGAAAATACAGAAAAGTTCATCAATTCATTATCTTCACTAAGAGTTGTTGAAGAAGTTGAATTTAATGATGATGGTGTTGGTCAAACAGTTACAGCTAAAAAAGGTGCATCAGTGAATGCGAAGTTCCAGGTGCAGCCTATCGTTAAGTTGAAACCTATTAGAACTTATGAAGAAATTGAACAAGTAGAATCTAAGTTCTTATTTAGAGTTAATAAAAATGGAACTGTATGCTTGCGTGAAGCTGATGGCGGACAATGGAAATATGAAGTTCAAAAAAGAATCGTTGCTTATTTAGAAGAATATTTAAAAGATTTGATTGAAGAAAATAAAGTTGTTGTAGTTGGTTAGAGGTAAGAAAAATGGATGAATTAGTTAAAGCAAAAGATGTTAAAAAAATTGGTATTCTAGGAATCCAAAACGGACAGATCATAAAAAATATTGATTATGAATTAGAAAAAATCATTAAAAATATCAACGATATAAATACGGATGATAAGCCACGTGAATTAAATGTAAAAATTAAGATTATTCCTATTAACAATAAAAAGCAACTGGTAATTGAATGTACACCAACCGCTAAACTAAGACCACTTAATACGGTCCAATCAACATTATTTAATATCCAGGAAACCGATAAAGAAACTGGTGTTGTATTTAACAAATTACAGGAAATTACAGACGTAGCAGTAGGACAACTTAACATTGATGGAGAGGTACAGGAAGCACCCGAACCTATTTATATTGGTGTGGATATGTAAGAGGTAATCGAGATGTTAGAACAGTTAAACGAGTTATTAGAAATGCAGCGTGTTCTTGATGAAGCGATTTTAAAAGAACATGGCAATATATATAATAAAAAGATTGCAGATCAAATGAAAATTGCTTTATTTGTTGAATTAGGTGAGCTGATGAATGAAATGCCTACTAAATTCAAGCATTGGAAAAAGACAGCCAAAGACAACCGAGAAAAAGCCCTTGTTGAATATGTAGATGCATTACATTTTCAAATGTCGTTATTTAATTATTATGAATGTGATATTTTTGAACCCTATCATAACTATTATGAAAAAGAGGAAGGCTATTTTTGCGATGATATTGGTAAGTGTCTTATTGGTTCAGTTGAATCTTGCAGCTTTACCATAGGTCTATCATATTTGTTTGATTTAGGCTACATTCTAGGCTTCACATGGAGTGAAATATATGAAACATATAAAGCTAAGAACGCAGTTAATTATGAAAGGCTAAAAAATGGGTATTAATTATGATTTTATCAATTGATCCAGGGAATGAGTATTCAGCTTATTCCCTGCTAGATAAAAATTTAAAGCCTGTTAAATTTGGAAAAGTATTAAACCATGATTTATTAATAATCTTGGAAGAATTATTTTTAAGTGAATGTATAACAGATGTTGCTATTGAAATGATTGCATCGTATGGCATGGCAGTAGGCAAAACAGTGTTTGATACTTGTGTTTGGATTGGTAGGTTTTATCAGCTTATTAGTGAACGATCAAATATAAAACCTACATTCATATATCGTAAAGATGAAAAAATGTGTATTTGCGGAAATATGAAAGCGAAAGATTCTAACATTAGGCAAGCGCTAATAGATCGATTTGCAAATCATGATTTTAAGAACGGAAAAGGAAATAAAAAAAATCCTGATTGGTTTTATGGATTCAAAGCTGATGTTTGGGCTGCATATGCGGTTGGAGTAACATATCATGAACTAAAAAAAGAAACTTAAATTTTAGCTTGTAAGAGGTTTTTAATTAAATAGGTATAAATTATCGAAAAGTTAAAAATCTCTTCACACGCTTTAAATAAATGAAGAATAGAGGTGTTTAGATGGTTTTAATTGTGATACTGATTGCAATTATAGTTATTTTGCTGCTAGCGATAGATAAATTGATTAGTGATAGAAACTACTGGAAGCAAGTAGCTTATGAAAAGCAGCAAATAATGAATAAATGGTGGTATGAAGATAACTAAAAAAGATTTAGCAATGTATAAAGAAGCACAAGAAATTAAAACAGCCACGTGTAATATCATGCAGGCAAGGTTAAGACAAACAAAATACGGTTATTATCGCTGGAAGGCTTCAGGTCTTAGCATTTCAAAGTATCTTTACATTGCAGATAATGAAGATAAATTCTTCGGAAAGGAAAATGAGAATGTTAAATAAATTATGCTGTATTGGAAGGCTGACAAAAGACCCCGAATTGAGAAGAACACAACAAGGCACCGCAGTAGCATCATTCAATTTAGCTTGTAATCGAACATTTAAAAGTGCAGATGGACAGGAAGCGGATTTTATACCTTGTGTTATTTGGAATAAGGGGGCAGAAAATGTTGAAAGATATTGTTCCAAAGGATCGTTGATTGCAATTGAAGCTAGGATGCAGTCAAGAAGTTATGATAATTCACATGGACAAAAAGTATTTGTTCTTGAAGCAGTATGTGAAAGCGTTCAGTTTTTAGATAGTAGAAATAAAGAAAATAAAGCACCTGAGCAACAAAATAGTTTTAATGGTTCGAATAATAATTTTGATATATCAGAAGATGATATACAGTTTTAGAGGTGAGTATTGTGGCAAAGTCTGATAAAAAATACTACTGGTTAAGGCTGCAAAAGGACTTCTTCAAAAGGCACGATATAAGGATTGTTGAATCTATGCCAAATGGAAAGGATTATATACTGTTTTATTTGAAGGTTATATGTGAATCAGCAAATCATGGTGGAAATCTAAGATTTAGTGAAACAATACCATATAGTGAAGAAATGCTTGCAACTATTACTAACACAAATGTTGATGTTGTAAGAAATGCAATCAAGATATTTCAAGAGTTAAACATGATTGAAGTATTAGATAATGGAACGTACTTTATGCATGAAGTACAAAATATGGTTGGATATGAAACAGAGTGGGCAATAAAAAAGCGTGAATATAGAAAAAAAGTGAATGCCCAAAATGTATTGCAAAGTGAAAATAATGCAAGTAAGGCATTAAAAGGTGGACAATATGAGGACAATGTCCTAAACGTAAGGACAAATAAAGGACAATGTCCTAAAAAAGAGGACAATGTCCGACAAGAGAAAGAGAAAGAGAAAGAGATAGAGAAAGAGATAGATATAAATAATAATATATATAATGCTCAGAGCGATAAAATCACTCATGAGCCAACACCTATCGAACCATCTATTATCACTATAACTTTAAATGACAAATCAGAATATCCGATCTATCAAAGTATGATTGATGAATGGAATGAACTATATCCAAATGTTGATGTACTTCAAGAGCTTAGAAAAATGAAAGGCTGGTCAAATGCTAATCCTGCAAAAAGAAAGACTAAAAAAGGAATTCAAAGATTTATTAATGCATGGCTCGCAAGAGAGCAGGACAAACCTAGAAAAATCCAACAACAAACTACAAAAGACTTGGCATCAAATTTAGATTTCAATGAGTTCTACTAATGACACCAAATGAATTTACTAAAGCTATGACATTTCTAGGTTTGAATTATAATAAAGGTTTTACAACCGAACATATACAAATGCTGTATCCGAGATTTGCTAGTTACAGTTATGAGCAAATCAAGGAAGCAATACGTAAATGTATCGATAATGAGAAGTACATAAACAATATAGCATATGACTTAGGGCAGTATTTGCCTTCTGTGGAGCAAAAAATGAATAAAGCGTTGGAATATGCCAATGACTTCAAAATGTGCCCTAGAACTAAAAAAATGTGCCCTCTCGACGTTGTTTGGGTATGGGCGGTAACTAACTTTGATTAAAAAGAAGGGGATAGGAATGCTGAATATAATATTAACCATATTGTTGGTAATGGCTTTATTTACATTAGGTTGTTTTATTATATTGAATTCTCTTGAAGAAAGATATAGGGAATTGGAGGATGAAGAGAATGCTAAAGATAGAGAAGATTAAAGAAAAGATTAAAAATTTTGATAATAGTGATAGTCTTTGTTGTTACTTAGCACAAATGGTAACTAATAAAGGTGATAAAAATAATTGCAGTAGAAAAAATACAACTTCTTGCAGACAATGCTTAAAGCTGTCACTTATGAGCTTATTAGAAGAATATAAAGAACCGATTAAACTCACTCAATTTGAATATGAATATTTAAAGTTTGCTAAGGCAGTAGGATATAACTTTATTGCAAGGGATGAAAATGGAGGATTATTTTTATACAGTATTAAACCTTGGAAAGGAGAAATTACTTGGAAATACAGAAATAGCAATATACTTATATTTACAAAAATGTTTAATTTTGTAAGATGGCAAGACGAAGAACCGTACAACATCGATGAAGTATTAAGTAATTGTGAGGTAATTGAAGATGAAAAAAGTTAATCCAGCGGACATATTAATTAGTCCGCTTGGAATGGAAAATTTATTAGTTATTAATCAGGTTGATGATGAGGTAATTAAAAACAATGAATTACTTTTGGATAAACCGTATTTTTCTTTAGAAGAGGTGTTAGACGGTTTAAATAAAGACGGACATTATTTAATTATTGTTGAGGGTCCGTTACATGGTGAAATTTATCGATATAACAATTATGGTGGACAAGAAGTGTATTTGATTGGAAAAACGTGCGGGTACGCATGAAAGGAGAGAAAACAATGACAGTAATAGTTGAAACAACTTCTTTAGCAGAAGAAATAGTTTTTAGAGATATTATAAGAATTGAAGATAAGGAAGAATGGATTGTTTTAAATGATAAAAATGGTCGGTGTTTACCAATGCCAAAACAAGGCATTGAAAACATAAAAGTTTTATATATTTTAACAGATAAGGAGGGTTAAATAATGCCTAAATATAGAAAGAAACCCGTAGTTGTAGAAGCTATTCAATGGACGGGAAGTAATTTAGAAGAAATACGTAATTTTGTTGGTAGTAATTTAATCGAAGATTGTGAGGAGCTTTTTGATATAAAGAGGGAATTACAGAAAACGCTAGCTAGTATTGCAATCGACACATTAGAAGAAATAATGACGGTTAATTATGGTGATTATATCATAAAAGACGAACATGGGGATTTTTATCCGTGCAGACTTGATGTTTTTAAACAAACTTATGAAGAGGTGATTGACGATATAACCAAAGACAACGCAACGGAATTTTGTCCAGCTACTCAATTTGATTGGCTACCAAGTAATTGCAATGAACATACATGTGAAAATGGTACTAAAGAATGTTGGAAAGAGTGGTTAAAAGAAAATGATGAATAAAAAAGAGCAATTAAAATTAGAAACAGAGTTAATTCTTTTATTAGATGAATTATGTTCTGATTGTATGTTGTATAGAGGTGTTAAGGAAAAATATGTAATAGCAAGTACGCTATTTAGAGGTAAGTTTGCATTAAGTCGTATCGTTGATTGCAACCATATTTATAAAGCGATTGAGGAGAGCGAAAAGCAATGTTTATCGCCTAGAGAAGTATTTAAAATATTTGTAAATAAGGGGTGGATTTGATGGAAAACAAAAAAGTGCTGATGATCAAATTACTGAATCTTTATGAGCAAAGACAGTTTGTAAAGCCTAAATGTTCAAAAATCATCATTGATGAATATATTAGAAAATTGGAAATTGAGTTGGGGGTACTGCTTAATAATGGCAAAGAAAAAAGAAATTGAAAAATTGATTGATGATACTGTTTCAAAAACGGTTAATGAGTTATTAAAGCAAAAAATGATTAAAAAAAGTGATATGAATACATATCAAAAAACAGAGCAGCTTTTATATAATTACAACAATTTCAAAGAAGTTGTAAAGGATAAACAAGAAATGATTGAACAAATTAAACAAGTTGGAATATCAAAAACAAGCTGTTCATTTCTTCCTATGCCCCAAGATACTGGATTTAAGTATATACCATCAGAACAGGAAAAGAATGATGCTGCTATCGCTGAATTAGAATCATCTATTGCAGTTACATCAAACTTTATAAAGTTGATTGATAATGCTTTAAAGACAATTAAAGGTGATCCTTATTACAAGGTTATTGAAGAATGTTATTTTGATGGTAAGAAGCATAGTGCAGTTGCTAATGAATGGGTGACACCTATTGATGAAACAACTATAGGAAGAAATAAAAATAGACTTGTAAAGAAACTATCAATTTATTTATTTAGTGATGATGTGATTAAAGAATTATATTTATAAAAAAAGATGTCCTTATTGGGCATTTTTTATATCATTTTTATCAAAAAATATAACACACTTGACAACTTGCATTTTTAGTGCATTTTCTTGTCATGGTTTTTGCATATTTTAATGATATAATGATTATAGTGAATAAATATAGTTAAGGTATATGTGTTGTGAGGGTTACTCTTTACATATAAAACAGTATATAAGAACAATGGGTTATCAAATATTTTGGTAGCCTTTTTTGTTTGCTGATTTGATACAACTATTAATTAATATTACAAATAATAATGCCAGCTATAAAACAATATTCCCGTGTGAAGTGTTTTTTCATTTTAAAATTATTCTCCTGAATTTTATAAAATCTAAAATGATAGTTGTATCTAATGAGTGAATAAACGTGATTGAAAATTTAATAGAAAGGAAGTGGCATTATGAATTATAAATTGACACCCAAACAAAAATTATTCGCTGATGAGTATCTAATTGATCTTAATGCCACTAGAGCATATAAGGCAGCTTATAAGAGTTGTAAGAAGGATGAAACAGCAAATGTTAATGGTTCTAAACTACTAAGGAATACTAAGGTTGCCAAATACATAGAAGAACGTATGAATGAGCGTTCTAGACGTACAGAAATAACGCAGGACAATGTTTTAAAAGAATTAGCTACAATAGCATTCGCAAAAGTAACTGACTTTGTAACGATAGAAAACGGTGTTGTAATAGTGAAAGATACTAAAGACATACCAAAAGAACTTATACCAGCCATTGCTTCAATCAAAGAAGGTAAAAATGGTATTGAGATTAGTTTTTATTCAAAAGATAAATCGCTTGAATTGCTTGGTAGACATTTGGGAATGTTCAATGACAAGATAGAAGTATCAGGTTCGATTAATAACCCAATGGAAGGCTTGACAACAGAAGAACTGAAGAAGCTGATAGAAGATGATTGATAAGGCGCTTATAAAACTTCATGCAAAGATAGAACTTGCTAGACGTGAGTTCTTTTTTTATTGCAATTTAAAAGCACCTGATTTCTATAAAAGTGATAGAAAGTATCTAGTTGAATTGTGCAATGATCTTCAGTCATTCTATGAATCTGATGAATATGATGCGCTTATCATCAATGAGCCGCCTAGACATGGAAAATCAAGAACAGCCAGCTTGTTAGTTGAATGGATATTGGGAAAAAATCAAGATGAAAAGATTATGACTGGTTCATACAATGAAACATTATCAACTATGTTTTCTAAAAACGTTCGTAATGGGATAATGGAAACAAAAGCTGATCCAATGAAGCCCGTCTATAGTGATGTATTCCCAAATGTAAGAATCAAGCGTGGTGATGGTGCTATGAATTTATGGAGTTTAGAAGGTGGTTACAATAACTATCTTGCTACATCGCCAGGCGGAACAGCAACGGGATTCGGTGCTTCTTTGCTGGTGGTTGATGATTTAATTAAATCTTATGAAGAAGCGTGTAACGAAGCTACAAAAGAAAAACACTGGGAATGGTTCACTAATACCATGCTTTCACGTTTGGAAGAAGGCGGTAAGATCATTATTATCATGACTAGATGGGCAAGTGATGATTTAGCAGGGAAGGCATTAGAAGAACTGCCTGAAAGTGGCTATAAAATTAAGCATATAAAAATGAAAGCGTTACAGGACGATGGAACTATGCTATGCGAAGAAGTCCTTTCACGTAAGAGTTTTGAAGCCAAAAAGAAAGTAATGGGTGAAGATGTTGTTAGCGCAAACTATCAGCAAGAACCTATTGACTTAAAAGGTCGTTTATATACGTCATTTAAAACATATGATGGTGAGTTGCCGCAGTTTAAATATATCAAGAATTACACAGATACAGCCGATACAGGTAATGATTATCTTTGTTCGATTAATTATGGGGTTACATTCCAAAATGAAGCCTATATTCTTAATGTTTTATACACTAAGGAAGGTATGGAAGTAACAGAGCCAGCACAGGCTAAAATGATGTTTGAAGATGAAGTTAATATAGCTGATATAGAATCGAACAACGGTGGTAGAAGTTATTCAAGAAATGTTGAAAGAATTATGAGAGAAAGATATAAGACAAATAAAACAGTCTTTAGATCATTTCATCAAAGCAAAAACAAGGCTGCTAGAATACTTTCTAACAGTACATGGGTTATGGAACATATATATTTCCCTCATAACTGGAAACATAGATTTCCTGAATACTATGAAGCTATGATGAAATATCAAAAGGAAGGTAAGAACAAACATGATGATGCACCTGATGCTACAACTGGAATTGCAGAAAAGATAAACAAAGGTGAAATCTATTCATGGGATTAGGGGTGAAAGAAATGAATGGACCAGGATATTTTAAAGGAAAAGAAATTGTAGATGTAATACAATATAGTGATATGCATAGTGTTAGATTTAATACACCATATGCTTTTTATGTTATTTGCAAAGATGGTTCAAAATATGAAGTTAGTAGTGATGAAGCTAAAAATCAAGCTGATTTTTTGTCTCGAAAAGAAGAAAAGAATAGCAGCATGAAAATTAATGTTTTAGGTACTGAATATGATGTTGAAATGCTAGAAGAACGTGATGAAACAATGAAAGCGTTAAATGCAGATGGTTATACTGATTTTTCTACTAAGGAAATAAAAGTTTTAAAACTAGAAGAAAAACCTGGCAATCAAAAAGATATTTTTAAATATCAAAATACTGTATTAAGGCATGAGATTATTCATGATTTTTTATATGAGTGCGGAATTGACTATGGTATGCAGTTTCACAATGAGTAATGCGTTGATTTTTTTGCGATACAATTTGAAAAGTTGGCAAAGATTTTTGAAGATGCAGGGTGTAAGGAGTGATTAAATGCTTAATGCAATAAGAAAAGGAGTGAGTTGGTTGGATGCTAAGTTGAATAATCCATTAGAAGAAACAGTAAATAACTTGAAGTGGCTTGAATTAGAATTGGAAGCGTGGCTTAATTCTAAAGAACGTGCGGATCAAATAAAGGCGGATATGTATTATAGAGATATACAAGATATAGCTAAATACAAGCGTATGGCAATTGGTGAGGGTGGCGAACTTGAAGAAGTTAAGAACTTACCAAATCATAAAGTAATAGATAATCAATATAAAAGGCTCGTCAATCAGAAAGTTAATCACTTGGTTGGTAAGCCTTTTACTGTTAATACCGATAATAAAACGTATGTTGATATGTTAAATAAATATTTTAACAAGAAATTCATGAAAACATTAAAAAGTGTTGGTAAAGATGCTAATAATGGCGGTGTTTCTTATTTATATCCTTACTATGATAACAATGAATTAAAGTTTAAACGCTTTAAGTCATATGAAATCAAAGTGTTCTGGAAAGATGATGAACACAATGAAATAGATTTCTTTTGGCGTTATTATAGAAAGCCTGTGCGTTTTTCAAATGGAAGTGTTGAAGATATTCAGCATTTAGAAGTATATACATTAGAGGGTGTACGTTATTACATCTATAAAGGCGGTACATTGCTTTATGATAAGTTGAAAGGTGCAACTACTTACAGCTATTTAACATATACTTCATCAGTTGGTAATGAGGTTGTAGAAGAACAGCATCTTTCTTTTGAAAGAATACCACTTATCCCTTTTAAGGTTAGTGACATTGAAGAACCGCTTTTAAAGCGTGTCAAATCACTTCAAGATGGTATTAATACAATTACAACTGTATTCACAAATAATATGCTTGAAGATAGTCGTAACACCATTCTTATTATTATGAATTATGATGGTGAAAATCTAGGAGAATTTAGAAGAAATCTTTCAACTTATGGTGCAATTAAGGTAAGGAACACTAATGAAGAAAAAGGTGGTGTTGATACCTTACAGATTGAAGTAAATGCAGAAAACTATAAAACAATCCTTGAAATGTTTAAAAAGGCACTTATTCAAAACGGTGGCGGTGTAGACGTTACTGAACTAAGAGCATCAGGAACGCCTAATCAAATGAATATCCAAAGCATGTATTATGATATTGAATTAGATACCAATGATACAGAAACTGAATTTCAGTATTCTATGGAGCTGTTAAAGTGGTTTATCGACTTTGACATCAACTATCAGGGTAAAGGTAATTTCTTTGATGAAAAAGTTGAATTTATCTTTAACAGAGATATGCTGCAAGATGAAACTTCAATTATTGATAATTTGGTTAAATTAAAAGGTATTATTAGTGATGAAGATATTATCAAGCAGCTTCCTTTTGGTGATTCTCAAAAGTTAATTGATAATATGAAGAAACAAAAAGAAGAACAAAAGCATGAAGTATTAAAAGAGTATGCGAATGCTTTTGTAAATAATCCACAAATCAACAATGAAGGTGATGAATAATGCCTGGTAGTGATTATTGGAAAAAGAGATTTGAACTGCTTGAAGATGCCATGAATAACAAGGGTGCGCAATATATGAAGGATTCAGAAGCAATATATCGTAAAGCCATAAGTAACACTGAAAAAGAGATTTCGAGGTGGTATACACGTTTTGCTGATAACGAAGGTATAAGCTATCAAAGAGCGGTTGAAATGCTAACTGGTGATGAATTAAAAGAATTTCATATGGATGTTAAAGAATATATACAAAAAGGAAAAACGTTAGGTATATCTGATCAATGGTCTAAGGAATTAGAACGTGCATCTACAAAGGTCCATATTAGCAAGCTGGAAGCCTTGAAACTGCAAATGCAGCAACAGGTTGAGGAATTGACAGGAAAGAAAGCTAAGGGCATTACTCATCTTATGAGCGATATATATAGCGATACCTTTTATAAAACAGCTTTTGAAATTCAAAAAGGCTTTGGTGTAGCTACTAATTTTGCTAAGTTGGATAAGAAAGTTGTTGATAAGATCCTTGTTAAACCATGGGCATCTGATGGTTCAAACTTCTCAGAACGTATTTGGGGAAGTCATAGAGCACAGTTGGTTAACAAACTGCACGAGGGATTAACACTGAATCTTATACAAGGGAAACCGCCTGATAACTTAATAAAGGAGATTGCAAATACATTTGAAGTTGATAGAAAACGTGCTGCCACATTGGTATTTACTGAAAAGGCATATTTTCAATCACTGGCACAACATGATTCGTTCAAAAATTTAGGCATTGAAGAATATGAAATTGTTGCTACATTGGATACTAAAACATCTGAGATATGTCGAGAAATGGATGGTAGGCATTTTAAATTAAGTGACTATCAGATAGGTTTAACTGCTCCGCCTTTTCATCCAAGATGCAGAACTGCAACCGCTCCGTTCTTTGATGATGAATTTGAAGATGAAGTGAAACGTGCTGCAAGGGATGAAAATGGTGACTATTACACTGTACCAGCAAACATGAAGTATGATGAATGGTATAGAGGGTTTGTTGAAGGAGATAAAAATACTCTTGATAAATTGAAACCAACAAAGAGTGCTAAAAAAGTTGAATCAATAAGAACGTTTGATGGTATAATAAAAATACCTAGTAGAAGTTATGATGATATTATTGAATATATTGCTAATATCGATGATACTTCTTTTAATTCAAATGTTAAAATTAAAATTGGTGATGAAGATAATATTTTGAAAGATATAATGGACGAAGTTGGTGCTTCGGGACTTCCAAAATCAATAAGTGAAGATGAATTTAATGTCTTAATAGAAAAGGGGCAACAGGCTTTATATCGAGGTGTTACTGATGAAAAGTTTGTAAAAGAATTTTTAGAAGGAAATGTATTTGTGGGACTAGGGGTTAATGGTAGTGGCATTTATACATCTAGTAGTAGAAAATACGCATTAAGATATGCAAACGAAATTGATGATAATGTAATGAAAATGCTGATAGATGACAAAGCTAAAATAATACCTATTGACAAATTATACAAAGATAAAAAATCTTTTATTAAATACATAGAATCAAAATTCAGTGGTAAAAAGAAAGATAAAATATTTAAAATCATTGCTAATAATGGAAAATTTGCTATATTGAATGGTTATGATGTCATTGATTTTGGTATGCATAAACTTGTTTTGAATAGAACTGTATTAAAGGTGGTGAGATATGATGGAAAAAATTAAAAGATTTTATGATCGATATTCAGACAGCGAAGAATATGGTAGGATACTTTCAAAAACAGCACCACTAGAAGTTGTAGAATGTTTTTGTAAGTATTATAATTCGTATTTGTTTGATGAAAATATGTCACCAGTAGAGGATATTCTTGACAAGACAAGAGAATACCTTGCTAAAAATGGATATGAAGAATATGTTAAAGAAGCGGATAAAAAATATTTAGAATTTATGGAAAGTATATTTGTTTAGGGCACTCACAATGAAATGAGTGCTTTTTTTATCCAAAAATTTAGAAAGGGGTGAAAGAGTGGATATTAAACTTACACTGGAAAACAAACAATTATATCCAGCAGTTGTTAATTTAAGGCAATTTTCAAATAATACGGATATATTAAAATTTGAAATGTCTGATTATATGTATGAAACAACTGATTTATCAAAACTGTACTGCTATGCGGTTTGTGATATGGGTGGAGAAATTGACGAAGTTAAACTTGAAACAGAAGTTGTAGAAAGTAAGCTAAAGATAACTTGGAAAGTTACTGGCTATACTACACAACAGGATGGGCATATCAATTATCAAATTGTATTTAAAAACCTTGATGAAGAACAAACTGTTTTGTGGTTTTCATATCAGGGGATTGTTTTTGTTAACAGTTCAATTGATGCGGATGGATATATAGCGGCTAACTACCCATCTATCCTGCAACAGTGGGAAAAGAGAATGAATGATGCAGATTTTAATTATAATCAAGTTCTCGAAGAAGCAAAAAGGCAAACCCAGCTTGCTGCTGAAGAAGTGAAAAAAGCTGAACAGGAAGTAGCAAAAGCGAAAGAACAAGTTCGTATTGCAACAGAACAGGCTAAAAATGCTACTTCTGAAGCAAATAGGGCTTCTTCCAACGCTGATAAAGCTAAGAGTGAAGCTGATAGAGCAGAAACAATGAAAGATGCCATAAACAAACTTATTGGATATGAACCAGTAGATGCGATTGGCATGGAAGTAGCACAGGCGCGTGGTAAATATGATTTATTAGGTGAACGACTTGATGCAATGGATGAAAAAGTAATAATCCAAGAGAAAGATGGAAGTACCAAATCAGCAGCATTTAAATTTATTGTTACTGATGAAATAAAAGTACCTGCATCTAATGAAATAAAAGTAAGCCCGAATATGGGTATTAAATTAGAAGACTAGGAGGAAATAGAAGAATGTCTAAATTAAATAAAGTAAGAGTACAACTGTTAGATGAGGAAACAGGCTCAGTATTAGAAGAAGTAGATGTTATGACAAGTGCTGATGCAGTGAGTTTTGCTGACGGTCAAACATTTCAGCAAAAACTAGATGCTGGTTTATTAAAAGGTCAAAAGGGCGATACGGGTGCGATAGGACCTAAAGGTGCGACAGGCGATGTTGGACCTAAAGGAGAAAAAGGAGACACGGGTGAAGGATTTAGTATCTTCAAAACATATGCTTCTGTTGCTGCAATGAATGCTGATAAAGCAAATGTGCAACAAGGGAAATTTGTATTAATCGCTTCAAATACAGAAGATGTTGACAACGCTAAACTATATGTAAAAGGTGCAACTGATTTTACATTCTTAACCGATTTGTCGGGGGCTCAAGGTATCAAAGGAGAAAAAGGTAATACTGGCGCAACAGGTCCACAAGGATCTCAGGGTCCAAAGGGAGATAAAGGAGATACAGGAGAAACGGTAAGAGTTGGTACGGATTATTCAACAGCAACTCAAGCAAAACTGTTTTTTAAATTAATTAATTAAAAGGAGGAAAAAGAATGGCAATTAAAAAGGGTCAAATGACCGATAATGAAACGGGAGATTTATTATACTTTCAAACATCTTATGATATGGTTACAGATAAGCCTGCAAATTTTCCACCTTCAAGCCATAATCACGATGATCGTTATTACACAGAAGCCGAAATGAATACCAAGCTAACCGCAAAGCTTGATACAACTGGTAATGCAAGCAATGTGACTAATACTTTTACACAAGCCAGTACACTTGCAAATTTAACAACTGGTGAAAAATTAAGTGTTTCATTTGGTAAAATTATGAAAGCAATTGCTGATTTGATTTCTCATATTGGGAATAAGTCAAATCCTCATGGTGTTACCAAATCGCAAGTTGGACTTGGAAATGTAGACAATACAACAGACTTGAATAAACCAATTTCAACTGCAACACAAAAAGCACTAGATGGAAAAGCTAGCGCTTCACACACACATACTTCTAGTCAAGTAGGTTTAGGAAACGTAACGAATGATGCCCAAGTTAAAAGAAGTGAAATGGGTGTGTCTAGCGGTGTAGCAACACTTGATACAACTGGTAAAGTACCTAGTTCCCAATTGCCTAGTTATGTTGATGATGTGCTTGAATATACAAATAAAGCAGGTTTCCCTACAACTGGGGAAAGCGGGAAAATCTATATTGATAAAGCAACAAATATTACCTATAGATGGAGCGGTACCGCTTATGTAGAAATTAGTCCATCGTTGGCATTAGGTGAAACTTCAAGCACTGCATATCCAGGTAATAAAGGAAAAACAACAACAGACAATGTTAATGCGATTTTAGCAGGTACAAAAGTTGTACCTAAAGCAACAGATGCGAATACATTAGATGGTAAAGATTCAACCAATTTTGCCAGTGCAGCAGATTTAGCTAAGAAACTAGATAAATCAGGCGGTACTATGGAGGGTGTTTTTAATGTAGATACTCTTTATTTTAAAGTCAATACTGCTAGCGGATATAGACAAGCCTTTGGAACAATACGTGGTGGTTTATTAGCGTTGGGGTCTGACGAATTGCCTGCGGCTTTGTATGGTTATGATAAGAATCAAAAGCCACAATGGGTATACAAAGAAGGTTCGAACTATGTGTTTAAAGATTTAGCACTTAAAGATGATATTTACCCTGTTGGCGCTATCTATATGAGCGTTAGCTCAACTTCGCCCGCGTCTTTATTTGGTGGTACATGGACACAGTGGGGAAGTGGAAGAGTACCTATTGGTATTAATTCAAGCGATAGTGATTTTAATACCGTTGAAAAAACGGGCGGAAGTAAAGAATATGAATTGAGGGCATTAATCGGTGCAGTTGGTGGGAATGTCAATACTATAGGTTATGATAGTGAGGAAGTTGTACCTGGATATGGTTCTTATGACATGGTGCTGGATGCTAGTGCAGGGGCTAAACCACAAGGAGCAAGCAATACTACTAGGGTTGTTAAATCTGATGGTAATCCTGCTACAACCGTACAACCATATATAACCTGTTATATGTGGAAACGTGTTTCTTAAAGGAGAGCAAATATGAGAGTTTTTAATGAAGACAAAACACAGGAATTAAAAGAATATGATTTAAATAAAGGACATTTGGAACTAGATAAATTATTTATTAGACATCACGAAGCTGTAGAAGAAATTAAGGAACAATGGCACTACGAAACTATTGCGGAATATCCGAATGGTGGTAGAGATGTATCAAAAGTTATTGACGTTCCTTATCAAGCGCCTCAAGAAGCGTTTGACGAGTACGAAGATATTTATGTTTATATTCCTTATACTGATGAAGAACTTGAAGAATTGAATAAACCAAGTGAATTAGAAATATTAAAACGAGAACAGGAAGTAACCGCACAAGCGGTTCAGGATTTAATTTTAACAATGATGGGTGGTGAGTAAAATGGCGAATTTTTTAGTTTACAGAATCTTAGATGAAAAATTAACGTATGACAAAGTACCTCAAGCATTAAAAGCAGAAGTCAAACGAATTTTAATTGAACTAGGACATGAAGAATTGATTAAATAATAAGGCGCTCATTTGATATGGGTGCTTTTTTTGTGGAAAGAAAGAGGAAAGAAAAATGGATAACGAAAAATTTATTGATTTATGCAAAGAAGAAGTGATGAAATATGCAAATGAACATTTAGACAAGACAGACAAAAAAGAAATCACAATTGATAATGTTTTTGTTGTATGGTCATGTAAAACACTTCAAAACAACAAAGCGTTATTGAGTACAACGTTATTTGATGGAATGTATTATGAATGCACATATAACGGTGATAAGAATGAACTATATTTTGATGCCTATAAGAAGTGGGAAAACAAATGCATTGAAATTAAATAACTACTGGTAAAAAAGACATATCTTAAATGGTGTGTCTTTTTTATATATTCGTTCGGAAAAACGTAAAACTATCAAATCACGTGAAGCAACCACGTATAAAAGCGTAGATGAAAAGTGAGGTAAAAAAGTATGGAAAGAGAATTTTTAAAAGGATTAGGTTTAGAAAAAGATGCTATTGATAAAATAATGGCAGAAAATGGCAAAGACATTGAATTAGAAAAAGGTAAGGTTAAGGATATTCAAAGTCAATTAGTTACTGCCAACAACACGATTAAAGAACGTGATAAGCAGTTAGAAATATTAAAAAACAGCCCTGATAACCCTGAAACATTAAAACAGCAGATTCAACAACTTCAAGATGATAACAAGGCTAAAGATGAAGCACATCAAAAAGAAATCAAAGAACTTAAAGTTAATAGTGCATTAGAAAAGGCTTTAACTAATGCTAAAGCGAAAAATGCTAAGGCAGTGCAGGCACTTCTTGATTTAGGTGATGATGTTGAACTTAATGAAGATGGAACTATCAAAGGACTTGATGAAAAGATTAAGGCTTTGAAGAAATCTGATGCTTATATGTTCAATGATGATAAACAAACGGTAAAGATTGATGGTGCTAAACCAAATGCATCACCAAATGATCCTGCTAATCCAAATCCAGCACGTGATCCTAACAAACCAAAAACTTATGAAGATTTTGTTGCTGAATTAGAAGCACAGAACAATCAAGAATAGAAAATTAGAAAGGAAGATTTTTATTTATGAACACAAAATTTGATGCGAAAAGTTTTAATCCCGAAGCGTTTGGGAAATATTTAGAAAGCGTACCACGCTTAAAAAGAAACGAACTATTGAAGAGTGGTGCAGTTGTAGGAAGTGAAACATTAGCAAATTTATTTGCTGATCAAACTGGTTCATTCTATGCACGTATTCCAATGTACGGACAAGCAACAGCAGATGCACAAAACTATGATGGTGAAACTGATATTGTTGCAACTGGAACAAACACATTTGAACGTGGTGTTTTTGTTGCTGGGCGCATGTTTGCTAAAACTGAAAAAGATTTCTCGTATGATATTACTAGCGGTGTAGATTTCATTTCACAGGTAGGAAATCAAACATTAGATATTATTGATGAAATTGATCAAGATGATTTATTAGCAATCTTAAAAGGTGTTTTCGCTATGACAGATGAAGGAAGTTTACCATTTGTTAATGAACATACTTATGACTGCACTAATGTAGATGATGGAAAAGTTAAAGAAACAACTATGAATAACGCTACACAAAAAGCAAGTAAACAAAATAAAAATAAATTTACTCTAGCTATTGCACATTCACAAGTTGCGACAAACTTAGAAAATATGAGATTGATTAAATATCTAACATATACAGATGCTAATGGTATTACTAGAGATTTAGCAATTGCAACATGGAATGGTAAAACATTAATTATTGATGATTCTGTTGGTGAATCAGTTGCTTATGAATTAACTAAAGATACTGATATTGTACCTGGCAAAACTTATTACACTCTAAAATCTAAATCAGCTGATAAGTATGAAAAAGTTGCTTCACCTGAAAAAGCAAACCTTGGTACTTATTATGAACAATATACACAATATACAACATATGTATTCGGTAATGGTGTAATTGAAAGACAGCCAGTCCCTGTTAAAGTTCCTCATGAAATGGCACGTGATCCATATAAAAATGGTGGTGAAGATACTTTAATCAAAAGATGGCGAAATGCTTATGGTGTTAAAGGTATTTCTTATGAAAAGAAAGCACAAGCTAAAAAATCACCTACAGCCGCAGAAATGGCAGATGGTACTAACTGGGTGTTAGTTAATGATGGAAACACTGATAGCCCTGAATACTATGACCACAAAGCGATTGCTATTGCCCGTATCATTTCAAGAGGTTAATCATGAATAAAAATATTAAAGATGATATTATTAAAAGGCTTTCTTCAATGAACTATGAAGTTAAGGAAAAAGATAATTTCATCTTGCAGTTCATCATTGATAAGGTTGAACAGGATATTAAAAATAAGACAAATCAAAGTGAAGTTCCAAGTGGACTTCATTTTGTTTTTGTTGAACGTGTTTGTGGTGAGTTCCTAAATGGTATGCGCAGTTCAAATATGCTTTCTGATGAACAGATTGAAGCTACAGTGACTGCAATTAAAGAGGGTGATACACAAGTATCATTTGATAAAGATTCTTCACCACAAGCCGTTTTTGGTGCTTATTTGAAATATCTAATGAATTATGGTAGTGATGATTTTGCTAAGTATAGAAAGTTTATGTGGTGATTCATATGAATGCAGTTAGAAAAGCATTAGAAAGTATGTACAAAGATACTTGTACTATCTATGAAAATCAAAAAATTAAAGATCCTAATACTCATGTAACAAATTTTAAAGAAGTTGAAGTATTAAAAGATATAAAGTGCAGATTGTCATTTTCAAATGTGACAAGCGCTGAAAAGGGTGATGCGGTGACTATTGCGCAGGTTACAAAACTATTTATTGCGCCTGAAATAAATATCAAAGCAGGATCTAAACTGGTTATTACCCATGAAGGAGTTACTACTGAATACACAAGAAGCGGTGTTCCTGCTATACATTTAAATCATCAGGAAGTAGTTATTGAATTGTTTAAGGAATACGCATAATGGCTAAATGGGGAAAATGTGATTTTAAACAGCTTCAAAAATTACAAAAGAAAATGGAGAAGTTTGAAAAGGCTGATCTTGAACAGTTTTGTGAAATGTGTGCTAAACATTTAGCTGCAAGACTTTTAGCAAGAGTTATTAAAGCTACACCCGTTGATACTGGCACATTAAAACGTTCTTGGAGTGAAGAAAATAAGAATGTTTATGTTGAATATAAGGGTAATGAATTTATATGTGAAATTATCAATTCAACGGAATATGCAATTTATGTTGAGTATGGACATAGACTAAAAGGGCATAAAGGCTGGGTTCATGGTTATTTTATGTTGGAAAAATCAACACTTCAACTGGACTTACAAGCACCAAGAATTATTGAAAAATTACTAATGAAGAAATTGGGTGAGATATTCAATGATTAATGAAATTATGGATGCTATCGCTATTAAACTGCATGAAGTATATGGTGATGAATACGAAATACATCAAAATGATATTAAGCAAGGTTTGCAAGAGCCTTGTTTTTTAATTACTCTTATTGACAGTGAAAAAGAGAATCTATTAAATTTGCGTTCTAAGCGACTTTTACCGTTTGATATATTATTCTTCTCTAGCAGTGGAAAAAATCAATGTCATAGCGTTTCTGACACGCTTATGAATGAGTTAGATATGATCAAATGTATTGACGGTGATTTACTTCACGGTACAAAAATGAGAAGTGAAATCATTGACGATGTTCTTCATTTCTTTGTCAGCTTCAATTATATAGCAGTAGTTAAAGAGGAAGAAACTGGATCAATGGAAACATTGGAAGTTAGCAGTAATACAAAGGAGTGATTATATGGCTAACACTAAAACAAAAACGATTCAAAAAAAACAGGATGCATCTTTTTACAAGGATGCATTTTTAAATTCTAAAGTATTTAGAAATAAAAAGGATTTATTAAATGCCATTTTAGAAGATGGTAAAAAATATACAACTAAAGAAGTCAATGACTTGTTAAAAAAAGAATTGGAAAGAAAGGTGGAATGTTAAATGTTAGGTGGCGGAACTTTTACTGCACAAAATAAAAAATTGCCTGGTACTTATATCAATTTTGCAAGTGCATCTAGAGCATCTGCATCGCTGTCTGATCGTGGTATCGTTGCAATACCATTATTAATGGATTGGGGTGCAGCAGATGAGGTTTTTGAAGTATCAAACGAAAAGTTTGTAAATAATTCATTGAAAATTTTTGGATATGATTATTCACATGACAAAATGAAAGGATTAAGGGATTTATTTAAAAATACCAAAACATTATATGCATATCGTTTAAATGGAAAGGGTACAAAAGCAACTAACACATATGCAGAAGCAAAATATCCAGGTATTAGAGGTAATGACTTAAAAATCATTATTTCAAAGAATGTTGATGATGAAACTAAATTTGATGTTAAAACAGTTTTAGAGTTTAAAGAAATGGATGTCCAAACTGTTAAAAATTCTTCTGAACTGGTTGCCAATGACTGGGTAACTTTCAAAAGTGCAGAACTTCAAGAAACTGCTTCGACACCATTAGCAAGTGGTACAAACGGAACAGAGGTAACAACATCTGAATATCAAGCGTTTTTGAATGCGATTGAATCTTACAGTTTTAATGCTTTGGGATGTCCAGTTGAAGATGCGAAAATCAATGAATTATTTGTTACATTTACAAAAAGAATGCGTGATGAAGTCGGGGCTAAATTTCAAACGGTAGTTTATAGAAAACCTGCTGATTATGAAGGAGTTATCTCTGTAGAAAATGAAGTGACTGATGATGTTAATAAAGCAAGTGTGGTTTATTGGACAACTGGCGCACAAGCAGGTTGTGCAGTTAATAAATCATTAACTAATACTGCTTATGATGGTGAATTTAAAATCAAGGTAGATTATACACAATCACAATTAGCGGATGCATTAGAAAGTGGTAAATTCATTTTTCATAATGTAACAGGTGAAGTTAGGGTTCTTGAAGATATTAATACTTTTACATCAGTTACAGATGAAAAAAGCATTGATTTTTCAAATAACCAAACAATCAGGGTTATTGATCAAATCGCTAATGATGTTGCTGCTTTATTCAATACGAAATATCTTGGTAAAATTCCAAACAATGCATCAGGTAGAATTTCACTGCAATCGGATGTTGTTGCAATTCATAGAGCATTAGAAGATATTCAAGCAATTGAAAATTTTAGTGCAGATGATATTGTGGTGGCTCAAGGTGATACAAAGAAATCAGTAGTATTAACAGATAAAATCACAGTTATTAACGCAATGAGTCAACTTTATATGAGTTGTGTAATTAGCTAGAAAGGGGAACAGATAACATGGGTAAATTTACAATGAAGGCTAAGGATTCTATCAGTGGATCAATGGCTGAATTATATGTGACTATTGAGGGAAACAGATATAACTTTGCTCAGGCAATCACATTTGAAGCAAATTTTGAAAAAAGCAAAACTGAAGTGCCTGTTTTAGGTCGTACAGGTAAAGGAAATAAAGCAACGGGGTGGACTGGTTCAGGTTCAATGACTTTACACTACAATACTTCAGTTATGCGTGAATTAGCATATAGATATAAAGAAACTGGTGAAGATGTTTATTTCGATATGCAATGTACGAATGAAGATCCAACCTCAAGTGTTGGGAGACAAACCGTTACATTAATTGACTGCAACTTTGATAGTTTAGTGTTAGCTAAATTTGATGCTGATGCAGATTATCTTGATGAAGATGTCGACTTTACGTTTGATGATTTTGAAATTCCTGAGAAGTTTAATTTGTTACAAGGGATGATTTAGTTTAAAGGACCACATTGAAGTGAACCCCATATAATGTGGTCCTTTTTTATTTGATTAAATATAAGAAAGAGGTATGAGAAAAATGAGTTTATCAGCTTTTATGGCACAAAATGTTGTGCAGGAAGAAAATATTGAATATGTTGCATCAAAAAGATTTATCGATGAAAAAACAAAAAAACCTATTGCATGGGAATTAAGATGTTTGGATTCACAGCGTGATGAAGAATTAAGAAAATCTTGTACTAAAAGATTAGAAGTACCAGGAAGAAAGGGGCAATTTACAAAGGATACAGATTTTGATAAGTATGTTGGACTGTTAACAGTTGAATGTGTTGTGTTCCCTAATTTGAATGATGCAGAACTTCAAAATTCTTATGGAGTTATGGGTGCGGATGCATTATTAAAAAAGATGTTAAAACCAGGTGAATACGCTGATTTATTAGCAAAAGTTCAAGAAATCAATGGCTTTAATGAAAGTTTTGAAGATAAGGTAGAGCAAGCAAAAAACTAATTGAAGAAGGTGATTTTGAAGCTAATATTGCTTATTATTGCCTTCATAAATTGCATATGCTTCCATCACAGTTTCTTTCTCTACCGACAAATGAACAGGCATTTGTATATGCTGCAATTCAAATAAGGACTGAGAATGAAGAAAAGGAAGCTAAAAAAATAAAAGCAAAATCAAAATCTAAAGGTCGTAGGAGGTAGGTGAATATATGGCTTCTATTAAAACAGTTATAAGCGTTCAAGACAGAATGACACCAGCATTCACCTCTATGAACCGTGCTTTAAATATTGTTATAAGTTCATTTGAACAGTTACAAAGAGATTCAGGACGTGCAGTTGATACTTCTTCTATACGACAGGCGAGGGAAGAATTAGCACGTGCTGAAGTCACTATGAATGGTGTTGAACAGGAAATTAGACAGGCTGCAAATCAGCAGCAAAATTTTAATACCAAGATAAAGCAAGGACAATCGGCTTCTGATGGACTTCTTAAAAAGGTTATGGGATTTGTTGGTGCTTATGCTGGTATACAGACAATAGGAAATATTGTTGGTTTGTCAGATCAAATGTCACAGACAACTGCTAAATTAAATATGATTAATGATGGTTTACAGTCAACTGAAGAACTTCAAAACATGATATTTCAATCGGCACAGAATTCAAGAGCAGCATACGGTGATACAGCTAAAACAATTGCAAAATTAGGGCAAAATGCAAAAGATGCGTTTAATTCAAATAAAGAACTTATTGCATTTGCTGAAACATTAAATAAAAAGTTTGTTATAGCAGGTGCTACACAAGAAGAAATATCAAGTGCTACATTGCAATTAACGCAAGCGTTAGGATCGGGTGTATTACGTGGTGAAGAATTAAATGCAGTATTTGAGTCAGCACCAAATGTTATTCAGTCTATTGCTGATTATTTAGATGTGCCAATTGGAAAAATTCGACAAATGGCAGCAGATGGTGAAATAACTGCTGATATTGTAAAAAATGCAATGCTTTCATCAATAGATGAAACGAATGCACAGTTTAAACAAATGCCTGTTACATGGTCACAAATATGGGTTAAGTTTAAAAATGAAGCATTGATGGCATTTCAGCCAATACTTGACAAAATCAAGGAAGTTGCAAATAGTCAGGGTTTTAATGCAATGTTCAATGGTACTGTAAATGCAATTCGAATGTTTGGTAATGTAGCAACTAAAGTGATCGATGTTATAGCTAACGGAGCATCATTTATAGCACAAAATTGGAGTATGATAGCACCTGTAATATATGCAGTAGCAGGGGCTATGGCTATTTATGGAGCGACAATTTTAGCTGTAAAGGCATATCAAACCGCTGCTTTGGCAGTATCATGGATGTACATTGCTGCATTAAGAATGAAAACATGGCTTACACAGGAAGGAATTATTGCAACAGCTACTCAAATAGGAGTGCAGATGGGGCTTAATGGTGCATTGGGTACTACAGTAGGTCTTATTTTTATGATAGTAGCAGCGGTTTTAGCTGTTATTGCTGTTGTATTTATAGTGACAGCAGTTTGGAATCATTTTACTGGTGAAAGTGTAAGCGGCTTAGGAATTATTGTTGGTGCCGTTTACTGGTGTGGCGCTCTTATTCAAAATATTTTTATTTTAGTAATTAATATTATTTTAGGAGCATTTCAGCTTCTGGTTAACAGTATTCAGCTAGGTGCAGCAGCTATCGCATTTGTATGGCAGTTAATTTGGAAAACAATAGCGAACCTGGCTATAAGTGTTGCTGAGTGGGTTGTAAATAAGTGGAATGAAGCAGTACTTAATATTAAAAAATTCTTTGCATTTTTAGGTAAAACTGGCGCACAGGCTTTTAAAGCTGTTGCGAGTGCGGCAGGAAGTGCAGCAACTTCTATCGCAAATGCATTCGTTGCAGGTGCTAACGCAGCTATTAAGGCAATCAACTGGATCATAGATGCAATCAATTTAATTCCAGGTGTTGATATTGATAAGGTTGATAAAATTGGCAAAGTTGACTTATCGTTTGATACCAGTGGGTTAGATACATATATATCACAAATGGATGGTATATTAGGTGAAACAGCGGAAAAAGTTTCGTTTGATAGATTTGAGTATGATGCTTTTGAAATGCCTGATTTGTGGTCACCTGATTATGTTGACTTTGTTGATATGGGCGAAGCATTTGATAAAGGATATGCTCAAGGTGAAAAATGGCAAAGTGATATAGGTGACTGGATGGGCGGACTTTTTGATAAAGGTGATAATCCGTTATCTGATCTTGAAAATAATTTTGGCGGTATCAAAGATGCAACTGATAAGGCAGCAGATTCAGGGAATAAGACCGCTGGAAACACTGCACAAATGGCTAAGACCATGAATGCATCAAGTGAGGATTTGAAATATTTAAGAGATATTGCAGAACGTGAAACAATAAATCGTTTTACAACTGCTGAAATAAAAATTGATATGAATAATAACAACACCATAAATAGTGATATGGATATTGATGGTGTCGTTGAAAAATTAACAGAAAGAGTTGAAGAAGAACTTCTTGCTACTGCTGAAGGGGTTCATAGTTAGAAAGGGGAGTTGTTTATGGCTAAAGGATATAGTTTCTTTTTAGGAAGTTTACAGCTTCCTGTTCCACCTGAATCAATGGAAATGGTTATTAATAATCAAAATACAACAATTAATTTGATAAATGATCAGGAAGTTAATATTTTAAGAAAAGCAGGACTTACCGAAATATCATTAGATGCACTTTTACCGCAAACAAAATATCCTTTTGCAGCTTATCCTAATGGATTTAAAAGTGCTTCATATTTTCTTGAAGAAATAGAAAAACTAAAAACAGGTTTAAAACCGTTTCAGTTGATTGTGACACGTGCAACACCTAATGGCAAGCTGTTGTTTGACACAAATATAAAAGTGTCTTTAGAGGATTACACAATAAAAGAAGAAGCAGGAAATGGTTTTGATGTTAAAGTATCTCTGTCTTTTAAACAGTATGTTGAATATTCAACTAAAACAGTAAAAATAAATATAGAAGATAATCGAAAAAAACCAGTAATTAATCCCCCATCAAGACCTGCTTCTTCCAATGCATCCAATGTACAGCCGACTATAGGATGCAATGTAATTGTAAACGGGAGACTGCATCGTGACAGTTATGGAAATGGACCAGGACAAACTCGAACCAATTATCAAGGTAAGATAAATTTTATTAAGACGGATGGAAGGTCGCATCCTTATCATGTCACAACACCTAGTGGCAGTTGGCTTGGCTGGGTTCTTCCAAGTGCGATAAGGGTGATTTAATGAAAGTTGAATTATTGATACAGTGGCTTGATACCTGTTATGAACCAGTAACACTTGATGGCATAACTTGGACATTAGAAAGAAAAGGAACACCAGGAAAACTGGAATTTACAGTGCTTAAAGATTCTAAACTGAGGTTTGAAGAAGGGGCTTCGGTTCGGTTAAAAGTAAATGATACTAATTTATTTTATGGCTTTGTATTTAAGAAAACATATGATAAAGATAAAAATATCAAAGTAACTGCGTATGATCAATTGAGGTATTTAAAGAATAAAGATACATATGTTTACAAGAATAAAACCGCTACTGAACTTGTTAAGATGATTGCAGCAGATTTTAACTTAAATATTGGGCAGATGGACGATACGTATTTTAAAATTGCTACTAAAGTTGAAGATAACAAAACGTTATTTGATATTATTCAGGATGCACTTGATGATACTTTAGACAACAGAAGTGAAATATATGTACTATATGATGATTTTGGCAAGCTGAGATTATCCTATATTGAGTTCTTAAAAGTTGGATTGGTTGTTGATGCGGAAACCGCAGAATCATTTGATTATTCAAGTTCAATTGATGGTGAAACCTACAATAGAATCAAACTTGTTAGAGAGAATGAAAAGACTGGTAAACGTGATGTTTATATTGCACAAAGCGGTGACAATATGAATAAATGGGGTGTTCTTCAATACTTTGATACTGTTGATGAAAATGTCAATGCAGTTGCAAAAGCTAATGCACTTTTAAAGTTATACAATGAAAAAACCAAATCATTAAAAATAAATGGTGTATTAGGCGATACAAGAGTAAGAGCAGGTTCACAAATTATTGTGCAGTTAGAATTAGAAGATATGAAACTACAAAATTTTATGCTGGTTGAAAAAGTAACACATAATTTTGAAAACAATCATCACAGTATGGATTTGACACTGAAAGGGAACGGTATTTTTGATGGCTAATTTGGTTGAATTGATTAAACAGGCAGCAGTTGAAGCGGTGAATGCTTCTGATCCTGCTGCTTTTTATTTTGGTACTGTAACCAGTGATAATCCTTTGTCCATCAACGTTGAACAAAAGATGGATTTAACAAGTGAATTTCTTATTCTAACTAATGCGGTGAAGGACCATGTTGTAGAAATGACAGTTGATCATACAACTGAAAATGTATCACTTAATGCTGATCATACGCATGAAGTTGAATCAAGCGGTGATATAACTGTTACATCTAAACTGAATCCTGAACAACCAGGAACAACGATTGAAAATGAAGTTCAGAATACATCGTCAACATCAATAAGTGCAGTTAAAATTGATTTAACGCATAAACACAGTTATAAGGGTAGAAAGAAGTTTACAGTTCATAATGCACTAAAAAAAGGTGAAAAAGTTGTAATGATAAAATTGCAAGGCGGTCAAAAATTTGTTGTTTTAGATCGTGTATAAAAAAGGGGGAATGTTATGATTCCACAGAATGAATATGAATTAGAAAATGATGCTGCTTTAGATATTGAAGAAATACCGACACCAACACCTAGGATCATCATAGAAAAAAACAGGCTAATGGGTTCATGTGATGGGCTTGAAGCAATTAAACAGGCAGTATATTTAATCCTAAATGTTGAAAGGTACAGATATGTAATTTATTCATCGAATTATGGAGTTGAATTTGATGATCTGTTAGGTAAACCAGTTCCATATGTACTGCCTGAATTAAAAAGAAGAATTGAAGAAGCATTGACACAAGATGATCGCATTACAGGTGTTGATGGTTTTGAGTTTGAGACAAAAAAAGATACAGTGCATTGTACATTTACAGTACACAGTATTTTTGGGAATTTTGTAAGTGAAAGTGTGGTGAATATTTGATGTATGAAAATATTACTTTTGAAAAACTGATGGAAAGAGCAGTTGCGAGAATTGAAGAACAAAACTCTAATGTTGACACAAGAGAAGGTTCTATTGTCTACAATGCTTTAGCACCAGCTATTTATGAAATTATGGGAATGTATATTGAGATTGACAGAATCATGAATGAAACATTTGCTGATACTGCATCAAGAGAGTATTTAATTAAACGTGCAAAAGAGCGTGGAATTATACCACAAGAAGCGACAAAAGCGATTTTAAAAGGTGTATTCACTCCACCTACTTTAGAAATTCCAATCGGTTCAAGATTTTCATTAGATAAACTGAATTATGTTGTTATTGAGAAGATTGGAGATGGACAATATCAGTTAGAGTGTGAAACTCCAGGAGAAGTAGGAAATTCTAATTTCGGTCAATTAATACCTATTGAATATATCGATGGATTAGAAACTGCTGAATTAACGGAATTGCTTATTCCTGGAGAAGATGAAGAAGATACAGAATCAATAAGAAAAAGATATTATCAATCATTAGAAGCTGAAAGTTATGGTGGTAACAAAATTGACTATAAAATTAAGGTTGGGTTAATAAAAGGTGTTGGCGGTGTTAAAGTCTATTCAGGTCATGAATGGAACGGCGGTGGAACTGTCAAAATCGTTATAACTGATTCTGATTTTGAAAAGCCTACGGATACATTAGTGAAATCGGTTCAAAAAGAAGTTGATCCCGTTGCTACACCTGGTGAAGGTATTGGGATAGCCCCTATTGGACATATAGTAACTGTTGTAGGTGTTAATGAGGTTGAAATAGATATTAGTACCCAAATAATTTATCAGCCTGGATATTATTTTGAAGCTGTTAAAACAGATTTAGAAAAAGCAGTTGATGAATATTTACAAGGTTTGAATTCAGTTTGGGAAGATGAGAATAACATTATTGTTCGTATATCGCAGCTTGAAACTAGAATTTTAGGTGTAAAAGGTGTTCTTGATGTCATGAATACAACAATCAATGGGGTATCAGAAAATTATACTGTTCACAAAGACAGTATTGTTAAAAGAGGTGAATTAACTGATGGAAACTAGACTTATTAGTTATCTTCCACCTGTTTTACAGAATATCGAAGAATTTAAGGCGCTATATGGAACTGAAGATTATGAAATTGATGATTTGTACGCTGCACTTGAGATTCTTTTAAAGGATCAGTTTGTGCATGAAGCAACTGAAAATGGTATCAAAAGATGGGAGAAGATTTTAAAGATTATTCCTGGGGCTTCTGATACCTTAGATATGCGCAGATTTGAAATTTTAAATCGTTTGAATATCAAGATACCTTATACTATAACGATGCTTCGAAACAAAATACAAGCATTGTATGGGAGCAATTGTGATATTAAATATATCAATGATACTTATACATTGAAAATTTTTGTTCCTGCTATCGTAGATAAGGAACTTTTAAATTTACAAAAAATGTTAGATGTGATTATTCCAGCTAATTTAATTGTTAACATTATCATAAATGAATAGATAGAAAGGATGAGGAAATTATGAAATTTGAAAACAAAGTTTATGACACTTTAAAGTACGTGGCACAGGTAGTATTGCCATCAGTTGGAACGTTGTATTTTGCACTTGCAGGGATTTGGGGGTTACCATTTGGAGAAGAAATTGTTGGTACAATCACTGCGATTGATGCGTTTTTAGGTACTTTATTAATGATTTCAACCAGCCAATATAAAAAAGCGAAAGAATAGTGGGTGTTCCAATGTCACAAGGTGAATTCTATGTATTATTATTTGGTGCAATTAGCGGCTTAGCAGTTGTTGTTGCACCGATTTTAAAACTTAATTCTAATATAACGAAATTAAATTCCAATATGGAGTATTTGAATCGTAATGTCGTAGAGAGTGAAAAAAGAATCAATGATATAGCTCAACAACAAAATATGACGGATAAAGTTCTTTATGAACATAAATATATCCTTAAAAATCATGAAGATAGAATTGATAAATTAGAAAAATAAGAGTGGTTGCATACTGCTCTTTTAAATTGGAGGAAAACAAGATGAATATTTTAATTTTAAATGGACATGGTGCTGGAGATAGTGGTGCATTAGGAAACGGGTATAAGGAAGCTGATTTAACAAGAGAATTAGCTGATTTAGTTGTTTCTAAGCTAAATACCTATGCAAAGGTATATCGTTACCCAAGAGAAAGAAACGCTTATAAAGACATAAAAAACGGGGTATTTACAAAGTATTTACCTATTGCATTTGATAAAATTGATTATGCTTTTGAAATTCATTTCAATGCTTTTGATGGAAATGCAAAAGGAACTGAAATTTATATCACTAAATTAGAAAAAGGATACTCAGTTGAACAAGCAATCGTTAATAATATTGCTAGTATTGGATTTAGTAATCGTGGAGTAAAAAGAAGTGATTTTTTAGTTATTAAAACATTAAAAAATAAAGGTGTATCAAGCGCATTATTAGAAACTTGCTTTATTGATAATGCAAATGATATGAAAACATATCAAGAACATAAGAATGATATTGCACAAGCTATTGTAAATGGCATTGTAGAAAGATTTGGATTAAACGGAACATTTAAACCAGTAGAACCTACCCCACCACAACCAGCTGAGTCCACTAAACCAAGTGGTTATGATGAATGGGTAGCACGTTTACAACAAGAGTTAAATTACCAATTCAAGCGAGGTTTAACAGTAGACGGATTAAAAGGACCTAAGACACTAAATGCTTGTCCTACGGTTAAAAAAGGTGCAAAAGGAAACGTTACACGCTTAATTCAAGAACGATTAAATAGTGTTGGCTTTAGTCTAGGGGTAGATGGTATTTTTGGAACAGCAACTTATAACGCTGTAAAAGTTTTCCAACGTAACCGTGGATTAAGCCAAGATGGTATTGTTGGTAAAAATACATGGAACTGGCTTTTAAAAGGAACTAAGATGTAATTATGTTTAAAAAGAAATTCGACACTATCAATGCTACTATTTTTATTCTCTTTCTAACTGTATTTGGTCTAAGTTTCATTACTCTTTATAAGGACTATCAGAAACGTAATTTAGAGGTTAGGTTAGAATTAACAAAACAGGAATTACAAGATACTCAAGGCGATAGAGATTATTATCAAGGACAGTATAAAAAATATTACGAACTGTCCGAAGAACTTCAAAATCAAATGGGAGTTTATGCTTATGAATAAAGTTTATCTAAAACACGGTGCTGAAGATATTCAAGGGAATCGCCTAAATATACGGTTGGAATATATCCTAGTTGCAATGGGCCAGACTCACAGTGTTATAAGCAACGGGTACCATGATATTCGTGTGAATAATAAATATATAAAATTCAAGCCTAGGTCTAATTGATCTAGGCTTTTTTGTATAAAGAAAAACACAGTGACATGGGAATGAACACTGTGTTTTTAGCATAATTTTGGGATGCGTACTATGCTTAATAAAAGTATATAATAATAAGTAATTATTTTCAATAAACTTTATATAAAAAGAGAACAAGCCCAAAACGGGAGAGGTGAACTTGTACTCTTTGTATACTTTCGAATATTGTTAATGGGAGAGGAACAATATTCTATTGTACAAAAATAATATTTGTACGCAATCTATTCTACTACATTATACAAAATATGCAAATGTATTAAACTTTTAAATAAAAGAGCACAAGGTTCTATCGAGGAGATATCTTTTTTGTGCTCTTGGTTGGGTATGGCTAAGGGGAAAGGAGGACCATACCCTATTATACAACTATTGGAATTATAGTGGGGATCAATAATTGTACAATATTAATTATAGTTATTTGTCATTTTTTATCAACTCATATACTTAATACTCAATATTTGACTGAATAAGTAATACTTTTTAGTATGGAAAAACATATTGTAAAATATAGTTATTTATTATATAGTAAACACATAAAGGAGGATTTACAATGGCTAAAATTACAGTAAATGAATCTTGTATTGGGTGTGGAACTTGTGTAGGTGTTGCACCAGATGTTTTTGAAATGAATGATGAGGGGTTATCATCTGTTATTGGTGATGATGTCGATTCAGCTAAAGAAGCTGCTGAATCTTGCCCTGTAGAAGCAATCGAAGTGGAAGATTAATCAAAAAAATAGAGAATTATAGTGATAAAGGAGTGTTCGATTAGAGCGCTCCTTTAAGCATTGTAGCTATTAGTAACTTACATATTTATTCTAGATAACTTGTGGTATGGCTTATAATTCTTTTTTGTTTTTCAATATCATGCTTGCAATTAATGATCATTTCATCTTTATTTGGTATGTCAGATATTTCTAAAAGTTTCAGTTTTTCTTCTAATGCTGTTAATTTTATTTTCGCTTCTTGTAATTTTCTTTCTTTTAAGTTCGTATTTAACACCTCATTCTTATTATAAATATTTTGTGTATAAAAGTCATTTATGATGTAATCCAAAACCTAATTATTGATTAAATGTTTAATTTTTATTTTTTTGTGCTATTATCGATATTAGGGGATGGATTTGTCATAAATATACGTATACACAAACCGTTAACACTAAGCTTTTTAATCCTCCCTTAATGTCTGGAACTCTCTAAACTCCAGACATTTTATTACATGATAGAGAGGTGTTTGGAGAATAATTTTTAGCCTGAAGAAACAATATAAAATGTACTAAATAAGTAACAAATAAGTAACAAATCACCTGAAACCCGCATTCTAGCGTGTGTTTTTTTTCAAGAGTTGAAAAAAATTTTGTAATATCTGAATAATCAGTTAAAATGTACATGACATAAACAAGGAGGTATTATATGAGTTTTCCAAAAGGATTTTTATGGGGTGGTGCAACTGCTGCTAACCAATTAGAAGGTGGTTGGAACGAAGATGGAAAAGGAATTTCATGCCCTGACATTTGTACTGGTGGAAGCCATACTCAAAGTAAAAGAATTACACCAACATTAGAAGAAGGGACTTTCTATCCATCACATATGGCAATTGATCATTATCATCGTTTCAAAGAAGATATTGCTTTATTTGCTAAAATGGGATTTAAAGTATATCGTTTTTCAATTGCTTGGACAAGAATTTTTCCTAATGGTGACGAAACAACACCAAATGAAGAAGGATTAAAATTTTATGAAGATTTAATTGATGAATGCTTAAAATATAATATTGAACCATTGATCACAATCTCACATTATGAAGTACCGTTTGGTTTAACAAAGAAATGCAATGCTTGGGCATCACGAGAAATGATTGACTATTACATGAATTATTGTAAAACTATTTTTGAACGCTATAAAGGTAAAGTAAAATATTGGTTAACTTTTAATGAAATTAATAGCGCAACGATGCCAATGGGAGCTTTTTTATCACAAGGAATTTTAAATGAACAAGAAAAAAGCACTGATTTTACAAATCAGGTTGATGATCCCCAATTACGTTTTCAAGGATTGCATCATCAATTTATTGCTAGTGCTAAAGCAGTTCAATTAGCCCATGAAATTGATCCTGATTATAAAGTTGGTAATATGATGATTTATGCAACATCATATCCATTAACTTGTGATCCTGATGATATCATTAAAAATCAACAACAAAATCATATCATGAACTATTTCTGTAGTGATGTTCAATGCCGTGGATATTATCCAACATACATGAAGCGTTATTTTAAAGAAAATAATATTGAAGTAACGATGGAGCCTGGGGATGAAGAAATATTAAAAGCTGGACCAGTTGATTTCTATACATTCTCATACTATATGTCAGTATGTCAAACAGCCGATCCAACTAAAGGGGCTGGTGAAGGTAATATTTTAGGCGGTGTAGCAAATCCATATTTAAAAGCATCTGATTGGGGATGGCAAATTGATCCTAAAGGATTACGTTATTCACTAAATGAAATCTATGATCGTTATCAAATTCCAGTAATGGTAGTTGAAAATGGTCTAGGAGCATATGATGAAATCGAAGCAGATGGTTCAATTAATGATGATTACCGGATTGATTATTTGAGAAGTCACATTGAACAAATGCATGAAGCAATTCTAGATGGTGTGGATTTAATTGGTTATACACCATGGGGATGTATTGATTTGGTATCTGCATCAACAGGAGAATATGCTAAGCGTTATGGTTTCATTTATGTTGAAAGATATGATGATGGAACAGGTGATTTTTCAAGAAGAGAGAAAAAATCATTTAATTGGTATAAAAAAGTTATTGAAACTAATGGTGAAGATTTGGGATAATAGATGTGCATAGCACATCTATTATTTTTATGGAGGAAAAATGAAAACTAAAGGATATTTTTTAACAATTTTATCAGCAGTTATTTTTGGCTTTACCCCGATTCTTGCTAAAATAACTTATTCAATGGGGAGCAATGGAATTACAATGGCCTTTTTTCGACATTTATTTGTAATACCAATCTTATTTTTAATTATGAAATGCCAAAGATTGCCTTATAAAATAACTTTACATCAGTTAAAGAATATTTGTTTAGTAGGAATTATTGGTAATGCTTTGACTGTAGCGGCACTATATACTTCATACAGTTTTATTCAAGTTGGGAGTGCTACGGTACTTCATTTTCTTTACCCGATGTTTGTTTCATTAATATGTTTCTTTTATTATAAAGAGAGATTATCTAAAGCTGTTAAAATATGTTTAGGAACAGCTAGTTTTGGAATTTTATTTTTTATCGAATTGGGTGGTTCATCTTTTTTAGGACTATTTTTGGCTCTGTTTTCAGGTATAACATTTGCTTATTATATGGTAGGTATTGAAAAGTTAGGATTACAGTCTTTGAATCCTTATGTATTAAATTTCTATTTTGCAATCGTTATTTCAATCTCATTATTAATGATTGGACTGATCAGTGGTCAGCTTGAACTGATTTTACCAGTTGAAGCATATGGCTATTCTTTCTTGATTGCAGTTTTAACATCAATCGTTGGAATTATCTGTTTACAACAGGGGGTTAGATATTTAGGTGCAGCTACAGCGTCAATCTTAAGTATGTTTGAACCGGTAACAAGTGTTATTTTTGGGATTATTATTCTCCATGAACAGTTAACAATCGTTAAATTAATTGGATGTTTCATTATTTTAAGTGCAATTACTGGTCTGATTGTTTTTAACGGGAAGCAAACTGAATAATTTTTAAGTAGGAGGAAAACTTCTGCTTTTTTATTTATGTTTAAAAAAACAAGTAATAATAATTATATATGGTGTTTAAACGAGTTGTTTGTGATAAAATTATAAATAGGAAAAGTTACGCAGGGGGATTTTTTAATCGTCCCTATTTTTGTTTAGAAAGGAGCACTTTATGGAAGACATAATTATTATTGGAGCGGGAGTAACGGGCTGTGCGATTGCTCGTGAATTGTCTCGAGATCAACGCAAAATTCTTGTTCTTGAAAAAGGTAGTGATGTTTGTGTAGGTACATCTAAAGCCAATTCTGGAATTGTTCATGCTGGTCACGATGCTAAACCCGGAACCTTGAAAGCAAAATTAAATTTAGAAGGGAATTTAATGATGCCGCAGTTAGCTAAAGATTTAGATATTCCCTTTGTCCAAAATGGTTCATTAGTATTATGTTTTGATGAAAGTCAATTTGAAACTTTGGAAGAATTATACCAGCAAGGCTTAATAAACAGGGTAAAAGGATTGAAAGTTTTAGATACTAAAGAATTACTTGAGATGGAACCAAATTTAAATCCTAATGTTTTAAAAGGTCTTTATGCTCCAACTGGTGGCATTATTTGCCCTTTTGATCTTGTTTTGGCATTAGCCGAAAATGCTTATGCTAATGGTGTGAAATTTAAATTTACTCAAGAAGTTGTGGGAATTGAAAAAAATATTGATCATTATATTGTTAAAACTATGGATAAGTGTTATCAAAGTAAGATCGTTATTAATGCTGCGGGAGTTAATTGTGATTTGATTCATAACCTAATTTGCAATGAGAAAATGAAAATAGTTCCACGTAAAGGGCAATATGTTTTATTTGATAAAACCGTTGGCTCAATGGTAAGCAAAACGATTTTTCAATTACCGACTAAGTTAGGAAAAGGGGTATTGGTTACTCCAACTGTACATGGTAATTTAATGATTGGTCCTGATGCAATTGATTGTAATCGTGAAGAGATCAATACAACGATGGAAGGACAAAAGGATATTGTTGATCGCGCATCTTTAAGCATTAAGCAGGTTCCTTATGCAAATCAAATAACTTCTTTTGCTGGATTAAGGGCTCGTAATACAACAGGAGATTTTATAATTAAAGAGGATCTAGATAATCCAGGATATTTTGATGTGGCGGGAATTGAATCACCGGGATTAACAAGTGCTCCAGCGATTGGCAAATATGTTTATGATTTAGTTGGCGAAAAGTATCCTGCAAAAGCTAAAGAGAATTTTATTAAATATCGCAAAGGAATTACTAAGGTGATGGAATTGCCACTTGAAAAACGTAACCAATTGATTGCAAAGAATCCATTGTATGGCCAAATAGTATGTTTTTGTGAAAATGTTAGTGCTGGAGAAATAATTGAAGCAATAAATCGTCCACTATCCCCAACTACGATCGATGGATTAAAAAGACGAATTCGTGTCGGGATGGGAAAATGTCAATCCGGTTTTTGTTTAAATAAATCAATGAAATTATTAAGTCAGGAATTAAATAAGGATATTTTTACTATTACTAAAAATGGTAAACATTCAACCTATTTGGTGGGATTAAATAAGGAGGTCAATCATGAATAAAGATTTAGTGATTATTGGTGGTGGACCGGCGGGAATGGCCGCTGCTTTAGGGGCATATGAAGCAGGTGTAAAAGATTTAATTATTATTGAGCGTGATGAGTGTTTAGGGGGAATCTTAAATCAATGTATTCATAATGGTTTTGGTTTACATACATTTAATGAGGAATTAACTGGTCCGGAATATGCTGAACGTTATCGACGTCAAATAGATGAATTAAAAATACCCTATCTATTAAATACAGTAGTAATTGACTTGAATGACAAGGTTATAACTGCGATGAATGGAACAAGTGGGACATTTATGATTCATGCTAAGGCAATAATTTTAGCTATGGGATGTCGTGAACGGAGTCGTGGGGCATTAAATATTCCTGGTTACCGTCCAAGTGGTATTTATAGTGCTGGGACAGCGCAATATTTTGTTAATATTGATGGCTATATGCCGGGGAAAGAAGTAGTAATTCTTGGTTCAGGAGATATTGGCTTAATAATGGCACGAAGAATGACACTTGAAGGTGCAAATGTAAAGATGGTTATCGAACTAATGCCGTATTCTAGTGGGTTGAAACGTAATATTGTTCAATGTTTAGATGATTATAATATTCCTTTAAAGTTGTCACATACAATTATTGATATTGAAGGAAAGGAACGACTTGAGGCTGTTATTGTTGCAAAGGTGGATGAAAATCTTAACGTAATAGAAGGCAGTCAGGAACGCGTTTGTTGTGATACATTATTACTCTCGGTAGGGTTGATTCCTGCTAATGAAATTAGTACTAAAGCTAATGTTATGCTTTCAAGTTTAACTAAGGGAGCGATTGTTGATGATTATTTGCAGACAAATCAACCGGGGATATTTGCCTGTGGTAATGTTCTGCATGTTCATGATTTAGTTGATTATGTATCTAATGAGGCAAAGCTGGCGGGAATAAATGCGGCTAAATATTTGCGAGACCATCTTGTTTTGTGTCAAACTATTACGATTTCATATGAATGTGGTATTCGCTATGTAGTTCCTTCAGTAATTCATCCTAATAATGACGATAATGTTATTGTTCGTTTTAGAGTTGATAAGGTTTATCAAAATAAATATCTATCATTGTATCTAGATGGTGATAGGAAGATTCATCAACGTAAATTAGTACTTGCACCTGGTGAAATGGAACAAATTGTAATAAAAAAAGACTGGTTAAACGAACATATTAAAAAAATCTTAATTACATTGGAGGATGAATGATATGGAAGTGATTAAACTGACTTGTATAAATTGTCCGTTAGGGTGTGCTTTAGAAGTTCGGTATATTGATGAGGAATATGTGGTTACAGGTAATCGTTGTATCCGTGGTAAAAAATATGCATTAGCAGAAATTTCTAATCCTACTAGAATTCTAACAACGACAATTAGAGTGAAAAATAGTCCTTATATGTTAAGTGTTAAGAGTAATGGGGGAATTGCCAAAGATAAAATTTTTGAATGTATACAGATACTAAAGGAAATCGAAGTACAAGCCCCAATTAGTATGAATGAAATAATTGTTGCTAATATTTTAGATAGTGGGATAGATATTGTTGCAACAAAATCGATTGGAGGAGATGAGCTTTATGGCTAAATATGTAATGGCTTTAGACCAAGGAACGACTAGTTCACGTTGTATTTTATTTGATCAAAAAGGAAATATAAGTGCGATGGCTCAACGTGAGTTTAAACAAATTTTTCCTCAACCAGGCTGGGTAGAACATAATCCTATGGAAATTTGGTCTTCACAATTAGCAGTAGCCAGTGAAGCAATGGCATTGAATAATACTAAAGCTGACGAAATTGCAGGAATAGGAATAACTAATCAGCGAGAAACTACAATTGTTTGGAATAAAGATACTGGGGAGCCTATTTATAATGCGATTGTTTGGCAATGTCGAAGAACTGCAGCAATGATTGAGCAGTTAAAAAAAGATGGTTTAGAAGAAATGGTTATTGCTAAGACTGGTTTAATTCCTGACGCATATTTTTCGGCTTCGAAAATTGCTTGGATCCTAGAAAATGTCGATGGCGCTCGAGAATTAGCCAATCAAAATAAATTACTATTTGGTACTGTTGATACTTGGCTGATTTATAATTTAACAGGTGGTAAAATTCATGTCACTGATTATACAAATGCTTCAAGAACTATGTTGTTTGATATCCACCAGCTGTGCTGGGATGATGAATTATTAGCATATTTCAAAATACCTAAGAGTATGTTGCCTGAAGTTAAACCATCAAGTTGCGTTTATGGATATACAAAAGAAGGAATTTTGGGTGGACATATTCCTGTTTCGGGTGCTGCTGGAGATCAGCAGGCAGCTTTATTTGGACAATGTTGTTATGAACCGGGCGAAGCTAAAAATACTTATGGAACAGGGTGTTTTTTGCTAATGAACACTGGTAATGAAATATATCATTCTAAAAACGGATTGATTACAACGATTGCAGCAAGTGATAACAATGAAGTTAGTTATGCTTTAGAGGGCAGTGTTTTTGTTGGCGGAGCAGTAATGCAATGGTTGCGTGATGGCCTTAGAATGTTAAAAAGTACACCTCAGTCAAGCGATTATGCTAATCGAGTTGAAGATACTAATGGTGTCTATTTAGTGCCGGCCTTTACAGGAATGGGTGCTCCATATTGGGATCCTTATGCTCAAGGAACTATTGTTGGACTGACAAGAGGTTGCAGTAAAGAACATTTTATTAGAGCAGCTTTAGAATCTATTGCATATCAAACTAATGATGTTTTAAAAGCAATGCAAGAAGATACTGGGATTGAGTTGAGATGTTTAAAAGTAGATGGTGGGGCAAGTCAAAATGATTTTCTAATGCAATTTCAAAGTGATATATCAAATTGTAAAGTTCATCGTCCACAGGTTGTAGAAACGACAGCATTAGGAGCAGCATATTTGGCAGGTTTAGCAACAGGTTTTTGGGCTAGTAAAGAGGAGATAAAGAATAATTGGAAATTAAATTATGAATTTGTTCCAAGGATCAACAAATCTAGACGTGAAAAAAGTCTGGAAGGATGGGCTAAGGCTGTACGTTTTGCGTTAATGTGGAAAGATGCTTAGGAGAGCAAGGCTCTCTTTTTTATTTTAGTAGTTATAGTTTCCTAATTTTTTGGTGCATATCAGTTGTAAATAAATACAAATGATGGGTATGATAATAATATAAAAAATAAGGAGACTGAAAAAATGAGTAAAATTATTGTTATTGGGGCAAATCATGCAGGAACAGCTGCGATTAATACGATTCTAGATAACTATGAAGATGACGTAGTTGTTTTTGATGGAAACAGCAATATTAGTTTTTTAGGGTGTGGAATGGCATTATGGATCGGAAAACAAATTGATGGACCAGAAGGACTATTTTATTCAAGTAAAGAATTATTGGAAGAAAAAGGTGCAATTATATACATGGAAACGATAGTGGAACATGTTGACTATGAAAAAAAGATTGTCTATGCAAAAGGTAAGGACGGTAAAGAGTATCAAGAAAGTTATGATAAATTAATTTTAGCATGTGGATCTTTACCAATGCGTCCAACGATTCCTGGTAGTGATTTAGAAAATGTTCAAATGGTAAAATTATATCAAAATGCTCAAGATGTAATTGAAAAATTAAATAATCCTGAGTTAAAAAACATTGTAGTAGTTGGTGGTGGCTATATTGGTGTAGAACTGGCTGAGGCATTTAGACGTTGTGATAAAGAGGTTACTTTAATTGATTGTGCTGATACTTGCCTTGGAGCGTATTATGACCATTCATTTACTGATTTAATGAATCAAAATTTAACAGAACATGGAATTAAATTGGCATTCAATCAATCTGTTTTAGAAATTAAGGGTAATCAAAAAGTTGAATCAGTTGTAACAGATAAAGGTGAATATGCTGCAGATATGGTTATTTTAGCGGTTGGCTTTAAACCTAATAATGAGTTAGGAAAAGATGTACTTAAACTATATTCTAACGGGGCATATTTAGTAAACAAAAAACAAGAAACATCATTAAAAGATGTGTATGCAATTGGCGATTGTGCGACTGTTTATGATAATACGATTGATGATGTTAACTATATCGCATTGGCAACAAATGCAGTTCGTTCGGGAATTGTTGCTGCTCATAATGTTTGTGGTCAACCACTAGAAAGTATTGGAGTTCAAGGCTCAAATGGAATTTGTATCTATGATTTAAAGATGGTATCAACGGGGTTAACTTTATCAAAAGCAAAAAAATTAGGTTTTAAGGCTACTTCAGTATCATATCGTGATCTTCAAAAACCGGCATTTATAAAAGAAAATCAAGAAGTAATGATAGAAATTGTTTATGATGAAGAAACAAGGCGGATTTTAGGGTGTCAAATGGCATCAAAATATGATATTTCGATGGGAATTCATATGTTCTCATTAGCGATTCAAGAGCATTTGACAATTGATAAATTGGCATTGCTTGATATCTTCTTCTTGCCACATTTTAATCAACCTTATAATTATATAACAATGGCTGGATTAACTGCTAAATAGAAATAACAAAAATACATTTCAATGATTTGCATCAAAAGCAATTTTTGGATGTATTTTTATTGTGCTGAAGTATCTATGTTAATCAATATTATGAGGTATAGAAAATGAATAATATTGTTGATAAATAGAGAATACTTGTTTGTAATTATAAAATTTCATTTATATTTGATTAAATGTATATTTCTAAATAGATATATACATTTTTTTATTCTCTAAGTATTATTTTCTTATAAGGAGGAATGTGAATGAATAAATACGCTTATATCCGTGTATCAACCAAAGATCAAAATATTGATAGACAAAAATTTGCGATGAAAGAAATTGGATTAGGTACTAGACAAATGTTCATCGATAAACAATCTGGTAAGGATTTTAATCGAAAAGGTTATAAGAAATTGGTGAAAAAACTAAAAAAAGGTGATGAACTTTATATTAAATCTATTGATCGATTAGGACGTGATTATGATGAAATTATTGAACAATGGCGATATTTGGTAAAGAAGAAAGAAGTGGAGATAATTGTGTTAGATTTTCCACTTTTAGATACTAGAAATCAAGTTAATGGTATTACAGGAAAATTCATTGCTGATTTAGTATTGCAGGTATTGTCGTATGTCGCACAAATAGAAAGAGAAAATACAAAACAAAGACAAGCAGAAGGGATTAAGGCTGCAAAAGAAAAAGGGGTCAGATTTGGACGCCCTCAATTACCTTATCCAGAAAATTTTGAAGAGATTTATTTGTGTTATAAGGAAAAACAGATAAGCAAAAGAGAGTGTGCAAGACGGTTAAGTACCAATCATACGACATTTTCTAATTGGGTAAATCGGTATGAATTAAAAAAAGAATAGAAAAATAGAAGTATTTGTAAAATAAGGTAGATTTTTTTATCCACGATTGACAAACATGGTAGACTTTTATTTCCGTGTATTATTTCCAATAATTATGCTAGAAACACATAAAAATATAACTGTATTTTTCTATTAATTATTATATATAAAGTGGAAAATAATGTCTACTTTATTTTCCATCGGAAAGATAGCTGTACTTTTCTGGATTTTGAAACTAACCTAACATCGGTTAAGTTAGAAAGGAAGGAGGAAAACGAGGTGCAGTTGAAGGTTTCTACTGATTATGCAATACGAATAGTTCTATATATCGCTATAAAAAAGGATATTGTCCAGTCGAAAGAATTATCAGAAACACTTGGGATTCCCCAAAGTACAGTATTTAAAATCGGGAAGAAACTAAGTGATAATGAAATAATTAGCATTGCTACAGGGATACAGGGAGGATTTAAATTAAAAAAATACCCAAAGGATATAAGTATTTTTAGCATTATAGATATATTTGAGCCAACGATAAGAATTAACAGTTGTCTTGAGGAAGATAAATATTGTAGCAGATTTGCTACAGAAACTTGCCCTGTTCGAAAAGTTTATTGTACAATGCAAAAACATTTTGAAGAATATTTAAAGAAAATAAAAATTTTAGATTTGATTTAAAATAAGGAGAAACTGAATGTTGTATTTAAAAAGAATATTAATAGTTGGATTATCTTTTGTAGTAGGACTTATAAATATTATTGGAAATAATTATACAGTATTTGCTTTAGAAAAGAATACGCTGGTTCATCAGAATGTTATGTCAATGATACAGTCTCAACGTGGGGGACTATTTGACCCGATTTATACAGAGAGTTTAGAGGATAATTGGCAAGGTGATTATATCTACTATGGAGAAGATACGGATGGTTCAGCATTGAAATGGCAACTCCTAGATTCAGATAATAAGGATTTTAGTAAGAATGCAAATAGTACTATGTTTTTGTTCTCTGATAAGACTATTGGAACTAGTTTTTGGTATCGTGAAAATGATTATGGTTTTGATTATAGTAATGTAAAGCCAGGGGAAACTCCTATATATTGGCAAAAAGGCTATGAATGGGACAAAAGTGATTTAAAGACTAATATGGAAGATGAAATGAAAAATAAGTTTTCGTCAATTGAAAATGAGGGCATTATTTTTTCTTCAAAAAGTAGTGAAGATGCACAAAATGTAGCGGTTGGTTTGGAAAAATTAGGTACTACAGAAATGACTGCTAGTAAATGGTTTCCTTTAAGTATACAAGAGCTTACCAATAAGTGTTATGGTTTTAGCAGTGTTCCATTTAATAGAAATCAAGCACCTCTTGGATTACATACTGGAGATAAAAGTCGTGTTAGTTCTGATGATAAAAATTATTTAATACGTTCATATGAGGAACATTGGACAAAGCCAATGGAAAATGGAATGCGGTATCATCCTGTATTTGTGTTAAATAGTAACAGTGTATATGGTGCAAATTGTGCTGGAGGATTAAATTATGGAAATATGTACACAGTACAAAGTATGCGTCCAGCAATGAACATAGACACTTCTAAAGTTATGCTGGTTAAAAGTCATAATCAAAAAGAGATTATTGGTATTAAAGCAGTCAACGATAGTAAGACAAATGAGTTTAAATTAACATTACTTGATGATAAACAAAAATTAAATATAGAAAATATTAAGACCGAACGTGATAAGATAACTTTTGATTTTGAAGCAATAGGAAACGGAAAATACTTGAGTGTTGTAGTTCAAGATGAAAATAATAATGTTATGTATTATGGGAATATAAAAGATAATCTAGACAAAGTAAATGTAGGAACAATGACGATTGATTTAAATCAAATTGGATTGAATTCTAAATCATTTAGTTCAGGAGAATATAAATTATCGATTTTTACAGAACAGTTGAATTTCGATAAAAAGACGGATTATTCAAGCAAATTTGTAGACGTAGAAGTTGTACAGAATAACGTACCACCCGCTGTTATTAATAAAGTACCAACAATTGTGGCAGAAGATAAAGTACTGACAGTGGGAGATACATTTGATCCACTGAAAGATGTGACAGCATATGATAATGAAGATGGAATAATCAAGTTAACGGAAGCAAATATTGCAGCAAATGATGTAAATACAAATAAGGAAGGAACATATAATGTAACTTATAAAGTAACAGATAAACAAGGTGCTTCATCAACTAAGACAATTACAATTGATGTAATAGAACGAATAGTTATACCAGAAAATAAACCAGTAGATAAGACAAATAATGATACAAATTCTTCTAATTCTAGTAAGTTGCCACAAACAGGTGATATTAATAATATAGGTGTCTTAGCGGTCACACTTATGATGTCAGGAAGTATCGTAATAGGATGTAACAGAAAGAAAAGTAAGGCTAATAGTCTAAGCGAAAAATAAAATATTAAAAAAATTAATATTTTTTAAATTAGCCATCTAGTATTAGCAAGGTTTAAAAATACGCTAAATTGATAAATATTTATATTTATTAGATTAAAATTGATTTATCTCTATTATGATGTTCTAAAACTTATAAGGGTAGATATAGATTATTGATAATATAAAGACAGCCCCATTAAATGTAGTGAACCCTTCTAGTTGGTTGTGATGTGTACCCAGTTTTCTGGACACGTTTAAATTTAGTTTTAAAAAAATTATGC
>OLOF01000027.1_pt1 | contig 129633 bp, 91 predicted proteins | sample 1643121 | NCBI WGS metagenome assembly OLOF01 (sample SAMEA3136677, study PRJEB25190) | human gut metagenome | biome: human gut; feature: human-associated habitat; material: faeces | place: Austria | collected 2013
ACTGCTGCCTCCCGTAGGAGTCTGGGCCGTGTCTCAGTCCCAATGTGGCCGTTCAACCTCTCAGTCCGGCTACTGATCGTCGCCTTGGTGGGCCGTTACCCCGCCAACCAGCTAATCAGACGCGAGCTCATCTAAAAGCGGATTGCTCCTTTGGCATCAAAAACATGCGAATTTGATGCTTTATGCGGTATTAGCAGCCGTTTCCGACTGTTATCCCCCTCTTAAAGGCAGATTGCTCACGCGTTACTCACCCGTCCGCCACTAAGTCGAGAATTCCATCTCCGAAGAGATTTCCAAAACGACTCCGTTCGACTTGCATGTGTTAGGCACGCCGCCAGCGTTCATCCTGAGCCAGGATCAAACTCTCTAAAAATTGTATTTAAAGAACCGAAGTTCTTAAAATCGACTTTAGAGTCTGACGTGTCACTTTATTTTAACTGGAGTTGTGACTTCCAGCGATTTACCAAGAGTAAAAAACTCTCGAAATTTCAGGTTCGCACTACAACCTTGTTCATATCGAACAAAAGTTTAAGCACATCGTTGTTTAATTTACAAGGTACAATCTGCTGTTTTCAAAGAGTTTTCACAACTTTTCGTTGTTCTTAACTGCTCATCAACAGCTTATTTAGTATATCAAAACCAGAAGCGTTTGTCAAGAACTTTTTTTCAAATTCTTTTTTGAAGAATCAAGCCGTTCTAAATCAAACTTTTCGGTTTTGCGCTTGTCTCTGAGAGACAGCTTTAATAGAATACCAAATCCCAGATCAAATGTCAAGCACTTTTTTCAAACTATTGAGATTTTTCTAAAAACGTGATAAGATAATTGCACGATACTATATAAAGAAGTGATTCCATAAAAATTGCGGTTCTCTATCAGGATCACAAACCACCTGCAGTGGACGGTTCACGCAAGCCAATGAAGTCCAGCGGCGCAGATATCGCGTACTGCCTGTGGACGCACGGCGTGGACGCTGCAACACCGGTTTCCAATCCCGATCTGTATACGGATTTAGACCGGGTATTTCAGATACCGTACCGGGCATTCGCGCGACGCTTGCAGCAGGCGCGGCAGTCAGGGCGTTATACGCCGTGATACATCTGCCGACTTTATCAAAACCCGCGATTTGCTTCTCAGTGCTGAAATTTATGGCAATACGCTGACGGCACCTATTATATGTTCGATTTTAACCCTCAACCCAATCTGACCGGTGCCGCACGTCCGCACCGCATGAATCAAAACTGCCTGACCATGATTTCCGCTGCCGCACAGGGCTGGTCGTATTTCGACCTGCTGCACAAAATGTCGGAAAGCCGCCGGCAGTTATAACTATTATATGTAAGGAGCAGAACATGACCGCACAGGACATTCTCAAACAATATTTTGGCTACGATTCGTTCCGTCCCGGACAGGACGAGCTGGTTCGCGCCATCCTTTCCGGCCGGGATACGCTCGGCATTATGCCGACCGGTGCGGGAAAATCCATCTGTTACCAAGTGCCTGCTATGCTGTTCCCCGGTCTGACGCTGGTCATTTCACCGCTCATTTCGCTGATGAAGGATCAGGTCGGTGCGCTTGTGGAAGCAGGCGTTCCTGCCGCGTGCATCAACAGTGCGATGAGTGCGGAGGAATTCCGCGACGCGCTGTACTTCGCCGGACGAGGGCAATACAAGCTGCTGTATGTTGCACCGGAACGCCTGACCGCTCCCTCGTTTCTCGAATTTGCCAAGCGCGTACCGATTTCGATGGTCACAGTCGATGAAGCGCACTGTATCTCTCAGTGGGGACAGGATTTTCGTCCAAGCTACCTCAAAATCCTCGACTTTCTCGCCGAACTGCCTGAGCGGCCGCTCGTTTCCGCGTTTACGGCAACCGCAACAGCTGAGGTTCGTGACGACATTGTGCAGGCACTCGGTCTGCACGAACCCTTCATCAAGACCACCGGTTTTGACCGTCCGAATCTGTATTTTGCTGTCGAACAGCCGACCTCCAAGGGCATGAAGCTGCTGCAGCTGCTGAACGAGCGCAAGGATAAAAGCGGCATCGTCTACTGCTCCACCCGCAAAAACGTGGAGGAGATCTGCGATCTGCTGCTCAGCCGCGGCCTGCCCGCCACCCGCTATCACGCGGGCCTCGATCCTGACGAGCGCCGCGAGAATCAGGACGATTTTCTGTATGACCGCAAGACCATTATGGTCGCAACCAACGCATTCGGCATGGGTATCGACAAATCCAACGTATCGTTCGTTATCCACTATAATATGCCGAAAAATATGGAGAGCTACTATCAGGAAGCCGGCCGTGCCGGTCGAGACGGTCAGCCTGCCGACTGTATTCTACTGTACAGCGGACAGGATGTGCGCATGGCCGAGTTTCTGATTGAGCGCAGCCACGAAGCCGAGGACGAAACCATCGACGAGGCAACCCGTCAGCAGCTCATCGCGCGCGACCGCGAACGCCTGCGGCAAATGACATTCTACTGCACCACGACCGAGTGCCTGCGGCATTACATTCTGCGCTATTTCGGTGAAAATTCACCGTTGTCGTGCGGACACTGCAGCAGCTGCGACACGAATTTCGAGGAAGTGGATGCAACCATGGACGCACGAAAAATCCTCTCGTGCGTATACCGGCTGGATGAACGCGGCCGTGCGTTCGGCAAAACCGTCGTTTCGGCCATTCTGACCGGCAGCAAGAACGAAAAAATCACGCAGTTTCATCTGGATACACTTTCCACCTATAATATTATGCCGGACAGCACCGCCGTGTATGTCCGTCGGCTGATCGACATGCTGCTCGAGCGTGGATATCTCATCGCCGACCCGGATCGCATGAACGTGCTCGTGCTCGCCCGCACCGGCAACGCACTCATGCGCGGACGCGGTGAATTCCGCGTCAAGCTGCCCAAGGAGAAAAAGCCGGCAGCAGCCAAACAGTATGCGGCTCTTGCGGAAGATGTGGACGAAAAGCTGTTCGATGCGCTCCGTGATGTGCGAACCCGCCTTGCAGCACGCGCAGGCGTGCCGCCGTACGTTATCTTTTCCAACGCAACGCTCGCTGATATGGCTGCAAAACAGCCGTCAAGCGAGTTCGATCTGCTGTCCGTCCGCGGCGTAGGCGACGCAAAGGCAAGACGATACGGCAAGGAGTTTCTGGCAGCGATTCAGAAATACCGGGATGAAAACCTCGGAAAGTAAAGCAAATTGAGAATTGAAAATGGAGAATGGAGAATTACGCGACGGTATCATCAGTACCAAATAATGAACGATACATGTTAAATGTTATCAATGATTAAATCCGCAGGTGCCGTCCGCAGTCACCAGACGAACGAGTTGCGCAGAGCAGCCGGTATGTGTAGCAGTAAGGAATCTGACACTGCGAACAGGTCGAGAAAGATACGGAAGTAAAAATCCTCTGCCGTTCCCCTATTTTGAAGCGGTCGCCGCTCTCTGATCTGCGCCAGACTAAGAAATAAAGGAAACGGGATTCACAAGGGTGGACACCAAGGTTTCCACCCTTGTGCCCGCCGCCGCAGGTGCGGCGGACCTCCCAGCCGTCCGGACTGCACCCATTCCGAAATCTTCAGCGAATAGATAAAAATAAGTAAAGCCGACAGGCACACCCATCGGCTCAGGAAAAATATCAGCCGTTCTGCTGATCGTTTTTCTGATTCTGCTGGTTCTGATTCTGCTGCTGATTCTGCTGACCCTGCTGGTTCCGGTTCTTGTTCTGCTTGCTCATTTGGCTCACCTCGTTTCGTTTGCAATGCTATTCTGCACCGCAAACCCGAAAAATATACTCGCAGGACTTGCAGAATAGCGAAAAACCTGTTAAAATTGTTCTGCGTGTTATACAGTTAATATTTTAGATGATATAAAAGAAAGAAGGACACTCACCATGTCGGGACATTCCAAGTGGAATAACATCGCAAAGCGCAAGGGCGCAAACGATGCAAAAAAAGCAAAGATTTTCACCAAAATCGGCCGTGAAATGGCAATCGCAATCAAGGAAGGCGGCTCCGCTAATCCGGATTTCAATGCTCGCCTGCGCGACTGCATTGCAAAGGCCAAGGCCAACAACATGCCGAACGACAACATCAAGCGCACGCTCGATAAGTACTCCGGCGCAAACGGTCAGGTTGATTACGAGGCAAACAACTATGAAGGCTACGGCGTAGGCGGCGTTGCAGTCGTTGTTGAGACCCTGACGGACAACAAGAACCGCACCGTTGCGGACGTTCGTCACCTGTTCGACAAGTACGGCGCAGGTCTGGGCGCTTCCGGCTGCGTATCCTGGCAGTTCGATAAGAAGGGCGTTATCATTATGGAGAGCGAAGGTCTAGACGAGGACGCTGTTATGATGCAGGCGCTCGACGCAGGCGCTGAGGATTTCCTCGTTGAGGAAGGCGTTTTTGAAATCTACACCGCTCCGGATGATTTTTCTACCGTTCGTGAGGCACTTGAGAAGGAAGGCTACACCTTCGCACAGGCCGAGCTGCAGATGGTTCCGCAGAACTACATCACCCTTGAGAAGGAAGAGGATATGGCGCAGATGCGTAAGCTGCTCGACAACCTCGAGGATAACGACGATGTGCAGGCCGTTTGGCACAACTGGGAGAATGAGGATGATTACGAGGGTTAATGCCCCGGTCAAAACCGCATAAAAAAGCACCGCATACCGAAGTATGCGGTGCTTTCTTCACTTTCTCACGAACTTCACCGCACTCATTGCAGCCTCGGCGCCATCCGCTACAGCCTTTGCCACCTGCAGCAGACCGCCGGTGCAGTCACCGGCCGCAAACAGGCCGGGCACAGCCGTTGAGCCGTCGGCGTTCGCCTTGATGCGCGTGCCGTCCAGCTGCGCGCCCAGCTTGCGGGCAAAATCGCCGCTGCCGGCCGTACCATAGGCGATAAACACGCCGGAAACGCGCAGCGATTCTCCCTCGGCAAATGCCACGCGCGACACCAGTTCATCGCCCTCGATCGCGCTTACCTTACGCGTTTCCACGCACAGACCGTCCGGCAAATCCGCCGGAGCCTCGCTGCCATCGGTCAGCAGCGTAACGGACTGCGCCACCGGCAGCAGCACCCGCGCTTCCTCGAGTGCATACTCACCCTGACCGAGCACGGCAACGTCCTTGCCGCGATAGAAAAACGCGTCACAGATGGCGCAGTAGCTGACGCCGCGGCCCTCAAATGCGGCTACGCCCTCGATTTTCGGCACCGCACGCGGCGAACCGGTTGCCAGAATGACCGCATCCGCGTCAAACACACCGTCCGCAGTCTTAACCGTGAAGCCTTGCGCCGCATACTCAATACCGGTTACCTCGGTCTGCCGCAAAACTGCACCCAGACGTTCGGCCTGCTTCTGTCCGCGCTCGAGCAGCTCTGCACCGGAAACCGGCTCAATAAAGCCGAAATAATTCTCGATCTTGTCCGTTTTGGCCAGCGCACCGCCGTCCTTATACAGAACGGTTGCCTGCATGCCGGCGCGTACCGCGTAAATCGCAGCACTCAGTCCCGCCGGTCCGCCACCAATGATAACAATGTTGGGCATTCTTTTGTCCTTTCCAAATTGAGAATAGCGAATGGAAATTGACGGATTCACGCAATGCGCGTTATTGAAACTTAATTCTCAATTATCCATTTTCAATTCCCCATTATTTTGCGGTTTTCTCGTTAAACCACTGCTGATACGCCTTCTGCAGCTTATCAAGCAGCGCAGGATCCTTGCCGCCGAGTGGCTTGCCGTCCAGCTCGCATGCGCCGACGCAGTGCGTGCCGGTGGACAGGATCATCACCTCATCTGCATTTTTCAGCTCATCCACAGTAAATGGTGCAATGCGGGTCGGCACACCGAGCTTGTCGCACAGTGTAAGGAAATGCTTGCGCGTAATGCTCGGCAGAATAAGATTATCCGCCGGAGGCGTGCAGAACACGCCATCCTTGAGAATCGCCAGACCGGAATGTGCGCCTTCGGTCACGCGGTCGCCGCGGTGGAACACGACCTCGTCACAGCCCGCCTCAACAGCCTGCTGCATCGCCATGCAGTTCGGGATAAGGTTGAGCGTTTTGATGTTGCAGTGCAGAAAACGCGTGTCCTCGACCGAAATCAACTTGTACGGATGATCCTGGCGGTCCAGTCCGCACGGCTCGGAAAATGCCATCAGGCTGGCCTTGCCGCCCTTGGGGAACGCGTGCATGCGGTGTGCCACTGCACGGGTGGACTGCCAGTACAGCATATGCGGCGCATCCGAATCCAGCTGCGACACCAGCTCGTTCAGCGTTTTTGTCAGCTCGTCACGCTGCATCGGCGGCTCAATGCGGAGCAGCTTCAGGCTGTTGTAAAAGCGGTCCAGATGATCCTCAAGCTCGAAGATTTTCTTGTTGTTGACCATCGCTGCATCGTAAACGCCGTCGCCGAAGTAAAAACCGCGGTCGGTGATAGGCGCCTGCACCTCGTCAATGCGGCCGATTTTTCCGTTATAGTATGCAATATCCTTCATGAGAATATTCCTCCTTTGATCAGAATTCTGGGGCAATCTACTCTCAGTATAACGGTTTTCGACAGGGTTTGCAAGTAGGCCGGAAACGAGGTATAATAATTAAGCCGGCAGGTTGCTGACAGGCGTTATCCGATACCGCAACCGCATGTTGCTTGTCCGTAAAAAGATCCTATGATACACTTACCTCACGGAGGTGTTCGATTATGAATACAAAGGATATTTTATATCATCTCAGAACCGAAAGAGGTCTCTCACAGGACGAACTGGCTGCAAAAATTTTTGTCACCCGACAGGCGGTATCCCGCTGGGAAACCGGCGAAACCACGCCGAATGTCGAAACGCTCAAGCTGCTTTCCGCGTTCTTTAACGTGTCGATCAATACGCTGCTTGGCTCTCCGCGGCAGCTGATCTGCCAATGCTGCGGCATGCCGCTTGAAGATTCCATCACCAGTAAAGAGCCGGACGGCTCCTTTAACGAGGACTACTGCATGTGGTGCTATGCCGACGGAACCTTCAAATACACCACGAAAGAGCAGCTGATCGACTTTTGCGTAACGCATATGGCAACCGAAAGCTGGCCTGCAGAGCAGGTTCGCGCCCATATGGAAGCCATTGTGCCGACCCTCAAGCACTGGAAGAAATAAAGGAGAACGCTATGCCGTTTGACTTCAAAAAAGGGAATAATTCACTTTGACGACTCTGCCGATTTATACAGGAGGAAGAAAATGAAACGATTATTTCTGGATGTGACAAGCTCGAATTATGATGGTGCAAACGGCGCAATCAGCGTTATCCTAAAAGATGCAGAAATTATCCAAGCAGGAACAACGATTTATTCCATGCCGACAGAACTCAAGGACGAAGAATATCAAAAGTTTATAGATTGCTATGATATTCATTTCATATTTGATAATATGGCTCTGAATGTTGATTTTTACGCTGTACCTCGTGTAGATATTATGACGGTAGACAGTCGGGGTGGTTATATAGGCACCGTGGGCGGTCTGACAGACATAGAGAGTGAATTTCCTATCTGCTATATCGATAAAAGCAGAAAAATATTTCGGATTGCCGATAACTTCAAGAATTTTGTAAACGATTGCGTAGATTGGAAAAAACAACTGCAGCCATGTGACGATGTGAAATTGTTTTCTTCTAAGAGCGAAGCCGCAAAAGAATATGAATTCATAGATATTGATCCATTACTACGCAAATAAGTTCCCGCTTATCCTCACCGTTAATCCAACTATTATTTCAGAAAGGTTTGATTTTTTGTCCGGAACACTTCTTCATATCTGCTGTGCGCCCTGCTCCATTGCGTGCATCGACACGCTGCGGCAGGAGGGCATCGAGCCGGTAGGCTTTTGGTACAATCCCAACATTCATCCGATGAAAGAGTACAAAATGCGCAAGAATACGCTCGTTGAGTACGCAAAAAGCATTGATCTCAAGCTGGAGATTGAGAACGAGTACGGCCTGCGCAAGTTCATCGAAGCTGTTTATCCCAACTGGGACAACCGCTGTGCGACCTGCTATGCGCTACGCTTTGAGGAAACCGCGCGCTACGCCGCCGAGCATGGCTACGACCGGTTTACCTCTACCCTGTTTGTCAGCCCGTACCAGAATCACGAGTTGATGCGTCAGATCTGCGAACAAATGGCCGAAAAATACGGTGTCGAGTATCTGCACCGCGACTTTTCGCCGCGCTTCCGCGAGGGACAGGATAAGGCGCGTGAGCTTGGCCTGTACATGCAGAATTACTGCGGCTGTGTTTTCTCCGAGGAGGACCGCTATCGCAAGCGCAAAAAGAAGAAAAAGCCGGACGACGCGCAGGCGTAAGACGGAAATCGGGGTGTTTCGGCGCAATCCGACCGAAATACCCCGCAATAACCGCTTTACAAACGCACGAAAGACTGGTATACTATATCATGTACTCGCGCCCGTAGCTCAGCTGGATAGAGCGTTGGACTCCGACTCCAAAGGCCATGCGTTCGAATCGCACCGGGCGTACCATGTAAAACCGCTTGTTTCGTTGAAACGAGCGGTTTTTCTTTGCTTTTTGGCGAAGTATAAATCGTTGCAAATTCTCGGGCGACCGTCGGGGCGACTGATTAGGGGGTTATGATAGAAAAAAGAGCAGCAATCGTTGCTCTTTTCGTTTTACTCCACGGTTCTACGTCATATAACGGATACTTAGCCGGAAATGCAGTCAAATTCTCCTGTATCAAAGCGCAAAGGCGTTGTCCCACCGTTCTGCCAAAACGGTATTCCGATACTGCTGCATAATGTACATAGGCTTTTCCGTAATATCCCGCTCGACTGCTGAGGTGTAAAATATCTTATATCTTTGCGGCACGACTCTGAAGCAGCTTCTTTACTTGAGCGTCCATATCGCACTGCGCAGAGATGCGTCCGGCAGCAATAAAACTATCTTCTTGCAGTACGATTGTATTCCGGTCTTCCGCTAAGAAGCAGGTCGATCTAACAGCGTACCGGTCCTCTCCGTCCGACGCACGGTTATTCTTAGTGCGGATAAATCTCAAAAATCTCCTTTCCGCTTTTGAGCTGCCCTTATAGCCGCACTTCTGCCAATCGGTTGCAAGGATTCTCCAAATCGCTGAAGCTGCATTTGTCCATGCTATTCAGAAGATACCCTGTCCTTGCTCCTATCCGGACAGAGAAATCAAGCATTCAATAAAGAACGTGCGTTCTCTTTACTGCAAATCATACTGCATTTTCGTATTTTTCGCAAAATCAATTCATCTATCGTGTTGATTTATGCATTCTTTCTCAACGGCAGTTCTCCCGCAAATCTGCGGCTGCACCTGCAGGAGCTCCGCTGTTCCCTGTTCTCCGGTTTGCATTTTTGCCTGTTTCGTGGTATATTTCTAATATATGCCGTATGACTTTGTAAGCGATCATACGCGTCAATCTGCGAACACATCATACAAAGGTGGGGAGCAAAGATGAACGGACCTACATTACAAGTGCAGATGCTCGGGCAGTTTACCCTTCGATACGGCGACCGCACCATTTCCGACAGCGACGACCGCTCCCGCCGGGTATGGTCACTGTTGGCCTATATGCTGTATAACCACGGCCGCTCGTTCGCACAGGAGGAGCTGATCCATCTATACTGGAGCAACGGCGAGAAAAGTGCGGACCCCGGAAATGCGCTCAAATCAATCTTTCACCGCATTCGCACCGCGCTGGACAAGCTGCAGCCGGGACTTGGCCGCCTGCTCATCCGCCGCAAAGCAGGACGATACTTCTGGAACAACGTTATGCCGCTTTCCCTCGATATTGAGGATTTTGAGGCGCATTTTCATGCCGCCGAAGCCGCCGGAGATGACGATGTCCGTCTGGCGGAATATCAGGCTGCACTGGCACTGTATGCCGGCGATCCGCTGCCGCGCATGACCGATGAAATCTGGACTATTCCAATCGTGGCCTACTATCACAGCCTGTACACCCGTGCGGCAGCCGGTGCGATTGAACTGCTCGAAAAGCAGGAGCGCACAGCCGAAGCCGTTGCGCTGTGCCGTCGGGCGATTCATATTGAACCGTATCAGGAGGATCTGTATGAGCACCTCATGCGCGGTCTGCTCCGCACCGGTGATATGAAGGGCGCTATGTCGGTCTACGAGGAAATGAGCGAGCAGCTGTTTGCGCATTTCGGCGTTATGCCGTCCGAGACGCTGCGCACACTGTATCGTCAGGCGACACGCACCGTAAACGACCGTACACTGACCATGGACGAGGTTTGCTCTCAGCTTGCGGAGCCCGCGCCGCACGGCGGCGCCATGGTATGCGAATACGACTTTTTCAAGATTCTGTACCGTTCCGAAGTCCGTTCGATCGCGCGAAACGGCCATTCAGCGAATATCTGCCTGCTGTCGGTCTCCGGCAAGGACGGCGAAATGCTTGCACGCCGCAGTCTGGACCCCGCAATGAACAATCTGCAAGTGCTTGTCCAGAACAATCTGCGCCGCGGCGATGTGATCGCTCGATGCAGCATTTCGCAGTATATCATCCTGCTGCCGCAGGCGAATTACGAAAACAGCCGCATGGTTGCCGACCGACTGGTAAGCGCGTTTTACCGTCGGTATCCGCACTCGCCCGCACGGCTCCGCTATACGGTGCAGCCGCTGGCATAATCAGACTTTCAAAACAACTGCGTGCCGTCTATCCCACGCACAATAAAGGAGATAAACATGGGTAAACAAAGCTGGAAGCCCGGCAACATGCTCAATCCCGTTCCGGCGGTGATGGTCAGCGTTGCCGATGAAGCGCACCGTCCCAACATCATCACGGTAGCGTGGGCCGGTACGATCTGCACCAACCCGCCGATGGTGTCGATCTCGGTCCGTCCGTCACGGTATTCTTACGATATTATCGAGAAAACCGGTGAATTTGTCATCAATCTCACCACCGAAAAGCTGGCGCGCGCGTGCGACTACTGCGGCGTTGTCAGCGGCCGTAATGTGGATAAATTTGCGAAAACCGGTCTGACGCCCATGCCGGTCGAGCATGTCAGCGCACCCGCTATCGCGGAAAGCCCGGTCAACATCGCCTGCCGCGTCACCGAGAGCCGCGCACTCGGCAGCCATACCATGTTCATCGCCGAGGTGGTCGGCGTGACGGTTGATGACGAATATCTGGATGAAAACGACCGGTTTCATATCAACGATGCGAACCTGATTATGTACTCCCACGGCGAGTATTTTGCGCTTGGCAAGTATCTCGGCAAGTTCGGATACAGCGTGCAGAAGAAGAAAAAGAGGAAGAAGTAAGGCGTTTTCAACTGCATACTATTGGCTGAAATATCAAATTGGAATTTAAGGAGGTCTTGTATGAAGAAAATAGTATGTACAATGCTATGTATTATGCTTTTATTTGGTTTGAGTGCTTGTGGTGGAGATGTCAGTGAAGTAAAAACTCATAATGTTGAATCTGAGAGCTATTCAGAAGAGGATATTAAAGCCGCTATTGACACAATAAAAAAGGAGTTTAAGAGTGACTGGAAAGGATGCACTCTCACAGAAATTTACTATGCCGGAGATGACTGCACGAAAGATCATAAAGATTGGGCAGACAGAAACAATGCAGATGAAGTCATTGTTTTATTATCTTCATTCGATGTTGATTCATCTGGTGGAGACGGGTCTTTGAATCCAAATAGTACATACAGTGATTGGAAGTGGATTTTAGTTAGAACAGATGGCGGAAAGTGGCAGCATGTTGACCATGGATATTAAGTCAAATTCCAGTTTTCCGCACCATGCACCCCATAACAACGTAAAACCGGCATCTTCCGATGCCGGTTTCTTTTCATTTCATTTCTTTATCAAATCGCTGTTCAGCCCAGCATTCTGCCGCGCAGCAGAATCGTGTGAATGTTCAGCTCCTCATCCAGCAGGAGCACATTCGCCAGCTTGCCCGGCTCGAGCGAGCCGTAATCGTGCTCAACGCCGATAGCGCACGCCGGATTGGTGGACGCGGAACGAATCGCCTGACCAAGCGAAACACCCATTTTAACAGCCGAGCGCACGCAGTCCATCAAATTGGTTGCGGAACCCGCAATCGTGCCGTCGTGCAGGGTGGCAAGGTTGCCGCGCACGGTAACCGCCTGTCCGCCGAGCGAATACTCGCCGTCATCCAGTCCGGTCGCCATCATGCTGTCCGAGATCAGGATAACACGGTTCTCAAACAGCCGGAAGGTCGCGCGAACGACCGACGGATGCACATGCACGCCGTCCGCGATGAGTTCAACCGCCACGTTATCGTTGTCAAAGGCCGCACCGATGACGCCCGGTGCCCGATGAGAAAACGGCGGCATGGCGTTGTACAGATGGGTCACCTGCCGGGCTCCGTGCTTGAAGGCTTCGCAGGCGGTGTCGTAATCCGCTGTCGTGTGCGCAATCGAGATACGCACCTCGCCTGCCAGCTCGTCGATCGTCTCCATCGAACCGGGCAGCTCGGGTGCCAGATCGCACAGCTTGAACAGACCGCCGGCTTTTTCCTGCACCCGGCGGAACATGGCCGCGTCCGGCGCATGCAGATAAGCGCCGTTCTGCGCACCCTTTTTCGCCTCGGAAATGAACGGGCCTTCCATGTTGATGCCCACAAGCGCCGCGTCATTACTCTCCGCCTGATAGGTTGCGGCGGCTTCGGCAATCTGTGTCAGCTTGTCCTCCGGATAGGTCATAGTCGCCGGACAGATGGCGGCCACGCCGATCTGTGCCTGATACTTTGCCAGTGTGGAGATAGCCTCATGCGTGCCGTCGCAGAAATCGCGGCCCATGCAGCCGTGAAAATGCAGATCGACCAGTCCGGGCACGGCGTACAGACCGCCCATATCCACCGCATCCGCGCTCACCTCTGCGGATGCAATCCGGTCGCCCGAGATGGACAGTCCGCCGGTTTTGAACGTGCCGTCCGGCTGATATACCCTCAAATTGCTAAATTCCATAACTTCTCTTCCTTTTTAGAGCAAATCGCCGCACTTAGACAGTGCTGCCTCGTCCGCTACGATGGAAACATCTGTGTGCAGCTGCAGGATGGATGCCGGAACCTGAGGCGTTACCGGGCCGAAGAACGCTTCGCGGACGGTCTCTGCCTTGTTTTCACCGGAAACCACCAGCACGATGCGCCGTGCCAGCATGATGGTCTGCACGCCCATGGTGTACGCCTGCCGCGGCACGTCATCCGCCGACGCGAAAAAGCGTTTGTTGGCCTCGATGGTGGACTCGGTCAGATTTACACAGTGCGTACCCTTGGAGAAATACTCGTCCGGCTCGTTGAAGCCGATGTGTCCGTTCAGGCCCATGCCGAGCAGCTGCAGGTCAATGCCGCCCGCCGCCTTAATGGCTGCATCGTAGCGCTTGCACTCCCGCTCGGCGTCAAGCTGCGCGCCGTCCGGCAGATTGATGCGCTCTGCCGGCACATTCACCGCGTCGAAGAAGTTTTTGTGCATGAAATAGTGATAGCTCTGGTCGTGATCGGGTGTCAGGCCGCGATATTCGTCCAGATTGAAGGTTGTGCAGCCGCCGAAGTCCACATCACCCTTGTTATACCATTTAATCAGCTGCTCGTAAATGCCGATCGGTGACGAACCGGTCGCCAGACCGAGTACGGAATCCGATTTGAGAATAACCTGTGCCGAAATGATGTTGGCTGCCTTGCGGCTCATGTCGTTATAATCCTTAGCGCGAATGATTTTCATGGAATACCTCTTTCTTCTGTCTCCGGAAATAGAAAGGGCAGGCAATGTGCCCGCCCTTTCCATTGCGCGGAGCGCAATCGTGATATGCAAACAAGATAGGTTAGTTAGATTGGTTGCGATTTCTTAACCATTCGGTGTTCCCACGCGGCTGTATTTTCAAACCGTGTGCGAGCACTTCAGGCTGCGTTGAATTGCTTTCAGTGTTACTTCAGCATCTTTGCCATTTCGTCGGCTACGAACTGGACCTTGGTGCCAATGATAACCTGAACTGCGGTCTGCGACGGACGCATTACGCCAGCCACGCCTGCAGCCTTGATCTTCTTCTCGTTGACGAGCGTGCCGTCCTTGACTTCCAGACGCAGACGGGTGATGCAGTTATCCAGAGATTCTACATTTTCCTTGCCGCCCAGACCTTCGAGGACTGCAGCTGCAATTGCGGTGAAGTCGTTATTTGCCAGCTTGGCATTCTTGTCAACCTCTGCGAAGTCGGCTTCTTCATCCTCACGGCCCGGGGTCTTGAGGTTGAACTTGGTGATCGCAAAGTAGAATACCAGATAGAATACAACGAATGCTGCGATGCCCAGCGGGATGATCATCAGCGTGTTGTTCGCTGCTGGCAGGAAGGACGAGAATACGAGGTCGGTCGCGCCTGCCGAGAAGCAGAAGCCTGCGCGGAAGCCGACATAGTAGGTGATGATGGTGAAAATGCCGTACAGAGCAGCATAAACAACATACAGCGGGAAGCACAGGAACATGAAGCCGAACTCAAACGGCTCGGTAACGCCGCAGATGAATGCGCAGATGGCAGCGGACAGGACCAGACCGATGGCAGCCTTCTTATTCTTCGCAGCCTTGATCATAGCAAGAGCCGCACCGGCAATACCGAACATCATGCAGGGGAAGAAGCCGGACATATACATACCGAGGCTCCAGCCTACGTTTGCAGAGGTGTCGCCGGCCCAGTAGTGGGACAGGTCGCCCAGGCCGATGGTATCGAACCAGAATACGTTGTTGAGTGCGTGGTGCAGGCCGGTCGGGATGAGCAGTCGGTTGAGGAATGCATAGATGCCGGCGCCGATGCCGTCCATGCCGATGATGCCTTCGCCAACAGCTACCAGAGCGCTGAAGATGATCGGCCATACGAACAGCAGAACAACGGATACCGCGATGGAAACCAGACCGGTTACGATGGCAACGCAGCGCTTGCCGCTGAAGAATGCCAGCCAGTCCGGGAGCTTCGCGTTTTTGAAGCGGTTATAGCAGCTTGCGCCGATGATACCGGCGATGATAGCGATAAATACGTTCTGGATCTTGTCAAATGCCAGCGTTTTTACCGGATCATCCGCGATTGCGGGCATCAGCGTGGTAACAACGCCGGTGCTCAGCAGGTTGGTCATCATCAGCCAGGATACCAGACCGGCCAGTGCCGAGGTACCCTCGCGGTCGTCGGATAGTCCGACTGCAACACCGATGACAAACAGCCATGCCATATTGTCAATCAGCGCGCCGCCTGCCTTTATCAACAGGAAGCCAATGTTATACAGTGCACCGCTCGTGGCCGCACCCGGCACGCCCATAACGCCCGGAGCGATCGCGTAGCCGAGACCCATCAGGATACCGCAGATCGGCAGCGCAGCTACCGGCAGCATCAAAGCCTTGCCCAGCTTTTGCAGTTTTTTCATCATAAGAGTTTCCCCTCCTTATTTTGTGGACCGCCGAAGCGGCCATTGTGTTGACGGATGGGAGAGCCGAACTCCGTTTCCGTCCCCCTATTTCATCGCCGTTCACACCCAGCGAAATGAAATCCTTACAAATTACTCTCGAGGAACGCCTGCATTGCAGCTGCAGCGGTCTCCTCGTCCTCACCCTCGATGGTGAGCTTGATGGTATCGCCGCACTTGACGCCCAGACCCATCACGCCCATGATGCGCTTGGCATCGACTTCCTTTTTCGGAGAGGCGATCATGATCTTGGACTGGAATTTGCCGGCCTCTTTCACCAGCAGACCCGCCGGCCGTGCGTGGATGCCCAGTGCATCCTTGATGGTATATTCAACGATTTTCATGGAGAATACTTCCTTTCCGTTACTTTTTCTTCAGTGTCAGCAGTGCATCGCCTGCGGCGACCGCGCTGCTCGCGGCGGGCTCCACGGTGAACGCATCCGGGTTGCACACGAGGATGGGCGTTACGATCTGATAGCCCTCCGCCTTGATGGCCGCCGGGTCAAACTCGATGAGGACATCGCCTTTTTTGACTTGCTGGCCTGCCTTGCAGCACGCCTTGTAGTGCTTTCCTTCAAGCTGCACCGTGTCGATGCCGACATGGATGAGCAGCTCCGCGCCGTCCGCCGTCGTCATGGAAACGGCGTGGCCGGTCTCAAACATCACATCCACCGTGCCGTCCGCCGGAGCAACGATGCGTCCTTCGGCCGGCTCGATCGCAATGCCCGGACCGAGAATGCCCTGTGCGAACGTGGGATCGGGTACGTCCTCCAATGCTACCACCTTGCCGGCAACCGGCGCCGTTATCTCGATGCCGCTGTCGCCGCCAAACAGATTTTTCAGTTTACCAAACATTTTGCTCACAACCTTTTTGATTAGGCAATACCGCATGATCGAACAAGCGTAATTTGCGCGGTGTTGCCTTAAGTATGCCATTTTCGTCACAAAACATACAGAAAATAAAAAGAACCAAATCTCGACACAGATATAACTTGCTCTTTGATAGCAAATCCTGCGTGAAATTTGGTTTTGCCCGCACAAAGCGGTAACAATCCATTTCAAACGGATACTGTTTACTTGTTACTTGCAGTATAACAAAAGTTTCTCACGATTACAAGCAGATTTTGTCGAATCGACTGCCAAATTTTCGCCCTGTTTTTCTACACTTTGCACAAACACAGGGCAGCGCCGCCGGTTTGGCACTGCCCTGTGAGAATCATTTCTCATCCGGGTGCTCCATCACACGAGCGATGTGAATGGTGAGATACAGCAGCTCATTCTGTCCGGAGTGGAAATTTTTCTCCCTCTGGACGTACACGCGAATCTTGTCCGCACAGGCATATGCCTTCGGGTACTTGAACCGCACCACATCGAGCAGATCGCTGTCCTCATCGCCGTAGCCTTCTCCGCTGACGATACGCCGTGCGTAGAACTTGAGGTGCGTGACAAACCGGTAGTAATTGAGCGATTCGTCATCCGGACGGAAACCGTATTCATCGTAAACGATGCCGAAAACCGCTTTCATCAGATAAGTCATGTCGTAAATATCGCGGATTTCACCGCCGAGCTGTGCATTGACAAAGTGCAGCGCGATAAACGCTGCCTCATCATCCGTGAACTCCACGCCGGTCTCCTCCTTGACGATCTCATTCGCCTTGAGACCCACGCGGAATTCGTCCTTGTACAGCTGCCGGATGTCCCACAGCAGCGGATTGGGCAGTACAATGCCCTCCTTATAGCGATTGACGGCCGCCGAGATATGATCGGGCAGCGTAACGTAAATGCTGTCCGACAGCTCCTTGCCGAGCGCGATCTTCGCATGGTTGATAATGCGTTCGCTCATCAGGAAATGCGGCAGCGGAATGCTTGTTATCAGCTGCTGGAACCGGTCGGAAAGCTGATCCGAGTACAGCGTGAACCGCTTTTCCACCTTGTCCGGCGGTGCTTCGTCACCTGCGCGGCGGCCGAAGCCCAGACCGCGCCCCATAAGCACAGTCTCCGCACCGTTTTCATCCAGCGCGACCACAACATTGTTGTTGAGTACCTTTTCTATTTTCACGTCCGCGCCTCCTGACCCGCACCGCAGCACGCATCAAACGCTTCACGCGCCGCACGGACTGCATTTTCGTCGCACTGCCACAAACTGAATTCACTCAGTCCGGGCAGCCCCATCGGCACATTTTCGCGCCGAAACTGCATTCTGCTGTTTTCCACCCGCTTTGCGGAAAGATGGAAGGCATTCGCGCCTGTTTTCGGCTGCAAATCGCGGATAACATCGGCGTTTACGCCTGCACCGACCAGAATCTGCACGTCCTCTCCTGCTTTTGCAACCAGCGCGCGCAGCAAATCCGCGCCTGCGGTGCAGTCCGCCTGCTGCCCTGAGGTCAAAATAGTATCCACACCCAGCCGCTTTGCGGTTTCCAGTGCCGCAAACGGGTCGCGGCAGACATCGAACGCACGGTGCAGCGTCACACCGCAGCCGCCTGCAAGCGAAATCAGTTTGGCCATACGTTCCTCATCAAGATCGCCCTCGGGCGTGAGCACGCCGATGACAATGCCGTCCGCGCCGAGCGCGGCAAAGCGCTTCACCTGACGGCAGAGCAGCTCAAATTCGCTTTCCGTATACAAAAAATCGCCGCAGCGCGGACGCAGCAGCACACGAACCGGTACGGAAACCCGTTCCCGCACCATGCGGAACAGATCCTCATCCGGCGAAGTACCGCCGATCATTAAATTGGCGCATAACTCCAGCCGCATAGCACCGCCGCGCTCCGCGCTTACCGCAGACTCGACCGAGTGGGTGCAAACCTCCAGAACCGGTTTCATTTCCTGCTCCTCCTTCGAGACAGAATAACGCTTGGCAAATTATGTGATTCAATCCACACTGTTATCGGTTAATTATATCACCAAAAACCATATAGGTCAACGCATGTTTTTGCAGCATTCTGCACAATAAAATTCAGACGTTTTCATATAAAATAAACCACTTCCCTGCTTCGTATGCAGAGAGGTGATCTACAGCATTTTCCGCATAATGGCGGCTGATCTCGACCATGCCGCGAATACCGTCGATCGGTGTACGGATATCATGGCATTGACGGATATTTGCCGTCCATATTCCCAAAAAATTCTCCGCTTTTTTGGCTGTTTCTTTTCTTCGGCTGAGTTGTCTTGTCAGTTTGTATAAAAATGCAAAGAAGTTTTGCACAAATCGGATAGTTTGCAGGAATTCGAGCATACTTATGCAAATAGACCGCATATTTTGTTGTTTTTTTAACAATTTTGTGCTATACTGAATATACAGCCCATAAAATGGGTAATGCGCGCCGGAGCAGTTCCGCTGCACCGAGCCGACAGGAGAGGTGTTTTATGAACAGTATTACGACCCGCGTTTGGATCGCGGGAGCAAGCGGCAGACTGGGTTCCGCACTTAGTCATCGTTTCGGCGGCAACACAGCATATAAGCTGGTAACCAGTGACCGTGATGTAGCGGTCGAGGATGTATCCGTTGTCGGTCGCTTTGCCGATATTAACCATCCGGATGTCATCATCAACTGTGCCGGTCTGACCGACGTGCAGGCCTGCGAGGAGAACCCCGAAGAAGCGTATAAGATCAACGCCATCGGCGCCCGCAATCTGGCGACCGCTGCAAGACGCATCGACGCAAAATTCATTCAGATCTCGACCGACGACGTATTCGGCGGCGACGAGGGCAAGGCTTTCTGTGAGTTCGACGATCCCCATCCGACCACGATGTACGGCAAGAGCAAGTACGCCGGTGAAAAGCTCGTGCGTGAGCTGACCGACAAGCATGTTATCGTGCGTTCGTCGTGGCTGTACGGCGTCGGCTCGTACGACTTTGTTGACCGTGTGCTCGATACGGCGGCAAAGGAAGGCGCGGTCCATCTGCCGGAGGATGAGATTTCCTCCCCGACCTCGGCAGAAGCGCTCGCCGGCTTTATCGACTGCCTGATGCACAGCCGCGAGTACGGCCTGTTTCACGCATCGTGCGACGGCTCGTGCTCCCGCGCAGAGTACGCCCGCGAAATTCTGCGTCTCGCCGGCAAGGAAAACGTGCCGGTCACCTCGGCCTCCGAGAACACTGCGCTGCGCCCGCGCTTTACGCTGCTGGACAATATGATGCTGCGCATCACTGGTTTGTATCAAATGCCGGACTGGCATGACGCACTGAGCGAATACATGTCCCACCGGCAGACGGGAGTAAATAAATGAATGAAGTAAAAGAGAAAAAGAAAATCGGTCTGACTACAAGGATCTTCATCGCGCTGATCGCCGGTGCAATCGTCGGCATTGCGCTCAACATGTTCGCAGCTGATGTGGATTTTGTGCAGAACGTGCTGGTAAACGGCATTTTTTATGTTGTCGGTCAGGGCTTTATCCGCCTGATGCAGATGCTGGTCGTACCGCTGGTATTCTGCTCGCTGATCTGCGGCGCCACCGCCATCGGCGACAGTAAAACGCTCGGCAAGGTCGGCGTAAAGATCATCGGCTTCTACATTTTCACCACGATGATGGCGGTTGCCGTTGCGCTCGGTATCGGCCTTCTGATCAAGCCGGGTATGGGTCTGGATATGTCGCAGATCCAGACCGCCGAAGTCGCCGCTTCTTCGGATTCGGTCAGCTTTGCGGAAACCCTGCTGAACATCATCCCGAAAAACCCGATCGGTGCGCTCGCCAACGGCGAAATGCTGCAGGTTATCGTGTTTGCACTGATCGTCGGCGTTATCCTCGCCAAGCTGCAGGATAAGACCCAGCTGGTAACGAACTTCTTCCAGCAGGGCAACGATATTATGATGGAAATGACCATGATGGTCATGGGTCTTGCGCCGATCGGCGTATTCTGCCTGATCTCTAAGACCTTTGCCGGTCTTGGTTTCTCCGCTATGGTGCCAATGTTCAAGTACATGGGCGCGGTGCTGCTGGCACTGTTCATCCAGTGCTGCGGCGTATACCAGATTCTGCTGGCGCTGCTTACAAGACTCAATCCGCTGCGTTTCCTCAAGAAATTCGCTCCGGTTATGGGCTTTGCGTTCTCGACCGCAACCTCTAACGCCACTATCCCGATGAATATCGACACGCTGGAGGAAAAAATCGGCGTCAACCGCCGTATTTCGTCCTTCACCATCCCGCTCGGCGCGACCATCAATATGGATGGTACGTCCATCATGCAGGGTGTTGCCGTTGTATTCGTTGCACAGGCGTTCGGCATCCAGCTGAGCCCTGCGGATTATCTGACCGTTATTGCAACCGCAACGCTCGCCTCCATCGGTACCGCAGGCGTGCCGTCGGTTGGTCTGGTTACGCTGGCAATGGTATTCGATTCGGTCGGTCTGCCGGTTGCCGGCATCGGCCTGATCATGGGTATCGACCGTATCCTCGATATGGCGCGTACTGCCGTTAATATCACCGGCGACGCTATCTGCACCACGATCGTGGCGCATCAGGACGGCGCACTGGATAAGTCTGTATTTAACAAAAATTAAATCAAACTGACAGGAAAAACCCCGTATTTCGTGAGAAATACGGGGTTTTTCTGGTGCCGCCAGCCGGAATCGAACCGGCACGGTTTTAAGGCCGGGGGATTTTAAGTCCCCTGCGTCTACCAGTTCCGCCATGGCGGCGTGTAAATATTATACCAGAACGGGCACGGTCTGTCAAACATGTGCGCCGCCGGTTTGAGGATTTTTCAATCCCGCCTCTGCTGCTTTCCTGTTGCGTCCTTCCGGAAAAAGCTATACAATAAATATAACAGTTCTCCTATGCAGAAACGAGCATACGGTACGCTTTCCATGCAGTTCCGGCTATGCATTTGGCGTACTGGTTCGATGTCCGAAAAACTTTTGAAACAGGCGGAACAAACCATACGGAACAAACGTCTAAGCTGATATATGGCAATGACCCCACCGCAGCAGCGGCCGTGCTGTCGATGGCATTCGTTATTGTCATATACAGGATAGAGAGTATAAGCATTAACAGTGAAAAGGAGGAAAAAATATGAAACGGTTTCAGAAGGCGTTACTCGGTGTTGTGGTGAGCGGTGCATTGCTGTTCTCGGCACAGGCTGCGGAACTGCCCAGTGCGGCACAGGATACACTGCAATCGGCTATGACTAAGGTACAGCAAGAGATCAAGGATTACGGTCAGGTGAAAACGCTCGGCTTTACCGGCGAAAACTGCGAGATTATCCTCTCAAACCTCAATGTAAAACAGTATTTGGTTAACCTAACATCTGACAGCACACACAAGTATGGTATTCTGGACAAAGCAACCGGCAAGCTGGTTGTTCCTGTGGAGTACGATTATTACATTGCGCTTGACGGCACGGAAACACTGGTTAGCCAGTACGACGCTGATCATCACCCCAACTACTGGTTCGCCGATGAAACCGGCAAACTGACGCCGATGAAGTTGCCGTCCGGTTATGAGCTTGCGACGTATGAGCCAAACAGCAATGTGTTCGTGCTCTTCAAAAACGTGAAAAAGCCGGTATATGACCCGTATTCCGGCGATGGTCCAACCACACAGGTTGAGGATGTCACCTTCTGTGCTCTGGCCGACAAAGACATGAACATCATCCTCGATGACATCGACATGGTACCGGATTGGTACGCCGATTTCTTCATCGCAAAGACCGGCAGCACTAAGTGGGAACGTATTGACAAGTCAAATACGAGCGGCAACGGCACCTACGGTCTGTTTAACCCGAAAACCGAAAAATTTGTCGGCAAGCACGATTTTAACCAGATTTTCTGGTACGATCAGCACTTTATCGGCACACGCAGCAGCGGCACAAAATCTTATCTGCTGGATGGCAAGGGCGGCGAAACCCTGCTGCCCGCAAACGTCAAGGAGTACAGCAGCTGGGCCAAAACCGAAGTAGCTGCCGCAGGAGAGCACGGTCTCACTGAGTCATTCTCCTATCCCAGGCTGGACATTACCCGCGAAAACTTCACCATGCTGGCGATGAACCTGTACAACAAGATTTATCCCAACAAGGAGATTCCGGCTCTGGAAACCAAGTTCACCGACTGCAGGAACGACCCGAACGTGAACAATGCCGCCGCACTCGGCATTGTCACCGGCTACGAGGACGGCACCTTCCGTCCGTACAAGACCATCTCCCGCCAGGAGGCTGCCGCCATGCTTGACCGGCTGTATCAGGTACTCGGCGGCAAGACGGACGTGGTTTCCGAAAAGGCCTTCGCTGACGATGTCAAAATCGGCGACTGGGCGCGCGGCAGCGTTTACGCAATGCGCCAGACCGGCATCATGCAGGGCAAGGAGAACAATCAGTTCTGCCCGACGGACGGCTACACCGCAGAGCAGTCCATTGTGACCATCGAGCGCATGTATCAAATCATCAAATAACCAGCCATATCAAAAAGGACTTCGTTTTAACGAAGTCCTTTTGCTTACTCATAACGTCCCATGAAAATCTCGGTTACGATGCCGTTTTCGATGGTGACATGCAGCAGGTCCACCATCGTTTCGTCCCGTGCGTCCGGCGAGCCGTACAGATCGTGGAACCGTGCTTCGCTGTCTCCGACACGCAGTCCGCGCACGGTTTTGTGCCGCCAGAACAGCCACCGGCGGGTCAGCGGAATTTCATCCGGTGCCTCGGTGATGATAACGCGGTTGCGGCTTTTGTCCCACCGTATCTGCGGAATATGACTGTCCCACAGGTACGAAAACGGCGTGTACAGTACGCCATTCCGTTCCACGCCGGAGACAGCGGTCTCAGCACCGTGCAGTGTGTAGGTTTTGCCGTCTGTCGTACCGCCAAGGCGCTCTACAACCTCGTAAAGTGGGACATATGGCTCGTTTTTGTACAGAATAACCGGATTCTCCAGCGTGATCGGCTCTCCGTTCTGCAGAGCTTCCCTGCTGCCGATTTCTATGCTGAGCGACGTGTTCGTCCGCTCCAGATAGCCGATTCGCCAGACCGCCAGTCCAATCGCAAGCACAAGCGCCAGCAGCGGCAGCCAGTATTTTTTCACAATACGCATGATTTTCCTCCCTGATTACGCCTTCTGCGTCATACGCAGCATTGTGATGATCGACTGCTCGCAAGTATAGCCATTCTTCGGATCAAATCGATTCGCTCCTACGCCCTGCATGATACCGGTTTGCCTCATCGCATAGACAGAATCCTTTGCCCATACGCCAATACTCCCGTTGTCAGCATAGAGCGTAGGACTGGCTTCGATCTTTCCGTACAGCACCGTATAAAGGCGCTGCAGGATAACTGCCGCCTCCTGCCGTGAAAGCTCGCGCGTGGGCTGGAAGGTGCCGTCCTCATAGCCGGTGACAATACCGAGTGATGCAATCTGACGCACTATGTCTTCATCGCAGTCGGAGAACGGCTGTGCCGGTTCAGACAGATTGATGTTTGGGTTTACCGTCTGAATGGTTTGCCAAGCTAGCTTGCAGAATTCATCGCGGTGGATATTCAGGCGGTATGGTGTATGATAGGACAGTCGGAGTCCGTCTTTCTCCGCTTGTTCGACTATATTTTCAGCCCAAGTGCTGGGAACATAGCAGTAATTCGCCTGTTCGCGCTCATTTCCGTTGCTGTCCAACAGATACTCGGTCGTACCGTGACAACCAAACCAGCGATCGTTTTCGTTCGATACTTCATCGTAACGGCTGCTGCTCACCGTTTTGCCGCTGCGGTCGATGAACATATATTTACTGTTGAAATACAGCCGCGGCCACGGTCCGCCGTCCGGCAGATACCAGTCGGACGCACCGACACGGACAGCGGCGAGATCGTTATAAAACAGTTCACTATCATAAGAGTAATCATACTGACCAACGTTGTAATACTGGTCGATGCCGTCCTGCAGGACGGTAAAATCCGGTCCCAGCAGCGTGTACTGATGGAACGTGTACGGCATTGTGCCGCTATCGGTCCGCACAGTTCTGGTGACCGGGTACTGGCAAAGGACATATCCTTGATCATCGACTGCCAGTACATGACCAGCATGAGGAATGGATACATCGGTCAAGCTGCCATTCAAATCGCATAGTTGATAAGTGTCGCTATGCTCTAGCAGCAACTGATCATCTGCGCACTTCCAAATTTGACCATCAAGACTATCAAACAGGGGCGTAACAATCGTTCCAGCGGACAAATCGACCGCGCAGACCCATCGGCTGCTATAGTCACTCGGGGTAAATATCAGCTTCCAGATGTCCTTTTCCTCGATCAGTCGACACGGAAGAACCTCGCAGCTGTCCATTTGCCAACTTTTCCATGCCGTATGTTCCGGATAACTGGTATCCTTTTCCGGTGGGCTTTGTTGAAAATGCGTGATCGCCTGATGCGTAAGCTGCGTTTGCGATGCGGCATCTGCGGCTCCGGCGCCAATCAGCATACAGCCGCACAGCACGAGTGCAGACAGCAAAACCATTCGTTTTTTCATGTTCCCTATCCCCTTGCCAGATGAATTTTAGACCATATATAATATATAATCTAACTATTCTGCACTGTCAACTGTGACATGAAAATAAATTTTTGAGAGAACTTTGTCAAACTTTCCTCGTCTAACGGTTATAGTAAGCGAAGGACTTCACGGGCAGGAGGTATTTTTTATGAAACGATGGCGTTATTTATGTGCAGCCGCGCTGATCGCGGGCAGCATGGCGGCGGAAGCCGGTGCGGTATCGATACCGAGCACTGCTTTAACACAGTTGCTGCAGCAGTGGCAGGCAGATACTTCCGCAGACAGCGGCCAATCCCGCATAGCAGCGTATGCGCTCGTGCCGGAAAAAATCTGTACAAAATTTCTGCCGACAGCTTGTACGGTATTGCCGATTTGAAAAACGGAAAAATGATCGTTCCCGCAAAATATACCACAATCGATGTGCTGTCAGACGGCAGATTTCTGCTGACTTGTTATGAAAACCAGACTTCTTCGTTCTATTATGCCGATGCGAGCGGAACGGTCACACCGATTCAGACGCCGGTCAAAGGCACCTATTTCGGCATGGCAGGCGATGGCTGTTTCTTCATCGGTGTCTATGCGAAACGTCCGCTGACGGCTGCAGTACAGCAGCCTGCCGAGCAGTATGATATTCCGACACTTGTGCTGCTCGACGAAAACACGAAGGTTATCCGCGATGATATCGACGGCGCTTGCGGTACTGCATCCACGCCGCATTTTACGAATGGCCTGATGCCAATTCAGACCGGCAGTACTTTGTGGATTGGTTCCCGAAAAGGAGCAATCGGCAACGAAACGTACGGTTTGATTGACAAAACCGGCCAGTTTGTCGGCAAGCACAATTTCGACGAGCTCAGCTGGACGGACAGCCGCTACATCGGCAAGCGCGGCACCGCGCTTTACCAGCTGGACGGCAAAGGCGGTGAAATCCAGCTTCCGGCTAACGCTTCGCAGGAAAGCAGCTGGGCCAAGGCGGAACTGGAAGCCGCTCGGGAACATGATATTTCGCTTTCTTTCTATTATCCCAGGCTGAATATCACGCGCGTGGATTTCTGCAGACTGGCGGTCAAGCTGTATCAAAAGGTGCAGCCGAATGCCTCCGCGGCTCCGGAAGCGGCCTTTTCCGACTGCGAGAATGAGAGTGTCTGTCTGGCAGCGGCGCTCGGTATTGTAACCGGCTATGATGACGGAACATTCCGACCGTACCAGTCCATCACCCGTCAGGAGGCCGCAGCGATGCTTGATCGGCTGTATACCTCGCTCGGTGGCAAGGCCAGTGCTGCAAACGATAAACCATACGCCAATGATGCTCAACTTGGCGATTGGGCACGCAGCAGCGTGTACGCGATGCGCGAGATCGGCATTATGCAGAGCAAGGAGAATAACCGGTTCCGTCCGAAGGATGGGTATACGCAGGAGCGGGCTGTTGTAACGGTGGAACGGGCGTTTCAGGCTGTGAAATAACTGTAAGCTACAGAATACCCCGATGCACATAATGTATCGGGGTATTTTTATTGCCTATTATCTTTTCGGCGGAGCGGTAGTCTCTCGCACCACCAACTCTGCATTGACCAGTGTGACCTGTGCCGTCTTATCTCCATTGATAATCTCATGCAGCCGATGAACCGCCAGTTCACCGATTCGTTTCTTTTGTATCCGCATGGTTGTCAGCGACGGAGAGATCAGCGTACATACCAGCGAATCATCAAATCCCACGATAGAGATATCCTCCGGCACACGCAACGGCGAAGCAGCTAATGCCTTTAGTGCACCTGCTGCAATGATGTCATTGTACGCAAAAAATGCGGTTGGAAAATCATGCGTGCTATCCAAATATCGCTGAAAAACCTGACGCGCAGGCTCCACAAAAATCGGTACCGTAACAATATCCTGCGGACGCAGCTCCAATCCCAACCGTTTTTGACACAGATAAAATGCATTCTGACGTTCCGGAAGCGCACCAGTTGCTTCATCTGCAGTCAAAAATCCAATTCTGCGATGCCCCAGATCATACAAATACTTGAGTGCCTGATAGACGCTACACATACTTTCCACTGTGACCGAATTGATTGGCTGTTCCAACAGCCGTGAATCCACAACAACCAGCGGCAGCGAAGTTTCGGTCAGCATTTCAGCATGAACAGGCTCAAATTCCGACGCAAAGAAAATGATTCCATCAGTATTTTGCAGTTCAGCATCCTTTAACAACTGCGGCAGACCTTCCAGATTAATATTAGTCACCGTAATGGTATAACCCAGAAGTTTTGCAGACGCATCTGCACCATCAAAAATCCGTTCATAAAAATCATCTACGGCTTCAAATAAATGACCGGAACCACGAAATCGAATAAATAGAATATTTCTTTTGTCATATCGTATATCTTCTTTGCCACGCACCGCATATCCGTGTGACAAAAGCAATTCTTCTACACAGGCCCGTGTGCTGTCACTTACACCAGAACGATTATTTAAGACCAACGACACTGTTGCCGGGGAAACACCAGCCAGTTCAGCAATCTCCTTTAGCTTCATTCGGCTATACCTCCTGATTTCTATCTTTATCATACAATATCGCGTGTAAGAATGCAATAAATTTCAATCGACAGATTTTAAATAATTTTAGTTATTTTTATTACACCTTTCACATATTACTTAGAATTTTCCACTAATACCTTGTGTTCTATTTCGTATATTACGTCATATTGACAAATATACCACAATATGATTTAATAAAATCACAAAATAAATTTAGCTTATTTTAAAATATTTTAAAGGAGTTGATGATAGATATGCAAAAACAGGTAAAAGCAGCGGTTATCGAAGGTCCCGGTAAGATTTCCATTCAGCATTTTCCCTATCCTGATCTTGAGCAATATCAGGGTTCCGTCCTCAAGGTGACGCAATGCGGCATCTGCGGCACAGACAAGCATTCCTATCGCGGCGAAACAAGGCAAAACAGCGGCAGCGATACAGAATTTAACGTAGCATATCCCTACATCATGGGACACGAAGCAGTCGGCATCCTGGATGCCGTATCTCCCGGTACAATCCGAAAGGACTTTTATGGTGAAGAACTGCATCCTGGTGATCGCATTACTTTCTGCCCCGATATTGTCTGCGGCGAATGCTACTATTGCCGCACTGCACCGTGGTACCCGTGGTGTGAAGATCCTTCTCGCGAATGCTTCGGCAACACGATGTCCATCACACGTAAACCCAGCCTATTCGGTGCAAATGCCGAATATATGTTCATCCCGCCTAAAGCCTATCTGTATAAGGTTCCGGATGAATTGCCCGATGACCTTGCTGTGCTCACTGAACTGATGTGTGTTACCTACTCGCTCGATAAAGCAAAAGAAATGTTTGCTTTCGATGGAGAAGGCTTTGAATTTGGTGGTTCTGTAGTTGTTTTAGGCAGCGGTCCGCTTGGTTTGGCACATATCATCAAGGCGCGCATGCTCGGTGCAGGCACGATCATCGCAACCGATATTTCAGACTACAAGCTGAACCTGGCTAAGGAATTTGGTGCCGATATCGTATTGAATGTTCGTAATACTACTGCCAAGGAACGCGTACAGATGGTCAAAGAGGCAACACATGGCTTGGGTGCCAATGTCGTATGTGAGTGTTCCGGTGTTCCTTCTGTTGTACCAGAAGGACTGCAAATGACACGCAAGTGCGGTGTATTCCTCGAAGTCGGTATGTATGTAGATATGGGTGGTATCCCAGTCAACATGGCAGAAGTAACCGGTAAAAACATCCGTATCATCGGCATGAATAATCACGCTGCTACCGGCTATCGTCCAACCATGGAAATGATGCTTCGTCATCAGAACAATTTCCCGTGGGCGAAATTTATCAGCCATAAATTCAAGCTGGACGATTATGACGAAGCAATCCGTATCAGCCAGACAGACGAAAGCATGAAGGTCGTTATCGAAGCCTGGTAAAGCAATGATCATTCGGGTATGTGAAAATGATCTCATACCCGAACGTGGACAAGAAGGTGGTGAAAAGCATGGCGGAAGCATTGCGGCCGGAACCCATCGTCCGTTTCGAACATGTAACAAAAACATTTCCCGGTATCCGTGCTCTGGATGATGTATCCTTCAGCATTCAAGAAGGCGAAGTACATTGTCTGCTGGGCGAAAACGGTGCTGGAAAATCCACTCTGATGAAGATTCTCACCGGTGTCTATCATGCCGAGTCGGGCAGTGTTTATCTGCGTGGCAAAAAAGTTGAGGTCGGTGATATTCACCAGGCACAGCAGCTTCGCATCGGCACAGTATTTCAAGAAAATAGTCTGATCCCTCACATGACGGTTGCAGAAAATGTATTCCTGACGCGTGAAATCAAAAATCACGCCGGTTTGATCGACTGGAACCGTATGTACAGTGAATGTGTCCGCTGGGGAAAAGAACTTGGAGTCGAACTCGATCCGCATGCACAGGTCAAACGGCTTTCCGTAGCACAGCAGCAGATCGTCGAGATTGTAAAAATGTTCTCACAGGACCCGCAGATCGTTATTCTGGATGAGCCTACATCTTCCCTTTCCGATCACGAAATTGACAATCTGTTTGAAATCATCCTGCGCATGCAGAAAAAAGGAATCACCTTTATCTATATTTCTCATCGCATGGAGGAGATTAAACGAATCGGCAACAGTGGCACCGTACTCCGCGATGGTAAATTCGTCGCTTCCATCGACGACGTAAAAAGCATGGATATGGAACAGATCATCAAACTGATCGTCGGCCGCAGTCTCGAGGAACAATATCCAGCCCGCGAATCCCATATCGGTGATGTATTGCTTGATGTGCAGGGATTGAGCGTTAAAGGCTTAATTGAGGACGTTTCTTTTCAGGTGCGTCGCGGTGAAGTTCTTGGATTTTCCGGTTTGGTCGGTGCAGGACGCACTACAACAGCCAAAGCCGTATTTGGTGCACTCAAAAAATCCGTAGGACGTATTTTTATTGATGGTAAAGAAGTCAGGATCCGCAGTCCGCATGATGCAATCCGCAACGGAATCAGTTTGCTACCCGAAAACCGCAAGGAAGAAGGTTTGATTCTAACCAAATCTATCGCATGGAATTTGGTCTTTGCTAGCCTACACAAATATAAATGCGGTCCATTCCTGAATGAGCGTAAGGAATATCAGGATGTTGCGCAGTATCGTGATATGCTTTCTATCAAAGCACCTTCTCTGGAGCGTCAGATCAAGTATCTATCCGGCGGCAATCAGCAAAAGGTCGTATTTGCAAAATGGCTCTGTGCCGAATCCAAAATATACTTTTTCGATGAACCGACCCGAGGAATCGACGTTGGTGCCAAGAGTGAAATGTATAAAATCATCAATATGCTGGTTTCCGAAGGGAATGCGGTCGTTGTGATCTCGTCCGAGCTGCCCGAAATACTCGGTGTATGTGATCGGATCGCCGTATTCCATGAAGGACGCCTAACCGGTACACTAGACCGGGCCCAGGCCACACAGGAATCCATCATGCACTACGCGTTAGGAGGGCAGTAAATGGAACAGATCAAAAAAGCCTGGAATAAAATCAAGCGTGTAAATGGCATTGGTTCCCTGCTGCCGCTGGCTTTGCTTCTTGTATTCTTCGCTGTGACGACCAGTACCTTCTGGAGCACGAACAATCTGATGCAGATTCTCCGCCAGTCCGCCGTATACGTTATCATGGGTATCGGCATGACTTTCGTTGTATTGACCGGCGGAATTGATCTTTCTCAAGGCTCTCTGTTGGCATTGTGCTGCGTAACCAGTGGTCTGACTCTGAATGCTACCGGTAATATTCCACTATGTATCATCGTCGCTCTGGCAACCGGTTTGTTGGTCGGATTGATCAATGGTTTGATCGTTGCTTATGTGAAAATACCGGCGTTCATCATGACACTCGGATCAATGTATATTGTACGCGCTATTACGCTTTGGATCACTAATTCTGAACAGATTTCTGTCAAAAATGCTTCATTTTCTTTTATCGGACAAGGCTTTATTGCCGGAATTCCTGTTCCCGTTTATGTATTCATTATTATCGCAGTTGCCGCCTATGTTTTTCTTGCACATACTGCGACTGGCCGTTACATCTTCGCCGTTGGTTCCAATGCCGAAACTGCACGGCTATCCGGTGTAAATGTTGAACGAACCACTATCCAAGTATTCGTACTTTCCGGTATTGCCATTGCACTGGCCTCAATCGTATATCTCGCCCGCTTGACTGCAGCACAGCCGACAGCCGGTCAGAGTTATGAGATGGAAGCTGTTGCAGCTACTGTTATCGGTGGTACCAGCATCGCCGGTGGTGAAGGCGGTATCTTTGGTACCGTAATCGGTGCAGTTATTGTAACTGTTATCCGCAATGGTCTGGTACAGCTCGGCGTAGGCAGTTATTTTACCACACTAGTCGTTGGCGTCATTATCATCGCAGCTGTTTCTTTAGATGTAATCCGTACTCGAATTGCAGCAAACAAATAACTTACACAAAAATGGAGGGAATCCGAGATGAAAAAATTTTTAGCAGCAATGTTATCTACCACTATATTGTGCTCTGCCATGGCTGCATGCGGCAACCAATCCACCACTCCGGATACCGACGATACTGCTCAGAGCAGCAGCTCGTCCACTTCCACCAATGTAAAGGGTACGATTGCTGTTGTTACTAAAACCATGAATAACCCCTTCCACGTCACCTATGGCGAAGCCATCAAGCAGGCCGGTGAAGCCGCCGGTTACGAAGTACTCGTCTCCGGACCGGACGCTGAAACCGATGTTGATAAGCAGATCAGTTTGATTGAAACCTATATCGAGCAGGGTGTTTCCGCGATTGTCACCTCAGCTTGCTCGTCTACTGCCATTGTCGATGTAATTGAACAGGCAGACGCCAAGGGAATCCCCGTCTTTCTCGTAGATTCCGGCGCAGACGGCGGACCATATGTGACATTTATCGGCACAGACAACTATGCAGGTGGTCAACTCGCCGGTGAATGGGTCGGCGAAAATGTTGATTCCGGAAAATGTGTTATTCTGGACGGTAATTCCGGCAACGATGCTACCACCAAGCGTGTAAAGGGATTCTCTGAGGTAATCACCGACAAGTATCCGAAAATCGAAATCGTTGCTTCCGATTACGCAAACTGCGAAATTTCCAAGGCTATGGAGGTCACTGAAAACTTTCTTGCCGCTTATCCCGATCTAAAGGTTATCTTCTGTGCCAATGATAATATGGCAATTGGTGCAGGTCAGGCAGTTGCCGCAGCAGGTCTGCGCGATCAGATCAAAATTTGTGGTTTTGACGGTCAGCCTGATGCTGCGCAAGCAATCATCGATGGTGAAATCGACGCAACAATTGCACAGAAGCCTGCGACTATGGGAAAAATGGTCGTTGACGCGATTGAAAAATACGAGGCAGGCGAAACGGTCGATAAGGAAGTAGATACCGGCTGTGATGTCGTTACCAAGGATAACGCCAAGACCTACCTCAACTGGCAGTGAATTCTCTCTTCTATCTCTCTTTTTTGCTTTACTATTAACCATAGGGAGGGGCTGTTGCATGACAGCCCCTCCCTATGGTTTTCCTCTCATTTTATTTCCATATTTTTACTTATTCGATGTATTTCTAATTCTCTTTAAAAGTTCATATTTTTGTTATTTTCCGTTTTTTATTGCATACAATACAGTTTTAGATTCTCTGTACTGCAATCTCAAAAAGGTTCTTGCACTGGTACTGGCGTTTGCTTGCGCATTCACCATGTTTGCTGGTGCAGCGTTCACGGATTCGGTTAACATTAAGGATGCCAACACTGAAGCTGTGGACACTCTGGTGGCACTGGGCGTTATCAATGGCTACACTGATGGCTCTTTCAAGCCCAATGGCACTGTAACCCGTGCGGAGATGGCGAAGATGATCTACACCATCCGTTCCGGCGGCAACTCTGATGCTTCTGCGTACAACGACGACAAGACCTCTTTCACCGACATTGGCTCCCACTGGGCTCGCGGCTACATCAAGTACTGCCAGTCTCTGGGCATCATTGCTGGTAAGAGCAACACCAAGTTCTGCCCGAACGACAAGGTAACCGCTCAGGAAGCTGCTAAGATGCTGCTGGTAACCCTGGGTTACAATGCTGAGAAGGCTGGCCTGACCGGCGCTGGCTGGGCTGCAAAGACCAACGCACTGGCTGACGAGAACGGCCTGCTGGAGGACGTTAACACTTCCTTCACCACCGCTTGCCCGCGTCAGTACGCTGCACAGCTCATCTACAATGCAATTTTCGCTAAGACCGTAGTTCTGCGTGACGGTGAGTACACCGACCAGACCGCTATGGGCGTTGACAACAAGACTGTTGGCGAAAAGTACATGGGTATGAAGGAAGAGGTAGGCACTCTGACCCACATCTCTTACGATGAGGATAAGGATGAGTACACCTACACTCTGACTGTTACCACTACTTCTGCTTCTGGTACTACTACCACTAACCCGACCTACAAGTCTTCCAAGGATTATTCCAAGCTGTACGGTCTGAATGTTAAGGTTCTGTACAAGACTACCTCTAACAAGACCACTGTTTACGGTATGTACGCTAAGGACAGCTCTATTGTTGCTTCCGGTCTGATCGGCGATCTGGATAAGGTTTCTTCTGACTCCAACAAGATCAAGATTGACGGCACCGAGTACAAGCTGAATGCTGGCATGAACACCAATCAGCTGCAGCTGGTTGACGCTATGACCGGTGCAAATGCATTTGGCGAGTCTGCTGCACAGTATCTGACCATTCGCGGCACTCTGAACACCCATGTTAACAACGGTCAGACTCAGGCTTATACCTTTGATCTGCTGGATACCAACGACGATGACAAGGGCGACAAGATCATTGTTCACCCGGTAACCGTTGCTAAGGTAACCTACGCTGGCGCTAAGTCCATCACCGCAGGCAGCAACTACAAGTTCGAGGATCACGACATTGCTGACGGCATCAAGAAGGACGATTACGTTGTAATCACTCCGGCTGCCAACACTGCAAAGGGCCGTGCAAACATCGTTAAGGCTGAGGTTGTTACCGGCAAGATCAATGGCCAGAAGTCCGGCAAGGTTCAGGTTGCTGATAAGTGGTACTCCAACGTAACCAGCCCGGCACAGACCGTAACCAACGGTGACACCTGCGATGTAGTAGTTCTGAACGGCTACGCTTTCAACTTCGATGTAACTGCTGAGACCACTAAGGACATTGCATTTGTATCCGCTATTGGCGATTATGATGCAATGACCGGTGAGTCTGATGGTACCGTTAAGGTTCGTGCTTACTTTACTGATGGCACCAACAAGGAAATCAAGGTTCGCAAGGTTAACGGCACTAAGGTTACCGGTACTTCTGCAGTAACCGTCGATACCCTGTACACCTACAAGTCCACTGATGACGGCTATGAGCTGACCACTCTGCGCAACGACAAGACCACTGGCGTTTCCAAGAACCTGGCTGGCTATGATGACGTTGTAACTGCTACCACCAATGCTTACCAGAACAAGAAGTTTGTTGGTACTGTAGTAACGGCCTCTAACCCGTCCACTTCGAAGACCGCTTCCATCGCTGACGATGCAGTAGTATTCGTTAAGTATAAGGACGGTTCTTCCACCGATATCAAGGTTATGACCGGTAAGAGCGTAGCTAACTGGGGCAACACCACTTGGAATGCTGCTGGTCAGGCTCTGATCGCTGAGTCCAATGGTATTGACTATGTAAAGGTTGGCGCACTGGTTAACACTTCTGCTGTACGTCCGAGCGCATCTGATGATGCTCTGTATGGCTACCTGCTCGAGGATGCTTACACCACCACTAAGGGTGCAGATGATGATGACGTAATCGCTTACCACATCTGGACTGGTTCCGAAGATACCACTGTTTATGAGGAAATCGACGGCACTAACGTAACTGCTTCCAACCTGCTCAAGAAGGGTTCTGCAATCCGCTACGAGCTGGACGGCGAGTATGTAACCAAGGCTGCTAATACCTCTATCTATGCTGATGCTGCAACCGCAGTTGCAATCACCGGTATCGAGTACAAGAGCAAGGGCGCTGTAACTTACCGTGTATCCGCTGGTACTGAGTCCACTCTGGACATGGATGAGGATTGCGTATACATCGCTGTTGACGACGAGAACCATACCAAGCACGAAGGCGGTCTGAAGGATATCGCTACCGCTAAGGAGCAGCCGAACGGCAAGAAGGTTGCTAACGCTTACATCTTCACCATCGTTGATGGTTCTACCACCAAGATTTCTGCAATCGTATTCGACGTACCGAACAACGAGCTGGATATCACTTCGAACGAGTTCTAATTTAATTATAACAACTTTGTTGTGATGACAAGAACCCCCGAGGAAAATTTCCTCGGGGGTTTTCTTATTCCCTCACTACAGCGGTCTGCCGCCGCTCTGCGCCGTGCCGCAGGCTGCCCTTATTTTCCCTATCGCGCCCCAACCGCAAGCCGCTGTACGCCGTTCTGACGCTCTTGCGCCCTATCCCCCATTCGCCTGTAAAAGCGCGCAAAAAAGCCGCCCGGAAACCGGGCGGCTTGCATTTTGGAGAAATTACTTGAGCTGTACGCGCTCACGAATCGAATCGGTTACGGAAAGCTGTACGCTCTGTGCGGAGTAGCCAGTGCACGCCACCTGCGCCACATAGCTGCCGCGCTTGAGGCTGAACGACGCCGTGCCGTCCGTGCCGGTGGTGATGCTCTTGCCGCCGACCGTGACAACCGCACCAGACAGCGGTGCGCCGTACGCGTTGGTGACAACCAGCTGTACATTCTCGAGAATCTCGCCGGTCAGCTTGACCGTGCGGCCTGCAGAGATTTTGACCGTCTGCGTAACCGCCGCGGTAAAGCGCGAATGCGTTGCCGTTACAACGTACGAGCCGCGCTTGACATAAACGGTTGCCGTGCCGTCCGAGCCGGTGGTCAGCGTCTGCGCTGCCGTGCCGCTCTCCGCGTCCGAAGGCGTGAAGGTGACGGACGCGCCCGAAATCGGCAGACCGAGATCATCGACCACGGAAGCCGTCAGCGCGTAAGTGGTAACGTAGTTGACACGCAGCGTCGGGCTTTGACCCTTGCTCATCACAAAAACGAAATCCGCGTAGGATGCGCCGCTCTTGCCGAATTCCGCAACCGCAGACTTGTTGATCGTGACCTTGCTGCCCTTGATCTTGTACTGCCAGTTCTCCTCGAGCGTCTTGCCGTTCGAGCGGATATTCTTGAGTGCTGCGCCGTCTACCATGTTAAGCGTTACCACCAGATCGGCGTAGCCGCCGGACGAGGTGTTCGCGTCAAAATCGACCGTGCCCGGAACCACTTCGTTCACCGGCGCGGTATCTACCACGCTCAGCGAGCAGGTAAAGGACGAACCCTGATTGGGTACGAATGTAACCGTATAAGTGCCCTTGCTCTTCTTGGCAAGCGTCTCCTTGAGCAGACGAATCGTGCCGTTGGTTGCATTATAGGTGTAATCCGTGCCGCGCTCGAGCACCGTACTGCCGATTTTGATGGAATCCAGACGCGTGCCCGCCGGAAGAACGACGTTTACCGTCTGATCGGCATAGTTTGCGGACTGCTCGTACTTATCAAAGGTAATCTGGCTCGGGCTGACTGCGCTCTGCGCCGAGTTGCTGACCGCCAGACCGATGGCTGCCTTGGAGCCGTCCTCAAAGGTCAGTTCTGCGGTGTAGGTGCCCGCCTTGAGCGTGGACAGATAGGTTTTGTACACGCGAATGCCGTTCTTGTCGCTCAGCAGGTTGTAATCCGTGCCCTGCTTGAGATTGGTGCCGTTGACCGAAACACGAGTCAGATCGTTCTTGTCCGCGTTGAAGGTGAATTCGTAGGAGAACGCGATCGCGTCCTTGTTGTTCACGTCGATGGACAGCGTGGACGGAGAAACCGAAACGCTGGTGGACGCCGCAACGTCCTTGCCGGCAATCTTCGCGGTGACGCCGCTCGCCAGCTCAACGCTGGTCGGCTGCATGGTCAGCTCACAGCCGTTGGAGTTGAGCACCGCCTTCTGGACCGAGCCGCCGCCGGTGACAGTGGTTCTTCCGTTCGCGGTAAGCGTGCTGATGGAGGTGCTGCCGGTCGTCAGGATGGTGCCGGTCTGCTCATTGGCAACGTCCCAGACAGCTGCATCCAGCGTCAGGCTGACGCTGCTGCCGTTCATTTTAAGATCGGAGAAGCCGCCTGCAGTCGCTGCCAGATTGCTCTCGGTCAGCGTTGCAGAGGTTTTTACCTCAGTGGTGCCGATGTTGGTATTGCCGGTCGCAATGACCTGCGGGGTCAGTCCGGTCGGGTTGGAGACGACCATCTCGAGTGCGGAAACACCGTCCAGCGTTACATTGCCGCCGCTGACGATGATATCGCCCGCAACGGTGACATCCTCAAGCGTTACATTGCCCGCCAGAACGCCCTCGGTGATGTACAGATTGCCCTTGATATCCGCATCGGCCAGCGTGCACGGTACGGAAATCGTAACGTTTTTGGTATCGCTCTTGAGCGTAGCCTGCGAATACACGTTGCCGTTCTTATTCAGCGAGGTGCCCATATAGCCGTACAGCATTTTGGCGATTTCGCCTCGGCTGAGCGTGCCCTGCGGCTTAAAGGTACCGTTCGTGTAGCCGTTGATATAACCCTGCTTGACCGCTTCCGCAACGTAGGATTTGCTGTAATCGCTCAGCTTGGCCCGATCAGAGAACATATCCAGCGCAGACAGGTCAGCCGTCGGCGTGTACTTGTGCAGTCGGCCGAGGATGGTTGCCGCCTGCTCACGGGTCAGCGTGCCCTCCGGCGCCATACGGTTGTTGCCGACACCGTTGATATAACCCTGCTTGACCGCAATCTGCACGGTTTCGTAGAAAACATCGCTCGAATTGACATCCGAGAAGCTGATATCCGCCTTTTCGGTAAAGCCGAACGCGCGGTTGATATAGCGCATGAACTCCCAGCGCGTTACCTTGTCATCCGGGCCGTAGTTGCCCGTGCTGGCAGACGGATTGATAATGCCGTTTTCATGCAGCTCAGTAATGTAGGACTTTGCCCAGTGGCCATCAATATCCGAAGCCGCAAAGGCAGCCGGCACGGTACTGACCAGCAGCGCCGCTGTCAGTACGGCGGAAAGGACTTTTTTCAAAGCTATCACCTCTTATTATAATTTACCTTTATTCTACCATTCTTTTGTTTATTTGTGTACTGTTATTTTATCTCGAGACAGGGCTTTTGTCTAAAGAGACGGCCTGCTGCCGGTTTTGGTTCCGCATTTTCGCAGAATTTTCCGGTATTCTCACAGAACATACAATTTCTGCTCTGCCGTTTTGTATATCATTACTCCGCTTCATGGAATCTTTTCACAAATTCGCGCAAAACCCCTTGCATTGACAGCCGGATATTGTATAATTTAGATAGTGGCAATCCGTCGGCTGAAGGCGGCGATGCGCCAACTAACACGATGAGGTGATACCAATGGATTATATGTCGGAATACAAGCGTTGGCTGGACTGCTCTGCCCTCTCTGCGGACGAGCATGCCGAGCTGGCTGCTGTTGCAGATAATCAGGAAGAAATCGAAAGCCGTTTCTTTGCGCCGCTGTCGTTCGGCACGGCCGGTCTGCGCGGTGTACTGGGCGTCGGCCTCAACCGCATGAACCGCTTTACCGTCGGTCAGGCTGCACAGGGTCTGGCAAACCTGATCGTATCGAACGGTCAGGCCGCAATGGACCGCGGCGTTGCCATCGCATACGACTCCCGCCATTTCTCGGCCGAGTTCGCCAAGCAGTCTGCGTGCATCATGGCCGCAAACGGCATCCAGTCGCTGCTGTTCGATGAGCTGCGTCCGACCCCGGAGCTGTCCTTCGCTGTCCGTCACTACGGCTGCATCGCAGGCATCAACATCACGGCTTCCCACAACCCGAAGGAATACAACGGCTACAAGGTTTACTGGGAGGACGGCGCACAGCTTCCTCCGGCCGAGGCAGACGTGGTTGCCAGCGAAATGGCAAAGACCGATATCTTCACCGGTGTAAAAACTGCAGACTACGATGAGTCCGTCAAAAACGGTCTGATCCGTATTCTGTCTAAGGAGACCGACGAGGCTTACCTCGGCGAAGTCATTAAGGTTGCGGTAAATCCGGACTGCGTAAAGCAGGTTGCCGATGAGTTCAAGCTGGTGTACACGCCGTTCCACGGTGCCGGCTACCGTCTGGTGCCCGAGATCCTGCGCCGTCTGGGCTACAAGCACATTATCTGTGAGCCGGAGCAGATGAAGATCGACGGCGACTTCCCGACCGTTAAGAACCCGAATCCGGAGTACAAGGAAGGCTTTACGCTCGCCATCGAGCTGGCAAAGCAGAACGATGTTGATCTGATCATCGGCACCGACCCGGACTCCGACCGTACCGGCATCGTCCTCAAGGACAAGTCCGGCGAGTATGTCACCCTGTCCGGCAATCAGGTCGGCGTGCTGCTCACCGATTACATCATCACCGCAAAGAAGCTGACGAACACCATGCCTGCACATCCGGCGGTGCTCAAATCCATCGTTACCACCGAGATGGCACGCGCGGCGGCTGAAAAGAACGGCGTTGAGTGCTTCGACACCTTCACCGGCTTCAAGTTCCTTGCCGAGAAGATCAAGCAGTTCGAGCAGGACGGCTCGCACGAGTACATTTTCGCATTCGAAGAGTCCTACGGCTACCTGTGCGGCGATTATGCCCGCGACAAGGATGCTGTTACCGCTTCCATGCTGATCGCCGAGATGGCGGCTTACTACCGCACCCAGGGCAAGACCCTGTACGACGCAATGGAAGAGATGTACGAAAAGTACGGCTGCTACTGCGAGCAGACCATTTCGATCGTTATGCCGGGCGTTTCCGGCCTGCAGCGCATGAAGGAGCTCATGCAGGAGCTGCGCGACAAGCCGCTGACCCAGATCGGCACCCACAAGATCGATTACACCCGCGACTATATGCCGGGCACCCGTACCTGCATGGCAGACGGCAAGTCCGAGCCGATGGAGCTTAAGGGTCAGAACGTGATGTACTACGAGCTCGAGGGCGGCACAACCTTTATCATCCGTCCGTCCGGCACCGAGCCGAAGGTCAAGGTTTATATCATGGCCAAGGGCGAGAACAAGGCCGAGGCCGCAGAAAAGGTCGAGGCTCTGACCGCTGCAGCGAAGGAAATCGTAAAGTAACTGAGGCAACACCGCAGTAAAAATCCAGCAGCGCTGAATGCAGCCGAATTCCGGTTCGGCTGCATTTTTCCGGAATCACCTTGATTACCGAAATTATTACGCCTTAATTATTTTAGGGGAACAAAAATATGATCAAACGCATTATTTCCTGTATTGTAAGCACGGTCATCGTGCTCGGTGCCACCATCGCGTATGACCGCACGCCTGCATGCCGCATTGCCGTGATGGAGCAGGTGCCGACACAGCTGGCTTCCGTTCTGCCGCGTGCTGCCTCCTACGAACTGGAGCTGCGCACGGAGGAAGGCAACCGCAGCTACACGGTCAACTGCCATGACAAGGACGGCAGCACCTTCCGCTCCTACACCATGCAGACCGTTGAAGGTCAGGAGGAGCCGCTCAACTTCACCTACACAGACTACACCTACGACGAAAACGGCAACTGCACAGATGCCATCACCACCGACAAGACCAACAACTCCACCTCGGAGTATCGCCGCAGCTATGACGACAAAAACCGCGTTCTGCGCACGGAAAACTACGAGGACGGCGAACTTTCGGCCTCCTCCGAGACGGTTTACACCGAGGTTGACAACGGTCAGTCCTCTGCCGTCAACACGGTTTACGACGCAGACGGCAACGAGCTGATGGTCGTCCGCATGGGCATGAACACCAACGGCGACGTGCTGTCCTCCCGCACCTACGAGGGCGAGGACAATATCACCTCCTCCACCGACAACCGCTACGACAGTCAGGGGCGGCTCATCCAGTCGGTCACCGTAGACGAGAGCGGCGTCGTGTTCGAGGTGCTCACCGTGTACTCGGTGGACGGCAAAACGCAGACCACCCGCTCGACCATCGAAGGCGGCACCCTCTCGACCGATACCCGTACCTTCGATGATAACGGCAATCTTGTCTCCATGCACCAGACCGACAGCGACGGCTACACAAGCGATACCACTTATACACAGTTTAAGTGACCTGTCGCGGAACTTTAATCCGCAGTGAAAACCACCCGTTCGGGTGGTTTTTCCTTTTTTTCGGGCATACTATTATCAGCTATACACCGACCATTTCTCCCTATTTGTCGGTTTTCCGCTAAACTCCTGCAAAATTCCTGTCTGGATATTGCTTTTTCTCGGTCAAACAGCTATAATCGCTATATGCGTATCAAGACTGTGTCAACAGAGCACAGCTATAGAGAAATAGATCGGAGGTGCGCTATGCGCATCATTATTGTAGGCTGCGGCAAAGTCGGCTCGGAGCTGGCCGGACAGCTCAGCGCGGCCGGACACGACCTGACACTGATTGACCTGTCCGAACGCCGTCTGGATGAACTGTCCAACACATACGACCTTGCTACAGTAAAGGGCAGCGGCACCAGCTATCACGTTCTGCGTGAAGCCGGCGTGCAGGATACCGACCTGCTCATCGCCGTTACCGCCCATGACGAAATCAATCTGCTTTCCTGTCTAATCGCCCGCAAGGCATCCGGCTGCCACGCCATTGCGCGTGTGCGCGATCCAGAATATGTATCCGACCTCGGCTTTATCCGCGATGAGCTGGGTATTTCGATGGTCATCAACCCCGAGCTGTCCACCGCGCGTGTTGTTTCGCGTCTGATCCGCTTCCCGTCGGCCATCCGCGTCAGCACGTTTGCCCGCGGACGCATCGAGCTGCTCGACCTCAAAATCCCGCACGAGTCCCGCCTGGACGGTATGGCGGTCTGCGAGGTCAATCCGCTGCTCCGCACGGACGTGCTGCTGTGTATGGTCCGCCGCGACGGCCAGACCTATATTCCCAAGGGTGACTTCATCCTGCGCGAAAACGACAACATCACGGTTATCATTCCGCCGCACGAGCAGAGCGAATTTTTCGAGAAGGTCGGTTTGCCGGTCAAGCGCATTTCCTCTGCGATGCTGGTCGGCGGCGGCAAAATCTCGTACTTTCTTGCGAAAATCCTGCTGAATTCCGGCATTTCAGTCAAGATTATCGAAAACAAACTCGAGCGCTGCGAGGCACTGTCCGAAATGCTCCCGCACGCGACCATCATCTACGGCGACGGCACCGACCGCAACCTGCTCGATGAGGAGGGTCTGGCAACCTGTGAGGCCTTCGCGGCTCTCACCGGCATGGACGAGGAGAACATCTTGCTTGCGCTGCACGCCGGCCGTCATTCCCGTGCGAAGCTGTTCACCAAGGTCAACCGTGTGAACTTTGAGGAAGTCATTGCCAGCATGCCGATCGGCAAGGTGATTCGCCCCAAGCAGACCACCGCCGAGCTGATCAGCCAGTACACCCGCGCGATGCAGAACTCGATGGGCTCCAACGTGGAGACCCTGCATCAGCTGGACGGCGCAGAAGCGCTTGAGTTCCGTGTTGCGGCGCACCATCTCACCGGTGTTCCCCTGCAGTATATGCCGATTCGTCCGGATGTTCTGCTGTGCTGCATCAACCGCAGAGGCAAGCGTATCATTCCGCGCGGCCACGATGTGCTGCATGAAGGCGATACGGTTATCGTCGTTTCCACCTTCGAGGGCATGAACGACCTTCAGGATATCTTCCTGCCGACAGCCGGAGGGCGCGAAAAATGAATTTCGCAATCGTCCGCTATCTGATCGGCTGGCTGATGGGCATTGAGTCCCTGTTCCTGCTGCTGCCCGCATTTACCGCGGTCATTTACCGTGAACCCGAGCTGCCTGCCTATATCGCCACCGCACTGATTTGTATGGTCGGCGCAGGCATTCTGTGTGAATACAAGCCGAAAAACACCAAGTTCTACGCACGCGAAGGCTTTGTGGCAGTCGCGCTGTGCTGGCTGGTGCTGGCCGTGACCGGTGCCCTGCCGTTCGTGCTCAGCCGCGAGATTCCGTTCGCAGTAGATGCGATTTTCGAGGCCGCATCCGGCTTCACCACCACCGGCGCTACCATTCTCGGCGATGTCGAGGCGCTTTCGCATGCCTCTATGCTATGGCGCTGCCTGATGCACTGGGTCGGCGGCATGGGCATTCTGGTGTTCATGCTGATCGTCCTGCCGCTGGCAGGCGGTCAGACCATTTATCTGATGCGCGCGGAAAGCCCGGGACCCTCGGTCTCCAAAATATCGCCGCACATGCGCGATACCGCGCTTATCCTGTATGCGATTTACTTTGGACTGACCGTTCTGCAGATTATTCTGCTGCTGTTCGGCGGCATGCCGATGTTCGACGCCATCTGCGTTTCGCTCGGCACGGCAGGCACCGGCGGCTTCGGCAACTGGAATAATTCCATCGCGCATTACAACAGCGCCTACCTGCAGAATGTTATCTCGGTCTTTATGATCCTTTTCGGCATCAATTTCAACGCGTATTTTCTGCTTTTGACCCGTAAATTCAAGCAATTGTTCAAAATCGAGGAGATTCGCGTGTACCTCGGCGTGATTGCCGTATTTACCACGCTGATCGCCTTCAACGTGCGCGGCTGCTTCGGTTCGCTGCGCGAGAGCTTCCACCATTCCCTGTTTCAGGTTGCGTCTATCATCACGACCACCGGTTTTTCAACCGTGGACTTTAACCAGTGGCCTGCATTCAGCAAGCTGCTGCTTGTGCTGCTGATGTTCATCGGCGCGTGTGCCGGTTCGACCGGCGGCGGCATGAAATGCTCGCGCATCCTGCTGCTGTTCAAGGGCGTAAAGAAGGAAATGATGTCGCTGATTCATCCGCGTCTGGTGCGCGTGCATAAAATGGACGGACAGCGCGTCCAGCATGAGGTCATGCGCTCAGTCAACGCCTTTCTTGTGGCATATCTGATCGTCATTGCCACTTCCGTCCTCATTGTCAGCCTGCACTGTGAGGATATGGTAACCAGCTTCACCTCGGTCGTTACCTGCATCAATAACGTCGGTCCGGGACTCAATCAGGTCGGTCCTGCAGCCAACTTCGGTGCACTGCACCCGCTGAGTAAAATCGTGCTGACTTTCGATATGCTCGCCGGTCGTCTGGAGCTGTTCCCCATGCTTCTGCTGTTTGCGCCGGAAACGTGGAGAAGAAACCGATAAAAAAACTGCCGCTAAACGTATACCGTTTAGCGGCTTTTGCGATGTCGAACGACCACGAATCGTTCCGGTGCTCCACCGACACACCCGAATCGCGGTGTTGCCTTAATCTATCGACAGATGCTTTTTCAGTGCCGTCACATAGGAGTCCGCATAGCGGCTGAATACCACGTTTTTCTTGCGGATGAGACCGATGCGCATGCTGCCTTCCATCTCGAGCGGCCGCGCGATAATGCTCGGACTGTTCAGCTTGCGGTCGATAATGCCCGAGCTGACCGTAAAGCCGTTCAGTCCGATCACCAGGCTGAACAGTGTTGCGCGGTCGCGGACCTGAATGGTTTTCGGCATGTCGAGCATGCTGAGCAGTTCCTCGGAAAAATAAAAGGAATTGCGGTCTCCCTGCTCAAAAATCAGATACGGATAGGGTTTCAGTTCATCGAGCGTGATGCACTTCCGGTCTGCGAGCGGATGGTCCTTATTGATGAACACATGCGGTGCGGCAGTGAACAGTTCCTCGAACACGAGCTCACTTTTGCGCAGCAGCTTGGAGAGCACGGTTTCGTTGCTCTCGGACAAATACAGCAGACCCAGCTCGCTTTTGCCCGACGCCACATCATCAATGATCTCACCGGTCTGCGTTTCCCGCAGGATAAAACCGTACTGGTCCGCGTCGTACTCCTTGACAACCTCGACGAATGCGTTCACCGCGAACGAATAGTGCTGACATGACACGCAGAACTTGGGCACGCGCTTTTTGCCCACGCCGAAGTGCTCCTGCATGATGTCTGCCTGCTCGAGCAGCATGCGCGCAAACGAAAGCAGCTCCTCGCCCTCCTGCGTGACGGTTACGCCCTTGTTTGAGCGCACAAAGGCGGTAACGCCCATCTCCTTCTCTAAATTGTGAATCGCGGCGCTCAAACTCGGCTGCGAGAGAAACAGCCGCTCGGCGGCGTCCGTGATGTTGCCGCATTCGGCCACAGTGACAAGATAGGTCAGCTGCTGCAGGGTCATAGGAAAAACCTCCGGGAAATAATCTGTATCTATTGTAGCATGTCTGTGCGGAAATACAATGCGGTTTCCCTATCTATTCCCGCAATTTCATGCTATGATAGAGACAAAGGAGAGCGTAAAAATGAAAAATGTACTGTTTTACGGCGATTCCAACACCTGGGGTTATCAGGGCGACGATCCCATGCACCGCCTGGACGCGGACAAGCGTTACACCGGTGTGGTTGCGGCTCAGTTCCCGGACGTGCACTTTATCGAGGAAGGTCTGTGCGGACGCACCATCTGCAGCACCGACCCGATTGATTACGGCCGAAACGGCATGGCAATGCTGCCTGCCCTGCTGGCAACGCACGATCCGCTCGACGTGATCGTTATCATGCTCGGCACAAACGACAGCAAGGCAATGTACGGCCACTCGCCGTTCACCATCAGCGATGCCATGGACCGCACGATCAAGCTGATGCAAAGTCCGCTTTTATGGTCAAATACCATGCAGAAACCGCAGATCCTTCTGGTTGCACCGCCGAAAATGGGCGAAAACCTTGCAGACAGCGTCTACTACGGCATGTTTGACGAAAGCAGTGCCGCACTCATCCGTGCTCTGCCCGCACGGTTCCGCACGCTGGCAGAAAAGTACGGCTGCGCCTTCGTGGACGGCTCGGCTGTCACGGCGGCAAAGTGCTCGGACCAGATTCATCTGACCGCAGAGGAGCACGCCGTGCTCGGCAGGCTCATTGCGGACAAGCTGCGCGAGCTGCTTTAACCCACTGCCCGAAATCATTTGTCATCTTTTTCCCTGCCTTGATACCGCAAACGCGGTAAAATACAGGCACAATCCGTTTTAGCGGAATGCAGGGCGCCAGCCATGGCAGCCGCCGCAGCGCACAAGCGGAAAACAAGCGTAGGCGCCTTTCTCCCCGGTTTTGTCAGGTGACAAAACCGGGGTGTTTTTTGCCGCATTTTATCCACAGCCTGTTGATAATTCCTGTGGATTGTGTGTCATTTTTTGCAGAATTTACGCGTAGTTCACTCTGTTTTTCCTATCGGTGTATTTCGTGTCGAAAATCGGACATTTCGTGTGCCCGACCGCACAGCAGGCTGCAAAGCTGCTATGATAAACGCAGGCAATTTTCAGTCTCTTTTCTGCAGGCGCGGCTCGTTCCACCGCACCGCAGAATAGGAAAAGGAGGAATATACCATGAAATTCAAACGCGGCATAAGCCTTGCTCTGGCACTGGCTCTTATCGCCGGCATAGGCGGCCCGCTTGATATCCGCGCAGCGGCGGCGGATACCGGCAGCTCGGACGCGCTTGCGGCGCTCGGTATTGATTCGAGCAAAGCGCCCGACGGCTTTAATGCCAACGACCCCAGCAACCCATACGGGCGCAATACCATCAAGGTTACGCCGGTGTACGAGCTGTATACCGTTGGTCTGACGAGTGATGTTCTGCCGTCGGATAAAATCGACCTGGACAAGCGTGAAAGCGCAGAGAAATGCGATACAAGCGTTTCCAATTTCAACCAGAAGGACAATACCCTTCAAAGCACGCTGTACGGCAATGATGATAACACATCTACCAAGGCTCAGCAGTTTTTGAGCGCTCAGAAGCAGACCCTAACTATTTCTGAGGGTAAAACCACCTCTACCGGCACATACGCACAGTTCCCGACAGGCAGCAAGGGCAATGACGGCTATGCCACCAAGGGCTATCTGACCGGCATGACCAATGCCACCACCGATTTGAAAGATGGTACCGATTACGCCATGGCAGACGTAGCCGCAGGCCATTTCACCTCGAGCAGTGACGCCAAGTCCTCGCAGACGGTCATGGTTTACGCCGGTGACCTGAGCGCGAAAGGCGGTCTGTACCTGCGATTCGGCGATGCTGAATCCGGCAAGTACGGCAAGCCGATCACGCTGCTGGACACCAGCAAGGAAATCGGCAACCCGAATCTGACCGACACCAGCGACGAAGGCAGCACGACCGCCAAAAAGGTCGAAAACTTCGCAGAAAACCCGTATCAGCTGAAAAACTACCTGCAGGTAGCTACCGGCGACTGGGACAACGACGGTAAGGACGAGGTTGCGGTCTATGTGCCGGAGGTCGGCAATTCCCGCATTGAGATTTACGACCTGCAGACTGAAGATTACTCCAATCCCTCTAACTGGAGACAGGCCTGGACGTACTTCTTCCGTGAGGGCAGTGTCGTTTCCAACATGATCTCTCTCGTCAGCGGTGACGTCAACCAGGACGGCGTAGACGATCTCGCCTGCACCTGGGGTTACTACTACGGTCCGCAGCAGAACGCAGGCTCGCGTGCCGTTGTAATGTTCGGCTCCACGAGCGCGCACATGCTGCAGAGCTCGCAGGAATTCCCGCTGACCTACGAGGGCAGCAATCTGGTCCGCGCATCCTTCGCCTTCGGCGATATGACCGGCGGCGGCAAAACGCTGATTCTGGCGGCTCAGTCGGATGCCGACCTCAAGGCAAATAAGCAGAACACGCGCTATGTAGGTTTGTATGCATGGAACGGCGTCACCTTCAAGCCGTCTGTTTCGCAGAATTTCGATCTGTTCTCCAAGAACGATAAAGGCGAGTACATCTACGGTGCAATGGCAAAGCACAACGATACCTTCCGTTCTCTGCCGCTGTGCCCGGCCAATACGGCGATTATCTCCCGTCCGACCGCAGGCGAAGTAGATAAGAGCACGAACAAGTCGAATGATAACGGCAAAACCAGCGATCTGCTGTACTTTGACAGCCTTGTTATCTCCTGCGATGAGAACGGTCTGAATATCAAGCAGGCGCTTGACAACACGGACGCTATGCCGAACGAGGACTACGTTGAGTACGATGCATCCGCAGGCTCTGTGACCACCGCGGTGGATACCAACAATAACACCGCAGGTTCGGGTACGCTGTTCACCCTGACACAGACCATGTCCAAGGATGAAAACAAGCAGTCTGACTCCTACAACGTCACCGGTAAAGTTCCCCAGTACGCAACCCGTTATTATTACAAGAGCTGGTGGCATAAACTGTTCCGCAAAAGATCTTCCTATCAGGCTTTTGTCGGCTATGTAGATGCTACTACATCGCAAACAACACCTTACACCACCCGCACGCCGGGTACAACCAGACTTTCGACCGTCAACCTGTTTGACGGCTCTCAGCCGGTAAAAACCGATGTCAACAGCTCGTACACGCTCTGTCTCGCCAACACGGACGACGATACCAGCTACATGACCTACACCGGCAAGCACTATTACACCTACTCCGACCCGCAGGTTCTGGCGGTACTGGCTTCACCTCCGTACTTCTCCGATCTGCTCGACCGCGATGACCTGTCCGGCAACTATGCCGAGTCCTCCACCACCTACTCGAGCATGAAGGGCACCGAGAACGGCACCAGCTCCTCCTCTACCATCTCGGTCGGCGCATACGTCTCCTTTGAGCAGGAATTCTCGGTATTCGGCGTTAAGATCGGCAGCGTTGAGGCGGAAGCCGCCTTTACCTCCGGTTTCACCTACGAGACCGAGCACACCTCCTCGCTCGAGCAGTCCATCACCTACGAGACAACCTCCGGCGAGGACAGAGTGGCGTTCTATTCCATCCCGATGGAGATTTACGAGTACACCTCCTACATCCCGGACGGAACAGGCAAATACACTAAAGTAACCTCCACCGTTTCCATCCCGCACGAAGCCTCGATCGGTCTGATCGACCTGTCCGACTACGAAAATATCGCCGAGGATTACAGCGTTCTGCCATCCATTTCGGGCAGCGTGCTGACGCATACGATCGGTGATCCGTCCAGCTATCCGACCAAGGAATATGCAGGTTCCAAGGCTTATGAAGGCAAGCCGGCTAAGGTTGACTTCACCGCGGCAGGCGGCGGCTCCGGCATCACGCAGGAGATCAGCTTCTCCACCTCGGACAGCCAAAACTACACCAACACCACCTCTATCGAAACCAAGGCCGGTGCAGGCGCAGGCGGCGTAACCGCAGGCGTTGTGGCAGGTTCGGAACACTCTGCCGGCAAGGTGTCTGTCAACACCGCAGGCGGTTCGTTCTCCGGTTCGCTACAGAACATGCCGATTGAAGCCAAACCGTACGGCTACGGCATGAACTGGCGTATTTTCTGCTACAACTACCGCAGCGGCAATCAGGCGTTCCCGGTTGTTACCTACGCGGTAACCGAGCCGCAGGCTCCGTCTCCGCTGCCGGAGGATTTTGAGCAGGATGTTGCGAAAACCACCGATGATTCCGTCACCCTGACCTGGACCTACGACAAGATTGTTTCCGGTTTCCAGCTGTACCGCTACTACAACTTCCCGGACGGCTCCGGACGCAAGGAACTCGCATTTGTGCCGTTCACCGATGGTGAGCGTCACGATGACGGCACCTACACCTTCAGCTACACGGATAAGAACCTGTCTCCCTATACCGAGTATGAGTATCAGATTCAGACCCGCAACAACAACAAGGCTGAGCAGCAGCGCAAGAGCATTTACAGCGAACCGCTGACCTGCCGCACCAAGACCACAGCAGGCTATCCCGATATTTCGGTAACGATTGACGGCAAGGAGAAGCAGACGGTTCTACCGATCTATCCGGATTCTCTGGCAACCGCAACGGTTAAGTATAACGGAGACAATAAAAATCCGGACGGCGGCAAGTACAACAGCGTAAGCTATCAGTGGCAGAAGCTGAACAATGGTTCCTGGACCGAGATTGCCGGCAGCGTTTCCGATACGCTGAGCATCGAAAACGCCGGTTCTGCCGACAAGGGCACTTACCGCTGCCGACTGAATGTGCTCTACTTCGACAACACCGCCCAGAAGGAGTTCAGCATTTCCGCTTACTCGCCTGAGATTACCACACAGTACAGCAAGCGCACACCCAAGTGTGAGCTGAATGTTACGGCGAAGAAGGTACAAAAAGACAACACTGATCAGTTTGACCGCACGCTGCACATCAGCGCTAAAATGAGTTCCGCGTCTGCTACCTCCACCATCCCGACCGGCACGCTCAGCTTCCTGATTCGCGGCACGGACTTCTCTACCACGGTTGCGGCTGAGATTGACAAAACCGGCAAGGTTACAAAGGATGTTATTGTGCCCGCAGACGGCGCCTACACGGTTACCCCGTATTATCCGGGCAGCTATGTATTCAAGGATATGAGCAACGCGGAAGGCCAGATGGTTCTCGTTGGCGAGAACGCGACCGGCTATCAGCTAACGCTCACCAACGGCAAGGATAACAACAGCGTCACCCGCTTCACCTACGGCGATACGGTAACGCCGTCGCTCTCCCGCATGACCCAGAGTTCGAATAATCTGGAAAAGATCAGCGCAACCTTCAAGTATGTGGTTGCCGGTTCCGAGGATTCGCATCCGCTGACAAAGAACAATAAGCTGAATGCCGGCACTTACACGCTGTATGCTTATGTAAACGGCGAAACCAAGCCGGTTGCAGAAACTGAGTTTACCGTTGTTCAGCGTGCCGTTACGCTGCGCGTTGTCACTCCGAAGGACGGCGTTGATCAGACTCTGGTCAATCCGAGCACCCAGCTTTCTCTCTCGGCAGACACGAAAAACATGACTGCTGATGAGATTGCCAAACTGAAATTTGGCTATACCGCAGTCAACACCGCAGGCAACGAGGTAACGCTCGCGCCGAAAATTGCGCCCAGCAACTACACGGTTTCCCCGTGCAAGACCGATGAGACCAACGAAACGCTGTACAACAACTATGAATTTACCTTTATCCCCGGCGTTTACACGGTAAACGGCACGACTTACATCCTGACCCTCAAGGCTGAGGACTTCGGCGAAGGCGCAAACAGGCACTCTGTCGGTTCTGCGTCGATCATTACCGCAGGTCTGAATGCCGGCAAGGCGGATGACGGCAGTGCAATCTCCAGCTTTACCGCAGACACCGATGTTACCCTGACCGCTACGCCGGATGCAGGTTATGCAGTTGACCATTGGACCTACGGCGGTCAGACAATTAAGGATGGCAGCGGTAATCCCATCACAGCAAACAGCGTTACTATCAAAACAGGTGCAGCATCCGCAATCGTTTCAGTATTTTTCAAGACCACCGATACCAAACTGAATGCTTCCGTTCAGAATAAGCAGGGCGGTACACTCAAATGCACGGATGAAGATGGCTCCGAAAGCCTCAAGAACTTCCCGGCTTACATTGCCAGCGGTGCAAAGTTCAACTTCACCGCAACGCCGAATACCGGCTGGCACTTCAAGCAGTGGATTCTCGCGAAACGCGGTGCAAACAGTTATCCGTCCGGCACCCCGCACGATAACGGCTCCAACACGCTCTCTGTTGAGGTTGGCGTGCAGGATATTGATCTGGCTGCCGTATTCGAGCGCGACAGCTACACGCTGACGTTGGAAGGCGAACTGACCGCAAGCTATCAGACGGTTGATCCGAACGATACCTCCAAGACGCTCACCAAGTCTCTCAAGAGCGGCGAAAGCGTCACCGGCGATACGGAAATTACGGTAGCGCCCAAGGCAGGCTATGCTGCCGCCACGGGCGAGACCTATCAGGTGAACGGCAAGGCTGTTGAAGCAGGAAAGCTCAACGCTGGTGGCAGCTATACCTTCCCCATCACCGAGAACACCAAGGTTTCGCTCAAGACCGACCGTGCCGCATTTGCGATTACCACACCGGAAATGGAGCATGGCACGATCATTGCAACCGTAGACGGCGAAGCTGTGGACGATCTGTCCAAGATTCCCGGCGGCAGCAAGGTTGAGCTGCAGGCACGCGCAGACCGCGGCTGGCATTTCAAGAACTGGGTTGTAAACGGTACTGCTCAGGATGAAGCTGCGGCAAAGACCAACGGCACTTACACCATCAGCGAACTGGCCGGCAATCTGTCCATCAGCGCTGAATTTGCCCAGAGCGCTTCCTACACCGCCAAGGCCACCGCTGCAGCCGGCAACGGCACCGTAAAATACACGCTGTATGATATCTACGGTGAGAAAGTTGAGACCAAGGCTATGCCTGCAGGAGGCGTAACCATCTATAAGGATGAGGAAATCACCTTCCATGCAGCGCCGAAGACTGGCTATCAGGTTGAACAGTGGGAAGTAAACGGCAAAAAGACTGCCGGAAACTCCAAAACCAATCCGGAAGGCAAAATCCGTGCGGACAAGAATATTACTGCGACCGTATACTTTAAGGTTACGGCAAGCTATCAGCTTACTTTCGGCACCACTGATACGAACGGCCATCTGACCGCCAAGATTGGCGACACCGCGATTAACTCTCAGACCAAGCAGCCGAACGGCAGTGAAATCACCTTCACTGCAGCACCGAACACCCAAAAGATGGTCGAAAAGTGGACGGTTACCCAGGGTGACATTACCGCAGCAGAAAACGATGCTGCTGTACAGGTTGATGGTGTAAATCTTGTCGATCCAATTTATATTCACACACTCGATGACAACCAGACCATCCGCGTTCACTTCACCGACCTTGTACAGTACGATGCCAAGATTTCCGGCACGAACGGCACCGGCAAATTCACCTACACCACGCCGATTCAGCCGAACGACACCGGTGCAGTCAACAGCGCATCCGCTCAGGTTCGCAAGAACGGCACGGTCAAGCTGACGCTCGCACCGAGCGCAAACTGTGTCGGCACCGCCGAGGAAATCAAGTCCGAACTCCAGAAGGCGGCTCCGAATGCCGTTGTTTCCGTAACCGAGAAGGACGGCAGCTTTGAAGCGGTTATCCGCAACGTAACGGAAGCTCTGGCGGTCAACACCGACAATCTGTTCCACAAAACTTACACAATTACGGCCGGCAAGACCGAAAACGGCAGCGTTTCCGCTTCTGCGGCACGCGCCAAGGCTGGCGACAGGGTAACGCTCACCGCTGCACCCGCAAGCGGTTATCAGCTGAAAACCCTGACGCTGACACCAGAGACCGCACTCGACAAGACGGTTTCCGCGTCCACCCTGACCTACACCTTCACCATGCCGGCGAATGACGTTACTGTCACCGCGACCTTTGCCGTCAAGCCGAGCAGCGGCGGCGCAGGCGGCGGCGGTGGAGCAGGCGGCGGCGCTGTTGCACCGGCTCCGACCGACAGCGGCTCGTCCTCCATTACCGCACCGGACGGCACCAAGGTTCCCGCAACGGTTGAGGTAAAGAACGGCACCGCAGCGGTTTCCGCCGACAGCTCCAAGCTGACTGCGGTTTCCGGCAAGGATTCGCTGACGCTTGACCTGTCCGCAGATTCCACCGTACGCACGGTATCGCTCACCGGCGATGTGGTAGCTGCTCTCGCCGGTGCAAAGAACGGCGCAGCGCTTACCCTGCCGAACGGCACGGTTGCACTCGACCGTGAGACGCTGACCGCACTCGGCAGCGCCGCACAGGCCGATGGTATGGCAAGTATTTCGATCGCTTCCGCTGACAAGTCCTCCCTGACGGACGCACAGCGCAAATACCTGCCGAAGAACGGCACCATTCTGAACATTTCTGCACAGGTGCAGCCGAAAAACGGCACTGCAACCCGCGTTCACGCGCTGAACGGCACGGCTTCGGTTTCTGTAGCATACAGCCTCAAGAGCGGCGAGAACGCCGCGCATCTGGTTGCATACTATCTTGCTGAGGACGGCTCGTTCGAAAAGCTGCCTGTCATTTATGATGCAGCGACCGGAAAGGCTACCTTTAAGACCACCCACTTCTCCACCTTCGTTATCACCCACGAGTACAGCAGCGACTTCTCCGATGTCAACCTGCGCAAGTGGTTCTACAACGAGGTCAACACTGCACTCGAGAACGGCTGGTTCAAGGGCCTGACCGCAACCAAGTTCGGTCCGGATGACGGCATGACCCGCGCAATGCTGGTTCAGGTGCTCTACCGCATGAGCGGCAGCAAGGCCGCTTCCACCGCACAGTTCACCGATGTGGCGGACGGCAAGTGGTACGCAGAAGCCATCGCATGGGCCTCCGAAAACGGCATTGTCAACGGCTTCACCGACGGCAGATTCCAGCCGGATACGCTGATCACCCGTCAGCAGCTGGCGGCCATCCTGTACCGCTACGATACCTATCGCGGTCATACGCCGCAGGGCAGCGCAGCACTCGATGGCTACGCAGACGCGGCTTCTGTCGAGTCGTGGGCTGCTGAAGCAATGAGCTGGGCGAACGGCAACGGTCTGGTAACCGGCGTTACCCCGACTACGCTCGTGCCGAACGGCACCGCAACCCGTGCTCAGGTAGCGGTTATCCTCAGCCGCTACACCGACCAGTAATCCCATCCGATCCATACCACCCAACGGATATGGTATGAACAACCGCCCTGCAAGGGCAGACAATACCGACAGCGCCTGAAAACGCACACAAGCGACACCAATCGAAATATGGTGTCGCTTGTTTTTTTGCTTCTCACACGGAATACGCTCACGCGAGAACGAATCGAACAGCCGCGGCAGAAATTCCATGCTCATATGTCAGCTTCTCCGGCATGATATACTCTGCCAACCAAATCGCAAGTATTTTCAGGCTTGCAGCTCATTATATCGTACATCATGTTCTATATTTGCATAATACTGTGCAAATTCGACTCATTTTGATTTACAACGTCGTTGCAGAGTGATATACTGAAATTACCATATAAGATGCGCCGGATTATGCTTTGAGGAGAATGCTATAATGACCATGAATGACCCGCTGCTCCGCACGGACAGCTATGCAAAAATCTTCCTGTACAACACCCATGAAACCGTCGCCTGTGTGCCGCGCCACACCATCCGCATGCGCGATAAAGTGCGCCCGGACAAGCTGCGCGAAGCCGTCGAGCAGGCACTGCTGCGCTTTCCGCACATGATGCTGACCGCCGAGCCGACCGAGACCGCGTTCCGCTACCGCCGCAACGTGCAGCCCGCCGTAGTGCTGCCGTTCGACGGCGTATCCACCCGCTACACCATCGGCTCCAAGGATACGAACGGATACTTATTTCTCGTCGGCTACCACGACAAGACCATCTATATGGAGTATCAGCACTCTATCTCGGATGGACGCGGATTCGAGGAATTTATCCGCTGTGTACTGTTCCAGTACCTGAAAAACTGCGGTTTCCCGGTTGAGAATGACGGCTCTGTGCGTGGCATGGATACCCGCTGGTCTCCTGAGGAGAGCGCAAACGGCTACGAGCAGCTGGCAGACCGTGAATTTTCGCCGGATGGCATCTGGAAAAAGCCGGAGGCTGTTCATGCCCCCGAGGTACAGTGGGGCGCTGACGGCTCCGAGGTCGTCACCGAGGTGACGTTCCCGTTTTCTCAGCTGCACGATTACGCAAAGTCCATCGGCGTCAGTCCGCTGTCTGTACTGGCTCCGCTGATGATGAAAGCGTTTGATGATAAGTTCGGCGGAACGGACAAGCCGGTTATCGCGGAGATTCCGGTCGATCTGCGTCCGCTGCTGCCAACGCTTACCACGCGGTATTTTATTTGCTTTATCGATCTGCCGTATTTTCCGGAATACCGCGATCTGCCGAATGACGAGGTGTTCCGGCGCACGAAGGCGTTTTTGAAGGATCAGATGCAGCGCGAACAGCTGCTCTATCGTGCAAAAGCCGCCGCAGACCGCTGTGAATCGCTGCATGAGGCAGACATGCCGCTCGCGGAGAAAATGCATGCGGCACAGAAGGTCACGACTGATTTTGTACTCGAGGACAGCTTTCTCATTACCAATGTCGGCCGATTCGCCCTGCCGGAAAGCTGCCGTCCGTATGTACTCGATTACGGCGCAATCCTGCCGTGTGCTGTGCAGCCGTTTGCGCTGCTGATCTCGTCGTATGGAGATAAAATGAAACTGTCCGTCGCGCAGCGCGACCACGATATGCAGGTTGTCGAGGATTTGTGCGCCGGTCTGCGGCAGCTTGGCATCCAGCCTGAAACACTCAGCTATCCGTTTGTGGTGACACGGTATAACGGACTTGAGTGCGGGATGTAAGTTCAAAACTGTAATTTCAAAAGCAAAACGCTCAGCTACCAAACGATAGCTGAGCGTTTCGCTTTCTTTATCCAAGCCGCGCGACTGTGTAGCCGACATACAGACCGGCACCGGTCACAAGTGCATTCTCGTCCACATCGAAGCCGCCGTTGTGGTTGGTGATCATCGTGTGCGGCAAATCCGGATTGCCGGTGCCGAGATACGCATACGCGCCCGGCTTATACAGCTCAAACTCGGCGAAATTATCGCCGCTGAGCGACAGCTCACGGTCTGTGACAACGTGTCCTTCTCCGAGCAGCTCGTCCACGACCCGAGCAGCTTCCTCGCACACCTGCGGGTCATTGACGAGCGCAGCGGCAAAGTCCGTCCACTCGATTTCCGCCGTGCCGCCGTACAGCGCCGCAATGCTCTGCGCGGTCTCACTGACCTGTGCACGAACGCGGTCGCGGCTCTCCTGCGAAATGGTGCGCGTTGTGCCCTCCATTTCAGCAAATGCTGCCACGGCGTTGTAGGTCGTGCCTGCATTCAGCTTGCCGATACCGATGATGACCGGCTCGGTCGGTGAAGTGCGGCGCGTAACCAGTCCCTGCACTGCCACGACAATCTGGCTGGCGATGTACAGCGCATCTACGCCCAGATGCGGCGTGGAAACATGCGTGGACTTACCGTGCACGCGAATGCGGAAATGATCGACTGCAGCGTTGTTGATGCCCGGTTTGAGTCCTACCGTGCCTGCCTCCAAATCATACGCGGTATGCAGACCGAACACGCGCTCGGCACCCTCCAGCACGCCGGCTGCGACAAACGGCTTTGCACCTTTTCCGATTTCCTCTCCCGGCTGAAACACAAGACGGACCTTTCCGCTGAACGCGTCTCTGTTCTCCGACAGGATTTTCGCAGCACCCAGAAGGCAGGCAGCGTGCGCATCATGGCCGCAGGCGTGCATGACGCCTGCATTCTCCGAGCGATAGACGCACTCGTGCGTCTCCTCAATGGGCAGCGCGTCGATATCCGCACGCAGAACCAGCACTTTTCCGTTGTCCTTTGCGCCCTTCAGCGTGCCGAGCACGCCGGTTTCGCCTACGCGCGTGTGCGGAATGCCGAACTTGTCCAGTTCCTCCTCAATGCGCTGTGCCGTGCGGAATTCCTGCAGGCTCAGCTCCGGGTGCCGGTGAAATTCCCGACGGATGGATACGATGTAGTCCTTCGTTTCCGCTGCGGCTTTCTTTACATCCATGACGGCTTTTCCTCCTGTTTATCGGTGTTTCGGTTTGATCTTATCACGCAGACCTTCCAGACGGTTGAGTGCATCGAGCAGCGTCTCGTCCTTCTTGGCAAAATGCAGGCGAATCAGGTTGTTGACCGGCTCACGGAAGAAGCTCGATCCGGGAACCGCGCCTACGCCGACATAATGCGCCAGATCCTCGCAGAACGCAAGATCGCTCTCGTAGCCGAACTCGGCAATGTCAAGCAGAACATAGTACGCGCCCTGCGGGTCGGTATGGGCGATTTTGAGATCGTCCAGACCTTTCAGGAACAGATCCTTTTTGCGGGTGTACTTGGCCTGCAGATCGTCGTAGTAGTCCTGACCGAACTTAAGACCGGTAACAACAGCCTCCTGCAGCGGTGCTGCTGCGCCGACGGTCAGGAAGTCATGTACTTTTTTCGCACGGTCGATAATCTCCGGCGGGGCAATGATATAACCCAGCCGCCAACCGGTAACCGAGTACGTTTTGGAGAGCGACGAGCACGACAGCGTGCGCTCCCACATGCCCGGCAGGGTGGCAAAATAGGTGTGCTTGTTCGGCGCGAATACGATGTGCTCATACACCTCGTCGGTGATAACGTAGGTATCGTACTTCTCCGCGAGAGACGCGATAATCTCCAGCTCCTCGCGGGTGAACACCTTGCCGCACGGATTGGACGGGTTGCACAGGATGATGGCCTTCGGATGCTGACGGAACGCGTCCTCAAGCACATTTGCGTCAAAGTGAAAATCCGGCGGCACGAGCGGCACATAGATCGGCTCTGCGCCGGACAGGATGGTGTCCGCGCCGTAATTCTCGTAGAACGGGGAGAAAATGATGACTTTATCGCCCGGATTGGTGACCGTCATCATCGCGGCCATCATGGCCTCCGTGCTGCCGCAGGTGGTGACGATTTCGGTGTTCGGATCGATCCTGCGGCCCATGAAATACGTCTGCTTGGCGGCCAGCGCTTCGCGGAAGTTCTGCGAACCCCATGTGATCGAATACTGGTGATAGTCTTCGTAGGCCACCTGCGCCAGACGGTCGAGCAGCTCTTTCGGCGGCTCGAAGTCCGGGAAGCCCTGCGACAGATTTACCGCATCATACTGCATGGAAACGCGCGTCATACGGCGGATGACCGAATCGGTAAAGCCGGCGGTGCGCTCAGATAAGCTCTGCATGGTTATTTTCCTCCCACAATGTAAGATTTCTGGTCGTTCAGTGTATGTTTCGGGTCGAGGGCGGTCTTGATGGTGTTCATCACGGCGAGATTGTCCTCCGCAGTTTCCCGCAGGAAGTACGACCGCTTGGAAATACCGATGCCGTGCTCACCCGAGGCTACGCCGCCGTAGAAATACGCCTTGGCGTAGGCCTGCTCCATGTTGTCGTGCAGTTCACGCTCCCAGGTCTGCTGGTTGCGGCCGTCACGCACCACGCACAGATGCACGTTGCCGTCACCCGCATGACCGAACGCGATCATGCGCATCCCCGAGGATGTTTCCAGCTCGTTGATGTAGCGAACGAAATCCGCCGTGTGGCTGATCGGCACCACGATGTCCACCGGCTCCTGCTCGGACACAGCCTCGACCGCCATAACGAGCGCACCGCGCACCTTCCAGATGTCGGCAGCCTGCTCAGCGCTGCGCAGCACGATATAGTCGATGGCGCCGTTGTCGAGCGCAAGGCGGCGCACGCGCTCGATATTCGCATTGACCTCGCTCTCGTGACCGTCAAACGTCAGCAGGATGTATGAACCGGCATCCGGACGCGGATATTGCACGCCGGAAAAGCTCTCACCGAGGGCTACGACCTTGCGCTCCATGAACTCGACTGCGGTCGGGTTGGCATTTGCCTGCAAAATCGTCAGCACGCTGCGGATGCCCGTGCCGAGGTCAGCAAACGGCACGAGCACGCTCACCGTGGTCTCCGGCTTGGGAAGAAGGCGCAGCAGGCACTTGGTGATGACCGCCAGCGTGCCCTCCGAGCCGATGAGCAGGTGCTTGAGCGACAGTCCGCTCGCGTCCTTCACCTGCTTGCCGCCGACTTTCAGCACCGTGCCGTCCGCAAGAACGACCTCCAGCCCGCGCACATAATCGCGTGTTACGCCGTACTTGACCGCACGCATGCCGCCCGCATTGGTGCTGATGTTGCCGCCGATGCTCGAGGCCTTTTCGCCCGGATCGGGCGGGTAAAACAGACCGTGTTCCTCAACATAGGCCTGCAGATCCTTGAGCAGCATACCCGGCTCGACGGTGATGGTCATGGTGTCGCGGTCCAGCTCGAGCACGCGATTCATGCGAGATACATCCAGAATGATACCACCGAACAGCGGGATTGTCGAGCCCACCAGATTGGTTCCCGCGCCGCGCGGCGTGATCGGGATGCCGTTTTCGTTGGCGTACCGGAGCACGCCGCTGACCTCCTCGGTCGAGAGCGCGAACACGAGCGCGTCTGCCGTGCCGGTGCGGCGGCCGAGCGCATCGCTCAGGTATTCCGCCGGGATGTTCTCTGCGAAAAGCAGACGGTCTTCATCTGAAATGATATTCTGTAAAGCCTTTTTATCTATCTGCATTGCTGTTTCCTCCTGCCGAAAATGCCGCCGGTTGTTTCCGGCGGCATTGGAAACGATTATGCATTACTTGTCTGCCAGCAGATCCTGATCCCAGCCTGCCTTGATGAAGTAGCCGCCGAACTGGTCGTTGAATACCTTCTCGGTCTCATCGGACTGGAACGCTGCTACGACCTTCTTGTAGGTCTCCAGCTTGTCCGCATCCTCGAGGTCAGCGGAACGCGCTGCGATCAGGTTCCAGTACTCCTCGATGTCCAGCTGGTCATCCTTGTAGATGGCGTCCTCGGTCTTAAGGCCGAAATCCAGTGCGTAGTTGCCGTTTACAACAGCTGCGGTAACGTCAGCCAGCGTGGACGGGATTACGTTAGCCTTCAGCTCCTCGATGGTGATCTTGGTGTTGTAGGTCTCGATGTCGTCGATGGTCGGGTTGAACTCTGCGCTGTCCTTCAGCTTGATCAGGCCCGCTGCTTCCAGAACCTTGAGCGCACGGCCGCCGTTGGTTACATCGTCCGGAATGGCTACGGTGTCGCCGTCCTTAAGCTCATCAACCGACTTAACCTTGTCGGAGTACAGGTTCAGCGGGATGATAAAGGTGTTGCCGATATTCTCGATCTCGTAGCCGTAGTTGTCGATCTCGCTCTGCAGGTAAATACGGTGCTGGAAAGCGTTCAGATCGATCTCGCCGTTAGCGAGTGCGTTGTTCGGGGTAACGTAGTCCGAGAACTGTACGAACTCAAGGTCGATGCCCTCGTCAGCCAGCTTTTCCTTGGCCGGGGTCCACAGATCCTCGTAGATGCTGCCTACTACGCCGAGCTTTACGGTTACGGCATCGCCGGAATTGCTGTCGGATGCCTGTGCATTATCGGAAGCTGCGCTGCTCGAGCCGCCGCAGGCGGTCAGAGACAGGGCGAGGGTTGCTGCGGACAGGGACAGTGCGATGATTCTTTTGAGCTTCATTGGGATTACCTCCATTTATGATGTGAACTTTTTAATTAACTGATGTTAGAGAGTGAGCGACAGCTGATAATTCTCGCTCATGGTCTTGCAGGATGCGTTGAACTTCTCCTGCTCCTCCGGGGTGAGGTGCAGCTCAATGATCTCTGCGATGCCGTCGCGACCCACGATAGCGGGCACGCTGGCGTACACATCGTGCTGACCGTATTTGCCGTCCAACAGAACGGAAACCGAAAGAACGCGGTTCTCGTTGTAGAAGATGGCGCGAACGACCTCTGCGGCGGAAGCACCGATGCCGAACTCCGTGCACTGCTTGCCGCGCAGGATGGTCCAGCCGCCCTCGCGGCCTGCGTCAGCAAGCGCATCCAGGTCGAGTTTGCCGAAGGTGTCCGGATACTCCTCGCGCCACTGGGAAAGCGGCTTGCCCGCAATGGTGACAGCCGACCATGCGACCATCTGGCTTTCGCCGTGCTCGCCGAGCGCGTAAGCGGTGATGGATTTCTGGTCAATGCCGATCTCCTGTGCGATCGCGCGGCGCAGTCTTGCGGAATCCAACGTAGTGCTGGTGGAGAAGATGCGCTCCGGCGCCCAGTTCAGCGTGTGCTGGATGTAATGCGTGATAACGTCCGCCGGATTGGAGATATTAACGATAATGCCGTCAAAGCCGGATTCCTTGATAGATTTTGTTACATCTTTCAGGATGGCGATGGTCTGACCCAGCGTATCCATGCGGGTCTGATTGCCGGTCGGCAGCGGGCCCGCCGAGATGATCATAATCTGCGCGTCCTTGGCATCGCTGTAGTCACCTGCGGTGACCTTGGTGCGAACCGGAAGGTAATTGGTCGCATCGGTCAGGTCGAACGCCTGTGCGACTGCCTTTGCGTGATCGGAGTCAATGTAGACGATCTCGTCTGCCAAACTCTGCGAAATCAGTGCGTAGCCGACATGGGAGCCGACATGGCCTGCACCGACAATAACAACTTTGCGATTGGAAATACTCATGTCAGACACTCCTTAATGCGTGTTCTTCTTGACGACCTTGCCGCCAACAAACTCCATAATACAAACAATGATAACGAGGACCAGCACAGTGACGTTGGTAACGTCCAACATGTTGCGGTCGTGGCCGTAACGGATGGCGAAGTCGCCCAGACCGCCGGCACCGACGACACCGGCCATTGCAGTCAGATTGAGCAGGCTGATCGCCGTGATGGTTGTGCCGCGCGCGATGGCGGCTACGCTTTCCTTCAGGTATACGCGGAAGATGATCTCCAGCGGTGTGGAGCCCATCGAGAGCGCCGCTTCGATCAGACCGCCGTCCAGCTCGGCAAGTGCACTCTCCACCTGACGGGTAAAGAACGGCACCGCACCGAATACCAGCGGAACGATTGCACCCCGAACATAGATTGCCGTACCCATAATCGCACGGGAAACCGGCATTACCCACGTCAGCAGGATGATGAACGGGATGGAACGGAACAGGCTAACCAGTTTGTCCAGAATCTGATAGACGATTTTGTTTTCCAGAATGCCGCCCGGCTTGGTGACCGTGATCAGCACGCCCAGCGTCAGCCCGAGCACGAACGAGATCGCGCCCGACCAGACCACCATGAGCAGCGTGTCACCGATGGCTGCGTAGAAGTCCGGCAGCTTTGCCATTACGTTTGGAATGATGTTATTCAGAAACTCTTGCATCCTTGATGACCTCCACTCCTACGTTTTTCTCAATGAGATATGCGATTGCCTGCGTGATCTGTTCACGCTCGCCGCTGATGATGGCTACCGTGCCGCCGATAGGCGCATCCTGCACGATGGCAATATCCGAAAAGATGATGTTGAGCACAATATCGAACTTGCGCGATACCGTCGAAATGAGCGGCTCGGATACATTGCGCTGAATGTAGCTCAGGCGCACGATAAGCTCGCCCGGATTGAGCTTGACGACCGGCGAATCCTCCGCGATGAGTTCTTCGATCTTGCGGAGATTGGATGTCGTGTGGATGAAGCTCTTGGTGATGTCCTCTCTCGGGTTGGCGAAAATGTTGAACACCTCACCGGACTCGACCACCTTGCCGTGCTCCATAACGGCTACGCGGTGGCAGATCTCCTTGACGACCGCCATTTCGTGGGTGATGATAACGACCGTGATGCCGAGCGTTTCATTCAGGTGCTTGAGCAGCTGCAGAATCGCCTTGGTGGTCTGCGGATCGAGTGCCGAGGTGGCCTCGTCGCAGAGCAGCACATTCGGGTCGTTGGCCAGTGCGCGAGCGATTGCTACACGCTGTTTCTGACCGCCGGACAGCTGCTTGGGGTACGCCTCCGCCTTATCACCGATACCGACCAGATCAAGCAGGCGCTGTACCTTTTCCTCGATCTGCTGTTTGGAAAGGCCGCTGCCGCGCAGCGGATACGCTACGTTGCCGGCTACGGTGCGCGAGGGCATCAGGTTGAAGTGCTGGAAGATCATGCCGATCTTCTTGCGGACCTGCCGCAGCTCCTTTGCCGAGAGCGACAGCATATCCTGACCATCTACGATCACCTTGCCGGAGGTCGGCCGCTCGAGCAGATTGATGCAGCGCACCAGCGTCGATTTACCCGCACCGGAAAAGCCGATCATACCGAAAATTTCGCCCTTGTCAATCGTCAGCGAAACATCCTGCACCGCATGAACGGTTCGCTTGCCGCTCACAAACTCCTTCGAGATATGTGACAATTCTATCAAGAAAATTCCTCCTTATTCCTCTTAAATGCGCAAAAAAGCGGGAAGCTCGCAGCTCCCCGCTTCAGGAAATGCAATGAATCCGCAAGGACGCGCAGCGTCAGGCAAGCCGGTTCAAAGTAATTTCGTATTCTGTCGGTCAGGCAGCATCTGAGCATAATACAGCATGTTCATACACATTCGACCCGACATTCGTGCGTTTACGATGAACATTTTGCTCGCTCCTTTCCGATTCCCTACTGGATTTGTTGGTTATAGAATAACACAGTCAATCCCCAGTGTCAACCTCGGAATTATAGGAATTTCGTTTTCTGGCGGTTTTGCCAGTTTTGTATAAATCAAGTCAGTAAAATCTATAGGATTTGACTGATATTTTCAGCAGTTTGCTGTAATTCAAAGTGGTCTTCTTGGCAGGCATATTGGGTACCGAGCAGTTCATGCAGGGCGATATGCCGCGCGGCACCGGAGCGTGGATTGAAATAGCGGCTGGCGGGTTCCCTCGTCGATTTTCTTGAGTCGCTCCCTTCGCGGGAGCGTAGATTGAAATTGCCACATCGAGAATGGTCGTATGCTGTCCATAACGTCGCTCCCTTCGCGGAGCGACACAGATAGCCACATCGCCTCCCTCCCATCCAGCATCGCCAGTCTCCATCCCTTCACGATTTTCCCCCAACCCGACCAAAACATTTGCACATGTCATGACACATGTGCTATAATAACTCCAATACCGCTATTGACAGCGCCGCACAGATTGCTGCGGCGTTTTGCCGGGAAGGAGAAAAATCAAATGAAAGCATACTTTGACAGCATCGAAAAGGAGGTTCCGGAGCAATTACAGCAGGTTTTCCTCAATCGCCGCGATACGGCTGTCATTACGATTGACATGCACGATGGACACCTGTCAACCGACCCGGACTGTCCATGTCCGTCTCCGCGAGGACGCGAGATCATCGAACCGCTCAATCATTTCATGAACGAAGCACGCACGCTCGGTCTGCCGATCATCCATGTCCGCTCAACGCTGCGTAAGGGCGGCGCAGACGAAAAACTGTTTCCGTCTGCGTGGCGCATGGTGTTTCCGGTTACGGTCGGTAAGATTCCCAACATCGCAGAGCACGCCATCGAAGGCACACGCTGGAACAGAATGTCCATCGATGTACACGACGAGGACTATATGGTGACGACCAAAAAGCGCCTGAGCGCGTTCTATCCGACCGATCTGGAGCTGCTGCTGCGCAACCTTGGCATCCGCCGCGTGGTGCTCACCGGCTGCATGACCGACTGCTGCGTTATCAACACTGCATTCGATGCCGCAAACCGCGATTTCCGCGTCGTTGTGCCGCGCGACCTGACCCGCGGCTCCGAGCACCTCGAAGAGCCTGCGCTGCGCATGATCTCGCTGCATCTGGGACTTGTCGTGGATTCGGATGCGCTGCTGGATGAATGGCGCTCTCAGGACTAAATCCATACCTGAAATTACATATAAACAAGAAAACAAGGTGACACAAAATGAAAATCGGCAGAACAGAGAAAATCTGGCTGGCGTCTGTGCTGTTCTTCTGGGTATTCTATAATTTCCCGGGATTCCCCCCCTACGGCAGCGAGACCGCCTGCATCATACACGGTCTGATCAGCTTTGTCGGCACGGTGCTGTCCGTGTATATCGGCTGCAAGCTGACCGAAAAGGAGTATCCTCTGATTGAGGATGAGGAACAGGACGAAACGGCTGAGGATAATACGCCTGCCGCTTCCGAAACGCAAAAAGAATCGGACAAATAAAGGATAACAGAGAAAATGACAACACAGGGTTTACTTTCAGGCAAAACGGTATGGATCGTTTTTGCGGCATATTTTCTATTTTTGATCGCTATCGCACGCTACACCACATGGAAGGAAAAACGTGACGCAGGCAAGGTCGATCTGCAGGGCGGCCGGTTCAAGTGGCCGGTCATGGTCATGACCTATATCGCCTCCTGCATGAGCGTCTGGGTATTTTTCGCAGGCCCGGGCGCGTATTACCGCTACGGACTGGGCTACTTCTTCTCGGAGATGTGCATCTACTCCATGTTCCCGATCATCTGCTATTTCACAATGACCAAGGTATGGCTGGTCAACCAGCAGAAGCACTTCACCACACCGGCGGATTTCTTCTTCTGCCGCTACAAGTCCAAGGCGCTGACCGTTATCATCGATATTGTTTACATTATCTGCGCCGTGCCGTTTATCTCGGCGGTACTGGTAGCCGGCGGACGTGCAGCTGAGGTAGCCACCGGCGGCGCGGTATCCTCGCAGACGTTTACGCTCATTTGCGGCATTATCATGACGGTATTCGTCATGCTCGGCGGCGTAAAATCCACCGCACTGGCGGATGCTGTACAGGGCTGGTTCTTCATTCTGGCGCTGTGGGCAATTATTTTCGTAACGCTCAAGATCGTATTCAACGGCTCGATCATCGAGGCATTCCAGACCGTCCGCGTGCAGACACCGGACTGGTTCTCCTATCCGGGTCCGATCGGCATATGCACCTATCCGTCGCGCGTCAGCTATCCGCTTGCGTGTGCATTCGGCTACACGCTGCTGCTGCCGCAGGTGTTCGTGCGCTCCGGCTATTACAGCGCGGGTCTGAAGGACCAGCGTCAGATGGCGTTCCTTGCACCGTTCCTGCAGATCATTGTCTGGGGCGGCACGATGCTCATCGGTCTGGTCGCGCTGGCTGCCATGCCTGACCTTACCAGCTCGGAAACCGAACTGGTTATCCCGTATATGTGCAACATCATCGCGGGCACGCACGGTCTGCTCGCGCAGATTCTGATGATCGTGTTCCTCATCGGCGTACTGGCGGTCGGTCTGTCCACCGCAAATGCGCTGCTGATGGTCATGTCCTCTATCATCTACAAGGACCTGCTGGTCGGTATCGGTCACTGCAAATTCAAGACATCCGAAACCTCGGTTATCCGCGTGGTAATTCTGCTGTTCGGTGCCGTGACGGTTGCCGTATCGCTCATGCACTGGGAATACGTCTACAATCTGATGATTTTCGCGGATTCCCTGGTCGAATCGCTGTTCCCGGCGCTGGTATTCGGCATTTACTGCAAGTGGGCAACCCGAAAAGCCGCTATCACCTCGATTTCGGTCGGTGCGATCATCATCTGCCTGACCTTCTTCGTCTGGGATCTCGGCTATGTGTGGTACGGCACGATCGGTCTGGCGACCGCGTTCGTGCTGATGTATGTGGTCTCTAAGCTGACAAAGGACGACCCGAAGGACAGCGAGGACTTTTACGAGGCGCTTGACTCCGGTCACAGACGCTTCATGCGCATCAAAGCAAAAATCAAGTAACGGCAGGAGGGCGAAATCCCATGCTACGATTTACGCTCAATGGCACACAAATTGAAATAGAAGACGGCGAAAACCGCACCCTGCTCGAATATCTCCGCAATGTAAAGTGTATGAAGGGCACAAAAGAAGCCTGCAGCACCGGTCACTGCGGCGCGTGCAGCGTGCTGGTGGACGGCAGGCTGACGCGTTCATGCGTGACGCTCGTGCGCCGACTGGACGGCAAAACCGTCGAAACCATCGAAAACGCACCAAATGACACCATGCTGCAGGTGATTCAGCACTCGTTCCTCGATGTCGGCGCCGTGCAGTGCGGCTTCTGCACACCGGGCATGGTGATGGCGACAAAGGCGCTGCTGCTGCACCATCCGGCTCCGACCGAGCCGGAAATCTGCGACGGGCTGAAAAACAACTACTGCCGCTGCACCGGCTACGTCAAAATTATCGAGGCGGTCAAGCTGGCAGCGGCGCGGCTGCGCGGGGAAGATCCGGATATCGACAGCTTCCGCAGCCACGAAAGCACGGTTATTGTGGTCGGAGAAAATCAGGTCGTGCCCGAAATCACCGGTTCCGCAGTCGGCAAGTCGGTCTGGGATGTGGACGGCATGGACAAGACCGGCGGCAAACTGAAATTCTGCGACGACTACACCGCGGAGGACATCGGCGCGGATACCCTGCTGCACGGTGCATTTGTCTGGGCGCCGGTGCCGCACGCAAAGATCAACGCGGTGGACTACTCCGCCGCCGAACAGGCGGAAGGTGTGGTGCGCATCGTGACGGCGGCTGACGTGCCCGGCATGAACAAGGTCGGCACATGGACGCCGGAGCAGCCGGTCTTTTGCACGGATGAGGTGCGGTTTCTCGGTGACCATCTGGCGCTGGTTGTCGCGGATACGGCGGCGCACGCGAGAGCGGCCGTCAGGCTGGTCAAAATCGACTATGAAGAACTGCCCGGTATCTACACCATGGCGGACGGCTACCGCAAAAACAGCTTCATCGTGCACACCGGCCGCGTCAGCGGCGATGTGGAGCAGGCAAAGCAGCGGACGGACATTGTCAAGCTCAATGTCTCCAAGGATATTGAGCCGCAGGAGCACGCCTGCATGGAGCCGGTTTCGGCTATCGGCATGGTGCAGGACGGCAAAACGATCCTCTATTCCTGCACGCAGGCGCCGTTTGAAATCCGCAGTATGCTGGCAAAGATTCTAGACAAGCCGGAGGAGGATATCCGCGTTATCGTGACGCCGCTCGGCGGCGGCTTCGGTAAAAAATGCGACTCATTTCTTGAAGCACCGGCGGTTGTTGCCGCTCACGCCTGCGGCAAGCCGGTCAAGATTACGCTGACGCGCAAGGAGGATTTGATCCTCACCACCAAACGCCACGGCTACCATACGGATTACGAGATCGGCTTTACGCCGGACGGCAAGTTCCAGTATCTGGACTGTCGAATGTTCTCGGACGGCGGACCGTACGAGTGCGAAAGCTACGGCACGCTGATGACCGGCGCGCTGATGAGCGGCGGCCCGTACATCATTCCCAATGTCAAGGTGGAAGGCTCGGCGATTCGCAATAATAACTTGCAGGGCGGTGCGTTCCGCGGCTACGGCATCAATCAGGCGGCGATCTCCATTGAAACTGCGATGGACATGATGGCGGAAAAGCTGGATATCGACCCGTTCGAGCTGCGCCGGCGCAATGCCGTCTATCCGGGTGCGACCTCGGTCGGCGGTGAGGTGCTCAAATACAGCATGGGTATGATGGATACCATCAACCAGTGCGAAAAAAGTTTGCGAAAAGCACTCAAGGAATACGAAGGACAGTATCCCAAGGGCAGCAAGGTGCTCGGCTGGGGCATGGCCTCGGGATTCAAGAATGTAGGCGTCGGCAAGGGTATTTTCACCGATGACGGTGCGTGCAGGCTGATTCTGCAGGGTGACGGCCACCTGCACATGATCGTTTCCGGCACGGATATGGGACAGGGCTTCCGCACTGCCATGACGCAGATCGCGGCGGAAACGCTCGGCATGGATATCGCGGATATTTACATCACCAACGGCGACACCGAGCTGACCATCCCGACCGGCGAATCGGTTTCCGAGCGGCAGACGCTGTGCGGCGGCCGGGCGGTGTATGAGGCGTGCGTCAAGCTCAAGCAGGATTTAGACAGCCGTCCGTGGCGGCCGGGCGAGGAACGCCGCGCGGAATACTATTATGCATCCGACCCGTGCTTCGCCATCGGTGATTTTGAGGGTGCAAAGCAGCGCGGTGCAAAATACCGCAATTTTCCGGCGTATGCGTATGCCACGCAGGCCGCCATTGTCGAGGTGGACAAAGAAACCGGCAAGGTCCGGCTGCTCAAGATCATCGCGGCGCACGATGTCGGCCGCGCCATCAATCCGCATATCATCGAGGGTCAGATGCACGGCTCGTGCTCGATGGGACAGGGCTATGCACTGACCGAGGGATATCCGACGAAAAACGGCTATCCGGTCAAGACGCTGTACCGTCAGCTGGGTCTGCCGCGTGCCGAGGATACGCCGGATTACGAGATTATTTTAATCGAGGACCCGGAGCCGCAGGGCCCGTTCGGCGCGAAAGGCATTTCCGAGGTTGCGACCGTGCCCGTCACACCGGCGATTCTCAACGCTGTGTCGCGTGCCATCGGCGTGCGCATCAATAAGGTGCCCGCCACACCCGAAGTCGTGCGCGAAGCCATCCGCACCGGCAAGTGTGAGGTGCCAACCATGGAGCAGCAGCTTCAGGCGCTCGAAAAGGATTGCGAATGTCACCGTCCGTCGGACGGTGTGCAGTGAAATTTCTTGTCGTTGTTTACAATGACAGTCGAAACAGCATCACCACCTATAGCGCAAAGACCCGGAATCTTTTTCGGAAGATTCCGGGTCTTTGCCGTTTTCACTTATTTTCCGTCTGTTTTTTTACCGCCTCTGCGATTTTACGATACTCCGGCACATCCACGCCGTACTGCTCCGCCAGACACACAACCTGATAAATCAAACCATCCACCTCGGACTGCTTGCCGGCTTCCATATCGCGCTGCATAGAGGTAGACGCGGTCGGTGCAAGCGCATCCAGAATGCGCAGGTTGCGCTCGACCAGCTCCCCCGGCCTGCTCTCCAGCGGAATACCCATCTTGTCCGCCAGCGCAACGACCTCTTTTATCAGGCGTACAAAGCTGTCGCGCACCTCGCCCGGATGCTGCATTTCCGCAGCTTTCGCGTGATAATACTGTCCGCAGGCCGCATTCGGCGACACATACGCAAATTTGAGCAGCGTGTCGCGCTCGACATACGGAGAATAAACCGGGTCAATTCCGGCGTTTTTGAGGTCAGTCTCGACCTGCTGCAGCACCGGATGATCGGTCTTGTGGCTCGGCAGTCCGTACACGATACGGCAGATCGCACCGTGCTTCTGAATGACGCCCGGCGCAATCCTGTTGGCCGAAATGTAGATGCAGCCGTCCGTGACGAGCAGCTCAGGCAGCTCCGCCTGCAGGGCACGGCCCGTGCCGTAGATGTTGAGCACCGGAATAACTACCGTGTCCCTGCCTGCTGCCTTGCGGATGAACGGCACGGTATCCGCGAGAGAGTATCCCTTGACACACACGAAAATCACATCCGGCGCGGGAGCGCCCTGCTCCCGCGCGGCAAGAAAGCCATCCATGTCGATCGCCTTGACCGGAATGCTCTCGCGCTCATTTTCTCCGGATACAAGCGTCAAGCCGTGCTCCTGCAGGACCGCAAGATGCTTTCCGCGTGCAATAAGTGTGGTATCCGCACCGGATTTGCTCAAATACGCGCCTACCGGTCCGCCAACGCCACCGGCACCGATAATCATATAACGCAGCTTCATCCTCTGTTCCTCCGATTGCTTTTTCTGCATTATAGCACAAAATCGGCAATGTATCCACAAGTCTGTGGATATCTCTGTGAAGCGTGTGATTCTCCGCTTCTGTCATTGCATTTGTTCCCTTTTCACGATATAATGATTTTCATATAACTTTCTCACCTGTCTAATTTGTTCGACAAAATTCGACAGCCTGCAAGGAGGTCATTGCACATGGCTGGCAACCCCCAAAAGAAAAGCACCGGCATCGTCAACGCCGCCATTGGCGCGCTGGCAGTCGTGCTGGCTATATTGATTGTCTGGATGATGAACCTCGTTTCCGGTATTCAGGGCACCGCGCGTATCATCAACTACGCCGGACTCGTGCGCGGCAAGACCCAGCGTATCGTCAAGCTGGAAATCTCCGGTCAGCCACAGGACGGCATGATCGCAGATATTGACGCGTTTATCGACGGACTGCGCTTCGGCAGCGACGAGCTCAGCCTCGTGCGGCTGAACAATGACGCCTTCCAAAGCAAAATGCAGGAGCTGGATGACTATTTTCAAGCACTCAAGCAGGAGATCGGCCGTGTGCGCGCAGTCGGCTCAAATAACACGGACATCATTCCCATCAGCGAAACCTTTTTCGGCATCTGCGACGACGCGACCGGTCTGGCGGAGGCGTACTCGCAGCGCAAGGCAACCTCGCTTTCCGCTCTGGAGAAGTACATCACCGCGGATATCGTCGTGCTCATGCTGCTGATCGGCTACCAGCTGTTTCAGGCGCTGCACACGGCTGCGATGAACCGCGCTCTGCAGCATAAGGTCTATCTGGATGCCGCGACCGGCCTGCCCAACAAGAACAAGTGCGAGGAGCTGCTCGACGATCCGACGCCGCCTGCGCCAGAAACCGGCGTGTGCAGCTTTGACCTGAATAATCTGCGCCGCATCAACAACAGCATGGGCCATGAGGCCGGTGACGCATACATCCGGCGATTTGCGGTCGCGCTGCGTGCGGCCATGCCCGAGAAGCATTTTGTCGGCCGTACAGGCGGCGATGAGTTCCTCGCGATAACGCACGGACCGGATGCCGATGCGCTGCAGAAATTGCTTTCCCATGTCCGTAAACAGCTTGCTGAGGAGTCCCGACAGCATCCGGATACACCGCTCAGCTATGCGGCCGGCTTTGCGCTTGCATCGGATAATCCGGACAGCAATATGCGCGATCTGTTTGACCTTGCGGACAAAAACATGTACATCAACAAAAACCACGTCAAGCGCGAGGAAGCCGCCGCCGAAAAGCGGCTGGATTTTCAGCTGCTGAAGCAGGTCAACCGCCTGCACCGCAGCTTTTCCGACTGCCTGTACTGCGATGCGCGTCTGGACACCTACCGCACCATCCGCGCGTGCGAGAGCTTTTTTCTGGCATCGGACGGCAGCTACACCGGCGCCGTCGAGCAGATTGCCGAGGAACAGGCTGCTAAAAGCGAGCGCAGCCGCGTCCGTTCTGCGCTGCAGCTTGACGTACTGCAGCGCAGCCTGCACAGCGCAGAGGATACCCTCGAACTGCAGTACAACGCGGCCGAGGAAAGCCGCTACAGCCGTTTGACCGTTCTTCCGATTGACTGGGACGAAGCCGGTGTGCTGCACCACTTTATCCTCGCGTTCGAGACCATCCGGCTGAACGCCGACCAAGCCATCGACCCGAAGGAGCAGCTGACGCTGTACTACGAGCAGCTAAAGCAGTCTATCCTTGAGAACGACAGCTATGTGGACGCGCTGCTCGATATGGCGGGCACAATCTACACGGTAAACCTCACGCGCGACACCCTCGAGCGCAACATTTCACCTGCGGGCAAGAGTGATTCGGACCGGGCGCTGTTCCTCGACTACCCGCTTCCCTGCTCCTACCGCGACTACTGCGACGAGTACCGCAAGCGCGTCACACCGGCAACACTCGGCAGCTACCGCACGGCAGATACCAGTGCCCGTCTGCTCAAGCGCTTTGCCGCCGGTGAAAAACACATCACGGTGGAGTACTGCGTGCAGGAGGATGACGGCGCTATCCGCTGGGTACAGAAAACCGTGCTGATGACGCAGACCACCATGTTTGATCCGGAAATCAATGCCGAAATGCCGATGGTCACGGCGATTATCCTGCTGCAGGATACCTCGCAGATGCACGCCCGCGACGAGCAAGAGAACGCCCGTCTGCAGGCCGCCTTCGATGAAATGCGTATTGCGAACCGCACCAAAACCGAATTTCTCTCGCGCATGAGTCACGATATCCGCACACCGCTCAACGGCATTATCGGTCTGCTGCAGGTGGACGAAACCCACTTTGATGACAAGGCGCTGCTGCTGGAAAATCACAAAAAAATGCAGATTTCCGCCAATCACTTGCTGTCGCTCATCAACGATGTGCTGCAGATGAGCAAGCTGGAGGAGGGCACGACCGTCCTCACGCACGAGCGCATCAGTCTGGTGGAGCTGACCCGCGATATCATTACCATTATCATCGGCCGCGCCGAAGAAGCCGGCATTGAGTGGGAGTACGAAAAGGACAAATCCATCATTCCGTACCCGTATATTTACGGCAGTCCGCTGCATCTGCGGCAGATTTTCCTCAATATTTACAGCAACTGCATCAAATACAACCGTCCCGGAGGTAAAATCACCACCCATACGGACTCGCTCGGTGAACAGGACGGCAAATGCACCTATCGCTGGACGATTTCGGATACGGGTATCGGCATGAGTCCGGACTTTGTGGACCATATTTTTGAACCGTTCACACAGGAAAAGCAGGACGCGCGCAGCTATTATCACGGCACCGGTCTCGGCATGACCATCACCAAGGAGCTTGTTGACCGGATGGGCGGCTCGATTGCGGTCACGAGTCAGCTTGGTGTCGGCTCCACCTTTGTAATCACTTTGCCATTTGAAATTGCACCATCTCCCGAGCAGACACCGGACGCACATGCCGCGCCGGATATCAGCATTGCAGGCTGCAGGCTGCTGCTCGTCGAGGACAATGCGCTCAACGCCGAAATCGCACAGATTCTGCTGACCGACGAAGGAGCGACCGTAACCGTCGTCACGGATGGCAAACAGGCTGTGGAAATCGTGCAGAACAATCCACCGGACACATTCGACGCGGTTCTCATGGATGTGATGATGCCTGTGATGAACGGCATTGACGCTGCGAAGACCATTCGCTCGCTCAACCGACCGGACGCGAAAACGCTGCCCATCATTGCCATGACCGCAAACGCCTTTTACGAGGATGCACAGAAGTGCCTCGCCGCAGGCATGAATGCCCATCTGGCAAAGCCGCTGCAGATAAAGAAGGTCAAGCAGACGATCGCCGAATGGGTGAAAAATAACCGAACTGCAAAAAAGGACGCATAAAGCGTCCTTTTTGAGGCTGTCAAAAAACTATCGTTTTTCGAGCAGCCTCTCGCTCGAAACCACGCTTTCGAGCGAATACTGAAGAAAAACCGCGCCCTACGGGCACATTTTTTCTTCCCTTGTATAAATTCCGAGATACATGCTCCCGGAATTTATGAATTTGCTTCGCAAATTCTATTTTATGCGTGCTGCCGCACGAAACGTAAAAATTAAAATAATACTTTTTTGACAGACTGAAAGGACGCGTAAAGCGTCCTTTTTCATTCTACGGCTAACGCATCCTCGCTGATTACCGCCCGAATCCCCCATGACGGCACCTTATCCGGATAGGCTTCGCCTTCGAGCATGACAAACGCCGCATCGTACTTCGGACGTTTTTTCGGGTAGATGCCGAGTCCGTCCGTGAAGTACAGCAGGCCGCGCAGATGGCGGAACGCGCCTTCGGCATTTAAGCGGTCAACGTGCTCGAAAACCGGACGAAAATCGGTCGCAGACTGACCGATCAGTTCAAAATGCTCCATATATTCCGCGAGTTCCCGCGCATTTGTCACCTTTTTGTCCGAGCGCAGCTGATCGTCGCACTGCAGAATACGCAGGTTGAAATGCCGGAAAAAGCTGGTGTTCTCCTGCAAAAGCTCATAGGTACGGCTGAGGAATGCGCGCACGAGTTCACCGGAGGTGGACATCGAGGTATCAATGGCAATGACGAAATCCTCTATTTTCCGCACCTCCCGCGTTTCTAACGGCTCGATAAGCGGCATATTTCCGAAATGACGCAGTCCGTAGGCGTAGTAGCCGTAGTCGAACGAATCCGCATCCACCGAGACCTCCTCCCGCAGAGCGGCAAACCGGCGCAGGAACGCGCGGAAATCAGTCGTTTTGCGGGTGGAAACGGCAAGCTGCTCCCGCACAGCCTGACCGCCTTCCGCCTTGTTCGCGAAAACCGTCTCCATCGCGGTCTGCGTCCGTTCGGCCTGCTGCTGCCAGCGGCGCTCCTGCTGATCGTCGTCCTCCTTGTACCACAGCGTGTGCTCGTCTGTCGCAAACACGCGCGTGAGCGTGGCACAGTCATACGAATTCAGCCGCGTGCGGCGAAAGTGGCGATAGACCGCCTCAGCCGTCAGGACCGGCAGCTCGTCCTGCAGTTCACGGTAGATATTCTGCCGCCGAACTGACACCTTTTCCGCCTGCAGGCAGCGGTAATCCAGTGAATCCAGCATGCTTTCGACCGCAATATCGCACGACAGATCCCACAGATCGGCATCGCGTCCGCGTGTCTTTCCGGGATGGCGCAGCAGACAGTGGAACAGCGTGTGCAGATAGGCGCGGTTGACGTTCGCGCGGGAACGCTCGTACTGCTGCGCCAGCCAGGCACCGCTGAAAAACAGCACGCGCGTGTCGGTAGCGAGCGTGGGGGTATCGTAACCGTCTGCCGCAGGCAGCGCCGCCAGCGCGGAATCGAGGAACGGCAGGTTCATGTACAGTTCGGTGCGGGCGGAAAACAGGATTTCGCGTCCGATAGAAATCCAGCGGGAGGACTGCGACATAGAAAACATCACCTCACAGGTTCATCTTGCATCGTAGGGCGGGGTGTCCTACGGATTTATTGATAACTTCTATATATTTATATCATAATTCAAACGATTTGGCGCGTCCCTTGGACTGCGTTTTACCGGCGGCTGACAGCAGAACGGACAGTGCTGCCGTCTGCTCTGCTTCGCGGGCAGACGTGCACGCGGCATCCACATCGGCGGCAGAGAGCACACCGAGCGACAGCAGGAAGGTCAATGCAGCGGTCTCGCCTGCCTTGGCGCAGGACTGCGCCAGATTGCCGCCGTGTGCGCGCAAAACCGTAAGATACTCCGCTTTTGCGGCATCCGAGAGCACAAACGGTACGGCAAGCCGCCGCACGGCTACGCGTGCCGCGACCAAAAAATCGTGCCGCTCGAGCAGTTCGCTCAGGGCAGCATCATACTGCCGAAAATTCAGCACACCGCTGTCAAAGCACTGGCGGTAGCTGTATCCTGCACCGTGAATGCGCCGCTGAAAAATATGCGCCGGACTGAGATCCTCCAGTTCCTCGACGTACTCGGGGAACAGCAACCGCGCGTGCTCATCAAACCGCACATCGAGTTCTCCGCGTACTCGCCGAGCAGCCTGGGCAGGCAGGTCGGCGCAGACGGTGCGGCGTGCAGGATGACTTCGCGCAGGCTCATGCAGTTCATCAGCGCACCGCCGCCGAATTCGCTGACGGAATCAGTCAGTTCGATGCGTTCAAGATTTCGGCAGTTATAAAATGCATAACTGCCAACACTTTTTGCATCCTTCGGGAGCATAACCGTGCGGATAGCTGCCGCATTGTGCTTCGGCTCCGTGCCGCCGCAGGTGATACGGACAGCGAACGTGTCCTTGCCTGTCAGATCGGGGACCCGCTCGCTGAGTACATACGCGCCGACCTCGGTAACAGGCACACCGTCTATCTCATCCGGCAGACGCACAATATCGTCCTGCGTTTCGCACCGCAAAAGCGCAATGCCGCCGCTCACACTCCGCGAACAGGTCAGCCGCAGTTCGTTTTCGCCCTCGATCACCCGCATTTGCACTCATGTCCTTTCTGCTTTTTCATTCTGCTACCCATTATAGCACAGTGTGCAGAAAAAGACGATACCGTGGTCTTTATTCTCATAATAAGAATTTATAACAGAAATAATATATTGTTTTTCGCAAATTGCGCTTGACAATCCACTGTTTTGCGAATATACTGTGACCATACCAAGTAAACCAACACAAACCAATGACGAAGACGAGTAGCAGGGAGACCGAACCTCCAAGAGAGCCGCAGGCGGTGTGATTGCGGCAGGCAAGGACCGTGTGAATGGACTTCAGCAGGGCAAGGCGAACGGCTTCGGCCAAGTAACTGCGACGGGGACTCCGCCCGTTATCAGGGGAGCGCGCATTGTTTGATGTGTGAGCAGAGTGGACGCAGTTTGCGTCAATCTGGGTGGTACCGCAAGAGCGTATTCGCTCCTGTCCCAAGAGAAATCTGGGACAGGAGCTTTTTATTTTGTAAAACAAATTGAGAATTGAAAATGGAGAATTGAGAATTGTGGTATCGCGCAAAGCGCGATGATTTAATAAACGCGCTCTGCGCGTCACATTCATTTTCCATTATCCATTATCAATTCTCCATTACTGCAAAGGAGTAATCACCATGGCTAAGATCCCCCACAGACTTTATTTGACCGAAGACCAGATGCCCAAGCAGTGGTACAACCTGCGGGCGGACATGAAGGAAAAGCCGGACCCGCTGATTCATCCGGGCACGCGCCAGCCGCTGGCGGAGCAGGATCTGTATCCTATCTTCTGTCAAAAGCTGGCGCACCAGGAGCTGGACAACGACACCCGCTACATTGATATTCCCGAGCCGGTGCTCGATATGTATAAGCTGTACCGTCCGTCTCCGCTGTGCCGCGCGTACAATCTGGAGAAGGCGCTGGACACCCCGGCTAAGATCTACTACAAGTTTGAGGGCAACAACACCTCGGGCAGCCACAAGCTGAATTCCGCGATCGCACAGGCGTACTACGCCAAGGAACAGGGCCTCAAGGGCCTTACCACCGAGACCGGTGCCGGTCAGTGGGGTACTGCACTCTCTGAGGCATGCGCGTACTTCGGACTGGACTTGAAGGTATTCATGGTTAAGGTCTCCTACGAGCAGAAGCCGTTCCGCAAGGCCATCATGCAAACCTTTGACGCGAATGTAACGCCGTCTCCGTCCAATACAACCGAGGCAGGCCGCGCTATTCTGGCACACGATCCGACCACCGGCGGTTCGCTCGGCTGTGCGATTTCTGAGGCCGTAGAAGTGGCTACTACGCACGAGGGCTACCGCTATGTACTCGGCTCCGTGCTCAATCAGGTGCTGCTGCACCAGTCCATCATCGGTCTGGAGAGCAAGCAGGCTATGGAAATGCTCGATGAGTATCCGGATATCGTGATCGGCTGTGCCGGCGGCGGCTCCAACCTCGGCGGCCTGATTTCCCCGTTCATGCAGGATAAGCTGCTCGGCAAGGCCGATCCGCGCATCATCGCGGTGGAACCGGCCTCCTGCCCGTCGCTTACCCGCGGCAAGTATGTTTACGATTTCTGCGATACCGGCCATGTCACGCCGCTGGCCCGCATGTATACGCTCGGCAACGGCTTCATGCCCGCGCCCAACCACGCAGGCGGCCTGCGCTACCACGGCATGAGTCCGATCCTCTCCAAACTGTACCACGACGGTTATATGGAGGCGGTTTCCGTCAAGCAGACCGACGTATTCGACGCGGCAGTTCAGTTCGCCAAGGTGGAGACCATTCTTCCGGCGCCGGAGTCCAGCCACGCCATCCGCGCCGCAATCGACGAAGCGCTCAAGTGCAAGGAGACCGGCGAAGCTAAGACCATCCTGTTCGGTCTGACCGGTACCGGCTACTTTGATATGGCAGCATACGAGGCGTATCACAATGGCACCATGCGCAACCACATTCCCACCGATGAAGAGCTGCAGATCGGCTTCGATACCATTCCGCCGCAGGAATAAAACGCAATATAAGGTATATGGCAGACCTCCAATTTCTCTGCTGTATATAGCCGCCTGTTCCCCCCACAGGCGGCTTTGTTTTGCCGAAAACAGGTTTCCGAAAAAACTTTCAAAAAATCTGAAAATAGTTGTTGACATTAGGCCCCACCCGTGATATTATAATAAGGCAGTCAGCGAGAGCGACAAAGCGAAACGCCGACAGCGAAAGAAAATAGATCTTGTATGCGCCAGTAGCTCAGCTGGATAGAGTGTTTGGCTACGAACCAAAAGGTCGGGGGTTCGAATCCCTTCTGGCGTACCAGATCAACCGGTTATTTCGTAAGAAATGACCGGTTTTTCTTATTTTCTGATATAGGTAAAAATTTTTATTCCGATTTGCGAGAGGCAATATAAAGATGCCGCCGCCATACCGGCATACGAGCCGAATACTTAACTTTAGCCCTAAAAGAAACCCTGTCTGTTCCAACACCAGACAGGGTTTTCTCACTTTTACAGCACTTTTACGCCCGCGTTCTCACACGCCGAAAGGAATTCCGGCGGCAGTCTGCCGTCCGAAATGACGGTATCTACCTCATCGAGACCGCAAATGCGGAATGTACTTCTTCGATCAATTTTAGAGGAATCCAGCAGCACCGCCACATGCTCCGCGCGATGCAGCACAGTCTGCTTGAGCAGCGCCTCCTCCTCGACACCGCAGGCAAAGCCGGTCTCCGGACTGTAGCTCGTCACGCCGAGCAGCAGCAGGTCAAAATGCACGCCCTCCAGTTCCTGAATGCCGCGCACGCCGCACACGCTGTGGCTGAACCGGTTGAGCGTGCCGCCGGGAATGGACACCTTGGGCTTTTCCAGCCGCGCGAGTTCGATCGCACACGTCAATCCGCTCGTGAAGATCAGCATCGGCTCATCCGGCACACAGCGTGCCACGGCGGTTGCCGTGCTGCCGGAATCCAGAAACACCGTGGTATTCGGCCGCAGCAGCGCCGCCGCCTTCTCCGCAATAATCTGCTTTTCCGACGCATTGCGCGCCGTGCGCCTGCCGAACTGGTCGTCCGTGCCGACGACTACCTCGACCGATTTGACGCCGCCGTGCACGCGAACCACTCTTCGCGCCTGATCGAGTACCTTCAGATCGGTTCGCAGCGTCATTTCGGACACCGACGGAAAAGCCTCCTTCAGCTGTACAAAGCTCAGGCTGCCCTCTCGGTTGACCAGTTCGACGATTGCATTGCGGCGTTGTTCCATCGGTTGTTTCCTCCAATTAGTCGTGCTGCTGAAAGTTTGCCAGCAGATATTCCTCTGCCTCCGGGCACCACAGGCCGTTGTGTGCGTCCACAATGTCAGCCAGCGCGGTAAACCGCGCATCCTCCGCACCCTTTGCACGCAGCTCGGTCAGCGCGATGAGCGGCATGGTCAGATGCGTGTATATGAGCTTTTTGCCGCCCGGAATCTTCGGCAGATTGAGCGTAGTCTCGGCTGCCGCATCCAGACCGCCGATATGCGTCACCATAACCGCCGGATCGATGCGGCCGGATGCGGTCAGCTCGAGCGATTCGATCATATCCGCGGTGTTGCCGCCGGTCGTGCCCATAACATGCGTGGAATTATAGTGTACATCATAAAAGTTCATCTTGGCAGAGAACTGCTTGTCGGTCGGGCCCGCGAAGAAGTTCAGACAGCCATCGCGGCCGAGCACCGCGCTGCAAAGCTCAACAACCGCCGCAACCGGCGCGTAGCAGAATACATCATCAAAACCGGTGCCGCCGGTCATTTCGCGCAGCTCTGCCGCCGGATTCTCCATCTTGCCGGTGTTGACAAAGTGCAGGTCGATGCCGTCCTTCTCCTTGACCTCGGCAGGCGGGAACAGCGCCTCAGCGCGTGCCAGACGGTCCTCGTTCACATCGGTCACAACGACCATGGACGGACGGACGTCACGGTGCAGCGCATACGTCAGCGCACCCAGGCCCATCGGACCGGCACCTGCCATGATGGCCAGCTTGCCGCCCTTTTTAATACCCATTTCGTGGTGATAAACACCCATCTTGGTGTGATAAGCGGCGTTGAACGCACCGATTGAGCAGCTCATCGGCTCGGCAAGAGACGCCTCGTAGTAGGCACGCCCCTTGTACTCGAGCAGGCAGCCAAGTTCCATAACCTCAGCCGGAATGATGCAGTAGGTCGCATCGCCGCCGAAGAACTCGTAGGAATAGCCGGGGCTCCACATCGTGCCCTTGTAGTTGAGCGCCGGCTGCAGCGTGAACTTCATGCCCGGCTTGAACTTATCCTGATGCTTCGCGCCAACCTTGACGATATCGCCCGCAAACTCGTGACCCATGATGGCCGGATGCTCGGCAACATCGGGATGCACGCGCTTGTGCTCGGTACCAAGGATTGCGCACTTGTAGGTGGACATGCAGATGCTGTCGGATACGACCTTGACCAGAATCTCATCATCGCGGATTTCCGGCAGCTCAAAGGTATCCAGACGCAGATCATTCGCAGCATGCAGACGTACAGCCCTTGCTTTCATAATAATAACTCTCCTTTATCACTTAGGCAATAGATTTCAACAATTACAGCTTGGAAAAACGTACTTTCGGAAGCAGCTCCTCGATAACCGAGCGCTCGGCGGCCTGTGTGCCGCTGCACATGACATTCGCGGCTCCTGTTGCAGTCGAGAGACGGACAGCGTCCTCCTCGCTCATATCCTGCGACTCGGCATACGCCAGCGCGGCCACCACGCTGTCACCCGCACCGACCGTACTGCCGACCGGAACCTTGAGTCCCTCAGCATAAATCGTGCTGCCCTTGCGCAGATACAGCGCGCCGCGTCCGCCCAGCGAGATAACCACCCGTTCGATGCCGCTCTCCAGCAGCTTTTGACCCTCTGCGGTCAACTCTTCGATGGTTTCCAGTTTTTTGCCCGCCAGACGCGACAGCTCATCATCATTCGGCTTGATGAGGTACGGCGCGGCCTTTAAGCCTTCTGCCAGTAAAGCGCCGTCCGCATCGAGGAACACCCGCGCACCTGCTTTTTTGCATGCGCTCGTCCACACGCGGTAGGTGTCCTGCGGTGCGCCCTTCGGCAGACTGCCCGCCAGCACCACGATATCGCCTGCGTGCACCTCAGCCAGAAGGTCGTTCAGCAGCGCATCTAAATCTGCGTCCGAGACGGTCAGACCCGGCTCATTGATGTCGGTATTCGTGTGGCCGACCCGGTCAATGATTTTGATATTCGTGCGGGTCTGCCCCTCAACGAACCGGAACTGCGTGGTGAAATTCTCGTTTTCGAGCAGCTTTTCGAGCGTTCTGCCGCTCTCACCGCCCAGAATGCCGACTGCGCGGCTGTCTCCGCCGAGTTTGGCAATCACCTTGCTCACGTTGATGCCCTTGCCGCCGGGATCCGTGCGCATTTCCGTGATGCGGTTGACCGTGTCAAGCGCCATACCCGGAATTTCTACCGTTTTATCCAATGCGGGGTTGAGTGTTACCGTATAGATCATGGAATGACCCCTTTCAGATATTTGAAACTGTTGAAACGAAAGCTATAATTATAATACCAACAACCTGTGTAAGCGTCAATCTGTTATTTCAACAAATAATCACTTTCGTTTTTGTGATGATTCACAAGAGCGCATTCTCTCTGTAAATTCTGTTCTGCGCGCAAAAGGAGCAGCAATGCAGAATATTTTCCGCATTACCGCTCCCTTTTATGCTTAATTTCCGTGTTCTGAGAACAGACGATCCAGCTTTTCTTCCAACAGCTGCACGGCTGCGTCGCGCTGACCGGTCCGCAGGCGCTCGATCAGCTCAGGCTCCTCGATCAGCTGTGCGCTCACCATGCGCATGACCTCCACCGGAATCGGATCATCGGTATCCGGCGCAAGCAGCACAAATGCCCCCATAATCATCTTTCCGGACTCGTAGACCGGCGGCTGTGCCTGTAAATAGCCGAATCGGCAGTCCGATACCGCCTTTGTCCTGCAATGCAGCAGCAGCGCGAACAGCGGCTTGATATAGGTATCGCCCATGGCTTCCCGTCGGCGCAGCTGCTGCGCCACCAGACGCGATGCGTCCTCATTCGGGCAGAACAGACGGCTTGCCGCGTCAATCAGGCCCTGCCGCGAAACCGGTTTGCACACAGTCCGGATGCATAAATGGTCGAGCATCTGCACCATCGAGCGCGTGAGGCGATAGGTGTAGCGCAGGCCGCCTTCGGCCGCCGAGGCGGCAGACGGCTCCGCCGGTATGCCGGTCCGCACGGTGCCGTTCAGCCGCTGCACCGCATCCCGCAGAAGGGCGCGGTCCGGCTCGAGCAACGCGGGATTGACCGTAATCGACGGATACGCCAGCTCGAGCGGCACGGTTGCAATCACAAGGTCGATGCCGCGGCTGTGCAGTTGCTCCGGATCGAGTTCGCGCACCGAACAGCAGCCGTCCACCTTGAGGGTCGGGAATTCGCCCTCGATACGCGAAGCCAGAAATCGACTTGAGCTCATACCCAGCGGGCACGCAACCACCACGCGGGCGGCCTGCCGCAGTGCGCCGTTCTGCTCGAGCACCGCGCCAAAGTGCATGGCAAGATATGCCGCTTCGCTGTCCGGAATGTGCGGCAACGCCAGTTCCATCTCAACGGTGTCGCATGCGGCGCGTGTTGCCGCCCACAGCTGCGGATATTCACGCTGAATCGTGTCCAGCTGCGGATTATCCATGTGAATCTGCTCACGCACACGCAGCAGCATCGGGCGTAAATGCGTAAACAGGTTGTCTCTTAACGATACATAGCCCGAGAAATCCACGCGCATCGCGCGTTCCACCTCGCTGATCAGCCGTCCGGTCAGATGGCGCAGGTGCATCTCGCCGGCTCCCCATTTTTCGCCATCGTCACCGGTGATATACGCTGCCAGATACTGCTCTAAATACTGTACTTCCTCGGTCGGCAGCGTCAGGCCGAACGCCTGTCCCAAAGCTGCCCCTAACCGCTGTGCGGCGTTTTCCGGCGGATGAACTGCGGCAGACGAACCGCCCTGTTCGCGCAGCTGCTGCACCGCCAGCGTGCAGTGGATGGCAAGCGTCAGGAAGCCCGCATCCGGCAGACGGAGCTTCTCCTTCTGCTCGAACTGCTGCAGCACCTGCCATACCCGCTCGGCGATTTTCGTATTCAGCAGCGCGGCAAATGCGCCGCCTGCAGCAAAATTACCACGCAGCACCGCCTGCAGCTCTTCTTCGGTCAGGCTGCTCTGAAGCAGCGCGGCAGCGGCGCGGCGGCAGGACAGCTTTTCGCCCTTGAGCCATACGCCCACACCGGGTCGGCGGTGCAGCGTCACCGCATACGAGGATACCCACTGCCCGATTTCGTCCAGATCGGCGGCCAGTGTGCTCTCGGAGACGAGCAGCTCCCGCGCCAGTGCTGCGGTTTTCATCGGCTCACGCGCCTGCAGCAGCATACCGAGCAGCTTTTGCCGCCGCTGACGGCGCGGCAGCTCCGCGTAGACTGTGCTGCCGTTCAGCAGCGCGCGCATTTGCTCCCGGCGTGCGGGCGGCTCGTCCAGCAGCAGTCCCTGTCCCGGACTGCGTACAAAGCGATAGCCTGCCGCGGCAATCCATTGCTCCACACTCGGCAGCTCACGCAGCACCGTGCGGCGGCTCACGCCGATGCTCTCCGCGAGCATCGCCGCCGTCACCCAGCCCTGCGGCAGCGTCAGCAGACGGTCGATTAACTTTTGTCCGTTCGCAGTCAGCGAAGGCAGGGTTTCAGACATCGGGATGGCTCCTTTCTATAAAATCCAACAGGTTTAGAATGGAAAATGAATGTCACTGTCAGCATAGTGCATTCATTTGTAAATTCATTTGCAATCGTGTATACGTTAATTCTCCCTTTTCCATTCTCAATTACTTATCTCTATGATACCACATTCTAAAATGACAGCACAAGTGACACTGTTCCGTATCCTGCGTTTTTTGTCACCATCTTCCGGTGACACAACTCCGACAACCAGCTCTGCTGTCACCTCTGTTCTGTGCAGACTGCACAAGCAACCATTCTTTCCCCTGCGCGTTTTCGACAGTCTTACGACATTTGTCACTATTCGCCGGTGACATCAGTCACTATAGTTTCCCTTGTCAGACCCGGATTCCGCCTGTACAATATAGTCAAACGAAACGAAAGCGACTCCCCGAATCCCGCAAGTCATGCGGCAACACAGATAAGGAGTTGAAAAGCTATGAAAAACGCAATTTCCCGTTTTGGCAAGTTTTTGAGCGGCATGGTCATGCCGAACATCGGTGCATTTATTGCATGGGGCTTCCTCACAGCGCTGTTCATCGAAAAGGGCTGGTTCCCGAACGAACGGCTCAGCTCGATGGTCTCACCGATGCTGAGCTACCTGCTGCCCATTCTCATCGCCGGTCAGGGCGGCTATATGGTCGCAAAGGAACGCGGCCGCGTCATTGCCTGCATCGCCGTTATCGGCTGCATCTGCGGCTCGGACTACACCATGCTGATGGGTGCGATGGTGATGGGCCCGCTGGCAGGCTGGGTCATCAAGCAGTTTGACAACCGCGTGGAGGAGCACATTCCCGCCGGTTTTGAAATGCTGGTCCACAATTTCTCCATCGGCATCCTCGGCATGCTGCTGGCGATCCTCGGCTACTACGTTATCGGCCCGTTTATGACCGCCATTCTCACCGTACTTACCGCAGGCGTTGATTTTCTGGTCAGCCACAGCCTGCTGCCGCTGGTTTCCATCTTTATTGAACCGGCAAAGGTGCTGTTCCTGAACAACGCCATCAACCACGGTATTTTCAACCCAATTGGCGTCAGCCAGGCCGCAGAGGCCGGCCGCTCCATCATGTACATGCTCGAGACCAATCCCGGTCCCGGTCTGGGCGTTCTGCTGGCGTACTGCCTGTTCTGCAAGGACAAGACCACACGTCAGTCCGCTCCCGGCGCGGTTGTCATTCACCTGCTCGGCGGTATCCACGAGATCTACTTCCCGTACATTCTGATGAATCCGATCATCATTCTGGCTCCGATCGCGGGCAACTTCTGCGCGATCCTGTTCTACACCATGACCGGTACCGGTCTGTCCGGCCCGGCATCCCCCGGTTCGATCATTGCCTACATGGCGATGGCGCCGCGTGACTCCGTTCTGACAGTATTTATCGGCGTTGTCCTTGCAGCTGCCGTATCGTTTGTACTCTCGTCTGTCATTCTCAAAGCAACTTCCGGCAATGCGCAGAACCTCAGCGAAGCGCAGGCCAAAATGCAGGACATGAAGGCGCAGGCCAAGGGTGAAGCACCCGCAGCCATCGAATCCGCACCGATAAACGCCGGTGACGTGCACAAGATTGTCTTTTCGTGCGACGCAGGCATGGGGTCGAGCGCGATGGGCGCGACCAAGTTCCACAACCGCATCAAGGCCGAGCGTCCGGAGCTGATCGTCACCAACTCCAGTGTAGATAACGTACCTGCTGACGCAGATATCGTTGTCTGCCAGCGTGTTCTCGCCGAGCGTGCCCGCAGGAGTGCACCGCAGGCACAGATCATCACGATTGACAACTTCCTTGCGGACCCGAATCTGGACACCCTGTACCAGACGCTGACCGCTGCACCTGCCGCGAAAGCCGCGGCTCCCGAAACCACTGACGAACCTGCCGCGCAGGATCAGGGCCTTGTAATCCAGGCCGAGGACATTCAGCTTGGCTTACCCTCTGTTGATAAGGAAACCGCGATCCGCGCCGCAGGTGCGCTGCTTGCCAAACGCGGCTATGTCGATGCCGACTACGCCGATGCAATGGTCGAGCGCGAAAAGCTCGTTACCACCTACATGGGCATGGGCGTTGCCATCCCGCACGGCACGAGCGAAAAGAAATCCACTGTCAAAAAGTCCGGCGTTGTCATGCTGCAGTACCCTGACGGCGTAGACTTCGGTGACGAGAAAGCATACCTCATTTTCGGCATTGCCGGTGTCGGCGATGCACACCTTGACCTGCTCGCCCATGTCTGCGAGGTCCTCGAGGACGAGGAGGCGCTTGAAATGATGAAGAAAACCCCGGATATCAAGTTTGTACTGACCCACCTGCAGTAAAAGGAGAGAGTTTCATGAAACAGTTTACCATCACCATTCAGGATAAGGAAGGCCTGCACGCCCGTCCGGCCGGTCTGCTGAGCAAAGCCGCCAAGGGATTCCAGTGCGCGGTAACGCTCACCAAGGGCGAAAAGACCGCTGACCTCAAGAAGATTTTCGCAGTAATGGGTCTGGCCGTCAAGGGCGGCGACAGCATCACTGTTGCCTGCGACGGCGCGGACGAGGAAGCTGCAGCGGCTGCGCTTGAGAAGATGTTCGCTGAGATCAAGTAACTGAATTTCGACACAATCAAACCTGAAAAACCAGGAGAGGGACAACCTCTCCTGGTTTTTCCTGTTCCGAACGCAAAGGGTCTCCCGCCATTCGGCGGGAGACCCTTTCAGTCTGTCGATAAAGTCAATCTATCGTTTTTACTTTTCGTGCGGCAGCACGCATAAAATAGAATTTGCACAGCAAATTCATAATTCCCGGGGGCGTGGCCCAGGCCACCCTCTTTTGCCGCTATGCGGCAATTCACCTTGTGTATCTCGGGAATTATACAAGGGACGAAAAATTGTGCCCGTAGGGCGCGGCTTTTCGTCAAGATTCGATTGAAAGCGTGGTTTCAATCGAGCAGCCTCAAAGCACCGCTTTCGCGGTGCTTTTCGCATTTCTTTAGAAGAACTTATCCTTAATGCCGAGTGCAAAGATGATGAGCACGATAACCGGCAGGATATAGCTCACATAGAAGCGGATATTATCCTTGACCTTGAGTCCGCCACCTTCGTTGGCCTCCTCCTTGAAGTTCTTCCAGCCCCAGCCGCAGCGGGAGGTGCAGAACAGCAGGTAAACCAGCGAACCGAGTGGCAGCCAGATGTTGGACACGAGGAAGTCCTCGAGGTCGAGCACGTTCGAGCCTGCGCCGAACGGCTGGAAGCCGGACCAGACATTGAAACCGAGCACGCACGGCAGTGACAGCAGGATCATCAGCACGATGTTGATGGCTGCGGTCTTTTTGCGGCTCCAGCCGGTCAGGTCCATGCAGCAGGACATGATGTTCTCGAACACAGCGAGGACGGTCGAGAAGGCCGCAAACGCCATGAATACGAAGAACAGGCTGCCCCACAGGCGGCCGAGCGCCATGTGGTTAAAGATATTCGGCAGCGTGACGAAGATCAGGTTCGGACCGCTGTCCGGTGCCACGCCGAAGGCAAAGCACGCCGGGAAGATGATCAGACCGGCAGTAAATGCTACGAACGTATCCAGAATCGCAACATTGACGGCCTCGCCGAGCAGCGCACGGCCCTTGCCGATATAGCTGCCGAAGATAGCCATCGCGCCGATGCCGAGCGACAGCGTGAAGAACGCCTGATTCATCGCGGCAACGATAACATTGGCGATGCCGCACTCCTGCATACGACCGAGATCCGGAATCAGATAGAAGCGCAGACCCTCGCTCGAGCCTTCGGTCATGATGCTGTTGATCGCCAGAATAACCATGATGGCCAGCAGAATGATCATCATCACCTTGGTAACGCGCTCCAGACCGCCCTGCAGACCGAACGAGTTGATCATAAAGCCGACGATAACGACCGCAACCATGCAGACCGTCATAACCACCGGCTTGCCGAGCATTTCCGGAAAGGCTGCCTGCACCTGCTCACTGGTCGCACCGACAAACCGGCCGCTGACCGTCAGGTAGAAGTAGTACAGCATCCAGCCGCACACGGTGGTGTAGAACATCATCAGCAGGTAGTTGCCGATCATCGCCAGATAGCCGTGGATGTGCCACTTGCTGCCCGGCTTCTCGAGCGCCTGATACGCCCGCACCGGACTTTTCTGGCTCGCACGGCCGATGGCAAATTCCATCGTCATGATCGGCAGACCGAGGATGAGCAGGAACAGCACATAGCACACGACGAACGCGCCGCCGCCGTACTGACCGACCATCCACGGAAACTTCCATACGTTGCCCACGCCGATGGCACAGCCTGCAGAAAGCAGGATGAAGCCGAGACGTGAACCGAGTCTTTCTCTTGGCATTGTTTATTTTTCCCCTTTTTTCTGTGCCGCATATTGAGCAAACTGCAATATCGGCACGACTTACATACTATAATCAAGCGTCATGATTGTTCTTCGACGCGTGATTTCTCTAATTTGCGGATCTCTTTCCGCTTTTTGCGCAGCTCGCGGAAAAAATTCCGCAGAATGTCCGCGCATTCCTGCTCCAGCACGCCGCTCACCAACGCGGGCTGATGATTGTACGGCAGTGCGAACAGATTTATCAGTGAGCCGCACGAGCCGGCCTTCGGGTCGGGTGCGCCGTAGTACACGGTTTTCATGCGCGAGTTGATGAGCGCGCCTGCGCACATCGGGCACGGCTCGAGCGTGACGTACAGATCGCAGCGGTGCAGCCGCCAGCCGCCCAGCTTTTTGCACGCCTTCTCGATGGCCTCGATTTCTGCATGGTGCAGCGCGTTTTTCTTTGTTTCCCGGCGGTTGCGTCCGCGTCCGACAATTTTGCCGTCGCAGACAACCACCGCGCCGACCGGCACTTCGCCCTCGTCCGCCGCCTTTTGCGCCAGTTTGAGCGCGGCCTTCATGTATTTTTCCTGTTCGGTCATAAATTCCTCAGATTTTCCCGAGCAGACGCGCTTTCGCCTGCTCAAATTCTTCCCGCGTAACAAAGCCGCGGTCGCACAGTCCGGCGAGGATATCAAGCTGCTCGACCGGTGTCGGCGTGCGGTCGGTCAACGCCACCTCATCAAACTCGAGGTTCGGGATGAGCGCGTCAAACACCGCAAGGCTGTCCGGTGTAAACTGCATCTCGCAGAAGCCGCCGTTTACGCGCACGCGAAGCTGCACATAACGTTCATCGTGCTGGATCTGCTCGGTTTTGATCGGCTCAGCCTGCACCGCCGCCTCTATCGCACGGCCATGCGGATTGAGCGAAAACGGATGCTCCCACTGCGACCAGTAGGCCGCTTCGCGGTCCACGCTCACACCGCCGCCGGATACGCGCGTTTCCGTGCGTATGCCGCCGCACAGGCGGTAAAACCGAATGAGCCTGATGGGCAGCTCACCAATCTGCAGGCTGCCCTTGCCCGTGTAGAGACCCTTATCCCGACGAAAAAAGCGCAGCGTATCGCCGTCACGCCAGACCTCCAGCTTGCCCTTCGGCAGCAGTCCGCCGCCGTTTTTAACGGCAGCCGTGAAGGTTTCCGCAGGCTTGTCCGTCGGCTCACCGGCACTGCGGCAGTCGTATCCCCAGCTTTGCAGCACCGCAAGATTGTCCGCGCCGTAAGACACGGAAAGCGCGGCATGGTTTCCGCTGCTATCGGTCAGGCTCAGCGCAATCGGGCGCAGCTTGTACACACGAAGCATGCCCTGCATTTCGTCCGGCTCGGTCGGTGCCGCGTCCGCGGTAAGCGTGTACGCGCCCTTGTCCAGCGTGAGCGGCAGCTGCCCGCTGCCCTCGTCGGTCGGCATCAGCGTCCACGCCGCCGGCTCGGAAAATAAGTAATAGCGTCCCGCCGGTACGAACGGTGCGTCCTCTCGAATGGTTGCAACTACGTTTTTACTCATCAGAATTCACCTGCCCCACAATAAAGCCAATCTTAAGGCAACACCGCACAATTAAAGCGGCGGTGCTTTGCGGAAATTTTGTGCTCTGACTTTGTTGCAGTTTCACGGTAATACATCAAGTATTACCGCAAAACTGTGCCTCGTCAGTACGCAAAATTTACTCGCAAATCACTCTTGTTCAATTATGCGGTATTGCCTTAAAAATTTCAATTTGCTTGCAAATTGCATCCGCATGACAGATTTTCCTACCGGAACTGTCTGCCGTATATAGGGGGTACCCCCTATAAAGCGTCAGCGCGCTTTCATTTGTCTTTGCCGCGACAGATTCATCGTGCCGTCCTGCATTTTCGACAGGTTTTCCAGACAGTTGCCGGTACCGTATGCCACGCACGAAACCGCTTCGTCTGCGACGCGCGTCGGAATGCCAGTCTTGGAGGCGATCAGCTTATCGAAGCCCCAGATCAGCGAACCGCCGCCTGTCATGGTGATGCCGTTGGCGGAAATGTCGCCGGTCAGCTCGGGAGGTGTGCGCTCGAGCACCCAGTGCACCGCCTCGACGATCGCCGAGGAGACCTCCTCGAGCGCATCGAGAATCTCACTCGAGCTTACGGTAAACGTGCGCGGCAGACCGGTCATCAGACAGCGTCCCCTGACCTCCATGATCGCTTCCTCGCTGCGCGGATACACACAGCCGACCGTGCGCTTGATCTCCTCTGCCGTACGGTCGCCGATCAGCGCATTGTGCTTACGGCGGACGTACTTGACAATGGCCTCGTCGAACTTATCGCCCGCGACCTTGATGGACGTGGACTCGACAATGCCGCCGAGCGAAATAACCGCCACGTCGGTCGTGCCGCCGCCAATATCGACCACCAGATTGCCGTTGGCCCTGTTGATGTTGATGCCCGCGCCGATGGCCGCCGCGACCGGCTCCTCGACCAGAAAAACGCGCTTTGCGCCCGCCTGCGTGCCCGCATCAATGACGGCACGCTCCTCCACCTCGGTGATGATGGACGGCACGCAAATGACCACATTCGGCTTGAACAGGTGGATACCCTGCACCTTTGCGATGAATTCCTTGATCATGCGCTCGGTCATCTCGTAATCCGAAATAACGCCCTCGCGCAGCGGACGGATGGCGACAATGTTGCCCGGTGTACGGCCAAGCATGCTCTGCGCTTCCTCGCCCACGGCAAGGATTTTGCCGGAAACCTTGTCCACCGCCACAACGGACGGCTCGTTAAGTACAACGCCCTTGCCCTTTACATAGACCAGCACGGTTGCCGTGCCGAGGTCGATGCCGATATCGCTCGAAAAAAGCGACATCTTTTTCGCGATTCTTTGCAGAAAAGAAGCCATATTTCATTCCTTTCTCCGCGCTCTGTTCGCGTGGATTGACAGTATTACCATTATACAGATTTTGTGCGCCATTTGCAAGACTCCGGGGCAAATACCGAAAATTCGACAGAGAAAATGGCATCACTCCGGCAGTGTGTCCTTATACTGCTGGAATCTTTTATCGTCTTCCACCTGTTTTTTATAGGCTGCATAAGCCTCCGCCAGCGTTTTATATTTCGTTCCTTGGGTATAGCTGCTGTAATTGCCGATATGGTCCGCAATCGCAACATATTTTTGGCCGCTGTTGACTCGGCTCGCGGTAATCGTTTCGGAGATGTAATAGCCGCCGCTCGCCGGGCTGACAATGACCGGTATCTGCTTTGTCGGACCGACGGCCTTTGTATCGACCGATGTCCAGAACAAATAGCGTTTTTCAGGTTTCGTGGAACTGCCGAGAAACGCCCATGTGCCCTTGTTCAGCAGGCTGTCGCTTTTAATCTGCTGCTCCACCTTAGGCACCATACTGGAATTTGGGCACTTCGAGTCGATCTCAAAATTCTGATTATTCTTCAGGTCCGGTAAAATGCCGGTCCGATTGAGTATGTCGTGCAGATCCTCGTTCCAGTCGATCGTGCTGCCCGGTGTGCTCTTGCCTTTCCAGTCAAACACGATCACAGCCTTTGCGCTGTCATAGTACACTTCGCATTCTCCGCCCGCGGTAGGGATTCCTTTCCAGTTTGCGGTATCTCCATCCGCCTTACGATGGGTAACGCCTGCAATTGTAATGGGATCTCTCGACTGCCAGTCATCCTGCTTCTGCTTCAGCTTGACCGTCTTGCTCATGTTGTCGCTGTCCTGCTCCGTAACCGCAGTCAGCACATCGATATACGCCGCCCGCACCTCGATAAGGTCGGATGCCTCCAGACTTCTCTCGATGTACTGTATCAGCGCCGGTATCATAAACGCCGCAAGGATCGCCAGAATGACCAGCACAACGATCAATTCCACCAGCGTAAATCCCTTGCGGGTATTTTTCTCTTTCTTCTGCATTTTATCAGCACCTTTTACTGAACTCCGGAAAAATATGAACTTTTCGCTAAAACCCCCGAAAAGCTATATACCGTCTATGTTTTTGCGTTTCGTCCATTGCTTTTCAAAATGAACGTTTCATCTATTTTGAACGTTTCATTTCGTTCATTATAACATGCCTTCGCTGTATTCTTCAAGCGCTATGCCAATCCGCTGATTAGAAAAAATGAATCTCTTTTATGCGCCTGCCATTGCAATAGGTGCATGCCGTGAAGCCGCGTTTCTGCTTCATCAATCTGTCCTTGATTGACATATAATACTTATGATTGCAGTCTGGACATTTCCACCATACCTTGAACATATTCGTGTCCAGCACAGCATTAGGGCGAATTCCAAGAAGCGTATTCTCCACAACTGACCATTCTGACAGCAAATCGGGATGCAAGGTCGCAAAGTCATTATATCCCTCTAAGGTTCTTATTCCTCTGCAATAGGGGCATGCATTATCTCCTACTTCTCGGTTTCGAATTCGTTCGCTATATTCGCCACCACAGCGTGGACAAATCCACAGTGCATCAACACTCATCATACGCAAATAACAGTCTGGTGATAGCAGATTATTGCTCGACCATTCTGCTGCCAGTTCCGGATTAGTCGTTGTAAGGTCATTAAACCCTCTCAATGCTTTCTTTCCCCTGCAGTATGGACACGCATCATCACCTACTTCTCGGTCTCGAATCTGGGCACGATAATCTCCACCACATTCAAAGCAATGCCACAAAACATATGCAGTTGCCGATTTATAATATTTATCTGCCGAATCCTCATTTTTCTCAGACCACTCTGCTGCTAAGTCAGGATGTGTCGTTATAAGATCGTTAAATCCCTTCCATACATGCAAGCCATTGCAATACGGGCACGCATCATCTCCAACTTGACGATTTTGTATTTTGGCACTATATTCACCTTTGCAGCGTGGACATATCCACAAAGCATAATCACCAGATATCTTTTGATGCAAGTCAGCTGTATCGCTATTGTTCGGTGACCATTCCTTAGCCAGTTCAGGATCTGTTGTAGTAAGATCGTTCACACCTTTCCGCACCCACAGACCGCGACAATATGGGCATGCACTTACGCCTTCCTCTCTATCACGAATCTTTGCACCGTACTCCTGATGGCATTCAGGACAAATCCAGAGTTTCCGATAGATATCCGTCTTTTTATAACATTCGGGGGAGTCTTCGTTTCCGGGTGACCACTCTGCTGCCAGTCTCGGATGTGTCGTTGCCAAATCATTAAAGCCTTTTAATGTACGCCATCCTCTGCAGTAAGGACAGGAGTTATCCCCAATCTCTCGACTCTTGATTTCCGAGCTGTATTCGCCGTGACAGTTCGGGCAAATCCAAAGAGCATAGTCATGCGAACTTTTCATATAGTTCTCTGGACCAAGTTTGTTATTAGGTGACCACTCTTTCAGCAGATTGGGATGTGTAGCTGTGAGATCATTAAATCCTGCTAATCTTCGCTCACCTCGACAATAGGGGCAGGCCTTATCGCCGGCCTTTCGCCCCCGAATCATTGCACTGTATTCACCATGGCACTCAGGACATATCCAACGAGCATATTCACCCGATGTATTCCGATATTCTGTCGGCGAAGTGGTATTATTAGGCGACCATTCTTTTACCAATTCCGGATCAGTCACTGTCAAATCATTATATCCCACTAATCTTTTCCGGCCCTGGCAGTATGGGCACGAATCATCACCCACTTTTCGTTCTGCAATCGAATACCTGTATTCTCCGTTACATTTAGGGCATCTCCATAGCACATCCATTTTTGTAGTTTCCATAACGCTGTTAGCTGCTCTGGTGTTATTTGGAGACCATTCCGCTGCTAATTCTGGATTTGTATTTTGTAAAGAGATTTCTTCAGAAAACTTTACTCTCTTGCATATAAGACACTGATAATCATTATCAATCATTTGCTGCACTGAGGCAGAAAACCGGTGACCTTTATCACATGCAAAGCAGTAATACTTACTGCGTGCATCAAAGTAACCCTCCATCGGGCCATTTGCTTCAGCATCCCATAGCTTCTCCAATTCAGGAACCTGAGATTTTAAATCGTTGTCTCCTACGCTCAATACATGGCGCGAACAGATAGGACAGACATTCTTCCACTTGATTTGCATTGCAGGACTGCGACTATACGAATGACCATATTCGCACTTCCAAAATACTTTTTTTAATACATTTTTAGGTGAAATCTGGTTTACGGGCACTTCGTTCCGTTCTGTATCATACATAGCCACAGCTTCCGGATACAATGTTTGCAGATCATTCACTCCGGGCTTGATAATTCTGCCTTCGCATATCGGACAGTCGAACTTCACCTTTTGTGTAATATTTAAAAAACTATCTTCAAATTCATGCTGCTTGGCTAAACAACGCCACTTTGCTTTTGTCTGATCCCAGGTTGTGAATTCTTCAAACGGGATTTCATTTTTCTCACTGTACCAAGCCTTCAATTCCGGGTGCACTTCCGCAAAATAATGTTGATTTTTATTTAGCGGCTGGCATTTTCTGCAAAATTCATACCCATATATTCGTGTATAAATTCGAGCATACCATTTATGACCTGCCGCACACTGCCACAATATTTCTTTCTGAGAACCAACTGACACTTCATACGGACTAACATCATTTTCATCAGCCCATTCTTTTGCAAGTTCCGGATAACGGACAGCAAAACTATCTTCTTTTCGAACCTTGGTACCATGGCAGTATGGACAGCCAATGTTTCCTTTATCATTCTTCAACGCGCCATATACTTGTCTGAACGATGCTTTAAATTCGCCATGTTTGGGACATTTCCAAACTGGTTTTTCCTTTTGGTGTAAGCGCACTTCGGATAACGGAATTTTATTGTTCTCTGAATAGATTTCTGCTAGCTGCGGCAAATCCTTTTCATAACTTTCTACTCGCTTGTTTCCTGCGCAAACAGGACATTCGGCAATGTATCGTTCCGGCTTGTTCTTACGAATACGTCCGTAAACCGGAGCTGTCCATTCGTATCCGCAGACATGACATCTCCAGTTTAATCGCTCATGCGAGCCAATACCGATACGCTTCGCATCCACACCCGGATTCAGTTCCTGCACATAGTCCAGTCCCAATTCCGGATATACGGTCGCAAAATCGTTTACGCCGCCCCAGACTGCCAGTCCAGCATCGCAGCATGGACAAACATCATCTTTTCGGCTGGCAACAACAGCCTGCCATTCATATCCGCAGTTAGGACATTTCCAGTATACCGGATCCAAAGACTTTGCCATTACATATGCCGGATCTTCTATATTGCGTTCGTAGTCCCAGAACTTCATCATATGAGCTTTGCCATACACGGTCGCTTTTAATCTCTGACACTCTACACAATGTACCCGTCCTTTATAGCGGAAACGTATCGGTGCCGCCTGGAAATGATGTCCCTTATCGCACACCCAGTTTACCGTTACCTTTGAAGTAGCCGAAGTAATTTCTTCCGGTTTGCATGTATTCTGCTCATAATCCCACATCTCTTCCGCTCCCGGCAGCTTTTGAAACAGGAGCGGTCTCTCCTCTGCCTGCAGTACTTGATGCGGTTTATGTTCTATCCATTTAAAACGTTCATCTTTCATCGAAATCACTCAACAGTTCATTGACTGCATTAGACCGAAATGTCTTAATTTCCTGATCTGCAGTCATCATGTGGGCATCTATCGCTTCCGGCATAATGAGTTTATTGACTGATTCAAAGATGCCTTCCTTTTGCAGAATCAAGTTTGCCATTTTCGGATATACACGGCTATAGATAATCTCTCTCAGCTTGCGAATCAATTCATTTTTCGTCTGAATCTCTGCATCTCGGTCATGGTTTCTCTTTACAGCTAAATCTTGCTGCGCCTTCTCCAGTTCTTTCTTCAACTGGTTGTTTTCCTGCTCTAGCTTCTCATTTTTCTTTTTCAGTTCTGAGGCATTATTTGCAATTTTCTCATAATATGCATCACGCTTCGTAAGCGCCTCTTTTAGCGTCTGTGGAGAACTGTTTTTCGCCAGAAACGCATCTATATCCAAGCCATGAAATACAATCACAGCATCAATGTTTCTCTGCACAATTGCCTGATTATAAGCCGCAATATGCTCTCGGAGTTCTTTATTTCTCCGAATCAGATAATCCTCAACCGCATATCCCTGACTGCGCACATACTCGCCAAAGGCTGGAATTGTAATTTTCATTCCCGCAACGATTTGCTGATAATCAAGTGCCAGCCTGCACAGATCCTCAGAGGTTATTTTCTTTGCTCTCGGCACTATGCTTCTCCTCCCATTTTATCTTTTCCTGGAGATATTGATGGTACGAATATTCAGAACTCTGCAGCTTCAGCAATACCTGAATAATATCTTCCGGCGATCCATTGTTCTTTCTTACCTGTGTAATGACCTTATGCAGATTCTCACATTCCAAAACAATTCGATTTCGATACAAATCTTCCGAACCGACAAACTGCCTGTCTTCCGTTCGATAGTAGGTGCAACTTGGACAAAAACCGATTTCACCTGCTGGTCCACTGACCTTATAGCATTCACTTAAATCGCCCTCTAAAAAGCGTTTTGAGTAACATCTGCCGCCGTTATCCAGCCGTGTGAATTTTCCTACTTCTAAATTCGGCACATACTGACTGATAGTATACTCCTGTTTGCCTTTAATCAGACGTTTGTACTGGTGATACGTTTTGCACTCAATCCAGTTCGTAATATTGCTGAAATAATGTGCGGACATCACCGGATTATCATGTCCTGCCAGCTCCATTGCGATCATCGGCGTTGCTCCCTCGGCAATCAAATTGATCAATGCAAGATGCCGTGTATCGCCAAGATTCATATATTGGATTTCGCCATCCTTCAATGCAGTAGAATCCTTTTCATACAGAACCTTGTATCCGTACCGTTCACATATAATCTGATTGTAAAAATAGCGTAGGCAAGTATTTAAATTTATATAGGTGAAATACCGGCTGTTATATGGCCGGCAGCGTTCCCACTTCATGTAGTGTACATCCGCAGCAAACAGCGTATCAATATCGTTCACCGAGCAGTCCTTGATATGATCCTGATACCACTGAATTGTCTTTCCCAACGTTTCCGGAATAACATAGCTTTGTTCTTCGTAATCGTCCCGAATATGGTAGGATACCCTTTTACGCGATCCTTTTATTCGGTTTCTTCGAATGGTAAGTTTCCATTCTCCATTGACATGATGCAGACAATTCTTCGGCGTTAAGACAAACTCGCGCGGCCGAAGTGGAAGTACGCCAGAAACCTTCCACCAAAGATAAATCGGGAAGTAAAACAGCTTTTCACTTTCGTCCTCAGTTTCCTTCCAGAACCGGTCGACAATATCTCCGAACCGGAAATATGTATCAAATGATGCCAGCTTTCTCTGTCCGCCATTAGAATACATTCGCGTGGCATCGTCAACCGATTGCAGAGCGTCCTCGATTTCCGCGATTTCATTTTCCCGTTTTTCCGACGGCAACAGCGCGAAAAAATCAAGCAGATGGGAAGCATTCATGATACTTTCTTTTTCATGGATATGCGCCAGTTCCCGTATCGGGCAGCGAATGACTTTCTTTACGCTGTATATGAACTCCTGCAGCGACAGCAGCGCCAGTTCACCCATACGGAACATTACATACGTTTTCCAGTAATCAATAAACTCGGCAAGAGTCATCTTCAAATAGGCAGCGTACTCTCCGAATTCATCGACTGTTATCCGAAAATCGAAGTTATATCTGCTGTACTCATCACACAGGTGCCAAACATCATCTTCAAATACGCAGTTTTCAATGACCCGTTCTTCTCGATACCCTCGAAAAATCTTCTTTGCCGAGACAAGCGAACGCATATCCATATCCGGAATAGACAAAATCGATTCAAACTTGCTGATTCTTTCGACTGTATTCATCGTTCACCTCCCGAATGATCTGTTCAAAATCGTTTTTCACCTTTGTGCCATAAGTCTCCTCTATGCAGTGCAGTATTTCATCCAAAGTAGGAAGAATAATCTCTTTCAGGATAGCAATATACTTTTTCTTCTGCTGAATATTTTCTGTCTTCTTATATAGTGCTTTCAGACGGTTGACTTCACTGATCATCAGCCACATCGTAGACTTCGTGCTGATTTCATATTGACAGCTAATACGGTTCGTTCTGTCCGTATATGGGCAAACTTTTCCGCAGGCCGTGATCAGACAAAGCGTTTCATCCTGTTTAGATACCGCTTCACCTGCACCAATACGATGTAATACCAGGAGAATATCCTTTGATGAAACTGCAGTATAAAGCTCGCGCGCAGTCTTTACGGCACGTTCCATAGTCATTTGGGCCAGACCCACAGACCGTTCTACTTCCGATGGTGTCAAATTCAGTTCTTGAATCAGCTTTGTCTGCGTATGGAGAGACAGCTTCTGGTACTCTTTTCCCGCCAGTATCTTCAGCAGCGTTGAAGGAATAAACGACAGCACACCGCGTTCAAACAACTCTCTCGCTACAAACTCCGGAGAAAATCCAGACATCTTTGCGTCTCGCAGATAAACGCTGGTCGTCTTTGCAAATTCGCCATATGAACCCTTATGAGAACGCGCCAGAGCAGCCAGCATATATCCTTTGACAGAAAACTGGTCATCATTTTCCAGAATATCATCTGTCAGTACATAGATCATCTGCATGAATGCTTTGTTGGCCGAGCGTGACCGGAAGTTAGACTCCAGAAAAAGCTCACCGATTTCTTCTCCCATATAGCGCGAAATCTGTTCATACGTCGCAATCGTCCGAATCAGCGGCTTGTCCTCAGGCAATCCACTAATTTGATGGAATGCCTCTGCGACAGCAAACAGCTTGCCAAAGTGTACTTCTACGCTTTCCGGAACATGAAACTTGATGCTCGCCACACCAGTAGTCCCTTGTGTTTTGCTCGGCGTAAGTTGAAGCACCGACAGGCGATATAAAGCAGAGTACAGTGTCAGCCGGGCATCAACATCTTCAAACGAGCCATCCTGTACTCGCTCCAGTACCTCTCCCGGCGTCATCGTAAGCTTTGGGTGCGGAATTCGCACAATATCCGTATTCCGTATCACGCTGATGAAATGTATCGAAATAAAAAGCCATGTGTCAACAAAGTTTTTTGACGTCGCAGCCTTGGCATACATATCGTTTTCTGCAATATAATTCTCATTAAACATATGAAAGATAATTTTCAGATAATCGTCTGGATCATAGGCTTCTGCATTTTCAGAATTTGTACTGTGCGGATTCATAAAATAGTCCCGGTAGTAAAATGTCTTGCAGTGTACCCGAGTCCAGTTGATAAAATCTGCCAGAATGTCACCGAAAATCTTTGGAAGATGATCGAAACCGTCTGACATGAGTGAGGCGATCTCCTGATCTGTTGAAGTTTCCAGTTCTCCCGGCAGAAAATACAGAAGGAAATCCAGCACCTTATTGGCCGCCTCTGTTTCCAGTCCCACATCTTTGCAATACCGTCTGAATACTGCTTCTGTCGCTGGCAACTGCTGTTTTAATTTTTCTATCAGTTTCTTGTTTTTTTCTTCTTCATTACAGTCATAATGCTGACAGAATTCCTCCAATGATTTACGGCACCGCTCAAACTGCGCATCCTCCATCAGAATCCTGCCGTTTTCCGTAACTTCAGGCTGCGTTCCAAACCACTGGTTGCTAACGAAAAACGTGGAAACATCAAACATAAATTCGGCATTAATAATATGATATTCTGTTTTAAGTTTTTCAATTTGGTCAGACAAATCAATCATGCATACCTTCCTTTAGCGCCATTTGCTGCTTCTCCGATTTCCAAAGCGAATAATTAAAAATCTCGCTGCTGACTTTCTCATACTGCCGCTCCAGATCACTTTTATTGTTGATATAAGTAAGCGCCGACTCCGGCGATTTATCTCCGCGCCAGTACATCAAGCCTTCTACGCCTTCTCCATATAAGGTCAGTTTCACTGAGAACCAGTGCCGGAAGATATGCGGACTAATCTGTTTTTCCATCAGCAACTGTCCATAGGTCACTACCTCAAAATCATCACTTGCCAGCATTTCCGGAATACACGCCTCTACAACATCATGAAATGCCTTGCGGTAGCTGTCATAAGTGAAAGCCTTGCCATCTCTGGTTAACGTCAGTGCGCCATATTTTGCCTCGTACTTACGGCCTTGTATGTAACTCATATATCTCTGATAGCAAGCATAGAACACCTCTAAGAAAGCCGGATACACGCGCTGTACGCGTTCCTTTTTGATCTTACCCACACTGACCAGATCTGAGCGCAGCACCAATTCTTTTTTCAAGTCAATAAAGATATTCTTAATGTTACCGTCTACCATCTCAAAGCGAATACCTGCGCCAAGCGGTGAATCTGTTCGGCGGACATTACAGGCCTCAGACGGACGCAGACCGGCAAAAGCGCCCAGTGCTGCAAGCATCAACAAGTTCGGATAGATGGTCATAATCCGATTGAAAATAATCTGAAAAACCTTTTCCGGCAGGTCACGCAACATTGGACGCACCTCGTTACCGTACAGCACCTCAAAGATTGGTTTTCTAATCGTGATATATCTTTTTTTCTGTTTGCTGTACTTCTTCTCCTGCGTGTACAGATCACTGATTTTCATTTTGCAGCTTGTATTCTGCCGCAGCATTTCCTCCAGAAAATCCATCACATTGATAATACAGCGCTCTACCGTCGACTTGGCACGATGTGCAGTCTGGATATCTCCCTGAAGCCGACATAAGCCGTAATCATTCAAGAAATCCCTTACCATCTCTTTCTTTATGTCAGTCAGCTTATCGATATGGTATTGGTCGAAAAACACATAGTTCAGCAGCTTGACGATGTTATTCGCCGCTGGTGCATTATCGCTGGAAACACTTCGGCTGCCGCCGCCACGCACATACTTATGAAAATTCGTCCAGGCGAGAACCTCATCGTCTTCCTTGAGAACAATCATGCTCCGCTGTATCAGTTCCGTGTCTTTATAGACTAATTTGTGCTTATAAACCGCAAATCTCATATCCACACCCAGCGCGATTGCAACTATTTCAAGCACAATCGTCATACGTTTCCTTATTTTCTATACTCTTATGTCAGAATAACAATACATTGTAGGCATCGAACCAACAATCTTTCATTTTCAGCCATTAGAAATGAATTTAGCCCATACGGACCTCTGCATATCTAGCCTATATTGATTTACAAATCGAATATCCGACATCCATTTATCGCATGCATCAGCGTATTTATAATTTCCCTCATGGGTATTAACAAGCCATTCGATATGATTCAGTATATCAGTTTTGCTCATCAATCGAGAATCCATCAAATTCTTCAGTAATTCCTGCCGCTGTCCATCAGTCAGTCCCTCATTCTTGCTGACGGTATAGCCATACAGCCGCAAGGTAGACATATCCGAAAGATCAGCCATAGAAAACGATGTACTATTCGGTGCATATGTTTTCAACTTCATCAAAGGGAAGCCATATTGCTTTGCATACTCCAGATAACTGGTTTCATTGATAAAATACCGATCCCCTTGTTTATCATAATAGACATTGAACGGAACCGGCATATTTCTGTTTGCGCATAGCACATAGGCTGTAACCGGTGTGTAATTCTGCTCAATATTACTAATATGCTTATGGGAATACACATAAACTGTTGTAATTTTATTCGGATTACGGAATGTATTATCACCAAGAATGTCGATAGCCGCATCGCTTAGTATAGTTGCTTCGCAAATATGGTGTTTTTCGCCTTTGTACTCAAAATCCCGTAAACCTTGCATCAAAGTTGCAAGAATAGTCTGCGAAAAACCTCGGTGAATCCAAAAGTTTGTATCCGATTTTTCATGCGCGTCACTTATAAGAAATATTTCATGATTTTCGTTTTTATTACCCAGAATAACGGACAAACATGCGCTGGATGGGACATCTTCTTTTCGATACAAATCAGATTTTATATCCAACTGTGAATATATCTTTACCAGTTTCTTGTCACGTATATACTTTTGTGGATCGCTCAAATAATCATCTAATTCTTCAATGTCTCCTTCAAAATCCTCTTGATCTTGAATAAATATTCCTATCTGTTTTCCATATTTATGAATAGATGAAAAGTCTTTCAGCGTCTCATCTTCGTAAAAATCAGGTTCGTTCATCTCAAGTGTGTATAGCTTAGATTTTAAGATATCCCTTTTATGATTTGCTTCTGCTATACTTAATTGCGATATATCCTCTCGTGACGAAAGTTCCACCATAACACCTTTGACAATATATTTTCCAATGAAAAAGCTAATAGTGGAGAAAGCATATTCCTCATTTTTCAAAAGGCAACTAAACCACTCGCTCGAATTGCTATCGTAATCACTACGGCAGCGAACCTGAAACAAACCGCCTGACGATCCAGCATAAGAATAATTAAAAAATGAAGCTACTGCAAGATCAATATGAATTTCCTCGCCGATCAATATAGTTAATTGTTCAGCAATCTTTTCTAATTCGCCATAACAATACTCTCGCACAGTTGCTTTTTGTTCGCTTTCTCCTTTTAACCACAGTCGTCCCCAAGTGATGCCAATTGCTCGAATTACTTCACAGCAATGCATATATACCGCCAAATGTTTATATGTCCACCCAGCATCAATCAGCTCTTTCGGCGTAATATCCCTATCCTTTTCATAGGCATCTACAAATGCTTGCGCTACTGCGTTCATTTTAATTCTCCGATCCCATCACATTATCCGTCCACATTTCACACTGACTCATTACAGTCTGGATTGCATCTTCCATGCCTTCCGGCGGATAATGATGATGTCTCAAAAGTCGCTTTACTAAACGGCGCATATTCGCCCGTGCGCCCTCTTTTTTCTGCCAATCAATGGTACGGTTTTTACGAAGAAGGTCTGTCAGCTCCTTAGTAAGCGCAATCAATTCATCATTTTCATAAAAGTCCTTGATTGCCTGAGGTTTCGTTAGAGCATCATAAAATGCCAATTCCTCTGCTGTCAGTCCCAGTTTTTCACCGGCTGCCGCCGCTGCTGCAATATCCTTTGCCAGCTTTAGCAGCTCTTCAATGACTTCTTCATTCGTCAGCATACCGTTCAAATAGCGGTTCATTGCACTCTGAATGATTTCCGAGAACTTTTCAGACTTCACAACGTTTGTCTTTCGGTAAACTGATACCTGCTCCGCAATCAGCTTTTTCAACAGTTCGACAGCAAGATTCTTTTCTTTCATCCGCGCGATTTCTTCAAGAAACTTGGGATCGAAAATCGAAAATTCTGTCTGAACATCTGAGAACAGGTTGATCACGCCTTCACTTTTGATGCTGTTCTTGAGCAATTCGTTGATTCGCTCATTTACCTCTGGAAGTGTGAATTTCTTCCCTGTTCCGCCTGTGATCAATCGGACAACCATCGTTCTTACAGCATCAAAGAACGCCGCTTCAATGCGAATCTGTTCATTGACTAAACTGCTGCATAGTGAAAGAGCCTGTCGAAGCAACAGGGCTTCCTTGATAAAGATATTCTGTGTCTTTTCCTTATCTGGCAAGTCATGTTCGGCTACACTTTTCCCGAGGATAAAATTCACACCGCCGCTGATTGTTTTTGCTCTTTCCAAGTCTGAACCATTCATAAATTTAGAATAATCAAATCCATGGAAAAAGTCTCGACAAACTTCCAGTTTTTCAAGGAATTTCGGATATGCTGCCTTACTGACATCCGTGTTACCGTAATTTTTGCGATCACGAGCAGTATAGTCATTCATGGCCTGCTTCAAAGCTGAAGCAATGCCAACGTAATCAACAATCAGACCGCCCTCTTTATCCTTGAAAACACGGTTTACACGCGCAATCGCCTGCATTAAATTATGACCAGACATCGGCTTGTACACATACATTGTTGCCAGCGATGGTACATCAAATCCTGTCAGCCACATATCTACGACAATGGCAATCTTCAGCGGTGAGTTATTATCCTTAAACTTTCGCGCCATATCATCTTTATGTGCTTTATTTCCGATAATTTCCCGCCATTCCTCAGGATCGTTATTACCCTGCGTCATGACTACGCCGATTTTTTCTGTCCATGTCGGACGAAGTTCCAGAATCCGCTTATAAATCTTCATCGCAATCGGACGTGAATACGCTACAATCATCGCCTTGCCCGTCAGAATGTTCTGCCGGTAATTCTCGTAATGATCAAGGATATCGTCAACCAGCGAGTTAATAGTCTGATCAGCGCCTAAAATCGCCTCCATCTGACCGAGCTCTTTTTTGCTCTTTTCGATAACGTATGGATCTGTATTTTCTGCCATAATATCGTATTCATGGTCAATTAGATGCAGCGTTGCTTCGTCAAGTTTGAGATGTATAACACGGCTTTCATAATAGACCGGTCGTGTTGCGCCATCTTCGACTGCTTGTGTCATATCATAGATGTCGATATAATCACCGAAAACTTCTCGTGTACTGCGATCTTTCGTAGAAATAGGGGTACCCGTAAATCCAATATATGTAGCGTTAGGCAGGCTATCTCGAATGACACGTGCAGTACCGATAACGGTCTTTGCTTCAACTTCACCGTTATCCTTTTGCTTCACAACAACTTTTTCATTAAGTCCATACTGTCCACGATGCGCTTCGTCTGCCATTACAATAATGTTTCTACGTTCCGACAACGGCTCGCTGCTTTCTTCGAACTTCTGCATGGTCGTAAAGATAATACCATTTGCCTGGCGATTTTCCAGAAGTTCTTTCAGATGTTTGCGGCTTTCTGCCTGCTGTGGAGTCTGGCGCAGAAAATCTTTGCAGCGAGAGAATTGACCATAAAGCTGGTTATCCAGATCATTTCGGTCTGTGATAACTACAATCGTAGGACTTTCTAACACCTTTTGCAGACCATGCGCATAGAAAACCATAGATAAAGATTTACCACTGCCCTGCGTATGCCAGAACACGCCGCCCTTACCATCCGTTACCGTCGCGTGTTTGGTAGACTCCAGTGCTTTTTTGACAGCAAAATACTGATGGTATCCTGCAAGCACCTTAAACGTATTTTGTCCATCTACATTAAAGCAAATAAAGTTCTTCAGAATATCCAAGAAACGTGTTTTCTCGAACATTCCCTCAAAGAAAGTATCAAACGTTGCATATTGTGTATTCTCATAACTGCCGTCAACCGTCTTCCATGCCATAAAGCGATCCTCGCCAGATGTAATCGTACCCGCGCGAGAAGTTGTCATATCACTCATTACGCAAATCGCATTATAGACAAACATCGACGGAATTTCATACATGTAGTTACGCAATTGACGATAAGCCGCCGATGCATCCGTTTCCTCGCGGGACGGGGATTTCAGCTCAACAACAACCAGCGGCAATCCATTCACAAAGAGAATAATATCCGGTCGTTTTTCAGAATTCTCAATAAAAGTCCATTGATTAACCACCGTAAACTCATTATTGGCAGTATTTTTGAAGTCAATAAGATAAACGAGGCCAGCGCGTTCCTCGCCATTGTCCATATATTTTACAGGAACACCATTTTGCAGATAATCCATGAACACCATATTTTTCTGCAGCAGGGTCCCCGTTTCAAAATTTTTCAACTTATATATTGCTTCATTCAAAGCGTTCATGGATAACCCTTTATTTACACGCTGAAGGCAGGGTAACAACAAATCTTCATAAAGCGGAGAATGATAATCACGTTCTACATCCGGGCCATAGACATAGGTATAGCCCAAATTTTGATTAAACAACTCAATAATCGAATTTTCATAATCTGCTTCTGTATATACTCCTTGCATGATTACACCCCTTCATACGCTAGGCAACATACTTGCTCTGCATTTAAATCGATTGTATATCTCTCAGCCATGATTTCTAACAGAATATTTTGCTCATATTTGTTTGCATATATGTCTTGGTACTGTAGTTGAATCGTGTATTTACCTGCACATTCTGGCGGACACTCTATAAAAACCTCTAAATCAAATTTGTGCGTTGTCGGCACACAAAACAGCAGTGAACTCAAATCCATCTTCTCATCATGCTCATGTCCACACTTGGCCAAACGACATTTTACATTGATTGCCGCACCATTTCCGCAATTCTGTACAAGTATTTTAATGTATGGCTGCATCACCGGCTTAAGCATCATCCCTGCCTCTCCCGCATTCACCGAATATGGTTGAGATAGTACTCTAGATTGCTCCTCTGTTAATTGATTTGATAAGGTAATCTTGTTTTTTCTAACCGTATAAACCAGTCTGTCAAGCAATATGTCCTCCCGTTGCCATGGCTCCAGCGTCAGTTTTCCCATCTTCTTGCCTTGTTCGCGCATCGTTCCCACCAAAGAGCCACTATATCGTGCAATATATTTATTGAACGAAAAGTATGGAATGACAGCCAATCTTTCAGTTTCTCGAGTTATATTCAGAATTTTGTCATTTGTTGTATTAGCTTGCTTAGCCAATGAAATAGATACTATTCCCAGCATAACTGTTCCAACCAGCGCTTCAAATCCAGCAATATAGCCGATAACATCGCCAGCTGTCCATTCAGCAGTCCAAAAGGTATTGACAGGATGATATTTGAAGAGTGCATGCACGATAATTAACGGACCACAAAACACCAGAAATGCAATAATAAAAGTAATTACTTTATGTTTCTTCAGCCATGTTAAAATATCATCCATAGAAAGCTCCTTTATATTCTATTATAAACGATAATTTAGCGGCTTAGAGCTGGACGGCGGAGACATCAATCTCACCGGACATCAACTTCGGCAGTAGCGTATCACGCATTTTGGACAGTGTTTGCGATTGAACATCGTTTGCTTTCATAGCCTCATACATTGGCGCAATCAGAGATTCAAACTCTTCAAGGGCTGATGCAGAGGGAATGACAACTTCCATCGCATTCAATATATCTGTTGTCATGCTTGGAACGGCGGATCCAGCATTCATAGATGCGAGGTCTTTTGCCTTGACAAAGTGATATACAAACTTCGCTACATTCGGAAGTTTCATTTCGGTATAGAACATGGTGTCAACAGACCAAAACGGTTGATTGACATACATGACGTTGTTCAAAGTCCCTTTTCTTGGAATCAGAACTGACTCCTTGTTATACAGAGGGCGCTCAACATAGCGCATTATCCCGCCAGAGCCATAGACGGGATAGATACCATCAGCTAATTTCTTGTGGTCTTTACCGTATTTTACGATTATGAGATCAGATAGATGTCCATGCGACCATGCAGGATCAAGGTTATCACTGAACATTGAAGAGTAAATCGCTTGAGCCTGCTGCTGTAAATTATCGTTTATTTTTTTGTTTGTCTCGATCTTTGCATCAAGAGAAGAAAGAACGGCTGCGATCTTTCTCTGAGTAAGTTCATCTGGTAAGGGAATTGTGATGTCTTGAATATTCTTTATGGGTAGCTTAGCCTGAACTGCTCCAACCGTGCCTCGAGTAATTTCCTGCTGTCCATAGGAGGATTTTAAGAAATAGTACAAAAAGTCCCTATCAACTCCAGACAGAGAAGTCAGTTTAACACAGTTTTCGGTTAAATTTGCTTCATTTAAGGACTTGCCAATAACAGCTACAAGACCTATTGTTCCAACGATTGATAAAACAATATCTCCTTCATTGACAATATACCTAGAAATAGTCTTCTGCGTCTCATCATCAACAAACTCAAACGAGCTATCCAATTCGAGAGTTCTTTTTCCGTTCAAGTCTCGTACTCTTATGTACGGATGGGTGTTTGGTTTGGTGATGAGGTTGATACCTTTTGGGAGTCTCTTTCCTCCCTTAACCGTAGCGATATCACCCAGTTTTACCTCGTGTATTTCCATGTTTTCACCATCCTATCCGATGTATTTTCTATGTGCCAGCTTCACATTCTGCTGTTTCACCATTGCATAATGCATGGTGGTATCGATTTTCTGATGCCCTAAGAGCTGCTGGACCTGCTCTATGGGCATTCCCTTGTCTATGGCAGTAGTAGCCAGAGTGCGTCTGAACTTGTGGGGATGAACCTTTGGAATATTCAGACGCTTTCCCAATTCCCGAAGGCGTACCTCCACTCCGCCGATCATCAATCGGTCAAAGGGCGCTTTCAGTGAAACAAACAAAGCCGGGTTTTCATCGGTTCTGCCCTCAAGATAGTTTTGAAGGTGGATCTTCGTCCTTGCATCAAAGTAAACCAATCGTTCTTTATTGCCCTTTCCGATAACCACACATTCGCGTTCATTGAAGTTGATGTCCTCGCGGTTTAGCGTAACCAGTTCTCCAACACGCATTCCAGAGGAAGCCAGAAGATCAATCATCGCCAAGTCTCGTGTCGTTTTGCAGTTGTCGCGCATCAGCTCCAACGCTTCATCGGTGTAGGTGTCCTTGACCACCTTTGCGGTCTTGACTTTATGAATACGGCGTACCGGACTTTTCACAATGAAATCTTCATCTTCAAGCCAAGAGAAGAAGCTGGACAGGATCCGGCGAATATTGTCTATGGTCACTTTGCTTGACCTGCGCTGAACCTGATAGTTGGTCAGATAACGACGCAAATCATCTGTGGTGATCTGTCGCACAGCCTTTCCAACTCTGGCAATCAGAGCCTCAATCGTCTTCCGGTAATAGCTCAGGGTTTTCTCCGAACAGCCTTCGATCCGCTTTGCCGTGATAAATGCTTCGACTGCATCTGTTTCTTCTGTTGGAATTGAGCTGCTATCATAGGTGATCGTTGCCCCTTCTAAGGTCTTAGCCATTGCTTCCCGTAGGTGCATAAGCTGTTCGTTGTTGAGATACGGAAGCATTTTTCGCTGTATCTCCGTGATGAGTTGTTCTGTCATTGTCGTGTCTCCTTTCGAGGTAAGAGAACGACATTCAGTGGCAGTCCCTTTTGTAAAACTCTCGCCACTGGTGAGAGTTATTCAGACGGTAAACGATAATTTACAGCAGCAAGCAGCCGCCTTGTTTGAGTCGTGGTTTGTTAATTATGATCCGTGGGATGGAGTGCAGCCCTCCGAGTGGAAAAATGCTCCTTTAGGATCATTTGTTGAGATCAAACGCGGAGGATCGCCTCGTCCAATTCAGGACTTTTTGTCGGATTCAGGGCTTCGATGGCTCAAAATCTCGGATGTAACTTCCCTGAGCAGTCCCTTTGTACTTGAGATCAAGGAGCATATCAAGGAAGAGGGGTTAAGGAAGACTGTTTTCCTCCATGCTGGTGAGCTGGTTTTGTCTAACAGCGCAACTCCGGGTATTCCCAAAATTCTGGATGTCGATACTTGCATTCACGACGGTTGGCTGTACTTCCCAAAGTCAGAGCTGTCAAAGTATTATCTCTACCTGTTCTTCAAGCATATTAGAAAAGAGTTGGTAGCTTTAGGAAACGGCAGCGTGTTTACCAATCTCAAGACCGATATTTTGAAGGCGTTTCCGGCAACTAAAGCGGATGAATCAGCACTAAAAGAGTTTGATGCCTTGGTCACGCCTTTGTTTGATGCTATGCTCAATGCAGATAGAGAGAACTTCAAACTTGCTGCAATGAGAGATGCACTTCTTCCAAAACTCATGTCGAGTGAGATTGATGTCAGTGAGGTTGAGCTTTAAGCCGCTAAATTATCGTTTATCTTCTTATTGACAGCAATCCGATCATCAATGCTTCTTAGCAACTTACCAATACGAAGTTGAGTTTCAAGAGTGAAACATGGAACCTCGTATTGCATAATCGCGGTTTTATCGCCTCTTGGCATCTTTGTCCCTTTCGATGTAGCAGAAGCATAATTAAAAAACGCATCATTAGCTAAGACATAGTATAAAAACGTCGAATCGCACCCGTGCTCTGCTCTAAAAACAAGAACATCATTTGAGCACCCACCATCTTCATTCGCCATCCAGATTTTCTTAAAATAGGGGCGGATATTGGAAACTAATATATCGTCTTTTATATACTGCTGGGCATATTGGACAGAAGGTAATGCTCCTGCATCGACAATACCTCCCTTGTTGGGCATCATATTCTCAGTGGAAACATAATTTCGTTTAGATAGAGTATCAACCGACACTTTTCCTTTAGCGTATGAACACAGAGAGCTAAGTTCAGATTTCATACCCAATCGCCCCCAGTCGCTCCTTGATCTGCGCTTCAAGTTCATGAGATTTAACAAAAAGATCAGATAACTCAGCCGTCAGGCGTCCCATTTTCTCTTCAAACGGCTCACCGTCATCTTCCTGTTCCTCAATGCCAACATAGCGTCCCGGTGTGAGGATATAGTCCTGCTTAGCAATGTCCTGAGTAGTAACAACCGCGCAGAAGCCTTTTTCGTCTTCAAGTGTTCCTTCAACAAAGGCATTGTAAGTGTCAGCGATTTTCTTGATGTCTTCATCCGTCAGCTCGCGCAGCTTTCGCGTGACCATAGTGCCGAGCTTTCGTGCGTCGATGAATAACGTCTTGCCTTTCTGTTTCTTGTTCTTTGCAAGAAACCAAAGCGATACCGGAATCTGCGTCGTATAGAAGAGCTGCGTCGGCATTGCGACGATGCAGTCCACAAGGTCAGCATTGATAATGTTCTTGCGGATTTCACCTTCACCGCCAGACTGTGAGGAAAGCGAACCATTTGCAAGCACCATGCCTATACGACCATTCGGAGCGAGATGCCAGATCATGTGCTGCAACCATGCAAAGTTGGCATTGCCAGCGGGAGGCGTACCATACTGCCAGCGAACATCATCAGTTAGCTTATCTGCACCCCATCCAGAAAGGTTAAACGGGGGGTTCGCCATAATATAATCCGCCTTGAGCTGCGGGTGGCAATCATTGAAGAATGTGTCCGCATTGAACTTGCCGAGATCAGCTTCAATACCACGAATAGCAAGATTCATCTGCGCCATCTTCCACGTGGTCGGGTTGGAGTCCTGACCGAAGACGGAAATCTTGTTGATGTTGCCGCCGTGATTTTCGATAAACTTTGCGGACTGAACGAACATACCGCCAGAGCCACAGCACGGATCATAAACACGTCCATTAAACGGCTGCAGCACTTCAACGAGGGTACGCACAACGCAAGAGGGAGTATAGAACTCACCAGCAAGTTTGCCTTCCTGTTCGGCAAACTTAGAGAGGCAGTATTCGTATGTACGACCGAGAATGTCCTTGCTGTTCCCATGCTCGATCATCTGAATGTTTGTGAAGAGATCAACTACTTCGCCAAGACGCCGCTTGTCCAGCTCCGGACGAGCAAAGTTCTTGGGAAGAATATCTTTGAGACGCTTGTTCTCCTTTTCAATGCTGCGCATGGCATCATCAATTACCGTGCCTATTTCCGGAGTGTGGGCGGAAGCAGCAATCGTGCTCCATCTTGCATTCTCAGGAACAAAGAAAATGTTCTCTGCCGTATATTCATCCTTGTCTTCTTCGAAGCCTTCGCCCTCATCGACCAATTCTCTATACTTTGCCTCGAAACGGTCGGATATATATTTCAGAAAAATCAGGCCTAATACGACCGATTTATATTCAGAAGCATCGATATTGCCGCGTAATACGCAGGCAGCATCCCATATCTGTTTTTCAAATCCAATATTTGATGTATTCTTTTCTGCCATACTCTTAACCTCCCATGATGTTATTCTATAAAATTTACTGTCCGAAAAAACGTACTAAACGACTCTAAGTATTACTGTATTGGTCATATCTCGTTCTATATCCATAATTTTTTTGCATCTGCAAACAGATCTCTATTCGACAGGAAATCTTATAAACCTCTTATTAGTCATTATACACAAAACAAGCATTCAAAGCAATGATTCCGAAGGAGATTTATAGCATATTATGGTAATTACTCTATATATTTTTAAAGATATTGTCTCCGAGAGAAATCCTGCCAGCAAAGTAACAGCCGCAATCTGAAACATTATATTTTCTCTATACATTTCTTCTCATCGAAAATTTGCTCCACGCCCTTACTACATCAATTATTTTCAAATAAATAAGAGGCTGCATTTTCTCTTATTATAAGAAAATGCAGCCTCTAAAATTCGTTATTTTTATCAGTCGCTTTTACGCGCTAAATTTGTGAATCGTCCATTTTATCGTTCATTCGGTGAAAAATTTTTTCCGGAGTTCCGGAGAGTTTCGGCTAACCTAAGACGGGCTTTCAGCGCGCTGTACCGTCTGCCCTTCTGGTTGTTATTTACCATATACGCTACCACATCCTGACTGCCGACGATAACGAGCAGGCGCTTCGCGCGTGTGATCGCGGTGTAGAGAATGTTGCGCGTGAGCAGCTTGCGCGGCAGACCGTCCGACAGGGCGAGCACCACCGCGTCAAACTCGCTGCCCTGCGATTTATGTACGGTGACAGCATACGCCAGCTCCAGCTCGTTCAGCATATCGAAGGTGTAGGTCGCAATGCGGTCGTCAAAGCGAATCACCATGCACTCCTGCTGTGGAAAAATGCGGATAATCTCGCCGACGTCGCCGTTGAACACGCCGGTTCCCTGCTCGTCGTCGCCCTGTTTTTCCCACACGATGTCGTAGTTGTTTCGCACCTGCATCACGCGGTCGCCCTCGCGGAAAATGGTGTCTCCGAAGCGCTTTTCCAGCTTGCTTTCACTTGGTGGATTGAGTGCCTCCTGCAGACGGCGGTTGAGCGGAATGGTTCCGCTGCCGTGCCGCTTGGCAGGCGAAAGCACCTGTATCTGTGCAGGAGTGAAGCCGTAGTGCTTGGGCAGTCTCTGGGCGCAAAGCTGTGCCACCGTTTCAATAACAGACGCCGGATCCGCCCGTTTCATGATGAAAAAGTCGCCGTCCGCGCCGGATGGTCTGGGCATTTCACCCGCGTTGACCGCGTGCGCGTTCATGACAATATCCGACTGCTGCGCCTGACGGAAGATCTCGGTCAGCTGAATGGTCGGCACCCGATGTGAGGTGATCAGGTCGCGCAGGAAGTTGCCCGGACCGACCGGCGGCAGCTGATCGGCATCACCGACAAGCACGAGCCGCGCACCGTGCGGCAGCGCATTGATGAGCGCCTGCATGAGCGTGATGTCCACCATGGACACCTCGTCCAGAATGACCGCGTCGCACTCGAGCGGATTGGTTACACTGCGGGCAAACACCGTGCGTCCGCCGCCCGCAAAGCCTGCCTCGAGCAGCCGGTGAATGGTTTTCGCCTCCATACCGGTCAGGTCGGAAAGACGTTTTGCCGCGCGGCCGGTCGGCGCGGCGAGCAGCGTGTCCAGTCCCAGTGCCTCAAACACCTGCAGGATGCCGCGCACCGTAGTCGTTTTGCCGGTACCCGGGCCGCCGGTCAGGATAACCAGACCATTGCGTGCAGCCGTTGAAATCGCGAGCTGCTGTTTCTCGGAAAAAGTGAACTCACTGCTTTCCAAAAGCGCGGAAAGCAGCTCATCCACGTCAAAATCGTACTCATAATTGCGCTCTGCCATGTAGCCGAGCATTTCGGCAAGGTAGGCCTCCGTGTCGTGCATATCGCGCAGATAGACCGCGTCGCGGCCTGCGATGTGCTCACGCACCAGCCGCCCCTTCTCCTCCAGACGGGCAATGCCGTGCAGCGCCCGGTCCTCGTCCACGACCACGTCATCGTCGCTCAGCAGCATGCACACCGCGTACAGCAGCTTCTCCACCGGGATGAACGTGTGGCCGTTGTTCAGGTTGAAGGTCAGCGTATACAGAATGCCCGCGTCCACGCGCTCATCGCTCAGCAGCGACAGCCCAAGCTCCATCGCCAGACCGTCCGCCAGCTTGAAGTCCACATCATAGTATGGGTCACACAGCAGATACGGGTTCTCGCACAGCGCGTCGATGGCGCTGTCGTGCAGGCGCTTGTACAGCAGCGGCGTGAGCGCGACCGGCAGACCGTGTTCGCTCAGGAAGTCCATCAGCAGGCGCATTTCGCTCTGTTCGGTGAACTGACGGCCGATCTCCTTCGCCTTGCGGTCGGTAATGCCGCGCAGCTCCGACAGACGCTCCGGCTCGTGCATAAGAATGTCAAACGTGTCCTCACCGAACTTTTCCGCAATTTTTGCCGCCAGCCGCGGACCGATTCCGCGAATCAGGCCCGAACCGAGGTACTCCGCGATGCCGCGCACCGAGGTCGGCAGCCGGCGCTCAAACGCCTCGGTCGCAAACTGCTCGCCGTAGGTCGGGTGCGTCACCCAGCAGCCGGTCAGAATGACCTCCTCACCCAGTCCAATGTTGGGAAACGTGCCGGTCGCCGTGACCTCGGCTCCGTTTTCCGCAGCAAGGCGCAGCACGGCATAGCCGTTTTCGTCGTTGTAGTAAACGATCTGCTGCACCGTGCCGCGCACGATCAAATATTCTCTTTCGTCCAACGTCCCACCGTCCCAACTTGTCATTCCAGATAGGTTATGTCCTGCCGTGCCGCCATGTACTTGGCGATGTTCTGCCCCTGCCCGCTGCCGATTTCGACAAATGTAATCAACAGACCGGGAAAATACTGCCGCCGTACGCGCAGTGCCGCGCGGATCAGGTGTTCGCTGACGGCATCGCAGCCGTCGCCGTACAGCGTCAGCTCCGCCGAGCCGTGCAGCCGCAGCAGCCGTGCGGAGACGATCTCGTACACCGTGTGCAGCACGGTGTAAAATCCCACCGCGGCAAATACCGCCAGAACCGATTGCAGAAAAACAGACATGAGCGTTCCCTCCTGCTATCAGCCTATGCACGGAGGGAACACTTTGTTAGTATATAGTATAGCACAATTGTTCGGATAAGTAAACCGAGCAGAAAATCCATGAATAATTGAAAATTGAGAATGGAGAATGAACGTGATGATAGAACGATAACCAAATTTCATTTTCCATTCTCAATTCTCCATTTCTGAAAAAGAGACGCTTTCGCGTCTCTTTTTCAGGTTTCGTGTTCTTTGCACCACTCATTCAGCGTTTCCCTATCGGTGCCCTGCATGGAACAGGCGGTTCCGCAATCCCGTTCATTGGGCGGCAGCGAGATACTCTCGCTCATCTTTTCCTCTTCCCTCGCGGCCACTGCCGGTTTGCTGCGGCGCAGCCACTCGAACGCCTTCGCGGCGGCCCGAAGCTGATAGCGGTTTTCGTGATTTTCCGACATAATTGCATCCCTCCTTCGCATAGTATGCGCAGGAAAGAGGATTTTACGCACAAAAAAGCTCCCATGCCGAAGCATGGGAGCTTGTAAATTGCGTTATGCTATTGCTTAACTGAAATTAAGCGTTGATAGCGGTTACGACGCCGGAACCTACGGTGCGGCCACCCTCACGGATAGCGAAACGCAGGCCTTCCTCGATAGCGATCGGGGTGATCAGCTCAACGTCCATCTCAACGTTATCGCCCGGCATGCACATCTCAGTGCCTTCCGGCAGAGTGATAACGCCAGTTACGTCGGTGGTACGGAAGTAGAACTGCGGACGGTAGTTGTTGAAGAACGGAGTATGACGGCCGCCCTCTTCCTTCTTCAGAACGTATACCTGACCGTGGAACTTGGTGTGCGGGTGAATGGAGCCCGGCTTAGCCAGAACCTGGCCGCGCTCAACCTCGTTCTTCTGGATACCGCGGAGCAGAGCACCGATGTTGTCGCCTGCTTCAGCGTAGTCGAGCAGCTTGCGGAACATCTCGATACCGGTTACAACGGTCTTGCGCGGAGCGTCCATCAGACCAACGATCTCAACTTCCTCGCCCATCTTCAGCTGGCCACGCTCTACACGGCCGGTAGCTACGGTACCACGACCGGTGATGGAGAATACGTCCTCGACCGGCATGATGAACGGCTTGTCAGCAGCACGGTCCGGGGTCGGGATATAAGAGTCAACAGCGTCCATCAGCTCGTGGATGCACTTGTACTCCGGAGCGTTCGGATCCTTGGAGTCGCAGGTCAGAACGTTCAGAGCGGAACCACGGATTACCGGAACGTCGTCGCCCGGGAAATCGTAAGAGGACAGCAGCTCACGGATCTCCATCTCAACCAGGTCGAGCAGCTCCTCGTCGTCTACCTGATCAGCCTTGTTCATGAAGACAACGATATACGGAACGCCTACCTGACGGGACAGCAGGATGTGCTCGCGGGTCTGCGGCATCGGGCCGTCAGCAGCGGATACAACCAGGATAGCACCGTCCATCTGAGCAGCGCCGGTGATCATGTTCTTAACGTAGTCGGCATGGCCCGGGCAGTCAACGTGAGCGTAGTGACGCTTAGCGGTGTGATACTCAACGTGTGCGGTGTTGATGGTAATGCCGCGCTCCTTCTCCTCCGGAGCCTTGTCGATTGCGTCGTATGCCTGATACTCAGCATCGCCCTCGAGAGCCAGAACCTTGGTGATTGCAGCGGTCAGAGTGGTCTTGCCGTGGTCAACGTGGCCGATGGTGCCAATGTTAACGTGCGGCAGAGAACGGTCAAATTTTTCCTTTGCCATTGTGGATATCCTCCTCGTAAAATGAATTAAAAGTCATGTTGCATTTATTTTACTGCATTTCGAGAAAAAATGCAATAGGCTGCAGCAGATTTTAGTCGTTGTTTTTGGTACGGCTGTCGATGATCTTCTCCTGAATGCTCTTCGGCACTTCAGTGTAGTGGCTCGGCTGCATGGTGTACTGGCCACGGCCCTGGGTGCGGGAACGCAGAGCAGTTGCGTAACCGAACATCTCGCTCAGCGGAACGCCGGCAGAGATAGCCTGTACGCCGCCGCGCGGCTCCATGCCCTGGATCTGACCACGACGGGAGTTCAGGTCGCCGATAACGTCGCCCATATACTCCTCCGGTACCATTACGTCAACCTGCATGATCGGCTCCATCAGAACCGGATCAGCCTTCTTCATAGCTTCCTTGAACGCCATAGAACCAGCGATCTTGAACGCCATCTCAGAGGAGTCGACTTCGTGGTAAGAGCCATCATACAGGGTTACCTTAACGTCAACAACCGGGTAGCCTGCGAGGATACCAGACTGCATAGCGCCCTGGATACCCTGATTAACAGGCTCGATATATTCCTTCGGGATAGCACCGCCAACGATCTTGTTGATGAACTCGTAGCCCTTACCGGACTCGTTCGGCTCAACGATGATCTTAACATGGCCGTACTGGCCCTTACCACCGGACTGACGAGCGTACTTCTGATCAACGTCAGCGGAGCGGCGGATGGTCTCCTTGTAAGCAACCTGAGGAGAACCTACGTTAGCCTCTACCTTGAACTCGCGCAGCAGACGGTCAACGATGATCTCCAGATGAAGCTCGCCCATACCAGCGATAATGGTCTGGCCGGTCTCTTCATCGGTGTAGGTCTTGAAGGTCGGGTCCTCTTCTGCCAGCTTAGCCAGCGCGATACCCATCTTCTCCTGACCAGCCTTGGTCTTCGGCTCGATCGCAACACGGATAACCGGGTCCGGGAACTCCATAGACTCGAGGATGATCGGGTGCTTCTCATCACACAGCGTATCGCCGGTGGTGGTGTTCTTAAAGCCGATGCCCGCAGCGATATCGCCGGAATATACGCAGTCGATATCCTGACGGTGGTTAGCGTGCATCTGCAGAATACGGCCCAGACGCTCGCGCTGATCCTTGGTAGCATTCAGTACGGAGGAACCAGCGGTGATGGTGCCGGAGTATACGCGGAAGAACGTCAGACGGCCAACGAACGGGTCGGTAGCGATCTTGAACGCCAGCGCGGAGAACGGCGCATCATCAGAAGACGGACGGGAATCCTCCTCGTCGGTCTGCGGGTTTACACCCTTGATGTCCGGGATGTCGGTCGGAGCCGGCATGTATTCGATAACAGCGTCCAGCAGCGGCTGTACGCCCTTGTTGCGGTATGCGGTGCCGCAGAGTACCGGAACGATTTCGTTGGCGATACAGCCCTTGCGGATTGCAGCCTTAACTTCCGGAATGGTCAGCTCTTCGCCCTCGAGGTACTTCATCATGAGGTCCTCGTCCAGCTCAGCAACGTGCTCCCACAGTTCGTCGTGGTACTGCTGAGCCTTCTCCATCATGTCAGCCGGAATATCCTCATCGCGGATATCCTTGCCGAGGTCGTCATAGTAAACCTCAGCGCGCATGGTGATCAGGTCGATGATACCCTTGAAGGTATCCTCAGAGCCGATCGGCAGCTGAACCGGAACAGCGTTGCACTTCAGACGGTCCTTCATCATGTTGACTACGTTGTAGAAGTCAGCACCCATGATGTCCATCTTGTTTACGAACGCCATACGCGGAACCTTGTACTTGTCAGCCTGATGCCAAACGGTCTCAGACTGCGGCTCAACGCCGCCCTTTGCACAGAATACGGTTACGGAACCGTCCAGTACACGCAGGGAGCGCTCTACCTCTACGGTAAAGTCAACGTGGCCCGGGGTGTCGATGATGTTGATACGATGCTCCGGGAACTGATGAGTAGAGCCGGACCAGTGGCAGGTGGTAGCTGCGGAGGTGATGGTGATACCACGCTCCTGCTCCTGCTCCATCCAGTCCATGGTAGCGGTACCGTCGTGGGTATCGCCGATCTTATGGTTTACACCGGTGTAATACAGAATACGCTCGGTGGTAGTGGTCTTACCGGCGTCGATGTGCGCCATGATGCCGATATTTCTGGTTCTTTCCAGGGAATATTCTCTAGGCATATTGCTCTCCTTTCAAAGCGTTATGCGGAAACCGACAGATTAGTAGCGGTAGTGTGCGAACGCCTTGTTCGCCTCTGCCATCTTGTGGGTATCCTCGCGCTTCTTAACAGCACCGCCCAGATTGTTGCAAGCGTCCAGGATCTCGCCTGCCAGACGCTCACGCATGGTCTTTTCAGAACGAGCGCGGGAGTACTTGGTGATCCAACGCAGGCCCAGGGTCTGACGACGCTCCGGGCGAACTTCCATCGGCACCTGGTAGGTAGCGCCGCCTACACGGCGAGCCTTAACTTCCAGGGTCGGCATGATGTTTTCCATAGCCTCGGTGAAAACCTCCAGCGGTTCACGACCGGTCTTTTCACGAACGATATCGAAAGCACCATAAACAACCTTCTGCGAAACGCCCTTCTTGCCGTCGAGCATGATAGAGTTTACCAGCTTGGTGACGAGCTTGGAATTATAAAGCGGATCGGGCAGAACGTCTCTCTTGGGGACATTACCTCTTCTTGGCACTTTACTTCCCTCCTTCAAAAATATTTGATTTCATAGGTACTTCGGCGGATCTTTGACCGCCGTTGTTCATGCCTGTCCGAGGTAAAGGCCCGATTTATCCAATCGGAACTAAAATGCCTCAGACAAAGCATAGCTGCTTTGCTGAAAAAATAACTTTCTCGCAAAACCTTGTGGGTTGGCTCATTACAGGCTGCACAGCACATATTGTAACTGTACAGGAGTAATCAAGCATGATCGTGCAGATCTAGGCGCATCCCGCACGCCGCGTACAAAGGTACGCAAGTGTGGGTGCAACGACGATATGCGCGGTCAGGCGCAGATTACTTGCCTGCCTTCGGGCGCTTAGCACCGTACTTGGAACGAGCCTGACGACGGTTAGCAACACCCTGGGTATCCAGAGTACCACGGATGATGTGGTAACGAACACCAGGAAGGTCCTTTACACGGCCGCCGCGAACCATAACTACAGAGTGCTCCTGCAGGTTGTGGCCTTCACCGGGGATGTAAGCGGAAACTTCCATCTGGTTGGTCAGCTTTACACGAGCTACCTTACGAAGAGCAGAGTTCGGCTTCTTCGGGGTCATGGTCTTAACCGTGGTGCATACGCCGCGCTTCTGCGGAGCGGACTGATCGGTAGCCTTCTTCTTCTGAGAGTTGTAGCCTACCTGAAGAGCCGGTGCCGTAGACTTGGTAACGACTGCCTCACGACCCTTACGGACGAGTTGGTTAAAAGTTGGCATTTTATTTCCTCCTTCTTTCAAAGATATTTATGAAAAGCGCGTTTTGCGCGATTCAACAAAAAAAATCAGTGCAGAACAACGACTACTGCCGCGCCGACATCAATGCCGACCGCATCGCCGAGCTCCGTCATTGTGGTGACCTCGGTAACTTCCATACCGTGTTCATTGCAAAGCTCATAAATCGGTCCGACGACTCGTTTTTCTGCGTCCAGCGCAACAAAGACCTGTGCGGCTTCGCCGTCCCGAATCGCTTTTTTCGACTGCTTTACACCGATCACCTTGTGCGCCGTGTGAAGTTCTGAAAGCATAATATTCCTCCTATACGGCATACTCCCATAGTATACGGGTTTGTCCCCCTGTTGTCAAGTGTTTTCTCGAATTTTTTTATTTTTTACGAAATTTTTCTTTTCCAGACAAATTTGACACCTGACAAAAGGAGTTCCCGCAGGATACATTCAATGATTACGCTATACCGTAGGGTGCGACGACCTCGGCGCACCGTTTCTAACGATTGGTACACGTTATCCCGTAGGGGCGAGCAGTGCTCGCCCACGCATCCGTTTAACCATAGCGCAGGAGGCCAATGGCCTCCCCTACGGGGGTAACATCATGCAAACGGTTTACCAATAAATATGTGCCTGTCGTTATCGGTTTGCGGGCGAACAATGTTCGCCCCTACGGGACAGATTGTACAGACCGGATAGATACGGTGCGCCGTGGTCGTCGCACCCTACGGTATCCATTCAGCATAAAATTGAAACGGAGAAACATCGTAAACCGTCACGGTAATTCTCCATTCTCAATTTTCCATTCGGCACAAGCAAAAACAGGAGAACACCTTACAGTGTTCCCCTGTTTTACTTATCTTATACAGCTATTCCGTGCTTTCTGCAAATCAGTCGAGATTTACAGTCTGCTCGTAGTGACCGGTGCAGTAATCGGACACACCCGAGCCGGCCGGAATCAGCTTGCCGATGATTACGTTCTCCTTCAGACCCATCAGCGGATCGACCTTGCCCTTGATCGCAGCGTCGGTCAGCACGCGGGTGGTCTCCTGGAAGGATGCAGCGGACATCCAGGAATCGGTTGCGAGGGATGCCTTGGTGATACCCATGAGGGTCGGCTCCGCAATTGCCAGACGGAGACCTTCCTCGCCGGCGTCGATGCGTGCCTGCACCTTGTTGTTGTAATCCTCGAACTCGAGCCAGTCCATAACAGAACCCGGCAGAACCTCAGCGTCGCCCGCGTCCTCAACGCGAACCTTGCGCATCATCTGACGAACGATAACCTCGATATGCTTATCGTTGATATCTACGCCCTGCTGACGGTAAACCTTCTGAACTTCCTTAATCTCGTAGTCGTGAACGGCGCGAGGATCGAGGATACGCAGAATGTCATGCGGGTTGAGCGAGCCTTCGTTCAGCTGGAAGCCCTGCGGAACCTCCTGACCGTCGGTTACGCGGATACCGGAGGACGAAGCCAGCTGGTAGGAACGCATATCGCCGGTCTGCGGGTTGACGATGTTGACGGTCTTGACGGTGGTGCGCTTGGACTCCTCGATGGAGACCACGCCGCCGATCTCGGCCAGCGTTGCAGCCTTCTTCGGCTTGCGGGCCTCAAACAGCTCCTCAACTCGCGGAAGACCCTGCGTAATATCCGAACCTGCGACACCGCCGGTATGGAAGGTACGCATGGTAAGCTGGGTACCCGGCTCGCCGATGGACTGTGCTGCGATGATACCGACAGCCTCGCCCTTGCCGACCGGCGTGCCCATTGCCAGGTTGATGCCGTAGCAGTGCGCGCAGACACCCTTGCGGGCACGGCACTCGAGCACGGAGCGGATCTGAACGCGAGTGATGCCTGCGCCGACAACCGCATCGGCGTCAGCCTCGGTCATCATCTTGCTCTTCGGTACGATAACCTCGCCGGTCTCCGGATTTACGATATCGTCAACCGGGAAGCGGCCGAGCAGACGCTCGCGCAGCGGCTCGATGATCTGGTTGCCTTCCTTGATATCCTCTACCCAGATACCCTTGGTTGCGCCGCAGTCGTCCTCACGGATGATAACGTCCTGAGAAACGTCTACCAGACGGCGGGTCAGGTAACCCGAGTCAGCGGTACGCAGTGCGGTATCGGCCATGCCCTTTCGAGCACCGCGGGCAGCGATGAAGTATTCGAGTACGGTCAGGCCTTCACGGAAGTTGGACTTGATCGGGATTTCGATGGTCTTACCGGAGGCGGATGCCATCAGGCCTCGCATACCGGCCAGCTGACGGATCTGGTTGATAGAACCACGGGCACCGGAATCCGCCATCATGTGAATCGGGTTGTAGCGCTGCTCCTTCATGTTGGCCTGCAGCTTTGCGGTAACCTTCTTGGTGGTCTCTTCCCACTCGGCTACGGTCAGACGGTAGCGCTCCTGATCGGTGATAAAGCCGCGCTTGTACTTGCGGTCGATCTTGGCAACCTTCTTCTCAGACTCGCGGATCATCTCGTCCTTGCCTTCCGGCACGAGCATGTCGGCTACGGCTACGGTCAGCGCACCCTTGGTGGAGTACTTGTAGCCCATCGCCTTGATGGAGTCGAGCACCTCAGCGGTAATGTGGAAGCCGTGTACGCGGATACACTTGTCAATGATCTTGCCAAGCTCCTTCTTGCCGCAGGTGAACATGATCTCAAGATCAAACTTCTTGGACGGATCCGAGCGGTCAACAAAGCCGAGGTCCTGCGGGATGCGCTCGTTGAAGATCAGACGGCCCGGAGTCGCGTCTACGATAGCGGACTCGGTCTTGCCGTTTACTTCCTTGGACAGACGAACCTTGATCGGCGCGTGAATGCCAACGATACCCTCGTTGTACGCCATCAGAGCCTCGTCCACGTTGCGGAATACCTTGCCGGCGCCCGGCTCGGTATCGCGGTCGATGGTCAGGTAGTAGGAGCCGAGGACCATATCCTGAGACGGAATGGTAACCGGCTTGCCGTCCTGCGGCTTGAGCAGGTTGTTCGCGGACAGCATCAGCAGACGGGCCTCAGCCTGTGCCTCTGCAGACAGCGGAACGTGAACTGCCATCTGGTCGCCGTCGAAGTCGGCGTTGAATGCGGTACATACCAGCGGATGCAGGCGGATCGCACGGCCTTCTACGAGTACCGGCTCGAACGCCTGAATGCCCAGACGGTGCAGAGTCGGTGCACGGTTCAGCATAACCGGATGACCCTTGATGATGCCCTCGAGCACATCCCATACCTCGGGCTTTGCGCGCTCTACCATCTTCTTGGCAGACTTGATGTTCTGTGCGGTGCCGTCCTCAACCAGCTTCTTCATAACGAACGGCTTGAACAGCTCGAGTGCCATTTCCTTCGGCAGACCGCACTGATAGATCTTCAGGTCCGGGCCTACGACGATAACCGAACGGCCGGAGTAGTCAACTCGCTTGCCGAGCAGGTTCTGACGGAAACGGCCCTGCTTGCCCTTCAGCATGTCGGACAGGCTCTTGAGTGCACGGTTGTTCGGGCCGGTGACCGGGCGGCCGCGGCGGCCGTTATCGATCAGGGCGTCAACAGCCTCCTGCAGCATGCGCTTCTCGTTGCGCACGATGATGTCCGGCGCACCCAGCTCGAGCAGGCGCTTGAGGCGGTTGTTGCGGTTGATGACGCGGCGGTACAGGTCGTTCAGGTCGCTCGTTGCGAAGCGGCCGCCGTCCAGCTGTACCATCGGGCGGATTTCCGGCGGGATGACCGGAACAACGTCCATGATCATCCACTCCGGGCGGTTGTGCGACAGACGGAAGGATTCAACAACCTCCAGTCGCTTGATGATGCGCAGGCGCTTCTGGCCGGAAGCCTCACGCAGCTCTGCGGTCAGCTCCTTGGAGAGCTGGTCGAGATCCAGCTCCGCGAGCAGCTCCTTGATGGACTCCGCGCCCATGCCGGCACGGAAGTCCTCGTCGTACTTTTCACGCATGTCGCGGTACTCAGCCTCGGTCAGGATCTGCTTCTTCATCAGCGGCGTGTCGCCCGGATCAATTACGATATAGTTTGCAAAGTACAGGACCTTCTCCAGTACACGCGGGCTGATATCCAGGATCAGGCCCATGCGGGACGGGATGCCCTTGAAGTACCAGATGTGCGATACCGGCGCTGCCAGCTCAATGTGGCCCATGCGCTCGCGGCGGACCTTGGCCTTGGTGACCTCAACGCCGCACTTGTCGCAGATCTTGCCCTTGAAGCGGACCTTCTTGTACTTGCCGCAGTGGCACTCCCAGTCCTTGGTCGGTCCAAAGATACGCTCGCAGAACAGGCCATCGCGTTCCGGCTTGAGCGTACGGTAGTTAATGGTTTCGGGCTTCTTTACCTCGCCGTAAGACCACTGGCGGATCAGCTCGGGCGAAGCCAGACCGATCTTAATGGCGTTAAACGTATGATATCCCATATATTTTAAGATGCTCCTTCCCTATTCACAGATGATTTCACTTACGCTCAGCCTTATTCGCCCAGACCGTCGTCGAAATCACCTTCGGCATCGTCACCGCCATCCTCGGCGGGGTTATCCAGTGCAAAGAGATCGGTGTCGCCTTCCTCGGCATCGTTGATGCCGAAGCCTGCTGCGGTGAACTCGTCATCCGCGCCGGAGACAGCCTGCTCCATCGGACGGCTGTACTCAGCGGTCTCCTCGTCGTCGTCCTCAGACAGCTCGATCACTTCCATGTTCTCGTCCAGAACCTGAATATCCAGACACAGAGCCTGCAGCTCCTTGGTGAGTACCTTGAAGGATTCCGGAACGCCCGGCTGCGGTACGTTGTGACCCTTGACGATCGCCTCGTAGGTCTTGACACGGCCGGTGATATCGTCGGACTTGACGGTCAGGATCTCCTGCAGGGTATATGCGGCGCCGTATGCTTCCAGCGCCCAAACTTCCATCTCGCCGAAGCGCTGGCCGCCGAACTGCGCCTTGCCGCCCAGAGGCTGCTGGGTTACGAGCGAGTACGGGCCGGTCGAACGGGCATGGATCTTATCGTCTACCAGATGATGCAGCTTGAGGTAGTACATATAACCAACGGTTACGCGGTTATCGAACTTCTCACCGGTACGGCCGTCGTATACGACGCTCTTGCCGTCCTCGTTAACGCCTGCTGCAACCAGCGTCTCCTTGATATCCTCGAGCGTTGCGCCGTCGAATACCGGGGTCTCGACCTTCCAGCCGAGCTTCTTGGCTGCGAAGCCAAGGTGAACCTCGAGCACCTGACCGATGTTCATTCGGGACGGTACGCCCAACGGGTTCAGTACGATGTCGAGCGGACGGCCATCCTCCAGGAACGGCATATCCTCCTGCGGCAGAATGCGGGAAACGACACCCTTGTTACCATGACGGCCTGCCATCTTATCGCCGACAGAGATCTTACGCTTCTGCGCGATATAAACGCGGACGACCATGTTGACACCGGGAGACAGCTCGTCGCCGTTCTCGCGGGTAAATACCTTAACGTCTACAACGATACCGGATTCGCCGTGCGGCGCACGCAGAGAGGTATCACGAACCTCGCGGGCCTTCTCGCCGAAGATCGCGCGGAGCAGGCGCTCCTCTGCGGTCAGCTCGGTCTCGCCCTTCGGGGTAACCTTGCCGACCAGAATGTCACCGGCACGAACCTCAGCGCCAACGCGGATGATGCCGCGCTCGTCGAGGTTGCGGAGTGCGTCCTCGCCGACGTTCGGGATATCACGGGTGATCTCCTCGGGTCCGAGCTTGGTATCACGGGATTCGGACTCGTACTCCTCGATATGGATGGAGGTGTAAACGTCGTCGCGTACCAGACGCTCGTTCAGCAGTACGGCGTCCTCGTAGTTGTAGCCTTCCCAGGTCATGAAGCCGATGAGGGCATTCTTGCCCAGTGCAACCTCGCCCTGATCGGTAGACGGGCCGTCGGACAGAACGTCGCCTGCCTTGACACGCTCGCCCAGATCAACGATCGGACGCATGTTGATACAGGTGGACTGGTTGGAGCGCATGAACTTGGTCAGCGGATAGGTCTTGTCGGTGCCGTTGTCGTAGTGTACGCAAACCTCGCGGGCGGTTACGCGGGTAACAACGCCGTCACCCTCTGCCAGCGGAATCGTACCGGAGTCAACAGCTGCCTTGTACTCCATGCCGGTTGCAACGATCGGAGCCTCGGTGCGGAGCAGCGGTACGGCCTGACGCTGCATGTTCGCGCCCATCAGTGCGCGGTTTGCGTCGTCGTGGTCGAGGAACGGGATGAATGCGGTAGCAACCGAGATCATCATGCGCGGAGAAACGTCCATCAGGTCAACGTCCTTGCGGTCTACCTCGACGAACTCGTCGCGCCTACGGCAGGTTACACGGTCGTTTACGAGGTTGTTGTTCTCGTCGAGCGGCTCGGTAGCCTGGCAGACGATGTACTCGTCCTCGACGTCCGCGGTCATGTAGCGAACCTCGTCGGTAACGTGGCAGCGGATCTCGCCGGTTGCCTCGTCCTTGATCTTTTCGATAACGCGGTACGGCGCCTCGATAAAGCCGAAGTCGTTGATGCGTGCGTAGGTTGCCAGATACGAGATCAGGCCGATGTTCGGGCCTTCAGGGGTCTCGATCGGGCACAGACGGCCGTAGTGAGAGTAGTGTACGTCTCGAACCTCGAAGGATGCACGGTCACGGGACAGACCGCCGGGGCCGAGGGCGGACATACGGCGCTTGTGGGTCAGCTCAGCCAGCGGGTTGTTCTGGTCCATGAACTGCGACAGCGGAGAGGAACCGAAGAACTCCTTGATGGCAGCAGTTACCGGGCGGATGTTGATCAGGGACTGCGGCGTAACAACGTCGAGGTCCTGAATGGTCATGCGCTCGCGGATAACACGCTCCATGCGGGAGAAGCCGATGCGGAACTGGTTCTGCAGCAGCTCGCCTACGCAGCGCAGACGGCGGTTGCCCAGATGGTCGATATCGTCAACCGTGCCGATGCCGTGACCGAGGTTGAGCAGATAGCAGATGGAAGCGAGCATATCATCAACGATGATGGTCTTCGGAACCAGATCGAAGTGACGCTCCTTCACGATCTTCTTCAGCTCGTCGCCCTGTACGCCGGAGTCGATGATCTCCTTGAGGACGGTGAAGCGAACCTTCTCCTTGAGACCCAGATCCTCTGCGGTTGCGCCGCCGAGGTACTCGGAGAAATCGTTTACGTCTACCATACCGTTGCCGAATACCTTAACGGCAGTGCCCTCGGCAGACTCGATCACAACACTGTTTACGCCGCGGGCAGCCATCATGGTTGCCTTCTCGCGGGAGAGGATCTCGCCGGCATCCGCCAGAACCTCGCCGGTCATCGGGTCAGCGACTGCATTTACCAGCTTGTGGCCGGTGATGCGGCGTGCGATGTTCAGCTTCTTGTTGTACTTGTAGCGGCCGACTGCGGAAATGTCGTAGCGGCGCATATCGAAGAACATGGCGTCCATCAGAGAGGTAGCCGACTCCACAGAGGGCGGCTCGCCCGGACGCATCTTCTTGTAGATCTCGATGAGGGCTTCCTCGGCGGTGTGCGCCGGGTCCTTGTCGAGGGTTGCAACGATCAGCGGATCCTCACCGAACAGCTCCTTGATCTCGGCATCGGTCTTAACGCCGATGGCACGGATGAAGCTGGTGATCGGAATCTTGCGGTTTTTATCAATGCGAACGTAGAAAACGTCGTTTGCATCGGTCTCGTACTCGAGCCATGCGCCACGGTACGGGATTACGGTAGCGGAGAGCAGAACCTTGTCGGTCTTGTCAAGCTCCTTGCCGTAGTATACGCCCGGGGAACGAACGAGCTGAGATACGATCGCGCGTTCTGCACCGTTGATGATGAAGGTAGCGGCGTGGGTCATCTTCGGGAAATCACCCATGAAGATTTCCTGCTCCTTGATCTCGCCAGTCTCCTTGTTGCGCAGACGCATGCGGACCTTCAGCGGAGTTGCATACGTTGCATCTCGTGCCTTGCACTCCTCAATGCTGTACTTCGGCTCCTCGTCCATCGAAAAATCGAGGAAGGAAAGCTCCAGATTTCCGGTGTAGTCCGTGATGGACGCGGTATCGTCAAAAACCTCACGCAGGCCCTGATCCAGGAACCATTCGTAAGACTTCTTCTGCACCTCGATGAGATTCGGCATTTCGAGAATCTCTTCGATTCGTGCAAAGCTCTTTCGTGTGGTTTTGCCGTGCTGTACGTCTTTCACCTTCATGTGCTTTGATCACTCCGTTTCTTTCGGCTGTTGGTGTTGGTTGATACGCCCGGCGGCGTTGCGAAAATATTGCTCTTGGTCTTGCAATTTCTTGCAGACCGTGCTAACATATACTTAGGAATCGGATAATGTATCCGATTTTATAAAGCGTTTTATTATACCATGATTTTTCACAGAATGTCAAGTATATTTTTGTACAAAAAGGCAGAAGTTTTTCTTCTGCCTTTCTTTTTGCCCGAAAGCAGCTGCCGTTTTCTCAGCGCAGGCTGAGTGGGGGTGCACAAACTGCGCACGCGGTTCATCCTTTCCGGGCGGCTCCTTTTCTGCACCGGCTGACCGGGGCACGCGAACTGCCGCAGGCGGGTTCGCCCCTGACGGGCAGAAAGTTTTTCGCTGAACCTCAGCAGAGGAATTCGCCGTCTGCGGACGGCGGGAGCGGCGCGACACCCGCCGCGGGGGCAAAAAGGAAGGTCAACCTGCGGTTTGCCCGTAGGCTGCTAAACCTTTTTCCCGCGCCGTGCGCGGATTAAATGA